>Ga0335073_10000009_pt1 | contig 375020 bp, 338 predicted proteins | sample Lox_Sample_22_FD_207093 | JGI IMG/M metagenome (GOLD analysis project Ga0335073, IMG submission 207093) | Soil microbial communities from Loxahatchee National Wildlife Refuge, Florida, United States - Lox_Sample_2.2 | ecosystem: Environmental > Terrestrial > Soil > Wetlands | place: USA... | reverse complement strand
CGGAAACCAACGAAGGCACGCCGCCGGAAGGCGGCCCGCGCGTGCAGGGCCTCGTCGCGCTCGCCCCCGACGGCTCGCGCGTGTACTTCGTCGCCAAGGGCGTCCTGACCGGCGGCGAAGAAAACACAGAACACGAACACGCGGAATCCGGCGCGGAGAACCTGTACGTCTATGAAGCGGCCACGGGACAGCGTGTGTTTATCGCCCGCCTCTCCGCCATCGACCACCACATCAGCCTTCCCGAACACCTTCATTCCGATGATGGCCAGTGGGGGGAGGGGTTGTTGCGGGCGAACGTGACGCCCGACGGCCGGTTCTTGGTGTTCACGAGCACGCGTGCGTTGACGGCCGATGACACGCGCCCGGAAGGCCCCGCCCAGGTCTACGAGTACGACGCCACCACGCGCGGCTTGGTGCGTGTCTCCAAAGGCCAGGATGGCTATAACGACGACGGCAACACGGGGGCCGGTGCAGCAACGATCGTACCCGTGTCGAACTCCACCGACGCGGCGACGGTGCCGGTGCGCACCGACCCGACGGTCTCTGAAAACGGCCAGTACGTGTTCTTCCAGAGCCCGATCGCGCTCACCCCCGGCGCGCTCAACGACTACGAGCTCGCAACTGAAAACGGAGACGCGTCTGAGGAGCTCGATGAAGGGCTCGCCCAGAACGTCTACGAGTACCACGACGGCGAAATCTTCATGATCTCTCAGCCCGACACGGCCGATACGCCTGGTGGCAACTCGCAGGGTGACTTCTCCCCGACCGAACTGTTGGGTACCGACGCCTCGGGTGAGAACGTGTTCTTCTCGACCTTCGATGCGCTGGTCCCGGAAGACACCGACACCCAGCGCGACTTCTACGACGCCCGTGTCTGCAGCGAAACCGAACCCTGCACCGTCCCTGTGAGTGAACCCGCCCCGGCCTGCGGCAGCGAAGGCTGCCCCACAGCCCCACCGCCGGCGCCCCTCGGCGTCCCGGCCAGCGAAACGTTCACCGGCCCCGGCAACCCCACACCAGCGCCGGCGCTGCTCACCCCCCTCGTCAAACCCAAACCCAAACCGAAACCCAAGCCGCCCACCCGCGCCCAGAAGCTCAAGGCAGCCCTCAAAGCCTGCCACACCAAGCACAGCAAGCCCAAGCGCCACGCGTGCGAAACCGCCGCCAGAAAGAGCTACGGCCGCAGGGCCGTCGCGGGCGACACATCCCTGTCACGATCCAAACGGAGGCACCGGTAAATGTTCCAGGCATCTCGTTCTTCTAGCTCGCCGGTCGATCCTCCTTCACACCGGCCCCAGCCGCTCGTGTTTGTGGCTCTCGTGTTCGCTGTGCTGACCGTCGTGGCCGGCGCGATGCCCGCGCCGGCGGCTGCCGCGGCTGCCCCCGCGCCGCGGCTGCTGCTGCACGTTCTCGCCTCGCCCTCGGTCGGGTTCTCGCCGCTCGACAGCGAAGAATGCTTCAGCGGCGAAAAGTCGAAGCCGACCGAATTTGATGAGGCCCAGCCCTGTGATGAATATGGCGTCGCGGTTACCAATGTCGGGGCGCAGGCGTCGAGTGGCCCGGTCGTGATCACCGACCAGCTGCCCGCTGGGTTGCGCGTCGGTACGGCGATGTTGACCCATTTGGTCCCTGAAGAGGGGATGGAAGAGTTTCAAGAATGCGAACTGCTCGACTCCAAGCACGAGGTGCGCTGCGAAGGCCCGCAATTGGCGCCCGACGAACGCCTCGAGCTGGACATACGCCCGCGCCTGGAAACGGGCGCAGCCAGCGGCGCCGTCAATCTCGCCGAGGTCTCCGAAGGGGCATCGACCGTCGCGCGCGAAGAAACACCCGACGTCATCAACGCCGGCGATGAACGCGCGGCCTTCGGAGCGACCGGGTTGCTCGCGTTGATCAGCACCGAAGCTGGCCTCGCCGACACGCAGGCCGGCGCCCATCCCTATGAGCTGCTCAACGAATTCGACTTGGCGACCGACATGGGCCGCGGTGCAGAAACCGCGCGCCTGACGCCGACGGACACCGGCGGCGGCGTCAGGGACGTCGTTGTGGAACTGCCGTTGGGGTTCGTCGGCTCCGCGCAGGCCACGCCGAAGTGCACGCTCGCGAAGCTGCAGTCCGTCGAAGGCTGTCCCAAGGACACGGAGATCGGGAGCATCCTCAGCGAACCGACGTCGGCGATCGACGTGGCCAGCCCCGTGTATAACCTCCTGCCCGAACGTGGTCTCGCGGCGCAGCTCGGCTTCTTCGACAGCCTCAAAGGCACGCACGTGGTCGACGTCAGTCTCGCACCCACCCCGTCAGGGTACGTGCTGCGCGCGACCGCCCGCGAAACACCCTACCTGCTGCTGTGGGATGTGATCACCACGATCTGGGGCGACCCAGCCGCCCGCAACGGCGGCGGCGGCACGCCCGCCGCGATGTTCACCAACAGCTCCGACTGCGACGGGCAGCCCCAGCGCTCCACCGTGTATCTCGATGACTGGGTGCACCCGGGCGCCTTCTACCCCGACGGGCAGCCCGACGTGCAAGGCGAAGGCTGGGCTAGCGCCTCCAGCGAATCCCCGCCGGTCACCGGCTGTGAAAAGCTGAGCTTCGAACCGGAAGCCTTCAGCTTCCAGCTGGAAACCCAGACCGCCGACACCCCCACCGGCGCGACCTTCGACCTGCAGGTGCCCCACGGCGAGAGCCCGGGCACGTCCGCGACACCGCCGCTGAAGGCCGCGACCGTCACCCTGCCGCCCGGGTTGTCGGTCGACCCCGCCAGAGCGGGCGGCCTTGAAGGATGCAGCGAGGCGCAGATCGGCTGGCTCGGCCCCGTCAGCACCTCGAACCCCGGCTACACGAACTTCACCGAGGCGGCCCCGACCTGCCCGGAAGGCTCACGCGTAGCGTCCCTGGAAGTCACCAGCCCGCTGATCGAAGGCACCCTGCAAGGCTCGCTGTATATCGCCAACCAATTCGAAAACCCCTACAACACCCTCGTCGGCGGGTATGTCGTGATCGACGACCCGCAGACCGGCACGATCGTCAAGGTCCCCGGCGAACTCAGACTGAACCAGGAAACCGGCCAGATCACCGGCATCTTCAACGACAACCCGCAGATCCCCTTGAGCGAACTGAAGATCCACTTCTTCGGCGGCGCCCGCGGCGACCTCGCGACCCCCGAAGCGTGCGGCACCTACACCACCCAGGGAGAATTCGAACCGTGGTCCGCCCCCGCATCCGGCCCCAACGCCGTGAAGGACAGCAGCTTCAAACTCAACAGCGGTTGTGTCTCGGCGTTCACGCCGTTCTTCCACGCAGGCACCAGCTCCAACCAGGCGGGTGGCTACAGCCCGTTCACGCTGTCCTTCGGCCGTGAAGACGACGAACAAGGGTTGGGTGGCCTGACCGTCACCCTGCCCGAAGGCCTGACCGGCAAGATCGCCGGCATCACCGAGTGCTCAGAAGCCCAGGTCCAGGCCGCCGAAGCACGCAGCCATCCGGGAGAAGGCGCCGCCGAGCTCGCCAGCCCTTCGTGTCCGGCCGCCTCACAGCTCGGCACCGTCACGACCGAGTCCGGCCCCGGCAGCGAACCGTACACCGTCACCGGCAAGGCGTACCTGACCGGCCCCTACAAGGGCGCCCCCTACGGCCTGGCCGTGATCGTCCCCGCGGTCGCCGGCCCCTTTGACCTGGGTGTGGTCGTGATCCGCCAGGCGCTCTACATCAACCCGACCACCGCCCAGGTGACCGATGTCTCTGACCCGTTCCCGACGATCCGCGACGGCATCCCGCTGCGCATCCAGCGCGTCCAGGTGGAACTCAACCGCGAAGACTTCACGCTGAACGCCACCAGCTGCGAAGCGAAGTCGATCACCGGCACCGCCACCTCGACGGCCGGCACCCAGACTGCCGTGTCCGCGCGCTACCAGGCCGCAGGCTGCGCGAGCCTTCCCTTCTCCCCGACGTTCACGGCCTCCACAGACGGCCACACCAGCAAAGCCGACGGCGCCAGCCTCAACGTCAAGATCAGCTTCTCCTCGGGCCAGGCGAACATCCACAAGGTCGAACTGGAAATCCCCAAGGTCCTGCCCTCACGGCTGTCCACGCTGCAGAAGGCGTGCACCGAAGCCCAATTCAACGCGAACCCGGCGGGCTGCCCAAGCGCGTCGCTGATCGCCACCGCGATCGCGCGCACCCCCCTGCTGCCCGAACCGCTGTCGGGACCGGTGTATTTCGTCAGTCACGGCAACGAGGCGTTCCCCGACACCGTGATGGTGCTGCAGGGCGACAACGTCAAGCTCGAAGTCACCGGCCACACCCAGATCAAGAACGGCGCCACCTTCAGCCGCTTTGAAACCGTGCCCGACGCTCCGGTCAGCAGCTTCGAATTCAAAGCGCCCGAGGGCCCCTACAGCATCTTCGGCGCCAACGCGAACCTGTGTGACACCGAAGTCCGTCTGCCGACCACGATCACCGCCCAGAACGGCGCGGTCCTCAAACAGGACACGCTCGTCGCACCCGAAGGCTGTCCCAACACCCTCACGATCCTCTCCCACAACATAAGGAAACGCACCATCACGCTGAAGATCGCGGTCCCCGCCGCCGGCAAGCTGACGGCAAGCGGCAAGGGCCTCACCACGACCTCCAAGTCCTCGTCGGCCCGTACGACCCTCACCCTCGCGCTGAACGCGAAGGGCCACCGCAAGCTCACGACCAAGATCAAGCTCACCTTCGCGCCCGCCACAGGCGCCGGACTGTCACAGACCCTGTCGGCGAGCTTCAACAGGCAGCCCGGGAAAGCCACCAAGGCCAGCTCGAAACATCGCCACCGATCCCGCTGAAAGTCGCCGCTGTCGAGGATGCTCGCGTTGACAGCGCGCAGCATCTCGGCGAGCGCTCGAGGTTCTCGGGCGCCCGCAGCGGTCGCACTGCAGGACTGATGCTGGAGATTCGATCAGCCGCCGTCAGCGGGCAACAGCCGAAACGCCTCGCCCGAGGGATCTCTGACACGCCGGAAGTGTCGTTCATCGAGGGTCGCGATCTGCCTGCCCTCAGCGTGCGCGGCGAGCGCCAGCAGCGAGGCGTCTGTCAGCCCCAGCCCCATCGCCTCGTGTGCCCGGGCGAGCGCAATCGTCTCGTGCAGGGCCGCCGTCCACCATGCGACCTGGTACGCGCCGCTGTCAAAGTCTTCGCGCAACGCCTTGGCCGCGAGCGGCCCGCCGAACCGCTGTACGAGATGATCGAGCTCGGCGAGCACGAGCGGCGTACTCACGAGCTCCTCGTTGTTGCCCGCGATCCAGTCGCGCACCCTTTCGTGGTTGGCGTCCTTGCGGTCCATGAACGCCAGCACGACCGACGTGTCGAGAACGATCAAGTCTCCCCGAAGCCTGTTCGGTTCAGATACCCGTCGACGTCCTGCGAGAGGTTGCCGGGACCGTCGAATACGCCACATCCGCGCGGCTTCGCGACGGCTTCTCCAGCCCGCGCAAGCGCATCACGGATGACCGCGGCCTTCGTGGTTCCCTGGGCCGCCGCCCTGCGTGCCAGCGCGCGATCGACCTCCGGATCTATGTAGATGCTCGTCTTCTTCACCACCCCATAATACCACCTACCACCCACCACCCATATGGTTGTTGTATGCTGCTGCGCCGGTGCTGACTGCTCGTGAGGCTGCGAGCCGATCTGCGGCTCGCAGTCTCGCCGCCTGGGATTGCCTGAGCGCCGTCGATTCGCTCCTACCGCAGTGCATCTGCACGGATGCCGCGCCCCCCGTAAAGCGAGCCTGGCGCACAATCTCGCTCAGAGCGCGATCTCGCACGAGTCAAACGCCGGAAGATTCCATGTCTTGACTTATCAAGGGGTGTCTAAGACCAGAGTATGCGAGCATCGTCGCTAAGTCTCACCGGCACGCAGACTCGGCGAGCTCGCGCGAGCCAACCGATGCTGCGGCTGCCCGGATCTTCGAGCTGCAACGCTCCCGGATCGTCAACGCGACGGTCGCTGTCGCGGCGGAGAAAGGCTTCGCTGAGATGTCTGTCGCGCGTGTCGTCGCTCGCGCGGGCGTCTCGCGCAGCACTTTCTACGAACATTTCGAGTCTCGTGAAGACTGTTTCCTGGCCGGCCTGCAAGAGGCGGTGCGCCGCGTCTCGCTGAGCGTGATCGCGGTGTATCAGCAGCACGCGGGAGGCCGCTCTGAGCGGTTGCGGGCGAGCATCGAGACGCTGCTGGAAGCGCTCGAAGGCGATCCCGACGCAACCAGCGTGATCTTCGTGCGCTCGCTGGATGCGGGGCTGCGCGTAGGCGCATACCGCATGGCCGTGCAGCAGAAGCTGGGCCTGATCCTCGATCAGGATGCGCCGGCGACAGGCCTGCGCAGCTCGCCGGTGGTGGCGGAGGCGACCGTCGGGGGTCTGGTGGCTGTCGTCCAGGCGCGGCTGCTCGAGGAACATTCTGAGCCGTTGGTGACGCTGCTGAACCCGCTGATGGGCGTGCTCGTCGCGGCGAGCGAGGGGCCGGCTGCGGCGGCCGCGCAGCTGCGACGCGCGCCGCCCGAGCCGTTGCAGACGAGCGATCTTCCCGAGCCCGTGCGACCGACCAAGCCCTCCGCGCGGGCTCGGGTGGAGTCTCCGCGGCTGGCGAACGGCCGCGCACCGAAGATCACCTATCGCACGTTGCGGGTGCTGGAAGCGATCGCCGAGCATCCTGGCGTCGGCAGTCGCGAGATCGCACGGATGGCCGGGGTCAGCGACCGCGACCAGATCACCAAACTGCTCGCCCGCTTAGAACGGCAGGAGCTGATCGCCGCGAGCGCTCACACGCCGCAGGGCAAACCGAACGCGTGGCGCTTGACCGCCCGCGCACACGCTTTCGAACAGGCCTTCAAGCTGTCCGCTGCACCCGCATCGACAGCCGGAGAGCGCCGCTCGACGCGGGCTCGCGCCCGCTAAAAACGGCTGTGCAGCGCGCGTGCGGCCTGCGCGGCCCCCAGGAACGGTGCGAGACACAGGTATGCGACGGCGCCCGATAGGCCTGACAGGCGGGGTTTGCTGTTGCTGCCGGCGGCCCGCAGTTGCAGGTAGGCGATCTCAAACACGCCCGCGATGATCGCTGCCAGCACGATCTCGCCCGGTCCGGTCTGTCCGTGCGGGAGCTGCTGGTAGCCCTCTTGTAAGAGCAGGCCGATCGCGCTTTGAGCGTCCTGGGCCTGTTCGACTGCGCCGGGCCCGATCGCATACGGCTCGATCAGCGCGACGTGCGCGAGCGTCGGATTGCCCTCGAGATACTGGGTGAACGCGCGTGCAGCCTGCCACACCCGCTCCGGCCAGTCCTCTGCGCAGAAGTATGCGCGCGCGGTGATCGCGATCAGTCGCTGCAGCGTGTGTCTTGCTGCGGCGGTGAATGCTTGACGCTTGTCCTCGAACAGGCTGTAGTAGGCGCTGCCGTCGATGCTCGCCAGCCGCGTGATCTCGGCGATCGTGCTGGCGGTGAAACCCTTCTCCCGCGCGACGCTGGCGGTCGCGAACAGGATCCGCGCGCGATGGTTGAACGCGACCTCGTCGCGGCTGATGGCGGGCCGTCCCGGCCCGAGCTGGCCGGGGGGCGTTTCGGGCTTTGCGGGTACGTGGGGTGAGCGCTGCGGTCGCGCGGCCGGTTTCAATGTCCGCCACCGTCGCCGTCCGCTGTGCCGGTAGCTGTCCACCCAGCCGGCCAGATCGTCTGCGAGCGCGCCGTTGCCCGCTTCGCGACGTCCGAGCCTGGCTGCCAGCAGCTGCTGCACTGCGCCGACGATCACGCGCGGCGGAACGTCGGGCACGGCGGCCTGTGCGGCGGCCTGCTCGTGGGCGCTCTCGATCGTCTCCTCGATCTCGACGATGCCCTGGTCGCGTATGTCCAGCGCGACGGGCCCGGCGGCCATCGACACGCCCATCAGGAAGTGCGCCATCTCAGGCTCGGAGCTCGCGAACCGCACGAGCACGCCGACCGTCTCGCGCAACGCGTCTTGCGGCGCACCGGCGCGCACGGCCTCGCGCACCCGTGTCAGCAGCTGCGCTTGCACGTCGGCGAGCGTGTGCAGGAAGCAGTCGTCACGGTCGGCGAAGTATTCATAGAACGTCGGCCGGGACACGTTGGCCTGTTCGATCACCTGGGCTACGGAGGCGCCTGCATAGCCGCTGCGGCTGGCGACAACGACCATCCCGGCGAGCAGCCGTTCACGCTGGGTGCCCCTGCGGCCTCTCGCGCTGGGGCTTCTGATCGTCTGTTTGCGCGTCGCCCGCGAGGCCATCGACGGCAGACCGTACCGGACCGGCCCGAACGAACACTTGACGTTGCGGCTATCAACCTGTTTGCGAAGGTCATCTCGACGTTCGCCCGCTCACGCAGGCGTCCGCTGCGCGCTCTGGTGCGAGCGCCTGCGCTGCGGCGCGTCCTCGGGTTCTCGCGCGCTCAGCCCGCGATCCTGTGCGTCACCACGCTTCCCGTGCCCAAGCTCAGCTCCAGGACGCCTGCAGGGCGCCGTCGCTCGCAGCCCGGGCGGTCGATCGGGCTGCGCCCGGTCGACCTTGGATGATGCCTGAGTATGCTCGCGAAGCGAGCGTGCATGACTGGGCGGCAGGGTGGGGGCTGTCGGCCCGCGCGGGGTCTGCCGCGCGCCCCGGTCAACAGCGCCAAACACACGACGCGCCAGCTGCCGGCTGTGTTGCTGATTCTGCGAGCGTAGGCGTAGCCGGCCTGTCCGTCTGAGGTATTTCTGCACGGAGCGTAATCCCCCGATGGCGCGCCTTGCAACTGGTGGGCGACGCGCAAGTGTCCGTTGCACTGCGCAGCTGCAGATGACACCGCGCCGCGTCAGTGCTGATGGCACGCTCGCCACGCGGGCGATCGCGATCGCTGCTGTGAGGGGCGTGAGCATAGGATGAAGATCGTGAGTCTGAGAGTCAGTGCCTCGCCGGACGCTGATGCGGCTGCGTGGATTCTGTGCGCGATCCGCGACTTCGATTACACCGTCGCCTCGATCGTGCCACCTGTGTTCGATGCCTACGCTCGCGTCTTTCATCCTGCCTCGCGCGATCGGGGTGAGCAGCGGATAGCCGTGAGCTGGGCCGAGGTGGCCCGTGCGAACGCTCGCGAGATGCATCCGGCGGCCGAGTGGGGGTCGATCACCGGCTGCTGGGATTACCAGTCTCAGCCGGGGCTGTGGGATGGCCCACCGCTGACCGGCCGGCTACCGGGCGAGATTGCGCAGCGACTCCTCGCTGTCCTCGTTGAGCATACGGACGATCCGGGTCAGGGTTTTTTCGGGGTGTGGGAGGGCTGGGGCACCCCGACGGGATCCTTCGCCTTGACACCTGGCACACCAGAGCTGGCACGCCGGCGCCAACGAGATGCGTTTGACGCTGAGGTTGCAGCCTGGGTATCGCTCCTCGAAGCTGGCGCATCGTTCCAACTGCCGCACCGCGGGATGCGCCTGTTGCGCGGTCCGCTCGTGGCGATCGAAGACTTCTATCAGCCCTATCACCGTGAGTCGAGCCTTTGCCTGTGCGACCCGCCGAGTCTGTGGTGGCCCGCCGATGCGAGCTGGATCGTAGGCACAGACATAGACCTGATGAGCACCTACGTCGCCGCGGGCAGCAGGGCGATGCAGGCGCTACTGGCCGACGAGCACCTCGAGGCGCTGCCGGTGCCCGACTGCCAGAGCGTCACCTGGGAAGCTGACACGCTCAACCCGTTGCCCAAGCCGCCGTAGCCAGGCCCCTCGGCGCAGCCGCGCGACATACGAGAACCAGCCGCGAGCGCTGAACGTTCTCAGGCGCTACCCAGCCCACCTGATGCGTTGATGCGATAACATCAGTCCGGTGCGTACGACGCTCGATATCGACGATGACGTGGTTGCTGCCGCGCGCGAGCTGGCCGCGTGTGAGCGCCGTTCGCTCGGCTCGGTGATCTCCGCTCTGGCGCGGCAGGGCTTGACGCCGGCGCGCGTGGAGGCGGACGACGGCCTGCCGGTGATCCGTGTGCCGGCTGGCACGCCGCCGATCACTGCAGAGATGGTGCGGCGCGCACTCGATCAGGATTGACACGCTCTGATGGCGTTGCTGGACGTCAACGCGCTGGTCGCGCTCGCGTGGGACTCGCATGTACACCACGCGAGGATGCGCGCATGGTTCGCGGAGAACAGCTCGAGCGGATGGGCGACCTGTCCGCTCACCGAGAGCGGCTTTGTACGAGTGTCGTCCAACCCTCAGGTGCTGCCGGTCGCGATCGGCATCGACGCAGCACGCGAAGTGCTATCGGCGCTGCGCACACGCGACGCCCACCGGTTTCTGACCGACGATGTGTCGCTCTGCGACCGCGACGTCCCGAAAATCACGGGGCACCGCCAGGTGACAGATGCACATCTACTGACACTCGCGCGGCGTCACGGAGTCCGCCTCGTGACTTTCGACTCGGGAGTGCAGGCGTTGAGTCAGGGGCGCGACGCGGAGCTGCTGAGCGTGCTCTGAGCCGCCGGGCGTGCGAATCTCACTTCACGAAGCATCCACATATGGCCGCATCGGGATCGGCTATCGAGCGATACGGGGCACCGACCCGATGCTCGCGAGCCGCGTTTGGGCAGCGCTCGGAGATGCACGCACCGTACTGAATGTGGGAGCCGGCACCGGATCCTACGAGCCGTCAGATCGCTGGGTGCTGGCGTTTGAGCCGTCAGACGCGATGATCGCTCAGCGCCCGCACGACGCGGTGCCTGTAATCCAAGCGCGCGCCGAGGGGTTCTCGCTGGCTGACCAGACCGTCGATGCCGCGATCGCCGTTCTGACGCTCCATCACTGGCGGAGCGTGGAGGCCGACCTGCCCGAACTCATGAGGCTCGTGCGAGACCGTGTCCCGATAGTGACGATAGACGTCGAGGCGATCGCGCAGCTGTGGTTCGTGCGGGATTATCTGCCGGAGTTGCTCGGCCAGGGAGGCATATCTCGACCCGGCCGCACGTGTGGCGACCTCCCGATGGGACGACCTACCCGCGCCCCCGTCGTGGATCGTGGCCTGGCGCAACTGGCGCGATGTACTCGTGGTCGAGTTGCTGCTCACCGACGCTGCTGGTTGAGCTGCTACGCGCCTACTTGACGAGCATTAGCATTGCGCGCGGCGACGCCGGGAGTCGCGTGTACGCTCCACATCCGATCGTGGATTGGCGAGCTTGGCATGAGGACTACACCGACCCTGACTCAGCGCTGGGCCGACGCTTGGTGGCCGTACAGGCGCAGGTGCGCGCCGCGCTCGACTGGAGCGCCCCCGGCTCTGTGCAGGCAATCAGCATTTGCGCCGGACAGGGACACGACCTGATCGGTGTCCTTGCCGGGCATCCGCGGCGCGCGGATGTCACAGCTCGCTTGGTCGAGCTTGACGAGCACAACGCGCTGCTCGCGCGCCGCGCCGCCGAGGAGGTGGGGCTTGGAGGGGTCGAAGTCCTCGTTGCCGATGCCTCGATGACGGATGCGTATGAGGGCGCCGTGCCGGCGGACCTGGTTCTCTTGTGCGGGGTGTTCGGCAACATATCAGCGCAGGACATCGCCAATACCGTCGGCCATGTTCCGCGGCTTTGTGCGCCCGAGGCCACGGTGATCTGGACGCGCCATCGTCATCCGCCCGACCTGACGCTGTACATCCGCGAGACGTTCGAGCGTGCCGGCTTCGGTGAGCTTGCTTTCGAGGATTCGCCGCCGTTCGGTGTTGGAGCCAACCGACTGCTCAGATCACCGCTGCCTTGTACGAGCGGTGTCCGCCTGTTTCAGTTCGTCGGCTACGACGTGCTCCAGCCGGATTTTCACGCAAGCCAGGGTGCAACTTGAATCGTTGGTCGCCGCGTGTCTTGCCATGACTGAGGGTTCTGCGTCTTCGCGGCGTGCCGGGCGTCCTGCGCGTTTGTCGCGGGAGATGGTGGTCGCCGCGGCTGAGGAGGTGGTGCGGCGCGAGGGCGTGGATGCGTTGACGATGCGTCGGGTGGCACGAGAGCTCGGCAGTTCTACGATGGCGCTCTATCGCCACGTCCGCGACCGTGATGAGCTGCTGGTGTTGCTGCTCGATCGCGCGGCGGCTGAGTTGCCACGTCCGCGGCTTCCGCGCGAGCCGCGCCGCCGTTTGCTCGCCCTGTTCAAGTTCGTTTACGACGGGTTGGATCGCAGCCCGTGGGTGGTGCCAGTGCTGGTGAAGGGCGATCTGATGGCGCCGTCGGTGTTGTGGCTCATGGAGGAGATCGTCGCGGCGTTCGTCGCTGCTGGCATGACACCCGAGCAAGCCGCCGAGGCATATTTGACGGTCTGGCGCTTCACGGTCGGTGAACTCGTCATCAGCCAGGCAACCGTGAGCCAGACCGCGAAGCTCGATCGCCGGCCGCGCCAACTGACCCTCCTGTCGCGTGTCGATCCCGACGAGCTGCCTACGCTCGCCGCGCTCACCGACTACTGGCCGAAGGCCCGCGCACGCAAGAGCTACCGGTCGCGCGTCGCAGCGATCCTCGATGGGCTGCTCGCCGGCACGTAGGGCCGAGACGAGCTATATTTGCGTACATGTACGCCTACGCAGGTGTTGAGCGTTGAGCGCCAGCCTCGGTAAGCGGCTCGTGGACGGGCTCGCCCGCCGACCCGGCGGTGTGCTCGGCCGCCTGGCCTACCGCGACGGTCCCAAGGCGCACGAGCCGTCGTTCACGGCGATCCTCGACGCGCTCGGTTCGCTGGAGGGCGAGCGGGTGCTGGAGATCGGCTGCGGGCCTGGAGTGCTGCTGGAGCGCGTGCTGACCGGGGGCGCCTGCTCAGCGGCGGGTCTGGATCACAGCTCCGACATGCTCGCGCTGTGCATGGCGCGCAACCGCCAGGCCATCGCCGAGGACAGACTGCAACTCAAGCTCGGAGACGCCGCGACGATGCCGTGGCCCACGGAGAGCTTCACCGCGGCCATCTCGGCCAACATGTTCTTCTTCATCTACGACCCGGCCGCCGCTCTTGCCGAGCTGCATCGCGTCCTGGCACCCAGCGGGCGGCTCGTGATCGCAAGCCTCTCCGGGCCACTCCCACCCGCATCGCTGTGCAACTGGTGGCTATACCCCCCGATGGGACCGGCCCTGAACGTCCATACCGACACGCAGATGGAAGCCATGCTCACAGACGCCGGATTTACCGATATCCGTGTGACGAGCGACGGCGGAGGACTCGCGCTGCAACTCGCGCAGGCCGCCAAGGCAGCCACCGCACGGTGTAGTGGTTAATCGTCCAGTCCTACAAGGGCTGCGGCTGCGTGTCGGGCCACGTCCGCGGGCCGGTCGGCTTCGCCATAGAGGAGCTGCCGGACGATCAGGCCGTCGCAGACGGTGATGATCGCGCCCGCCCGCAGCTCGGGATCGGGTTGGCCGGCTGCGGCGAGAGTACGGGCCAGAGCGGAGCGGAACTCCTGCTGGTTGGCCGCGAGCGTGGCGCGCAGCTCGGGGTCTCGTGGCGCGAGGGTGACAGCTTCAAGCCAGGCGTGGACCATCGGGGCGTTCTCTGAGAGCGCCGAGTGGAACAGGACCATGCCTTCGGCGAGTCGTGCCTGCGGGGGCTGCCCCTCGCTGCTTGCGAGGGCTATCAGGGGAGCGAGCCAGCGCCTCCAGTTGGCGGAGATCGCTGCCAGCAACAGTCCTTGGGTGGAGCCGTAGTGGTAGCCGATCGAGCGGAGGTTGGCGTCGGCCTCAGCGGCGATGTCCCGTGCCGTCGTGGCGGCGTACCCCTGGCGTTGCAGGCACGCGATAGCCGCCTCCAGCAGGCGCTCCTTGACTGGCTCTCCACCCATCAGGTATACATCTGTTTACATGCTCGCATATGACCTCGCAGGCACCGGACCGCCGCTGCTGCTGCTGCACGGCACCAACAGCTCACGCAGCATATGGAGCCCACTGCTGCCAGCACTCTCCGGTGAGCGCGAAGTCCTCGCCGTGGACCTGCCCGCACACGGCCAATCGCCGCCGACCTCCCTCACTCCGCCGGAATGGGCGCAAGAGGTCGTAGCATTGCTGGACGACCTGGGCTTGGAGCGAGTCCCGGTCGTCGGGCATTCCGCGGGAGGATGGACCGCGCTCGAGCTGGCCAAGCTCGCACGCGCAAGCGCGGTGCTGGCGCTCACCCCCGCGGGCCTCTGGCGCAAACACTCACCACTCATCACCGACACGATCCTGAACCTCAACTGGCGAACCGGACAACTACTCGGCGAGCAAGCCATCAAACCCCTACACACCAAGATCGGACGCCGCGTCGCGCTGCGTCAAATATCCGCCCGCCCCGCCGCCGTCAGCGAACAGGACGCGATCACCGTGGCACGCGACGCGCTCGCGTCCAAGCACTTCCCCGAACACTTCAAGCAAACCCGACGCCTGCGCTTCCAGGGCGGACAATCCATCAGCCTCGACGTGCCCATCCGCATCGTGTGGGGCGAGCAGGACCATATCGCCAGAGCCAAACGCTCGCGCCATACCGACCAACTCCCGCAGCACGCCACCATCGAAACCTGGCCTCACTGCGGGCACATGGTCACGTGGGACAACCCACAAGCAGTCATAGACGCCGCGCTCACACTGCCCACCGTGAGTGACGCTCAGGTCTCGCCCTCGAAGTAATCCGCGGACTCTTGGTCGGCGCGCACGAGTCGATCGACCGCCTCATCGGGCCGGGGAGCGCCCGGCGGCCACGAGCGCGCCCATACCTTGCCAGAGTCCGGGTACTCATTGACCTCGGGCGCGATCATCGTGCTGATGACGAGCAAACGCACGGGCTCCTCGCTGCGGTTGCTGAGTGCGCGGCTGCTGTCCGAGCGGGCCACCGCACCGACGGTTCACGCCGGGAGCAAACCCAAGAGCTTCGGGAGGTCGTCCAGGGAACGGATGATCTCGGCGCCAGCGTTGCGCAGGGCGCGCTCGTCGCTGTCGGCTGCGTATCCGACCGCTCGCATCCCGGCGGCGACGGCAGCCATGACTCCCGAGGGGGTGTCCTCGATGACCACGCAAGCCGCTGGCTTGGCGTTCATTGTGGCGGCCGCGTGTTGAAAGAGCGCGGGGTCCGGCTTGGGGCGCGGCACATCGTGAGCGGAGAACAGCGCGTGGGGCGGGAACAGGTCGCGCAGCCCCGTCAGCCCGAGCGTCATCCGTGTCTTCTCCAACGCGCCCTGCGAAGCGACGCAGACCCTCAGCCCGGCGGCCGTGACTCGCCGCACCGTCTCAGCGGCGCCCGCGACCGGCTCCAAGCCGTTCCGGAACGCCTCGGCGCGCTCGTGCTCGTATTCAGCCAGCCCGGCGAAACGCCTAAATCCGCTGCAAATCAAGACCTATGGAGCCAAACCGAAGTCACGCGACCGCTCGGCGCAGTCGGCGGTTGGCGCTATTGCTGCCCATCCGGCCCTGCACGAGAGAGCTACTGCAGTGGGGCGTGGAGGAGGAGGCCGGGGCGCTCCTCGACCCGCTGCTGAGCGGCGCACGGGACCGCTTTCGCGCGCTCCGGCGCGACCTCCAGCTGCGCACTACGCGCATGCCGAGCTTTTTGGATGCGGTTCTCAGCCGGAGCTGACGCCGACGATGTTGCTGTATCCGCGACTGTAGGGCAGCCCGGCCTGTCCGGAGGGCACTTCGGCGCGGAACGGGAAGTATCCCCTCGCGCCCTGGAACTGGTAGGAGACGCGGAAATACCCTTGACTGTTGGTGCGCGGCGTGCGAAACGGCTCCCAATGTCCGAGGTAGTGCACGAGCAGCTCAACGATTACGCCGTTCGCTGGCAGCGGCCCCGTGACGTGTCCGCTGAGGCTGATGACGCCGTTCGGCCTCGTGTGACGCGGGCTGATGTGTAGCGCGACGGCGGCTTGCACGCTCTCGCTGATGCTCGCCTGTGTGCTGTAGCCGGCGTCGTTTGAGAACGCGCGGTAGGCGAGGGTGATCCGTCGCGAGGCTCCGGCGGGCACGTGTGCGCTGAAAGTCCCGTTCGCCGATGTCCGGGCATGGCCGACAACGACTGTTTGTCCGCTTCCGAGATCCTGGGTGAGGATGTCGAGGTTCGCACCGACGATCGGTCCATGGCGGCCGTCGAGTCGTCCGCTGAGCGTCACCGCGGAGCGGCTGTAGGCGCGGGCGCCGTCGAGTGGGTCGCTGAGCGCGAGCTCGACCGTCTCGCTGGCACCACTGCCGTTGGGGGTGCCGGCGCCAGCCGCGGTGCTGGCGGGCGCGACCGCTCCGCCAGCACTGGCGTTGGCGCTAGAGCCGCCAGTTGTGCTACTCGCCGAGCTCCCGCTGTCACTGCTGGTGGGGCTGCTGTTGGGCGTCGCGGGGCTGGTGGGGCTGCTCGGGCTGGTGGGGCCGGGGAGCGTTGTGATCGGGGTGTTTTCGTCTGTCAGCACGGGATCGCTCGGCGCGCTTAGGGCGGTTTGGTGTCCGTCGCGGTCGCTGGCTGTGACGCTCACGCGCAGGGTGTCCCCGACGTCCTGGCTGTTCGGGCTGTAGCTGCTGCTCTGTGCGCTTGCGATGCTTTGGCAGTCTTCGCCTTGGCTGTCGCACTGCTGCCACTGATAGCTGTAGCTGATGCTTCCCGCTTCGCTCGGTGCGGACCATTCGCCAGGAGTCGCGTCGATCGACGTGCCGACGAGCACCTGGCCGGGCGTGAGGATGGTTGGTGCTGAGAGGTCCTGCGGCGCGTTCTGGGCGTTCACCGTGCCGAGCGTCTGGGTGGTGACGTTGCCGGCGGCGTCTGTCACGGTCAGGCTGACCGTGTAGTTGCCGTCCTGCAGTTCGGCGGTGTTCAGCGTGAAATTGCCGACGGTCTGGTTCAGCGGGCAGGCGTTCCAGGAGTCATAGCTGCATTCGCCGGAGAAGTCGAAGGTGTGGCTGTAGGGGCTTCCGTGTTCCTGTGGGGTGAGTGCGAGCGTGGCTGACAGCACGCCGCTGTCGGGATCGTGAGCGCTGAAGCTGATCGTCTGTGAGCCGCTGATGTTCGCGCCTGCAGCCGCGGCGTTTGCCAGGGCGCCGGATATGCTGCTGATGTTCGGTGGGGTGTCGTCTGCGAGCATGAGGGTGATGTTCTGCAGCGCCGGCACGCTGGCGGCGTTGGCGAAGTAGCAGGTGGGTGAGCTGTGGTCGGTCGAGCAGTTGACGTACGCATCGAAGTTGCGTGCGCCTTCGGGCAGCGTCCAGTTGTCGTCGTTGACGTAGTTGGCGCTCGAGCCGTACGGCAGCTCGATGCCGCCCGGGAGGTTCTGTCCGGCCGAGGCGAAGCCGAGGAACGCGTCGTCACCGCTTACGCCCGAGGCAGCCACGGTCGCGCTGAGCGACTGGATCGTGACGGCGGGCGCGCTGGCGGGTACTTCCAGGGCGAGGCCGACCTGGCTGCCGCTGTCGCCGTTCTCTGTGACGGCGCCGGCCTGTCCGTTGCTGAACACATAGTCGCCGAGGCTGTCGGCGCTCGAGCAATTGTTTGAAAGCACGGTGCTGGCGTCGCTGTCATAGCTATAGGCCGTCCAGCCGGCTGACACGCTCGGATCGGAGGCCGTGCACTGGTACATCGGGTAGGTCCCTGCGCGAGCGCAGCTGGCGCCGATCAGCAACACGGCGAAGGCAAGCAGCACGATTTGTGCGCGACGCCCTGTGTCCGGCGACCGCCAGAGCCTGGTTGCGGCCGCGCGCGTGCCCGGCACGAGCATCTGCACGCGAGTGCATCTATGGGTGGCCGGGTGGGGCCGGGCGGGTTTGTTGTGGGCGTTGCGCGTCCTCATCCTCTCCTGCTCTCCAGCCTGCTCGCGAACGTTTCTGGCGCTCTACCGTGCCTATGACCGCGACGGTGGGCTGGCGGCCAGCGGATCGCCCTGAGCTACGGGCTGAAGGGCCCTCCTTTACTGCTGTTGGCCGCCTGCGCCTGTTCGCCGGGGTCTGGCGCTTGGCCGGCATCTGCCCGTTCGCGTGGCCCGTCCTGTTCGTTTGCTTGCGCCTGTTCGTGCGGTTCTTCGACACTGCTCGCGCGCGCCTGCGCGGCATTCTGCTGGGCGTTCGTCGCGCCGCTTGGCACGCCGAGGTATGCAAAGCCGCCGGGTTCGTGCGTAGGGGCGCTCGCCTGCGTGACAGCGGGGCTCGCCGGCACTGGGGCGGGCTTCGCGTGCGCGAGCGAGCGTCCAGGCGCCTGCACATAGCCGCTGCTCTGGCCGCTTGTGGCTTGCGCTGCTGATGGCGATGCGACCCCACTCGCGACCGGGGCGCTGACCGTGCTGCGGTGCGCTGCGCGATGGTGAGTGCTCGTGTTTGGATGCTCGAGCGCGCTGCGCACGCCGATGGTGGAGCCGGTGATCACCGCGACCGTTGCGATCCCGGCGGCGATCTTGCCGGCGGCACCGCTGCCGGCGACGAGCGCCGCGGCACGTTCGCGCGCGAGCCCGCCGGCACCAGGCATCCCGCCGGGCAGATAGCGCTCTGCGAGTAGGCGCACCCGCAGCGCCAGCCGTTGCAGCGCCCCGATCTGCTGGGCAAATAGCTGGACGGGCAGCAGCGCGGCGGCGTGATCGCCGAAGGCTGCTCGCAGGCGTCTGGCGTTCGTCTTGTGCGCGTTGCGGCATGCCGAGCACGCTGCGAGATGTGCGTAGGCGCTCTGCGCGAGCTGCTCGCTGGTCGCAAGGCCGCTCTGCAGCATGCGGATCGTGTTCGCGCGATAGCCGCATAGCCGTCCGGTGTCATACAGCAGCTGAAAGCGGGCGCGCTTTCGCTCACATGCGCGCGCGGTGTTGCGCGCCTCGTTGACTGGGATTCCGAGCACCGGGGCGATCGCGCGGTATTGCATGTTCTCGGCGAGCAGCGCGAACACGCGCTGCTCGCCGGGGCTGAGCGCCGCGAGGAACTCGGCGACGATCAGCCGGTCCTCGCGGTTCAGCGCCGCGCTCTCGGGTGCGTGGCGGTGTGCCCGCGCCTGCGCCTGACGGTGCAGTCCGGGGGCGTGTTGGGCGAGGATCTCGCCGCGCCGGCGCTCGTCACGGTGTAGCCGTAGCGCGCGCTGCTTGATGCCCGCCCGCAGCGCGTTGCGCAGATGCTCCTCGCTCTGGTAGGGCCGCGCCAGCAGCGCCAGGGCGGTCTCCTGATAGAGGTCCTCGAGCTGCTCGGTGCAAAGGCCGCGACACTCAGGAAAGCTGCGCGCCACGCGGACCTCGCGGGCGTGCCATTCGCCGAGGATCTGTCCGATTCGCTGCGAGCCGAACGCGCGCGACCCAGGCCGATCGCCGTTGGTGAGCGCTGTCGGTGCGCCGTTGCGCTGCGCGCTGGATGCGCGCGTTCGCGTCGCTTGAACGTCCATGTTCTGTGGATGCGGGTCAGCCGTGACCGCAACGCAAATGTTGAACCAGTACGGCCTGCTTGTACACCGGCGATGTGCGCTGCAACTTTTCTTGCAAACCGCGATCGCGCCTCGAACGTTCGTCCACCGCGAGATCAGCTGTTCAAGCCCAGGATCACGCTCTCATCGGTGGGGCACGGCGAACGTCTCGATCATGGCGGCGCAGATCAGCAGCAGCGCGGTGATCGCACCCCACTGCAGCCGCTCGCGTCGCCTCAGCGGGCGCCGGCGCTCAACCAGCCAACTGCCATAGCCGACCGCGAGCCCTGCGTACTCGACGGGCAGTTGCGGGACGTACGGCAGCAGCAGACCTCCGTAGCCGCCGAGTGCGACGCCGACGGGCAGGGTGTTCGCACAGACACAGGCGATCAGCAGCGCGTCCGCGGCCCATCTGACCGGTCGCCTGGCTGGCAGGCCGATCGGGCCGAGCAGCAGCGGCCAGGCCGCGATCGGGATGTTGTGCGCCGCGAGCGCAAGCACATGTCCGGCGCTCGGGACGGGCGTGCTGTGGGCGTCCAGTGCCAGCCGCAGTAGCCGCCGCACCTCGCGCCAGGCTGGTGGACCGGCGAGTCTCACTGCGACGGCGGCCGCGAGCGTGATCGTCCAGATAGCCGTGTAGAGACGCAGCGTCGCGCGCGCGAGACCGGCGGGCAGACAGCCGCGACGGCGAGCATCTCCGCCGGCCTGACCGCTCAGCTCTGTGGAAGCCATTCGCTGACGGCGTAGCCGCCCGCGACGGCGGCGAGCTTGGCGAGGGTGACGTGATAGGCGGCTCCTAGTCCTTCATATTCGCCTGAGCCGCTGGTCTGTTCGCGGGTGACGATCGCCCACATGCCCGGCGCAGCTTTATCGGCTGCGATGCTGATGATCTGTCCGCTGTTCTCGATGTGTCCGCGGCGGATCGCGCTGTCGCCTTGGCTTGCGGCTGCGGCCTGCAGCTCAGATAGGCGTGCGGCACCGACGGAGATCGCGGCGAGCGCACGCTGATCGCCGCTAAGGGTTTGATAGCTCCAGTTGCTGTAACGCTGCGCGAACGCGGCGAGTGCGCCGCTCGCGCTCGCCTGCACTTCCGCGGGACGCTGTGCGCTCGGGCTTGCTGCCGCGGGTGCCGGTGGCTCACCCGGGTTCTGCGGCGAGGCCGTTTCGCTCGCTTCGCCTCCGCCGGTGGGCGCGTCGGGGTTCGAGCAGCCGGCGGCGCACACGCTGCTCAGCGCCAGCAGCAGCGTGAGGATCAGCATGATCGGCGCTCTGTTCATAGGCCGGGTGGGTGGCGTACGCTCCAGGCCGCCCAGTCCGGGACGGTGGCGGAGACACGCCACTTCGGGCCGGGCTTGCCGGAGTTGGGGCCGCTGTCATAGGCGGGGTCTTCGACGGTGTCGAAGCGCAGCCCGGCGACGTACATGAACGCGTGCGCGGCGTTGGCGTAGATCGTTACGTACCGGCCGGGTCCGGGCAGCCCGTAGCTCTGAAGCTCGCTGGAGTCGAGCGCGTCTTCTCCGAGCACGCCGCCCCAGTGAAGGAGATAGGAGACCGCGGAGGAGCAGTCATAGGCGCCCTGCAGCGTGTTCAGCGAGGGGCCGTGTCCGGCACCGTAGAGGTAGGCGGCGTTGTACAGGCGGTTGCCGGCGGCGACCATCGCCTTGACCTGGGCGGGCGCTTCTTCGCCGGCGGCGGCGAGCCCGCTCGGGAGGATGCGAGTGCGGGTGCCAGGGACCAGTGGCAGCGGAATGCTCGTCCCGGCTTCGCTCGCACAGCTTGTGTTTTCACTTTCAGTGTTTGTCGGTTCCGGTGTTTCGCCGAGCGTCGCGGCGGTTCCGCCCTGCGGTGCGAGCGTGATCTGTACGGCGCTCTTGCTGATCTGCAGTGTCTGTGCCGCCTGCCACCAGATATCCAGGCGGTAGGGTTCCCCGTTTTCGATCTGCGCTCCGGGCCCCTGCCCATAGCCGATGTCGCGCTTGTACAGCAAAAGGCTCTGTCCGCCGTGCGAGACGCGCAGCCCGGTCATGTAGGGCAGGTTGTCGAGCGCGTTGGCGTCGGCGAACGTGAATGTGCCGCCGTCGGCGGGGTTGTGCTCGAGCACCGATAGCTCGGCGAACGTGTCGGGGTGGGCCGGCAGATATGACTGGGCGGGGTCGGGGATCGCGCCGTAGTCGCCTGAGCTCCGGTCGCCGGGACCGCCGTACTCGGTCGCACCGACCTCATAGCTGCGTCCGACCTGCAGGCGCAGCGGCACGGCATACATCCCCTGGGCGTGGGGGCTGCCGCCGGCGGGCTGCTCGACTTCGCCACTGCCCATGCAGGCGGCTGCGCTCTGCTGAGCGACCAGCCCGGCGATAACGCCGGCGAGCAGCGCGGGCGCCAGCGCCGCGCACATGATCGTCCCTATCAGCAGGCCTCTGACGTGCCGGTTGCGCGCGGCGGCGGCGGCGAGCTGTGCTTGTGTCACTGCACAGCCTCCAGCGCCAGGGCGAGCTTCTGCTGCCAGTCGCGATCGGCGAGCAGCTCGAGCGCAGGCCACGCCTGGCCTTCTGTCTGTCTGAGCGCGTGCTGGCGGATGTGCTCATCACGTGCCGGATCGGAGGTCGCGATCCAGTACTCGAGCGCGCCGACGCCGATCTGCACGGTGCCCGCTCCGCGCGTGCCGTTCATCAGGTAGGCGGTTGCGTAGTGGCCGCGGACGGTGCGCAGCTCGCTGATCGCTTCGATCGCTGCGTCGCTGAGCGCGAGCGAGTCTTTGACGTAGGCAAGCTCGCGTGCCTGTTGGCGCAGAAATAGTCGCATCGCAGCGTTCGCCAGCAGCGCCTTGCCGTGCTCGTTCTCGAAGTCCGAGAGTTGTTGTGAGATCGCGATCAGCCACAGCGCGTAGTGGCGGCTGCGACGGCAGAACTCGTTGAACCAGCGTCCGGTGGCGGGCCGTTCGATCAGCTTCCACGCCTCGTCGATCACCAGAAACGATCGTCCCGCCCACGCGTGGCGAGGACTGTGGCCGGCGAGGTGACGCTCGCGCGTCTGCGCGATCTGGCTCTTGACGTGCTCGCAGATCACGAACAGCGCGGCGGCCGCCTTCACCTCCGGGATCTGACGCGTGTCGAACACTACGAGCGGCGCGTCGGCGGGGATCGTGCTCGGCCGGTCTGAGAGATACGCATAGGGACCGTCGCCGACGTAGTTGTTCAGTCGCATCGAGAGGTTGCGAAGCGCCTCGGCGACGCCGACCGACCCCTCGGCGCGTTCTGCGTGGTAGCGGCGCTCGAGCTCCTCCTGCAACAACAGCTCGCGCGGTTCCTCGCCGGTCAATGCACAGCGCTCGTACACCTCGCCGATCGCCAGGCCCAGCAGGTTTGACTCGAGATCTGACAGGCCATAGCTGTCGCGTGCGGCGTGATGCTCGCCGAGCAGCTGTGCGTGCAGCGCCAGCAGATAGTCGACCTTCTCCGCCGCGAGCGGACTGGGCTGCTGCACATCCCAAGGGTTGACGGCGTGTGCGCCGTCGCGTCCGAGCTGCACGCTCGCGGCGCCGGGGATCAGGCTTGCGAGGAACTCGAAATGGCCGGCGCGGTCGATGATGAACCCGTTCGCGCCCTGCGCGATCGCGCGCACCAGCAGGATGATCGCGGCCATCGTCTTGCCGGCGCCTGACATGCCGTTGATCAGCAGCAGATGGTTGGGATGCACCGGGTCGAACGGGTCCAGCCGCTCGAGTGTCCGTCCGGGCAGCGCATAGCCGAGCGGGATGCCGTCGGGGCTGGTGCAGGAGGTGCCGAGCGGCGGGAGGCTGTCGCCGACGTTCGCGCTCACGTACTTGCGCCGGCGTCGTGCGCTGTCGCGTCCGAGCGGCAAGGTCGAACGCCAGAGCCGTGCTTGTGCGAACAGGCCTTGTGCGACGCGCGCGTCGGTCGCGATCTCAAGCTCCCGCGCGCTGCTCTGAGCGCACTCGGCGAGCGCCTGCGCGTCGGGGTCGGGTCCGGGCTCTGCGATCGCGACATAGATGCCCAGGCGATAGATGTCCGCGCTTGCGCTTGAGGCGAGCTCGTCGTTCAGTTCGGCGGCTTCCTGCTCGTGCAGCCGCGCGTCGGCATCGAGCATTCGTCCGCGTGCTTCCACGCCACGGTTGACACCGTAGATCCGCTTGTAACGTCGCTTCTGCGATAGCCGCTCGCGGTAGCGTTCGGTGCCCTGCACATGCACCGAGAGGGTGAAGGGACGGGGCGCCTGCATCAGATGAAGCAGCCAGCCGAGCCATGTCTGCTCGGGCGCAAGCGAGACGTAAGAGCAACGCTCCAATGTCCGTCCGATTCGGAGCCTGCTGGGGTCGCTCAGATCGACTGGGGCGGTGCAGATAGCCGCTGCCAATAGTCGTGCGCGAGCGCGGGCATGCTCGGCGCTCTCGCCGGCGCACAAGGCTGAGATCGCGTGCGGATGGGTGAAGCTGGCGGGCAGTGCGCTCTCGCGCCACGCGTCCGGGTCAAAGCGCGCGTGCAACAGGTCCAGTACCTGGGCACCGTCCAGTGCCCGTGCGGGCAGACCGATCGCTTCCACCTCGCCGCACAGCGCTTGGGTGTGGCGCCGCGAGTCCTCGCAAGCCCGCTCATGAATGTCCGCTCTTATGCGCAGCGCCCTGCCGGGCAGCCGGCGGCCGAGCACGCGGTGAAGCCTTTGTGCTCGCCAGGGGCACACGATCAGATATCGCAGCGTGAGCGGCGCGACGTTCTGTGCGCTTTGATCGATCGATTCCTCGGCGGCGCGGCCGAAGCCGCGGATCGCCTGCGCCTGCTCGTGGGCTCCGGTGTCCTGCGCGCTGCCGGCGGCCTGCTCGTGCCGGTGCGCCTCACCGGCCAGCACCTCGGCGAGCTCGAGCGTGCTGGCCTGAACGTAGAGCTGCAGTGACTGGCGGTCGGGTAGCCGCGCGGCGATCTGCGCGAACGCGCTTGAGATCCGCTGCGCCTCGGCCGGGTCGAGCACGAGCGGGTTGACCGCGCCGACCTGCAGGTAGCGGACATACAGGCCGTCTTCGCTGACCAGCAGCCCGTCGGGCTCGATCGCCGCGAGGCGAAGTAGCTGTGACGCGCATGCCCTGCGCTGCGCGATCATCGCCACAGCTCCGACGCGTCGTCTTGCACCCTGGCGATGTTGGGCTCCGCTGCGTCATGTCTTTCCGGTGTTGCGCGAGCTGCCGAGGCGAGCACGATCAGCCCGCGGGCGCGCGGGTGGCGTTCGCCGCTGCAGGCGTCTGCGAGCCGTTTCGAGCCGATCCGCCAGCGCAACAGTTCGCGCAGCAGCAGTCCGAGTTGCGGTCCGCCGCTCTCAGATACATAGGCGAGCACGGCGGGCACGCCGAGCACGAACACGCACAGGCTGATCGCGGCCTTGCCAGGCAGGTGCGTCAGCTCGACCAGGCCGAACATGACAGCGGCGCCGGCGAGCAGCGCCGCCCATTGCTTCAGCGTGAACCCGACGAGCTTCGGTGGCTGATCGAGCGTGCGAAACGTCCGGTGGATCACGAGCTGCCCTTCGGCCGTCGCTTACGCCGCGCGGGCCGTGCTGGCGTCGGCTGGGAAGCCCCCCTCGCTGCCTGTGGCTGGCCGCGCTGACTCCCGGTGTCCGCAGGGGATCTCGCGGGTTTGCTCCTCGGCCCCGCTTGGTGTCTGGCGGTTGCTGTCAATGTCTGCCGCGGCTGGGTCTGGTCGGTCGTGTGCCGCGTGGTCGCGGCTCTGCCCGTCCTCGCGCCCGTTTGTGTCTGTCTGTCCGGGCCGGTCGGCGGTTTCGCCGGTGCCGGCGCTTTGGCCTCGACCGCCGGGCTGCCGGTCGATCGTTTCGGTGCAGCCCCGCGCTGTGAGCGGGGGGCTGCCCCAGTAGCCGTCTGTGAACGGGAACTCGCGGCCTGCGTGCGTACATTGGCGCTGCCTGTGCGGGTCTGCCTGTTGGCGGTGCGGGTGTGCCTACTCGGCGCTGCTGCGCCCCGTGTTTGGCTACGTGGCGCTGGCACGCTATGTGCCGGTGTGCGCTTGGGGCGCCGCTCGCTGGCGCGTACCGCGTCTCGCGCCTGGCTGGGTGCTTGTGTGAGTGTGCGTCGCGCATCCGTGACGCGCTCGCGCAGGCCGCGGCGTTTGCCGCCAGCGCCCTGTGGGTCCTTCTGATGTCTGTCTGTTCTGCCGGGGACGCTGGAACGTACGCCGCCCGCGTTGTCGGCGGCTGTGCGCTCGGGCGCGCGGTGTCGTGCGATGCCGGCAAGCCCGCGTCGGGCTGCGCCGAGCGGACCGCCGGCTGGTGCGCCGAGTGCGCCCGCTGCCGTTCCGAGGCTGCGTCCCAGCGACGGCGCGCCCTCGAGCGCGACGGCACGTAGCCGCGCGTGCGCGCGGCTGATCCGCTCCGCTCCCGGCATGTTTGTCTGGGCGCTTCGCGTACCGGGAGCGCTGAGGCTGGTGGCGGTGAGCTTGTGGCGGACCTCACCGAGCGCCATCAAGGGCAGCTTCACCGCGATCGCGAACGTCGTCAGCCCGGCGAACGCCGCGCTGACGTGTTCGGGTAGGCCGCCGGCGCCGCCGCCGAAGCTGCTCGCGTCCAGGGCGAGCGCGCCGGCGGTCGCGAACAACAGTGTCCAGCCGAGCGGGATCAGCGCAATCGAGAGCAGTGTCGAGGCCCATGTGCGCGCGAGATGCGAGAGCTCGGGGATCGCTGAGAGCACGATCAGCGGCGGCCCAGCGACGATCAGCAGCGCCAGCACGACCGTCAAGAGCACCTGCAGTGCGAATAGGCCGGCGGCGACGAACACGCCGAGGATCACGAGCAGCGCACCGAACACCCCGCCGGCGCCGCTGAGGAGCGCGCCGCCGAACAGCACGCTGATGATCCGCTCAAGGCCTTCTGAGACGGCGGGGAAGCCGAGGATCGCGTGGGTGAGCGTGTTGGTCGCGGCGACCGTCTGGGTGATGATCCAGGGGTAGGCGACGAGCACGCCGGCGGCGCCGGCGGTCCGTGCGAGCGCGCTGGCGGGATGCACTGCGCCGGTCAGTCCGATCGTCCAGTAGCGCAGCGTGGCGACGGCGAGCACGACCGGCATCAGGCTGGCGGCGAGATAGATCGTGTCGTCCTGCAGCTGGTTTACATGGGTCCAGCTGGCGGGGTCGGGCAGCGCGACGAGATGCTGGATCGTGGCGACGGTGCCGTGGCGCAGCCAGCCGGGGACGAGCGCGCCGGCGAGCGCGCCGAAGAAGCCTTTGGCGATCGCTTCGATGATGCTCTGAAGCGATGGCAGCCCGAACAGCGCGAACGTCACGACGGTCTCCTGCCAGCGTGCCCGGCTGCTCAGGCGATGATGCCGCTGATCGAGGCGAGGATCGCCAGGCCGATGATCGTGCGGATCGCGAGGTCGTGCGCGCGCGAATGCCCGGCCATGAACATGATCGCGACGACCGCGATGATCAGTCCCATGCCCGTGCCGCCGAGCCATACGAGGTTGCCCTTGAGCTTTTCGACGAAGTTCTGCACCCCGCTGATCGGCGTGCCGTTGAACGCGCCCGCGGCGTCCAGCGCGTGGATGTGAGCGTCAGGGTCCAGCGCGAGGACGGCCACCCCGGCGAGCGCCGCGAGCAGCGCACAGACCTTCGCCGCCGCCGGCGCCGGTGCTCTGCTCGCGATCGCCCTCGGATGTCCGTCGGTGGCTGTGCGCATCGATGTTGGCTGAGGGTCGGGTGTGCGTGTCGGGGTGTTCATGGCGAGAACGGTCCTCCCTGTGTTTGTTCGTGTGCGGGTGCGGCTGGCTGCGGCGGCGCTGCGGGCGGGCTGGGCGCTGCGCCGGTGCGCTGCGCTGCTTCCGGCGGCTGCTGCTGAACGGGCGGCGGCTGTTCGACGGTGCTCGCAGTGGGTGTCGCGGCAACGGGCTGTGGCGTTGAGCTCCGATCGACGGCGTGATCGTCGACATGGTTCGGCCGCGTTCGCTGGTGATGGACGGGCGCGGGTCGCGCCGGCTGCGCCATCGGAGTGCGCGTGCCGGAGGCAGGCGATGGGCTATGAGCGAGGGTCAGCTGCGGCGTTGGGTGTGTGCTGTGCGCGGCCAGCTCGCTCAGCAGCCACGCCCCGGCCCAGAGCGCGAACAGCACGGCGAGGACCTTGACCGAGCGCGAGCGCCGTCTGAGCCAATTGCGCCCGCGCCCGCGCCGATAGCGGCCGATCAGACCGCGTACGCGGGGGTCCACGGCACTCCAGATGTTCGCCCGTGCGCCCCCGGCGGCGAACAGCTCATCGGCCTGCGCCGCGAGCCGCTCCTGGTCCAGCTGTTCTGTCGGGTGCTCGCGCAGGGCATCCGGCTCAGGCCCGGAGTCGTCTGGCGCTTCGGCGTCCGCGTACGTGTCCCCGTGCGATGAAGTGTCCGACGCGGCATTGACGCCGGCGGCCTCGGGCGGCAAGCGCTCCTGATGACCGCCATCCGGCGGGCTGTGCGTGTCCTGCTCGTGCTGGCGCCAGCGCCGGGTGGTAGGGGGAACGTGCGGCAGGTCGGCGGTGAGCGTCGCTGGTCCCGCAGCCGTGTCCGTCGCGTAGCCGCCAGCGTCCGGCTGCGATGAGGAACTCTCGGCTCGGTCCTCTGCGGATGTGTTCACGGCCGGTGCGGCAACATGCAGGGTGACGATGCTGTTGCGGGAGACGTGACTGCCGGCTGGCGGCTGCTGAGCCACCACATAGCCGATCTGTGCCTCCTCATAGCCGTGGCAGCGGTCCAGGCCCGGTCGCAGGCCGGCGCGGCGCAGCGCCCTGGTCGCCTCGGCGGCGAGCACGCCGACGTAGTCCTCGACGATGAGCGCTCCGATCGGATGCTCGCCGACACCGGGGCTGTCCGGCTGTGTGCTCGACGCTGCAGGGGCGCTGGTGTCCTCCATCGCCGCCTATGACCGTGAGGGATGAGCCCCGGCCAGCGAGCTTGACTATGTCCGGCGGCGGGGCCCAGACGGGCTCAGACGCTTCCGCGCAGCCGTGCGGGCGCTGCGTATCGGTGTGCAGCGCCGCGGCTGTTCGTCTTGGTGCGCAGTCGCCGATCCTCGAACCATCCGGGTGTCCGCACGATCGCGGGCGGTAGGTCGCGGTAGATCAGGATCGCGCCCCCGCGCGGGATCTGCCGCAACGCTGGGGCGGGACCGGCCTTCTCATGACCGACGGACAGGTTGTTTTGCAGGCTGGGGCCGGCGCTGTTGGCGATGGGCTCTTCGCCGAGCAGCTCGCTGAGGTAGCCGGCGCTGGTCGGCTCGGCCAGCGGTGGGATGAACACCTGTGCGGTGGATGCGGCGCAGATCGCGTCGCGTGCCGGCCGCCCGTAGCGCTGGTCGATCTGGGCGATCGACTGCCAGATCGTCGCGATCATGATGCCGTGATCGCCGCATTGGGAGAGCCACGCGGCGAGGTTTCGTACCGGCGCGATGTTCGCCGCCTCGTCCATCAGCATGAAGAGCCGTGGCTGTAGCGGCCCATCTACGCGAGCGCGGATGACGGCGCTCTCGTATACGGCTGTCAGTAGGGAGAGGATGACGGGGCGCAAGAGCTCCTGATCGTGTCCGGCTGCGAGCACGTAGATCGTGTTCGCGTGACCGTCGAGGAACCGCTCGGGTGTCAGTTTGTGCTGGTCGGGACGGGTGGCGAGCTGCGGGTAACGGTAGACGCGCAGTAGGTTCACGGCGCTCATCACAGTCGTCTCACGGTTTCGCTCGTCGCGGCGCTTGACGCCCTGCAGCTGCTCGGCGGCGGCGAGCGCGCCGTGGCGCGTGAGCACGCTGATCGGCTCGGCGAAGTGCCGCGCGTCAAGCCAACGCACGAGCTCACCCATGTCGGCGTTGCACAGCGCGGCGGCGTGCAGCAATGGCGCGAGCATGCTTGCGGCCTCTTTGTCCCAGAAGTCGGTTGCGGCGCTTCTCTGATCGGGGTATGCGGCGGAGGCCAACGCCTCGCTGGCACGGATCGCTCCGGCCCACGTCCGCGCAGGAATCAGCGGCGTATATGCGGCGCTGCACCGATCGTCGAACGGGTCGTACACCCATACCTCGCCGATGCTCGCGCGCCGGGCGATCGTCGCGTCGTATACGTCACGCTTGGTGCTGAGCACGAGCGCAGGCCCGTCGTGATCCAACAGCCATGGCACGACGAATCCGCTTGACTTGCCCGCCCGCGGCGGTGCGATCACCATCGGCTGGATCTCCGGCTCGGCGGCGAGCATCCGTCGTGTGAGTCGCCCGACATAGCCGAGGTAGGGACGACCTGATTGCGGGCGTGGCACCCATAGCCGTCGCAGGTCGCGCGGTTGCGCCCAGGTGCGCTGTTTGACCCAGCCACGTTCCAGCGCATGGCGTGAGAGCGAGGGGTGCTGCTTTCCGAGCAGCGATCCTGCCCGCCAGCCGCTGACGCGTCGCGCCGTCCGCCAGCTGCAGTATGCGAATAGCCCGAGGCACGCGCTTGCGCTGAGCAGGTATGCCGATGATGGCGGCGCGTCGGCTTGCTCTGCGACTGTCGGGAAGGCACGGCCAGGCGTGCTCCAGCCGCCGTGCGCCAGCAGCCGCCACATCGCGTGTGCGGCGTCCCCCGCGGATAGCCGCAGAGGCGCGTGCAGCGACACGAGTGCTGCCGCCTGTGTCCAGCACCAGGCGAGCCAGCCGCTCACGATACCCGTGGCGAGCAGCACGCCGGCGGCGAACAGCGCGAGCCGCGCCGCTGGACGCAGGCCGAAGGAGTGAACTCTCACGGCTGCTGTTGACCCTCAGCATGTCCGGGCGGCCTCACGCTAGTACGCCCGCACGGTCGCGCAGATAGGTCGTTGGCCGCCGGGTCGCGATCGCGGTCAATAGTTGCCAGCTGCGGGGTCCGCTCCGCGGCTTGAAAGGAAGTGATGACGATGCGCCACCGATCGCGATCCCAGGCCGTGCAACGCCATGGAGGGCGCCCGGTCAGACCACACGCTGGTGTGTGGCCTCGTGTTCGGTGGTGCGTCGTTTCGCATCCGATTTTCGACGCCGAGCGCTCGCGTGGATAGCGGCACGCGAGCATCGATCCACGGTTGATGTCCGTGTGTCCGCTCCTGGCCTCGCTCGGCGTCATTTCAGCTGCGCAACGAGCACCACAAAGGAGTCAAACGATGAGTGTCAACAGGTACATAGGTACGGGGAATCTGACGCGCGACCCAGTCCTGCGTGAGCTTCCAGCGGGTCGCAGCGTGTGTGAGCTGCGTGTCGCGGTGGAGGGCATGGCTCGCGGCCGCGAGACCGGCTACATCAATGTCTGTGTGTACGACAGGCCCGGCGAGGCCGCCGCTGAGCATCTCAGCAAAGGCTGGCTGGTCGCTGTCGACGGGCGTCTGGAGTGGGGCGAATGGGAGCGCGAGGACGGCGAGAAACGTCACGACTATCGCGTGATCGGCAACGTCACCTTTCTCGCTGCACCACGCTCTAAAGGGAATGCGTCCCAGCAGCGCCAGCGCGAAAACGGCGATCCGCACGAGCGCAAATCTGCTTCGCGTGCTCGCCGGGAGCCCGCCGCGGCATAGCCGCCCAAGGCCCGCGCCCGCTGTGGGCGCGGGCCCGGTAGCCGCCCGCACCCACGACCTGTAGGCGAAATCCCTCGCATGAATTTCGCTACCGCCATGTTGGAGAGCAGAACATCCTGTGCCGAAGCGCAGCTCGCGTATTTGCGGATGCTCGTTGGCGAGCCGGCCCGCGCGGGCTTCCTGGATCTGCGCTGGCGTCGGCGCGAGGGTCCGATGCGCCGCCGTTTCATCCCGGCGCCGTGTCTGGATCAGGCCGCTGATTTGTGCGGCGCGCTATCGGACGCGCACGACATGTATATCGGTGTGGCACTGCGCGACGCGTGCGCGCACGGTGGGCGCCGGGCGATCAGCGCGCTGCAGATGGCCTACATCGAGTCTGACCATCCCGACACTGCGCGCCGACTCGCGGCGTTCCGCAGCCCGCCGAGCATGGTGATCGCCTCCGGTACCCCCGGCCACCATCAGGTGTACTGGCGTCTTGACCGCCCCTACCCTCCCGCGGAGGTGGAGCGCGCCAACCGGCGGCTTGCGCTCGCGCTCGGCGGTGACCCTGCCTGTGCGGATGCGGCGCGCATCCTGCGCCCGCCGGAAACGCTCAACCACAAGCACGCTCCGCCTCGTCCGGTCGTGCTGCTCGTGCTGCGCGAGCGTCCGCTGTTCGCCCTGGCGCAGCTGGCCGCCGGCTTGCCCGACGATTCCGCCCCGCAGGCCGGCCCGACGAGCACCGTGCCTCGGCGTATGCCCAGGAATGGGATCGACCGCGAGCTGCTCGCGATCCCAGCTGCCGACTATGTCCGTGTTTTGTGCGGGCGTTCTCCGAACCGCCAGGGTAAGGTGCTGTGTCCGTTTCACGACGATCACGACCCGAGCCTGCAGCTCTACCCCGACGGCGGCTTCTACTGTTTTGGCTCAGGTTGTCGCGCGGGCGGCACGATCTTTGACTTCGCCTCGCGCCTGTGGGGGATACCGCCCCGCGGCGCAGGCTTCCGCGAGCTTCGTCGCCGTCTCGCCGAGTGCTTTGGTGTGAGGACGACGTGAGCTGACCGCGATGCCGTTTACTTAGGGTCCAAGCCGGCTTTTGTTCTCGTGAAACGGGGCGGCCAACCAAGGTGTGACAGTCTCACAGCGCGCAGTGTCGCGTAGGACGACCCCCAGTCGTCCGCGCCGACGCCGAGCTCGCCTCGCTTCCGCGGAGAAACGAGGATGGGAGTCCACCACATACTTGCGCAAAGTTCGGCTCGAGCATTCAGGTGACGTTGATGGTCTTGACGGCGTAGTCGCCGTCGGGCAGCGCGAGACGGACGTGGACAATGCCGGGCCGGGGGAGTGTGTAGCGTACCCTGAATCCGCCGTTGCTGGCGTTCGTGGATGCGAGCTCGTACCACGGTCCTGAGTCCCACTTGCCTTCCACGATGACGGCGCCACTTTCGCCTGGGCGCAACGTGCCGGTGACCGTCATGTATGTGCCACGGGGCACCGAGCTTGGCCCGCTGATCGTGGTGTAGCGCGGGGAGCGAGGTGCGGCGGTGGTGCTCGTGGGAGGCGTGCGTGGCAGCCGTAGATACGGCGTCGGAGCAGGCCTAGAGGTGATCGTGTGCTGGGCCAGATCGGTCAGCGCACCGCTGTAATACGCCACCGCGACTGCGATCAGAACGAGCGCGGCGAGGGTCTGTCTGTGCGTTCGGCGCTTACCGCCGGCGTTTGCGCTGGACCACGTCGGTGCGTGCCTGGTTGAGCGCGTGGTCCCGAAGAAGCGCTGGCGCTCCGCGTCTGTCCATCTGGCCCAGTCTCGCTCGCGCCAGCCCACTAGCTCAGTCTTTCTAGTGTCTCATCCGTCGAGGCTTGGCTTCAGCTTCCGGGCGCACGAGAGCTGCAAGCGCTTGGGTCCCAGCACACGGTGAGCACGAGGGCTGCAGAAGGCAGCGCTGCGGCCGCCGAGTTCTCGGACATGTGTCTATACATACCGCTCTAATCGACAGGTCGTTTGGCAGGCTTGAGCGCGATTCTGCGGTGTCGGACTCGTCTGTGTCGAAGCCCGAGAGCGTCGCCGGCGAGCGGCGGCGCCCGGCTGAGTCGAGCACTGTACGGGCCAATCGGGTTCTGCTTCCATCGCGTAGCTGATAGTGGCGCTGCTCGACCAGCACCGACGGCGCGACGAGTACATGAGAGGCTCCGACGCCCCCTTCGCCAAGGCGACGCGAAAGCGTCCGAGCTGGGAGCTCGCGCGCTCGCACGTCGTCCAAAACCACGCACGTGACGACCGCGCCGCAAGACGCCCGCTAGGCTCACGAAGCATCTGCGCGACGCGATCGTGGCCCGTGCTGTGAGGCACAGGCCACCCCGTGTTTTTCGCTCGGGGCCGCCACAGGTAGGCGACCCCAGGAAGGGAGCGGCCCCTTTGCCTGCTGCAGAGAGATAGATTGGGCGAGGTCATGAATCGCGCACACGCCCTGATCTGTTCGTCCGGTTGGTGGGCGCGAACGGTTGAGCGTGAGCTGCTCCCTTGGGGCCTCAAAGGGGTGGAGCTCGGCGAGGACGTCTTGGAGATCGGTCCAGGTTTCGGGGCCACCACGCGCGTGCTTGCCGACCGCAGCGGTCACCTGAGTGTGCTCGAGCTCGAGCAGGACTACTGCGAACGGCTGCGTCGCGTGCTGCCCGAGCGCGTCACCGTCGAGCAGGGCGACGCGACCCAGATGCCGTTCCCCGACAGCCGGTTCTCTGCAGTCGTGTGCTTCACCATGCTCCACCACCTAGCGACGGCGGAGCTCCAGGATCGCCTGTTGGCGCAGGCCGCGAGGGTGCTGCGCGACGGGGGTGTCTTCGCAGGAACCGACAGCCTCGGCACGGGGCGCCTGTTCAAGCTGCTGCACGTCCATGACACGCTCGTTCCGGTCTCCCCGGAAGGGCTACCCGAGCGCCTGGAAGAGGCCGGTCTGGCCGACCCGAGGGTGCAGATCGGCGGGCGCTCGTTTCGCTTTCGCGCTTGCAAGCCGGCGTGATCGCTGGCCGGCTTCTCCGTCAGCGGCATTCCGGCGCTAGCGGTGCCGGGCAGAAGCTCACTCAGCCGCGTGCATCGCTTCTGGAGCAGGCAGTGCCAGCGTACGTTCCGCCAGCACCTGCAACGGACGATTCTCGACAGCGCCGGCTGAGGAAAATCAGGCGTCTCTTCGCCCGCCATAACTGATCGTCTCGCAAGCGTCTTGCAGCTCGTTCGCGGCGCAAGCATGCCTGCGGCTCGCGAGTGTCCGCTGACGCTCGGACCCTGATCAAGCAGCGCGGGGATCTCAGCAGCTGACTCACCACCAGCCACATCTGCATGTCCGTCGTTCGCCGGCCCGAGCGCGCTATTGCGCTGAACGCCTGTTCGTTGGCCGGTTTGCGAGCTTGACGTACATAGACGCCGAGTCGCGATGTCCAGTAGGCCGATCTTCTGCGCCGGTGTCGAGCGCACCCCCGTAGGCCAGCAGCCCGGCGAGATGCGGCGCGTCAAGGCCCGCGCTTCGCGTGCTCTGCGATCCCTGACGGGACGGGCCTTGACCCGCCTCGCCGGCCTGCTCTGGCCGGGGTGTGCTCAACCCCGACAGAAGGAGGTCGTGATGTCCGCCTCAGCCCCTACAGCGCCCAGCGCGCGCCAGCTGCGCTATCTGCGCGCACTCGCTGCTCGCACGGGAACGACGTTCGCATATCCGCGCAGTCGCGCCGCGGCAAGCCGCGAGATTGACCGTCTGCGCAAGCTCACGCCTGAACCACGAACACCCGCTTCGCAAGCAGACGATGAGACGCCGACGCGCTACGCACCTGCGGTCGATGATCGTGAGCTCTGCGGTTACGGCTCCTCGGCGCGCTGGCGCGATGTGGCTGCACCACCAGCAAGGCGTGCGGCCCATCGCAAGCCAAACAAAGCGAAGATCGGGCTCGGCGCCTACACGACGCCCGGTGGCCAGGAGCGCCAGCTGCTGGCTGTGACCCGCCCGGACGAGAGCGTGCTCGTGCTCGACTGTCCGCGCAAGGACGGTTTGAACGACGCGCGGCTGCTGGCGCGCCTGGCGCCCGATGAGCCCTTCGAGAACGCCCGGCTCGTATGCGAGATGTATCTCGCGGACGAGCGCAAGGGCTCCTGTCGTCACCTGTCCGCCGACGATCTGCGCCCGCCACAGCGCCTGTCGCCACTGATGAGCGTCAGTGAGTTCGTCTCACAGCACACCCGTCTTCTCGATAGCCGTGGTCGGCTTTACGCGATCCGTGTCGTGAACGGCGGCGAGCAGCCACAGCTGCGCTGGACACGTTGCGCAACCCCAGGCGCGAGCGAAGAGTTCGTGACGTTGAGCCTGCGTGAGGTGATCGCCGCGCTTGAAGACTACGAGCCGGCGCGTGCGATCACCGCGCGCGCGCTCGCGGCCGACCGTGACGGTGAGCCCATCTCGAGTGCCTGTTTGCGTGAGGAGTCCCGGCGTCTGGCGGTGAGCCCGATCATCCTGAACCGTCGTCTGCGCGAGGTCGTCGAGGCGCGTGTGGCGGCGGGTTTGAGCATGAGCCAGATTGCGCTGCGTTGCGGTCGCACCAAGCAAAACAGCCACGGTGCGCTGAGCGGTGAGACGAGCTGGCTGGCGCGTCGTATCGGCCAGCTGCCGGACTCCGGTCAGGCCCAGCCCACGCCGTGGATTCACACTGACACGCTGGCGCTGATCGCGCGAGACGGTCTAGGGCTCAGCCCGCACGAGGTAGAGGTGTGAACGCTCATGCGATCGGTGCATGCGCTTCGATGGCCCGTCCCCATCCCGATTTTTGCACGCCTGCGGCGTGCGCGGAGATGGGGAGTCGGGCCCGTACCGATCGGCGCCCACGCAGATGACCGGCTGTCTGTGAGAGCTCACAGCGGGCCGGGGAAAGGATGATTTGCAATGAGTACTGTGGCTGTAGCACCGAGGCGCGCCGCGCTGGATCTGATCGATGTCGGCGAGAACGCGCGCGAGCTGGATGAGCAGCACGTGCAGGCGCTGGCGAGTTCGATCGCCCTGCGCGGCCTGATCGTCCCTCTGCTCGTACGCCCTCAAGGCAACCGTTTCACCCTGATAGCCGGTTTTCACCGTTACGCGGCGGCCCGCAAGCTCGGCCTCAGCGAGGTCGAGATCACGATCCGCGAGCAGGAGGGCACGAGTGCCGACAGCGCGGCGGAGAATGTCGTGCGTAAGCAGCTGACCCCGCTGCAGGAGGCTCATGCGGTCAAGCACATGCTCGATGAGGGCTATACGCTGGAGGGTGCGGCGACGGTGCTCGGCTGGAGCCCGAAGCTCGTCAGCGCCCGCGCGAAGATCCTCGAGCTGCCGCAGCTCGCGCAGCGCCTGATCGGCGAGGGCGAGCTCCCGCTGAGCGCGCTCGCAACGGTCGCGAAGATCGCGGCGGTCTCACCTGAGCTGTGCGAGGCAGCGCTTGCGCCAATAGCCGTCGGCGAAGTCTCGGGCGAGCAGCTGCAGAGCAACCCTGGCTGGGTGATCGGCCATGCGCTGCGCGAAACAGACACGGAAGCGTTCGCCGCGTATCTCTCGACGCTCAGCGCGCGTGACATCGAGGAGCTGCGTCTCGGCAAGAAGACCCAAAAGGCATACGCGCAAGCCGAGCAGCTGCATCGCAAGCTCGACCGGCACGCCTACGGTCCGCCGACGATCCGCTTCGCCGACGCGGAGGTCGATCAGGCGCGCGCTGCTGGCGTGCTGATCGAGTTCGAGCACGGCACGCCGATCATCACCGACCCCGTTCTGTTTCGCGAGCTGGCCAAGCAGGCGGTCGAGCGCACCCTGACGGACCTGCAAGCGAGCACCGAGCGTGTGCACAGCGAGCGCCAGGCCCGCCATGCGCAGGGTCTGACGCAGCGCACACCCGAGCAGGAGCTCGAGGCCGAGCATCGCGCGACGCTGCGCCAGCTGACCGTCCGCGCGCACAACACGAATCTCGATCTCGGCGCGGCGCTGCTGCAGAAGCTCGCGACGGTCGACCCGAACGACATGGATGTCGCGCGTTTCTTCGCCTACGGTCTGCTCGGCCCTGACCGGGCGGGGTTCCTCGGCACCGGCGAGCACACGGTCGCGACGCTCGCCGCGAACGGCGTGCGCCTGGTGTTCGATCAGCATCGCACGACCACAACCGCGACGCTCAAGAACGGTAAGCCTGGTGTGACGAAGGTGGTCTACGGCGAGCCTGCGGATGCCGCGGCGTGGATGTGGAAGTTCCTCGACGGTGCGCGCAACGCCGGCGAGCTCTACGGTCGGGTGTTGGTGCTGTTCGCCGCGCAGCACTATGTCAACGACCTCGTTCTGGCGGCCAGCCAGCGCCGCGGCTCGGCGTTGCCGCGCTCGCGCAACGACATCGCCCGCAAGTCCTTCGAGCGTGTCGTGAAGCCGCTGCTGCCCACAACACATGTGGAGCTGCGCCGCGCGCTTGACCGCGAGGCCCGTGCCCATGTCCGCAGTCAGGAACGCCTCGCCAACGCGCAGCCGCCTGCCGAGCAGGCCGAGTCGGCCTCGCAGACCGAGCGCCGCCAGCCCTGACTGCTGCCAACCGGCCGGCGGCGTCCGTGAGGGCTCCGCCGGCCACCGATATCTGACCAGGCAGTCGAGAGGAGGTAGTTGTGAGAACCGGCAAGTGCAGTGACGAGCAGCGCGCGGAGCGTCGTCGTGCTGATCGTGAACGCATGGAGACGGCGGCGCGAGCGCTGCTGAGCACCGAGGGCTGGAAGCGCTGGGTGAAGGTACGTTCGACAAACGGCTTGGCGCGTTACTCATTTGGAAACCAGCTTTTGATCGCGCTGCAGCGCCCGGACGCAACGTATGTCGCGGGCTTCCGCGCGTTCCTGGATCTGAACCGCTGTGTCCGCAAGGGCGAGCGGGCCATCCGGATTCTCGCCCCAATGACTGTTCATGTCCGCGACCCCAACGCTGTCGAGCAACACGGCACAGATGAAGGCGAGACACGGAGACGGACCCTGTTTCGCGCGGTGTCTGTGTTCGACGTCTCGCAGACCGAGCCGCTGCCGGGCTGCGAGCCGGTGCCGCTATGTCCGCCCTCGCAGCCGGTCGAGGGTGACACGCATGCGCATCTGCTGCCCGCGCTACGCTGCCTGGCCGCCGAGCTGGGCTACACGATCCGACACGAAGCGCTAGAGGGATCGGCCGATGGCTGGTGCGACCACGACAAGCACGAGATCGTCGTCAACGAGTCTCTATCCGCGAACGCCCAGGTGCGGATAACCGTCCATGAGATCGCGCACGCCCTCGGTATCGGCTACACCGACTACGGTCGTCGGCGTGCAGAGGTGCTGGTCGACACAGTCACGTTCATCGTGTGCGGCTCGGTCGGCCTGGACACCTCCGGTTCGAGCGTGCCCTACATAGCCGGCTGGGGTGAGAGCGGCGAGCTCGACGCGATCCGCGGCTTCGCCGAGACGATCGACCAGATCGCGCGCCGTATCGAAGACGCCCTTGCGGCAGGTGATGCTGTTGAGCACGAGTCCCAGATCGCGGCGTGAGCCTCCGCTCGTGCTCTGCCAGGAGATCGGTGTGCTTCTGCTCGTCACCCAGGCGATGCCGCAGATGCGCCGGCACGAGCACCCGAACCTTGGGCGTCTCGTGACGCCGCGCCACTTCTGCTCGCTGGATCAGCACGAGGGCCTGGCCTGGGCGGCGGACAATGACTGCTTCCAGCGGCTGGATCCTCATGCCTACTGCGCAATGCTCGATGCGCTCCTCGGCGCTCCCGGCCGCTGCCTGTTCGTGACCGTTCCGGACGTGGTCGCGGACGCGCACGCGACGGCGAGGCTGTTTGAGATCTGGTGGCGGGCACTGGCGCGTCGCGGCCTGCCAGCCGCGCTGGTGGCTCAGGATGGACTCGAGCATCTCTACTCATGGCTGACGTTCGTGTGGCCGCGCATCGACGCGCTGTTCATCGGCGGCAGCACCGAATGGAAGCTCGGGCCGGCGGCGCACGCGCTCGCCATCGAGGCCAAGCGTCGAGGCAAGTGGGTGCACATGGGCCGCGTGAACTCGGCGCGCCGTATTCGCTACGCGGCTTCGATCGGCTGCGACTCGGTCGACGGGACGAAGTGGGTGCGCTGGCGCGACGCGTATTTGGACGCCGGCCTGAGCCTCATGACCGGGCCGGTGCAGCTCCCGCTGCACTGGACGCTAGCGGCGGACAGCCCGCCCCTTCGATGCTCGCACGCTGCGCATGCGGTGCGGGCGGGCAAGGGTCCGCCGGGCAGGAACCCCGCGTGGGGAGCAGATCGTCCTGAGAAGTGACTGTCGAGAAGCCGAAAAGGGGCAATTGAGATGACCATAGCCAGGCCGCATATCTTCGCGGCGTTCACCTCACGTAGCGCTGGACGGGCAGTCGTGATGTTCAACTCTCGCAACGAGCAAGGAGGCCTGAAGTGAGCAAGCGCACGATCACCGCGCACTACACCGAGCCGCAGGAGTGGCTCGCCGAGATCCGCCGCGACGCCGAGCTGGTCGAGCGCAGGATCGTGCGCGTCTGTAAGACCGGGCGACCGGTGTTCGAGGGCACGCTAACGCGCGTCAGCGTCGAGGCCTCGGCGATCATCGAGGGACGTGTCGTGCGCCTGCTCACAGTCTGCGGCGACCTTTGGGGTACAGGCGGTAGACGCGAGGACGATCCCGACAGGCAGGTGCAGGAGAAGGCCAGCTCGCTCGTCCGCGAGCTGGAGAGCGAGCTGCGGGACGCCGGCCTTGAGATCCGCGCTGGCCTGTGGGTGGACGAGTGACGGCCGTCACGGCGAGCCCCAGACCGCGACGCGCGGTCCTAGCCGCGCCAGTAGGGACATAACAGCCCGTCACAGACGAGATGAGTGAACGCTTGGCGCACACAGCTATCGAGTTTTGCGACGCGCACGGGCGAGGCACGGCCGTCCGGCGGCCGTCCGACCCCCGATGTTCGCACGCTGCGCGTGCGGCACGGGGCGGAGAACGGCCTCCCATCCGGCGAGGCGCGATCGAAAGGAGCGTGTGTGATGTCTGACGATAAGCAGGAGGGCCTGAGCAGAAGCGAGGTGTTCGCCGCCCTGTCCGCTCGCGGCGCCGACAGGGCTGTCGTGGAGTTCAGTGGCGGCAACGACGAAGGCGGACCCGACGCGATCACGCTGTTCGCCGGCGAGGAGACCGTCGCCACGCTGCGCCTGTGGCCTGGCGCCTCGCAGAGTGACGCCGAGCGGGCCGAGATCGAGCTGTCCGATGCGCTAAGCGCCCCGATCTTTGAGCGCTACGGCTCGTTCGACGGAGATTTCGACGTGTATGGCGAGCTCATCTGGAGTGTGGCCGGTCAGACCGTAAAGCTGATCTGCGACGAGCGCGCGGAGTACGAGCACTCCGAGGTGCAGTTGTGACTGCGTCCGTCACCTCACGAAGTCCGTTTGAGACCGGGAGCTGACAATGGCCAACCCCTACCACCACGCGCTCAGCTCGCAACGCCGCTGGGGCGGCAAGGTCGGCGACTACCTTGCGATCCATAGCTGGTTCGACGAGTCAAAGGAACACCACGGCGACTTCCGACACCGTGCGCTGCGCCACCACACACAAGGCATTTTCGAAGCCGAGCGTGTGTTCGGCCAGACGATCACGCTCTCCAGCGGCCGCGCGATCCCGACCCGCTGGATCGCCGAGCAGCACGTGATCGAGGACTGCGGGCGCATCCCCTCGCTTTCTGACTGGCTGTCCCGCATCCATCCCCAGCCGTGGATGAACCGCCCGCGCCGCCTCGCACATGAGTTCGACAGACACGCCGCGTGTCATGACCGGGACGACCGGCAGGCAGCGGGGGGAGGCTGACGCATGGGCTACTCGCACTACTTCGCCTACGACCCGCGCGCCGAGCCCTTCATAGCCGCCTGGCCACGCATGGTGGCCGACGCCGCCGTGATCGCGACCCACGTCCAGAACGTGCTCGGCGTCCGCCTCGCCGGCGGCACGGGCGAGGGACCCCCCGAGATCGACGAGCGCCGTATATGGCTGAATGGCCCGGCCGAGCAGCAGCTCGACCACGACACCTTCCTGATCGATCTTGCACCGTGTCACGCCGGCGGTGTCCACGCAACGCTCGCACAGCGGCGGCGGACCCGGCAGCGTTCAGAGTTCGAGCGCAGGGGTTTCGTCCTGGACTCCTGCAAGACCAACCGCAAGCCCTATGACATAGCCGTGACCTCGATCCTGCTGCGCTGCCGCCATCTCGCACCCAACGCGTTCGTGATCGCCTCGGACGGCGCATGGGAGCGTGAGTGGCAACACGGCGCGTTGCATTGGGACGCCGCCTGCCCGACGAGCGTGGGCCCGGTGGATGTTCTCGCGACCCTGTTCGCCCAGATCGAGCGCCCTGCTGCTAGCCGCCTCGCTGCGAACGTCTTGTGTGGACCGCCTTCGGCGACGCTCACCGTCTAGTCCTTCGGGCAGTCAGCCTGCCCGCCGACTGGCATGAGAAAAGTGGCCCGATCGAGCGCTCGCGAGCTTCGCGCGAGCGCCACCGTGAAAACTCAGGCCGGCGGCTGGACAGGGCAGACCGCGACGTAGGCTGATGCGCCACCGAATGCGGCGGTGTACATCGCGCGTTTGCGCCCGTACTTGGCTCCGAGCGATGCCTCTGCCGTGGCGGTCTCGTCTGCGTCTAGGATTCGGGCGACGCCGCTGATCGCTTTGAGGGGTTTGTGCAGTGGACGCCCTCGCGCGTCGCAGGCGGCCAGTCTCACGGTCGGTGTCGCGCGGATCCTCTTGATCTTCGGTGCGTCGGCCGCTGTGCGGAAGTAGAGCTGGCCGTCGCCGATGGCGAACCAGACGGGCGTGGGTACGGCCGTTCCGTCTTGCTTGTAGGTCGCCACGAGGCAGTAGTCGTGCTCGGCGAGCGTGGCCAGGTCCGTGTCCTCGGTGGCTGCATCCGCGATCAGCTGCGCATCGCGGTGACGGATGCGATGGTAGATGCGGTCCATCAGCTTGGCCACGTGCATACCGTAACGCGCGCCGACACGGTATGGGCTGTCGCCGCTGCGTCCCCGGGCGGGAGCTCTTTGTGCGCGATTTCCGGCGCGCTCAGGGCAGGCGCCGGCGGTACTCGAGCGTCGCGAGCCCCAGGCCGAAGGCGAACGCCTCGCCCACCGGGCTGAACCCTTCGCGCTCGTAGAAGTGTCGGGCTCTGCGCTGTCCTTCGGGAACGAACAGCCGCATCGAGGTAAAGCCGCGGGCGCTGGCAGCTTCGCATGCGTGTGCCACGAGCAGCTTGGCGGCGCCGGACCCCCAATAGTGTGGTGTCACGAAGAGATGCCCGAGGTGAGCACACGAGGCGTCGGGCTCGGGGCGAAACGTGTGGCGCGCTGCCGGGATGAAGGTTGCGTGCCCGACGAGGGTGGCACCGTGGAAGCTGACCTCGCCCCAGAAGTCGCGATCGGCGATCCACCGCGCGAGCGATTCTGCCTGAGCCCTTGCGCTTGGAGGCCGCCAGTCCTCTGGCGCGAAGCTCCGATACGCCACGAACGCATCGGCGACCGAAGCAGCCAGCTGGTCGATGTCTGCGGTTGTGACCCCCCGGAACGTGAGCGTCGGGACGATCGTGCCGAGGTGCCGTTCTACCACGGAGTTGATCTCGCGTCAGACGCCTGCCAAGAACGCTGTGAACGCGTCTTTCCATCGGCTGGGTGCTTCGATGTGCAGGTCGTGGCCGGCATCCGGGATCTCCACGAGTTGCGCCCTTGACTGTCGCTCACCCATCGATGTGAAGATAGTGAGCGGGATCGGTCCCTGCGCGCCGCGCACGATCAGGGTGGGCATGCGCAGGGCTTCCCACTCTTGCCAACAGGGCCGGCAAATCCCCTCGCGCAAGGTTCTCATCATGATCGTCAGATCGAATCGGGGCCACAGCATGCCAGCGCGATCTTCTAGGCCCGAAGCCCACGCGTGTGCCTTCACGGACGGTCCTCCCCAGAAGCTCACGGCAGCTGACATTGACTCGAACGGAACCGGCCACGCTGCCAGTGAGTCGCCGAGCGCGAGGACTCGCTGCTCCACCTCACCGCTCGTTGCCGATTCTGGCGTGGCCTCGATCACAACGAGCGCGCGTATGAGATCGGGGTTCGCGGCGGCCGTCAGGAAAGCTGTGTGACCGCCAAGAGACTGCCCCACGAGGATCACTGGACCCAGGCCCAGCTCCTCGATGACGAACGCGGTGTCGGCGACATGCGCGGCGCGTGAGACGTCCTCGGGGACGTGCTCGCTGTTGCCGTGTCCGCGAGCGTCTATTGCGATGACGCGGTGGTGCTCGGTAAGCCACGATGCGCTCTCGGCCCACTCCCCGCCGTGTCCGGCTAGGCCGTGCAGAAGTACTACCGGTATCCCGCTGCCACCGAAGTCAAGGCAAGCGAGGCGCACTCCCTCACGCTTGAACAACAGCTCCCGGGACATTTGCGCATCCTCTCATGCTCCCAATCACCAAGCGGCTACGCGCTGGCACGGCGTCCCTCCTAGGTTCGTGCGGTCTCTTCGGTTTGGTGCCGCGTCGTGTCTCTGCCCATGTTCGCCACCGCCGGTCTGGCGCTGCAACCCCGCAAGGGGGTTCCCCTGCGCCCCTGTCGGGGCTTCGGTTCCGCGCGCCGGTCGGCGTCGTGGTTGGGCGAGACCACTAGCAGCAACCAATCGAATGGAGGAACCGAAAGTGAACATCAACAAGTGCATCTGCACCGGCCGTCTGACCAAGGACCCGCAGCTGCGGGCGCTGCCCTCGGGCACGAGCGTCTGTGAACTGCGCCTGGCGGTGGACAGCATGGGCCGCAACCGCGAGGTCGGCTACATCAACGTGTCCGTGTTCGGCAAGCCGGCGGAGGCCGCCGCGCAATACCTGGCCAAGGGCTGGCTGGTAGCGGTCGATGGCCGTCTGGAGTACGGCGAGTGGGAGACCGACGCCGCCGAGCGCCGCCACGACTACACGATCGTGGGCAACGTCGAGTTCCTGTCCGCTCCCAGGGCCCCCGAGGAGCCCGATCAGGCCAAGCCGACCCGTGGCTCCCGCAAAAAGCAGGACCCGGTAGCCGCCTGAACTCAAGGTCGAGCCCGCGCCCCGACTGGGGCGCGGGCGGCTGCGGGTCTGATGCTGGCGCTAGCGTAAACGCCATATTCGACGAGACTTTGATAGCCGAGGCCGCCGGCCGCCTGGCCGCGGCGGCGCCGCAGGCGCAGGTGTTCCTGTGCGGCTCCCACGCTCGAGGTAACGCGGGCCCTGACAGCGATCTGGACTTTCTCGTGGTGGAGCCCACGGTGGATGACCCGGTTGAGGAGTCGGTTCGTCTTCGCCGGGCGCTCCGAGACCTTGATCTGTTCGCCGACGTCGTCGTCGTCAGCGAGCACGAAGTGCAGCGCTGGCGCGATGTTCACGGCACGCTGATCCACTCGGCTCTGTCCGAAGGGCGCCTGTTGGCGGCTTGAGCGATATGGGCGAGGATCAAGCCGAGCTGCTGTTGCACCACTCTCGACCGGGAGCAGGCGCTGGCCTGGGCCAGCGCCGCTGTCGAGTGGGCTGGCGAGCGCACTCGGCACCCGCGACAGCCAGGACGTGTGGCGCTCACGCTCACCGCACGATCGCGCCGATCGCTAGCCGAGGTTTCGGTTGCCACCGCGACAAGCAGGACCCGCTCGCAGCGTCCCCTCGAAGGTTGACTCGGATCGCGAGGAGCTCCTCGCCGGTCTGATCGTGTTCCAGCGCTTCGCGATCGGGCACCGCTGTGCGGCTCGGCCTTATGTGCGCCGGCGTTTCGCGCGGCGCGGCCGAGGCCCTTCGGGCTGCAGAGCCGATCGTCTCGCCCGGTGCGAGAACACGATCTACCAGGAGGAGCGATGCCACACGACCCAAATGCAACCGACGACGGGCACCGCCACGTACCCGTCGAACATCGCACGGGCTACTTCGAGTGCGAGCGCTGCGGCCTGCGCTGGATTCACCGCTCAGTCTTGCCAGACGGCAGTACGCCCACCCAAGACGACATCAACTGGCTGCATCACGACAAATGGCTTGCGCACAACACACGCGGCAGTGTCTGAGATCAACAACTGCGGCCTGGACTTCTCCGGACCGCCATCGATCGCGCTTCGCGTCGGGGTCGAGCACCCCTTGACGCCAGCAGACCGGCCTTCGCCGCGTAAAGCCCTGCGCTGCGCGTCGCCGGCGGCGATCCCTGACGGGACATGGCTTGACTCGGCGTGCCGGCCCGCTCGGGTCGGGGGCATGCTCAACGACGACCCGAAGGAGACGGCCATGAACGCGAACCCAAAGCGACCGAGCGGACTACTCGTCCCGGCGCACGTGCGGCTGGGTGAGCCGCGAGCGGTGCACTGCCGCCGCGAGCGCCACCACGTGTACATCGGGCGCCCCTCGAAGTGGGGCAACCCGTTCGTGGTCGGCCGCGACGGCGCGCGCGGAGAGTGCGTCGAGCTCTATGAGCAGTGGCTGCGAGAGAACGCCGAGCTGATGGCGGCACTCCCGGAGCTGCGAGGCCTGGTGCTCGGCTGCTGGTGCGCCCCGCGCGCCTGCCACGGCGACGTGCTCGTGCGGCTCGCCAACGCGGGCGCCTGACGGGCCGCGCGGTCCGCGCGCCCGCCGCCGGGCATCAACTCAGCTCTGTTCGCAGGCCGCGAAGCGCTGATCGACGCCTCATCGTGCGGCCGTCCCGGCCTGCCACATGCGCCCTCGCGGCACCGACGACGGAAGTCCACGCGTCGTGCGTCGCAGGCCGGGCCTCGGCGCCATCTCCGGCCGTGCGCTGCGGCAGCGCGGAGCGCCCCGAGAACACCGCACGCACCACGAACAGACCCAGCACCGCGCGATCCCCGACCGCACGACGCCGGCACTGCAACCCCGCGCCCACGCCACTACCGCAGCACGACCAAAGCACCCCCACGGCGCACGCCTCCACCCGCCAGCGCACACCTCACGCAACCAAGCACCCCGCACGCTCCCAGCAACCACCCAAGCTCCCCCCTACGCCTGAACAGACTAGATGCACCGCTGTGCGATCGCTGTGCGATTGCTGTGTCGTTTCTTTGGCCGCTAGCGGTGCTTGGCGGTCTGTACGGGTGTGTTGACGGCTTCGAGCATCGGTGCGGCGAAGGGCGGCGGGTATGCGCGCTATCTGGAGTCAAAGACGGTTGCGCCTGACCGTGGCGACTACTACCTAAACGCGGAGGGCGAGCCGACGCAGGCTCCTGGCCGCTGGTTGGCTTCGCGGGAAACGCTGGCGCGCTTGGGCATCGAGGGCGAGACGGTGGAGGGCCCAGATTTCGTGGCGTTGATGGAGGGCCGCCATCCCCGCACGGGCGGATGGCTGCGCGCGGCAGGTCCGTCTGGCGCGCGTGGCGGCGGCATCGATTTGACGTTCAGCGCCCCGAAGTCTGTGTCCGCGGTGTGGGCGCTCGGTGATCGGGCTTTGCGTCGCGACATGGAGGATGCGCACGCTGCCGCCGTCAGCCAGGCGATGAGCTATCTGACGGAGATGGTGCCGACGGTCCGGCGCCGGATCACCGGCAGGGAGATCCTTGAACAGCGCGCGAGGGATCTGGTCGCTGTCGAGTACCGGCATACGACTGCGCGCGGGGTGCTGGCTGGTGACGTGCCGGACCCGCAGCTGCACAGCCATGTGGTTGTGACGAGTGCCGTCAGGGATGACGGGCGTATCGTGGCGGTGGCGTCCCGGCCGGTGTTCCGTGCCGCCCGTGAGGTGGGCGCGTACTATCGCTTGGCGCTTGCCGATGCGTTGATCAAGCGCGGTTATGCGATCGATGCGGGGACTGGCAAGCATGGGCGCTATTTCGAGCTCGGCGGCGTGCCGCGCAAGCTCGCTGACGCGTTCTCGGCTCGGAGCCGTGAGGTCGCGAGGGCGGCTGAGCGTTTCCGCGCGAAGTGGGGTCGTGAGCCTGAGCGCGGCGAGCTGCGTCGCTTGAAGCTCGAGAATCGCAAGGCGAAGGCGCTCCGCACCCGTGGCGACTTGCAGCGCGCATGGAACGAGACGGCCGCGCGATGCAACGTGTCGGGCGGGGAGCTCGCTGATCTAATGGCGAGCGCCGAGAGCTCAGAGCGTGAGGGGAGGCTCGAGCATCGTGTCGAGCAGTGCCTGACCGAGCAGGCAGCCATGTTCGAGCCCCGCGAGTTCCGCTCGGTGCTATTCGAGCAGGCGGTGGGGGAGTGTTCGCCTGGCGAGGCGCTCGCGTTCTCAGAGGGGATGATCGCTGAGCGCCGGATCCTGTGTTTGGAGGGCGGCCTGATGACGACACGGACGGTCCGCAGCCGCGAGCAGGCGATCGAGCGCCGCTTCGCGGCGCTCGCCGGCGCACGCGGTAGGGACGTGGGGGACAGGGCACGTGAGGCGGCGAGCGACCGGGTGGCGGAGCGCATCGGAGCGCGTCTGACCGACGAGCAGCAGCATGCGCTGCGGGTGATCACGGGTCCGGAGCGCGCGGCGGTGTTGATCGGCCCGGCGGGCACAGGGAAGGGTGTGGTGATCGACGCGGCCGCGCGCTCCGAGCAGCTGACCGATCACGAGACGCGGGGGATCGCTGTGTCCGGCTCGACGGCTCAGCGGTTGGGTCGCGACAGTCCGGCGCTGCTGGATCGCACGGTGACGCTGGACGCGCTGATCGCACGTGTGGAGACGGGCCGTGTGGAGGTGGACGAGCGCACGACGATCTATTTCGACGAGGCGGGTATGGCGGACACGGCGCGTCTGGATCGGCTGACCGAGGTGGTCGAGCGCACCGGCGCGAAGCTGATCGTGATCGGCGACCCCGAGCAGCTGCCCTCGATCGGTGCCGGTGGCATGTTCGAGCGCCTGAGCGAGATCGCGCCCTGTGCGGAGCTGTCGACGGTGCATCGCACCCACGATCGGGATGAGCAGCGTGCGTGGGCTGATTTACGCGCGGGCCGCACGGACCGGGCGATCGCGCATTATCTCGCGAAGGGGAGGGTGCATATGGCACTGACGCGCGATGAGGCGCTCGAGCGTGCGGTGGCCGACTGGGCGCGCTTGACACAGACGCTGGCGGTGGAGCAGGTGGCGCTGATCTCTGACGCCTCGAACAAGGAGATCGCCCGCTTGAACGCCCGCGCTCAGCACTACCGCGCGCAGCGCGGCGAGCTAGGGGAGTTCGAGGTACCCGTACTCGGCGTGTACTACGGCGTTCGCGAGGGCGATCGCGTCGCGATGATCGAGCAGCACTATGAACGCGGTGAGCAGCGGATCGAGAACGGAAGCCGCGGCGAGGTGCTGAGCGTCTCCGCCGACGGAGAGGTGCTAGTTCAGTTCGACATAACCGGCCAGCGCCGAGTGTTGGTGGGGGAGGATCTGGCCCGCATCCGACTTGCGTACGCACATCACATCCATCGTGCGCAGGGCGCAACGGTGACGCGCACGCTCGTCGTCACGGGCGGCTGGCAGACGAGCAAGGAGCCGGCGTATGTGGAGGCGTCGCGCGCGAGGGAAGGCACCGACTGGTATGTGAACCGCCACGAGCTGGGGGAGGAGGGCCAGGATGCCGATCGGATCGTACATCTGGCTGCGCAGATGCGTCGCAGCCGCCGCCAGACGCCTTCGCTTGAGCATCGCGAGCTGCCTGATCCAGCCGCCGAACTCGACCTGGATCGCGAGCTTGCACCTGACCGGAGCCCGGCTGAGGAGGTTGCGCGTGGCCTCTCGACGCTCGCGCGCCGGCGATATCCGGGTGGGCGCACGCCGTGAGCCGCAGGTTTCAAGTGGTCGTCCCGGACCCGGTGGCGATGCAGCTGCACGAGCTGGCTGCGGGCGCGAGCGTTCCGCCGTCGACGCTGGCGGCACAGATGGTGCGTGGCGGCGTATCCGAAGCGGCGAAGGAGGGCAAGGTCCGGGCGCTGCGACCGGCGCTGACGCTCGTCGGGGGTGACGGTGGCCGGGCGGCGCAGAGGCAGCGGCCACGCTGGTTTGAGCCGTATGGCGGGGACTCGGGATGGCGCCAGCGGATGTGGGGTGCGATCGTCGCGTTGCATGGCCGCTACCCGCGCCTGTTGGAAGCCCTGAACGACGGCTGGTGGACGGATGAGGCGCACACGGAGATCTTGTGTGCGCTGGCTGTGTGGCGGGAGGACATCGACGAGACGGGGGAGGACCCGCGCGAAGAGCTTTCCTTTCACCGTCAGCTCGCGGAGTACGCGCAGGCGCTTCGCCAGGAAGGCGCGGGCGTGGCGCGCGCCTGGCAGCCGGGAGCGCCGCCGGCGGAGTGGGCGGGCGAGTAGGACCTCTGGAGCGGCGAGCGCGCACGGTCTAGGACGGCTGTTCGCTGTTGGCCGAGCCGACGCTCAGAGTCCAGGACTCGCGTGCCGGTTGCGCTCGGTTGCGGTCAACTACACAGGCACGAGCGACTGACGAGAGGCATGATGGCAACCTCAAGAGCGGCCGACACCCGGGTGATCGGGCTGAACGCGCGAACGGCGCTGGAGGGCGAGATGGCGCCCGCTGGTGCTGCTGCGATCCTGTCTGAGCCGTTGCTCGACGCGGCGCAGGCGGCTGTGCTGCTCGGTATTCCGAGGTCTTCGGTGTATGCGTATGCCAAGCGCGGGGAGCTGCCGCACGTGAAGGTCGGCAAGCATGTGAAGTTCATCCGCGGCGACTTGGAAGGCGCGCTGGCCGAACGGCGCGTGGGTGTCTAGGAGGGTTTGGCGAAACGATTGGCGAAACTCGCGCGGCTCTTGGTCGCAGAAATGCGAGATGGCACAATCTCCGGTATGGCGAAGATCGAGATGCACGTTATCCGAGAGCCCGCCGAGGGAACGCGAGAAGTCCTGACCTCCAAGCACGCGGGGTCCAGAGCGATCACGGGGAGCGATGGATCGACGTCGTTCCTCTGCGGCAACTGCCGAGATGTACTCGTCAAGAGCGCCGGTCCCGACAAATGGGTCGTTTACGGGCATAACCCGGCCGCTGCGTATACCGACGACGAGTTCACGCCGCTCTACCGAGTCCGCGACCTCGTGTTCAAGTGCAAAGGCTGCGGAGCCTTCAACGAAATTGGCGATCCCTGAGCCAACGGAGCACCACGCCGACCGGAACGGCGTGGTGCTCCCTGGCTGCGTAGATGGCACGGGTGACCGCCCGAGCCGGGTGTTGTGATTGGAGCACGCCGCGGGCGCAGCCTCATCCTTCCATCCCGCGCGGACGCGTCCGCACCGCGCGGGACCATCCTCGCGAGCCCTCGGGCCTACATCGCTCTGTGACCGCAGGGCAGACCGAGAGCAGATTGGAGCCGCAAGATGGCCGATGGATTCCCTGACGACGTGAAGGAAGCAGCCTTTCGCCGCGCAAATGGCCGCTGCGAGAAGTGCAAGACAGTGCTGAGCTGGGCCACGGCCCGGTTCCATCACATCAAGTCGAAACTGGCGGGTGGCCCCGACACGTTGGCCAACTGCGAAGTGCTGTGTGAGGCGTGTCATGATGCTACGCCGTCCTACGGGCGGCACTGATCGCAGCCGCGACTCGCGGTACCTGATCCAGCGGGCAAGCGAGTTCCAAAAGGGGCTCGCTTGCCCGCGGTCGCCATTCGGCGCGCATCAGCCAGTCGCCATGCTCCGTGAGCAGTCGGGACATCGCGGCGGCCAGCGCGGTGCCCTCAGACTCTCGGGCGCGAAACAGGACGTAGGCACCACCCTTCGGTCCCTGTTCGCAACTCGCACACGTTTCCACATCCGGGTGCTCGTTTAGCGCCACGACCAGCGGCGCGACGCCCTCGTCAACCCAGACCGTGGCCTTGATCGGGACCTCGCGATGAGGCCGTCGGTCCTCCGTATTTGCGCGGTTTTTCTGTCCGATCCGACCTGTAGTTTTTAGCTTTCTAGAGCCAAAGTTGACCCCCCGCGAAGTTGGAGCTTCCGGGGGTCTGGATCAAGGAGATAGCGCTCCATGACCATCCCTTAGGACGATGGTCGGCATGGCGCTGGCGAAGTCCCTGTACGCGCTGCCGACGTGGACGCGGACGGTGGCGCTCGTCTCCGAGCACCCCGCCTTGGCGGCCGTCATCGCCCCGGACGGGGCCGTGCCGTCGCGGTACGCCCGCTATCGCTTCACGGCCAAGCTGCGCGAGCACCCGGACCTGCTGCAAGGCTGCATCGCGCGCGCCGTCGCCGAGCTGAAGAAGCGAAACTCGACGCTTGGCAAGGACGTGGCGATCGACGCGTCCGACATGCCCGCCTACGCGAACGGCCAGCGCTTCAAGTCCAAGGGCGGCAAGGAGCGGGAGAAGTTCTCCGACGCCGACGCCTCCTGGGGGCATCGCTCCGCAGTCTCGACCAGGAAGGGCGGCGGGTTCTACGGCTACCGGCTGCACCTGGCGGTGTGCTCCAAGACCGATCTGCCGCTCGCGTGGCGGGTCGAGACGGGGAAGATGAACGAAACCCCGACCGTCGCTCCGCTGCTCGACAGGCTGCACGCGCTCGGGATCGACCCCGAGACCTGCGCGCTCGACGCCTGGTATGACAACGCGACTGTCTACGACGCCTGCTCGGAGCGAAACTTCGCTCCCGTGATCCCGCTCCGTGAGACGGCTGCGAGCATGGCAGGTGGCGATTCGCCGGAGCCGACCGCAAGCGCGGGGCCTGCACGTGGCGCTGCCCGACCGGCGAGTGCAAGCCCGCCTCGGTCTGGATCAAGGCCGACCGGCTGCACCCGCTGATCGCGCGTGAGACGCCGCGGTGGAAGGGCTTCTACCGTGGCCGTGCGTCCGTCGAGCGCGCGTTCGGCGGGCTCAAGAACGAATGGGGTCTCGCGCCCCTGCGGGTCCGCCGGATCGAACGTGTGCGGCTTCATGCTGACCTCACGCTCCTTTCCCAGTTGACGTGTGCGCTGAATCGAACCGAGCGGGCGGCGCAGGCGGCGTAGACTCGCCCGAGTGCCGGGCGACCTGACGGGCGTCTATCTGAAGATCGAGAGGGCAAAGGCCCACCTGGCCGAGTTGCAGGATTCGATCAACACCGGATTCGATCCGGGCAGCTATCGCTTCTCCCTCGAACGCGACCCGCAGACCGACAAGCACGTCTTGACGGTGCATGATCTGCCCGAGATAGACCCCCAATGGAGCCTTCAAGCGGGCGATGTGGTCCACAACCTCCGTGCGGCGCTCGACCACCTGGCGTGGCAACTCGTCCGTCTCGACAAGGGGACCCCTGGGGAACACACGCAACTCCCCATCCGAAAGAGCCCCTTCAACCAGAAGGGAGAACGCATCCCACCCCAACTGAACCCGGCCGTCCAGAACCCGCAAATCCTCGCGGCGCTCGAAGAAATCCAGCCGTACTACAGACCAAACGGGGACAACCTCTCGACCCCGCATCTCAGCCTGCTGTGGCGAATACACCGCCTCGACATCATCGACAAGCATCGACTGCTGCTCGTCGTCCGTGCGGTTCTCAACGTGGGCGAGATGTGGTGGGGCGAGCCACTCGAAGGCGGCAAGCCCGACTTCAAGGGGACCCTGGAGCCCGTAGCAGAGGGTGCGCCAGTTGCGTGGTTTGACTTTCACGGCGCAGAACCTTCCGCAGACTTCGATCCCCACCCGTCCCTCGCAATAACCATGCGCGAGGACGAGATGATCGAGCTTCGGGCGACCCCGCTCGCCAAGTTCCTCGACGGCCTTAGCCATTTCGTCGAGTGGGACATCATCGACGCCCACTTCCGGCCGCTCTTTCCCTAGCGGCGCGGTCATCGGCCCTGAGCGGACCGATCGTCGCCGCCTTCGCATTCTTCGGGGTCCCCGGAGTAGTCGCCGTCACCGCCTGGGGTAAAACTAAGCCGATCTCGGGGTACAGCCCGAAGACGCGATCCCGCAACCGCGCAGGGTGCGCCATTCGAGACTTTCGCTACTCCCTCCTAGTGCTCTACGCCGGTGAGCAGAGGTCCGGAGTCTGCGCTGAACGCGGCGGAGATCTTGGCGGCGTCGGAGTCTTGCGGATAGAAGGCGGTGTAGATCTCGGTGGTGGCGAGATCGGCGTGGCCCATCCACTCCTTGATCGTGGTTTGGGGGATGCCGTTGGCTGCGCAGACGGTGCCGAAGGTGTGGCGCAGATCGTGGATCCGGATGCGCTTGAGCCCGGCGTGTTCGAGCGCTTGGTAGTAGCGGATTCGCAGCGCGTTGCTGTCGACGTGGCGTCCTTCTCGTCCGGTGAACACGAGCTCGGCGTCTGACTTGGCGGGACCGGCGGTCCAGTGGGCGGCGAGCAGGCGGGCGACGTCGGGCGCCATCGGTACCGTGCGCCCGCTGCCGGACTTCGGGGTGTCTTGCCTGTTGCGAACGTAGCTTGACTCGATGTGGATTGAGGAGCCGGCGAAGTTGACTGCTCTCCAGCGCAGGTCGAGCAGCTCGCCGAGGCGCAGACCGCAGAATGCGCAGGTTAGGAACATGGCGGCGTCCTGCTGGTTGACTTCGGCGGCGGCGCGCACGAGCGCGTGGACCTCGACGGGACGCAGAAACTGTGTGGTGGCCAGGGTTCTTCGTTTGCGCAGCCGTCCGGGACGGTCGACGAGCGTGACGGGGTTGCTGGTGATCGCTCCGAGCTTCATCGCGCGCTTCATGATGCCGTTGAGGTTGACGAGATACTTGCGCTTGGTGCGGGGACTGGCAGGTGCGAGCTGCAGATGGGTGCCGTTGGCGAGCTGGCGAACCTGTTTTCCTGCGGCGCGCCGTTGTCCTGCGGTTGGGGGGGACAGCCGCCGCTCGGATTTGAGGTTTTCGATCCAGCGCTCGAGCTGTTTGGTGGTGATCGTTGCGACGCGTGTGCGCTCGCCGAGTTCTCGACAGATGCGGTCGCACACGTTGCGATAGTCCTGGAGGGTTGAGAGCTTGACCTGCCTGTCGATCTCGGCCCATCGCAGCCAGTGATCGCAGGCTTCGCGCAGCGTCATCATCGATGCTGCGGGGGGTTTGCTGGGCTGGGGCTTGCGCCGTGGTGCCGCGGCGAGCATTTCTGCGAGCATGTCTTCAGCCTGAGAGGGGGTGAGATAGCCGTCTGGCTTGCTGCCGTCGCGGGTGACCCATTTGACTGCGCCGCGTGCGGTACGTTTGCCGGAGTCCTTGACCCAGGCTGGTCCGAGCTTGCGTTGGTGGCGTCCTTCGGCGTCTCGTACGAGCGCGTAGAATGCTCGTTTGCCGCGCTTACCCTTTACCTGCAGGTGGCCGGTGGGACGGATGGTGGTGGGTGACTGCACGCGTCTCCTTATATCGCTTCGGGGCTGTTTCCGGAATCCGGTGGGCGAGCCTCTGATCGCACCGGTGTTCCCTATGTGTTCCCAAATCGGCTAAACGAACTAGACGACCGCTCGCAAAAGCGCTTGAACCGGCCCCTATTTTACAGTACCCGAAAATGTTTTCATAAACTTAGGAGCCGGTGGGCGCAAGCCCATGGGGGTTCAAGTCCCTCCGCGCGCATGCGGGACGGACGACAGATCGGGCCGGCGCAATCGCCGACCCGATGTCGTTCCCGTCCCGCTGGCTGGGGCCTGGCGCTTGGTGGGGCGGGGGGGCTAGCGGGTCTGGCGGTGGGCTCGGCCGGCGTCCTGTGCTCAGCGCCACCTGCCAACTCAAGCCGTCAGGGTTCGAATTCGGGGGGCGCGACCGTGACGCGTCCGGCTTTCCAGGCGGTCGTGCCTGGGGTGAGAAATTGGGGTGGCGTGTTCGATTCGAGGCGTTCGTCGTACGTGTAATCCTTGACGTAGCCGCTGCCATTCGTCGTGCCGACGGGACCTCGCCAGAACTGAGCGATCGAGCCCCATACGATCAGGTTGCCGAGTTTACTGCCGCATTTGAAGTTGTCGACAATGAATGAGTGATGTGTACTTAGTATGGCTGCGTCGACTTCGAGGTTGGATAGCGATCCCCAGCCGCGCGGGTCTTCCGAAGAGCTCAGGTTGGTCGCTTTGGACGAGCACTTTTCGGCGTTGTTTTCGTATTCACAGTAAGCTTTGCTGGTGTACGTCGAGCCCGATTCACAGTTTTTGATGTAAAGGTTTTCGGATTCGATATATTGAGAGTAGCCGGTTTCCTTTTTGTGGCACTCTTTGAGCAGAGAGTTGAGTTCATAGCCAGTCGGAACATAAATCTTGAGTTTGGTGGTTTCGCCGTAAAACTTCAGTTTCGTGGCTTCGGTGCTGGGATGGAACTTCAATTTCGTGCCGTTCTTTTTCGCTTCGGCGCTGAGTTCGATCTTGTTTTCAGGCGCTTTTATCGCGCTGATGGTGGTGCCCGCCGCGATCTCGTTAGTTTCCGTCCCTTCGACTTCCTCATGAAGGCTGAGTCCAGTCGTGGTGATGTTTTCGACGATCTTCGATGATTTGGTGACCTTGGCGCTGAGTTCTTTCGATGCAGTTTTCGCGGCTTTGCTGAGTTCGATCTTATTCCCGGTTTTGATCGCTTTTATCGTGGTGCCCGCTTCGATCCCCGTGCCTTCGACTTCGTCGCCCACGGCAAGCGTCGTCGTTGTGATTCCTTCGACTTCAGTCGAGCCATTGATGATCGTCGCGCCGAGTTCTTTTGCCGCCGCTTTCGCGGCTTTGCTGAGTTCGATCTTATTCCCGGTTTTGATCGCTTTGATCGTGGTGCCCGCTTCGATTCCGGTGCCTTCCACTTTGTCGCCGACCGCAAGGCCGGTAGTCGCTATTTCAGTGACTTCGGTGGATTTGAAGATTTTGGCTTCGACTTCGTTTATCTTGACACATTCGCCGTTGACGGGTGGTTCGGTGGCGGGTTCGACGTGTCCGGTTTCGTAGCCTTGCTTGACCGGGTGGTATACGCGCACGAAGTTGGTCGCGATCAAACCGAGCACTGCGTCTCCCGTCGGTTCGCCGTTCGATTCGTGGGTTGTGGTTATTGGACCGTTTATGATCACGTCGTTCGCGGCCGCGATCGTCAATGATTCAGTGTATGTGCCCTTGACGTATACATTGCCACACTTTTCGTCACCAGTATAGTTGCTGTTGAACGGCGTATATTTGATCGGACATCCAGTACTGGCGTTTTCGACATAAATCACGCCGTTTTCGGGATATGGCACGGTTTTTTCTTCTTCTTTGCCTCCATTGAAGCTAATGACCTTCATGGTATTCGGGGTTCCGGATTTCAGTTCGATGATCGTCTTGCCTTGGAATTTATCGTCCGCCGTTTCGAGAAGTTCGCTATCCGTTTCAGGCGGCGTCAGCGTCGGGCCATTTTCGATGAATTCTCCCAGCATATTGACTTCGTTGCTGTTACCACAGGCGGCGTAGTGTCCCTCGTTCATTTCGATTTTGTCGTGATGGCCTTCCCGCCCAAAAGTCGGCTTGTTTTTGCCTTCGTCACAGACCGCCGCGGCGTCGTTGGTATGCATGGGCCCGTTGACCTTGTCGGTGGGCGCGAACTCGATCGTTCCGCAGCCTTTCGGGGGTTCTGCGGTGAGGCCGTTTTCCTTGCGGTAGTCGTAGTAGTGTTCACAATCGGTGGGTTCGGGGTTCTGTGCCGCGGGATCGAGGATTTCGTACGCCGTGAAGTAGACGTAGTCGAGGAATCCTGGGTGGCTGAAGCTCGCGATCAGGCTCACACATGCTAGCGCCTTGACTTTTTGACGTTCTTTTTCGCCCGAGCCGTCCTTTGCGGTTTTCCCTTCGCAGCTGAGTTCGGCCGCTCCCGGAGCATTCACTCCAGAGTACCCTGTGGACTCGATACGGAAGGTCCCGTTGCCTTTGCCCTTTTCCCCAGTCTGAACGATCGCCGATTCTTTTCCACTTTCGCATTGTTTTATTGAGTCTTTGACGCCGGCCGTGGTTTCGGTGGGCAACGTCTTGACGACGTATTCCTCTTCATCTGATTCTTTGATCGACTCACGGTTTGCTTCACCTTTCGCATTGGTGAGTTCGGTCGGGATGTGCGGACACGTTTTATAGTAGTAGGGGTTGCCCTGGAGTTGGTATTTGTAGGCTGCCAGACCCGCAAGGGCCGCATAGTAGGCCTTCTTGTGGCTCGTGTTCGTGTGCGTCAGTTTGACGTCACCGGAAGCCGCCACGAAGACCGCGGCCACGAGCAGCGAGCTGACGAGCAGGGTCAGAATCGCGAAGATCATCGCGATGCCGTCCTGCCGATGAGCGACCGAGGAGCGGAGGGGGTTCTTGATCATTCGCATGGCTTGCTTTCTTCGGTCGCGGATTCAGTCGGGGTGTAGCGCAGGACGACCGAGTCACTGAAGACGGCGGTTCTGCCCGGGCGCGTGTCGGGCACAGGTTCCGATTCAGTTGCAGTTTTGGTGGGTTTGGAGGCCTGGCTGAATGTGATAGTCACCTTGGCGACGTCTTCGGCAGTCGCAGTCGTGAGCGGTAGTTCGCCGGACGCAAGTTCGGTGAGCTGAGCGGCTGAGTAGTCGTAGTATTGGAAAACGGTAGGTTTCGCGCTGACTCGGGGCGGGATCACATCGTTAGCGAGCACCGTGGACGTGCCGTGCGCAGAGAATGTCCACTTATTCGGTTCTCCGGCGGTACTTTCATACGCATAATCGGTTAGGGTTCCGAATTCTTCCCCAGTGTTGCTCGTCCCCTTCTTTTCCCAGACGATCTCATGCTCCGTCACGCTTTTTGGGTACGGTTCAGTACTCGATTTGTGACGGTAGGCGTTTATGAACCACAGGTTCGTGCGCCCGCTGCCGGCTTGGATCGGGGTGCCACCAAAGCCCGTGCAACTGGAGTGGAGTTCTTCTACGATGTTGGTCATTGCCGTGCGGCCGAGCTGATCGGCTTGGATACGGTCCGTGATGCGGGTCTCCTGGTTCATCGTGGTTACGAGCAGGGCGACAAGGGCCGCGAGAATAACGGTCGTCATGAGGCTGGCAACGAGCATCTCCATGAGCGACATGCCGTGCTCCGCCCCGGGGTTGAGAGGATGAGAGGGAGTGTCCATCAACAGCTTTTCCCGGTTGAGGATTTTTCTTCAGCCTTCATGTAAACGGTGCCCAGCGTCGTACCGGACTTGGAGGTGTTAGTAAAGGATTTGGTGTATTTGTAGTAACTGCCTTCGATTTTGGCGTCGACGCAGAGTTCAAGCGTCTGGGCATATGGCAAATAGTGCTGTACGAGCTTGCCTTTTTCGATCGTGACCGGGTATTCGTATGGAACGGCGCCGCTGGGTTGACTTGCGCCTTTGCATTTCGGATTGATGATGGCGGACGAGTATACGCTTGTGCCCGGCAGCAGTTCTTTGGCTTCCGTGCTGCTTTTACCTTCATAGAGCGTAACACTAAGGCTCGGAACTTCGATTGCCACATGGACCGTCTTGTTCGGTTCGACGAGCGCGTGTGCCTCGCCCCCGGATTCGCTGGTCGCGTTGGAGCTGCACGCACCCGCGTAAACCGTATAGGCGGTCTTGAAAGGAAAGAGCCTTGTCAGTTCGGCAGTCGTTCTCGCTTCGGTTGCGGAGCCCCCGACGATCTCGCTATAGGTGGGGATTTCGGTACTGGCGGCTACAAAGGTAAAGCTGGACACAGGCGATCCGCTGTTTCGGAATTCCGTGACGATCCCTCCGGGGGCTTCAATCGTGAATTCGGCGGTGGTGAGCGATGTCTTGCTGAGCGTCTCTTCCTTGGCGGGAGGCGGCGATTCACCGGCTTCATTTACCCAGCTGGTTTCCAAGAAGACGTCAACGGTTTTTTGTTCGAGATATCCGAACATCACACATCCGGACGTCGAAGTGGTGTCGTACCCCAAGGATTGTCCGGAGGGGGTCGCGAGCTTTACGGGTACGTTTCCAACAGGTTCGAGGTTGCGATTTTTGACCTTGACGATAAGCGCGTAGTCGGTGGGTATTTTGACGAGGCTGGACTGCGTGACTTCGTGCTCGGCCTTTTCACCTGCGGTTGCGGTGCCGCCCCAGGTCACGGAGGACGTGGTCTTGACCACTTCTGTGCTTCCGTTTTCGGTTTCACACGAGAGTGCTGCTTTTGTGGGCGTGAAGTATTCAGCCGACGACTTCGTGGTGTAGACGGTCGCGGTGTACGGCTTGCCGGCAAAAGCGATCGCGAGCGCGTTCTTTTCGCATTCGGGCGTTGCTTCGAGGGTTTTACTCGAGGCATAGGCCCATTTCCCGGACACGCGTTCAACGCACAGCCCGTTTTCGGCGATCTCCTGGGTCGTCGCACCGTAGTTGACTAGGTGCGCAAGTCCGTGTGTGCCGAACACAGGCGAGCCGCGCAAGCGTTCCTCGTCCTGCTGGGCGATGACCGTTGCCTGTGCGTGCGCCCGCTCGGTGCCGCTCACGCGATTCGCGTCGGTCAGCCCGGTGAGGGTGCCGATCGCGATCAGCCCGACGAGCAAGGCGCTGACGATCACTTCGATCAGCGTCATGCCAGAGTCGGCCCGAGGATCAGGACTCCGAGAATAAAATGTGGCAAACATCACAAGATTGGGTATGTCCGGTTACTGAACGCTTCGGCATGGCGCAGACGCGGCTTGAGCGCCGTAGGCGCGGGTAATACGCGCGCGGCGGAGGATTGAAGAGGAAAAGCCCGGCCTGCAGCGCGGTGCAGCGTTTGTGTTCAGGCGGTTGCGCCGCGACGCCGGCGGCGGGCTGGCTTGTGGAGGCAGCGGATATCGCGGCTTCCAGAGGGCTGTGGCGCTGCCCCGCGAATCAGCGGGGATTCCGCGCAGCCGGCGCCCGGGGCGTAGGGGCCGTCAGTGTGCCGGATCGGCGGCTGATACAGGCGTAGCGTACCGCGCCACCGTGAACGCGATCAGCACGGGCACGTGCACCACCCACACCACGAGCAGCATCGTGAGCACGACCAGCGGGCCGCCGCTGAGGTGGTCGCGCACGAACGCGTACTCGATCATCCCGCCGATCACGGCATAGGCCAGCAGGGCCCACTTCGCGACTTCGAAGAACCGCCCCCAGGCGAAGCCGGGCGTGCGGGCCAGCGCCAGCAGGTTGCCGGCCAGCAGCAGCACCGAAGCGGCGAGCAACGCGATCGCCGGCGCGAGCGAGACGCTGTTGGGGATGTGCGCCGCCAGGTAGATGCCGCCGGCGACGACCAGCGCGAGCGAGGTCATGCCGAGCTGCGTCACGGGCGGCAGTCGCTGTTCGCTGCCCGCAGGCGGCTCGGCGGCGGCGGCAGATGCGTCGCTCGTCACGCTCGGCTCGTCATGGTCGTCGACCGTCGCGTGCTGTCAGCGGACGGGTCGTGAACGCGGGCGGGCCGGCTCATCCCGACGCCAGCTTGGTCATGATCACGAGCGTCGCGATCTGCATCGTGCCGGTGATCGCGGCGCAGTAGATGAACCGCTTCATCAGCCGCTCGATCACCGCGGGATTGGGCTGCGGCTTCTTGAGCTCGAACAGCACGGCGATGTTCGCGGGCTCGAGCAGCCCGAGCGCGATCACCGACATCACGCCCACCACGATGTAGCTGGCGACGACCCAGCCGTGCAGGGCGTAGGAGCTCTGCACCGTGCCGAGGTAGCTCGCGAGCTGCCAGCCGGCCGCCAGCGTGACCGTGACCGCCGTCGGCATGATCAGCACCATCTTCGGCATCAGCCTGGTCGTCAGCTCGACCCGCGCCGGGATCGACATGCGCCCGATGATCGGTCCGAGCACGAACCCGAGAAACAGGTCGACGATCGTCCACGTCGCCCCGCCGACGACGTGAAAGAACTCGAGCGGCCACAGTTTGTTTGCCGCGATCGCCGCGATCAGCAGTGCGAGCACGACCGCGACGATCGGCAGACCCGCGCGCGGCACGATCTGGAAGTCGGGCCGCTGGACCGCGCCCGGCGGCGCGGCAGGAGCGCCCGCGACAGCGCCCGCCGGCGCAGCCGGGACAGCCGACGCCGTCGCCGCGCTCACCGTCACATCCGCCATGTGAGCACAGTATCGCCCCGAGGGGTACGCTGCGAATGAAAAAGCGAACAAGGGGCAGCGGAACGATGAGCGGAGCGCTGGACACTGAGAGCACGCGGCGAGCGGCGGGCGAGGGCTCGCTCGGAATCGGCCAGGGCGAGGACACGCTCGCGACGGGCCGGGGCGCGGACGTCACGGCGACAACCCTGTGCGAGGCCTTTCAGCAGACGGCCGCGGTTCACGCCGAGCAGATCGCGCTGCGCACACTCGGCGACGTCGTCTCGATCACTTGGGCGCAGTACGCCGAGCGTGTAACGCGGATCGCTCAGGGCCTCGCGGCGCTCGGTGTGGGTAACGGAGACACGGTCGCAATCATGCTCGTCAACCGGCCGGAGTTCAACCTGATCGACACCGCGGCCCTGCATCTCGGCGCCGCGCCCTTCTCGATCTACAACACGTGCTCGCCCGAGCAGATCACGTACCTGTTCACGAACGCCAAAAACCGGATCGTCGCCACCGAGCCGCAGTTCCTGGCGGCGATCCGTGCCGCCGGGATCGACTCGCTCGAGCACGTGATCTGCCTGGACGACGCCCCTGCGGATGCCGTCGCGCTCGCGCAGCTCGAAGCCCTCTCAGCCCCGGGGTTCGACTTCGAGGCGAGCTGGCGCTCGGTCGGCGGGGAGGATCTGGCGACGATCTGTTACACGTCCGGGACGACCGGCCCGCCCAAGGGAGTCGAGCTGACCCATGCCAACGTGCTCGCCGAGTGTCGTGCCGCCTCTGCCGTGATCGAGCACGCGCCCAACGGCCGGATCATCTCCTATCTACCGCACGCGCACATGGCCGACCGTTACTCGACGCACTACGTCTCGATGCTCTACGGCTCACAGGTGACGGCGCTCGCCGACACGCGGCAGATCGCGGCGGCGCTCGGCGAGGTGCGCCCGACGAGCTTCGGATCGGTGCCGCGCGTCTGGGAGAAGCTCAAGGCCGGCCTGGAGGCGGCGATCGCGGCCGAGACCGACCCCGCCCGCAAGCATGCTGCCGAATCGGCGATCGAGACCGGTCTGCGGCGCGTGCGCGCCGAGCAGGCCGGCGAGCAGCCGTCCGCGGCGCTGCTCGACGAATGCACGCGCGCCGACGAGCTCGTGCTCGGCGGGCTCCGCGAGCGCCTCGGGCTGGCCGCGACGAACATGCTCTACGCCGGCGCCGCACCGATGCCCGTCGACGTGCTCGAGTTCTTCGACGCCATCGGCCTGCCGATCTGCGAGCTGTGGGGGATGTCGGAGGTCACCTGCGTCGGCACCTGCAACCCGCGCGCGCGCCCGCGCATCGGCACCGTCGGGCCGGCGCTGCCGGGCATCGAGCTGCGCATCGCCGACGATGGCGAGCTGCTCTGCCGCGGGCCCATGGTGATGCGCGGCTATCGTGCCGATCCGCAGCAGACCGCGCAGACGATCGATCCCGACGGCTGGCTTCACACCGGCGACATCGCCACGATCGATCCCGACGGATACGTGCGGATCGTCGACCGCAAGAAGGAGCTGATCATCAACGCGGCCGGCAAGAACATGTCGCCGGCCAACATCGAGGCTCATCTCAAGGGTGCCAGCCCGCTGATCGGCCAGGCGATCGCGATCGGCGACCGCCGTCCCTACAACGTCGCCCTGATCGTGCTCGACCCCGACGGGGCGGGCGTGTGGGCCGATGAACAAGGGCTCGACGACGCCTCGCCGGGGACGCTCTGCCAGCTCGACGAGCTCAGGACAGAGATCGCGCGCGCGGTCCAGCAGGCCAACGCCCATCTCAGCCGCGTCGAGCAGATCAAGCGCCACGCCGTCCTTCCGTGCGACTGGCTCCCCGGAGGCGACGAGCTCACGCCGACGATGAAGCTCAAGCGCAAGCCCATCGCCGCGAAGTACGCCGCCGAGATCGCCGCGCTCTACGCCTGACGGGAGGGCGTCGGTCGGGGATCGGCCGACGTCGAGCGACCGGCGGCGTGATCCTGCCGGCGGCGCGGGGCGAACGGCAGCCCGCGGGCGCCGGGGCTGTGTGAGGACCTAACGGCGGCCGGCGGCGCGCGGGCGGCAGGCAGCGAGCGGACCGGCCAGGTAGCCTGCCGGCGGGCTAGATGGCTCGCAGCGCGGCCAGACAGCCGGCAGCTGGGCGATAGCCTGCAGGTGAGCTCTGCCCGGGGGACTGGTGTAGTGGTAACACGACGGTCTCCAAAACCGTAACTCGAGGTTCGATTCCTCGGTCCCCCGCTTTCGAGAGCCGGCTTTGAGCCCATTTTTGGCTTTCGATCTCGACCGCACGGCTGCCGCGCCGGCGGGGGCAGCGGCGGACACTGCCGCGCCAGCGGGCAGAGTGGCGGACAGCAACTCCGACAGAGACGTTGCAGTCGCAAGCGCGATGATCGGCCGAGCACGGAAAGCCAGGCCGAGACCGATGGCGTTTGACCATTGGCGCTTCACGGCCGCCTTCTGCTCTCGTGCGCGAAGGCCTTCACTCGACACACACACGTTAGGCTCGGGGGTAATACGTGCCCGTGCAGGCATTGATGTACCGATGCGGATCGAAGTGCTGCCCGTGCTGCTGGAAATACCACTCGATTGCGTCATACGCGCGGCGCCTTTTGCAGCTGCCGAGCTGGAAGAGCACGATGCGCGCCGGCTGCGGTGTTCCTCCGGCGACCTCCTGGTGCGGGCCGACCCACTCGGCCATACCGGTGCCGATCGCTTGGCTTCGACCCCAGGTCAACCAATGGATGTCGGTGACCAGCCCGGTCGGATCTCCGCCGTTGAAGATGCGTCCGGGCTTCAGCTGGCCGTAGCCTTCCTGATTGGGGCTCCACGGCCCGGCGAGAATCGGCTCGCTCGCTGCGCCAGCCGACACGGCAACGACACCGGCTGCCAAGAATGTCAGCGTGGCCGCCGTGATCAGCCGTGGCACAGGCTGAATCTATCGCAGCGCTGAAATGAGGCCTGGCGCGGCCTACATGCGATGCAAACGGTCGGCGTCGGCAATGACCCGCAGGCCCATGGCCATGGACCGCAGCCGATCAGCGATGGCCTCGCAGCCGCTCAGAGCGCGCATCCCGCAGCCATTGGAGGAATGAACAGGGGGTGAGGGATACGCGCTCTCAACGTCTGCTCATGCCATTCAGATCACCATTCCTCCGGTTTCGACCGATGCACTCACTGTCCTTCTACCCGCAATTCCCGTCTCTCTACCAACGATCGACCGACAGCCGTCCTTGCGGGGGCCCGGCCGAACCCGGACCCCGGTCTTCCACGCGGGCCCGTTGACCTATGCTCGCTCTCGCCATGTGCGGGCGCTACACGAACACCGCCGGGATCGAAGAATTGAGCGACAAGTTCAAGGTCCCGATCACCGACCCCACGGGGACGCACCGCTACAACATCGCGCCCACGGAGGAGGTTCTGGCGATCGTCGCGCCGAAGGGCGAGCCCGAGGCGCGCGTCCTGCGCTGGGGGCTGATCCCGCCGTGGGCGCACGACCTCAAGGGCGGCGCGAAGCTGATCAACGCACGCATCGAGACGGTCGCCCGCACACCTGCCTATCGCGGTCTGGTACCGAAGGGCTCGCGGCGCGCGCTGCAGGTCGCGGATGGGTACTACGAGTGGCTGAAACCCGAGCATCGCGGCGAGCAGCCCCAGCCGTTTCGCTTCGTCGTCGACGGCGGCGCCCCCTTCGCCTTCGCGGCGCTGTGGACGCCCGCCAAGATCGCAGGAGAATGGATCGCGAGCGTCTCGCTGCTGACCTGCCGAGCCGATGCCAACCCCGTTGCGGCCGCGATCCACGACCGCATGCCCGTGATCCTCGCCGACCGTGAGCTTCAGCTCGCGTGGCTCGACCCCCGGCTCGGCGCCGACGACGTGCTCGCCCTGTGCGCACCGCTGGCCACGGGGCGGCTGTCGGCGGCGCCCGCGAACCCTGCCGTCAACCGTCCCGACCCCGATCACGAGGGCCCGCAGCTGCTCGCGCCGGACCCCGTCTGATGACGAGACCGGCTTGCCTAACAAGACCGGCTTGTCCAACGAGACCGGCCTGCGGGACAAGACCGGCTTGCGCATGGGCCTGCCTGGTGCTCCTGGGGCTCGCCGGTTGTGGCAGCGGCTCCGCCGCCTCCTCGGGCTTTGCGCGCGGCAGCCGCGCCGCCACGGACTATGCCGAAGACCTGGTGGCGCTGCAGGAAGGCGCCAGCGCCAATCGAGCCTCCAAAGCCTGCGCGGTCATCACGCAAGCGTTCATCGCCCGTTACGAGCGCGCCAACCGCAAGTCGCGCTGCCGCGAAGTGCTGTTGAGCACGCCTGTCGTCAACGAAGTAGTCACGCAGGTGCGCGAAGAACCACAGGAAGCGGGGGGTACGCTGCACGTCGACGGCCGCGAGGCGACCGTCACGACGAGGCTCTTGAACGGAACCACGATCGTCGGCCTGCTCGTGCAGAGCGCCCCCGGCGCGTCCAGGACGCACAGCAGCCAGTCCGGCCCGAGCTCCACACAGACACCCGCGGGCTACTGGTTGATCGACCGGCTCGGCCGGATCGGCGACCGGTCACCGGCACCCGCGCTTGCTGAGACCGGCACCGAAAGCGCTGAGCACCACGACTCGCGCCCTTAGACGACCGCCCGGCCGATTCGGACGCCTGATTCGGACGCCGTCTCGATCGAGAGCCCACGCGCGCGCGCGCGCACGCGTGCGCTGGCCGTTGGAGCTCGTGGCGGCCGTTTGGAGCTCGCGGCCGGTCGTTGAGAGCCCTGTCGCGGCGCGCGCTCGAGGTCTCGCAGGGTTCTCAGGAAGCTCTAAGGTTTCTCGGGGCGTCCTCACAGCGACTACCGCGATCCTGAGCACATGAGCAACACCGTCCTGACCGGATCCAGACAGCGATGATGGCGTCAGCGCAGGCGCCCGACAGTCCCGCGCGCTACCGAGTGCTCGTCGTCGACGACGAGGCGAGCCTGGCTGAGGTGGTGACGATGGCCCTGCGCTTTCGCGGCTTCACGGTCGAGACCGCTGCAACCGGACACGAGGCACTCGACGCGGTCGCCCGCTTCAAACCACACCTGATGGTGCTCGACGTGATGCTCCCGGACATGGAGGGATTCGAGGTGGCCGAACGTCTCGGAGCCCAGCGCGCGAGCGTGCCGATCATCTTCCTCACCGCTCGTGACGCCACCGAGGACAAGGTTCGCGGTCTCAGCGGCGGCGGCGACGACTACATGACCAAGCCGTTCAGCCTCGAGGAGCTGGTCGCGAGGATCAACACGATCCTGCGCCGCACGGGCCAGGCCACCGCCGACTCCAGCCGACTGGTTTTCGAGGATCTCGAGCTCGATGACGAAGCCCACGAGGTCACGCGTGCCGGCGTCCCGATCGAGCTGACGGCCACCGAATACCGGCTGCTGCGCTACCTGATGCTCAACCCGCGCCGCGTGCTCACTCGCGCGCAGCTGCTCGATCACGTGTGGGCGTATGACTTCGGCGGCGACGGGCGCGTGCTCGAGACCTACATCAGCTATCTGCGCAAGAAGCTCGACGCGCACGGACCCTCGCTGATCAAGACGGTCCGCGGCGTCGGATACGCGCTCGCCGCCCGGCGTTCCTGATGGCCTCGCTGCGCACGCGCGTGCTGGTCAGCGTGCTCGTGCTGGCAGCCGCCGGGATGATCGCCGTCGCCGCGGTCACCTACGCCGAGCAGCGCTCGTTCCTCGAAGGCCGTGTGAACACCGAGGTGCGCGCCGCCGGTCCCGCGATGTCCGACGCCCTCAACGACGCCGGCTATGGAGGCGGCGACCAGGGGACCTCGATGCAGGGCGCTCGCGGTCCTGCGGCAGGCGGCCGACCGCTCGGCGACGATCAGACCGGCGCGACCGGCGCGACCGGCGGGACCGGCGGGACCGGCGGGACCGGCCGGCCTGGCGCTCCGGGGCCCGGGCCCCCGGGCTCCGGACCGAACCTGAACCTGCCTCCCGGCACCTACGGTCAGCGGCGCAGCGCCTCGGGTGAAGTGCTCGGGCATCTGTTCATCACCTACGGCCAGGCGGCACCGGCCGCGCCGAAGCTGCCGGTGCACGTGCCGATCGACCGTCTCTTCACGGTCGCCTCAAGCGGCTCGTCGGGCCTGCGCTACCGCGCCTACGCCACGCGCGATCCGCTCGACGGCGAAATCACGGTCGTGGCGGTCCCGCTCAGCGACATCGACCAGACGCTGAGCCGGCTTTTGCTCGTCGAGGTGCTGGTCGTGGCGGGCGCTCTGCTCGCACTCGGCGTCGCGGCCTTCTTCGCTGTGCGCGTCGGCCTGCGCCCGCTCGATCGAATCGCCGCCACCGCCGGGGCGATCGCCGCCGGCGACCTCTCGCGGCGGGTCGAGCCGGCGACGCCCCGCACCGAGGTCGGGCGGCTGGGCCTGGCGCTCAACGCGATGCTCGATCGGCTCGAGCAGGCCTTCGCGCAGCGCCAGGCCAGTGAAGACCGCCTGCGCCAGTTTCTCGCCGACTCCTCGCACGAGCTGCGCACGCCGCTGGCCGCGATCCGCGGCTACGCCGAGCTGTTCCGCATGGGCGCCGCGCGCGATCCGGACGACACGGCGACCGCGATGCGGCGAATCGAGGAGGAGTCAAAGCGCATGGGCGTGCTCGTCGAAGACCTGCTCACGCTCGCCCGTCTCGACGAGACACGCGAGCTCGCACGCGCCCCCGTCGATCTGAGCGCGCTCGTGCGCGACGCCGTCAAGGACGCCAACGTGACCGCGCCGCAGCGCCAGATCGAGCTCGAGGCCCCCGGCGCGGTCGTCGTTCCGGGCGACGCCCACCAGCTCACGCAGGTGCTCGCCAACCTCCTGCGCAACGCGCTCGTGCACACGCCGCCCGCGACTCCGATCGAGGTGTCGCTTCACGACGACGACGAGGCCGCGACGGTGACCGTGCGCGATCACGGACCGGGCATCCCGGGCGCCGACCCCCAACAGCTGTTCGAGCGCTTCTGGCGCGCCGAGGGGGGACGCGAGCGAGGCAAGGCCGGTGCCGGACTGGGCTTGGCGATCGTGGCGGCGATCGTGGACGCTCACAACGGCAGCGTCCGGGCCGAGAACGCTCCGGACGGCGGTGCGCGGTTCGTCGTGCGCCTGCCGCACGCGGCGCCCGCCAAGCGGACGAGGCGTCCGCTCGAGGAGGCGGGCCACCTGTGATAAAGTACATAAAACCGATCAGTAATCTCTACTTTATACGCGTGCCGGGCCGTGCGTGAACCGGCGCCGGGAGCGGCCGCTTCCCGGCGGCTGAACGCAGATCACGCGGCCCGGCACACCTCTCGAAGGATCCGCCCTCACATGCGCCTCGACATACATCAGCACCTGTGGACCGAGCCGCTGCTGGCCGCGCTCTCCCGCCGCCAGGATCTGCCGTTCATCCGCCGCGAGCACGGGCTGACCGTGCTGTACCTCGCCGGCGAGCGGCCGTTCGTGCTCGATCTCTCGGCTGAACTGCCCGCACAGCGCGCACAGCTGGTCGAGCACGACGGGCTCGAGCGCGCGCTCGTTTGCCTGTCGAGCCCGCTCGGGATCGAGTCGCTCCCGCGCGCCGAGGCCCAGCCGCTGCTCGAGGCCTACCACGACGGCGCGCTCGCGCTCGGCGAGCCGTTTGGCGTATGGGGCGCGGTTGCACTCGACCAGCACGATCCCGATGACGTCGACCGTGTGCTCGACCGCGGCTGCGTCGGTGTCTGCCTGCCCGCGGGCGCGCTCGCCGACGTGGCGGCGCTGACACGTATGCGCACGCTGCTCGCTCGCCTGGAGGAGCGTGACGCGCCCCTGTTCGTGCATCCCGGGCCGAGCGCCGGACGTATGCCGACCGCCGCGCTCGCCGATCCGCTGTGGTGGCCGGCCCTGACCGGCTACGTCGGCTGCATGCAGGCGGCCTGGCTCGCCTTCCTGGCGCGCGGGCGCGCCGCCCATCCGCGGCTGCGCGTCGCCTTCGCGATGCTCGCCGGGCTGGCGCCGCTGCACGGCGAGCGGCTGGCCTCGCGCGGCGGGCCGGTCGCGCACATCGCTGATCCGCTCGTCTTCTTCGACACCTCCTCCTACGGTCCCGCCGCGATCCGCGCGGTCGCCGCGGTGGTCGGCGCCGGGCAGCTGCTGTACGGCTCGGACCGCCCGGTGGTCGAGCCGGCCGAGCCGGGACCGGCGCTTGGGCCGGACGCGCTCGGCTTCGAGCTCGAGTCCGTCAATGCCCGCGCCGCGCGTAGGCTGCTCGGCTCGGGCCCGCGCTCCCGCGAGACACGGCTCGCAGCGCCCGGCGGGCCCTCCGACAGGCCCGCTCGGACGGTGCCCTCGGTGCTCAAGGCCCGCCGTGTCGGCCGCGCCGCTCGCGCGACGGAGCCGACCCTGCCATGAACGTCGACTTCGACGCGCTGCCCCGCCCGCGCGGGCGCGATCTCGACGAGCACGAGCTGGCCGCCGTCGTCGCCGAGCTCGCCGAGACTCCTGAGCTGTGGATCGGCCTGGTCCGTCACGACCCCCTTCAGCGGCTCTACCAGGAGCTGTCCCGCGACGCCCACCTGACCGCATGGCTGATCTGCTGGTCGCGGGACCAGGACACGGGCTATCACGACCACGACGTCTCCTGCGGCGCCGTCGCCGTCGTCGGCGGGCGGGTGCGCGAGCAGCGGCTGACGATCGACGGCCCGCCGCGCGACCGTGTCTATCTCGCAGGCCAGCACTTTCACTTCTCGGCCGCCGACATCCACCGTGTCCGCCACGCCGGCGCCGATCCCGCCGTGACGCTGCACGTCTACTCGCCTCCGCTCGCGCGCATGGGCGCCTACGCGATCGACCAGCAGGGCGTGCTCGTGCGTCATGCCGTCAACTCATCGCAGGAGCTGCGGCCCCTGCAGAGCATCGAACCGCTTTCCTCCGCGGGCGCTTGACGCAGCGCCTCGCCCCTCTCGCCTGCTCAGGCACCCGATGCGGAATGTCGGTCGCTCGCGCCGTCGCCCGTCCGACTCCTGCGCCTCAGCCAGCTGCCTTGCCGCCCGCGCGCCGGCTGACGCCGCTCGGTCCTGCGCTGAAGATCTCGCTCACCATCGCCGGCTCGAACAGGCCGTGCTCGACGACACCCGGAGTGGCGCTCGCCCGCTCCGCCAGCAGCGCGGGATCGTCGAACGAGCCCAGATAGTCGGCCAGCAGGTTGCCGTCCGGGCTCGGAGGGCCCTCGCGCAGCCGTGCCTGGCCGAGCGCCTGCAGCGTGTGGCGCTCGCCGAAGCGCAGCACCTCGAGCGGCACCGGCGGACCGACGCGGGCCACCTGCTTGTTGGCCGAGACGATCACCACGAAGCGCGCGGCCGCCGCCGCCACGATCTTCTCGCGCGTGTGCGCCCCGCCGCCGCCCTTCACGAGCCAGCCCCGCTCGTCGACCTGGTCGGCGCCGTCGATCGCGATATCGAGCCCGTCCAGCTGGTCGAGCTCGACGACCTCGAGGCCGAGCCCGCGCGCGATCTGCGCGGTCGCCGGCGAGGTCGCCACGCAGCGCGTCGCGCGCAGCGCGTCGGCCCGCTCGCCGAGCGCCTGCAGCAGAAACGCGACCGTCGTGCCGGTGCCGAGCCCCACGCGCATGCCGTCCTGCACCAGCTCGGCCGAGGCCCGCGCCGCCGCGCGCTTGAAGCGCTCGATCTCGGGTTCGCTCAGCGGCGGTTGCGCCTCAGACGCGCCAGCGGGTGCCATGGCGGGTGCGAGCGTATCGAGCCGTTGGTCTCGGCGCGTTTGCTCAGCTCCCGCTGCAGGCCCTCGTCGAACAGCTCGAGCCGATGCCCGCCCGAGCGCTTGGCGCGGTACATCGCGACGTCGGCCTGGCGCAGCAGATCCTCGGCATCGGCGCTCGGGTCGCGCGAGACCGACACCCCCACGCTGGCAGACATCGTCACTTCGATCGATCTCAGCTGGAACGGCTCCTCGAGCGCATGCAGCACGCGTTCGGCCACCGCCAGGGCTTCGCTGTCGCTGTCGAGGTCCTCCGCCAGGATCACGAACTCGTCTCCGCCGAGCCGCGCCACCGTGTCGCTGTCGCGCAGCGCCTGCTCGAGCCGGTTGGCGACCGAGATCAGCACCTGATCGCCGACCGCGTGCCCGAGGCTGTCGTTGATCGCCTTGAGCCGGTCGAGATCGATGAACAGCAGCGCGATCGGTCCTTCGCTGCGGTGCATCCGCGCCTGCGCCTGATGGGCGCGATCCATCAGCAGCAGCCTGTTCGGCAGCTTGGTCAGCGGATCGTGAAGCGCCTGGCGCTCGAGCCACATGCGATCGGTGACGTCCTTGGCGGCCGCGTACCAGACCTCGCCGTCGCAGCGCGCGCTCCACAAGAGCCAGCGCCACGAGCCGTCCTTGTGGCGATAGCGGTTCGTGAAGTTCACCAGGCGCGCCGTGCGATTGCGCCCCGCCAGCGTCAGCGCGAGCGTCTGCTCGAGATCGTCGGGGTGCACGCGCTCCTGCATCGGCTGGGCCATCAGCTCGGCCAGCGGCCATCCGAGCGCGTCCTCCCAGGCCGGGTTCAGCAGCGTGAAGCGACCCTCGAGCGAGATCACCGCGAGCAGGTCGCTGGTCATCGCAAACAGACGTTCGACCACGACCGCGTCCGGGCGCGGGCCATCGGCGTCCGGGCGGCGGCCGTCGGGATTCGGGTGTGGGCCGTCGGCGTCAGGGCATGGGCCGTCGGCCGCCGGCCTCGGGCCAGCGGCGCTGGATCGATCGGCCGTAGACGGATCGGCACGCATGCTCATCATCTCGTCGGAGCGCAGCCCCCGACTCCGGGCCCGGCCTGGTCGGACTGGACGGATCTTCTAGTGGCTACGGACCGGCGGCGCCGAGCGGGGTGGCCGGCTCGGGTCCGCTGGCCGGCGCGGTCGCGGCGGCGCCGACACCTCCGCGCAAATAGCGCCACACCGACAGGCACATGATGATCGTCATCAGAACCGCGCTGGCGACGCAGTCCTCGCAGATTTTGTGCAGCGAGAAGACCTCGCGGTAGGTCAGGTAGGCGCTGAAGCCGAAGCCGCCGAGCGCGAGTGCCGCAGTGGCCAGCCTGGTGCGCTCCTCTTCGTGGACGAGCAGCGAGCCGAGGATCAACAAGTAGCCGATCAGGCCGATCAACGCCACCGGCACTCCGACGAGCTCCGAGTAGACCGATTTCTGGACCTGGGCGCAGGGGTCGCCCTTGAGCGAGCACACCGGTGTGGCGCCCGAGTAGTGGACGTAGGTGAGATAGCCCGCCCAGCCGACGCCAAGCACCGCGAGCACGATCAAGACGATCCTCAGGGTCCTCGCGCTCATCGCGGCCTAGCTGCTCTTCAGCAGCTTTTCGACGGCTTCGTCGACGAACGCCGGTTCGCTTGGCGAGCCCGGGTAGCTGAGCTTGCTCATCGTCCCGCCGGTGTGGCCGATCAGGAACGAAGGCGTGCCGGTGAAGCCTTCGTTGTTGGCCGCCTGCTTGTCGGTTTCGACCTCGTTGGCGAGATTCGGGTCGCCGCGGTCTTCGTGCCACTTGGCGATGTCGAGCCCCGGAACCTGGCTGGCGATGCCATCGAGGTAGTTTTCAGTGACATAGCCGCTGTCCTCTTCTCCCTGCTCGTGGTAGAAGGTCTCGATGTAGTTCCAGGCCTTGTTCTGCTTGCCCGCGGCGTAGGCGGCGACCTGCTGCTCTTTGAAGATTTCCGGTTCGCGCGTGGCCGTCTCGAGCGAGTGGTATTCGATCCGCAGCTTGCCGGTGCGCACCCACTTGTCGATGACCGACGGCAGCGCCCCGAGCGTGAACTCCTTGCAGATCGGGCACTCGAGATCGCCGAAGTACTTGAGCGTCACCGGGGCCGTCGGGCTGCCGATGGCGTTCCCGCTCTGCGGGATTCCGTCGACCAGTTTCGACACTTCGGCGACCGTCGCGTTTTCTTCGTGCTTGCTCGTCGGCAGGCCCGATTTGGAGCCACCGCCGGCGGCGACCACGATCACGACCACGATCACGACCACGATCGCCCCGATGATCCCCAGGAGCGTGAGCCGGCTTTTGCGTTTCGCCGCAGCGGCGTGGGATTCCTCGAGCGCCTTGCGCTGAGCGCGCGCCTGCTCGCGCCGCTGCTTGCGGGTCAGATCCCCCTCGTCGTCTTCGATCGAGCTGCTCATTCGTCTAGGTTCTACAGGGTTTCGCTCAAGTTTGCCTTAAGTGCTCGGCGCCTTGCGCCGCGTCGACCCGTCAAGGCTGCGCAGGGCTGTGCATCTATCGCCAGCCGACCTGGGTAGCCGCTGCGGCGTCTCCGATCGGCCCGGCGGCGGCGTCCGATCAGCGAGAAGCGTTCGCGGCGTCCGCGCGGGCCTGGAATCCGGCGATCGGCGTGCGAGGATAGTGGCCACGCGCGTCGCTTCGGCCGCGGCCGAAGCGGCGGCGCGCACTGCCCCCGTAGCTCAGCTGGATAGAGCATCGGACTTCTAATCCGAGGGTCCCAGGTTCGAATCCTGGCGGGGGCGCTGAAAAGCCGATAAATACGCCCTTTTGACCGCGGCGCGTCCGCGCATCGTGGGAGATAGCCGCTAACGGACGTCAGCAGATGACAGGAGGGATCAGTCCAATGTTGTCCCGGAGACTCACCAGGTCGATCGCGATCGGCGCCATGGTGGTCGGCGCCGATTAGCCACCACGCCAGAGCACGCCACAGCTCGGATGGTCCACTGCCTGCGTTCGAGATCCGCTCGCCATCGCCTATGCCACGACTCGCATTTATTCTGCACGCGTGAGCAACGGCGATCGGCGACTCCCCGCGGCGCGACTGATCGCGTCCACGCGTCAGCTCAACCGTCATCCACGGCTGGTGGAGGTGGCGAAACGAGCGCGGGAGCGCGTGCTGGGCGATGAGCAGGTCATCGACAGGCTCTCCACCGCCCGTGGTCGCTCAGCCGATGTCGCGGCGCGCCAGCTGGTCGAACTGAGAAGGGACACTCCGGGCGTGCTCGGAGAGCTCGGGCTGGCGACGCTGCAAGCGTGGCAGGCCTTCTCCGAGAACCGCGGGCGCGGTCGCGGTGACGTCGACGTCGCGGTGCTCTTCACGGATCTGGTCGGCTTCTCGAGCTGGGCGCTGGAGTCCGGAGATGAGCCGGCGATCGAGCTGCTGCGCGCGGTGAGCGAGGCGATCGAGCCGCCGATAATCGAGCGGCGCGGGGAGATCGTCAAGCGGCTCGGAGACGGACTGATGGCGGCCTTCTGGGATGCTTCGAGCGCAACGGACGCTGCATTCACCGCCCGCGAGCGCGCCTCGGCGATCGAGGTGCAGGGCTACGTTCCACGGCTTCGAACTGGCATTCACATCGGCCGCCCGCGCAAGATCGGGGGCGACTACTTCGGGGTGGATGTCAACATCGCTGCGCGACTCGCCGAAGCGGCGGAGCCGGACGAGATCCTCGTCTCAGGCCGCACGCTGGAAGCGCTCGACCCTGCCGCGGTCATCAGCACCGAACGGCGCTTTGCTGCGGAGGGAGCGCCCCCGGACCTCTCCGCGCACGCCGTGCGTCAGCCGGGGTAGGTCTGCACCCCGGCCGCGTGCGAGGCGTGGGCAAACGCCACGATCGGATTGCGCGTGCTATAAAGATCGACTGATCGATTTATGGCGCGGGTGAGCGACGAATACATGACGCGCCGCCGCGAGGAGATCCTGGAGGCCGCGAAGGCGTGCTTCGCGCGCCAGGGCTTTCACGCGACGTCGATGCGCGACATCTATCGCGAGTGCGGCCTGAGCCCGGGCGCCGTCTACAACCATTTCGCGAGCAAGGACGAGATCGTCCGGGCTCTCGGTGAGCAACGGCTGCGCGAGGCGCTTTCACAGCGCGAGGCGCTCGCGCTGATCGAGGACCCGATCGAGGCGTTGCGACTGCTTGCCGCCGGCACTCGCGAGGCGCTCGTGCGCGAGGAGGATCTCCTGTTGGACCTGCAGCTCGCGGCAGAGGCGCTGCGCAACGACTCGATCGCAGAGGTCTCGCGAGAGGCGTTCGACGCGACGCTCGAAACGGTGGTCGGGCTGATCGGTCGCGCGCAGAGGACCGGCCACCTGGATCGGCAGATCGACCCCGACGCGCTTGCACGTGTTCTGGTCGGCGTCTTCCAAGGGGTGGTCGTGCAGACGGCGATCGGCGCTCCACCTGAACGCGAGCGCCAGATCCAGGCTCTGCGCGCGCTGCTCGCGCCGGTGCTGTCCGCAGAGGCCCGGCGGCGGCTGGCCGAGTCACCAACGATCAACGGAGGACGAGCATGACTCCCGAGGAGCGCCGGCAGTTCGTGCGCGAGCACCGCACCGCGATCTTTGGCTATCCGCGCCAGCAACACGGACCGGCGATGTCGATCGTGTACTACGTGACGGATGGCGAGGAGATCCTGGTATCGACGATGGCTGCCCGAGCGAAGGCGAAGGCCGTGGCGCGCTCGCCGAAGGTCTCGCTGTGCGTGCTCGACGAGCAGTGGCCGCCGAACTATCTGCAGGTCTACTGCGACGCGACGCTCGATCGTGACTTCGATCGCGTGGTGGACGTCATGATGGGAATCGCCGCGGTGATGGCGGGCGCGCCGATGCCCGAGGATGTCCGCCCGATGGTCGAGGCCGGCGCCCGCGTGGAGGAGCGCGTGGTCGTTCGCCTGCGCCCCTACGCGACCTTCTATACGCCTCCACGACACGTGGAGTCAGCCGACGACATCAACCCGAACCTGCTGCACTCAACGAGCGCATCGCTCCCCTGGGACGCCGATCGCGGGGCTGCGTAGCCCTCCGACGGCGCCCTGAGAAAAGCGACAGAAAGGCTCGCGCGTGAGCGCGGACACACCGATCGAGCCAGACTTCTGCATCGACCACGGGATCACGCCCTGCTGCCACTACAAGCACCCCGACGGCAACCGCGTCGAGCTGCAGGTAGACGCGTTTGGCGACTGGGCCGCATCGACGCAGTGGATGCGCACGAGCCCCGACTTCCGCTCGAACCCGATCGGCGTGTTCGGGGACCCCGCTCGCGTCGCCGAGACCGCCGCCTCCGGTGCGTCGTTCGCCGACGACAACTCGCTTGGCTCAAATCCACTCTTGCTGTGGTGCGGCCATATCGGGGCCGATCACTGCTCGGGCGCCGGCGACGGCATGGACCTGGTGGGAGTCGAACCCACTCACTTGGGGCTGAAGGCCCGCTTGGCGCCTACCCGGCCAGGTCCGGGCGTCCCATCATACGCCAGGCGTGTCGCCGGGTCGAGGCCGGCCTCGACTGGCGGAGTCACGTTTCAGAATGCCTCAACGGTCGCCGGCCAGGGCCCGCGCGAGCGCATCGCCGCTCAGGCCCTCGACGCGTACGAGCTTGTCTCGAGAGCGGACGCCGCGGACGATCGTCACGCTCCCTGTGCGGATGCCGAGGCGCCTGGCGATCAGCCGGCAAAGCGCCCCGTTGGCACGATCGTCGAGCGGCGGAGCGCTCACGCGCACCCGCAGGACCCCGTCGCGTTCGCCGATGATCTCGTCGCCGTGGGCGCGGGGCGTCAGACGCACCGCGATGTCACTTCCGGTCACGCACCTCACGAGCTCTCGCGGCTACTCGCGGCTAGAGCGGCGACTGCACGTGACCGCAATCCTTGACGGCGTAGGCCGGTTCGCAGTACGTCTTCGCCGGCCACTCCGTCTTGAAGCGCTTCAGGAAACGCTGTAGAGCGAGCGTGCGGCTGCGGGCACTTTGGTGCCCGGCGAGGACGCGCTTCTGGATCCTCTCCGAGAGGAGGTTCAGTCGTACGCGCAGCATCAGGTCCGCCGGGGTTTGGCCAGATTCTTCGAGGAATTTTCCGAATTCGCCGTGCTTGGGAAACTCCTGCTTGCGAATGCGCTCGAAGCTCTTGCGCACCGTCGCTGCAGACAGATGGATGTGGAGCGCTTGCGCCTGGCCGAGCACCCAGTAGCCCGAGATCAGGAAGTCCATGACCTCCTTGACCTCTTCTGTCGTGCTCGCCGGCTTGTTCTTGCCGGGCTGCGGTTCGGACTTCTGGGCCACGCCCAGCCAGTGCTCGAACGTCGCTCCGGTGATGGCCCGCGATCCGACGCACGTGATGATCGCTGTGGGCGGCGGGGCGGGCAGACCGGTGGAGGACGAGCCGTTGGGCGAAGCGCTCGCGGGGGAGCTCGGCTGGGCCGCAGGAGGGCAGGGCGGCGTCGCCGGAGCCTGACCATCCACATCGGCCGCGAACAGCAGGCTGGAGACGATCAACAGGGCCGCCAGCGGCGCGTAGGCGCGGCGTACCGCGCTTTTTTGCCGGGTCACGATCATCGACCGCATCCTACCCACGGTGGTCGCCATCGAACCCATCCAAACGACCCTCGTCTCCTTCGCCCCACGCGGGAAGATCGTGGGACGCCTGCCGGAATCCCAGCTCCTAAGCCAAAAGTCCGGTGACCCCTGTCCAGCCAAGACGGGGAACACTGGACTCGGCGAGCAGCTCGACCGCCGCCTCGATCAGCCTGGCGCGGAGAGCGTCCTGGCGGCTGCGGGGCTCGGCGCGACGGGCACGCAGAGGCGTTGAGGAGGCGGAACGCGGGGCCGTGATCGTGCGCTGGGCGCGAACCCGTCCGTTGCCGGCGTCCTCTTGAATTCCCTCCAAGTTCCCCTCTCCTCTCCTGCAACTGCTCATTTCTGCTCCCCGCAAGAGCTGCTTCTGCTGTGGGAAAACTAGAACAGATTGACCCTCATTTGTCAAGGCGGATGGACAAACACGAAGGTCAAACCCAGTCGTCACGGGTGTTTTTCGACACGCGCATAAACAAGGGACCCTCGTCTTGGCTGGACGATGGTCGCATCGCGCGCGGGTGTAACACAAAGCGCCGTAACGAGCATTTTCGCGAGCGAGCAGGAGTGCGTTCTCGCCGCGGTCGACGAGGGGCTGGCACGACTGTCACAGACAGTCGACGAGGCTGTAGCGCGTAAGCGCTCCTGGCTGGACCGCCTGCGCGCCGGCCTGGTGGCCTTCCTCGGATTTCTCGATGACGAGCCCGCGTGGGGTCGGCTGCTGGTGCTTGAGCCGCCACTGGAAGACCGCACGCTCGCGTTGCGCGCACAGCAGCGTCTGCTGGGTGTACTGACCAGTCTGCTCGACGACGGCGCCGCGCAGGTGGCGGGGGAGTTCCTGCCCGAGCCGATGTTGACGTCCGAGTTCGTGATCGGTGGGGCAATCTCGGTCGTGCGTCTGCAGATGGTGAAAAACGGCGGCGCGCGATTGGTGACGCTCGCGCCGCAGCTGATGTCATTCATCGTCAGGCCGTATCTGGGACAGGCCGCCGCGCGGGCCGAGCTCACCGGCAGTCCCGCAGAGGTCAACGGCGCGGGCCTGCCGACGGCACAGATGCCGTCGCAGATACCGATCCGCGCGACCCATCGCACGACGCTCGTGCTGCGCGCGATCCACACCGGCCCGCGCTCGAACAACCGTCAGGTCGCGGATGCCGCCGGGGTCGCCGACGAGGGGCAGACCTCGAAGCTACTGCGCCGGCTCGAGCGCCAGGGTCTGATCGAGAACGTCGGCATCGGCATCGCGCGCGGCGAACCGAACGCCTGGCTGCTCACGCCCTACGGCGAGAACGTGCTCGGGCGGATCGAGAGCTATCACGTGCCGAACGGGCGAAACGCTCAGTACACGGCGCGGCGGAACGGACGGCCGGGATGAGCGCACACCGCCGCACGAGTTGGACAGCGATACGAGAGGGCTTTTCGACGCGACAGCGCGCCTGGCGCGTGACAGCGTCGTGGAGAAAGCGGGTGGAGGATCCCCGGTCCGCGCAGTACGCGTGTACCGATGGTCGCTTGCTCGCGGTTCAAGTGGCCGGGTGCGATGAGTCGCCGACGAGGGGCTCGAGGCGCCGGTCGATCATCACCGAGAGGAAAAGGAGTAGTGGAAAAGTGAGACATCTAAGGATCATCGGGCTGTGTCTGGTCGCGATGTTCGCGGTCAGCGCGATGACGCTCGGTATAGCGTCGCCGGCGTTGGCGGGAAAGGAATCGAAGCAAATCAAGGAAGATGAACGAGTCTGGGACGTCTTCAAAAATTGTCCGTGGAACACCCCGGGCGTCGAACTCTGTACGGAGGGAGAGACGTTCAAGGGTTCGAAGGGCGGCTTCTACACGATCGGCACCGCGAAAGTGGCGCTCTCGGATGTGGTCATCCAGGCCGGTATTCACGAAAACAGTGAAACGGGTCTGTATGAACTTTTCGCACCAACCGATGGGGCGCAGACGCTGGAATCTCCCCCGGAGCCCGTCACTAACGGATTGAAGCTGATCACGCCCGAAATCCAGGAAGACGCCGGCTGGCCGGAAGCGCTGAAGGAAGCCTTCAAGGAAGCACTCAAGAACCATGAATCGACGCTAGACGCGAAAATCGAAGTAGGCGGCGGGAACGTGCTTTACGAAACGCCGGGAGCGCTGAACACCACCAATCTCATCTTCGAAGAAGGGCCTGCGTTCAAGCTTCCTATCCAGGTAAAACTGGAAAGCCCGTTCCTCGAAAAACTCGGCGGAGGTCCCTGCGTCGTGGGGAATCAAATCACTCCGATCTGGCAGGAACTGTCGAGCGAAGCGAAAGTCAATGGCACGGCGGGCAAGCTCTATATCAACAACGAAGGTGACGACGTCATCCTCAAGGAAGGGCGGCTCGGCGCTGACGGCTGGTCGATCCCGGAAGCTGCCCTTGCGCAGGGATGCGGCGGAGAATATGAAAGCCAGGTCGATGCGGCCATCGATCGCACACTTCAGGGCTACAACCGTGCGGACGGCATCACGTTGCTCTCTGGCTCGCTCAACGAGTCAGTGGCGTTGACGACGAAGGAATATCTCGAAGAAGGAAAACTACCTCCAGGGGAGGCATCCGGAGGCCGTTGATCAGGGGCTGCTGATCGCTAGGTGACCGGCGCTGGCAGTCGGCGGCGTCCGCATCTGTGTGGATCCGCGTCGCAGGGGTTCCCGCAGCCGTCGGCTGCGGGAACCCCTGGCATGCGACGGTGGCGCGGTGAGTGATGTGGCGCGCGCGCTCGCGGCAATGCGCTCGTCAAGAAAAAGCGGCTTTGGTCGTGTGAAGAGTGCTTGATTGGTTACGACTATCGAAAGAGATGTGCGAGAAATGAGATCTTTGATACGGGTAGCGTCGTGTTTGGCGGCGGCCGGCGCGCTCGGCGCAGCCATGGCTGTGAGCGCGTTGGCGTCGCCGCCGGAATATGGTCGATGCTTGAAGGTTGCAAAGCCTTACAACGGTGGGTTTACGAACTCAGGTTGTACAACGAAAAGCGAAGCAAAAACCGGCAAGTATGAATGGTACCCGGGCGCTGTGAAGCACGGGCAGACGAGTTCGGGCGGACCCGGTAAGCTCGAAGAAGCGAGCAAATACGGCGTGGCCTGCTCGTCGGAGTCGAGCACCGGCGAATACACGGGGACCAAAGAAGGCAAGAACCTCGTCGTGAAGTTCAAAGGCTGCAAAGTCACCCCGTTCGTGTGCACGTCGCCGGGGCATGAAGAAGGGGAACTGGAAACCTATCCGTTGGAAGGCAAAGCTGTCTGGGAAAACGAAAAAGAGCATAAGACGGCCTTGGATCTGTACCCGTCTGTGGGTCACGAAACGTTCATCGAATTCACCTGCGGGAAACACGAAGAAGTCACCGTGAAAGTGAAGGGGTCGGTATTGGTGCCGATCAAGCCGGATAAGATGGCTTCCACTTTCACGCTGAAGTTCAAGGCGAAAAACGGCTTCCAGATGCCGCAGGAATATGAAGAAAACGGCAAAAAAGTAAAGGATGTGCTTTTCAGCGATTTCACCGAAAAAGGCTATGACCAGGCTGGTCAGACCGAGACGGTCACGGTGAAAAACGAAGAAAAGCTCGAGCTGAACGCGTACGTTTAGGGGCGACGAGCTCGATAGGGCGCTTGCTTCGTGGGGCCGGGACGGCCGGCTCCACGGGCGCGCAGAATCGTTCGTGTGGATTGTTCGAAAGTGGATCGAGGCTTGATGAACCGGCTGATCGTGATTCTTGCTGTGCTGGCGGGTGCGCTGGTATGGTGCTCGCCGGTGTCGGCGCTTGCGCAGCGCGGCCACGTGTTTGGCTCGTCGTTCGGGGCGCCGGGCGCCGGTGAAGGTCAGCTGGACGCACCCACGGGCCTGGCGGTCGATGAAGAATCCGGTGACGCGTACGTCGTGGATGGCGGGGGAGAACGGGTCGAGGTGTACAGACCTAGTGGCGGCGGCTATGAATACGTGTCCGAATTCAAGGTGCGATCTCCCGGTGCGATAGCTGTCGACAACTCGACGAGCGCCGGTGATCCATCGCGTGGGTACGTGTTCGTGGCCGGAGCCGAAGAAAAGGGCTCCACAGAACGTGATCTCGTGTACGTGTACAACCCGGCGGAAGGCAAGGTCGTCGCGAAGCTCGAGACCTTCAAAGCCGGTGAAGAAGAAACGGAACTCGAAGAGATCTCGGGTGTCGCCGTGGATGCGGCGGGGACGTTGTGGGTCTACTGGGAAGAAGAAGGCATCGTTGACGGGTTCTCGAAAGCGGTGTCGAAATCGGGTGGCGTGAAGTTCGTGTGGCAGCCGGAATGGCGGCGCAGCGGGGAAATCGAAAGCCTGTTCGAATGTTCCGCGAGAGCCGCTTTCGCCGTTGCGCCCGGGGATTCAGCGTTCTATGCGGGTTATGAACGTGAGAGCGCGAAGGAAGAATGTCCGGGCGAGCTGGAAGAACCCCCGGACTCGACGGCGGTGGCGAAGCTCGACGCGACGCAGCCGGTGGCGAGCGTGCTGGAGCGCGAAGTCGATCATCAGCCGACGACCGGCGTGGCGGTCGACGAGGCCAGCGGCGCAGGATCGCCGTTGGGGGCGGGGGCGCGGGGAGAGGTGTACCTCGACAACCGCTCGAGCATCGCGGCGTTCACGCCGGGCGGACTGTTGATCCAGCGCTTCGGCTCCGGACAGCTGACGGACGGGAGTGGGGCCGCGGTGGACTCGCGCACCGGGGATGTGTTCGCCGCGGAGTCCGGCGAAGGTCGGATCGATGTGTTCGTGCCCGAAGAAACCGCTGGTGCCCCTGTGGTGGACGGCGTGTCTGCGCAGGTCCTGTCGGCGAGCTCGGGGCGGCTCTCGGCGCAGATCGACCCGCGCGGCGAGCGCAGCGAATACGAGTTCCAATACGGCACGTCCGACTGCGCGACCAGCCCGGGTGCGTGCACGAGCGTGCCTGTCCCGGCACGGGAACTGGCGGCGGGCTTCGGCGATCAGGGCGTGAGCGTCACGCTCGAAGGGCTGCGGCCGGCGACCGCCTACTGCTACCGGGTGCTCGCGAGCGACGCGCTCGGGAGCGCCGAAGGCGTGCCGGCGGTGAACACGTTCACGACGCTCCCCTCGGCGAACACGCTGCCCGACGGCCGCGAGTGGGAAATGGTCTCGCCGCCCGACAAGCACGGGGCGGCGGTCGAACTGATCTCGGAAACCCGCGGGGGCAGCATCGAGGCGTCGGCCGACGGCGAACGGCTGGCCTGGCTCGCGACCGGGCCGGTCGTCAGCGAACCGCAGGGCAACCGCAACCTGGAACTGAGCCAGCTGCTGTCCACGCGCGGCGCCCAAGGGTGGAGCACGCAGAGCCTCGAAACGCCGCACGAACAGGGCAGCGGGCTGCTGCTGCCCTCGCCCGAGCAGTACCACTACTTCACGCCCGACCTGTCGTCGAGCCTGCTGCAGCCGACCTACGCGCACGACTTCGGTCCGCTGGAAGCGCCGCCGCTCTCACCCGAAGCCACGGAAAAGACGATCTACGTGCGCACGAACCCGCCGGCCCCGGCCGGCTTCACGCCGCTCGTGACGGCGGCTGACGACACCGCCGGCAGCGCGTTCGGCGGCAGCCTTGAATTCTTGGGCGCCGCCAGCGACCTGCAGCACGCCGTGTTCGAATCGAAGGTCGGGCTCACCAGCGCGGCGTTGGGCGCCGGCGGGCTGTACGAGTGGAACGCCGGCAAGGCCGCCGGTGAAGCGCTCGAGCTGGTCAGCGTGCTGCCAGGCGGGCTCGCCTACCCGTATGAAGAACACAAGAACGAACCGTGGCTCGGGGACGCCGGCGGCCTGAACGCGCGCAACGCGATCTCAGACGACGGCAGCCGCGTGATCTGGACGGAAGCCAGCGAAGAAGGCCTCTACCTGCGCGACACCGCCAGCGGCGAAACGATCAAGCTGAACGCAGCGCAGGGCAACGCGGCGACCGAACCGGGGAGCGGGGATGCGGTGCTTCCAGAACCCGGTGAAGGACAGCAGCTCGTGCACTATCAGAGCGCCTCCGGCGACGCGAGCCGCGTGTTCTTCACCGACAGCGCCCGCCTCAGCGTCGAATCCGGCGAGGAACCGGCCGGCGAAGAACCGCCCGAGGACCTGTACGAGTTCGAACTCACGAGCGCACCGGGCGAACCCCTGCGCGGGCGGCTCGCCGACCTGACGGGGGATGAAACCGCCGGCAGCGCCGATGTCTTGAACCTGATTCCGGGCGCCAGCGAAGACGGTTCGAGCATCTATTTCGTCGCCAACGGCGTGCTCGCGCCGGGCGCGACCCCGGGCGGATGCCCGCGCAACCCTGAAAACGAATCGCCGCCCGCGGGCACGACCTGCAACCTGTACGTCTCGCAAACCGACCCGCAGGACCCGAGCCAACACGAAACGAGGTTCATCGCGGCGCTGTCGTCCGAAGACGCGTCCGACTGGGGCGCCGGCGCGACCTCGAAGGTGCTGCCACGGACGGACAACCTCGCGAACGTCACTTCCGCCGCATCACCCAACGGTCGCTACCTCGCGTTCATGTCCGACCGCTCGCTGACCGGCTATGACAACGAAGATGCCACCAGCCAGACGCCGGGGGAACGGATCGACGAGGAGGTTTTCCTCTACGACTCCGCGACGGGCCGCCTGGTGTGCGCATCGTGCAACCCCAACCAGGAAGCGGACGGGTCGTTCAGGCGCCCGCACGGGGTGTTCGACACCGAAGTCGGCGAAGGCCTCGGGCTGCTCGTCGACCGGCCGGAAATCTGGCACGAACGCTGGCTCGCCGCCTCCGTTCCGGGTTGGGACTACAACATCACCAACGCCTCGACCGCGGCGCTGTACCAGCCCCGCTACCTGTCCGACAGCGGGCGCCTGTTCTTCGACAGCCCCGACGGCTTGGTGGCACAGGCGAGCAACGGCAGGGAGGACGTCTACGAGTACGAGCCCGAAGGGATCGGCAGCTGCGGGTACTCGAGCGGCTGCATCGGGCTGGTCTCCTCCGGCGCCTCCAGCCAGGAATCGGCGTTCCTGGACGCCAGCGAAAGCGGCGACGACGTGTTCTTCGCGACCAGCGCACAGCTCGTACCCGCCGACACCGACGACGCCTATGACATCTATGACGCGCACGCCTGCAGCGAAAGCTCTCCGTGCACGACCGTCCCGACCAATCCCGAAAACGAATGTGACAACGCTTCCGGGTGCAAAGCGATCGCACCGGCGCAGCCGGCGTTCCAGACGCCGCCAAGCGCCGCCTTCCACGGGCCCGGCAACGCGCCCAAGAGCGAAGTCCACTCGAGCAAAGCCGCGATCGCGCCGAAACCGCTCTCCCGCGCACAGCGGCTCGCGCTGGCGTTGAAGGCATGCCGGAAAATGAGACACAAGGCCAAGCGGGCTCGCTGCGAAGCCGCCGCGCGAAAGCGCTTTGCAGGCAAACCACGCAAGCTCGTCGCGCCCAAATCCAAGCATCACAAACCCGAGATCACGCACGCAGGCGTCACGCACGCAGGCGTCACGCGCGCACGCATCACGCACGCACGCGTCGCCGACGCTCTCCACGCCGGGGGGCGGCAGTGAATCCGCGCCAAGCTCGGCTCGCGACCGCGGCGCTCGCGCTGGCCTTCGGGGCGTGCCTGCTCGGCGCCGCTCCCGCGTTTGCGAGCGGATGGTGGCGGATCTCCTCGCGGGTGGCGCCGACCCACCTCGCGCCCGGATCGACGGGAATCCTCAACGTCGCCGTCGAGGATCTCGGAGACAGCGGCGTCAGCGGCGCCACCAACCCGATCACGATCAGCGACGTGCTGCCCGCGGGCTTGAAGATCGCCGATCCCGAAGCCGTGAATCCGCATCGCGCGAGCAAATTCCGTGACGCCGTCGAAAAGGCCAGCGAATGGTCGTGCACGCTGCCGAGCGAACGCGAAGCCTCGTGCTCCACCCACATGTCGCTGAGGCCCTACGAAGGCCTCGTGCTGGAAATCCCCGTGATCGCCGAAAGCTCGCTGCCCGACGAAACGCTGCTCTCGAACCACGCGAGCGTACAGGGCGGCGACACGGAAGGCACGAACACGCCCGTGCCGGCCGTCTCGCTGACCCGCGCCGCGCAGATCGGCGCCCAGCCCGTGACGTTCGGCCTGGAACCCGGCGGGCTGCTGCTGCTCCCCGAAGAAGAAGGAGGCACGATCGACACCAGCGCGGGCACGCACCCGTTCCAGTTGACCAGCACCGTCCTCTTCAATCAGACGCTCGAGGAAGTCCAGGAGCCCGGGCACGAACAGATCCTCGCGCCCGCCGCGCCCGCGCTACCCAAGGATCTCAGCTTCCAGCTGCCGCCGGGGCTGCTCGGCGACGTCATCGCCGCCGCGCGCTGCAGCGACGCGCAGTTCGCCGTATTCGAAGTCAACGGCAACAAGTGCCCGGCCCAGTCGGCGGTCGGCGTGGCGAGCGTCACGCTGCTCGAACCCAGCCGGCTCGGATTCGTAACGCTCGACGTCCCCCTCTTCAACCTCGAACCCGCGCAGGGTGAACCCGCCCGCTTCGGCTTCGAAGCCGACGGCGTACCCGTCACGCTCGAAACGGCAGTACGCACCGAAAGCGACTATGGCGTCACCGTAACGGTCAACGACGCGACCGAGGCCGCGCAGGTCCTCGGCGCCCAGATCACCTTCTGGGGCGACCCTTCCAGCGCCGCGCACGACAACAGCCGCGGGTGGAGTTGCCTCGACGGCAAAGTCTGCCCCGCCCCCAGCGAACGGTCTGACACGGCACTGTTGACGCTGCCGACCTCGTGCACGGGTCCGCTTTACAGCACGATGCAAGGTCAGGCCTGGAACGGCGAACCGATCGGCGCACAGTTCACGTTCCAGAACGAACTGGGGCAGCCCCTCGGTGAACTGGAACACTGCCCGGCGCTGCCGTTCGAACCTTCGCTCAGCGCGCAACCGGTCCAGGAAGTCGAAAGCGAACGCCAATCGCCGGCGCCGACCACCACGGCGAGCGCGCCGACGGGACTGGATGTGAGCGTCAAGCTGCCCCAGACCGGCACGGTACTCGCGGGGATGCTGGCGGAAGCCGACGTGCGCTCCGCGACGGTCGCGCTGCCGGAAGGGATGCAACTGAACCCGTCCGCCGCGAACGGGCTGGCGGCGTGCAGTGAGGCGCAGATCGGCTATCAGGGGCTCGGCTCGACCGATCCGCTCTCGCCGGGCGCCGAAGAACCGCTTCACTTCTCGAGCCAGCCCGCCGCGTGTCCGCAGGCCTCCAAGCTCGGACTCGTGCGCCTGCGCACGCCGCTCCTCGAAGACGAACTGCACGGTGCCGTGTATCTCGCCGAACCCGCGCCGCAGGGTGAAACCGGCAAGAACCCGTTCGACAGCCTGCTCGCGCTCTACATCGTCGCCGAAGACCCGACCTTGGGGATCCGCGCCAAGCTCGCGGGCGAAGCCAGGCTCAACCCGGCCACCGGCCAGATCACCAGCACCTTCGCCGATACGCCGCAGGTCCCGTTCGAAGAACTCGACCTGCAGCTGTTCGGCGGTCCCGCCGGGTCGCTCACCACGCCGTCGCCATGCGGCAGCTATACGGCGACTGCCTCGTTCACCCCTTGGTCGGGCACCCCGTCGGTGCGCGTCGCCTCGGAACCGGCGTTCCGGATCACGAGCGGCCCGGCCGGCTCAGCGTGCTCGAGCCCGCAGCCGTTCGCGCCATCGCTCGTCGCCGGCGCCACCAGCCTGCAGGCCGGCGCCTACACCAGCTTCGACCTGCACCTCTCGCGACCGGACGGCGACCAGGCGCTCACCGGGCTGAGCGTCCAGCTGCCTGCGGGCGATGCGGCGATCCTGAAAAACGTCATGCCCTGTCCGGAACCCCAGGCCTCGCAGGGCACGTGCGGGCCGGCAAGCCTGATCGGCGAAGCGACCGCCACCGCGGGCGCCGGCCCCGATCCCTACACCGTCACGGGCGGGCGCGTCTACATCACCGGCCCCTACCAGGGGGCGCCGTTCGGCCTGTCGATCGTGACTCCCGCGGTCGCCGGTCCGTTCAACCTGGGCGACGTGGTCGTGCGTTCGAAGATCGAAGTCGACCCGCACACCGCCGAGGTCACGATCACCAGCCCGCTGCCCACGTTCGTGCAGGGCATAGGCAGACCGGCGTCCGGCGTCCCGCTCGACCTCAGAGACGTCTACGTCACCGTCAACCGGCCCGACTTCGAGTACAACCCGACCAGCTGCGACCCCGCCAGCGTCACCGCCAGCCTCACCGGCTCAGCCGGCGCGACGGCCCAGGCCTCCAGCTCCTTCCAGGTCGAAGGCTGCCAGCGGCTTCCCTTCAAACCCGCGGTCACCGCGACGACCACGGGCAGGACCAGCAAAGCCGACGGCGCCAGCCTCGGCCTCACCTTCAAATCAAAGACTGGCGAAGCTCACGTCGCCGAGACCGTCCTGACGATCCCCGCGACCTTGCCGGCCAGGCTGACGACGATCCAGAAAGCGTGTGTCGCGAGCGTGTTCGAAGCGAACCCGGCCGGCTGTCCGGAAGGCTCGGCCATCGGCACGGCGATCGTTCACACCCCGGTACTGAAAAGCCCGCTGGTCGGGCCGATCTACCTGGTCTCGCATGGCAATGCTGCGTGGCCCGACGCCGAGCTGGTGCTCCAGGGCGAAGGCGTCGAGGTGATCCTCGACGGGCAGACCGCGATCAAGAAAGGCGTCACCACCAGCTCGTTCCTGTCGGTACCGGACGCGCCGTTTGAAAGCGTCGAAGCGACCCTGCCGGAGGGCCCGCACTCGGCGCTCACGACCAACCTGCCGCTCAAGGACCACTACAGCCTGTGCGGGCAGAAGCTCGGCATCCCCACCGCGCTCACCGGGCAGAACGGCACGGCGGTCAGCGAGAGCGTGAAGGTCTCGGTTCAGGGCTGCCGCGCCGTCAGGGCGAGCAAAACACGCAAGCTCACCCGCGCGCAGAAGCTCCACAGAGCGCTTGCGCAGTGCCGTGAGCGCAGCAGGCATGCCACGCCCAAGCGAGCGAGGTGCGATCGCGCTGCCCGGCGCAGATACGATCTTCGTGCGCGTCGACAATCACGTGTTGCGGCTGGGCGGACGCGATGATCCGCACGTGGTTGCGGCGCTATCTGGCCGCTCGGCTGTGAGATTGCCTACTGGCCGGCAAGACCGACCCTTTGCCCGCGCCGTGGGAAGAACGTGGGAAGCCCTGCGAAAACCCCAGTTCTGATGCGGGATTACGGGCGGGCCCGCGACTTTGCCAGACGGAGGTCGCTGCCCTCGGCGACGGCCTCGACGAGAGCGGCGATCAGCTTTTGCCGCTGCGCGCCCGACTCGCGAGAGTCCCTGTGGGCAACGGGTCGCGAATGGGAGAAAGTGTGGCTGGAACAGCGCTCAGCCGTGCGGTTGATCTGGATACCGTCCCCCATGATTTCCCTCCGTCGTCCCTCTCGCTCGTCCCTCTCGCGCCGCTCATCCACATCCATTGCTGCACCCAAGATGGTGGGCGGCTTGTGGGAAAAAGAAGAACACACGGCCGCAAGTTTGTCAAGGGGTCCTGAAAAATAAGGCTTTGACGAGCGAGTGACCCCCGTCTGGCAAATACGGTGGCCACGCGCGCGGGGGTCTCTGCTAAAGACTTTCGTAAGAGTTTCGCGAGCGTCGAGGGGTGTTATCGAGCGGCGTTCGACGAAGGTCTCCAACGTCTGTCACAGAGTGTAGGCGCGGCCGCGGCGCGAGAGCAGTCGTGGCTCGAGCGGGTCCGATCGGGGCTCGTCGCGCTGCTCGGGTTCTTCGACGACGAGCCGGCGTGGGCACACCTGCTGCTGGCGGAGTCGCCATTCACGGGACCGCACACGCTGCGCTGCGAGCAGCGCCTGCTGGCAACGCTCACGCAGCTGCTCGACTGTGGAAGCCCGCGGACGCCCGGCGAGCTCGCGCCATTGCCGCACATGACTGCCGAGCTACTCGCCGGCGGGACCTTCACGGTGATCCGCGCGCGAGCTCTGGAGAACTCCAGCGAGACCCTGGTCGAGCTGGCGCCGTCGCTGATGGCGTTCATCGTCAGACCCTACCTGGGCGAGGTCGCCGCCAGGGCCGAGCTCGCGGGCAGGTCCGCGAGCGACGAACCATCCGCAAGCCCGGCACGCGCGAGCCGACCGTCCTCCACCACCGTCGGCGGCACGAGCTCGCGCGTCCCCTCGGCGCCTGACGAGGCGTCGCCGGCGGATGACGGCGACCGAGCGGCGACCATCTCGCTCGCGTCGCAACTCCCGATCCGCGCCACGCATCGCACCACACAGGTGCTGCGCGCGATCGCGCAGGCGCCCTATTCGAACAACCGCGAGATCGCGCACGTGGCCGGGCTCACCGACGAGGGCCAGACCTCGAAGCTGCTCGCGCGGCTCGAGCGCCACGGCGTGATCGAAAACGTCGGTGTCGGCGCCGCGCGCGGTGAACCGAACGCGTGGCTGCTGACGCCCGATGGGCGTCGCGTGCTCGACCTGCTGGTCGAGAGCCGCGCCGAGCGCGCGCCACGGCGAGCGAGCGGAAGGGTCAACGGTGCGAGATGACGCGCCCGGCGACCGACAAGAGCTTTTCGACGCGAGGTCGTGCAGCGTGCGCGGTCGCGTCGTTGAGAGGGCAAGCCGACGGCCTGCGCACCGCTCGCGAGGGTGTGCGTTTGCTTGTCGGCCTGCGGATCACAAGCGATCGGCCGCAAGTGTCGCCAACAAAGGAACTTGTGAGCACCGATCGACTATCACCGAGAGGAAAAGGAGTAGTGGAAAAGTGAGACACGTAAGGATGCTGGGGCTGTGCCTCGTGGCGGTGTTTGCCGTGAGCGCGGCTTCCCTCGCCGTCGCCGGGCCGGCCTCGGCGAGGAAGCAGGCAAAGTGCGAAGGTGCCGGGTACACCGAAGCGTGCATCCCGGAAGAACGCGAACTGGGCAAACAGGAAGAAGAAAAGGGCAAGTTCTCGGCGTACACGATCAATCAGTATAAGTACTGTCCCGAAAACGCCGAATGGTGCATCTGGGGACGCACACTGCCCGGTAAGGCCGGTGGCTTCTTCCTGCTCGGTAAAGCCCACGTCAAGCTGAGCGAGCCGATCACCATCCAGGGCGGCTTTAACGAATCCGAACGCAGCGTAGATCCGGAAAACGGAGACAACTACATCAAACTACTTCCCGCCGGCAACGGTGGGGAAACGCTCGAAAGTCCCGTTGAGCCCGTCGAAAAAGGTCTCGCGCTGATCTCCTCGTACGTGAAGAAATGGCCGGCGGCGTTGAAAGAAGACTACATCGAAGCCAAACGTAACCACGAAGGTACGCTTGGCGTCAAAATCGAAGTCGCGGGTACCAGCCTGTACGAAAATCCGTACGCGATCAGCACCGAAGCCGTGTTGGATGCGAACGCGCCGGTGCTCCAGTTGCCCCTGAAGGCGCGACTGATCAGCCCTTGGCTCGAAAAACTCGACGGCGGCAAACCATGCACCGTCGGAAACGACGAACACCCGATCATGCAGTACCTGACGGCAGAAGGCGCGGGCTCGTCGGGACTCCTTGAATTCGGTATGGAGTTCACCAACCTTGTCTTCAACGGCAGCACGCTGGTGGACACCGACTGGCCGCTGACCGTCGGCGCCCGCCCGAGCGGATGCGGAGGCGAATACGAAGCGCAGATCGACGAAGCGATCAATGGTGTCCTCGGCCAGGCGGGCATCACGGTTCTTTCCGGGCAGCTCGGCGTCGCCGAAAAATTGACCCTGAATGAAGTCAAGGAAGAGGGGCTCGGAGAAATCTGAGCCGATCGAAGCAGAGGCCGGCAGGGCGCGATTTCAACACGAGCGCGCCCTGCGCCGGTCCGGCGGGGCTCGACGATTATTGTCCATCTAGAGAGAGCAAGGAGTGGTGCAGATGCGGTTGCGAAGCACAGTTGTGGCGGCTCTCGCCGGGATCGCGTGTATCGCCGTCTTCGCGGCGAGCGCCTCGGCGGCAGCGCCTGAATTCGGGCGGTGCCTCAAAGCCGAAAAGGTCGACAAGGAATACAAGGGGAAGTTCAGCAACTCGGGCTGCACGACGGAAGTGCCGGTATCGGAACGACCGAAGAAAGGGAAGTACGAATGGTTTCCCGGCGCGGTGAAGAACAAACAGACGTCCGTCGGCGGCAGCGCAGCGCTCGAAACGGCCGTCAAACACCTCGGGGTCGGTTGTGCGGGTGAGACGAGCATTGGAGAATATGTCGGCACGAAAGAAGTGAAGAACATCTTCGTGACCTTCACGGGCTGTCACTCGGGACCCGAAGTGTGCCAATCGCCGGGACATGCGAAAGGCGAACTCGAGACGAACGCGCTCGAAGGCACGATCGTGTGGGAAAACAAAGCGAAAAAGAAGACCGACTTCATGTTGATCCCGCAAGGCGGAAAAGAAAAGTTCATCGAATTCACCTGCGGTTTGCATCTGACGGTATCGGTGCGCGGCAAGATCCTCACGCCGATCAAAAACGACAAAATGAAAACGACGGAAACGCTCAAATACAAGGCTACGAGAGGCATCCAGAAACCTGACTCCTACGAAACGGAATCGGGCGGCAAAGAAAACGCCTTCCTGGAAAGCCTGTTCCTGTCGGAAGAAAAAAACGAATGGGAACAGGCGGGCCAGTCGATCACCTCGAAAGTGACGAACGAAGAAGCGCTGGAGCTGAACCTGGTCGTGTAAGGGCGAGCTGAACCGTGCGTGCACGCGACTCGGTTCGCGTGCACGCACGGCGCCTTCCGGCAGCTCATCGACTGCGAGCGAGCAACATGCCATACACAGACGATTCGAGGCGCGAGGTTGCGCCTGGCGATGCGGCGCGAGCGGTTCGTGCCGGGCGTCGGTGTCGCCGCCGGCGCCGTCGGCGCATGGGCTTGACGCTTGCCTGCGCTGCAGGCCTGCTCGGCGCGCTCGGGCTCAGCGCTCCGGCGTCCGCGCTCGCCGGCGAGGGCCACGCGTTCGGTCTCGCGTTCACGGTCGAAGGCGAACCGTCGCAGGTGGCCGTCGACGAAGCGAGCGGAGAAGTCTACGTCGTCGATCCCGACAGCGAAGGCGTCGAGCGCTACCGTCCGGAGGCGGGCGGCTACGAACTGGCCGGCACGTTCAAGGTCGATTCGCCTGGCGCGATCGCAATCGATAACTCGGGCAACAGCTCCGACCCTTCGGACGGCGACGTGTACGTGGTGGGGGCCGAAGAAGCGGGCGCGGAAGCGGATGAACGCGACTACCTGTACAAGTTCACGGCCGGCGGCGAAAAAATCTACAAGCGCTATCTGTTCAAGGGGAAAAACGGCAAAGAACCGCTGGAAGAAGTCGAATTCGAAGACATCTCGGGTGTGAGCGTCGACGCGCAGGGCGACGTGTGGGTGTACTGGGAAGAAGAAGGAGTGATCGACGCGCTCGATGACAGCGTCTCGAACAAATGGGACCCCGGCCTGCGGCTCGAACCGCAGGTAGAAACGAGCCTCGCGCAGTGCCCGGCACGGCCCGGCTTCGCCGTCGCGCCGCATGACGAAGCGTTCTACATCGGCTACGAACGCTATGACGCGGCGGAAGAATGCCCGGGCGAAGAAGGCCAGCCGGGCAGTATCGCGATAGCCAAGCTGGGCGGCGCCGGGCAGCTGATCAGCCGCGAAGTCGACCGCGCAAACACCAGCGGCGTAGCGATCGACGCGTCAGACGGCGAAACCTATCTGGACAACGGCGGCGGGCTATCGGCGTTCGACGCGTCCGGCACGCTGATGCAGACGTTCGGTACGAACGGTGAAACGGGCGCGCTCACCGGCGCCAGCGGTTTGGCGGTGAACGCGAGCGACGGTGAGGTGCTCGCCGCTGAGCCCGCGCCGGGCCGCGTCGCCGTGTTCGACCGTTACGAACAGGCGGGCCCACCAAAAGTGGACGACGTCTCGGCGAGGAACCTGACTCCGAGCTCGAGCGAAATCGCCGGGCAGATCGATCCGAACGGCATCGCCGCCAAATACTCGTTCCAATACTGTCGGCAGGCAGACCTGGACTCGTGCGTCACGGTCGGGGGCGGCGAGCTTCCGGCGGGATTCGGCGACCGTGGGGTTAGTGTGGTCGTCGAAGGCCTCGCGCCCGCGACCGCCTACGAATATCGCCTGCTCGTATCGAACGCCGACGGCTCGGCCGAAGGCGTTCCGTCGCCGGGCACGCTGACGACGCTGCCGTCGGCGAGCGCGCTGCCCGATAATCGAGCGTGGGAGCTCGTCACGCCGCCGGACAAGCACGGCGCGTCGGTCGAACTCGAGCGTGAAAACCGCGCCGGCGTGATCGAGGCGGCCGCCGATGGTGAAGCGATCGCGTGGCTCGCGAGCGGACCCGCGGTGGCCGAACCGCAGGGCAGCCGCAGCTTCGAACCGGCGCAGATGATCTCGGCGCGCACCGGCACGGGCTGGCAGACCGAAGATCTCGAAACGCCGCACAACCGCGGCGCCGGCCTGCAAAACCCGTCGCCGACCGAGTACGACTACTTCTCGCAGAACCTGGCGCTGAGCCTGCTCGCGCCGCCCGAACCCGATGAGAGCACGGAAGACCCGCCGCTGTCGGGCGAAGCCTCGGAAAAGACGCTGTACGTGCGTGACGATCCGCTGCTGTCACCCGAACCCTCGGAACAGGCGCTGTATCAGGCCGCGCAAGGCGGCAGCGGCTACCAGGTGCCGGGGTATCTGCCGCTGGTCACGGCGGGCGACGATCTCGCCGACTCGAGCTTCGGAGGCAAGCTTGAATTCCTGAACGCCACGCCCGACCTGCAGCATGTCGTCTTCGACTCGGCCGCGCCGCTCGGCCGTTCCCCGGCGGGCCCCGGCCTGTACGAGTGGACGCCGGGCCAGCCGCTCGCGTTCGTCAGCGCTCTGCCCGATGGCCTGCCCGCGAGCCAACCGTGGCTCGGCAACGGCGAAGGGCACGAACAGACCGACGGGCTGAACGCGCGCAACGCGATCTCAGCCGACGGATCGAAGGTCTATTTCACCGACGGTCACGAACACCTTTACCTGCACGACAACGAAACCGGAGAAACGATCCTCGTCAACGCCGCGCAGGGTCACGAAGCGACACAGCGCGGACCGGGCGGCAACGAAGTCCCCGAACCGCAGCCCGAACAGCAGCAGGTCGACTTCCAGACCGCCTCGACCGACGGCACGGATGTGTTCTTCACCGACACGGCGAGGCTGACCGAAGACTCGCAGCTGCACGCCGTCGGCGAACAGGGCCCGGCCGACCTGTACGGGCTAGAACTGACCAGCGCCGCGGGCCAGCCGCTGCGCGCCAGGCTCGTCGATCTGACGGCCGGGGGGCTGCAGGACGCCGCCGACGTGCTCGGCCTGATCCCGGGCGCCGGCGACGACGGCGCGGACGTCTACTTCGTCGCGAACGGCGTCCTCGCCCCGGGAGCCAGTCAGGGCGACTGTCCGCGCTATCCCGAAGAAAGCGAAGAAGCGGGTGGGCCCTGCAACCTGTATCTCTCAGCGCCCGATCCCGAAACTCCAGGGCAGCGGCAGACCCGTTTCATCGCCGCGCTGCCCGCGCAGGACGCCACGGACTGGGCCGAGGGGGCCCAGGGTGCGGCCTCGCAGGTCTGGACGTACGAAAACCTCGCGGCGCTGACCGCCCGCGTCTCGCCGAACGGCCGCTATCTCGCGTTCATGTCCGACCGCTCGCTGACCGGTTATGACAACAGCGACGCGCTCAGCGGCCAGGCCGACGAGGAGGTCTATCTCTACGACGCCCAGACCGGCCGGCTCGTGTGCGCCTCGTGCAACCCCAATGAAGGGCCAGGTGGAAGCTGGCAGCGCCCGCACGGCGTGTTCGACACCGAACTCTCCGGTGAAGGCCTCGGGCTGATGGCAGACAGCCCGGAAATCTGGCGCGAACGGTGGCTCGCCGGCTCGATCCCGGGCTGGACGTTCAACATCTCCGCCACCTCCACCCGACCCTACTCCGTCCAGCAGCCCCGCTATCTCTCAAACGAAGGCCGGCTGTTCTTCGACAGTCCCGACGAGCTCGTGCCGCAGGCGACCGACGGCAAGGAGAACGTCTACGAGTACGAGCCGCAGAGCGTCGGCACATGCCAGTCCTCCAGCGGCTGTGTCGGGCTGATCTCCTCGGGCACGTCAAACCAGGAATCGGTCTTCCTGGATGCGAGCGAAAACGGCGATGACGTGTTCTTCCTGACCGCCGCGAAACTCGTCGCCGCCGACGAAGACGAAGCGTTCGACATCTATGACGCGCGCGTGTGCAGCGAATCCTCGCCGTGCCTGTCCTCGCCGGCGGCCAACCCGCGGCCGTGCGAATCGACCTCCTCGTGCCGCTCGGCCTCCACTCCGGAAGCCGCGGGCGCGGCGCCCGTCACCACCAGCATCGGCCCGACGAGCACAGCCACCAGCAGCCCCGGCTCGCACGGACAGGTATCCGCGAGCAGCACGAAGGCCAGGCCCAAGCCGCTGACCCGCGCGCAGCAGCTCACGCGCGCGCTCGAGCAGTGCCGCGAGCAACGACACGGGCGCGCGCGGCGTCGCGCGTGCGAAGCAAACGCCAGAAAGCGCTACGCTCCCAAGGCCAAGAAGCAGGGGACCGAGCACAGGCGCCGGAAGGGCAAGACGACCGGCAGCGCGCGCCGCGGAGGTGGCAGGTGAGCCCGCGCTGGCAGGTGAGGCCGTGCGGCGAGCGTCAGATCCGCCACGCCGGGGTGAGACCGCGCCGACTGCTCCTCGTTCTCACCGTGGCCGGGATCGCGGTGCTGGCGGCGGCGCCGGCGGCGGTTGCCGGGCCGTGGTGGCGGCTTGAATCGCGCGCCGCGCCGACCAACCTGAAACCCGGTGAAAAGGGCCTGGTGCTGATCGGCGCGGACGATCTCGGCGACGGCGGCGTCGACGGGCAGTCGCGCCCGATCACGATCACCGACACGCTGCCCGAAGGACTGTCCGTCACGAGCGTCAGCGAACTTACGCCGCGCCGTTCGAGCCGCCGTCCGGCCGAAACCCTGGAAGCAGAACAGGCGACCTGGACCTGCACGCTCGCGGGCAGAACCGTTTCGTGTGCCACGACGATGGCGATCCCCGCCTATGAACGCTTGAACCTGACGATCCCCGTGCAGGTCGATCTGCCGTCCGGGACCGTCACCACGCTGCACAACCAGGTCAGCATAGGCGGCGGCGAAGCGGTGCAAGAAAACAGCGGCGGCGGCAGCGGTGGTGGGCCGGCGCCCGGCGCGAGCCTGGAGCGGGCGCTTCATGTCGACCCGGCGCCGACCGGGTTCGGGGTCGAAGAAGACGGCTATCAGATGTTTCCCGAAGAAGAAGGCGGTGGCCTGGACGTCACCGCCGGTTCTCATCCGTTTCAGCTAACGAGCACGCTCGCATTGAACCAGACCGTGGAAGCGCGCAGCGAAGAAGGCAAAGAAGAACTTCGCCCCTCGGCACCGGCGCTGGCACGCAACCTGCAGTTCAATCTGCCGCCCGGACTGCTCGGTGACGTCAACGCGGCCGAACAGTGCTCGGAGACCGATTTCAAGTCGCTCGAACCCGGCGACACCAACCGCTGTCCCGCCGGCGCGGCGATCGGCGTGGTCGCGGCGACCGTGACCGAACCGAACATCGTCAAGCACCTGACGCTCGTCGTGCCCCTGTTCAACCTCGAGCCCGCGCCGGGAGAGCCCGCGCGGTTCGGCTTCGAGGCCGAGCAGGTCCCCGTGATCCTCGACACGAGCCTGCGATCCAACGGCGACTACGGCGTCGACGTCAGCGTCACCAACACGACGCAGGCCGCGCAAGTCCTGGGCGCCCAGGTCACCTTCTGGGGCACGCCCGACGATCCCCGCCACGACAACAGCAGGGGTTGGGCCTGCTTGCTGGACGGCGACTACAAAAAAAGCGAAACCGAAACCTGCCAGCCGCCACATCCGCGCAACCAGGACGCGTTCCTGACGCTGCCGACCGCCTGCACCGGCCAGCTCTCCAGCCGGATGACCGGTGAATCCTGGCCGCTGCGCTCGCCTGAAGAACCAGCGCCCGGACAGATCTACAGCCTCAGCGGAGAATTCGTCTTCCAGAACGCGCTCGAACAGCCGTTGGAAAAGCTCGAACACTGCCCGCTGCTGCCGTTCAACCCAGAAATAGCCGCCGGGCCGCGCGAAGCCCAGGAAGGCAACCCGCAGGCCACCCACAGCGCGAGCACCCCCACCGGGCTGCAGGCGACCGTGACCCTGCCCCAGGCGAGCACGCTCGATCCGCAGACCCCAGGTGAGGCCGATCTGAAGGAAACGATCGTCAAGCTCCCCGCCGGGCTGCAGCTGAACCCGTCGGCCGCGAACGGGCTGCACGCCTGCTCCGAGGCGCAGATCGGCTATCAAGGCGAAGCGGCCGAACCCGACCCGCTCGCACCGGGAGCCGTGCAGCCGCTGCATTTCTCAAACCAGCCCGCCCGCTGTCCGGAAAGCTCGGAGCTCGGCACCGTCCAGGTCAAGACGCCGCTGCTCAGCGAAGACCTCACCGGCTACCTGTACCTCGCCGAACCCGCCCCCAACGGCGAACCCGACAAGAACCCGTTCAGCTCGCTGCTCGCGCTGTACCTGCTCGTCGAAGCCCCCGCCTTGGGGATCCGCGTCAAGCTCGCCGGCGAAACCACCCTCGACCCGGTCACCGGCCAGATCACCTCGAGCTTCGAGAACACCCCGCAGGTCCCCTTCGAAGAACTGCGCCTGCGACTGCTCGGCGGCCCCAGAGGCTCGCTCGCCACGCCCGCCCGTTGCGGCGACTATGCGACCGAAGCAACGTTCGCGCCCTGGTCGGGCCAGCCCGCCGTGCAGACCGTCTCGGACCCTGAAACCGGCGAAGGCGAATTCGCGATCACGAGCGGCCCCGGCGGAAGCGCCTGTCCGTCCGGCGCGCTGCCGTTCGCACTGTCCGACACGGCCGGATCGGCCAGCAGCCAGGCGGGCGCGTTCACCTCGTTTGCGCTGCAGCTCGGGCGCTCCGACGGCGACCAGGCGCTGACCGGCCTGTCGCTCGAACTGCCGTCGGGAATCGCGGCACTGCTGGCCAAGCTGACTCCCTGCCCGGAACCGCCGGCCGGCCAGGAATGGGCGTGCGGCCCGGAAAGCCTGATCGGCTACGCCCGCGAGGCAAGCGGCGTCGGCCCCGAACCCTTCCAGCTGACCGGCCAGGTGTACCTGACGACAGGTTATGACGGCGCGCCATTCGGGCTGCTCGTCCGCACGCTCGCGCAGGCCGGCCCGTTCGACCTCGGCTACGTCGACGTCCGCTCACGCATCGACGTCAACCCGCACACCGCGCAGGTCACGATCACCAGCGACCCCGGCCCCCGCGACGAAATCATCCCCACCAGCCTGAAAGGCATACCCGTCGACCTCGAGCACGTCGAAGTCGTCGTCAACCGCCCCGAATTCCAGTTCAACCCCACCAACTGCGCGCCGAAGACGATCACCGGCACGCTGCAGGGCGCTGAAGGCGCCACCCAGAACGTGTCCTCGCCGTTCCAGGTGACGGGCTGTCAGAGCCTGCCGTTCAAACCCGGTGTCACCGCCGCCACCAAGGGCAAGACCAGCAAAGCCGACGGCGCCAGCCTGGGGCTGACATTCAGGTCAAAAGGCGGCGAAGCGCACGTCGCCACCACGGTCCTGACGATCCCCGCGACCCTGCCCGCGCGGCTCACCACGATCCAGAAAGCGTGTCTCGCCAGCGTGTTCGAAGCCAACCCCGCCACCTGCCCGGAAGGCTCTGACATCGGCACAGCCGTCGTCCACACGCCCGTCCTGAAAAGCCCGCTCACCGGCCCGATCTATCTCGTCTCGCACGGCAACGCCGCCTGGCCCGACGCCGAGCTGGTGCTACAGGGCGAAGGCATCGAGATCATCCTCGACGGCCAGACCGCGATCAAGAAAGGCGTCACGACCAGCTCGTTCCTGTCGGTCCCCGACGCGCCGTTCGAAAGCGTCGAAGCGACCCTGCCCGAGGGACCGCACTCGGCGCTCACCACGAACCTGCCGCTCAAGGACCACTACAGCCTGTGCGGTCAGAAACTGACGATCCCGACCGCGCTCGGTGGGCAGAACGGCAGCGCGGTCGACGAGAGCGTGAAGGTCTCGGTTCAGGGCTGCAGCGCCGTCAAAGCGGTGAAAGCCAAGAAGCTCACGCGCAAGCAGAAGCTGGCGCGGGCGTTGAAGGCCTGTCGCAAGGCCCACGCGCGCGCGCGTGCGAGGCGCGCGGCGTGCGAAAGGCGGGCGCGGCGACGCTACGTCGCCAGATCGAGCGATCGTCGGGGTTCCCGCAGGTCGCCACGGTAGGGAGACGGGCACCGAGCGGCTCGCCGGCAATGCGGTCGCCAGCTCGTGGGCGAGGTGGACGGCCCGTCGATCGAAGGCGCTATCTCGAGACACGGGCCCAGGTCCCGGGCCGCGCGTGCTGCACGGTGCTACACTGGCCGCGTGCCGACATCGCATCCGCGTCACATGATCACCGAAACCCCGCGCGTGCGCGAGGCGCTCGACGAGCTGCGCGCGCGCACGCGCGGCGAGCGCATCGACTACGCCGAGCTGGTCGTGCTGGGCGCGCGGGTGAAGGCGCGCAGGCTGCCCGACGACGCCCGCGCCGGGCAGCAGGCCGCCGCGCGGCTCGCGGAGATGGTCGGGCGGCGCTCGATCCCGATCGACCTGCGGGCGGCCGACGAGGTCAAGCGGCTCGGACTGATCGCGAACGAGTAGCCGGTCGTACCGTCGGGAAGCTCGCTGGTGCACTAGGTTGCTGCTCCTCGACAACTCCGCATGGGCGCGCCTCGGCTCCGAGCGCCTGGCGAGCAAACGCGTGCAGGAGATCGCGGCGTGGATGAGCGAAGGCAAGCTCGTCACGTGCCTGCCGTTTCTGCTCGAGGCCGGCTATTCGGCTCGATCGGGGGCCGAGCGCACGGAGATGATGTCGAACCTCGCGCGGCTGCCGCGCGTGAAGATCGACAAGGAGATCGAAGAATCCGCGCTGCAGGCTCAGCAACAGCTGGCGGCGGTCGGCCACCATCGCCTCCCGCCGGCAGACATCGTGATCGCCGCGTGCGCCGACGCCGCCGGCTCGGGCGTGCTGCATTACGACGGCGACTACGACGTGATCGCGCAGCGCACGCACCTCGCGTTCCACAGCGAGTGGCTCGCGCCGCCGGGCACGCTCTGACGGCCGCAGTCCGGCGTGGGCGCGCGGAGCCCGGACTCCCGCTCCAAACGCACGATCTGCGAAGTGAACGTCCGTCGGTGCCACGCGGGCCCGCGCGATGCGCTCGCTGGCCCGCGGCGTTGTGCGGACATTCGGCTACAAGAGCCCGGCGCGGCCCGGCCCCGTGACCCGACCCGCGGTTTGCGCAGGGTGGTAGCGTTCGGTGCGAGGCGACTGGCTCGTCTTCCAGGGAAGGGGACGCACGGCACGGCAGGGTGGCCATTGCGTAAATGAGCCTGGAACGGATGCCGCCCAGGCTCGGAACAGAGGGGGATTTCCATGCCTGTTCGATCGAGCGCCCGCCGCGCAGCCGCGCTGGGCGCATTCGTTTGCGCTCTCGCGCTCGTCGGGGCTCCCAGTCTCGCCTGGGCCCAGTCCGGCCAGAAGACGGTCGCGGGCGAAGTGCCTCCGCCGGTCGCGCAGCTCGCGGCGGGCTCGCGCGGAGCCCACTCGGCGAGCGCGACGCTGAGCCTCAACGTCGGCCTCACGGTGCGCGAATCGGCCAAGCTGAACTCGGTCATCGCCGCAGCCAGCACGCCGGGCAGCCCAGGCTACGGGCACTACCTCAGCCAGGCCGAATACATGTCCGAATACGCGCCGACCGACGGGCAGGTCGCCGCCGTCGAGTCGTGGCTCAGCAGCCAGGGCCTCGACGTCACGGGCGCATCCAAGGACAACCTGCTCGTTTCCGTCGACGGCTCCACCGCCACGGTCGAGCACGCCTTCGGCGTCACGATCGACGACTACGCCTACGCCGGCAAAGCATTCTTCGCGAACGATCGCGCGCCCTCGGTACCGTCGGACCTCGCGGTCGCGGCCGTCAGCGGCCTGAGCGATTACTACAAGCCGGTCACGACGAACACCTGCTACCCGAAAACCGCCGTCTGCGGGTTGGACGGCGAAGAAATACGCACCGCCTACGACATCACCGGCAACGCCGAAGGCGAGACGATCGCCTACACGCTGTGGGGCAAGCCCGTCCCGCAGAAAGCCTATGAAAACTACGCGTCCGCCACGAAAACGCCGCTGCTGAAAGTCGGGGCCGGCAACGAAGAAATCGAATTCAAGGAAGTTGGCGGCGCCTCGAGCATCAACAACGAAGAGGAGATCACGGTCGACACGGAGTCCGCTCACCTGGTCGCGCCCAAAGCGCACCACCTCTACTACCTCGCCAAGGAAGACAACCTCACCCAGCTCGAAACGGCGGCAAACGAAGCCGCCGGCTCGGCCGCGACGGTCATATCCAGCAGCTGGGCGGCCGAAGGATTGCCGTGCAACTCCATCGACCCGAGCTTCGAATCCATCCTGCAGATGGCCGCGGGGCTCGGCAAGACGTTCTTCTACTCCACGGGCGACTACGGCGCGGCGCACGGCTGCTCCTACCCATCATCCAGCCAGTACGTCACCGCGGTCGGAGGCACCGAGCTCGAACTCGGAGCCGGGGCCTCGTGGAAAAACGAGAAGGCGATCGAGGACGGCGGCGACTGCAACAATGGCATCTCGCGCCCGTCCTGGCAGACCGGCATCGGCACGCCGCTCGTGTATCCGTCGTCAGCGTGCACCGGTCGGGTCACGCCCGACGTCTCGGCGGTGTCGTGCGCGTCCAAGGAAGAAGCAGCGACGAAAGGCGAATGCTTCCTGTTCGTCACCAACGAAGTGGCCGGCACCGGGGGCGGCACCAGCCTGGCCACGCCGGTCTGGGCGGCCGCGGCGGCGGTATGGAACCACAACAACGCCGAAGCCGGACGTCCCGGCATCGGTTTCGCCGACCCGCTGATCTACTCGCTCGGCAACGACCCGGTGACCTATGCCCGAGACTTCCACGACGTCACCGAAGGAAGCAACGGCTTCCCCGCCGCCAAAGGCTGGGACGAGGCCACCGGCTGGGGCTCGGCCAACTTCCACGACCTCGGCAACAACGAAGACGAACTCTCCTACACCGGGCCCACCCAGGCCACGAAAGGCGAAACGGCAACGCTCTCGGGGAAGCTCACCGACCACTCCAGCTCGCAGGCGGTGGCCGGACACACCGTCCACTTCGAAGTCGGAGCCGAGAGCTGCGAAGCGGCGACGAACGGCTCGGGTGTCGCCTCGTGTGCCGTGAAAATCAACGACGCCGCCGGCGGCTACACGCTGAAAGCGCACGCCCCGCCGACCGCGGCCTACCTCGAAGCGACGACCACCGCAGGGTTCACGGTCAAAGCGGCCCCCGCGCCGACCGCGAAGATCTCCTCGCCGGCCTCCGGCAAGACCTACACCGTCGGCAAGACCGCCAAGACGAAGTTCTCGTGCACCGAAGGCGCCAGCGGGCCGGGGCTGGAATCCTGCACCGACTCGAACGGGGCCAGCGGGGGCAGCGGGCTCCTCAACACCTCGGCGCCCGGAATCTACACGTACACGGTGACCGCCAAAAGCACGGACGGCGAGACCGGGACGGCGTCGATCAGGTACGCGGTGGTTCAGAAAGGCTACAAAGCGTACGAAGCGTGCCTCTCGCTCCAGGGCTGCGGCTTTGCGTTCCTCGTCGACACCACCGCCAAGAAGTGGGAACTGCCGGCGTTCGAAGAAGCCGGGACCATCGAAACCGTCAAAGTCAAAGGCCAGCCGACGATGACCGATTTCCGCGCCACCTCCGGACCGTACACTGGCGGTGTGTACAAGTCGGTGAAAACAAAAACCGGCTACAACTCACCCGAAGCTCCGGGCACCTGGGAAGACGAAGGCTACCCGAGCGAAACGTGGTACGCGAGCAAATTCTGAGCCGGCGCGTAGTCGACTCGAAGACCTCGGCCCGCCCGTACGGGCGGGCCGAGCGTCGCGGCCCTCCGTCGAGCCCGTTCCTTCGGCCTCGCGCGATCGGTCCACAGGCTCCTGGCGTCCCGATATACTCCTTATATGATCCCCCCAGCTGCTTCGGCGGCTGGGTGCGAGGCCCGACCGGAGTCGGGCCTCAGCGTTTAAGCAGCTCGCCATGCTCTTGGTCGGTGGATCTCGCCCCGTTCGTCGCGGAGCAGGTCGGGGAGCTGGCTCGCCTGTAGCGAGCCGTGACGGAGCTTCTTGAGCACGTCGACGGTGCCGCGCAGGCTTCGTGCGGGGTTCTCGCTTGGCGTCAGCAGAGCGAGACGTAGCCCGAGCTCGTCGCGCGCTACGCGGATCGGCTCCACGAGATCGGTGTCGTTGGTGAGCACGATCGCCATCTCGCAGTCACGTCGGAAAGCGTCGATCAGAAGTCGCGACGCGAGGTTGACATCAGAGCCCTTCTCCTCGGTAACGACGACGCGGATATTCTCCGCGCTGACTGGGCAGTCCTCGCCACGGGGACACGGTTCCGATCGACGCATCCAGCGTGCCGCGCTGCGGAACTGGCCGAGCACGATCTCGACGTCTCTCGCGGCCAGCGCGCGAAAGTACATCTGCTGGCGTGTTGCCTCCTGCGGATCGTCGGATCGTGCGATCACTCGTGCGGAGAAGTACACAACATGCCGGATCTCATCCTGGGGGAACAGCATCTCGGCGAGCCTCCTCACATCGAGCCACTTGCAATCGGGGAAGCGACGGCGCAGCGCGCTGTAGTAGAGGTTGAACCCGTCGACGTACACGTTCGCCTGCATAGGCCAAACCTATCGAGGCGTCCCAACGTCACCGGGCAGGATCGTCGCGCAGGCGCCCTCCGCGGTGCTCGCCCGCGCTCAACGGACCGGGAAAGCATCCCAACCGCTGCGTCAAACCACTTCTCCCCAGCCGGCCGGTGAAAATCGCTCTCGTGCAGGCGAGCTGGATAAGCCGGAGACGGGATTCGAACCCGTGACCCCCTGTTTACAAGACAGGTGCTCTGACCAGCTGAGCTACTCCGGCGTGCGACGGCGATGGCCGCCGAGCACCACTGTAACGGCGCGCCCGCGGGCGGGTACACGGGATATATGGACCAGACCCCGATCGACCTCGACGGCTTCAGGCGCCATGCCCTGCGCCGGGGCGTCAACCCGCTGCTCTACTGGGCGGCGCGCGCGCTGCTGCTGCCGTTCTTCCTCATCTACTTCCGTCTGGACCGGATCGGGCGCGAGCATCTTCCGCGCCGTGGACCGCTGTTGCTGGCGGCCAACCATCGCAGCTTCCTGGACCCGTTCGTGATCGGTGCGCTGCAGCGGCGCCCCGTCTACTACATGGCCAAGCGCGAGCTGTTCGAAAAGCCATGGCAGGCCCGCATCCTCAACGCTCTCGGCGCGTTCCCCGTCGAGCGCGGCGCCGGCGACCGCGAGGCGATGGGCGCCGCCCGGGAGATCCTCGCGCGCGGCGACTGTGTCGTGATCTTCCCTGAGGGAACGCGCACCCGGCGCGGGCCGCTCGGCGAGCCGCGCCGCGGCGTCGGGCGTCTCGCCCTCGAAACCGGCGCTCCCGTGGCGCCGGTCGCGGTGATCGGCACCGAACGCATTCGCACCGGTTGGCTCGTGCGCCCGCGCAAGGTGCGTCTGCGCGTCGGCATGCCGCTTCGCTTCCCAACCGTCGATCACCCCTCGCCGCAGCTCGCCGCCGGCGTCACCCGGCGCACATGGGACTGCGTGTCCCTGCAGTGGGAGTGGCTCGGCGGCGCGCGAGCCGCGCGCCCGCGCCGCGACGACCGGCAGGCTCAGCTCGAGCGCGACCGCTCCCGGCGCTCCGGCGCGCACGACCAGCCGGCGGGGGAGACCACCCGGCAGGCAGGCACGGGCGCCCAGACGAACACCGATCACGACCAGCGCGAGACCGCCCAAGCCGCCTGACGCGGCCGACCGGGGCGTTGGGAAGGATAGTGTGCGATGAGTGGACTCCCAACCCGGCGGCAAGCCCAAGGCGCAGCTCGACAGCGAGTTCACCGAGCTCTACAAGACCCACCTGCGCGACGTCTACAGCTACTCCTACTACCGGGTCGGCAACCACCACGACGCGGAGGACCTGACCGAGCAGACCTTCCTGCAGGCCTATCGCCACTTCGAGCGTGCCCAGCGCGAATCCAATGGGCGCCCGCTGCGCCCGTGGCTGATCAGGATCGCGCACAACCTCGCCGCGAACCTGTACCGCGATCGCTCGCGCAAGCCCGCCTCGCCGATCGACGACACCACGCCATTGGCCGCGCCCCACACGACCGAGCAGTTGGTCGAAGGGCGCGAGCAGGCCAAGCACGTGCTCGAGGGCGTTCAACGGCTGCCCGAGGATCGGCGCGAGGCGCTGATCATGCGTTTTGCGCTCGGCATGGACAACCGCGAGATCGCGCGCGCCCTGGGCCGCTCCGACGGCGCCACCAAGGTGCTCATCCACCGCGCCATCAAGCAGCTGCAGCAGACGGTCGGAGATCCGCAGCCGCTGCCGGTCGACAAGGCTCGACCGGCGGATGCGAACTCGCGCCCGACCGACGCCGGCTCCCGGCGCGCCGTCACCGATGCCCGATCCCAAGGACCCGACAGCCGTGACTGAAGCCGCCCACGAGAGCTTCGAGGGCCTGCTCCGCGAGGCGCTCGCACCGGTCGAGCCGCCCGCCGACCTCGCCCTGCGGCTCGAGACCGCGCTGCAGAACATCACCGCGCTCGCCGCCGACGAGCTCGAGGCGTGGGAGCTCTCCGCCATGCGCGACCCGCGCAACTGGGCCCGTCCGGCCGCTGCGCTCGTGGCCGGCAGCGCCGCCGGCGTCGCGCTCGTCGCGCTGCGCGCCCGTCGCCGCGCCCGTGCCGACATCTCCAGCGGAGGCATCGTCGAGGGCGCCCGCGCGACCGCCGCCAAGACGGTCAAGGACCTGCGCCGCGAGACCGGGCGCCTGCTCGGCGAGCGCTGAGCACCCGGCGGGAGCTCCGCCCCACCGAGATACGCTCTGCGCGCACATGGCCACCTGCTATCGCCACCCCTCGCGCGAGACCGGCGTGTCGTGCTCGTCCTGCGGGCGGCCCATCTGCCCCGACTGCATGACGCCGACCCCGGTCGGCATGCGCTGTCCCGACTGCGCCAAACAACGCACCAAAACCGTGCGCATGCACGACATGGCCACGCGCCCCCAGGTCACCTATGCGCTGATCGCCATCAACGTGATCGTCTTCCTCGCCGAGGGCTCGAGGGCGTTCACGCTCGAGGGCGAAGCCTCGGGATCGCTGATCACGAAAGGGGCGCTGCTCGGCAGCAGCGAACTGCCGCAGCTCGCCGGACAGGGCGTCGCTCACGGCCAGTGGTGGCGGATCATCACGAGCGGCTTCCTGCACGAGAACTTTTTGCACATCGGCTTCAACATGCTCGTGCTCTACTACCTCGGCATCATGCTCGAGCCCGCGCTCGGGCACATCAAGTTCGCGGTCATCTACGCGGTCTCGCTGCTCACCGGCTCGTTCGGCGCCCTGCTCGTCTCACCCCACGTGCTCACCGTCGGCGCCTCCGGGGCGATCTTCGGCATCATGGGCGCCGCCGCCGTGGAGCTGCGCGCGCGCCAGATACCCCTGATGCAGAGCGGCGTCGGCGGCCTGATCCTGATCAACCTGATCATCAGCTTCACGCTCCCCGGCGTCTCCTGGGGAGGACACATCGGCGGGCTGATCGGCGGCGCCCTGGCCGCCCTCGTGATCCAGCTCGGGGGCCGCTACCGCACACAGGCGCTTGCGTACATGGGCTGCGCGGCGATCGCCGTCGCGGCCTTCGCCGGCTCGCTTGCCACCTCGCACTCCAGCGAAGTTCAGACCGCCAGTCCCACCCAGCTCACGCTGGGCGCGCCTGAACCGTGAGCCCATCCAGCTCGAGCGCCTCGCCGGGCGCGTCCGGCACCTGCCGCGGGTGAAGGATATGCGCCAGCAACTCGAGACCGTCCACCAGACGCGGTCCCGGGCGCGAGAAGTACGCCGATCCGTTCACCGCGACCGTGCACCGCGCCCCGAGCTCGCCCAGCTCGCGCGCGCACGCCTGCGCCTCCGTCTGTGCCCGCGGCGCGTCATACCCGCACGGCATCACCACCACGACCTCCGGCTCGGCCGCCCGCACCTGCTCCCAGGAGACTGTCTGAGACGGCTCCCCGGCGAAGCCCAGCACATCTTCGCCGCCCGCCAGCTCGATCAGCTGCGGCGTCCAGTGGCCCGCCGCGTACACCGGGTCGAGCCACTCGAGCGCCGCCACCCGCGGCCGCCTCTGGCCGCGCACCGCCAGCCTGACGCGATCGATGCGCCCGGCCGCTCGCGCCACGAGCTCGACGCCCTGGTCGCGCCGGCCGGTCGCCAGCGCGAGCGTGCGCACGTCGCCGAGCGCCTCGCCGAGCGTCGACGGGTCCAGCGCGATCACGTGCGGCTGCGAAGCCAGCTCGCCCGCCAGCTCGGCGACCTCGTCGTAGGACACGGCGCAAACCGGACACAACGCCTGCGTCACGATCAGGTCGGGCGCCAGCGCGCTCAATGCCGCCCGGTCCAGCTCGTAGATCGCCTCGCCGCGCAACGTCCGCGCGCGCACCGCCGCATCGATCTGCGCCGCCGACAACCCCGCCGGCAGCACGTCGCGCGTCACCTGCTCGAGCTCCAGCGCCTGCACCGGATGGTCGCACTCATGCGTCACGCCGACCACCTCGTTGCCCGCGCCCAGCGCGAACAGCAGCTCGGTCGCGTGAGGCACGAGGCTGATGATCCGCACCCCTCGACTTTAGGCGATACCCGAGCCCTGATGTGACCGGCAGCCGGGTCGGGGGCCGGCGCGGCAGCCGAGCCGAGCAGTGGCGATCGCGGAGCCGACCATGGCCGATCGCGATACCCTCGCAGCGCATGGCACTGCTGTCCGACGCCGAGATCGAGCAGCGCCTGGCCGGCGCGCCCTGGCAGCGGCACGGACAGACGATCGTGCGCGACCTTCAGTTCCCCGACTTCGCCGGCGCGATCGCCTTCGTGAACCGCGTCGCCGTCCAGGCCGAGGAGCAAAACCACCATCCCGACATCCTCATCCACGGCTGGAACAAGGTCCGCCTAACGCTCTCCACCCACTCGCAGGGGAGCCTCACAGACGCCGACTTCGCGCTCGCCGAGCGCATCGATCGCCTCGTTTGAGCCCGGCCTCGTCGCTGCGCGCGACGCCTCGCAATCCTCGCTGCGCACCTCCGCGAGCGCCGCTATGGCGCCCGTATCCGAGCTCTCGCTTCCGACTCGCCCCCTTGCTACCGTTGGCGAGTCGCACGCGATGAACGACGACGAAGAACCTCCCCGAAGTAGCCGCGCCCTCGAGGGCAGCGCGCAGGCGTGAACGGGCTCAAGCTCATCCTCACGGCCGTCCTGGTCGGGGTCAACGCGTTCTTCGTGATCGCCGAGTACGCGCTCGTGCGATCCCGCCGCTCGCGTCTGGAGATCATGCGCGAGGAAGGCCTCCGCGGCGCCCAGCTCGCGCTCAGGCAGGTCGGCGACATCAACGAGTACATCTCGGCCGTCCAGCTCGGCGTCACGATGACCTCGATCGGGATCGGCGCCCTCGGACAGCCGGCGCTCGCCGACGCCCTCAAAAACCTGTTCGGCAACACGCTCGCCAACGGCCTGGCGGTCGTGATCGCCGGCACCCTCTCGTTCGTGATCATCACGATCGCGCTGCTGATCGGCGGCGAGATGGTGCCCAAGCTCTACGCGATCGACCGCGCCGAGCTCGTCGCGCGACGGATCGCGCGACCGCTGCAGGCGTTCAGCGTCGTCTTCCGGCCGTTGATCGTCGCGCTCACGGCGGTCGCCGAGCGGATCGTCGCGCTGCTCGGCGTCGACGCAACGCTCGAGCGCCGCGGCGGCTCACCCGACGAGCTCAAGCGGCTGATCGCCGAATCCTACGCCGGCGGACACATCGATCCCGGCGAGGCCGGCATGCTCACCGGAGTCTTCCACCTGCACGAGCAGGAGGCCCGGCAGGTGATGACGCCGATCCCCGCCGTCGTCACCGTCGACATCTCCGCCGACGTCGAAACCGCGCTGCAGCTGTGCATCTCATCGGGCCACACGCGCCTGGTCGTCACCGAGGACGACAACCCCGACCGCGTCCACGGCCTCGTCCATGCCAGCGCCCTCGCCGACCGCCTGATCCGCGAGGGTCCACATGCGGCGATCGCGCCGGCCGTCCACGACGCCCCGATCGTGCCCGAGACCAAGCCGCTCGACGACCTGCTCGCCGACCTCAAGCGCCAACGCACCTCGATGGCCGTCGTCGTCGACGAGTACGGCCGCGTCGCCGGCATCGTCACCGTCGAGGACATCGTCGAGGAGGTCGTCGGCGAGATCGCCGACGAAACCGACCCCGCGGCCGGCGAGGTCCGCCAGTTGGCCAACGGCGACTGGTTCGTGCGCGGCCACGTCGCCGTCACCGACCTGGCCGACTACGGCCTCGACCTGCCCGTCGACAGCGACGCCTACAACTCGGTCGGCGGCCTCGTGTTCGCCGAGCTCGGCCGCCTGCCGCGACGCGGCGACACCGTCCAGGCCGACGGCTACTCGATCCGCGTCGAGTCCGTCCGCGACAACCGCATCGACGCCGTCCGCATCCGCGCTCGCAAGCGTCCGCCCGGACGCGAGCCCGACCGCGTCCAGCCCGTGGCGGGATCGTGAGGCAGCATCACCAGAGGCGCGACCAGCGGGCCAGGGTGGTCGCATGCCCGCCGTCAACTCCCGGGCTACGCGCGAAGAACGGCTCCAGAGACACGACCGGCCCGCGGGGGGAGCGGGCCGGAGCGTGTGCACTGGGAGGAGGCGGGTGTGCATTGCGACTACTGTCGCACCAACAAGTATGGCCGCCTTGATCAACGCCAGCTAAAAGTCCGCTCAGACTTGATAAAGCCTCGTCCGGAGCGCGATAGACCCTCGTCCGTAGCCTGATAAAGCCCCGTCAGTAGCTGTGAAATCCGCGCCCGCTCTTGCGCCCGAGCGCCCCCTCTTCGATCAGCTGCTCGATCCGCTCGGGCACCGGCTCGCCGATCGTCTCGCCGATCGCCCTGGACACGTCCAAGCCGACGAGATCGAGCAGCGCCAGCGGTCCCATCGGATGGCCGGCCCCCAGCGTCATGCAGGTGTCGATGCTCGTCGCGTCGAGCTCCGTGTCCTGCATCAGCCGCACGGCCGAGAACAGGTAGGGGAACAGCAGCCTGTTGACGACGAACCCGGGGATGTCGGGCACCTCGACCGGCGTCTTCTCGAAGGTCTCGCACAGCGCCAGCGCGCGGCTGCGCGTCTGCTCGCTGGCCGCCCGCGGGAAGACCAGCTCGACCAGCCGCATCTTCGTCACGGGGTTGAACACGTGCAGCCCGACGAACCGCTCCGCCCGCCCGCTCGCGCGCGCCAGCTCCTCGACCGACAGCGACGAGGTCGTGCTCGCGAGCACCGCATCGGTCCCCAGCAGGCGATCGAGCTCGCCCAGCAGCCCCGCCTTGACGTCGTAGTCCTCGACCACGGCCTCGACCACGAAGTCGGCCTCGCTCAGCGCCTCGCGTTCGGTGACCACCTGCACGTGCTCCGGGTCGATCTCGGCGCCGAGCCGCTTCAGCGTGCGCTCGACCGCCTGCTTCGCGCGCTCCGCCGAGCTGTCCGAGCGCGCCAGCAGCCACACCGGCCCATGGTGCGCCGCCGTCGCCGCCAGTCCGCAGGCGATCGCGCCGCTGCCGACTATCGCGAGGCGTTCATCCATGGGAGCTCTGTCGTCTGTTGGCTCATCGACGGGAACTGCGGACGTGCGTCATCGACGCGAAGCGCGGACGTGCGCGCGGGATCGTCGCGCCGCGCCGACGAGCTTCGGGCGGGACGCGGGACACCCCGCGTACGGTGTTGACTGACTGGTCAATCTAATCGTTGATCGGCGCGGTACAGTAGGGGATGAGGGCGTCCAGGGTACCCGCGCCCAGCGGTTGCCGCCGGCCTCGCCCGTGGCCCCGCGTGCTGGAGAGGGGCGCTGGGATCAGCGGCAGCACAAACAATCGCAGGACCAATCGCTACCCACCGATTCAGGAGGACTTGCAAGCCATGAGGCAACCAGAGGGCCGCGAGGTCGTGATCGTCGAGGCCGTTCGCACGCCGATCGGCCGCGGGCACAAGGAGAAGGGCTACTACAAGGACACCCACCCCAACGACCTGCTCGGCAAGACCTACAGCGAGGTCATCAGCCGCGCCGGCATCGACGCCGGCGAGGTCGAGGACGTCGTCGCCGGCTGCGTCCAGCAGTTCGGCGAGCAGGGCTTCAACATCGCCCGCAACGCCTGGCTGCAGGAGGGCCTGCCGATCGAGACGCCCGCCACCACGGTCGACCGCCAGTGCGGCTCGGCCCAGCAGGCCGTCAACTTCTCGGCCGCCCTGATCGCCGCCGGCGTCCACGACGCGATGATCGGCGGCGGCGTCGAGCACATGGGCCACCTGCCCTTTGCCGCCGGCATGAAGACCCAGGAGGACTTCGGCTTCGCCTTCACACCCGAGCTGATGTCCAAGCACAACATCGTCGGACAGGGCCTCGGCGCCGAGATGATCGCCGACCAGTGGGAGATCCCCCGCTCAGAGCTCGACGAGCTCGCCGTGCGCTCGCACCGCCTGGCCCATCAGGCCACGGAGGAGGGCCGCTTCGAGCGCGAGATCATGCCCTTCCAGGTCAACGGCAACACCTACGTCACCGACCAGGGCATCCGTCCCGAAACCAATCTCGAGACCCTCTCCCAGCTCAAGCCGGCCTTCAAGCCCGACGGCAAGATCACAGCGGGCAACTCCTCGCAGATCTCCGACGGCGCCGCCGCCGTGCTGCTGATGTCGGCCGACAAGGCCAAGGCGCTCGGGCTCAAGGCCCGCGCCCGCATCGTCGACCAGACCACCGTCGGCTGCGACCCGGTGAAAATGCTCGAGGGCCCGATCCCCGCCACCCGCAAAATCCTCGCCCGCAACAGCATGTCGATCGACGACATCGACCTGATCGAGATCAACGAGGCGTTCGCCCCGGTCGTCGCCGCCTGGCGCCGCGAGCTCAGCCCGGACATGGACCGCGTCAACGTCAACGGCGGCGCCATGGCCCTCGGCCACCCGCTCGGCTCCACGGGAGCCCGGCTGATCACGACGCTCCTGCACGAGCTCGAGCGCTCGGACAAGGAAATCGGCCTGGTCACGATGTGCTGCGGCGGCGGCCTCGGCACGGGCACGCTGATCCAGCGGGTCTAATCAATCTCGGGGCCGGTCGCCGTGGCCGGCCCCGTCAGTCTTTCGGCCCCCCGCCCGTCCAGTCCACCGCCACCGGCGCCAGCGCCAGCAGCGCCTGCCAGGTCGCGGCTTCGGTGACACCGGTCGCCGCGATCCCGTGCGCGGCCTGGAACTGCTCGAGGTTCGTCGCCGTCGTGCCTTCGAACACGCCCGTCGTCGGCTGACTCGGGACGGCGCTCGCGAGATGCTCCTGCATCCACAGCACCGGGTCGCCCTTGTCGCCTGTTGACAGTTCGGTGTAGCCGGGGTTCGGCGTGACGCTCGTCAGCGGGCTCAGCGCCGCCGCCAGCGACGTCCAGCCGCTGGCCTTGGTTTCCTGCCAATCCCACCACGACAGGCCGGTCGAGCCATAGTCGACCGCCTCCTCGCGAAAGCGCACCAGTTCGCTGCTCGACGGGCCTTCGAAGGTCTGCCCGAGCGGCATGATCGGACGGCCGTACACGCGGTTGGCGATGTACGTGTTCGCGTACACCGTGTCGACCGAGTCGCCGATGTCCTTCCAGTACATCTGCGGGGTGTTGAACTGCGCCCCGTTCGGTCCCAGGAACACCGAATAGGGGAACGTCGAGTGGTCCCACACGTATGGGAACGACGCCAGGCCCAGCGGATAGCTCGGGCCGATCTTCGCGCGCAGGTCGGTGATGTACGTCTGCGCCGCCGCGTAGCGCCCTTCGTACTGTGCCTCGGCATCGATCACGAGGCAGTCGGCGCCGTCCGCCACCGCTCGCGCGCCGAGTTCCGCCTCGCCCGCCGGGTTGGTCCCGTATACGTACTGCCACGCGCACACCTTCAGCCCGTTGGCGTGCAGCTGGGCCACCAGTTCGGGGCTGAACTGGCTCCAGTAGTTGGTCGAGCCGTCCGAGCTCTTGACGAACAGGGTGCTCACGTCGGCCGCGTGGGCCTGCGCCACGATCGACGCGAGGTTGCCGCCGTCGGAGTCGCTCACGTACCAGATCCACATGCCCTGGCCTTCGAACGCGCTCGTGCTCGGGGGCGGGTCGCTCGCGGGGGCCGGCGCGGGCGCGGGGGTCGTGGGCGCGGGCGGATGCAGAGCGTGGCTGACGATCGTGATCGGCCCGTACGAGCTCGTGTAGCGCTCCTTGCTCAGCAGCACCATGATGTTGCCCGAGTGCGCGTTCCTCGGCACCGTCACCTCCAGCCCCGAGCCGGTCTGGCGCAGGGCCGCGCCGGGCGAGTTGCGCGTGATGCGCGCGCGCGGCACGTGCGGGAACGCCACGTACATGCCGGGCGCCAGTCCTGTGCCCGAGAGCAGCAGCGTCCCGCCCAGCGAGACTTCGCGCGTCTTCGTGCCGCACTTGCTCGCGGGCACGCACTTCGCCGCCTTGATCCGGACCGTGGTCACGTGCAGGCTCTGTTTGGCCTTGGCCACCGTCCGCTTGGCCTGCGCCTTGTGGCTGGTCGAGCCCCCGCCGCTCGGCGAGGCCCCGCCGCTGGTCGGCGCGGCGCCGCTGGCCGTCGTCTTGCTCGACGTGCCCGGGGCGCTCGCCCCGCCCGAATCCGTTGTCGCCAGTGCCGATCCGCTGCCGAGCGCGCCCAGCGTCAGAACCCCCAGCAGCGCGCACAGCGCTGACGCGGTGGTTGCGATGACGCGTCTCGATCGCTTGTCGGCCCCTGCACTCGTCAAGGCAGTCTCCTTCGCGCCGGTAAGCGGCCCCGACCTTAGCCGCTTTGCCGTCGCAACATAGGCCCGGCATGGAAGTTGCGCGAAGCGCCCAACACTTAAGTTGCAACGCCGCAGCCTGCAAGCCGCCTGTCAGCCGCCTAGGCGGGAGCCCCCGGCGCGGCGCCTCAGGCCCAGCGAAAGCCCAGCTCGTCCGGCGCCGGCGTCAGCGGGCTCGTCGGCAGGCCGGGCGTCGGATCGGGCAGGTTGAAGCCGGTGGGCGCGACGTCGTTGGGCGCGTCGGCATGAAACAGCGACGCCAGATACTGAATGTGGCCGCGGCCCACGCCGAGCTCGAACTGGCCTCCACCGTAGTTGCCGATCCTCCGCGCCGCACAGTAGTCGAACGCGTCCAGCAGCTTCTTGACGCCGCCGAGGCGCGAGGGCTTGATGTTCACCATCCGCGGCGGGTACTCGAGCGCCTCGATGTCGGCGATCGAATGAATCGGCGCGTCCCACGAGAACCGCTCGCGGTATGGCGCCAGGGCCGCGTCGGTCTCCGGCGTGAGCGCCGGGTCCTCGATCCAGGCCCGCGGAAATGCCCTGGCCACGTCTGCATACAGGCGCGCGTCCGGCGGCTGGTCGACGATTGAGCCCGAGTAGTAGGCCTTGAAATCAACCGACTCCACCGCTTCGCTCGCCGCCAGCTCGGCGATCAGCCCATCACTCCACGAGCTCGTCGGGTCGAGCTTGAACCGCAGCCCCGGATACAGCTCGAGCCGGCTGCGCACCGGCTCGACGCTCGGCGGCTCGCCCAGTCGCAGCGAAACGACGAACCTCACCGGCTCGCACTCGCGCCCGAGCGCCTCGTGCAGCGTCATCCCGGCCTGGCGCAGCGCCAGGTCGAGCGCCGCCGACTCGTATGCCCAAGTGCGATACAGCGGCGAGACCTCGCGCTGGGGAGGCTCGGGAAACAGGTTCAGACCGGCGAGCTGCTCTGCGAAGGACGCCAGCGTGTACTTGCCGGCGAGCGGCAGGCTCGGTCCCGCAGCCTGCAGGATCTCGTGATCGACCGCGTCGTAGATCACGTCCTCGCCCTGACCCTCGTGCCCGTCGCCGTGCAGCTTGATCACCGTGCTCTTGCGCTCGAAGCCGCTCGACACCGACGCCTCGAGCCCTTCCAGCTCGTAGCCCTCGATCCGCAGCGTGAGGTCTGCGACCGCGTCCCACGTGGTCATGGCTCGGCGCCGGCGGCCGGGCTGTCAGCGGGCCTCTGCGCTTGGCTGCCGGGTCCGGGCTGATGGCTGTCGCCCGCCACTGGGCCGGGCCTCTGCGCCTGGCCCTCGAGTCGCGCCACCAGCTCGTCCAGGCGCAGCTCCTCGAGGGCCCCCGCGACCGCGTCGAGCTCGCCGGCGCACTGTTCGATCAGAACCTTGCCTTCGCGCACCAGCTCGAGCGTTTCGCCGAGGCTCGCCTCGCCCGAGTCCAGGCGTCTGATGATCTCCTCGACTCGCGCCGCCGCCTGCTCGTAGCTGCGCGATTCCTCGCTTTGCTCCATCACTCGTCGATCCTCGCGGCGATCGTGTCGTCGGCGAAGCGCACCCGCAACGCGCTTGCGCGCCTGGCGGCGGACGCGCTCGCCAGCGGCTCGCCCTGCGCGGACTCGACCAGGGCGTATCCCCGCTCGAGCGTTCGCTGCGGGGCGTGTCCGGCCAGCGCCAGCGCGAGCCGGCGCAGCTCGGCGGGCCGGCGCGAGCGGCAGTCCACCAGCGTCGAGTCGCTCTTGCGGGCCAGCACAACTCCGCGCAGCGCGATCGCGGCTCGCTCGGTGCGGATCCGCCGCCGCGATCCCGCCCTGACCTCACGCAGCCGCTGGTGCAGCAGGGCTCGCTCGCGCCCGACATGTGTCGCTGGGGCACGTGAGAGCATCGCGAGCGCCTTGGCTCGCGTCAGCACCGCCATGCGTCCGCGCTCGCGCATGCGCGCGGCTACCTGCGCCAGCTCCGTGCGGCCGCGCGTGCAATCCAAGCCGACCGCCGCCTCGGCCGCGTGGGTCGGGGTCGAGCAGCTGACCGCCGCGACGTCATCGAGCAGCGTGTGATCGGTGTGATGCCCGACCGAGGCGATCACGGGCACGGCCAGCAGCGCGACCGTGCGACACAGCGACTCCTCGCAGAAGCACAGCAGGTCCGCAAGCGACCCGCCTCCGCGCGCGACGATCACGACCTCGACGCCGCCCACCGCCGCCAGATCCGTGAGCGCGCGGGCGATCAGCGGCGCCGCATGACGGTCCTGGACGGGGGCAAATCCCCACACGATCCGTCCCGCCCAGCCCCGGCGCGCGAGCCCGGCCAGGACGTCCGCGCGCGCCTTGCCGTGCTCGCCCGTCACAACGCCGATCGTGCGCGGCAGCAGCGGCCTGTGCAGGAGCTTCTGCGGCTTCAGCAGCCCTTCGCCGTCGAGCTGCCTGCGCAGGCGCTCGATGCGCGCCAGCAGGTCGCCCTCGCCGGCCACACGCAGGTCGCCGACGGCAAACGAGAAGCCCGGAGACGCGTTCGCGCTGCCGGCGTAGAAGTCGCATCCGCCCGCCGCGATCACCTGCACGCCCTCGGGCGGCTCCCCGCCGGCGCGCGCGCAGATCGCCTCCCAGTCCTTCAGCCAGGCAGCACAGGGAATCGCGCCGCGCTCATCGCGCAGCTCGAAGTAAACGCGCGCGCGCGAGCGGCGCAGGCTCACGAGCTCGCCCACCAGCTGGACCCTCGCGAACGAGCGCAGCTTGTCGCGCAACGCCGCCGTGTACTCGCCCACCCCGAACGGCCCCGGCAGGGGGTTGTCGGGGATGCCGGCGGGCTCGCGCGGCGGCGCCGGAATCTTGTCGAGCGCTGGCACGAGCCCAGCATAGGCGCCGTCGGGGATGGCTCATGCGCTTCGGGCGGGATGGGTCATCGGACGCCGTCGGGGACGGCTCATGTGCTTCTGGGGGGATGAGTCATCGGGCGCCGGCGTTGGGCGCTGGTGTCGATGGCTCGTGCGGCGCTAGGATCGGAACCCATGCGGCGGCGCGTAGAACCTGTCTAGCTGACCCTGTGGCCGGCTCGCGCAGCAAGAGTCGCGGTCGCGGCCGCTCGCGCAAGCGCCGACCGGCTGTCGGGGCCTCCGGCGCCGCCGAGGCCGAGGGCGCGCTCGAAGGCTCGGTCGCGGACGTCAAGCCCGTGGCGGCGCCGGCGAAGCGGGAGGCCACGAAGCGGGCGTCCGCCCGCGCCCGCGCCCGCGCGCGCGACACCGACCGGCGCGAATTCCGCGATCCGCTGTCAGTCGGCCCGCGCCCGCAGTCGCCCTGGCATCCGCTGCCGCTGTCGGAGCTCCTGATCCTGGTGGGCGCGATCGCAACTGTGATCGGGCTGAAACGCGCCTCCAGCGGTGGCATCTCCGGCGGCGGCCCCGCGCTGTTCGCGGGACTCGGCGCGGTTGCCGTAGGCACGTTCGAGGTCGCCTGGCGCGAGCACCGCGCCGGCTACCGCTCGCACGCGATGCTGCTCGCGTTCCTGCCCGTGCTGATCTTCCACTCGGCCGTGGTCCTCGCCCTGTCCGCGTTCACGACCGTGCCGCGCCTGGTCAACGTCGGGCTGCTGGCGATCGACCTGGCGCTGTTCGCGGTGCTGTTCAAACTGCTGCGCGCCCGTTTCCTGACCGCCCGCGCTCGGGTGATCAGCCGAAGCTGAGCGACGGCAGCGGCGGCTCGCCGGTGTCGGCCGCCTCGCCGCGGGTCTCGCCGTCGAGCCCGAGGCTCTGCAGGCGCGCGATCTCGCGCTCGCCTTCGAGCCGTGCCGGGTGATCCGCGGGCAGCCCGGCGATCAGCGCGGCGATGCGGTTGCGCAACTGCAGGGCGAAGTGGGGGGTGGAAGCGCCCATCAGCCTGCGCACGTCCTCGACGCTGACTTCGCGCGCCAGCTCCTTGCGCACCAGCTTTGGATCCTCCGCTTGGCTCACGTGCCGGGCTGTCTGGGCTGTGAAATCGATGTCATTCGCTGGCTGTCGGGGCTTCTTCGCCGGCTTGCCCGCCCGGGCCGGGACTGCTGTGCGGCGCGATCTCGAGCATCGCGTCCAATTCGGCCTGCGCCTGCGCAGAGATCGCACGTTCACCGCCGATCAGCCAGCCGTGATTGTAGACGCCCTTGACCGGCTGCGATTTCGGCGCCGCCGGCTGGATGTCGCTCAGATAGGCGCTCAGCACCGCTGGCACGGCGTCGGCTTCTTCAAGCAGCAGCAACGGCGCGTAGTCGCCGGTCGCGGACAGGATCGCGGCGGCGGGCGCGTCGAACGGGCGCGTCGCATTGGCGAACACGAGGCCGTGGCCGGGTTCCACCACGCCCCAGCCGAACGAGCCGTCAACGAAGCGCGACACGGCCACCGCGTTGCCCGCCGGCGTCGCGTCTTCGCCGGCCCGGGACTCGGCGCGCTTGACCGGGCCGAAGCGCGACAGCTTGGCGAGCACGGCTTCGCTGATCGCGGTCGAGCCGACGGTGTAGATCGACGGCCGGCCGAGGCTGCGCAGCTCGGCCGCCGTCGCCGCCGGAACGCTCCTGCGCGTCACGAACAGGATCGGCGCGCCGCTCTGTGCCGCCAGCCCCGCCGCCGGCATCGCCAGAGCGGGAGGGGCTTCCGCGGCGACCACGATCACCTGGCGCGGTTCGGCGCCCCGCACGATGCTCAGCAGCTGCGCGACCGAAACCGCCAGCGAATACGGGTTGGCGCTGGTCGCTCCGCGCGTCCGGTAGCCCGTCGGCGCTTCGATCGCCGCGCCCAGCAGCAGCACCTGCGCGCCACCGAGCGCGCTCGCCCCGGTGGGGCGCAGCCCCGCGAGCGTCTGCGCGCTGACCAGCGGCAGCTTCCCGTGCGCGTACAGCAGCGGCGCTCCGAGCGGAGCGCTGGCGAGCGCGGAGGCGACCAGCGCCGCCTGCCAGTTGCCGGCGTCCGCGATCACCACCGCCTGCGGGCGCGTCGCCGCCGTCAGGCCGGGGTAGGCCGTGCGGGCGACCGCGGCGGCGTCGGCGACCGCGCCGCCGCCGCCCAGGCGCGTCGTGTTGCGCGTCGCGGTCGCGGCGGTCCCGACCGCGATCGTCCTCGTCACGACCGTTTCTGAGCCGCCCTGTGCTTCGGATGGGGGGGACGAGGACTTGCCGCAGCCGCCGGCCCCGACGAGCACCACAAGCGTTGCGCTGAGCGCTGCCGCGGGCCGCAGGGATCGGTTAGCGCGGGCGAGCACGGCCGCAGACACTAGCGCTCGTATACTCGCGCGCCGTGTGCGCTTCGCCTCTTTACGAGCAGCGCGACCAGCCGCCCGGCGTGCCGCCGCTGGCGCTCACCGGCGAGCGCACGCTCCCCGACGTCCCCGCCGAGAACTACTGGTATCGCCGGCATCTGGCGGTGTACGAATGGATCGCCGCGCGCGTAGGCGGCCTGCGCGTGATCGACATGGCATGCGGCGAGGGCTACGGCTCGGACCTGCTCGCCGGCAGCGCCCGCGAGGTCGTCGGCGTCGACGCCAATCCCGAGGCCTTCGAGCACGCTCGCCTGCGCTACGAACGATCCAACCTGCGCTTCGCGCGCGAGCTCGTCGAGACGTTCTCGGCGCCCGCTGAATGTGTCGTGTTCCTGCAGACGGTCGAGCACATCGCCGACCCCACGCCGGTGCTCGAGCACTTCCGCGAGCTCGTCGGACCCGGGTCCGACGGGGTCGTGTTCGTCTCGACCCCGAACGTGCTCACGCTGGCGCCGCCGGGCGCTGAGCGCTCGGGCAACCCCTGGCACGTCCGCGAGTATCGCGCGGGCGATTTCGAGCAGCTCTGCCGCAGCGTCTTCTCGGGCGTCCAGCTGTACGGGCTCTTCCACACACGCAAGCTGCGCCTGCACGAGCTCGCGCTTCGTGCCGGGTGGGACTCGGCCCACCGCCGGCTAGGGCTCACGCGCGTCTTCTACGACCGCTTCACGCCCGCCATCGCCGCGTCGGACTTCGTGCTGCGGAGCCTCGCCGCGGCGAATCCAGACCGCGCGCTCGATTTCCTGGCGGTCTGCCGGCCGTGAGCGGCGCTGCCCAGGCGGCGGCCAGGGGGGATGCCGCGGAGGGAGCGCCGAGGGAGGGAGCGCCAATGGAGGGAGCACCGACGGGGAGCGCACGCGCGCGCGCGCGTGCGCCCGGTGCGCTCGCGATCGTCCTGCACACCCACATGCCGTACGTCGAGTCGTTCGGCACCTGGCCGTTCGGCGAGGAGTGGCTGTGGGAGGCCGCATGCACCTGCTATCTGCCGCTGCTCGACCTGCTCGAGCAGAGCTCGGCTCCGCTCACGCTGTCGCTCACGCCCGTGCTCTGCGATCAGCTCGCGGCCCCCGGGCTGGGCGAGCGCCTACATCGCTTCGTGCAGGACACGCGCACCTTCACCCATTCCGAGGATGCTCACGGCCTGCGAGCGGGCGGGCACGCGGAGCTGGCCGCCGAGCTCGAGCGCGCCTTCGACGCCGACTACGCGCACTCGCTCGAGCGCTTCGACGCGCGCGGCGAAGACCTGCTGGGCGCCTTCGCGCGACACGCCGCCTGGACCTCGTGCGCCACGCACGCGGTGCTGCCGCTGCTCGCGACCGACGCCGGCGCGTGGCTGCAGGTGCGGTCGGGAATCGTCTCGCACCTGGACCGCTTCGGCGAGGGCTGGCGCGGAGGCTTCTGGCTGCCCGAGTGCGCGCACGCAGCCCATCTCGAGCCGCTGCTCGCGAGCGCCGGCGCGCGCGCCAGCTGCGTCGAGCTCACCGGCCGGCTCGGGCCCGATGCGCCCGAGAACCTGCGACCGCTGCTGTGCGACTCGGGCCTCGTGCTGTTCCCGCTCGACCGCAGCCTGATCGCGCTGGTGTGGAGCGATGACGGCTATCCCGCCGACGGCGTCTACCGCGACTATCACCGCCACACCATCCACCACCACAACCCCTGGTCCAACGGCGGTGGCCGCTACGACTTCGAGCGGGCCCATGCGCGCGCGCGCGCGCATGCGGCGGACTTCGTCGGCCGTGTGCGCGCGCGGCTCCAGCGCGACGGTGCGGCGCTGCCGGGCGGCGGGCTGGCGGTGTGCGCGCTCGACACCGAGCTGCTCGGGCACTGGTGGTACGAGGGGCTGCTGTGGCTGCGAGCGGTCCTCGATGAGTGCGCCGTGCAAGCACTCGAGTTGGTGCACCTCGACGACGCCCGCGAACGCTTCGAGCCGTTGCCCGTGGGCGAGCTGAAGATGGCGAGCGAGCGGGCGGCGCGCGGCGCGAGCGCCGCCCCGGCGCGGAGCGCTTCGCCGTCATGGGCCGCGTCGCCGCCGAGCAGCTGGGGTCGCGGCCACGACCTGCGCACCTGGTCGGGACCGTCTGTGGCCGACCTCGCGTTCGCAACCCGGGCCGCGGAGCTGCGGACCCTGGCGGCCGCCGTCGCCGGCACCGCCGGCCCCGCCGCCGTGCGCGAGCTGCTGGCGCTGCAGGCCAGCGATTGGCCGTTCATGATCTCACGCGGACTCGCCGTTCCGTACGCCCACGAGCGCTTCGACGGGCACCGCGATGCGCTCGATCGGGCCCTGCGTCAGGGCCCGGGCGCCAGCGTCGGCGGGCTGCGCCAGCTCGCCGTCCGGGCCGATCCGGCGCTGCTGCTCGCGAGCTGACACGAGTCTCCTGCCGTGCGCTTCCGCGCGAGCCGACACTGACGCTCGCGCGGGCCTGCTCGCGCGACCTACACGGCCCGGCGTGTGAGCGGGTCTCTCGCCGAGCCGTGACGGGGACGGGTCCGGTCGGCGCTCAATCCCAACGCAAGTGCGTGGGCGCATCGCGCATCCTCAGGACGCGCGCGGGCACGCCGCCGACGACCGCGTTCTCGGGCACGTCGCGGGTCACGACCGCGTTCGTGCCGATGACGCTGTTGTGACCGACGCTCACGCCGCGCAGCACGCACGCGCCGTAGCCGATCCAAACGTTCGAGCCGACCCGCACGTCGCGCTTGTAGATGCCCTGCAGCCGGATCGGCCGCTCGACCTCGACGACGCCGTGGTCGAAGTCGATCAGCATGACGCGGTCGGCCACGATGCACTCCCGCCCGATCTGCACGCGCCGGTACGCCGAGATCGTGCACTCCTGGCCCATCACGGTCTTCGCGCCGATGCTCACCTCGCCCTCGTGAACCCTGATCTTGCAGCCATGCCCGATCCAGGCCCAGCGTCCGATCCGCAGCGTCGCGCCGCGCCCGATCTCGAGCCTCACGCCGGGACAGATGAAGCAGACCCCTTCGGTCTGCAGGCGACGGCCGTAGCGCAGCTTCAGCCATGCGAGCCGAGCCAGCAAGCGGGCGTAGCGATGGTTGAACATGCGGTTCGCGCGCATGAACGTGAGTGTCTTGCGCGTCTGCCGCAGCGGGCTCACGGGCGGGCATCCTAGATACTTCCGGCCGATGCCCTCCGAGCTCGGCCAACGCCTGCTAGCCGGCGATCGTCGCGCGCTCGCGCGCGGCATCTCGCTGGTCGAGGACGATCGCGCCGAGGGCTGGGAGCTGGTGCGCGAGGTCTATCCGCACACCGGCAAGGCGGCAATCGTCGGCTTCACGGGACCGCCCGGCGTCGGCAAGTCGACGCTGATCGGCGCGCTCACCCGCGCCCGCCGGCAGGCCGGACGCACCGTCGGCGTGCTGTCGATCGACCCCTCATCGCCGTTCACGCAGGGTGCCCTGCTGGGCGATCGCATCCGCCTCGGCGAGCATTTCCTGGATCCCGGCGTGTTCATTCGCTCGATGGCCAACCGCGGCGCGCTCGGCGGACTGTCGGAGGCGGCCCTGCAGAGCGCGCTGCTGCTCGACGCCGCCGGACGGGAGGACATCTTCGTCGAGACCGTCGGCGTCGGCCAGGCCGAGATCGACATCATCGATCACGCCGACACGATCGTGCTGGTGTTGATGCCGGGCTCGGGCGACTCGATTCAAGCGCTCAAGGCCGGCGTGATGGAGATCCCCGACGTGATCGTCGTCAACAAGGCCGACCACCCGCTCACCGACACGATGGTCCGTGAGATCCGCGGCGTGCTCTCGCTCGCCAACCTCGATCGCTCGCCGGAGGAGGCCCGCGCCGGCTGGCGCGTACCGATCGTCAAGACCGAGGCCGCTCGCCGGGTCGGGGTGGAGGAGCTGGCCGAGCGCCTCGACGAGCACCGCGCACACATCCTCGCCGCCGGCGAGCTCGCCGAGCGGCGCCGGCGCAACCTACGCAGCGAGGTGCTCGCGATCGCCACTGCTCGTCTTCGCCGCCGCCTCGAAGACGAGCTCAGCGACGACGCCGAGTTCGCGCGCCTGCTCGAGGAGGTCGTCGCGCGGCGACTCGACCCGGCCAGCGCCGCCACTGCGCTGCTCGAAGGCGATGGGGCGGGGTGATTCGAGGTCGCACGTGTAGGGTGAGCAAATGGACTACATGGCCTGGGCCGATCGCAACTGGCCGCTGCTGGGCCGGGTGATCGACGGACACGCTGCGATCTACAAAGCCACCGGCGGTCGTGTCGGCCATCACTTCCCGGGCACGCCGCCGACGCTGCTGCTCGACCACGTCGGGGCCAAGAGCGGGACGCTTCGCACGAGTCCGCTCGTCTATGGGCGGGACGGTCAGAACCTCGTGCTCGTGGCCTCCAAGGGCGGCTATCCGAAGAACCCGGCGTGGTTTCACAACCTCGTGGCCCATCCCGACACGACCGTCCAGGTCGGAACGCGCCACCTGGACGTGCACGCGCGTGTGGCCAGCGCCGAGGAGCGCCCTCGTCTCTGGAGCCTGATGGTCGGCGTCTACAGCGGCTACGACGGCTACCAGCGCCGCACCGACCGCGAGATCCCGTTGGTGGTGCTCGAACCGCGTTAGCTGTGCGCGGTAGGGTGGGGCCGTCTTCGCCCGGCGCCCGGGCCTCGGCGGCGTGTTGACGCTCGTGACGTGAGGGCGGGCGCGCCGGCTGGTGGCGTTCGGCCTACGCGCCCAGGGCGCGTGCGATCACCATCTGCTGGACCTCATCGGTTCCCTCGCCGATCGTGAGGATCTTCGCGTCGCGATAGAAGCGGCACACCGGGTACTCCTCGATGTAGCCGTAGCCGCCGTGGATCTGCACCGCCTCCTCGGCGCAGCGCACCGCCAGCCGCCCGGTCTTCAGCTTGGCCTGCGCGGCGGTCAGCGTGAAGTTCCGGTTCGCGTCCTTCTCGCGCGCCGCCTTGTACACCAGCAGCCGCGCCGCCTCGATCTCGACCGACATGTCCGCCAGCTTGGCCTGGATGGCCTGGAACTTCGAGATCGACTTGCCGAACGCCTTGCGTGCCTTGGCGTAGCCCAGCGCCTGGTCGAGCGCGCCCTGCGCGAGCCCGACGCCCATCGCCGCCACCCCGATCCGACCGATGTCGAGGATCTGCAGGAACTGGCGAAAGCCCGCGCCGCGCGGTCCGAGCAGGTTCGCGCCCGGCACACGGCAGCCGCTGAAGCTGAGCGGCCGGGTATCGGAGGCGTTCCAGCCCATCTTGCGATACGGCTCGCCCTGCTCGTAGCCGGGGGTGCCGTTGGGCACGATGATGTTCGAGATCTCCTTGCCGCCCGCTCGTGCGTTGGGCTCGGCGCCCCCCGTGCGGGCGGCTCGTGTGCCGGACCCGCCGGCATTCTCGCCGCCGGCCCGAGCCGGCGCCTCGCCGTCCTCGCCAGTCACCGCCGTGATGCAGACCATCCCGGAGATCTCGGTTCCGGCGTTGGTGATGAACTGCTTGGCCCCGTCCACGACCCACTCCTCGCCGTCGAGCCGCGCGCGCGTGCGCGTGTTGCCCGCATCTGAGCCCGCCTCGGGCTCGGTCAGCCCGAATGCGCCGAGGCGCTCGCCCGAGCACAGCTGCGGCAGCCACTCGCGCTTCTGCTCCTCGCTGCCGAACAAATAGACCGGCTGCGTGCCGAGCGATGTGTGCGCGCACAGCGTGATCGCCACCGACGAGTCCACGCGCGTGAGCTCCTCGACCGCCAGCGCGTAGGCCAGCGTGTCGCCGCCACCCCCGCCGTACTCCTGGGGGAACGGGATCCCCATCAGGTTCAGCGAGCCGAGCTTGCGCACGATCTCGTAAGGGAACGCCTTCGTGCGGTCGAGCTCCTCCGCGACAGGCGCCACCTCGCCTTCGGCGAACTCCCTGACGGTGCGCCGGATCAGCTCGTGATCGGGCGAGAGATCGAAGTCCATGGCGCCGACATTCTCACAGAGCGGGGCGTCCCGAGGCGGACGCAGCGCGGACCGATCGCCGCGCGGCGTCGGTTGGGATCACGCCCTGTAAGCGCGCGCCAGCTCGACCAGCAGCCGCACTGACCCAGCGCGGACCGATCGCCGCGGGGCGTCGGTTGGAGTCACGCCGTGTAAGCGCGGGCCAGCTCGACCAGCAGCCGCACCCCGTACCCCGACGCCCCCTTGGGAGCGTATGCGCGGCCGAGATCCCAGGCCGAGCCTGCGATGTCGAGGTGCGCCCAGGGGGTGTCGCCGACGAAGTTCGACAGGAACGCCCCGCCGACGATCGTGCCGGCCTTGCGGGCTTCGGGGGCGTTGTCGAGATCGGCGTAGGTGCCCTTGATGAGCTCGTCGTACTCTTCGTGAAACGGCAGCCGCCAGACGATCTCGCCGCTGCGCTGACCGGCCGCGGCGATCTGCCCGGCAAGCTCCTCGTCGTTGCTCATCAGCCCCGCGTAGGTCGAGCCGAGCGCGATGATCACGGCCCCGGTGAGCGTCGCGAGATCGACGATCCGCTCGGCTCCGAGCTCGACCGCGCGACACAGGCAGTCGGCCAGCACGAGCCGGCCCTCCGCGTCGGTGTTGTTGACCTCGATCGTCTTGCCGTTCGAAGCCATCACGATGTCCCCCGGCTTCACCGACCTGCCGCTCGGGAGGTTCTCGGTGGCACCCACGACGCCGATCACCTTCAGCGGCAGGCCGAGCCTGGCGATCGCGGCCACCGCCTCGATCACCGCCGCGCCGCCCGACATGTCGAACTTCATCTCGGCCATTTTCGCCCCGGGCTTCAGCGAGATCCCGCCGCTGTCGAACGTGACGGCCTTGCCGACCAAACCGAGCACCGGGGCGCCCGGCGGCGGGCTCTGCGCCGGCTCGTAGCGCATCACAATCAAGGCCGGCTCCTGTTCGGAGCCCTGCGCGACGGCCGCGAACGCTCCCATGCCGCGATCCTCGAGCCCGGCGCTGCCCTCGGACTCCACCGAGAGCTCCGGGATCTCTTCCCCCAGCGCCTCGGCGTACTGCGCCAGTGCGGTCGGCGTGAGATCGTTGGCCGGGCGGTTCTGCAACTCGCGCGCGGCGTTGGCCGACTCGGCCACGAGCGCAGCTTCGGCGACGACCTCTCCGAGCGGTCCGTCGGGCCCGTCCGCGCCATCCGGCGAGGACATCAGCAAACGCTCGAGCCGCTTCGGCGCCGGCTGCTCGTCGGCGCGCGGCGGCTCAGGCGGAGGCGACTTGAAACGCTCGAAGCGATAGTCCGACAGCACGACCCCCTCGGTGAAGGCGCCCGCCAGCTCGGCCGACACGCCCGGCGGCAGCTGCAGGCACAGCGTGCGCGTGGAGATCTCCAGCGCACGTCCGTGCACGGCGGCGCCCGCCGTTCGCGCGCGCTCTCCCGTCAGCTCCCCACGCCCGCCGAGCCCCAGCACCAGCCAGCGCCTGCCCTGCGCGTGCGCCAGCGCGAGCGCCTTGTGCGAGCGCTTGGCCTCGCCCGACTCGAGCAGCTGGCTCAGCTCCGGCGGCGCCCCCGACGGCGGCTGCTCGCCCTCGAACACCCCGACCGCGATCGTATCGGCGTCGGTGTCGAGGCCCGGCTGTGTGGTGGCGGCTACCTGCACGGACCCGGGCACGATACCCGCCCCGCTAGCATTCTCGATCTCTCGTCGTCTTCTGCGACCCCGAGGAGGCCGCTAGACAATGTCCAGCACAGTGATCATCGGCGCCGCGCGCACCCCCATCGGCAAGATGGGCGGCGGCCTGTCAACGCTCGACGCCACCACGCTCGGCGCGACCGCGATCGAGGCCGCGCTGCAGCGCGCCGACGTCGCCCCCGAGCAGGTCGGGCACGTCGTGATGGGCCAGGTGCTGCAGGCCGGCCAGGGCCAGATCCCTTCCCGCCAGGCCCAGATCAAGGCCGGGATCCCCAAGGAGGTCTCGTCCGAGACGATCAACAAGGTGTGCGCCTCGGGCCTGCGCTCATGCGTGATCCTCGATCAGGCGATCCGCGCGGGCGACCTGGAGATCGGCGTCGGCGGAGGGATGGAGTCGATGTCGCAGGCGCCCTACCTGCTGCCGGGCGCGCGCTTCGGCTTTCGCATGGGAGATGTGCAGGCGCTCGACGCGATGGTCCACGACGGCCTCACCAATCCCTTCTCGGGCAAGCAGATGTTCGTCGAGGCCACCGAAGTCGGCGACGAGCTCGAGCTGACCCGTCCCGAGCTCGACCGCTGGGCGCTGCGCTCCCACGAGCTCGCGCTGAAGGCGATCGACGACGGACGCATGTCCGAAGAGATCGTTTCCGTGACGGTCAACGGACGCAAGAGCCAGACCGTCGTCGAGATCGACGAGGGCCCACGGCGCGACACCTCGCTCGAGAAGCTCGCCGCGCTGCCCGGACTGGTCGGCAAGGAAGGCTCACACACCGCCGGCAACGCGCCCGGAGTCAATGACGGCGCCGGCGCGCTCGTGCTGTGCGCCCAGCAGTGGGCCAGCGCCAACGGCAAGGAGCCGCTCGCCGAGATCGTCGCCCACGCGCAGAGCGCCAACGACTTCGCCTACCTCGCCACCACACCCGCCAGCGCCGCCAAGCTCGCGCTCGAGAAGGCCGGCCTGCAGCCGGGCGACATCGACCTGTGGGAGATCAACGAGGCCTTCGCCTCGGTCACGCTGAACTCGATCCGGATGCTCGGCATCGACGAGGACCGCGTCAACGTAAATGGCGGAGCCGTCGCGCTCGGCCATCCGATCGGCGCCTCGGGCGCCCGCATCCTCGGCGCCCTCATTTACGAGCTGCGCCGGCGCGGCGGCGGGCTGGGCTGTGCCGCGATCTGCTCGGGCGGCGGCCAGGGCGACGCGGTGATCCTGCGCGTCTGAGATGACCGCGCCGGCGAGCGGCGGCGAGACAACGCCCGCGAAGGGCGGCGAGGTGAGTGCGCCGGCGAGCGACCACGACATCGCCGCGCCCGCGAGCAGGGACGGGCGCCGGTCGGCGGCGTTCTTCGACCTCGACAAGACGCTGATGGCGGGCTCGTCGGGGATCTTCTTCGCCCGCGCCGCTTACGAGTCGGGCATGATCTCGCGCCGCCGACTCGCGCGCGACGCCTACGAGAACCTGCGCTTTCGCCTGCTCGGCTCGACCGACGACCGCGCCGACGAGGTGCGCGAACGCGTCGGCAGGATGATCGCCGGCGTCCCCGTCCGCGACCTCCAGCGCCTGTCTCCGCGCGTGCTCGCGGGCGTGCTCCCGCGCCTATACCCGCAGATGCTCGAACGCGCCTACGCCCACCAGGACGCCGGCCGGCTGGTCTACATCGTGACCGCGGCCTCGCAGGAGATGGCCGACCTGCTGGCGCACGTGCTCGCCTTCGACGGTGGCCTGGGGTCGCGCTCGGAGATCGTCGATGGCCGCTACACCGGGCGACCGGCAGGTCCCTTCAACTACCGCGAGGGCAAGCTGCTGTCGCTTCGCGAGCTCGCCTCGCGCGAGTCGATCGACCTGGAGATCTCGTACGCCTACTCGGACTCCGAGTCCGACCTGCCGATGCTGCGCGCGGTCGGCAACCCGGTCGTCGTCAACCCGGACGCCGACCTGCGGCGCATCGCCTCCGAGCAGGGCTGGGAGATCGTGCACCTCGATCGCCTCGCCCGCCGCCTGAGGATCTTCGCGGGGCTCGTCGGGGCCGCCGCGCTCGGCGGCCTCGGCGGTCTCGTGCGCGGACGCCTCAGCGCACGCGTCGATGCGCGCGAATAACCTGACTGCCGATGAAACCACGTGTCCTGCCACGCACGCCGTGACCGTCGCGGCCTCTCGCAAGCGCCGATGACCGCCGCAGCCACCTCCGCCTCATCGTCCGAGACGCATCGCGGCAAGATCCGCGTGGTCGTCGCCAAGCCCGGCCTCGACGGGCACGATCGCGGCGCGAAGATCATCGCCCGCGCGCTGCGCGACGCCGGCATGGAGGTGATCTACACCGGCCTTCATCAGACCCCGGAACAGATCGTCGAGACGGTCATCCAGGAGGACGCCGACGCGGTCGGCCTGTCGATTCTGTCGGGGGCCCACATGACGCTCGTGCCGCGCATCGTCGAGCTGCTGCGCGAGCAGGACATCGACGACGTGCTCGTAACCGTGGGCGGCACGATCCCGGCCGAGGACATCCCCGAGCTCAAGCGCCTCGGCGTCGCCGAGGTGTTCACGCCCGGCGCCTCGACCCAGTCGATAGTCGACTTCATCCGCAACGCCGTCGACAGCGGCTGACCCCGGCGGCGGGACTCGAGCACGTTGATTGACGCGTCAGTCAACCGCCGAACCGGATAGGATCATCGTCAACAGACCCAAGGAGAAGCCCCAAGAATGAAGATATGCGTCCTTGTGAAGGAGGTTCCCGACGCCGCCGTCGAGAAGCGGATCGACCCCGCGACGGGGCGTATGGACCGCAGCGGCGAGAAGAACCTCAATCCCTACGACACGCACGCGATCGAGGCGGCCATGCAGATCAGGGAGGGCGGCGCGACGCCCGTCGAGGAGATCGTCGCCGTCACGATGGGCCCCGAGAGCGCCGTGCGCGCCCTGCACAAGGCGGTCTCGCTCGGCGCCGACCGCTCGGTGCACCTGTCAGATCCCCAGCTCGCCGGCTCGGACGTGGCCGCCACCGGCTATGCGCTGGCACAGACGCTCGCGCGCGAGAGCCCCGATCTGGTGCTGCTCGGCCAGCAGTCCGACGACGGCGAGTGCTACACGATCGGCGCCGTCGTGGCAGAGCACCTCGGCATGCCGTCGCTCACGCAGGTGATCAAGATGGACGTCGAGTCCGACGCGCTGCGCTGCGAGCGTCAGGCCGAGTACGGCTATGACACCGTGCAGGTCGGCCTGCCCGCCGTGATCTCGGTCGGGGATGCCATCAACGAGCCCCGCTACCCGTCACTGAAGGCGATCATGGGCGCCAAGAAGAAGCCGCTCGACGCCGTCGCCGCCGGCGATGTCGGCATCGACGCCTCGAAAGTCGGCGGCGAGCACTCCGGCGCCCACTGGGTCGCGGCCAAGCCCCCGCCCGCCAAGGCCGCCGGCGAGATCATCGAGGACGAGGACACGCCGGAGACGGTCGAGCGGATCGTCGCCTGGCTCGACGAGCGAAAGCTCCTGTAGGCGGCTATGAGCGCGCGAACACAGTCACGGGCGCGGACGGCCAGCGCTGCTGACGGGCCCCGGACAAGCGAGCCCACGCACGCGCGTGGCACGGCAATCACGAGCAGGCGCGGCTGGGAATCCACGAGCAAGCGCGACACAGCGAGACGCGGCACAGCGAGAACGAGAAAGGAACCGGCAGGCTGAAAATGGCGAACATCCTGGTCTACGCGCTGCACTACGAAGGCGCGATCAACAAGAACTCCCTCGGTGCCGTATCCGAGGCAGCCCGCCTGGCCGGCGAGCTCGGAGGCGAGGCGCACGCGATCATGCTGGGCGAAGGCGTTCCGGAGGATCTGGCGGCCTCGCTCGGGCAGTACGGCGCCACCAAGACGCTCGTCGCCGAGGGCCCCGAAGGCCTGGCGCAACCGCTCGTCGACGCGATGGCCGCAGCGATCGCGGGCGGCGGCTACTCCTACGCGCTGTTCGGTGGAGGCCTGCTCGGCTTCGAGATCGGCGCCGGCCTGGCCGCCCGCCTCGGCGCCGGGGTCGTGATGGAGGTCACCAACGTCCGTGCCGAGAACGGCGAGCTGATCGCCGAGCGCCCGATTCTCGGCGACTCCGCGATCTCCGAGATCAAATACCGCTCGGACGTCGGCATCATCATCGGGCGCCTGAACGCCTTCGAGGCCAAGCAGTCCGGGGCCGGCCCGGCGACGGTCGAGCAGCTGAGCTTCGAGCTCAGCCCGCACTCGACCCGCGCGAAGATGCTCGTGCGCGGCGAACAGCGCGGCGCCGACGTCGACATCGAGGGCGCCGACATCCTCGTCGCCGGCGGCCGGGGGCTCGGCAAGGCCGAGGGCTTCAAGCTCTGCGAGGAGCTCGCGTCCGCATTCGGCAACAACGCCGCGGTCGCCGCGACGCGCGCGGTCGTCGATGCCGGCTGGTACCCCTACGCCGCGCAGATCGGCCAGACCGGCAAGACCGTGGCGCCGAAGCTGTATCTCGCCGCCGGCATCTCCGGCGCGATCCAGCACAAGGTCGGTATGCAGTCCTCGGAGAACATCGTCGCCATCAACAAGGACTCCAACGCCCCGATCTTCGAGTTCTCCGATCTCGGCATCGTCGGCGATCTCAACAAGATCCTGCCGCGGCTGACCGAGGCGGTCAAGGCGAAGAAGGCCAGCTAGGCGGCCTGCGCGTCAGGGAATCGAGGGAACTGCGCGAACGCACAAAGGAGCGAACAGGCGATGTCATCTCACAGCGGCTCCAGCAACGGCAAGGTGGCACCGGCGGCCTTCCCGCCGCCGGTGGACTCCCAGAAGGAATTCATCAAGCGAAGCCTCGATCCCGAGGACGAGCTGATCGAGGTCGGCGTCGCGATCGTCGGGGGTGGCACCGCGGGGCTGGCCTGCGCCAACCGCCTGCTCCAACTGCTGGAGGACGATCGGGAGAGCGGGGGCGATCTCATGGAGCGCCTCGGCGAAGTGCCGGTCGCCGTAGTCGAGAAGGCGAAGACCTGCGGCGGGCACAACCTCTCGGGCGCCGTCATGCGGCCCGGCCCTCTGCAGGAGCTGTTCCCGAGCATGTCGCGCGAGGACTGGCGCAAAGAGGGCTTCGCGTTCGGCGAGGTCACGAAGGAGTCGGTCTACATGTTCCCCAGCGCCAAGACCAAGGTCTCGGTGCCGATCCCGTTCGTGCCCAACTTCAAAAACCACGGCAACGAGGTCGTCTCGGTGTCCGCCCTGGCTCGATATCAGGCCGCCCAGGCAGAAGAGGCCGGTGCGTACATCCTCACCGAGACCGCGGCCACTTGCCTGATCGTCGAGGACGAGCGCGTGGTCGGCGTCCGCTCGGGCGACAAGGGTCGCGGCAAGGAGGGGCAGGAGCTCTCGAACTTCGAGCCCGGCACCGACATCAAGGCCCAGGCCACCGTGCTCGCCGAGGGCTGCTGGGGGCACCTCACAGGCGCGGCGATCCGAGAGTTCGATCTCGCCGAGGGCCGCGAGCCCCAGGTGTGGGAGCTGGGCGTCAAGGAGGTCTGGAAGGTCCCGAAGCCGCTCGACCGGGTGATCCACACCTTCACCCAGCCGTGGCCGATGAAGATCGCGCCGAAGTACGGACAGCTCGGCGGCACCTGGATCTACCCGATGAAGAACGAGAAGACCGGCGAGGACATGGTCTCGATCGGCTTCGTCGTCGATCTCAACTACCACGACGCCACCACCTCGGCGCACGACCTGCTGCAGACGTTCAAGACCCATCCCCTCGTCCGCGAGATCCTCGCCGGCGGCGAGCGCGTCGCGTGGGGTGCCAAGGCGCTGCCGGGCGGCGGGTACTGGTCGATGCCCAAGCTCTCGATGCCGGGGGCGCTGCTCGTCGGCGACGCCGGCGGAATGGTCGACACCGCGGCGCTCAAGGGCGTGCACCACTGCATCCGCTCGGGGAAACTCGCCGCCGAGGCGATCTACGCCCACCTGACCTTCGGCGCCCCGCTCGATGCCTATGAGCAGGCGGTCGAGAGCTCCTCGATCGGCAAGGAGCTGTGGCAGGTTCGCAACACCCGCCAGGGCTTTCAGAAAGGCTTCCTGCGCGGCAGCCTGCTCGCCGGCCCGTCGATCATGTCCAAGGGCAAGCTCCCGCCCGGCCGCGCCACCTGGCACCCCGACGACGCCGAGACGATGTTCATCGGCGACACCAAGGACGTCTACCCCAAGCCCGACGGCAAGTACACCTTCGACAAGCTCTCCTCGGTGTTCATCACGGGCAACGCCACGCGCGACGACGCCCCCAACCACATACGCGTTCAGAAACACGTGCCACGCGAGATCGCCGAGACATGGCGTTGGATGTGTCCGGCGGGCGTATACGAGATCCCGGATGACGCGCCCGAGCACGGTGAGGTCGATGTGATCGTCAACTACACCAACTGCGTGCAGTGCGGCGCGATCACCGCCAAGGGCGGTCGACTGACCACGCCCGAGGGGGGCGACGGGCCGCTGTATCAGATCGTTTGAGCCGTCAGCCTGCCCGGCGCGGGCGTGAAGGGCCGCGGCGGGCTCGTGGATGCTGGTCGCGGTGAGTGGTCGTAGTGAGCCGTCGGGCGAGTGTTGGTGCGAAGTGGCGAGGGATGTCCACAGCGCTCCAGTGCAGCTTGCAGTGACGGCGAAACATGACCGTGAAGCGAGTGTTAAGGAGGGTGCAGTGCGCCTCACCTCCACTACCCCCATTCACGGCAGGCGTCGGCTCGCGGCCGGCGGCTGCGGTCTGACGCTGCTGTGGATGGCCATGGCCGGCGGGGCGCACGCGCAGTCGACCGGCGGCGACACCACGGCGGTCGACCAGGGCCCATCGGCGACGCTCGTGCAGTGCGTCACCGCCGCCGGGCCAGCCGAACGCTCGGCCACGTTCGCGGGCGAAATGACAGTCCTGCCGGGGGCCGTGCGCATGTCGATGCGCATCGAACTGCAGGAGCACACCCCGGGTGAAGCAGGCTTTCACGCAGTCCTCGCCCCGGGACTCGGCGTCTGGCGCGCCGCCGCGGCCGGCGTGAAGACCTACAAGTACGACCAGCAGGTGCTCGACCTGACCGCGCCTGCCGCCTACCGCGCCGCCGTGGTATTTCGCTGGCAGAACGCTCGCGGCCACGAGGTCAAGCGCGTGGAACGCGTGACCTCCATCTGTCACCAGCCCGCGCCCGCGAGCACCCCCGAAGAACCCGCGCCATCGAGCTCGACCGGCAGCTAGCCGGCGACCGCTAGAATTAGCCGGCGATGAAGGCCGAGATCCATCCCCGCTACGTTCAGGCTCATGTGCGCTGCACGTGCGGCAACGAGTTCCTGACCCGCGCCACCCGCGAGGAGCTGCACGTCGAGGTCTGCTCCAACTGCCACCCCTTCTACACGGGCCGGCAGAAGCTCGTGGACACCGGCGGGCGCGTCGAGCGCTTCCAGCGCCGTGTCGCCAAGGGGCGCCTGCTCGGCGCCCAAACCAAGGCCTCGCAGTAAGGCCATGGCCACTGCCCAGGCGGCCGGTACCCGTGAGGCTGCCCCGGCAGGGCCCGGGCAGGCGGCAAGCGGGCCGGCGTCGGGAAGCGGACAGGCCGACGTCGACGTCGAGGTCGATTCCCACGGCCAGCTGAACGCCGAGCGCGACGCGCCCGTCGGCGGGCAGGCCGTGCTCGAGGGCGTGATGATGCGCGGCATCGCTCATTGGGCGGTGGCCGTGCGCAAGCCGACGCCCGAGCAGCTGCGCGAGCCGCACCGCTCGCCCGAGGAGGCCGCGCTCGGCGACATCGAGGTCACCGCCCACCCGTTGAAAAGCGCGCTGCAGCGCCACCGCGTGCTGCGCCTGCCGATCATCCGCGGAATCGTCGCGCTCGGCGGCTCGCTGGCGATCGGCTTCCGCGCGCTCGAAGTCTCCGCCAACGCTCAGCTCCCACCCGAGGACCGCGACTCGGCGCCCGACGCGAGGGCCGTCGCAACGTCCAACGGGAACGCCAACCCGCAGCTGCCGCTGCAAGAGCGTGACGCGGCGCCGGACGCGAAGGCCGCCGCAACATCCAACGGGAACGCGCAGGCGGCGTCCAACGGCGCGACACCGCCCCCGCAAGAGGCCGAGACCGGCGATGGCGAGACCAAGCCCCAGGAAATCTCGGGCGTGCTGTGGGTCGGCACGATCGTCGTCGCCGTCGCCCTCGCGATCGTGCTGTTCTTCCTGGTCCCCGTCGGTCTCACCAGCCTGATCAAGGGCCAGCTCAACAGCTCGGTGCTGTTCTGGGTGGTCGAGGGACTCGTCAGGACCGCGATCTTCCTGATCTACATGCTGGCGCTCTCGCGCGTGCGCGACCTGCGGCGCGTGTTCGAGTACCACGGTGCCGAGCACAAGACGATCTCCTGCTTCGAGGCGGGTCTGCCGCTCACGCCCGTCAACGCCCAGCGCTTCTCGCGGCTTCATCCACGTTGCGGCACCAGCTTCCTGCTGGTGGTGATGATCGTCGCGATCTTCGTGTTCGCGCCGATCGGTCTGCCCGCCTGGTACTGGCTCGTGCTCACACGCATCCTCGGCGTTCCGCTGATCGCCGGCATCTCCTTCGAGCTGATCAAGTTCGCCGGTCGCAACCGTCGCCGCCACTGGGTTCGCGCGCTGATGTGGCCCGGACTGAAGCTGCAGCTGCTGACCACGCGCGAGCCGGATCTCGACCAGCTCGCGGTCGCGATCGCGGCGCTCGAGGCGATCCTCGAGCGCGAGACGCCGGGGCAGCTCAACGCCGCCGACCTGGTCGGCGTCGAGGTCGTCGCCTAGCAGCCACGGTCGGCCGCGTCCGCCTCGCTCGGGCCGGCCCAGGTCGCTGGGCCTAGACTGGCCGAGCGATGATCGAAGACCTCGTCCAGCAGATAGAAGCGCGCTTCGCCGAGCTCGCCGAGCAGCTCAGCGATCCCGAGGTGATCGCTGACCGCGAGCGCTATGCGGACGCCGGGCGCGCCTACCGGCAGCTGCAACCGGCCGCCGAGCTGGCTGCGCAGTGGCGGCGCGCCCAAGACGACGCGGCCGGCGCCCAGGAGCTGCTCTCCGAAGATGGAGACGATCCCGAGCTGCGCGAGCTGCTGAGCAGCGCGCGCGAGCGCATCGAGCAGCTCGAGGAGGAGATCCGCATGGCGATGATCGAGCGCGACCCCAACGACGAGAAGAACGTGATCGTCGAAATCCAAGGCGGCGCCGGCGGCGACGAGGCCGGTCTGTGGGCCGGCGACCTGTACCGAATGCTCACCCGCTACGCCGAGCGGCTCGGCTTTCAGACCGAGGCCATGGACGTCGGCGACGGCAAGTACACGTTCGCGATCAAGGGCGACGGCGCCTACTCGGTGTTCAAGTTCGAGGGCGGCACCCACCGCGTCCAACGCGTCCCCGAGACCGAGTCCCAGGGTCGCATCCACACCTCGACGGCCACCGTCGCGGTCCTGCCCGAGGCCGAGGACGTCGACGTGCAGATCGACCCGAACGACCTGCAGATCGACGTCTACCGCTCCTCGGGTCCCGGCGGGCAGTCGGTCAACACCACCGACTCGGCCGTGCGGATCACGCACAAGCCCTCCGGCGTGGTCGTCTCGATGCAGGACGAGAAGTCCCAGCTGCAGAATCGCGAGCGCGCGCTGCGCGTCCTGCGCGCGCGCCTGTACGAGCGGGCCATGGCCGAACGCCAGGCCGAGGTCGCCGCCGACCGGCGCTCGCAGGTCGGCACCGGCGATCGCGCCGAGAAGATCCGCACCTACAACTACGGCGAGCGCCGCGTCACCGACCACCGCATCAAGCTGACCGTGCACAACCTCGACCAGGTGCTCGAAGGCCAGCTCGACGAGCTCACCGCCGCGCTCACCGCAGATGAGCGCCGCCGGCGACTGCAGGCCCAGGCAGCGGCCTGAGGCCCTCGCGCAAGCAGTGCCCATCGACACCGGCACCTCGATTCGCGACGCGCTCGACAGCGCGGTCATCGCGATCGCGGCCGCCGGCTGTGAAACGCCTCGCCTCGATGCGGAAATGCTGCTCGCCCACGTGCTCGGCGTCGCGCGCGAGCGCCTGCTGCTCGATCGCGACCTGGCCGTCGCGGGACCCTCCGTGCGCGCCTTCCAGGATGCCGTCCGCCGCCGCGCGGTCGAACGTGAGCCGGTCGCCTACATCTGCGCCAGTCGCGCCTTTCGACGCCTGCAGCTGCGCTGCGACCGGCGCGCGCTGATCCCGCGACCAGAGACCGAGCTGCTCGTGGAGACCGCGCTTGCGCGGTTGCCCACGGGCGCGCGCGTGCTCGACGTCGGCACCGGCTGTGGGGCGGTCGCGCTCGCGCTCGAGGACGAGCGACCGGACCTGCGCGTCGCCGGCAGCGACGTCAGCCTCGACGCGCTTGGGTTGGCGCGCGCCAACGGCGAGCGGCTCGGCCTGGACGTTCGCTGGCTGCACGCCGACCTGCTCGCCGGCGTGCCCGACGACTTCGACGCGATCGTCGCGAACCTCCCGTACGTGGCCGAGTCCGAGCGCGAACGCCTGCCGCCCGAGATTCTGCGCCACGAGCCGGCGGGCGCCCTGTCCGCCGGGCCAGATGGCCTTTCCTGCGTGCGCAGGCTGGTCGCGGAAGCCGGCCCGCACGCGCGCGCACGCGCGCGCGTGCGCTTGCTCGCGCTGGAGGTCGGCGCCGGGCAGGCCGGCGCGGTGATCGCCCTCATGGGCGAGGCAGGATTCCGTGACGTTCGCATCGAGCTCGACCTCGCCGGCATCGAGCGCGTCGTCGTGGGCGTGCAGTGAGGGACTCGCGGGGTGGCGCGCTGATGGGGTTGAGGGGTGGCGTGGTGATGGGGTCGAGGGGTGCGCCGTGAGGGACCGGCGGTGAGCAGCCGCACGCTCGACCCGGCCGACGTCGACCGTCTGCGTGCCTGCATCGCCGGCGCGGGCGTCGCGATATTTCCCGCCGATACCGTCTACGGCCTCGGCTGCGACCCCGACAGCGAACCGGCGGTGCGCCGGCTGTACGAGCTCAAGGGTCGTCCGGCCGCACAGCCGGCGGCGGTGATGCTGTTCGCGCTCGAGCCGGCCCTGCGACTGCTGTCGGAGCTGATGCCGCGCGAGCGCGAAGCCGTGCGCGCCCTGCTTCCCGGGCCGCTCACCCTGCTGCTGCCGAACCGCAGGCGGCGCTTTTCGCTCGCATGCGGGCCCGACCCGGACACCCTCGGTCTGCGCGTGCCGCTGCTGCCACGCCGGCTCGCGGCGCTCGAGGCGTTCGACCGCCCGCTGCTGCAGTCAAGCGCCAACCTCAGTGGCGAGCCGCCCGCCCGCCGACTTGCCGAGGTCGCTCCCTCGATCCGCGACGGCGCGCAGCTGATCCTCGACGGGGGCGATCTGCCGGGCCTCGCCTCGACGGTGCTCGACCTGCGCGACTACGAGCACGCCGGCCGCTGGTCGATCGTGCGCCAGGGACCGCTCGGTCAGGCCGAGCTGGAGCCGATACTCGGCTCCTGATAGCCTCGGACTACGCCGTCGCGACTGGCGCTAGGGTGGAATCGACCATCGGGGAGCGACGGGCCGTCGAGCCGCGCGCCTGGGCATAGACCGTCGTTTCCGTGCCAAGGAGAGCGCCATGTCACAGCAGACCAGCCCAGTCGACTCGAGCTCCCAGCTCGGCACCGCGAAGCCAAGCTCCGGCGCTCTCGCCGCGGACTACTTCGACCGCCCGATCGAGGAGGTCGATCCCGAGATCGCCGAAGTGCTCCAGGGCGAGCTCGCACGGGAGCGAGACACGCTCGAGATGATCGCCTCGGAGAACTTCGTGCCGCGAGCCGTGCTCGAATGCCAGGGCTCGGTGCTCACCAACAAGTACGCCGAGGGCTACCCCGGTCGCCGCTACTACGGTGGCTGCGAGTGGGTCGACGTCTCCGAGCAGCTCGCCATCGACCGCGCCAAGGCGCTGTTCTCCGCCGAGCACGCCAACGTCCAACCGCACTCGGGCGCCCAGGCGAACACCGCCGCCTACCACGCGCTGCTCACCCCCGGCGACACGATCATGGGGCTCTCGCTGGCCCACGGCGGACACCTCACGCACGGCATGAAAGTCAACGTCTCAGGGCGGCTCTACGAGATCGCGGCCTACGAGGTCGACCGCGACAGCGGGCTGATCGACATGGATGCCGTGGCCCTGATCGCGCAGGAGCACAGGCCGAAGCTGCTGCTCGCCGGCTGGTCGGCCTATCCGCGCCAGCTCGACTTCGCGCGCTTTCGCGAGATCGCCGACGAAGTCGGGGCGCTGCTGATGGTCGACATGGCTCACTTCGCGGGTCTGGTCGCGGCCGGCCTGCACCCGAACCCGCTCGCCTACGGCGCCGACGTGGTGACCACGACCACACACAAGACCCTCGGCGGACCCCGAGCCGGGATCATCCTGTGCAAGGACGAGCTCGCCAAGAAAATCGACTCCGCGGTCTTTCCCGGTCAGCAGGGCGGTCCGCTCGAGCATGTGATCGCGGGCAAGGCCGTGGCGCTGAAGATCGCCAAAAGCGAGCTTTTCCGCGAGCGCCAGCGGCGCACGATCGCCGGCGCGCAGGCGCTGGCCGAGGAGCTGCTCGGCCCCAGCGGAGCCGACCCGGGGGCCAGCGGCGTGAAGGTGCTGACCGGCGGCACCGACGTGCATCTGGTGCTGGTCGACCTGTGCGGGCTACGCCCGGAGCTGAGCGGCCGCGACGCGGAGGACCGGCTCGCCGAGATCGGGATCACGGTCAATCGCAACGCCGTCCCGTTCGATCCGCGCCCGCCGATCGAAGCCTCGGGCCTGCGCATCGGCACCCCCGCTCTGGCCACCAGGGGCCTGCAGGTCGAGGACTTCCACGAGGTCGGGCAGATTCTCGCCCGGGCCCTGCTGAGCAAGAACTTCGCCGCCGAGGCTCCAGGCCTGTCCGAGCGGGTCCGCGCCATCGTCGCGCGCTATCCGCTCTACCGGGGGTTGGCTCGCGCCGGCCTCCAGCCGGCCCTCTGACTTGGACGAGCGCGTCCATGCGCTCGTGACCGGCCTTCTCGGCCTGCTGCCGGTCTCTTCCCGGCGATGTAGACGCGACAGGCGCTCTGCAGCGGGCGCAAATGACCCCCCGGCCTGCGATGCTGTGGCCGGTCGATGGTGAAGCCGACCCCGATCGACGCGTTCTACGCCCTACTCGTGGCAGCGGCCGTCACCGCGCTGCTCACGCCCCTCACGATGCGCATCGCGTGGGCCATCGGCGCGATCGACGAGCCGCGCACGCGTGGGCTGTCCGAGCGCCCCACGCCGCTGCTCGGCGGTCTGGCGATCTTCGCGGGCGTGGCCACGGCGATGCTGATCTGGCTGCCGCCGGGCTACTACCAGGCCCACCAGCTATGGGTCGGCCTGCTGATCGGAGGCGCCCTGATCACGCTGGTCGGCGCGCTCGACGACCGCTTCGAGCTGCCGCCCGCGGTCAAGCTCGCCGGCCAGACGCTGGCCGCCATCGTGGTCGTGCACTTCGGCGTCGGCGTCAAGGTGATCACGCTGCCTTTCGCCGGCAGGCTCTCGTTTCCCAACACCGGCCTCGCAGATGCCGGCCCGGCGCTCACGGTGCTCGCGCTGGTCGCGATGATGAACGTGGTCAACTTCTCCGACGGCGTCGACGGCCTCGCCTCGGGTGTCTGCGCGATCATCGCCGCGACGCTCGCCGTGATCGCGTTCGATCTCGGCCGTGCCCAGCCCGGCGTGCTGGCGGCGCTGACAGCCGGCGCGGCGCTCGGATTCCTGATCTACAACTTCCCGCCCGCCTCCAGCTTCATGGGCGACTGCGGCGCCAACCTGCTGGGCCTGCTGATGGGCGTGATCACGATCGAGGCGGCGGTCAAGACCGAGGCCGTCGTGTCGTTCGTGCTGCCCCTGATCCTGCTCGCGGTGCCGTTCCTGGACACGACGTTCGTGGTGCTCAAGCGACTGAAGTACCGCCGTCCGATCTACGCCTCCGACAGCGAGCACTTCCACCATCGCATGGCCCGCATCGGCTTCTCGAGCAGGCGCACGATCGCTTATCTGTACGCCTGGACGCTGCTGCTCGCGGGGCTGGCGCTCGCGTTGCGGTTCGTCCCCTACAGCGATCATCACGGCCATCTGCGCACCGGTTGGACGATCGTGATGGTCGCGCTCGGCGTGGCCGTCGTGGCGGCCAGCATCTACCTGGTCTACGTGCTGGAGATCCTCAAGTTCAGGCGCCTGGACGCCCTGCGGCTCCGTCGCCTGCGGCCGGACGCGACCGCTGCCGAGATCGAACGCGACGTGATCGAGCACTTCGAAACCGGCGAGTTCCAGATCGCCTCGCCGCCGCCGCCGCGCGCGGCGCCGGCGCAGAAGCCCGTTGCGGTCCGCGAGCCGGCGCCCCGAGCGAGCTCCGACAGCACGGTCGTCTCAGCGCCCGAGCGCGGCGACGTGCACGTGATGGGGGATGACGTGCGGCTTGGGCGGGGCGAGCAGCGGATCAGCCAGCGTCAGATGGATCAGGATCGCGTACGCGCAGAAGATCAGCGTCGCGGCGCGCAAACGCCGATCGCCGCCGACCGCCGCTAACGGCAGCGGCCAGATCGCGTACCACGGCAGCAGCCAGGCCGTCGAGACCAGCAGCGCCAGCGTCGCCCAACCGGCGCCGACGCGCCAGTCCGCGCCACGCGCCACGCGCCACAACGCACACGCGAGCACCAGCACGAACCCCGCCACGAAGCAGTGGCGCCACCAGCTGGGCGTGCCGTTCAAGCCGAACAGGCGAGCCGTCTCGGCGGGGATGCTGTGGGCCGCGACCAGCTGCTGCTGCTCTCCGACGGCGTCGAGAAACCCGAGCGCGTGCGTGCCGAAGCCGATCAGCCCGATCGCCGCCACCAACGCGAGACCGCCCACGGCCACGAGCCCCGTGCGCACCCGCTCGCGCCGTTGTGGCGGCGCCAGCACGAGGAAAGGCAGCGCGATGCCCGCCGTCAGCTTGATGCCAACACCCGCCGCCAGGGCCAGCGCGCCAGCGCGAAAACGCGGCGAGGCCCCCGCTGTCAGGGCCAGCGCGCCCGCGAGCGTAGCGAGCACGAGCGTGTCGTTGTGCGCCCCACCGACCGCCAGCTCGAGCATCACCGGGTTCAGCCCGACGAACGCCGCCGCCGCCCGGGGCGATCGCCCCGCCAGCCGCGCCGCGCGCGTTGTCAGCGCCACCGCCGCAAGGCTCCCCGCGACCGCCGCCGCCTTCAACGCCCACAGGCCGCCGCCGAGCCCGAGAGGCGCGGTCGCGTAGCTCGCCAGCGTGAACAGCGGACCGTAGGGCGAGTGCTGGCCCGGCCAGCCGATGAACGGGTAGATCGGGTCGGTCGGCGCCTGAACGGCCACGTGCGTGTAGGGATCGAGGCCGTGCAGGACGCCCATTCGGGCAAACGCCATGTAGCCGAACACATCTTGGGAGAGCAGCGGCGGGCCCAGCATCAGCAGCACGTTCGCCGCGACGATCGCGAGCGCCAGCGTCCGCAGCGACAGCGCCCGCGCGCCGACCAGCACCGCGGCATAGCCGCCGCACATGACGAGCGTCCAGACCTGAAACTCGTTGTCGGTCAGTCCCAGGCCGAGGCCGTGCAGCGGCCCCTCCAGCCAGCCCGGCCAGCCGCCGCTGCGACCGGGAACGAACACGCCCGGTCCGCCGGCCGCGCCGGCCGCCACGAAGAACACGCTCGCGAGGATCCCCAGCAATCCCAGCGCGCCGAGCGCGCGCAGGTACGTGGACGGAGCATCGCGGGTGTCGGTCGACCGACGCACGCGCCGCGGGGTCGCACCGTAGCCGCGCGCCTCGCCGCCGATGGGGGGAGTGGTCGCCTCGATGCGACCCATTGTTGCGGCCGCCGCGGCCTGCCGGAGCGGTCGGCCGGCGGGCCGGAAGTCTGCGCTGGCCCTCCGTGGCAGGCCCGCCGGGTGGGTGACCGGTCAGCCTCGCCCCGAACAACGGCCCTCCGGCGCAGCTCGTAGGTATGTCCGTGGCGCCTGCAAGCATCCCCGTTGCTCAGTACGCTGTGGCGCCAGCGCGCCCGCCGCGCGCGGCAGCCGGCTCGAGCCGGTCGCGCAAGCAGGACCGCCCGCCCCGGGGGCGAAGCTAGCTCCAGCACACACATGCGACGTCGCCACCGTCACTCTAGATCGCGTCCCTGTCCCGAGACCCGGCGTGTGCTGATCCTGTCCGCGGACGTGGGGGAGGGTCACGCCGCAGCGGCTCGTTCGTTGGCCCGTCAGATCCAGGACTCCGGACAGCGGGCGGAGGTGACCGTGATCGACGGGCTGGCCGCGATGGGCCGGCTGCTGCAGCCCGTCGTCGAGGACGGCTACCGAGTCCAGCTGAAGTTCCTGCCGTGGACCTACACGATCGTCTACTGGCTGCTCGAGCACGTCGCGCCGGTGCGCTGGATCGCGCGCCGGCTGCTGTGCCTGTTCGGCTCGCGACCGCTGGCGCGCACGATCGCCGCCCATGACCCAGACGTCGTCGTCTCCACCTATCCGGCGGTCACGGTCGTGCTCGCCCGCCTGCGGCGTCACGGAACGATCGACTGCCCGACCGTCGCCACGATCACTGACCTCACGGGCCTGTTCTTCTGGGCCCAGCCCGGAATCGACATGCACCTGGTGATGTACGGCGAGTCGATGAGCCTGGTCGAGCGCATCGCGGGCGAAGGCAGCGCCCGGCTCGTGCGCCCGCTTATCTCGGCCGAATTCTCAAAGCCGCGCTGCCCGCTCGCGACTCGCCGCGCGCTCGGCCTGCCCGAGGCCGGCAGGGTGGTGGTCGTATCGGGCGGCGGCTGGGGGGTGGGCGACATCACGGGCGCGATGCGCGGCCTGATGAGCCTGCCCGAGATCAGCAGCGTGGTGTGCGTCTCCGGACGCAACGAGCAGCTGCGCGAGCGCCTGGAGCGCGACTTCCGCGACGAGCCCAGCGTCCGCGTCTACGGCTTCACGGACCAGATGCCCGAGCTGTTGGCGGCGGCCGACGTGCTGGTGCACTCCACCGGCGGCGTCACCTGTCTGGAGGCCAGCGCGGCGGGCACGCCGGTGGTCTCCTACGGCCTGCCGGTCGGGCACGCAAGGCTGAACACGCAGGCGATGGCCGACCTCGGGCTGCTGAGGCTCGCCAACGACGTCCGCGAGCTGCGCAAGCAGGTGCAGGCCAGCTTCCCCGAAGCGACGCGCGCCGCCTCGATCTCCCAACCGGTCGCTCCGCCGGAGCGTGCGCCCGCGGCCGCGCTCGTGCTCGACCCTCCGCGGCGCGTGAGCCCGATCCCGGCCTGGCGCCTGCGCCTGACCGGCATCGCCACCTCGCTGGTGCTGTTCCTGGCTTTCGGAACATGGTTGATGTCGACCGACGAGGTCGCTGCGCTCGCAGTCAAAACCTTTCACATGCAGCCGCTCGCGCATGTGGCGACACGCGCGCCCGACGTCGGAATGATCGTGCGAGTCCCGAGCAGCGCCGAGCCGCTCGTCGCGGACGAGCTGGCCGCCCGCGACATCCACCTCTCCTTTGCCAGTCAGGACCACGTGCCGTCGGCGACCACGATCGCGGCCGTACACGCCGACGGCGACGAGCTCGTACCGTCGATCCCAACCGCCGGCACGCTGTTGCACTGGGTTCACGCGCGCGGCTCGCTGCGGGCCCAGGCGCACGCCTTTGGATTGCGCCACAGGGGGTTCTACTTCCTGCAGCCCAGCGGCGGCATGACCATGGGCCAGATCGTGCTTGCGCATACGACCGGGGCCAAACCGGTCAGCGGCGCGCTGCGTGTCAACGCGCGCGACGGGCGCCTTCACCGGCCGGCACGAGCAGGCGACGTCGTGGTCGTGACCGCCGACGGCTCCGAAGCCTCCGTACGCGGGCTCGAACGAATCGTCTCGGCAGTGGAAGCCGGCGGCCTCGAAGTCGTGTCGCTTGACTCGCTCACCCACTCGAGCGCTGGTTTCGCCGGAGCCTCCTCGGCGGACGACATCGCTTGAGCGTTCGCCGGAGCCTCCTCGCCGGCCGGCATCGCCTCGGCGCGATCGACGGCCCGCGGCTCGGACGGGCGTTGGCTGGGCCCTGCAGCGCCGGCCGGTTCCGCCGACGGGGCCCCGCGGTCGGTCGGCGGGCGTGCCTCGGCTGCCGCGGCCGGCGCGTGCTGGCCCGCCATCAATGCGAGCAGCAGCGGCGAGCGGGCGAGCATCGTCGCGCCGGCCAGCAGCAGCGCGATGCCAAGCGTGAGCGGAACACCGCCATATGGCGTCTGTGAGAAATACTCGCCGAGCAACAGCGGCGCCAGCACCACCGGCACCACCGTCTGCACGACGAACACGACCGGTGCCACCTGGATCGCGGGACGCGACTGCAACGCGCTCATCTCGCTGAGCACGCCGACTCCCGACGCCGCCGCCGTCGACAGGCCCCAGGCGACCGCCACGCCGAGATGCCCGTGCGAGAGGTCGTCAGCCGCCAGCTTCGTCGCGAGCCCGCTCCACGCGAACGCCAGGCCCGCGCCGAACATCGTCACCAGCGCCGGCGAGCGGTGAAACAGCTGCAGCACGTAAGGCAGCAGGCTCGCCGCCGCAAGCGCCACCAGCACGATCGTGATCGTCAGCTTCTCCGAGGTATGCGTCGTGCTGCGCGGCGGCGCACACAGGCCGATCACGACCACGCCGATCGCGATCGCCAGGATCGCGAGATGCTCGTGACGTCCGGCGTGCTCGCCGAGGATTCGCTGCGCCGCCAGCAGCAGCACCACGAGACCGACCGCGAGCGCCGGCTGCACCACCACGAGCGGAGCCAGCAGCAGCGCCACCACCTGCAGCGGCCAGCCGAGAATCGACAGTCCCGTGCCGAGCAGCCAGCGGGCTCGCCTGACCAAGTTCCACAGCAGCGCCACGCGCAGGTGCTCGCTGCTGGGGGTCCGCTTCGCGTCGATCGCCTGATAGACGATCCCTAGGCTGTAGAACGTCGACGCCGCGATCGCAGCCAGGATGCCGAGCACGAGATCGACCATGTCCAGCCACGATCATCGCACCCGCGCCAGCGCCGCAGCCGGCGCGCTGGTGGTTGCGACCGTCGGCGCCTACTTGTTGCCGGGGCTCGCCGGCGCACGCGCACGCTTTGTGAGCGACCGCTCCCGGGCGTGGACGCTCGACGGACCGGTCGGCACGGCGCTCTGCGAGGGCCTCGGCATCGAGGATCGCACCGCCGGCGGACGCGGCTACGGCCTCACGTTCGACGACGGCCCGCACGCGCTCGGAACGCCGGCCGTGCTCGAGATCCTCGCCGCCGCCAACGTCACCGCCACCTTCTTCCTGGTCGGCGAGCAGGTGCGCCGCAACCCCAGCCTGACTGGCGAGATCGTCGCCGCCGGACACACGATCGGCCTGCACTGCGATCGCCACCGCAATCTCCTCCGTCTGACTCCCTGTCAGGTCCGCGCCGATCTTGCGCGCGCTCAGGACACGATCGAGTCGCTCAGCGGCCGCGCCATCAGTCTCTACCGACCGCCCTACGGCGTGCCCAACGCGGCGGCGCTCGCGCACGCGCACGCGCGCGCGTGGCGCACGCTGCTCTGGAGCCAATGGGGCAGGGACTGGGAGGCCCGCGCCACGCCCGACTCGATCGCCCGGCTCGTCACCGACGGCGTCCGGGCGGGCTCGCTGCTGCTCCTGCACGATGCCGACGACTACTCGGTCCCCGGCTCCTGGCGGCTCACCGCCGCGGCGCTCCCGCGTGTGCTCGACACGCTCGCCGGCCTCGGCCTCGCGCCCGAAGCGCCCTGAGAGACGAATGTCGCCCGCCGCCCGGGCGACGGATAAGATCGTGGGCTTGTCGAGCACCATCTCGATCGAGCGGCGCGAAACCGCGCTCGCGATTCCAGCCCCGACCGTCGGCGCGCCCCCATCCGAGCCCACCGTCAAGCGGTCGCCCCTGTGGATCGAGGCGCTCACGATCGTGTGGCTGTGCTGGGTCTATGACGCCATCACCAATCTCGCACCCCTGCGCCTGCACGCGGCCCTCGACCACGGGGAAGCGATCCTCGCGGCCGAGCGCTCTCTCGGGATCGCGCCCGAACTGCATCTCGACCGCTGGCTCGGCGCCCACCAGACGCTCGCGCTCGCGATCTCCGACTACTACGACAACGCCCACTTCATCGTCACCCTCGGCCTGCTCGGCTGGCTGTGGTGGCGCCGAGCCGACATCTACCGGCCGCTCCGCAACGTGCTCGTGGCCGTCAACGTGCTCGCCTTCGCAATCTTCTGGCTCTACCCCGTCGCGCCGCCCCGCATGCTCACCCGCTTCGGCTTCAAAGACATCGTCGCCTCCTCGCACGCCTTCGGCTCCTGGCACACCGGCGCGCTCGCCTCCGCCGCCAACCAGCTGGCCGCGATGCCCTCGCTGCACATGGCCTGGGCCGGCTGGTGCACGTTGGTCGTCTGGCGGGTCACCACGAAAGTCTGGCTCCGCGCCCTCGCTCTGCTGTACCCGTGCATTACGGCCTTCGCCGTGCTCGCCACCGGCAACCACTACCTGTTCGACGTCCTGGCCGGTCTCGCCACGCTCGCCCTCGTCGTGCTGATCCAGGCACTGATCCCGCGGAAAATCCGAACCGCCCGCGTACCGCATGTCACAAACTTGTTACGAAGTCTTAAAGCAGATAGACTGAGCGAGCCGCCGCGGACCGTGTGAAGGTTGTTACGAGGGTGCCGCCGAGTCGAGGCGTGCGCGCTTTTGTGTCTGCCGGCAGGCCAGACATCAGATTTCGATCGCCCTGAGACGACGCGGTAACGCTCCGCGTCTGTAGGGTGCCGAAAACGCTAATGCAAGACTTCGACGCCAACGACGACGCCGCTTGCCTGCCCGGCACCGCGCCAGGAGGCTCGGCGGCGGGCGTTCTGCGCAGCCTCGCCGCGCTCGCGCGCAACCTCGACGTCGTGCTCGTCGTCCTCGCCACGCCGGTCGCCCTCTCGATGGGCGCACCCGCCTTCGGCTATCTCGTCGGCGCCGTCGCCTGGATCCTGCAGAGCGTCGTCCGCCATGCCGACCAGCGCCTCGTGGTCAGAGCCGCAGAGCCCCGCACGCGCCTCGGATTCACGCTCTTCGAGGCGTTCGGGCGCATCTGGCTGCTCGCCGGCGCGATCGTGCTGGCCGGCGTCGTCGGCGGACGCCCCGATGGGCTCACCGCCGCGCTCGTGATCTTCGCGGCCTACTCGGTCGCGTTCGCCATCAGGGTCCTCTCTGGCCGACCCACGCCGCCCCCCGCCCGCAAGCGCGAGATGGCCCGATGAGGAACCCGGCTCGGATCTGGGGCGCGGCTGGGACGCGCGGCGGGGCTCGGATGTGCGACGCGGCTCGGACGTGGGGCGGGGCTCGGATGTGCGACGGGGCTCGGATCTGGGAGACGGCTCGATGAGCACGGTCGAGCACGCCACGCACGCCACCGGCGGCATGAGCAAAACACGCAAGCTCGTGCTCGGCATCGCGTTCGTATATCTCGCCGGACTGGTCGCATTCGCCATCGGCTTCGGCATTCATGGCCACAAAAACGAACAGTTCAAAGTCATCGACAGCTTTCACCTCGAAAGCTGGTTCAAGATCGCCGGCCCGATCCAGTTCGACAAGGGCGTCCTGTATCTGCTGCTCGCGACCGGCATCACGCTCGCGATCATGCTGATCGTCGCCCGGCACATGCAAAAGCGCCCCGGCCGTCTGCAGGTCGCGGTCGAGGCCGGCTACGAACTGATGTCGAAAGTCACCCGCGAGAACATGAGCGACAAGCTGAGCAAGCGCTGGTTCCCGGTCATCTTCACGCTGTTCGTGTTCATCCTCGTCTCGAACCTGATCGGCTACATCCCGCTCCCGGTCGACTCGGAGAACACCTTCAAAGTGTTCGGCGCCAGCATCCCGTCGTTTCAGATCTACGCCGCCGTCACCAACGTCGCCGTCCCGCTCGTGCTCGCGCTCGGAGTGTTCGTCGCCTACAACATCGAAGGGGTCCGGACACACGGACCGATCGGCTATCTCAAAAGCCTGATCCCGGCCGGCGTCGGCGGACCGATGCTGATCCTGATCTTCCCGCTCGAGATCCTCTCGAACTTCATCCTGCGCCCGCTCTCGCTCACGATCCGGCTGTGGGCCAATCTGCTCGCCGGCCACCTGCTGATCGACTTCATGGCAGGCAATCTGGCGGTCCTGCTCGGCCTGCAGCTGCTCGGCTGGCTCACGCTGCCGATCGGCGTCGTCATCTTCCTGTTCGAGGCGGTCCTGATCGCCGGCCTGCAGGCGTTCATCTTCGCGATCCTCACTGCGATCTACATCGGCGGCGCCACCGCGGCGAGCCACTAAATGCACTGACAAGGAGACTGATGCTGACTCACCTGATAGCAACCATCTCGATTCACTTCGGCGCCCCGATGCTGGCGGCCGCCGAAGTGTCAAAGGAAGTCGGCGCCAACGCTGGTAAAGCGATCGCGCTCGGCGTCGGTGCGGGCGGAGGCGCCGCGGGCGCCGGCGCGGGCATCGGCATGCTGTTCGGCAAGGTGATCGAGGCGACCACGCGCCAGCCCGAGATGAAAGATGAAATCACCTCGATCCAGTGGCTCGGCTTCGCGCTGACCGAGGCAACCTTCTTCTACGGCCTGGTCGGCGGCTTCATCGCCTTCTTCCTGTAGACCTGCGATGCACGCGCTCACCGCCATCATCGGCATTCCGCTCGCCAGCGAGTCGTGGCTGATCACGCCCAACGTCGGCCTGATGGTGTGGACCTTCGTGGTCTTCGCGATCTCGCTCTACATCCTGATCAAGGCCGTCTTCCCGCGCATCACCGCCGCGCTCGACGACCGCCGCGCCACCATCGACGAGTCGATCGACCACGCCGAGCGCATGCGCCAGGAGGCCGACCGCATCCTCGCCGAATACCGCGAACGTCTGGCCGAGGCCAGGGCGCAGTCCGAGGAGATCGTCCAGCGCGCCCGCCAAACTGCCGACTCGCACGAGCAGGAGGCCAAGGAGCGCGGACGCCAGCTGCTGGCCGAGGCCGCCAAGCGCGCCGAACGCGACATCGAGGCCGCCACCGAGCGTGCGCTCGGCGACCTGCGCAAGGAGGTCGCCGACCTGACCGTGCTCGCGACCGAGAAGGTCACGCGCAAGGCCCTCGACGAAGCCGACCAGCGTCGCCTCGTCGAGGAGGCCCTCGGCGAGCTCGACTTCTCCGGACTATCCGCCCGCGCGCGCGACAACTGATCGTGAGACCGGAGGTCGAACATCGATTTCGATTGCAGGACCGGATGTCCTGTGCTGTCGTGAGACCGCAGGTCGAACGTCCATTCAGGTTGCAGGACTGGATGTCCTGCGGAGGTATTCGATAACCATGGAGGAGCTCGCCCAGGTATATGCCCGCTCGCTGTTCGAGGTGGCGCGCGAACACGCCAAGCTCGACCAGCTCCGCGAGCAGCTGGCGCAGTTCGCCGACGCCCTGCACGCACAGCGCGAGCTCGCGATCTTCTTCTTCTCGCCCTACTTCTCGACCGCGGAGAAGCAGCAGGCGCTCGAGCGCGCCGTCGACGGCGCCGACCCGCTGCTCCTGAACTTCCTGAAGGTGCTGATCGAGAACCACCGCATGCCGGTCATCTTCCGCATCCGTCAGGAGTACCAGCGGCTATGGGACGAGGAGAACCGCACCCTGCCGGTCGAGGTCACGAGCGCGATCGCGCTCGACCCGACCACCACCGACAGCCTCGCCGCCACGATCGGACAGCGCGCCGGGCGCAAGGTGACGCTGAAGGCCCGCGTCGACCCCGACATCCTCGGCGGCATCGTCGTTCGCGTCGGCAACTCGATCCTCGACGCCTCCATCCGCAACCGATTGGAGCAGCTGCGCAGACAAGTTGCCCAAGGAGCCGCTTAGAAGCCGGGGGAGGGCAGACCCTCTCCCAGAACCCCGTCCCACAGCGGGGAGAGGGCGGACCCTCTCCCCGACCCCTCCCACAGGGGAAGGGCAGACCCTCCCCCCGACCCCCTCCCAAAATGAGCTGAGGAAAAAGACATGCAGATCAACCCAGACGAGATCACCAGCATTCTCAAGAGCCGCATCGAGGGCCTCGACAGCGGCGCCGCCGAGCTGACCGAGGTCGGGACCGTGCTGTCGGTCGCCGACGGCATCGCCCGCCTGCACGGCCTCGAGAACTGCATGTCCTTCGAGATGGTCGAGCTCCCGCACGGCGTCACCGGACTCGCGCTCAACCTCGAGTCCGACAACGTGGGCGCCGTGCTGTTCGGCGAGTGGGAGCACATCAGCGAGGGCGACACCGCCAAGCGCACCGGTCAGCTGCTCGAGATCCCCGTCGGCGAGCAGCTGCTCGGACGGATCGTCGACCCGCTCGGACGCCCGCTCGACGGCAAGGGCGACATCGCCACCAGCGAGACCCGCCCGGCCGAGTTCAAGGCCCCCGGCGTCGTCCAGCGCCAGCCGGTCAAGCAGCCGATGCAGACGGGCCTCAAGGCGATCGACGCGATGATCCCGATCGGCCGCGGCCAGCGCGAGCTGATCATCGGCGACCGCCAGACCGGCAAGACCGCGATCGCGATCGACACGATCATCAACAACAAGGACTCCGACGTCGTGTCCGTCTACGTCGCGATCGGCCAGCGCATGTCGACCGTCGTCGCGCTCGCGCAGACCCTCGACGAATACAACGCCCTCGACAACACGATCATCGTCGCCGCCCCCGCCGACGAGGCCGCGCCGATCAAGTTCATGGCCCCCTACGCGGGCTGTGCGATGGGCGAGCACTTCCTCTACAACGGACGCCACGCTCTGTGCGTCTATGACGATCTGACAAAGCACGCCTACGCCTATCGGCAGATGTCGCTGCTGCTGCGCCGCCCGCCCGGGCGCGAGGCCTACCCCGGCGACGTCTTCTACCTGCACTCCCGCCTGCTCGAGCGCGCCGTCAAGCTCAACGACGACCTCGGCGGCGGCTCGCTCACGGCGCTGCCGATCATCGAGACCCAGGCCGGCGACGTCTCGGCCTACATCCCGACCAACGTCATCTCGATCACCGACGGGCAGATCTTCCTGGAGTCCAAGCTGTTCAACTCCGGCGTCCGCCCCGCGATCAACGTCGGCATCTCGGTCTCGCGCGTCGGCGGCAACGCCCAGCTCGGGCCGATGAAGAAGGTCGCCGGCCGCATCAAGCTCGAGCTCTCGCAGTACCGCGACCTCGAGGCCTTCGCCCAGTTCGGCTCCGACCTCGACGTCGACACCCAGCGCACGCTCGCGCGCGGCGAGCGCCTCGTGATGACCCTCAACCAGCACGAGCGCGCCCCGCTGCCCGTCGAGGACCAGACGATCCAGATCTACGCCGCCACCAACGGCTTCCTCGACCGCCTCAACGTCGACCGCGTCGAGGAGTTCCTGCTCGAGCTCACCGAACGCATCCACGCCGAGCATTCCGACCTGCGCGCCAAGATCGCCGGCGGCGACTGGTCCGAGGAGACCCAGAAGGCGCTCCACGACGCCGTCGCGGCGTTCGCGCAGGACTTCGGCTACGACCTCGACGAGGAGGGCCAGCCGCTGGAGGACGGCGGCTCGGGCGTGGCCGGCGGCGGCAAGGACTCATCGGAGCGGGAGCCCACGCGCGCGCGCGCGGGCGCGCCTGCGCCGGCGGCGGAGGAGGCGGCGGCGGCCTAGGCCCGCCGCCGGAACCGCACCATGGCCTCGCAGCGCGACGTCAAGAACAAGATCGCCTCGGTCCGCAACATCCAGAAGATCACGCGGGCCATGGAGATGGTCGCGGCCGCCCGCCTGCGCCGCGCCGAACAGAGGATCGCGGTGCTCCGCCCCTACGCCGACGCCATCAGACGCATGACCCGCCAGGCCGCGCAGGCGGCCGGTGCCGCCGAGACCGCGCGCATGCCCCTGCTCGCCGAGCACGACTCCGAACAGCGCGCCGCGCTGCTGCTCGTCACGGGCGACCGCGGCCTCGCAGGCGCGTTCAACTCGCAGATCATCCGCGCCGGCATCCGGCTCGCCGGCGAGCTCGCGAGCGACAGTGTGGACAGCGTCTGGTATGCCACCGGACGGCGCGGCGCGTCCTCGCTCGCGTTCCGCGGCTACGACCTGCAAGGAAGCTACACCGGCTTCACCGACAAACCGGCCTACGCGGACGCGCGCGCGATCGCCGCCGATCTGACCAGCGCCTACAGCGAGGGCCGCATCGACCGTGTCGACATGCTCTACAACGCCTACGTCTCACCGCTCACGCAGACCGTCACGCACGAGCGCCTGCTGCCGCTCTCGCGCGCGACGATCGGCGGCGAGCAGGAGGACGACGGCGCCGAGCCGGCGGCTCCCGCCGGGCGCCGCGCCCTCGTCGAGTACGAGCCCGAGCCCGAGAAGATCCTCGCCACGCTCGTCCCCGACTACGTCGAGACCTCGATCTTCCGCGCCCTGGTCGAGTCCGCCGCCGGCTTCTTCGGCGCGCAGATGACCGCGATGCGAAGCGCCTCGGAGAACGCCGGAGAAATCATCACCGACTACACCCTCCAGATGAACCGCGCCCGCCAGGCCGAGATCACGCAGGAGATCATGGAGGTCGTAGCCGGGGCCGAGGGCCTCAGCTGAGGCGGCCGATGACTGCGCAATACGATTGACGCCTAAAGACTGAGAGAGACAGGAGAAATCGCCACAATGGACACCACCGCCACCGAGCCGAGAGGCACGCCCGAGGAGTCGATGAGCACAGCCCAGCAGTCCACCAACGGAGGCTCAGCCGGGCGCAACGTCGGGCGCATCGAGGAGATCCAGGGCGTCGTCATCGAGGCGGTCTTCAGCGAGCGCCTGCCGGAGATCAACCACGCCATCACCGTCGCCCGGCCCGCCGCCGCAGCCGACGAGGAGGCGCCGGGAATCAGCGCCGAGGCCGGCGGCGACGTGCTCGTGTGCGAGGTCCAGCAGCACCTCGGCGACGACCGCGTGCGCGCCGTCGCGATGGACACCACCGACGGTCTCGCGCGCGGCCTGGAGGTGATCGACACCGGCGCCCCGATCACGGTGCCCGTCGGCGAGGCCACGCTCGGGCGCATCTTCAACCTGCTCGGCGAACCGATCGACCTGGGCGCCGAGCTGCCCAGCGGCATCGAGCGGCGCAACATCCACCAGGAGGCCCCGCGCGTCGAGGATCTCGCGCCCACCGCCGAAATGTTCGAGACCGGCATCAAGGTCATCGACCTGCTCGCCCCCTACGCCAAGGGCGGCAAGGTCGGCCTGTTCGGCGGCGCCGGCGTCGGCAAGACCGTGCTGATCCAGGAGCTGATCCACAACCTCGCCAAGGAACACGGCGGCCTGTCCGCCTTCTGCGGCGTCGGTGAGCGCTCGCGCGAGGGCAACGACCTGTGGCTCGAGATGAAGGAGTCGGGCGTCCTCGAGAAGACCATGCTCGTGTTCGGCCAGATGAACGAGCCCCCGGGCGCGCGCATGCGCGTCGCGCTCTCCGGGCTGACGATGGCCGAATACTTCCGCGACCAGGGCCAGGACGTGCTGCTGTTCATCGACAACATCTTCCGCTTCGTCCAGGCCGGCTCCGAGGTCTCGGCGCTGCTCGGCCGCATGCCCTCGCAGGTCGGCTACCAGCCCACGCTCGAGACCGAGATGGGCCAGCTGCAGGAGCGCATCACCTCCACCCGCGAGGGCTCCGTCACCTCCGTCCAGGCCATCTACGTGCCGGCCGACGACCTCACCGATCCCGCCCCGGCCTCCGTCTTCGCGCACCTGAACGCCACCACTGTGCTCTCGCGCGCGATCTCCGAGAAAGGCATCTACCCCGCCGTCGACCCGCTCGACTCGACCTCGACGATCCTCAAGGCCGACCTCCTCGGCGAGGAACACTTCCGTGTCGCCAACCGCGTCAAGGAGATCCTGCAGCGCTACAAGGAGCTGCAGGACATCATCGCGATCCTCGGCATCGACGAGCTCTCCGACGAGGACAAGCTCACCGTGCAGCGCGCCCGCCGCATCGAGCGCTTCCTCTCACAGCCCTTCTTCGTGGCCGAAGAGTTCACCGGCACCCCCGGTGCCTATGTGAAGATCGAAGAGACCATCAGGGGCTTCGACGAGATCATCGAGGGCAAGCACGACGAAGTCCCCGAGTCGGCCTTCTTCTTGAAGGGCACGATCGACGAGGTCGTCTCTGCCGCCCGATGACCGGCGCATCTCTTTGTCCTCGCTCGCTCGCGTGCTGGCCGGTTCGGGGATTCGAGCGCGAAAGCGCGAGTGTCTCCCGGTTCGGTCGCCATGCTCCCTGCGTCCTTGAGCTGCTTGGTCCTCGGCCGGCAGAGGGCGCAGGAGGGGAAGCCGAGTAATGCCTCACACGCCGTTCCCCGCCGAAGTGCTCACGCCCGAAGGCGAGATATTCGCCGAGGACATCGAGATGCTCTCGACCGTCACCACCGTCGGCTCGCTCGGGATCCTCGCCAACCACCAGCCGGTGCTCGCCACGCTCGAGCCGACCGAGCTGCGGCTGTACCGCTCGGACTCGGAGATCGTGCGCTTCGCCACCGCCGAGGGCTACCTGCAGTTCGCCGAGAACCGCGCGCTCGTGCTGGTCCAGGAAGCGATCGCTCCCGACCAGCTCGATCGCCAGGAGCTGCAGACCAAGCTGTCAGAGGCCCAGGCCGCGGCCGAGAGCGCGGACTACGGCAGCGAGCGCCAGGCGCGCGCGCTGCGCGACGTGCGTCGCTACCAGGCGTTCCTCGCGGTCGCCGAGTAGCCTGCGCAGAGATGCCCGCCGCCGATCCCGCGACCGCGCACTTCGAGCGCAAGCGCCCCGGATGGTTCACCTCGCGCGTGTTCAACCCGCTCGTCGCGCTCCTCACGCGCCTCGGCGTCAGCCTGGCCGGCTCGCGCGTGCTCGAGGTCCGCGGCCGCAGCTCCGGCCAGCCGCGGCGCACGCCCGTCAACCTGCTCACCTTCGAAGGCCAGCGCTACCTCGTGGCTCCACGCGGCGAGACCCAGTGGGCGCGCAACCTACGCGCCAGCCGGGAGGGACGACTGCTCGTCGGCAGGCACAGCGAGAGCTTCACGGCGACCGAGCTCGGCGACGAAGAAAAGCCGCCCGTGCTGCGCGCCTATCTCAAGCGCTGGAAGTTCGAGGTCGGCGTCTTCTTCGACGGCGTCGGCCCGGACTCGTCTGACGAGCAACTGCGCGCCGCGGCTCCCAAGCACCCGGTGTTTCGCCTCGGCCCAAGCGCCACTTGAACGACCCGTCCCAGCCCGTGCCGTCTCGTGTAACCGGCTCGTTGCCAGTCTGGCCCACCGGCCGTCGCCACCGGTAGCCTTCTGCGCCCGATGAACGCCCAACGTGAACCAATCGGAGTGATCGGCACCGGCTACGTCGGCCTGGTCACGGCCGTCGGCTTCGCCGAGCTCGGCAGCGAGGTCTGGTGCGTGGACATCGACGCCGACAAGATCGCGCGCCTGCGCGCCGGCGAGGTGCCGATCTACGAGCCCGGCCTCGACGAGCTGCTCGCGCGCAACGCCGGCCGGCTGCACTTCACGACCGAGCTCGCGCCGGTGCTCGAGGGGGCGCGCCTGCTGTTCGTGGCGGTCGGCACCCCGCCGACGCATTCGGGCGACGCCGACCTCGCGGCCGTCAACGCGGTCGTCGAGGCGATGCCCGCCTCGGCCGAGCACGCGCTCGTGATGAAGTCGACCGTGCCCTGCGGCACCGGCGCGACGATCCAGCGCACGTTTCGCGAGCGCGCCAAGTCGGGCATGGCCTACGTGTCATGCCCCGAGTTCCTCAAGGAGGGCTCCGCGGTCAAGGACTTCCTGCATCCCGACCGCGTCGTCGTCGGCGACAACCGCGACTGGGCGGGCGACGCCGTCGTCGAGCTGTACCGACCGCTGCTCCTCGAGGTCCACGGCGGCTCCGGCAGCGGCGAGCTCGTGCGCACCGACGTCGCCAGCGCCGAGATGATCAAGCTCGCCGCCAACGCGTTCCTCGCCACCAAGATCTCGTTCATCAACGAGATCGCCAACGTCTGCGAGGAGACCGGCGCCGACGTGATCGAGGTGGCTCGCGGCGTGGGCCTCGACGAGCGCATCGGGCCGCGCTTCCTGCAGGCCGGGATCGGCTACGGAGGCAGCTGCTTCACCAAGGACGTCAGCGCGCTCAAGCTGCTCGCGGCCAACTCCGGCTACCACTTCCAGCTGCTGAGCTCGGTGATCGAGGTCAACGAGCTGCAGAAGCGGCGCGTCGTCTCCAAGCTGCAACGCCACGTGGGCCAGCTCGCCGGCAGGCGCATCGGCCTGCTCGGACTCGCGTTCAAGCCCGAGACCGACGACATGCGCGGAGCCTCCTCGCTGGTGCTCGCCGCGCGACTGCTCGCGGAGGGCGCCGAGGTCAGCGCATATGACCCGGTGGCCGAGACCGAGGCGCGCAAGCTGATGCCACAGCTCTCCTATCGCGACACGGCGCTCGACGCGGTCCGCGACGCCGACGCGGTGGTGCTCGTGACCGAGTGGAAGGAGCTGCGCGAGCTCGACTGGAACGAGGTCGCACGCGCGATGCGCGGCACGATCGTGATCGATGGGCGCAACGCCCTCGACGCCGACGCCGTGCGGGCGGCAGGCCTCGCCTACGAAGGCATCGGGCGGGGATCCCAGGTCAGCTCGAGCGAGCCGGTGGTTCCGGCCGGCCGCAACTGATGCAGGCGGTGATCCTGGTCGGGGGCGAGGGCACGCGCCTGCGCCCGCTCACCTCGACCGTGCCCAAGCCGGTCGTCCCGCTCGTGGACCGGCCGTTCATCGCCTTCATGCTCGAATGGCTGAAGACACACGGCATCGACGACGTGATCATGTCCTGCGGCTTTCTCGCCACCAGCGTGCGCAACGTGCTCGGCGACGGCTCCGGCGTCGGCGTCAGGCTGCGCTACGTCGAGGAGCCCGACCCGCGCGGCACCGCGGGTGCACTGAAGTTCGCCGAGCGGCTGCTCGACGAACGCTTCCTGATGCTCAACGGCGACGTCCTCACCGACATCGACCTGACCGGTCAGATCGCCCAGCACGAGCGCACCGGAGCCAAGGCCACGCTCGCGCTCGCCCCGGTCCGCGACCCGAGCACATACGGGCTCGTGCACCTGCACGCCGACCGCTCGGTCAAGGACTTCCTCGAGAAGCCCAGCCCCGACCAGATCGACACGAACATGATCAGCGCCGGCGTCTACGTGCTGCAGCGCGACGTACTCGAGCTGGTCCCACCCGACCGCAACGTCTCGATCGAGCGCGAGATCTGGCCCGCCCTGATCGGCAATGGCCTATATGGGTTCCCGGTCGACGCCTACTGGCTCGACATCGGCACGCCCGAGCGCTACCTGCAGGGCACCTTCGACATCATCGAGGGCAACGTCGACACCGCCGTGCGCGCCCGTCTCGGCGACAGCTGGCTGGCGGTCGACGCCGGCGCCGAGCTGCACGGCCGCGCGATCCCGCCGGCGGTCATCGAGCGCGGCGCCCACGTCGCCCCGGGCGCCCACGTCGGCAGCCTCGTCGTGCTCGGCCGCGACGTGCGCGTCGGCGCCGGCAGCACGGTCGAGCGCTCGGTCCTGCTCAGCGGCGCCGAGATCGGCTGCGGCTGCACCCTGCGCGACTGCGTCGTCGCGGCCGGCTGCCGCGTCGGCGACGGCACTCGCCTGGAGGGCGGCGCCGTGCTCGGCGAGGGCGTCACCGTCGGGGCAGACAACACGATCGCCCGGGGGGCGCGTATCTTCCCTAATGTCACGCTGCCCGACGGTGCGATCAAGTTCTGAGCGAGCCCACGCGCGCGCGTGGGCCGGCACTGCGGCGGCCTCACGAGCCGTAGGCCGCGATCGAGACCATCTACCAGCAGACCGCCCATCCGAGCAGCAGCCGACCGACCATCACCCGCCATCCACGCAGCGATCCAGACCCGCCAGCCGACCACGCTCCGCCCCGATCCGGACCACCATCCCGACCCAGTTTCCACGACCCGAGTTTCCAAGGCGACAGGAGGCGAGCAGATGACTGACGCAAGCGAGGCCCTCGCCACACCGGTGGACGAACAGGGCGCGCTCTCGCGCGAGGCGATCGCGCGCGTGGACACATCGGGCGAGCTCGACGACGTGCTATCGCTGCCCGAGCAGCTGCGCGACGCCGTCTGGCGAGTCGAGTCGGCGATCATGCAGGACTGGGACACCCCCGCCGGGCTCGTGGTGGCGGGCATGGGCGGCTCGGCGATCGGCGGAGCGCTCGCCCGCGCCGCGCTCGGCGACCACGCCTCCCGGCCGATCTTCGTCACCCGCGCCTACGGCCTGCCGAGCTGGACCACGCCCGACACGATGGTGCTGCTGGCGAGCTACTCCGGCGAGACCGAGGAGACGCTCGCCTGCTACGAGTCCGCCGGCGCCCTCGGCGCCAAGCGCACCGTCGCCACGACCGGCGGGCGCCTGGCCGAGATGGCCCGCGCCGACGGCGTCCCGGTGATCCCGCTGCCGGGCGGCTTTCAGCCGCGTGCCGCGGTCGCCTACATGATCGTCGCCGCGCTCGAGGTCGCCGCGCTGTGCGGCGTCGGTCCGCGCCTCACCGCCGAGATCGACGTCGCCGCCTCGCACACCGAGCAGCTCGTAGCCGAGTGGGGCCCCGACGCCCCCGAGGACTCGCTCGCCAAGTCGATCGCGCGCGGCCTGTTCGGCACGACCCCGGTGATCGCCGGCGCCCGCCTCACCGCTCCGATCGCCTACCGCTGGAAGACCCAGATCAACGAGAACGCAAAGCTGCCGTGCTTCTTTCACGAACTGCCGGAGCTCGACCACAACGAGCTCGTCGGCTGGGAGGGAGCCCCTTCGGTCGGCCGCTTCTCGGCGGTCTTCCTGGACGACTCCGACATCCATCCGCGCGTCAAGGCCCGCATGGAGCTCACCGAGCGCCTGATCGCTCCGTATGCCGCGACCGTGTTCCGCCCGCAGACGCGCGGCGAGACCTCGGTCGAGCGCGTCATCTCACTGGTGCTGCTCGGCGATCTCGTGTCGATCTACCTCGCCGCGCTGCGCGGGGTCGATCCAACGCCAGTCAAAGCCATCGACGAGCTCAAGGCGGCGCTGGCGAGCAGTTGACGACGGCGGGCTGCTGACCTGGCGGGCTGCTGACCTGGCGGGCTGCTGGCGCTGGCGGGCTGCTGGCGCTGGCGGGCGTCCTGACGCTGGCGAGCAGTTGGCGCCGGCCAGCTGCTGGCGCTGGCGGGCAGTTGAGGCTGGCAGGCCGCCCGATGCGGGCCGTTGGGAGCGTGGCCTTGTGATACGGTCGAAGCAGGCCGAGGAGCGCTGCGACGGGCTGCCCGCCACGCTCGGCCACCCTCTTCAGCAAGGGCGCTCATCTGACCGGACAGGAGGACTCGTCATGTCAGCAATGACCCCAACGGCCGCGCGCGGCGTCGACACGTCCGCGCCCAACACCGACTTCAACGTCGCCGACCTCTCGCTCGCGGAGTTCGGGCGCAAGGAGATACGACTCGCCGAGCACGAGATGCCCGGGCTGATGGCCATCCGCGCCGAGTACGCCGCCGCCCAGCCGCTCGCCGGCGCGCGCATCACCGGATCGCTGCACATGACGATCCAGACAGCGGTGCTGATCGAGACGCTGACGGCTCTCGGCGCGCAGGTGCGCTGGGCCAGCTGCAACATCTTCTCGACCCAGGACCATGCCGCGGCCGCCGTGGCGGTCGGCCCCCAGGGCACCGCCGAGGAGCCGCGCGGCGTGCCCGTGTTCGCCTGGAAGGGCGAGACGCTCGAGGAGTACTGGGCCTGCACCGAACGGGCCCTGCGCTGGCCCGACGCCGACCAGAGTCCCGCCGCCGCCGCCGCCGCCGCCGGCCTCAACGCGGGAACCCGAGTGGCCGGCAACGGAGCGAGCGGCAACGGCTCGGCCCACGGAGCCCCCGGCCTCGGCTCGGCCGGCCCCAACATGATCCTCGACGACGGCGGCGACGCCACCCTGCTCGTGCACAAGGGAGCGCAGTTCGAGCGCGCCGGAGCCGTCCCCGATCCGGCCGGCGCGGACTCGCACGAGCTGCAGATCGTGCTCTCGCTGCTCGAGCGCTCGCTCGGCGAGGATCCTCAGCGCTGGACGAGGATCGCGGATGGCGTCCAGGGCGTCACCGAGGAGACCACCACGGGTGTCCACAGGCTGTACGAGATGGCCCAGGCCGGCGAGCTGCTGTTCGCGGCGATCAACGTCAACGACTCGGTCACCAAGTCGAAGTTCGACAATCTCTACGGTTGCCGCCACTCGCTCGTCGACGGCATCAACCGCGCCACCGACGTGATGATCGGCGGCAAGATGGCTGTCATCTGCGGGTTCGGCGACGTCGGCAAGGGCTGCGCCGAGTCGCTGCGCGGGCAGGGGGCCCGCGTCGTGATCACCGAGATCGACCCGATCTGCGCGCTGCAGGCGGCCATGCAGGGCTACGAGGTCAAGACGCTCGACGACGTCATCGGCGAAGGCGACATCTTCGTGACGGCCACCGGCAACAAGGACATCATCACGGCGGCGCACATGGCGCGCATGAAGCACCAGGCGATCGTCGGCAACATCGGGCACTTCGACAACGAGATCGACATCGCCGGGCTCGCCCAGGTCCCCGGCGTCGAGAAGATCAACATCAAGCCGCAGGTCGACGAGTGGGTGTTCCCGGACACTGCGGAGCGCCCGGCCCACGCGATCATCATGCTGTCCGAGGGCCGCCTGCTGAACCTCGGCAACGCCACCGGCCATCCGAGCTTCGTGATGAGCAACTCCTTCACCAACCAGGTGATCGCGCAGATCGAGCTCTACAGCAAGAACGACCGGTACGAGCGCTCCGTGTACGTGCTCCCCAAGCACCTCGACGAGAAGGTCGCGCGCCTGCACCTCGACGCGCTCGGCGTGCGCCTGACGCAGCTCACGCCCGAGCAGGCCGCCTATCTCGGTGTCCCCGTCGAGGGCCCGTACAAGCCCGACCACTACCGCTACTAGCCGCCCGCGCGGCCGCGGGCGGCGATCCGGTAGCTTGCCGCGCGATGAGATCGATGGTTCTCGCCGCCGGCCTGGGCACGCGCCTGCGGCCGCTCACGAACGAGATCACCAAGCCGATGGTCCCCGTGCTCGACCGGCCGGTGATGGCCCACATCATCGACCTGCTCGACCGCTACGGGTTCGACCAGACGATCGCCAACCTGCACTGGTTCCCGGACTCGATCCGCGAGCACTTCGGCGAGCGCCTGTCCTACCGCTACGAGCCCGAGCTGCTCGGCACCGCCGGCGGCGTGCGCGCCTGCGCCGAGTTCTTCGGCGGCGAGCCGTTCCTGGTGATCTCGGGCGACGCGCTCACCGACATCGATCTGCACGCCCTCGCGAGCAGGCACCGCGAAGCGGGCGGCATCGCCACGCTGGCCGTCAAGAAGGTCGCCGACACGCGCGAGTTCGGCGTCGTCCTGCACGACAGCGACGGGCGCATCACGGGCTTCCAGGAGAAGCCATCTGCCGATGAAGCGCTCTCGGATCTGGGCAACTGCGGCATCTACGTCTTCTCGCCCGAGATCTTCGACTACTTTCCCGAGCGCCCGTTCGTGGACTGGGCCCAAGATGTGTTCCCGACGCTGCTCGCCGAAGACATCCCCTTTCACATCCACGAGATCCGCGAATACTGGAACGACGTCGGCTCGCTCGCGGAGCTCCGCCAGGGAACCTTCGATGCGCTCGCCGGCCAGCTGCATCTGGAGATAGACGGCAGCGAGCGCCAGCCCGGCGTGATCGTCGCGGGCGACACAGAGCTGCCGGCCGACACGGAGATCGAGGGACCCGCGTGGATCGGCCGGGACGTGACGATCGCGGCCGGAGCTCGCCTGATCGGACCGCTCGTGCTCGGCGACAGCGCCAGCGTCGGCGCCCGCGCGCAGCTGCGCGAGACGATCGTATTCCCCGGCACCGACCTGGCGGCCGGATCGATCCTGATCGGCGCCATCTGCGGGCACGCCGGGATCCTCGAGAGCGTCCGCCCGCGCGCGCTCCAGCACCGGTCGGTCGGCCAGGCCTGATCCGCCAGTCCGGGTGGGAGCTTCAGTAACGAGGTTCCGGTGGCCAAGACGGAGGGCCGGAGGTTGGCGACGCAGGCGCGCGCACGCCCACGCGCGTGCGTCGTAAAATCTGCGACATCCATGTCCTCCCAGACGCGGCCGTGCGCTGCGGTCGCGGGCGCGCCTGCCGCGCCGCCCGCCCGATCGTGAGACCTCGCCTCGGTCGCCACGACACGAATGGAGCCTGCGATGCAGATCGACGTCAAGGGTCGCAATGTCCAGGTCAGCGAGCAGCTGCGCGAGCGTCTGCGGCGTCGCCTCGACAAGGTCTCGAAGCAGGTGTCCGAGCTGGCTCGGCTCGAGGTCGAGGTCTACGAAGAGCGCAACCCCTCGATCGCCGACTGCCAGGTCGCCGAGGCGACGCTCTACCTGAAGGGCGCCACGCTGCGCGCCCGCGACGCCTCGCCCGACATGGACCACTCGCTGAAGCTCGTCGTCGACGAGCTTGCGCGACAGGTCAAGCGCCATCGCGACAAACGGCGTCATCGCCGCGACGGCCATGCGGCGGCGGCAGAAGCCGGCGCGGCCGAAGCGGGCGCCGCGGAATAGGCGCCTGCGCAGCCGTCCAGGGGGTTCTCGGCAGGGCGGCGCGGGACCCGGTCTGCAGCCGCTGCGCCGAGAAGGGCGCTGCGAGGCCTGGCGCAGGGAGTCATTTGCCGGGTGGCAGGCCGTTGCGCCGAAGGCCGGCGCGGCGGACTCGGCGCCCCGCGCCTGCCCACGCCTTCGGCTGCGCCGGACAGCTAACCTGGGGGCGTGTCTCCATCGCTGCTCGATCGCGCGCTCAACGTAGGTGAGTCCAAGAAGTTCAAGAGCTACCAGAAGCGCGTCGCCCTGATCAACGCGTTCGAGCCCGAGCTCGAGCTCGAGTCCGACGCCGAGCTGCGCGAGCGCATGGACGCGTTGCGCGAGCGCGCGGCGCAGGGGGAGTCGCTCGAGCAGCTGCTGCCGGAGTGCTTCGCGATCGTGCGCGAGACCGGCAAGCGCACGCTGTCGATGCGCCACTTCGACGTCCAGCTGATCGGCGGCATGGTCCTGCACGACGGCTGCATCGCCGAGATGAAGACCGGCGAGGGCAAGACGCTGACCGCCACGCTCGCGGTCGTGCTCAACTCGCTGGCCGTGCGCGATCGCCGTCCCGACGATCCAGAGGACGCTCCACGCGAGCGCCGCGGCGTGCACGTAGTCACCGTCAACGACTACCTGGCGCGCCGCGACGCCGAATGGATGAGCCCGATCTACGACGCGCTCGGCGTCTCGGTCGGCGTGATCGAGAACCTGCAGCCCTACGAGGAGAAGCAGGCCGCCTACGCCTGCGACGTCGTCTACGGAACCAACTCCGAGTTCGGCTTCGACTACCTGCGCGACAACATGGCCAAGGACCTCTCCGAAAAGGTCCAGCGCGGGCACTACTTCGCGATCGTCGACGAGGTCGACAACATCCTGATCGACGAGGCCCGCACGCCGCTGATCATCTCGGGCGCGCCCGAACAGGCGGCCGACCTGTACGTCAAGTTCGCCCGCCTGGCGCCGCAGCTGAAGTCGGGGAAAACGCCCGACGGGATGGACCCGCGCATGAAGAAGCAGTTCGTCGCCGACTTCGACTACGAGCCCGACGAGAAGCAGAAAATCGTGGCGATCACCGAGCAGGGCGTCGCCAAGGCCGAGCGCTTCCTTGGCATCGACCACCTCTATCGCGCCGAGAACGGGCACCTGGTCAATCACCTGATCCAGGCGCTGCGCGCCGAGTCGCTTTACAAGCGCGAAGTCGACTACGACGTGATCGACGGCGAGGTCAAGATCATCGACGAGTTCACGGGCCGCATCCTCGACGGCCGGCGCTGGTCCGAGGGCCTGCACCAGGCGGTCGAGGCGAAGGAGGGCGTCGCGGTCAAAGAGGAGAACCAGACGCTCGCCACGATCACCTACCAGAACTTCTTCCGCCTGTACGACAAGCTCGCGGGCATGACCGGCACGGCCCTGACCGAGGCCACCGAGTTCATGAAGATCTACGAGCTGCCCGTCGTGCAGGTGCCGACCAACATGCCGATGGTCCGCGACGATCGCAACGACCAGGTCTACAAGACCAAGGAGGGCAAGTGGACCGCTGTCACCAAAGAGATCATCCAGCGCCACGAGAACGGCCAGCCGGTGCTCGTCGGCACGATCTCGGTCGAAGTCTCCGAACTGCTCTCCGAGCGGCTCACCAAGCGCGGCGTCGCCCATTCGGTACTCAACGCCAAACCCGAGCACGCCGCCCGCGAGGCTGAGGTCGTCGCCGAGGCAGGCGCTCCCGGGGCGGTCACGATCGCGACCAACATGGCCGGCCGCGGCGTGGACATCAAGCTCGGCGGCAACCCCGAGCATCTCGCGCGACTGCAGCTCGCAAAGGAGGGCATCGAGCCCGACGCCGAAGGCTACGAGGAGCGCCTGGCCGCCACCGCCGCCGAGATCGAGCCGCGCGTCGCCGCCGATCGCGAACGCGTGATGGCCGCCGGCGGCCTGTTCATCTGCGGCACCGAGCGCCACGAGTCGCGCCGCATCGACAACCAGCTGCGCGGGCGCTCCGGGCGCCAGGGCGACCCCGGCGAGAGCCGCTTCTTCCTGTCGGCCGAGGACGACCTCGTGCGGCTGTTCGCGGGCGATCGCATCTACCGCATCCTCGACAAACTCGGCGGCGTCGACGACGAGGGCAACGAGGAACCGATCGAGGCGGGCATGCTCTCCAAGCAGATCGAGAAAGCCCAGAAGAAGGTCGAGGAACAAAACTTCCTGATCCGCAAACGCGTGCTCGAGTACGACGACGTGATGAACGAGCAGCGCCGCGTCGTGTATCGCTACCGCGACGGCGTGCTCGAAGGCGAAAGCATCGGCGAGGAGGCGCGCGAACAGATCGAGGGCGTGCTCGACCGTACGATCGCCCAGTACACGCCCGGCGACTACGTCGAGGACTGGGACCTCGACGGGCTGTTCGTCGCGCTCGGGCAGTTCTTCCCGGTCGACCTCGACGACGAGGACCTCGCCCCCGACACCGCCGACCGCGACTCGCTCAGCGCGCGCGTCGGCGAGCTCGCACTCGAGCGCTACAACGCCCGCGAAGCCGAGCTCGGCGAGGAGCTGATGGGCGCGCTCGAGCGCTTCCTGCTGCTGCAGATCATCGACGAGCGCTGGCGCGAGCACCTGTACGACATGGACTACCTGCGCGAGGGCATCCACCTGCGCGGATTTGCCCAGATCGACCCGCTCGTCGCATACAAGAACGAGGCCTTCGACCTGTTCGGCGATCTGATGAACAGCATCTGGGCCGACTACACGCGCATGATCTTCAACGTCCAGGTCAACGTCGAAGGCCAGAACGGCGGCTCCGGTCCAGGCCAGCCCGGGATCCCGGCGTTCGCCGCGAGCGGCAGCGCCACACAGCCCGCCCGCGTCTCCTACTCGGGCGGCACGTCGCTCGCGGGCGCGGGCGCGATGGCCGCCGCCGCCGCCGCGGCGGGTGAAAACCGCCAAGCCGAAGAAGGCGCAGTGCTGGAAGGCGGAATGCAGGCCGTGGCGGCGCCCGTGGTCGAGCAGCGCGTGGTCGACGAGGACCAGCAGGTCGGCCGCAACGACCCGTGCTGGTGCGGGAGTGGCAAGAAGTTCAAGAAGTGCCACGGCGCGTAGGGGCCCCGTGGACCGCTCCCCCGCTTGATAGCGTGAGCGCGTGGCCACGACCGCTCCCAGTGAACCCACGCCTCAGCGTCTGGCCGCCATCCGCGAGCAGCTGCAGCTGTTAGCGGACTATCTTTGACCCGGCTGCGCTGGGTGAGCGCGTGGCTGCGCTCGAGACGCAGATGGGGGAGAAGGACTTCTGGGATGACCCCGATCGCGCCGCGGCCGTATCGGCCGAGCACGCTCGCGCATCCAAGCGCCTGCAGAGCTTCGACGCGCTGCGCTCGGACATCGAGGATCTCGACGGCCTGGTCGAGATGGCCGCGGAGGACGCCTCACTGCAGGACGAGGTCGACGAGCAGATCGCCTCGGTCGAGCGGCGTCTGGAGGCGCTCGAGGAGCAGCGGCTGTTCTCGGGGCCCTACGACGCGGGCGACGCGCTCGTAACCGTCAACGCCGGCGCCGGCGGCACCGACGCCCAGGACTGGGCCGAGATGGTCCTGCGCATGGAGATGCGCTGGGCCGAGTCGCGCGGCTTCGAGGTCCAGCTGCTCGAGGCCAGCCCCGGCGAGGAGGCCGGCATCAAGTCCGCCACCTTCGAGGTCTCCGGGGAGAACGCCTACGGGCTGTTCGCGGCCGAGCGCGGCGTCCACCGGCTCGTGCGCCTGTCGCCGTTCGACTCGGCCCACCGACGCCAGACGAGCTTCGCCGGAGTCGAGGTCGCGCCGGTCGTCGCGGCGGCGTCGGACGAGATCGAGATCGACGACGACGACCTGCAGGTCGACACCTATCGGGCCTCGGGCGCCGGCGGACAGCACGTCAACAAGACCGACTCGGCGGTGCGCATCACGCACAGGCCCTCCGGCATCGTCGTGCAGTGCCAGAACGAGCGCTCGCAGTCCTCCAACCGGGCCACCGCGATGGCGATGCTGCGGGCCAAGCTGCTCGAGCGTCGCGAGCGCGAACGCGCCGAGGAGATCGCCCGCGAGAAGGGCGAAGCGCAGGACGTCAACTTCGGCTCGCAGATCCGCTCCTACGTCACCCATCCGTATTCGCTCGTCAAGGACCACCGCACGAGCTTCGAGATGGGCGATGTGCAGCGCGTCTTCGACGGCGACCTCGACGGCTTCGTGCGCGCCTACCTGCTGCAGGCCGCCGCCGCCAGCTCGCCGGCATGAGCCGGCGGCACCTCTCGGTCTGACCCAGCTACGTTAGCGTATACGCTACCATTGACACATGGCGTACTCCAGAGAAGTCGCCGGAGAGCTGATTCGGGACATTCGCCGGCGTAGCGGCCTGCGCCAGGCGGAGCTCGCCCGGCGAGCGGGCCTGCCCAGGTCGGTGGTGAGCGCATACGAGCGCGGTCATCGTCAGCCCGGTGTCGATGCGCTGGCGCGCCTCGCGGCTGCCGCCGGAATGGAGCTGAGAGTGAGTTCGGTCCCGCCGGTGGATCCCGATCGCGCGGGGCGAATCCTTGCGCAGGTGCTGGATCTTGCCGAGTCGCTGCCCGCACGCCGGCGTGGGCGACTCGAGTATCCGTCGCTGCAGGGCCTGCCTGGATGAAGCAGCCCCCGCCTGCATGAGCCTGCTCGGTCAGCGGCTGCTGGACGTCCACGCCGCGCTGAGCCAGGCAGAACTGCCGCACGCATTCGGCGGTGCCATCGCGCTCGCATACTGCACCCGAGAGCCGCGCGGCACCCGCGATCTCGACGTGAACGTGTTCGTCGACCCCGCACGCGCCGCTGAGGTCTTCGCCGCGCTGCCCGACGCGGTGAGCGTGACCGGAGCGAGCGTCGCGACCGCCCGACGCGACGGTCAAGCGCGGGTCTGGTGGGATGACACGCCGATCGACGTTTTCCTCGACGTCCACCGCTTTCACGGCGAGGTCGCCGACAGCGTACGCCTCGTCGTGTTCGAGGATCACGAGATCCCGGTGGTCGGCTGCACGGCGCTGGCGGTCTTCAAGGCACTGCTGGGTCGCACCAAGGATTGGGCCGACATCGAGGAGATGGGCGGCGCCGGGACGCTCGACTTTCCGCACGCGCTTGCCTGGGTCGAGCGCCTGCTCGGCCCGGAGAGCCCGACCACGCGGCGGCTCGCCTCGCTATCAGGCTAGCCGAGCGGCGCGAGCGTCATCGACAGATCGAGCGCCGGCGCGGAGTGGGTGAGGGCGCCCATCGAGATGAAATCGACTCCGGTCAGGGCCCGTTCGCGCAGGTTCTCGAGCGTGACATTGCCGCTCGCCTCGAGCGTCGCTCGGCCCGCGACGTGATCGACGGCCGCGCGGAGCTGCGCGACGCTCATGTTGTCGAGCAGCAGCCGCGGCGCGCCCGCCGCGAGCGCCTGGTCGATCTCGTCGAGGTCGCGCACCTCGACCTCGAGCGTGTCCGCCAAGTGCGGCGCATGCCCGCGCGCTCTCTCCACTGCCGCGGCGATCCCGCCCGCGGCGGCGACGTGGTTCTCCTTGATCAGGATCGCGTCGAACAGCCCGACGCGATGGTTGCTTGCGCCGCCGGCCGCAACCGCGGCCTTCTCCAGCAGCCGCAGCCCCGGCGTCGTCTTGCGCGTGTCGAGCACCGTCGCGCCCGTGCCCGCCACCGCCCGCGCCGCCCGCGCCGCCGCGGTCGCCACCCCCGAAAGATGGCCGAGGAAGTTCAGGGCGGTTCGCTCCGCCGTCAGCAGCGCACCGGCAGAGCCCGTGATCGACAGCACCGGACCGCCCTCATCGCGCCATAGCCCCTCATCGACGGAACGCTCGCACCGAACGCCCGCGTCGAGCACGACGAACGTCGCTTCGGCGGCTTCGAGCCCGTAGACGCTCCCGGGCGCCTTCTGGACGATCAGCCCCTGCGCGCGCGCCTCTCGCGCCACCGTGGCGGCCGTTGTCACATCGCCGGACCCCACGTCCTCGTCGAGGGCTCTCCGTACGAGCGCTCGCAGCTCGTCTGCTGGCATTGCCGTGCCCATCGGAACGCCAGGGTAGTCGGCTGCGGCGCCAGGGACCGTCGAGGCCGGGCATCGCCGCCCGGCCGCGGGCGGCTCGGGTCGCGGGGAGCACTCGGCCGCGGGGGGCGAGTCGGGTCGCGGGGAGCACTCGGCCGCGGGCGACCCAGGTCGCGGGGATAGACTGGAGAAGGTGCGGTCGCTGCCGATGATCCCGACCCCCCAGCCTCTGCCCGAGCTGACGGCAGAGCAGACCGCGGAGCTCCATGAAGAAGTCCGCGAGCTCGCCGCCGAGCGCCGCGCCGTGATCCTCGCTCACAACTATCAGGTCCCCGAGATCCAGGACGTCGCAGACTATGTCGGCGACTCGCTCGGGCTGTCACGGCGCGCGGCGGCCACCGATGCGCAGGTGATCGCCTTCTGCGGCGTCCACTTCATGGCCGAGACCGCCTCGATCCTGTGCCCGGAGAAGACCGTCCTGATCCCCGACCTCGACGCCGGCTGCTCGCTGGCTGCGTCGATCGATGCAGCGCAGCTCGCCGACTGGCGCGCCCAATACCCCGACGGGGTCGTCGTCATGTACGTCAACACCACGGCCGAGGTCAAGGCGCTGACCGACTACTGCTGCACCTCGGCCAACGCGGTGGACGTCGTGCGCCACATCTACGCAACACACGGTCAGGATACCGAGATCCTGTTCGGCCCGGACATGTGGCTCGGCGCGTTCGTCGAGAAGGAGCTCGGCCGGCGCATGCACGTGTGGGACGGCGAGTGTCACGTCCATGCCGGCATCCGCCCGGCCGATATCGAGGCCACGCGTGCGGCCCACCCCGACGCCGACTTCTTGATCCATCCGGAGTGCGGCTGCGTCACGAGCGTGATGGAGTACGTCGCCGCCGGCGACATCTCCTCCGAGGGTGTCCACATGTTCTCGACCGGCGGCATGCTCCGCTACGCGGAACGGCTCGAGCGCGAGGCCGGCGGGGGGGACGAAATCGGCGCACCGCGCGCGCCCGCGCGCACGCATGGCCCTCGCCGGGAGGCGGTCGTGGCCACCGAGACCGGCATGCTCTATCCGCTGCAGATGGCCGCGCCCGACGTCACCTTCATCCCGGCCAACCCCGAGGCCTCTTGTGTCTTCATGAAGATGATCACGCTGCCGAAGCTGCGCGACGCCCTGCGCGACCTGAAGTTCGAGGTGCGCGTCCCGGACGACGTGGCCGCGCGCGCGCGCATCCCGATCGACCGCATGGTCGCGCTCGGCTGAGCGCCCGGCCGCGCGCGGGTCCGCGCCGCGCCCGAGGCCCGGCCGTGCATCCACTCGCGCCACGTCGGGCGCCTGCGCCGGGCGCGCTCCCGCGCCTATTCGGACGAGGACGTCCGCTTGGCCGCGTGAGGCTCCAGTGAGCTGCACCACTGCGCCGCCCCCAGCGTGATCATGCGCAGCTGGCGGCGGGCGTTCGCGACGATCTCCGCCTCGGCGGTCGGGTCGTGCTGCGGCGCGTCGAGGATCGCCTCGGCGGTCGCGACCATCGCGTTCACCATCAGTCCCGCGAGCAGCTGCAGATCCTCGCCGCTCCAGCGCTCGAGGTAGGGCAGGCGCGCGAGATCGGTCGCCAGGTCGCTCGCGAACAGGCGGATCTCGCTGCGGATCGCGCGCCGCAACACCGCGACTCCGCCATAACGCTCGCGCGCGATGAAGCGGAAGTGCGTGTCGTGCTCGTGGACGTACGCTGCGAGGATCTCAACCGAGTTGCGGATCATGTGCTCGTAGGTGCGCGGGTCCGCGCGCGCCTGGCTGAGCATCGCGCGCAGCGTCCGGAAGGACTCCTCGATCAGGGCCAGGCCGAGCTCCTGCATGTCCTCGAAATGGCGGTAGAAGGCCGTCGGCACCACGCCCGCCGCGCGTGTCACCTGGCGCAGGCTGAGGCTGGAGAAGCTCTGCCCCTCCAGCTGCGCCAGCGCGGCGTCGAGCAGCGCCTGGCGGGTGCGCTGCTTTCGCTCTTGACGCGTTACGCCGCCGTCTGGAGCACGATCGTGCACACTCATTGTGTGACGAGCTTCACATATGTATCGCTTGCACGCAAGTGGTGTAGCTGTATCCTGTGAACATTCGTGCACTGACTGATGTAGAGCGTCGCGGCCCGGGTGCCGCCGCCGCGCCCCGTGGTCTGGGCCAGCGCCTGCTGCGTTCGAGCCTGCTCGAGGCGCTCGCCCATCCGCACGGCGTGGACCGCTACGTCGAGCTCGTGCGCCCACTGCTGGTCACGCGCGAGGTGCGCGCCCAGGTCACGCGCGTTCACCGTCAGACGTCGAAGAGCGTCACGCTGACGCTCTGCCCCAATGAGAACTGGCTGGGTTCGCGCGCCGGCCAGTTCGTCTCGGTCAGCGTCGAGATCGGCGGGGTCCGCGAGACGCGGCCCTACTCTCCGGCAGGCTCGCAGCACGCCACGGCCGGCACGCTCGAGTTGACGGTCTCGACCCATCCGGACGGCAAGCTCTCGCGCCACCTGCGCGAGCACGCGCGACCCGGAATGATCGTCGGCCTGAGCCAGGCGCAGGGCGAGTTCGTGCTGCCCGCCGAGCTGCCCGAGCGGGTGCTCCTGATCAGCGGCGGCAGCGGCATCACGCCCGTGATGGCGATGCTGCGCACCCTCTGCGACGAGGGCTTCTCAGGCGAGATCGGCTTCCTCAACTACGCGCGATCGCAGCAGCTGGCGCTCTACGGCGGCGAGCTTGCAGAGCTGGCCGCGCGCCATCGCGGGCTGCGCGTGGCGCGCGGCTTCACGCGCGGGCGCGGTCAGCCGCTGACCGGACGCTTTTGCCGGGAGCACCTGCGTGCGGCGATCTCAGAGCACCGCGACGCCGCGACGTTCGTGTGCGGCCCGCCCGCGCTGATCGAGTCCGTCCGGACCCTCTGGGCCGAGGACGGGCTCGGTCAGCCGTCCGTCGAGACCTTCACGCCGCCCGTGCTGAGCTTCGACACCGAGGCCGCCGAGGGCCTGGTCAGCTTTGCGGCCAGCGGACGGCAGGCCGCCAACAGCGGCCTGCCGCTGCTCGAGCAGGCCGAGGACGCCGGCCTGGCGCCCGCGCACGGCTGTCGCATGGGCATCTGCAACACGTGCAGCTGCACGAAGATCTCGGGCAGCGTGCGCAACGTCTTCAACGGCGAGATCTCGACCGCCAGGGACGAGCAGATCCGTATCTGCTGCTCCGTGCCGGTCGGCGACGTCGTGCTCGACCTGTGAACCGCGATCCGATAAGGAGCTCGCCATGCCCACCGCCGCATCCGCCACATCCCCCAAGTCCGCCAAGTCCGCCAACGGCGGTCGAGCTGACGCTTCCTCGGCACGCGGCAAGCGCCGCGCGGCGCCGGCGAGGGCGAGCTCGACCCAGGCTGACGCCACCGCACGCGAGCTCACGCACGCCGACCCCACGGCGGCGCCCGAGCTGACGCCGGCCGAGCTCGAGGCCTTCGGTCGCGAGCTCGACGCGCTCCGCGCGCGTGTCGTCGCCGACCTCGGCGAGCGCGACGCCGACTACATCAACAGGGTCATCCGCGTCCAGCGCGGACTCGAGGTCGCCGGCCGCGGCCTGCTCTTCTTCGGCCTCTTCCCGCCGGCATGGATCGGCGGGACGGCAGCGTTGTCGCTGTCGAAGATCCTCGACAACATGGAGATCGGCCACAACGTGATGCACGGCCAGTACGACTGGATGAAGGACCCGCGCGTGGACGGCAAGTCGTTCGAGTGGGACACCGCCTGCCCTGCCGAGCAGTGGCGGCACTCGCACAACTACATGCACCACACGCACACGAACATCGTCGGCAAGGACCGCGACATCGGCTATGGCGTGCTGCGCATGTCCGAGGACCAGCGCTGGCATCCCTACTACCTCGGCAACCCGCTCTACGCGGCTCTGCTGGCGACCTTCTTCCAATATGGGGTCGCGCTCCACGACCTCGAAACCGAGCGGATCGCGGCGGGCGAGACGAGCTTCGGCGAGAAGCGGGAGATGTTGCGCGAGATCTGGCGCAAGACGCGCGCGCAGACGCTCAAGGACTATGTGCTGTTTCCGCTCCTTTCCGGTCCCTCGGCCCCGTTCGTGCTGGCCGGCAACCTCACCGCGAACCTGACCCGCAACGTGTGGGCGTTCACGATCATCTTCTGCGGACACTTTCCCGCGGGCACGCACGAGTTCAGCGAGGAGCAGGTCGAGAACGAGACGCGCGGCGAGTGGTACTACCGCCAGCTGCTGGGCTCGGCGAACCTCACCGGCGGCAAGCTCTTCCACATCCTCGCGGGCAACCTCAGCCACCAGATCGAGCACCACCTGTTCCCCGACCTGCCCGCTCACCGCTACGCAGAGATCTCGACGGAGGTGCGCAAGCTCACCCAGCGATATCGCATCCCCTACAGCACGGGCCCGCTGCGCAAGCAGTTCGGCAGCGTGGTACACAAGATCGTCAAGCTCGCGCTGCCGCCGCGGCGCGACGGCGCCGTCTCCGCACCCAAGGAGCACGGTGCCGGCGACCGGGCACGGACGCCGGAGCTCGCCGTATCGACGTGATTCGCGGATAAGCGGCAAACTGCTTCGCAGATGGGCGACAAACTCAACCGGCTCGAGACGCGCAAGGACACGATCCAGGTAGTGATCGAGTCGGGCGCCACGCACGTCGGCAGCATCGCCGCGGTGATCGCCGGCGCCGTGCGCGACGTCACGCGCGAGATCGGCGACTGGGCGACCGATGCGTTCGAGATCCGCGACGCCGCCCGGCGCGCGCACAGGGACGGCGAGGTCGCCTCGGAGGCGTCAGACCCGGAGCCGTAGAGCGGGTGCCGTGACGTGAGCGAGGCTCAGCCGCTCAGCTCGAGCACCGAGCGAATCCCGTCCTGTGCCTCCATCAGCTCGAAGGCACGGTTGACCTCCTGCAGCGGCATGCGGTGCGAGATGAACGGATCGACGTCGATCTCGCCCCGCATGTAGCGCTCGACGAGCTGGGGCACCTGGTCTCGTCCCTTGACGCCACCGAACGACGAGCCGCACACACGCCTTCCCGTGATCAGCAATCGCGGGACGATCTCGAGCACCTCGCCCTTGCCCGCCACGCCGCAGACCGTGCACAGGCCCCAGCCCATGCGCGCGGCCTGCACCGCTTCTGCCATCACCGAGACGAGCCCGGTCGCCTCGAACGTGTAGTCGGCGCCGAACCCGCCGGTGGCATCGAGCACGCGCTCGAGCACATCAGGGCCGGCATGCCAGAGATCGGTGGCGCCCTGGTCGCGAGCGAGACGCAGCCGATCCTCGGACAGATCCACGCAGACGATCCGCTCGGCTCCGCGCAGGCGGCATCCGGCGACCGCGCCCAGCCCGACCATCCCGGCGCCGAACACGACACACGTGCTGCCCGCCTGGACCTCGGCCGTGAACATCGCCGCGCCCAGGCCGGTGGACAGCCCGCAGGCGAACAGGCACGCGCGATCGAGTGGCGCCTCACGGCTGATCTTGGCCAGCGCGATCTCGGGCAGCACCGCGCACTCGGCGAACGTGGAGGTTCCCATGAAGTGGCGAATCGGCTCCCCGTCGAGTGAGAGACGCGTGGTGCCGTCGGGGAGGTAGCCCTTGTTCTGCTGCTCGCGGATCGCCAGACACAGGTTGGTGCGCGGACTGAGGCAGTGGATGCACTGCCGGCATTGCGGCGAGAACAGCGTCACCACATGATCGCCTGGCGCGACGCTGCTCACCTGCTCGCCGACAGCCTCGACGATCCCCGCGCCCTCGTGTCCGAGCACCGTCGGCGCGTATCCGGATGGATCTGCCCCGGAGGCGGAGTACATGTCGGTGTGGCACACGCCGCAAGCGACGAGCCTGACCAATGCCTCGCCGCGACGCGGACCGGCGAGCTCGAGATCCCTGATGGCGAGCGGCCGAGCGAACTCCTCCAGCACCGCCGCGCGAATCTTCACGCGTGCCTCCGCAACCAGTGCTCAGAATTCGGCTGCATCGTGAGGTCCCACGCAGGCGACGGCGAGCGTGTCGGCCACGCCTGCCGCGACCTCCTGCACCTCGGCGAGGCTGACATCGTCGAGCGCCTCGATCGCGGCGTCGGGGTCGATGTCCTCGCCGAACACGATCGTCCGGTTCGCGCCGTAGCGCGCGACAGCGCCCGAGTTCTCGAATGCCAGCACCAGCCGGCCGGCGGCGTACGCGCGCGCGCGCGCCACCTCGCTCTCGGTCGGGCCCTGCTCGCGCAGTTCATCGACGATCGCGCGGATCCGCGTATACGCCTCGATGCACTTGGCCGACTCGAGCCCCGAGCCGATCTGCAGCACCGGCATGTCCGCGAACGCATGGTCGCTGGCGTACACCGAGTAGCACAGGCCGCGCTTCTCGCGGATCTCCTCGAACAGACGCGAGCCCATCGAGCCGCCCAGCAGCGTGGCGTAGATCGACAGCGCCGCCCGTTCGCGGCGATCGGACACCTCGATCGCGGGCCGATAGATCATGCGCAGGTGCGACTGGTTGGTGTCGCGCGGCTCGACGATCGTCTGCGGCGCGAACTGCGGCGCCGCCAGATAGGGCTCCGGCGCGGGCAGCCTCGGGAAGCGCGCGAAGCGCTCCAGCAGCTCCGCCTGCTCGGGCAGCGAATCCACGTTCCCGACCAGGAAGGCGCCGCCCCGCCGGCCCGACCAGCGGCGCTCGCGAAAGGCGACGATCGCCTCGCGGCTGAAGCTGCGCAGGTTCTCCTCGGGCCCGAGCACCGTGCGACCGAGCGGATGATCGCCGAACGCGGCCCTGTCGATCAGGTACTCCGCCACCACCGAGGGCTGGTCGTAGGCGCGATTGATCTCCTGGATCACCACCCCGCGCTCGCGGTCCAGCTCCTCGCCGTCCAGACGGGGGCGCCCGACGAAGTCGGTCAGCAGGTCGATCGCCGCGGGTGCCGACTCCGCGCGCACAGTGATGTGGAACGCAACCAGATCGTGGCTCGTGTAGGCGTTCAGCACCCCGCCGAGCCGCTCCGCGGTCTCGTTCACGGCGGTGTACGTGTCGTACTTCTCGCCGCCCTTGAACACCAGATGCTCGAGAAAATGCGCCATGCCGTTCTCCTCGGGGCGCTCGGTGCGCGCACCCGCGTCGAACGCCACGAGCACGGTCAGCGCGCGCGTCCCCGGCAGTGCGACCGTGTGAACGGATAGCTCGTTGCTCGGCACCGCCGTCGTCTCGATCACGGCCATTGGCGTCCTCCCATGGAGGTCCACAATAGATGCCCGGCCACCGCGGGTCCACGTTCGATAACCCCCGCGCGCCTCGCTCGACCATCGGGGTCGCGATAGGGGGTGCGTGCGCGCCTTGCTCGGCCATCGGGGTCGCGATCGAGGGCCCACGCGCGCGCGTGTGCGCGCGTGCGTCCCGTCCGGCGGCTCGTCATGAGGGAACGCACGCGCATGCCTGCCCCCCGTCATCAGAGAACGCACGCGCACGCGTGCGCCCCTTCACTAGGCTTGCCTGGCATGTCCTCCCAGCGACGCCTTCTATACGTCCTCGCGGCGATGCTGCCGATCTTGTTGGTGCTCGGGGTCTGGTGGGGCGGCCATCCGGAAGACCTGCCGTCGTTCGCCCGCTCGGCGCTGGTGGCGAATGGCGAAAGCCGCGCCGTCAACGAAGCGCTCAACGCGATCTCCCATGACTACTATCGGCCGGTTCCGCACAACCAGCTGGCAAATGGGTCGATCTCGGGCGCGGTCGCGAGCCTCGACGACCGCTTCTCGCACTACCTGAGCCCACAGGAATTCCACGGCTTCGACACGCCACCGAGCTTCACCGGCATCGGCGTCGAGGTGGCGCCGTCGACGCGCGGCCTGCAGATCGTGCGCGTATTCGACGCCTCGCCGGCGGCCCGCGGCGGCCTGCAGGCAGGCGAAGCGATCGTCGCCGTCAACGGCAGATCGATCGCCGGCTTCCCGGTCGAACGCTCGCGCGCCCTGATCGTCGGAGCACCGGGCAGCAACGTAACGCTCTCGCTCGAACGCCACAGCGGTCGCGGCGCGCGCCGGGTGACGCTCACGCGCGCCACGATCTCCGAGCCTGTCGTCGCCTCGGCGACAGTCATGCAGCACGGCGTCAAACTCGGCGTCGTCGCGCTCGCGACCTTCAGCCTCGGAGCCCACGGCGAAGTGCGCGAAGCGGTCGAACACGAGCTGCACGCCGGGGCGCGCGGGATAGTGCTCGACCTGCGCGGCAACGGCGGGGGCCTGGTCGAGGAAGCGCAGCTGATCGCCAGCATCTTCATCGGGCACGGCACGATCGTGACGATGCGCGGGCGCACCCAGCCGACCCAGACGCTGAGCGCCGTCGGAGACGCGCTCAAGCCGACGTTCCCGATGGTCGTGCTGGTGGACAGGAACACCGCATCGGCTGCGGAGATCGTGACCGCCGCGCTGCAGGACCACCACCGCGCGACCGTCGTGGGCACGCACACGTTCGGCAAGGGCGTGTTTCAAGAGGAGATGCCGCTCGCCAACGGCGGAGCTCTCGACATCACGGTCGGCGAGTACTTCACGCCCAACGGACGCAACCTCGGCGGCGGCGGTATCAAAGAGGGCGCGGGCGTCACGCCGGAAGTCGCGGTCGCGCACGGAGTCGACAGCGAACACGGCCTCGAGGTCGCGCTGAACACGCTGGCCGCCAAAGTCAAGTGAGCCCCGCGCCGGCCTGGCAGCATGCCAAGTGAGCGACTCGCTCGTCGCGACCGTAGAGAAGCGGGGCAGGTTCTGGGCGGCCGAGCCGTACTTCCCGGCGCCGCGGGCCGGCGCGGCGAGCGCCCCCGGCGCGAACGGACGGCGAGTCACGCTCGCCTCGAACCGAGTGATCGGCTCGCACGCGGGGGTCGCAAACGTCGGCGACCTGGTGCTCGTGCGGACCGCCGGGCGCGCGGGGCGAGGCCGCGCCACGATCGCGCGGGTGATCGGGCGCCCCGACGTGGCGCTCGACGCGATCGAGGCGCTCGCGCTCGATCGCGGGCTCGCGCGGAGCTTCGACGAGCAGGTCGAGCGGGACGCCGGGCACGCCCGCGCGTCGGGAGCCGAGCGTGCCGAGAGCGAAGTGGCGGCCGGGCGCAGACGCGACCTGCGCGATCTCTGCACGTTCACGGTAGATCCGCTCAGCGCGCGCGACTTCGACGATGCGATCTCGGCGCAGCGGCTGCCCGCGGGCGGTGTGCGTGTCTGGGTCCACATCGCGGACGTCAGCCTCTACGTGCCCGAGGGAGCGCCCGTCGATCACGAGGCGCGCCGGCGCGGCACGAGCGTTTACCTCCCCGGAACGGTCGAGCCGATGCTGCCGCCGGCGCTCTCCGAGGGCGCCTGCTCGCTGGTGCCCGGGCTGGCGCGCGCCGCGGTTACGGTGGAGCTGGACTTCCAGGGCGCGCGGGCGGTGCGCAGCGCGTTCTACCGTTCGCTGATCCGCTCGGACGCGCGTCTCGACTACGACCAGGTCGAGCGGATCTTCGACGGCCGCGAGAGCGCCCGCGAGCCCTGGGCGTCCGCGCTGCAGGCGGGTCGCGAGGTCGCCAGGGCGCTGGCGCACGCGCGCGCCCAGGCCGGCGCGCTGGCGCTCGACTCCGAGGAGCCCGAGTTCGCGTTCGACGCGAAAGGGCACGTCAGCGCGCTGACGGTGCGCGATCACAGCGAGTCGCACGCACTGATCGAGCACCTGATGATCGCCGCCAACGAAGCCGTCGCGCAGCATCTCGCCCGGCACAAGATCCCGTGCCTGTACCGCGTGCACGAGCGTCCGGAGCCCGCCCGCGTGCTGCGGCTGATCGAGCAGCTCGGGTCGCTCGGGGTGCCGACGCCGCCCGTGCCGGACGCGATGTCACCGTCGCAGGCCGCCACCGTGCTGGCCGAGCTCTCGCAGCGCGTCGAGCGCCACATCCAGCGCGTCGTGGGACGGGAGGGCCGCTGGGGCGGGCGGATCGCGCTGACCGGCCTGATCCTGCGCTCGCTGCAACAGGCTTACTACTCGCCAAGCAACATCGGCCATGCGGGCCTGCACTCGGCCTGCTACTGCCACTTCACCTCGCCGATCCGGCGCTACCCCGATCTCGTCTGTCACCGCGCGCTGTGCTCGACGTTCGCGGATCAGCCGGCCCCGCGGGCCGAGGAGCTGCGCACGCTGGGGGAGTGGACCTCCGAACGCGAGCGCGAGGCGATGGCGATCGAGCGCGCGGGCGACGATATCGCCCGCTGCTTCGCGCTCGAGCGCCTGCTGTACGAGGGCGGCTGGGAGCAGACGTTCAGCGGCGAGGTAGCCGGCCTGATCTCGGCGGGCGTGTTCGTCGCGTTCGGCGCGCCACCCACGCCGGCGCCCCTCTATGAGGGCATGCTGCCGGTCAGGCGCCTGCGCACCGGCGACCCCGGTGGCCGCGCATGGGCTGGCAACCGGGCGCGCGCCGGCGAGAGGACTCGCGCTGGCGAGCGGGCACGCCCCGGCCCCGGCGATGAGCGGGCGCATAGCGGCGACTGGTGGGAGCTGAACGAGCAGGAGACGGTGCTGCGCGGCCAGCGCTCGGGCGCCACGGTCCGGCTCGGAGACCCGATCGCCGTGCGCGTGGACAGCATCGACGCCGCACGCGGACGCGTGGACCTGCTGCCTGCCTGAGCGCGTTAGCCTGGCTGCCCAGGCATGGCCAAGACGAAGAAAAGCAAGCGCAAGATCGGCGCCGGCGATGTGGCGTCCAATCGCTACGCGTCATATCGCTACGAGCTGATCGAGCGGATCGAGTGCGGCATCGTGCTGGAAGGCACCGAGGTCAAGTCGCTGCGCGAGTCCGGCGCGCAGCTCAAGGACGGCTATGCCGCGATCAAAGACGGCGAGCTGTGGCTGTACTCGGTGCACATACCACCGTACAGTCCTGCCTCGCGCGAGAACCACGACCCCGAGCGTCCCCGCAAGCTGCTCGTGCATCGCCGCGAGCTCGACCGCCTGGCGATGAGCGTCGCCGAGCGCGGGCTCACGCTCGTGCCGACGCGGATCTACTTCGCGGGCTCGCACGCCAAGGTCGAGATCGCGCTGGCGCGCGGCAAGGACCTCTACGACAAGCGCCAGACCATCCGCGAGCGCGAATCCAAGCGGGACATGGAACGCGCCGTGCGCGAAGCGCGCCGTTAGACAGGTGCACGGAGGGATGGTGCGGCCAAGGAATGGCGCGCGGAGGGAGGTGCGCAGAGTGCACCGCGAAGCCGCTGCGCGTGGCGGTGGAGGGTTGGCTCTAGAGCGTGCGGAAGCTGTGCCCGCCGGCCGAGAGCACGTGCGAGGCGTCCATGCCCAGCACCAGCAGCGCGATCAAGGCGACATACACGACACCTACAAGCATGCGCTGACGCGGCGTGATGCGGTAGTAGGCGGCCTGCTCGAGCGAGCGGGTGCGACGTTCACGCCAGCGCCGGCGGGTTTCCATGAAGCCGAGGAACAGGAATATGAGCAGGAACGGACTGCCGGTGATGAGCAGGAGGATGAGGAGCGCCCCGAGACCGACGAACCACATCGCCGGCGCCATCGCCGCCATCGCGCGACCGCCGTCGAACGGCACGACCGGGATCAGGTTGATCAGGTTCAGGAAGAAGCCGATGTAGGCGAGCGCCCGCAACAGGTTGCTGTTCGTGACTTCGGCCAGGACGAGGCAGCCGGCCGAGCCGAGTGTGCCGAGGATCGGGCCGGCCAGGCCGACGCGCGCCTCGGCGAGCGCGTTGTCGCCGAGCGACTTGGAGAAGATCGCCGCACCCAGAAACGGGATGAACATCGGCGCGCTCGCGTCCCTGACTCCCTCGCGCCGCAGCTGGAACACATGGCCCATCTCGTGCACGAACAGCAGCACCACGAACCCGACGGCGAACGCCCAGCCGAAGAACAGGCTGTAGGCCACGACCGAGACGAGCGCGGTACCCAGCGTGCCCAGCAGCTTGACCTTCGGCAGCAGCAGCACCAGCCCCTTGATGGCCGCCCAGAACTTGGCGACGGCCGCGCCGATCGCCGCGAGGATGCTGCCGATCCGCTTGCGCAACGACTGCAGGCGCGAGCGGCGCCCCACGGCGAACGGATCATCGCCGGTGCTCTGATCAGAGGCGTGGCCGGCCGGCGCGCCCGGCACCGCGACCGGGTGGGCATGGGTCGGGTAGGACGCTTCGACGGGTCTCGCGGACGCGGCCGGGGGGCCCGTGACCGGGGAGGCCGGGATCGAGAAGTCGCTGCTCTCCATAGTCACATTGTGGCAGCAGTGATAAGTCGTTCCTAAGGCGCTCGTGGCGGGTCCCAGTCGGCGTGGCTGCCGGGCGTGGCTGGTAGGGCCGTCGCAGCCGGCGGGCGGGAACGTCGCCACCCTGCGTGGCAGAGTCGTCCGCACTTTGCGTACGGGCCGTCTGTGCCCTGAACGGGCCGCTCCTACCTTTTCCCCGGACGATGCGGACAGCAGGTCTGAAGAGACTTGCATTCGTTTGCGCAGAGGGGTACCTTGGACCCAGACGCGGAACCGAGCCGTGAAGAGCGAGGCCACTGAGGTGTGAGGCCGCGCCACCGAACCGCAGAAGACCCTCGGGTCGGACGTGGAGGTTCCTCGAACGGCCCGGGACCGCGTCGACTTGTTTGTGCAGGCGCCCCAGGTTGTTCGTCGTGAGCCGGTCCGGGGCGCCTGTTCGATTGGGTCGTTGGGGGCGCCTTCTCTACTTGAGCCGGTTGGGAGCCCGCTCGATGCGCCGGTCGCGGCGCCTGCCGTCTGGCCGTGGAGTTCGATCTCGGCGCTCGGGGAGCTCGAGCTGCTTGGGCTAAGATCGTGGAAGCAACATCCGGGGACGACAGGCTTCGACGCGGTCGGTTCGTGCGGATGGTCGCGAGTCGAGGTTCCGGGCGGCCTCGTAAAACACCCGGAAAACCATAAGTGCGGACCATCATGAGTTCGCCCTCGCGGTCTAGCTAGAAACTAGATCGGAGGTCTCGGGCCCCGCTCGCCCGCGGCGGGGAAGGCCGGGATCAGAAAGCGGGCTAACCCGGGGCGGTCCGCCTCCGCCAAACCGGGAACATCTCAGGAGGCTGGTCCCCCGCAACCCGGCCGGCGAGGCGAGCGGGGGATGAGACCAGAGCGCCGGCTACGCTCGTAGAAGCCATCTCCACGCGGTCGCGGACGCGGGTTCGATTCCCGCCGTCTCCACTGGTACGGAAAGCCGCGAAGGGCCGCGAATTCGCGGCCCTTGCAGGCATGACTAGCAGGTTGGCCCTGCGAAGGACCCTGAACGCGGAGGCCGCAAACAGCGCGATGCTCGTGCGGTTGCTACAGGGTCTGGTAGCACCCCGCGGCGGCGACTGGGTAGCAGCGGTAGCCGCGAGACGACCGGCTGACTGCCGCTGTGCGCCAAGCGGGGCACACACGGGATCGACAGGGCGCGCCGAAATGCGCGATCGTGTATCCTCCCCGCCGGCGGCCGAACTCACGACCGCAACTTTCATTCGCTACCCGAGCACTACGAGTGCAGGGAGACCGAGGAGGTAAAAGATGAGTAGCACTACCGTTGCGCCTGATGCGCAGCTACATGACGTGAACGCCCGCGACACTCGCGCCGACGAGGTGTGCGCCGCCGAGGGCTACACCAAGGAAGGCAAGGACGGAAGAACGATCCGCCTGAACGACAAGATGGCCGAGCGCGCGGCGGGCGTCCTGATCGCCGAGGCTGTGGCGGAAGGCACAGACGAACGGCTCGAACGAGCTCTGACCCGCGAGAAGCTCTACGAGAAAGTGTTCCCCCACGGACCGAGGTGCGACGACGAGGACGAGATCGAGCGCGAAGTGGCCGACCTTCTGGCAGGCCTCGTGTGGACATTCGTACAGCCGTCACACACGGGCCGCGTCCAGGTCGCGCTGGGGTCGATCGCGGGCGCGACCGACGTCCTGCTCTGCCGACGCAAAATCGGCAACGTCTCGTGCGTATACCTGACGCGCGACCACGAGATGATCATGGAGGACTACATGAACCCCGGCGACGAGAAGATGGTCAGGGCCGGAGAAAAACACCGAAAGGACGCCGAGCTTGCGATCTCGCGCCAGCGCGGGCTCGAGACGCGCATCAGACAAGAGCTTGAGGCCACGGCAGCCAAGACGGCTGCCGCCCTGGGCGTGACGCCGGCGCTGGGCTCCGGCCGCTCGTAAATGCAACCGAAGCTGGGCCCGCAGGCCAGGGCGGTGTACGCCGCCCTGGCCGAGCCGGGCACCGTCGAGGACGTGGCCGAGCGCACGGGCTTGATCGTGAAATCGGTCGGCCCCCACTGCTCCGACCTCGTGAAGATGACCCTGGTCGAAGTCGTCGATCACGTGCCCAACGCGCGCGGAAAGAAGGTCCAAGTCTTTGCGCAGGCGCCGGTCGAGCGCGTGGATTCGGTGCGGGCCGCGGCAGGGCCCAAAGCGGCGCGACGGCAAGCGGAAGCCGAGGGAAAGACCCGCAGAAGACCCCTTGAGAGTTTCCCCGTCGCCGACCGCAAGCGGTTCGTCTACGAACTCTTCAAACACACGGACCTGTTGCATGCTCTAGATGAAGATGACGCGACGAGCAGGGCCGAAAAACAGGCCCGGCGTCGAGCACGAGAGGAGCTGAGCAAGCATGAGCGGCTGGCGAAGAAGCTGCTTCAACAGGAACGCGACGCGCAGCAGGCACAAGACCCGCGACTGCCCTTCTGGGCCGCTTGGCGGAAGTACAGCCAGGGGGCTGACGCCGCAAGATTTCTGATTCAGCTGCTCGAGCGCGACGTGGACCTCGCAGCACGCGGCATGCAGCCGTTGGTCGAGCCCAGACGTTGGCGGGAAAGCGAGTGGCACACGAGGGAAATGCTGCGCGTGACCGGCGTGCTCCACGCTGCGCTGCACCAGGTCTTCGACTTCGGCCCCAGCGCCTGCCCGGCATGCGGTGCACCGCCCGCAGAGCCCCAAGACGATTTCGTCGACGCCACTGTTGCGCTTGAGGGGCTCCAGAGCCTTGAGGCGGGGGAGAACTCGCCGTTCACCTCTAGCCAAGCAGGAGGACCGGATGGTTAAAGGCCAGCCCGGCATGAGACCGTGCAGCCGACAACACCGGGAGCGGCGGAGGGCCAGCCTCAAGCCCCGCCGCCCGCCTCCTGAGCGGGCGCTGGGCCGGCCACACGAGCCCGCGCAGGACTGTCCGTCAGCGTCGTCGTGTAGAAATACGGCTGCCGTGCCGCTTCCATGAACACGCCTGGCCCCGTCGGACCGGGCTTCATCACCCCGGTCCGACGGGGAGCAGTTCGTCGGTCTCCCCTCCGGCTTCCGTCCGGCACGTGCGGGACGATCCGATTTGAGGTTTCGTGATCGGTGTGATGGCCGATTGTCAGCGAGCCTTTCAGCGTGTTCATTTCCAGACCGAGGCTTAGGTATGGCTGGCATCACCACGGCCGATTACGCGGGCAGGTCCTGACTGACGTCCGCCGGCAGATCGCCGTGGACGACGACGTCCTCAGGGAGGCGAAGGCGAGGCGCAACCTCGTCAAGCGGCACGCGCGCAGCTTTCCTGGGGCGCTGAAGACGTTCGACTCCGGCAGCGTTGCCCACGCGACTGTCAACAAGCCGATTTCCGACGCCGACGCTGGCTTGGTGCTCGACAGGCGCACGTACCCGGAGCTGGGCCCCGACGGGAACGACGTGCCGCCGAACGCGATCGTCACCGCGATGGCCGATCACGTGCTCGCCGGCGTGCGCGAGGAGTATGCGCAGGCCACGTGCGAGGTGCTCAAGCGGGCGATCCTGGTGAAGTTCAACGAGCCGCTCGACGGCGAGCAGGACCCGAGCGTGGACCTGATTGTGGCGCTCACGCGCGCCGAGGGTCCCGGGCGCTGGATCCCGAACACCGAGCGCCCCGACTGGGACGCGTCGGACCCTGAGGAGCACACGCGGTTGCTGAACGACCTCGACGTGTCCGCGCGCGTGCACCGCGCGCGCGTGATCCGCCTGGCGAAGGCGGCGGTCAAACAGGGCGAGACGCCGGTGGTCAGCTCGTTCAACCTCGAGGCGCTGGCGATCGAGCTCGTGGACTGGGACAGCACGATCGCCGAGAGCCTGCGCGACCTGCTGCTCGACGGTGCCCGCCAGTTGTCGGCCGGGCTCACGCCGGACCCGGCGGGCGTCTCCGACCCGATCAAGCTGCCGGACGGCGTGACACGCGCCATGGCGACCGCGCGGCTGCGCGAGCTCGGCGACGCCATCGCACAAGCCGTCGAGGCTGACGACCTGGGCGCTGCCGAAGATGCCCTCGCGCGCGTGTTTCCCGACTACATCGCGGGCGGATCGGGCACGCGCAGCCTCGGCGACGCCCTCCTGCGGCAAGACCGCACGCGCATCGGCGCGGCGTTCGGGGTCGGCGCCGAGGAGCTCAAGTCCTCGCGGGCGTACGGCGATGAGACGTGCTAACCCCGGCGGCTGGTACGACGACTTCCGCTACCGGCTCCGGTTCGAGGGCGAGGCGCACCGGGCGTTCCCGTCGATGCGCGTGAGCAGAACCGGCAGGGGAAGGACGGGCGCAGTCGTGTACACGCTGCACGTGACCGTGCCTGAGTTCAACGAGTGGCGCCGGATCACGATCACGCTGGGCAACCGCGGCCGCCCGTTTGTCCGATCGGTGAAGGCGGACGGGCCGACTCGGTCGCCTCACCGCTACCCCGATGGGCACCTTTGCATGTGGTACCCAGACGACGGCCCGGACCTCGTGTGGCAACCGGAGGATGGGCTGCTGAGCCTCGTGCAGCATGCGCGCGTGCACCTGTTCCGCGAGGCGTACTGGCGCCTGTACGGCGAATGGCCGGGTCCCGAGGCGCCACACGGCGTCGAGAAGGAGGCGGCGTGATCGTCATGGCGTCCACCGACTGGGTGGCGGTCGCGCTCCCGCTGGGGATACCGCTGCTGAGCGGTGTACTCGCGTGGGTCGCCAACGGCATCCGAGCCGACCACACTCGCCGCAAGCAGCTATACGCTGACGCCTTCGCCGCCGTCGTCGCCTACCAGGAGTTTCCGTTCAGGATCAACCGCCGCCGCGCACCGATCGAAGGACACGAGGAGATCGGCAATGAAGAGCGGTTGCGCATCTCCGAAGCGCTCCACGAAGTGCAGCAATCGATCAGCAACTACCGTGCGCAGCTCAGCACGGAGAGCCCCGCCGTGTCGGCCAGGTACGACGCGCTGGTCACTCGGAGTCGAGAGATTGCCGGTAGCGCTATGCGCGAGGCGTGGAAGGGACCCCCGTTGGACAACGACGCGGGCATGAACATGAGCGTCAACTACAACGCTCTCGTAGCACCGGAAGACGAGTACCTCGCCGCCGCCAAGAAAGACGTCAAGTGGTGCAAAGCGCCGCGATCGTTGCCCATTTGACTCCACCTGCTTGAGCGAAGCCGTCGGCTCGAAGGACGGGGTCCGCTAGCGCCGCGGCATTCCGGCGGCGCGCGCGCTTGTGTGCTCGAGGGCGCCGTCGGCGGCGCGAGATAAGGATCTCTCCAATGAGGGCATCTCAGCCCCCGCCTTCAGGCGTATGCGGGAGTCCCTCGTCAACTTTCATCAGCCACCGCTCGACCGCCTGCGCTGCCTCGGCCGGTGGGGTGTGCTCCCAGAAGCGCAGGACCGTCCAGCCGTCTGCCTGGAGGGCGCCGTCGAGTTCGCCGTCTCGCTCGGAGTTCCGCGCGAGCTTGGGCGCCCAATACTCGCGGTTCGCGACCGGGATCTGTCCGTGTTCGGGACAGCCGTGCCAGAAGCACCCGTCGATGAATACGGCTAGCCGCCGTCGGGGGAACGCCACGTCCACTCGCACGGTGCGCCGGCCGAGAGGCACCGGGTAATCGCACCGAAACCGATGACCCGCGCGGTGCAGCAATGACCGCAGCCGAACCTCAGGGCCGGTGTCCCGCCGACGGTTCGCCTCCATCGTGCGGCGCGCGGTGTAGCTGCTCGGTGCAGGCGACGGGGTGCTCACGCACCCAGCGTCTCACACGCCGAGCGCGTGCGCGACCGCACGGGCAACGCGGTAGGCGATCGGCGGGGCGACCGAGTTGCCGATCTGCCCGAGCGACATGTAGACGGCGCCATGGAAGTGCCACCAGGAGGGGAAGCCCTGGAGCAGGGCCACGTCGGCGACCGCGAGCCTGAAGTGGCCATTCTCGGTGGGAAAACGGGCAGCCGCGGACCGTGTCCGTGCGACGCCGTTCGGCCATATCTGAAGCTCGGCCCAGGCACGCTGCGCGGACACGCTCGAGAGGATCGATGTCGTGTGGCGCGGGCCGGTCAGGGTGCTCCGAACGGTCGGTGCCAGACCGTCCACACCGATATCGCCGAGGCCAAGCGCCGCACGGACGCCAAGTGTGCGCTTCCGTGCGGTCAGCGCGGGCGCCGGGCCACGCGCGAGATGGTCCGCGCGGTGGGTTGGGTCTGGGGGTTGGAAGCGCTGGAGCGCGCGCGACGAGCGGAATCCAACGAAGAACACCCGGTGGCGGAGTTGCGGCACTCCGAAGTCGTGGGCGCTGAGTCGAAACCGTGTGACGCAGTACTCGCGCGACAGCGGACCGAGGAAGTGCTTGTGCAGATAGGGGGCGAACTTCGGGCCCGCGAGCGCAGGCACGTTCTCACAGACGAAGGCGAGCGGGCGCGACTCCAGCACGGCGCGCAGGAACTCGGGAAGCATGTTCCGTGCGTCGGCCTGCCCGCGCTGGCGACCCGCGACCGAGAATGGCTGACAGGGGGGTCCCCCATGCAGCACTGCCAGCTCGCCCCGGAGGCGGCGCCAGTCGACGCCGCGAACGTCACCGTCGTCTTGTGAATGAACCTCCCAAGACGGGCGGTTTGCAAGAAGCGTCTCTCCCGCTGCCTCGAGCGTGTCGTAGGACGCGATGTGGGCGAACCCGGCACGCTCGAAACCCAGATCCAGGCCACCCCCGCCCGAGAACAGCGAAAGCGCCGGTAGAAGGTGCGGGCCGACGCACGGCATAAGCTGCGCTGGGTCGAGCGCGGGTCGATGCGCGACGAAGTCGGCGGCCGGCTCGGCCTCGAGCGCGGCCAGCTTTGCGGTCCGCGAGCGCAACGCCCGCTCGCGAAAGAATGCCCGCTTCTCGTCGCTGAGATCGCGCGCCTCGTACCACGGGGCGGCGGTGCCGCCCTGATGGTCGAAGATCGTCTCGGTGGCGTCGGGCGTGCTCATCGCTCAAGCACAGTAGGCGCCGACGCGGACGCCTGAGGCTCAGCGACGGCTCGTCAGCGCGGTGATCACGAGCTCCCGCAGCCGGGCGGCGTGGTCATCGGCGATGTGCTCCCATCCCTCGAAGAACGCGGCCGGGATATGGGGGTTGTTCAACGTCGCCCCACGTTGGATCACATATCCGCAGCGCTCCTGAAGCATCTGGAGCATGGCCCTACGGGAGTATCTGCCGCCCGGGAGGTCTGACGCGTCGTCATAGTCGTCAGCTCCGTATTGGTTCTTCATCAGGCGTTTGGCGTCGTCCCGATCGAACCTCGCGGCTTTGCCTAGGATTGCCGTCAACGTCTTGTCGGTGATGAGCGCAGGAACGTGCTCAGCCAGGGCCACATCGGGCTGGATGTAGGCCGACATTCGGTCGAACCACGGCTTCATCGCACGGGGCGAGCCGTAGAGGCAGTACTGAAGCCTCTGGTCCCCACGTCGATCGCGCGCGTATACGCCGAATATCCAATGCAGCTTCCGCCACTTCTCAAGGTGGTGCAGCCCGAAGTCGCGAACGGTTGAGATGGTGGGACGCCCGCCCGTCGCGGACTTCAGCTCGAATGAGACCGTGCGTCCGGCGAGCGAAGCCGGCACGCCGCGTCCTTTCAGCTCGAGCACCGCGTCGACGTCTGACCGGCCGGCCTCCTCGGGACGGGTGAGGTTGAACAGGGTTCGCATCTCCCGCTCGCGAATGTCGTCTTGGGCAGCTATGCGGAGGGGTTCGACCCGACCTCTGGGCCTCCTGCTCAGCGCCGGCGGCACGGGGTTCCGCGCTGGTGCATAGCGCAACCAGACCTGGGCCCATCCCGCCGGGGGGTCCTCGCTTTGAGCCAGGTGGGCGCCAGCCGCCGGCGCTCGCGGCTCTCACGCAGCTGCCGCGCCGCCTGGACAGCCCCTACGTTTTCTACACAGCTCGCGGCAAGAGGCTCAGCAAGGGATCGCTGTCCTACATGTGGCGGCGGCTGAAGGCTGCCTGGGTCCAGTACGGGGGGCGGCCGCTCGACCTGTACAGCCTTCGTCACGCGTGCCCGACGCTCCTGCTTGAACATGGTGTCACCCCAGCGGACGTCGCCGTGCAGCTCGGACACAGCGACGGCGGGCGGCTGGTCCAAGTGCTGTACGGACATCCCTCGGAGGATCGTGCGCGGGACCGCCTGAAGCTCGCAGTCGCCGGCGCGAACGCGTCTGCTGGTAGCAAGCGGGTAGCAGAGGCCTGACCAAAACGACCGATAAGCAGGCGGTTTCGCACCCGTCGCACCCGCCGTCTCCACTGGATCCTCGTTTCGCCGCAAATCGTTGGTTCTTGTGGCGGGACGGGGGAACGATTGCGAAGCGGGCGAGTCGGGCTCGTGCTCGTTCTCCCCCAGACGACGTCTGCCGCGACCCGCCGATCGAGGACCGTCGGTGTCATACGCGATATATTGACCGTATGACAATGCTGAGCTTCCGGGTCCAGGACGATGAGGCGAAAGCTATCCAACGCTGGGCTGAAGCGTTGGGCGTGGATCGTTCGGAGGTCCTGCGCGACGCCGTGCATCGCCATCTGGCCACACTGAACCGCGAGCACGAACTCGACGCGTGGCAGCGCGCGCCATTGACCGCCGCGGAGAGGTCGCTGTCGGAGATCGCCGATTGGGGGTCCGCTGAGGACTGGGCCGATTGGAGCGATGCAGCGGGGTGAGATCTGGTTCGCCGCGACGCTCGGCGGGGATCGCCCGGTGCTGATCCTCACACGCGAACCGATTGCCGATCGCATCGGCTCGCTCGTCGTTGCGGCGCTGACGCGGACCGAGCGAGGACTGGTCTCCGAGCTCGCGCTCACGCCGTCGGAGGACGGCGTCCCATCGGATTGCGTCGTCAATTTCGACAACCTGCACACACTGCCGCGCGAGACATTCAGACGCCGGGTCACCGCGCTTTCTTCTCAACGCATGGCTCAGGCATGCCGGACGTTGCGTGACGCCACCGGCTGCTGAGCATCGGCCAAGGCAGACACGCACGCGCGGTTTCGCTTTCACCTCCTGACGCTCGTCTCGGCTACGACAGCGCACCACCGAAACGCTCGGCGAACGCGAACTCGTCGACCGCTTTTCGTGACAGTGTCGTCGGCCACGGATCGGCGCGGTAGCCCACGCCGATGTGCGCCGCGAGCCCGATCTCCTCGGGTATCTCCAGCAGGCGCTTGACCTCCGCCTCGGCCGGTATCAGCAATGTCGTCAGCGCTGCGCCGAGTCCCTCTGCGCGAAGCGCCAGCAACAGGTTCTGCGTGAACGGGTAGATCGAGGCGCCGCCCACGATGCTCTGGCGTGGCAGCCGCGCGTCGGTGACGGCGAGGTCGGGCAAACGCACGCCGATCACGAGGTGAACCGGCACCTCCGCGAGGCCCTCCGCGTATTCGTTGGCGCCGCGCATCCGCCTGACGGCCGCTTCGTCGAACGCAGCGGGTTCCTCGAGCATCTGCGCCCCGCCCGTCTGCCGCATGTACTCGCGCCAGCCCGGCAGGTACAGATCGCGCAGCTCCCTGCGGCGCTCTGGATCGCGCACGACCACCACGCGCCAGCCTTGGCGGTTGCCGCCACTCGGAGCGAAGCGGGCGTTGCCGAGCGCGCGCACCAGCACGTCCTGTGGCACGGGGTCGGATCTGAAGCGCCGCGTCGTCGGGGCGCAGCGCATCGCCTCGTAGAGATCCACGCTGTGCACGCTAGCGCTGCCTCTGGTCGCCCTGAAATCGGCCCGTCGCCGGCGCCGAGTCGGCCGGCGGAGTTGCGCCGACTGGTCGAACTGCTCGGCATAGACAACCCTTGACAAGTATGCGAACATGCGTTCGATGCGCAACTCGCCACGACAACCCCTGCGCCAGATCGAGCAGGCCGTCGAGTGCGACAACCTGCAGGAGGCCGTCGTGGTCGCCCGCGATTACGCTCGTGTGCACGGACGTCCGATACCGCTCGAACACGCGAGCAAGCTCCTGCCGCTGATCGCCCGCCAGAGCCCGTCGGAGTATGACGCCTACGCGCTGCGCTTCCTCGAGCGCTGGATCGACGAGAAGGCTCGCACGATCGACGAGGCCGCCGACCTGGCCGCAGCGCTCGCCGAGCTACCCGAGAACCCCGCGACCGAACTGCCGCTCTGAGCCCGGGTCGCCCGTCGGCAGCCAGGGTTGGCTCGAGGCGCCGCTCGCCGTTCCAGCGGCTGTCTGACCTCGGATAGCGTCTTGCCTGACGCCGTCCAGTCGTGCGGTCATTCCTCCGCCATCAACGCCGCCACGCCATTGTCGAACGGCGACGCCATGTAGACGTTCTCGCCGCTCGGTGACAGCGCGATCGCCACGGGCCCGCTCAACGGGTCGCTCGCCACCGGCGTTTCGCCCGTCAACGTCAGCGTCCCCTCGGCGGGATCGCGCCGCAGCTCGACCAGCGCGTCTGCTCCCTCGGCGAGCACGTAAAGAATCCCGCCCCCCGGCGCCAGCGCCAGCGCCGCCGCACCGCGCAGCTGGGTCCGCCCCATCGGACAACTGCTGTCGGCTTGGGCCTGCATGCAGTTCGCCGGCAGCGCCAGCAGCCGCCCGTCGCTCGTATTGCGCCCAAGCGTCACCACGGCGCCCGGCGCGAACGCGGCCACGTACAGCTCCCGGCCGTCCGGGCTCAATGCAAGCGACCGCGCCCCCCCGAGCTGCGGCACCTTCAGTTCGCACGACTTGTCCATGCGCGCGTAGTTACCGGAAGACACGCACCCGCCATTGCCGTACATGGGCGTGATGGCGCCGGTCGACAGGTTGCGCGTGAAGCCTCTGACCGCGCCGCTCACCTCCGACGCCACATACAGGAAGCGCCCGTCCGGTGAGATCGTGACCGCGCTCGCGCCCTCGAGACCGGCGACCGCAGGGCAGTCGCTCCCCGGCAGGCTTTGCCAGCAGCCGCCGCCGCTCGGCAATGGGCGCAGAGCCCCGCTGCGAGGTTCGATCTGGAGCGCCACCACCGAGTCCTGGCCCGCCTGCAGCCCGTACGAGACCGCGTACAGGTAGCGCCCATCCGGGCTGATCGCCAGTGCGTCCACGCCGTTGAGCCCTCCCACGCTCACTCCGCAGCGCGGCTCGGGAGCGCCTGCGAGCCGGCTGCCGGCGACGCAGCCGAAGTACACGCTCGGCGGCGGGTGGCTCGCGTGCCTGGCGCTCCCTCTGTGCGCCACCGGCACGAGCACCCTGAACGCGACCGGCTCGAGCACGCCGTCTTGCCCGCGCTCGAAAGCGCTCACGGACGCCGAATCGGAAGCGCCCACGTACACAAACCGCCCGTTCGGGCTGACGGCCACGGCGTCTGCGCCGGTCAAGGCCGCGTCGTCGCTCGCGCACGCGATACCGCTGCTCGCGGCCACGCACGCCCGCGCGGACGGCGACAGCGCCGGCTGAAGCGCTCCGCTATAGCGGTTGCGGGCGAGCGCCACGACCGCGCCTTCGCCAGCCACGTACACGTTCGCGCCATCGGGACTGACGGCGAGCGCCTGGGCTCCTGCCAGCCCATTTGCGCTGCCTGCGCAGACCTGGCCGCCGGGGGGTTCGACGCCGGAGTCGCGCAAGCAGCCCCCGGCCCCCGCAAGCGGGAACGGGCCGCCGTAGATCTCGAGCGCGATCGCGCTCCCCGACCCCAGCAGCAAAGCCGCCGCGCCAAGTCCAGTCGCCAGTCCGGCAAGCGCAGCCGCCGGCACCAGCGCCCGCGCCGCGACGACTCGGCGGCGACGAGCTCTGCGAGGCCAGTGAGCTCTGAGGGTCCTTGTCGGCAAGAGCGCAGGGAGCGTTGCGGACGAGATGCTAACGCCACCCGCCCGCGCGAGAGCCGGTCGCGCCCCCGATCTTCCAGCGCCGCTCGCAAGTGGGGCGCTCGGCGTGGACCAGCCGATATCTTTGCCGTGTGGGCATCGGCCGTGTGCGCATCGGTCTGCTCCTGGCAACGCTGGCCGCGCTCGGCGCGCAACTCGCGCCCGGGCCTCAAAGCGCTGCCCAAGCTCTCGTCGATCCGTGCCAACAGGCGGCCACGCCCGGTGAGAGCCAGATAACCGTGCTGAGCAGCGGCATCGAGCGCACGGCCCTGATCGACGTGCCGCCGGCCGAGGCCGGCCAGCGCCTGCCTGTGCTCGTAGGTCTGCACGGCGCCGGCGGAAAGTTCTTCCAGACCTACTCGGGCTTCACCGAACTGGCCGACGCCGAAGGCTTCATCGCCGTCTATCCCAATCCGATCGACAAGGCGGACGGGCACACCTTCTGGAACATCAACGATCACCAGGCCGACGGCGGCCCCGCCGACGTGCAGTTCATCGCGGACCTGCTCGACTATCTGGAAAGCCAGCTTTGCGTCGATCCAAGCCGCATCTACGCAGCCGGTGTGTCCAATGGTGGCGGCATGGCCGCCAGGCTGGCGTGCGAACTGAGCGAACGCTTCGCCGGAATCGCCTCGATCGCCGGCGGCTACTCCAGCCTGCCACCGTGTGACCCAACCAATCCCGTCTCGGTGATCGAGATCCACGGAACGGCCGACACCGTCGTCCCCTACAACGGCACGCCTCCGAATGGCGCGGGCGCCGTGTGGCCGTGGCTGTGGGCCTGGCACGAACACGACCGATGTCGCGGCACGCCGTTCGCCAGCCGGATCGCGCCGCGCGCCGAGCGCTTCGAATGGACCGACTGCGCCGACGGCGCCAGGGTCGAGCACGTCGAGATCTTCGGCGGCGGCCATCAGCTGCCAGGTGGACTGCCGCCCGACGCCGGGCAGTCGAGCACGGTCTCCGCCGCATGGCTGGCGTGGGACTTCCTGCGTCAGCACACGCTCGCCGGGCCGTACGCCGCCACGCAGGCGCGGGCTCGTGGGTGAAGACCGGCCTAGGGTTCGACGATCGCGAGGGCGAACCCGTCGTGGCCCTTGTCGCCGACCGTCTGGATCGCGGTCGCGCGCACGCGCGGATCGGACGAGAGCAGCTCGTAGAAGCGCTGCACCCCGCCCAGCAGATCGGCGTCGCCGGTGCGCGGGTCCGGTTTGTCCGGCTCGAGGATCGCGCCGTCGCGCACGACGTTGTCGCCGATGATCACCGTCCCGGGCCGCGACAGCTGCAAGGACCATTCCAGATAGCCGGGATAGTTGCCCTTGTCGGCATCGATGAAGATCAGGTCGAACGGTCCGGCGCCCTCGGCCTGCAGCTCGGGCAGCACCTCGAGCGCCTTGCCCACTCTCAGCTCGACCGCATCCGCACAGCCGGCCCGGGCGATGTTGGCGCGCGCCACCTCGGCGAAGCCGGGCTCGGCCTCGACCGTGACCACGCGGCCCCCGGGCGCCAGCGCCCGCGCCAGCCAGATCGTGCTGTAGCCGCCCAGCGTGCCGAGCTCGAGGATCGCGCGCGCCCCCTGCATGCGCGCCAGCAATTCCAGCAGCCTGCCCTGGTTCGGCGTAACCGCGATCGGCGGCAGGCCGGCCGCCTCGCTGTCGCGCTGCGCCGCGTCGAGAGCCGGATCTGCGGGAACCAACTGCTCGCTGATATAGCGATCGACCGCCGACCAAAGCTGCTGACCCGCCTGGTCCATGAGCGGGCACGCTAGCGGATGAGCGGACGCACCAGCGGGTGGCTACCGTGCAGTGGCAGATGCTCACCCGTGTCTTGAGTCATAAATTCGGTCAGCATTTGCCGGATGGATGGACACGATCTGACGGCCCGGCGGCGCCGGTGAGTGTGCCGGTGGCACATGGGCGGCGACGGCGGACGTCAGGCGCGTTCAGACGCCGGGAAATGCCAGCGAATTTATGACTCACGACACTAGCTCGGACGCCGCGCGCAAGCGCCTGACGCTGATCGCGTGCATCCTCGGCTCGAGCATCGCGCTGATCGACGGCACCGCCGTCAACGTCGCGCTGCCAAGCATCCAGGATGCGCTCGGGGGCGGGCTCGCCGCGCAGCAGTGGGTCGTGAACGCCTACCTGCTGACGCTCGGCTCGCTGATCCTGATCGGCGGCTCGCTCAGCGACATCTACGGCGAGCGGCGCATCTTCGCGCTCGGGGTCGGCGGCTTCGGCGTCACCTCGCTGCTGTGTGCGCTCGCACCGACGATCGGGCTGTTGATCGCGGCGCGCGCGCTGCAGGGCGTCGCGGGCGCGCTGCTCGTTCCAAGTGCGCTGGCTGTGATCGTCGCCACCTTCTCGGAGTCCGAACGCGGCCCCGCGATCGGCAGCTGGACCGCGTGGAGCGGGATCGCGACCGTGCTCGGGCCGCTCGCCGGCGGCGAGCTGCTGGCGCTCGCCAGCTGGCGAGCGATCTTCCTGTTGAACCTGCCGCTCGTCGTGATCTGCGTAGCGCTGATCCTCGTGGCCATTCCCGCCACGACCCGCGCGGGCGCGCCCGACGTCGCGCTCGAGGCATCCGCTGGCGTTCGCGATGGCCCTGCCACGCGCGCGCCGGCGCGTGCGGCTCGGGCCGCGCATGCAGGTCGCGACGGGGGGCCCACGCGCGCGCGTGTGGCCCGGGCTGGGGATGCGGGTCCCGACGGGAGGCCCACGCGCGCGCATGCAGCTCGGGCTGCGGATGCTGCTCCCGATGGGGGGCCCACGCGCGCGCGTGTGCGCGCGCGCATGCGCTTCACGCAGGAGGTGGACGTGACGGGGGCGCTGCTCTGCGCGCTCGGCCTCGGAGGGCCGGTCTTCGCGCTGATCGAGCAGCCGCGCCTCGGCTGGTCGAGTCCCGCCGTGCTCGTGCCCCTGATCGGCGGCACCTTGCTGTTCGCGGTCTTCATCCTGTACGAGTCGCGCGCGGCCAAGCCGATGCTGCCGCTCAGCCTGTTCGCGCAGCACAACTTCTCCGCCGGCAACATCGAGACGCTCTCGATGTACGCGGGACTATCCGTGCTGTTCTTCTTCCTGATCCTGTTCCTGCAACAGGTCGGCGGCTACACCCCGCTGCAAAGCGGCTTCGCCACGCTGCCCGTCACGCTCGTGATGTTCGCGCTCTCGCGCCGCTTCGGAGCGCTCGCGGACCGCCACGGCCCGCGCCTGCTGATGGGCGCCGGCCCGCTCGTCGCCGCCGTCGGCCTGCTCCTGTTCCAGCGCGTCGGCGTCGACGTCAACTACGCCGCAGACGTGCTGCCGGCGATCCTCGTCTTCAGCTTGGGCCTGTCGATGACCGTCGCGCCGCTCACCGCGGCGGTCCTGGCCGGGGTCAGCGAACGCCAGGCCGGCATCGCCTCGGCGGTTAACAACGCGGTAGCCCGTGTCGCCGGGCTGATCGGCACGGCTGCCGTCGGCGCGGCCGTCGCCACCGCCTACGCATCCTCGCTCGACAGCCACCTGTCCGGCACTCCGCTCGGCCCCTCCGGCCAGGCCACCGTGACTGAAGCCAAGCGCCTCCCGCTCGGGCTGCCCGACGTTCACGGCCTGCCGCCCCGCCAGGCGCACGCCATCACCGACGCCGCGCAGGCCGCCTCGCTGCACAGCTTTCACCTCGGGCTCGCGATCGCGGCCGTGCTCGTGGCGCTCGGGGGCATCGCCGGCGCGATCTGGGTGCGCAACCCCAAGCGCGAGGTCGTCGCCGCCGGCTGCGAGGGCGGCGCGCTGGTCGGCGCCAGCCTCGACGCGGCGCATGTGCCCGCGCGTGAGTCCGCCGCGGTCGCTGCGGACTCGAGCTGAGCAGGGCGGGGCGGTCGTGGGCAAAAGCCTCGACGCGGCGCGTGCGCACAGGCGCCCGCCCGCGGAAGTCGCCGGGTAGGACCCATCAGCGGGTCGCCCGCGCCTATCCTCGATTCGAGATGGCCACACGAGTCAACCCCGACGCGAGCTCGTCGACCGGCGAGCACGACGAGCCCGCCAGCAGCCTCGCCGCACAGCGCCGCGCCCTGCCCGACCAGCCGGGCGTCTACCTGTTCCGCGATGCCCGCAACCGCGTCATCTACGTCGGCAAGGCGAAGTCGATCCGCAAGCGCGTCGCCTCGCACTTCGCCCGCGCCAACGTCCCCAGCTCGCCCGGCCATGCCGAGATGATCGCCAGCGTCGCGCGCGTCGAGTCCGTCGTCGTCGCCTCCGAGGCCGAGGCCCTGCTGACCGAGCAGGGCTTCATCAAGCAGTACCGCCCGCGCTTCAACATCCGCCTGCGCGACGACAAGTCCTACCCGTTCATCGCCATCTCGCTCGACGAGGACTACCCGCGCGTCTACTTCACGCGCGAACGCCATCGCCCCGGGCGGGCCTACTACGGCCCGTACTCGAACGCCAAGCGCGTCCGTTCGACGCTCGAGGTGCTCGCCAAGGTGTTCATGTTCCGCTCCTGCACCGGCCCCGATCCCGGGCGCCGCAGCGGCAGCCCCTGCCTCGACTACTACATCAAGCGCTGCTCCGCTCCCTGCGTCGGCTACATCTCGAAGGACGACTACCGCGCCGGCATCGAGCAGGTCGGCGACTTCCTCTCGGGCCGCTTCCTCGCGATCGAGGCCGAGCTCGAGGACCGCATGCGCGCCGCCGCCGCCGCCGAGGAGTTCGAGCAGGCCACGCTCGAGCGCAACCGCCTGCGCGCCGTCCGCTCCCTGCTCGAGCGCCGCCGCGTCGCCTCGGCCTCGGCCGGCACCTTCGACGCCGTCGCCGTCGCGCTCGACGGCCGCGACGCCAACGCGCAGGTCTTTCAGGTCCGCGACGGCGTCCTCTCAGACCGCCAGTCGTTCTATCTCGCCAACGAGACCGAGCGCCCCCTCGCCGAGGTCGCCACCGAGTTCATGATGCAGTTCTACGCCGGCCACCTTTCGATCCCCGCGCTGATCGTCGTCCAGCGCGAGCTCGCCGGCGGCGACCCTGCTGTCCTCGCCGACGCGCTCTCCGCGCGCCGCGCCGGTCCGGTCGAGATCCGTCCCGCCGAGCGCGGCGAGAAGCGCCGCATCCTCGAGCTCGCCGCGCGCAACGCCCTGCTCGCGCTCGACACCGAGCGCCTGCGCGCCGAGCGCCGCCGCCAAAGCCGCGTCGACGCGCTCGAAGGCCTGCAGCAGGCGCTCGGGCTCGACGCCCCGCCGATCCGCATCGAGTGCTTCGACATCTCCCATCTCGGCGGCCAGAACACGGTCGCCTCGATGGTCGTCTTCGAGGGCGGCGCCCCGAAGAAGGCCGACTACCGCCGTTTTCGAGTCCGCTCCCTGCAGGACGGCGTCTCCGACGACTACGCCGCCATCGCCGAGGTGCTCGAGCGCCGCTACGCTCGCTGGGAAGCCCAGGCCGACATCTCGCCGCACGACACCGCCTACGACGCCAGCTTCGCGACGCTCCCCAGCCTGGTCGTGATCGACGGCGGCCGCGGCCAGCTCGCGGCCGGCCTGCGCGCCCTGCGCGGTTTCTCCGAGCGCGGCGTCGCCGTCGTCTCGCTCGCCAAGCGCATCGAGGAGGTCTTCCTACCCGGACGCCCCGCCCCGCTCGTGCTCGACCATTCGACCCCCGAGCTGCAGCTCTTGCAGCGCGTCCGCGACGAGGCCCATCGCTTCGCGCTCGCCCACCACCGCACCCGCCGCGACCGCGCCATGACGGGCTCCGTGCTCGACGATCTGCCAGGCGTCGGACCGGCGCGCAAGCGCGCTCTGCTCACGTACTTCGGCTCGCCCGAGGCCGTGCTCGCGGCTTCGCGCGAGGAGCTCCAGACGGTGCCCGGCCTCCCCGCCAAGCTCGGCCGCGAGCTCTACTCGCTCCTGCATCGCGCCGGCTGAACCGCCGGCTCGGCGGTGCCGTTGAGGGCCATGCCCGCTGGACCTCGTTTTGCACCGTGCGGGCTGAGCGTCGAGACGCGGCACAATGGCTCTGCGATGGCTGTCATCCGGCGTCCCCGGCGCTCGCCCTCCGAGCGCTCCGCCCGCAAGTCCCGGGGCTCCAAGGGCCAACCCGCCTCGAGCCCCGCGCCCGACCGCGCGGCACCCGACAGCGCCGGCGAGTCGCGCCTGCGCGACCTCGTCGTGATCACCGGCTTCTCCGGCGCCGGCAAGTCCACCGCGATGAACGTCTTCGAGGACGCCGGCTACTTCTGCGTGGACAACCTCCCGCCGGAGATGATCCGCTCGCTCGTCGAGCTGTTCGTTCACGGCGGCTCCAAGGTCGAGCGCGCCGCGATCGTCTCGGACGTCCGCGGCGGCGCCTACTTCGACGCCCTGCAGGCGGTCGTAGACGACCTCGACGCGCTCGGGCTGACCCATCACGTGCTCTTCCTCGAGGCCACCGAGCAGATGCTCGTCACGCGCTACAAGGAGACCCGCCGCCGTCATCCATTGGCGCCCAACGGCAGCATCGCCGCCGGCGTCGCTGCCGAGCGCGCGATGCTCGCGCCGCTCCGCAGCCGCGCCGATCTGGTAATCGACACCACCGGCATGTCCACCTCGATGCTCCGCGGACGCATCGCCGACAGCCTGCTCCCGCGCCAGGCCGTACCGCGGCTGGCGGTCATCTTCATGAGCTTCGGCTTCAAGCACGGTCCGCCCCGCGACGAGGATCTCGCCTTCGACGTCCGCTTCCTGCCCAACCCCTACTACGATCCGGCGCTCCGCGAGCTCACCGGCCACGACCCTGAGGTCGTCCACTACATCGGCCACGACGGGCGCCTGGACGAGCTCTACGTGCGGCTCCATGCCCTGCTCGACTTCCTGATCCCCGAGTACCTGGCCGAGGGCAAGTCGCACCTCGTGATCGCGATCGGCTGCACCGGCGGGCGCCACCGCTCCGTGGCGATCGCCGAGCATCTCGCGTCCCGCTACCGCGACCACGAGGAATTGGACGTCGCCGTCTCCCACCGCGACCTGGACAAGCGCCCGCGCGACCCCGACCAGCGCCCCCCGAGCCGCGACAAACGTCCGCCCAGCCCCGTGAGCAAGCGTCCCGCACCCGCGCGCGAGAAGGGCCCGCCCGGCCGTTGATAGCCTACCCGCGCCAGCCGGACCCGGGGAGCGCCGCTCCGACGGTCCGGCATTGTTCGTTCTCGCACTGACCAGGGAGGCAGCGAGCAGATGTCGATACGCGTTGGGATCAACGGCTTCGGCCGGATCGGGCGCAACGCCTTCCGCGCGGCCCAGGCCCGAGCCGACGCCGCCGAGATCGAATGGGTCGCCGTCAACGACCTGACCGACGCCCGCACGCTCGCCCACCTGCTCGCCTACGACTCGACGCTCGGCCCCTACCCGGGCGACGTCCACGCCCGCGACGGCGCGATCGAGGTCGACTCGCGCGAGCTCACCGTGTTCGCCGAGCGCGACCCCGCCGCGCTGCCCTGGGGCGAGCTCGGCGTCGACGTCGTGATCGAGTCGACCGGCCTGTTCACCGATCGCGCCAGCGCCGCCAAGCACCTGGCGCAGGGCGCCAAGAAGGTGATCATCTCGGCGCCCGCCAGCGATCCGGACGCCACCGTCGTGCTCGGCGTCAACTTCGACGAGGTCTATCGCCCGAGCGAGCACCACGTCATCTCCAACGCCTCCTGCACCACCAACTGCCTCGCCCCGGTCGCGAAGGTCCTCAACGACACGGTCGGCATCACCCACGGACTGATGACCACGATCCACGCCTACACCGCCGACCAGCGCCTGCAGGACATGCCCCACAAAGACCTGCGCCGCGCCCGCGCCGCGGCGATCAACCTGATCCCCGCCTCGACCGGCGCCGCCAAGGCGATCGGCCTGGTGATCCCCGAGCTGCAGGGAAAGCTGCACGGCTTCGCCGTGCGCGCGCCGGTGCCCACCGGATCCGTCGTGGACCTGACCGTCGAGTCCTCCCGTCCCACCACGGTCGAGGAGGTCAACCAGGCACTGAAAGCCGCCAGCGAGTCGCCGCCGCTCGCCGGCCTGATGGCCTACACCGCCGACCCGATCGTCTCCACCGACATCATCAAATCGCCCTACTCGGCGATCGTCGACTCGCTGCTCACCGCCGTCATCGACAACACGATGGTCAAGGTCATCGCCTGGTACGACAACGAGTGGGGCTACTCCAACCGCCTCGTCGACCTCGTGCAGAGGGTGCTGTGAGGCGGCCCGCGGGCATCGGCCACGCCAGTCGGGGAGGGTGCTCGAGAAGCCGGCGAGAGGGTGCTGTGAGCCGGTGAGATCCCTCGACGACCTCGACGTGCGCGGGCGTCGCGTGCTCGTGCGCGTCGATTTCAACGTGCCGCTCGGCACCGGCCCGGACGGAGCCGTGATCGTCGCCGACGACACCCGCATCAGGGCGGCGCTGCCCACGATCGAGGAGCTGCGCGCGCACGGCGCCCGCCTCGTGCTCGTCTCGCACCTGGGCCGCCCGCACGGTCACGTCGAGCCCGAGCTCTCGCTCGTGCCGATCGTCGCGCGCCTGTGCAAGCTCACCGATGCCCACGTCGCGCTCGCCCCCGGCGGCGTCGGACCCGAGATCCGCGAGCTGGCCGAATCGCTCGGCGACGGCGAGATCCTCGTGCTCGAGAACGTCCGCTTCGAACCGGGCGAGACCGCCAACGACCCCGACTTCGCGCGTTCCCTCGCCGAGCTCGCCGACATCTACGTCAACGACGCCTTCGGAGCCGCTCACCGTGCCCACGCCAGCACCGAGGGCGTCGCACATCTGCTCCCGAGCGCCGCCGGCCGCCTGCTCGAACACGAGGTCAAGACCCTGACCACAATGCTCGACCACCCCTCGCGGCCGCTCGTCGCGGTGCTCGGAGGCGCCAAGGTCGCCGACAAGATCGCCGTGATCGATCGCTTCCTGTCCGTCGCCGACGCGATCCTGATCGGCGGCGCGATGTGCTTCCCGTTCCTCGCCGCCGAGGGCCACGCGATCGGCGCCTCGCTGTGCGAACCCGAGGACATCGAGCACGCCCGCCAGGCGCTCGTGCGAGCCACCGACTGCCTCCCGCGTCCCGAGCGCCAAGCGCTCGCCGCAAGTCCCGGCGACGCCCCGCGCGCGGCGCGCCTGTGCCTGCCCCGCGACCTCGTGATCGGGCAGACCCTCAGCGCCGACTCGCCCACGCGCGTGCTCACGGGCGTCGAGGTGCCCGCGGGCTGGATGGGCCTCGACATCGGCCCCGCGACCGCAGCGCTGTACGGCGAGGAGATCGCCGAAGCCGGCTCCGTCTTCTGGAACGGACCGATGGGCGCGTTCGAGCTCGCCCCGTTCGCCGCCGGCACCCGCGCCGTCGCGCAGGCCGTCGCACATGCCCCGGGCGCCACCGTCGTCGGTGGGGGCGACTCGGCCGCCGCGCTCGTGCAGTTCGGCGTCGCGAGCTCGGTCGACTATGTCTCGACCGGCGGCGGCGCCACGCTGGAGCTGATCGAGGGCCGCACCCTTCCGGGGCTCGCCGCGCTCGACGGCGCTGGAGTCGCGCGGTGATCCCGGCCAACTCACAGCGAATCTGCGGGACCGCCCGCTAGTGCCCGGCCCCGTGCGCACGCCGCTGGTCGCCGGCAACTGGAAGATGAACAAGACCGAAGCGCAGGCCGAGCAGTACATCCAGGCGCTGCTCCCGCGCATCTCCGCCCTCGCCCACGTCGAGATCGTGATCTGCGTCCCGTTCACCGACCTGCGCGCGATGGTCGACTCCGCCCGCGGATCGCTCGTACAGGTCTACGCCCAGAACATGCACTTCGAGGACGCCGGCGCCTACACGGGCGAGATCTCGCCGCCGATGCTCAGCGAGCTCGACGCCGACGGCGTCGTGCTCGGCCATTCCGAGCGCCGCCAGCTGTTCGGCGAGACCGACCGCGCGCTCGCGAAGAAGGTCCCCGCAGCGCTCTCCGCCGGGCTGAAGCCGATCCTGTGCATCGGCGAGACCGAGGACGAGCGCGACCAGGGCGACACCGAGCGCAAGCTGCGCCAGCAGGTCCGCGAGGATCTCGCCGCGGTCCCCGACGAGCAGCTCGCCGAGGTCGCGATCGCCTACGAGCCGATCTGGGCGATCGGCACCGGGCGCGTCGCCTCCGCCCAGCAGGCCCAGGACGCGATCGCCTTCATCCGGGCGCTCGTCGGCGACCGCTCCCCGGACGCCGCCGAGCGCGTCCGCATCCTCTACGGCGGCTCGGTCAAGCCCGACAACGCCGCCGAGCTGCTCGCGCTCCCCGACGTCGACGGCGCCCTCGTCGGCGGCGCCTCGCTCGAAGCCGAGTCGTTCGCCGCGATCGTCGCGGCAGCGGCGCGATGAGCGCGCCGGTCGAAAGCAGCAACTCGCACAGCACCGCGCCGGTCGAGCTGCCGGTGCCGAGCGTCTGCCTGGTCGTGCTCGACGGCTGGGGCATGGCCGAGCCCGGACCCGGCAACGCCATCTCGCTGGCGTCCACGCCCGTGTTCGACGCGCTCTGGCGCACCTGCCCGCACACCACCCTGCAAGCCAGCGGCCGCGCCGTCGGCCTGCCCGACGGGCAGATGGGCAACAGCGAGGTCGGCCATCTCAACCTCGGGGCCGGCGCCGTCGTCCGCCAGGACCTCGTGCGCATCGACGACGCCATCGCCGACGGCAGCTTCGCCGCCAACCCCGTCCTGCGCGCCGCGCTGTCCGATGTCGCCCGCGTCCATCTGATCGGGCTCGTCTCCGACGGCGGCGTCCACTCCTCGCTCGAGCACCTGCGCGCGCTGATCGCCTGCGCCGGCCATCATCCACAAGCCGGTGGCACGCCCAAAGACGTCATCGTCCATGCCTTCACCGACGGGCGCGACACCCTGCCGCACAGCGGCGCCGGCTTTCTCGCGGAGCTCGACGGCCGGGGGGATCTTGCGGGGATCGGGGGGGATGTTGCGGGGCCGGGGACCGGGGGGGATGTTGCGGGGCTCGGGCGCCGGGGGGGGGGGCCCCCCCCCCGCGCGCGCGCGCGCGCGCGCGTGGGCTCGGTCGTGGGTCGCTACTGGGCGATGGACCGCGACCGGCGCTGGGAGCGCACGCAGCGGGCCTACGACCTGCTGATGCATGGCCGGGGCGCGCACCGCGCCGAGAGCGGCGAGCAGGCCGTGCGCGCAGCCTACGAACGCGGCGAAACCGACGAGTTCATCGAGCCCACCGTCGTGGGAGACGACACGGCGGTCCGGCCCGGCGACAGCGTGATCGCGTTCAACTTCCGCCCCGACCGCATGCGCCAGATCACGCGCGCGCTGGCCGAGCCCGGCTTCGGCGAAAGCGCCGAGCAGCTGCCCGGCTGGGGCGGCCGCGGCGGCGCTTCTGCCGTGCAGCGCTACACGACGCTCACCGAGTACGAGGAAGGCTGGCCCTACCCGGTCCTGTTCAGGCCCGAGCGCCCCCCCGTCACGCTCGCCTCCGCGATCGCGCGGGCCGGCGCGCCCCAGCTGCACGTCGCCGAGACCGAGAAGTACGCCCACGTCACCTACTTCTTCAACGGCGGCGTCGAGTCCGCCCAGGCTGACGAACAGCGCGAGCTGGCCCCGTCGGTGCGCGACGTGCCCACCTACGACCACAGGCCCGAGATGAGCGCCGCGCTCGCCACCGAGGCGTTCGTTCGCCGCTGGCGCGAACACGGGCCGGACGGGTTCAAGTTCGGCATCATCAACTTCGCCAACGCCGACATGGTCGGACACACGGGCGTGATCCCCGCCGCCGTCCGCGCCGTCGAGACGGTTGACGAGTGCCTCGGCAGCGTGCTCGTCGCCGTGCGCGAGCGCGGCGGCATCTGCCTCGTCACCGCCGACCACGGCAACGCCGACCACATGCTCGAGCCCGACGGCTCCCCCAACACCGCCCACTCGCTCAATCCGGTCCCGTTCATCCTGGTCGGCGCCGGATCGATCGCGCTGCGCGACGGCGGCATCCTCGCCGACGTCGCGCCCACCGTGCTCGAGCTGCTCGGGATCGAGCAGCCGGCGGCGATGACCGGCCGCTCGCTGATCGATCATGCACCAGGCCGGCACGCCCGCCCATGAGGTGGGGGGCAGCGCCGCAGAAGACGGCTGGAGCGTCTCTGCGGCCGGCGAGCGCATCCAAGGCGCTCGAGGGCTACGTGATAGAGATCGCCGCGTGACCGACGCCGGTACACACGCTCGCCGTACTCGGCGTTCACGTCTGCTGCTCGCCGCTGCCTTCATGGGCGCCGGCGTCAACCACTTCGTGATGCCCCGCGCCTACGAGGCGATCGTGCCGCCCGGCCTGCCCGGCGGCGCCAAGCGCCTGGTGGTGATCAGCGGCATCGCCGAGATCGCCGGCGGCGCGGGCGTGCTCGTGCCTGGCACCCGCCGGCCGGCCGGCCTGGGCCTGATCGCGCTGCTCGTCGCGGTGTTCCCGGCGAACCTGTACATGGCTCGCAATCCCGAGCGCTTCCGTCGAATCCCCCGCTGGGCGCTGTTCGCGCGGCTGCCGCTGCAGCCGCTGATGATGCGCTGGGCCTGGCGCGCCACGCGCAGCTGAGGCGCGGCGCGCACCGCTCAGGCACCGCGGCGCGCGGCCGAGGCACGGCGGCAGAGCCCGCTGCAAGCCGCTGATTTGGGGTGCCGGCCTGCTATGTTCGGTTCAGCGCAGGGGTCCTAGTGATTGTCATCATGTCGAGCGCGACCGCGATCAAGATTGCCTCCCCCGAGCAGGAGTCACTCAGCGACACCGAGGATCATGCGTGGCGCGGCTTCCTGCGCGCCCATGCCTGCCTCGCCAAGCGTCTCGACGCTGAGCTCGAGCGCGAGCACGGCCTGCCGATGACCTCCTACGAGGTCCTCCACCACCTCGACGACGCGGGCGCCGCCGGGCGTATGCGCATGTGCGACCTCGCCGAGCACGCCCAGCTCTCGCGCAGCGGCCTCACGCGCCTGGTCGACCGTCTCGAGCGCGACGGCCTGTTGGAGCGCTGCTCCTGCCAGCACGACGCACGGGGCGCATATGCCTGTCTGACCCAGCTTGGCCGTGAGCGCCTCACGCAGGCGCGCGGCACGCACATGGCGGTCGTCCGCGAGCACTTCTTCTCACGCTTCTCCGAACCCGAGCTCGACACGCTCGCCCACCTGTGGGACCGCATCGCGCCGTGCGGCAACGGCGCGATGCACGCCTCGCCCGGCGCCTGACGGGCACCTCGACCTAACCTCGTAATCCCGGCTCTGGAGCCAAATTCGGCGTGCCATGCGCGCCGTGTCAGGGTCGGTTGAGAGACACCAGACCGTCGTGCAGGCGGTCGGCTCGCGCGGTGGAAAAGACTTGATAATCAGCGACTTAGATTTTACAATGGTGCTACCAACAAACTTCCTAAGCATGGAGGTATCATCATGGCATCATTGATCAGATGGGAGCCGGTTCGCAGGTGGGAGCCCGCCCGCGAGCTCGACTCGCTTCAACAGGAGGTCGGCCGGCTGTTCGGCAGCTTCTTCGACACGCACACCGCCCGCCCCGCCCAGCGCCACGCCCCTGCGTCGCTGGGTTCCCGCGACTGATCTCGTCGAGGAGGCCGAGCACTACGTGCTGCGCGCCGATCTGCCCGGCGTCGGCGAGGACGACGTCAAGGTGGAGCTGAACGACCACGTGCTCACGATCTCCGGCCAGCGCGGCTCCGAGAGCGAGCAGCGCCAGGACGGCTATCGCCGCGTCGAGCGCTCGTTCGGCAGCTTCTCGCGTTCGCTCAGGCTGCCCGAGGGCGTCGATCCCGAGCAGATCCAGGCGAGCTTCGAGCGCGGCGTGCTCGAGGTCACGATCCCCAAGCCCGCGCAGCGCAAGCCGCATCGGGTTGCGATCGCGCTCGGCGGGCACCGCTCGGCGGTCGAGGCCACCGCGGCCACCGAGGCTGGCGAGTCCGGCCAGGCTGGCGAGTCCGGCCAGGCTGGCAAGGCTGCGGCCGACACCGGCGCTGAGCCCGCTCAGGCCGCTTAGCTTAGCCCGTGTGAGAGGTCTCCGGCCCGGGCTTGGACTCAGCCCGGGCCGAGTCCTGCCGCTGCCTGAACTGCTCCTGCAGGTGGCGCTGGTGGCGGCGGTGGGCGACGAACACGCTGACGGCGGCCAGCACGACGCCGATCAGCCCGTAGAGCCCGAACGTGCTCACCACGTTGCCGGCGGCCTTGCCGAGGAAGTAGGCGAGCAGACCGATCGCCGTCGCCCAGCAGATGCCGCCGAGCGCGTTCCACAAGACGAACGAGCGCCAGTGCATCTTCGTGGCGCCGGCCAGCCACGAGGCCCACACGCGCAGCCCGAGCAGGAAGCGCCCGAAGAACACCGCCTTGGGTCCGTGGCGTTCGAAGAACGGCTCCCCGAGGGTCAACACCTGCTTGCGCTGGCCCTGGAAGCGACCGGGCCGTTCGAGCGCCCAGCGCCCGCCCTTGCGTCCGATCACATAGCCGATGTTGTCTCCGACGATCGCCCCAAGCGCGGCGATCGGGATCACGAGCGCGATGTCGAGCTTGCCACCCGAGGCGAGCACCGCCGCGGTGATCAGGGCCGTCTCGCCCGGCACCGGGATGCCGCTCGACTCGGCCGCCACGCCGAGGAACAGCAGCGGGTAGCCGAACACTTCGACGAGATGACCGATGTCGACGATCGCGGCGAGCATGGTGGCTCCATTGACCAGCGTCCACGTCACGATATCCGCCGGCAATCCGGCGGCCCTGACGGTGCGCTGTCGGCGGGCCGGGGCTTCGGCCAGCGCCTAGGATGGCGCGAGAGTGCCTGTCTTCTCGATCACGGCTCGCGACCCGGGCTCGCGTGCGCGTGCGGGCGTGCTCGAAACGGCGCATGGCACGGTGCGCACGCCCGCATTCGTGCCGCTCGCGACGAAGGCGACCGTCAAGGGGCTGCTGCCCGAGGAGCTCGCCGCGCTCGGCTATGAGCTGCTGCTCGGCAACACCTTCCATCTGCTGCTCAACCCCGGGCCCGAGCTGATCGACCGGCTGGGGGGCCTCGGCGCCTTCATGGGCTGGCCGGGACCCACGATCACCGACTCGGGCGGCTTTCAGGTCTTCTCGATGGGCCACGGCACCGTGGCGGACGAGATCAAGGGCCGTAACCGCGGCCATCCCGGCGAGCGCGAGGGGGCGATCCTGCAGATCGACGAGTCCGGCGTGCGCTTCCGCTCCTACGTCGACGGACGCGAGCGGTTCCTCTCGCCGGAGTCCGCGATGGCCGTGCAAGCGGCGCTCGGCTCGGACATCGCGCTGGTGTTCGATGAGTGCACGCCCTACCACGTCGATCGGGCCTATACGCAGGAATCGACCGAGCGCACCCATCGCTGGCTGGAGCGCTGCCTGCGCTGGCACGCCGAGCACGCGGGCGAGCGCCCGTCCGCGCAGCTCGTTTACGGGATCGTCCAGGGCGGCGTCCACGAGGACCTGCGCCGCGAGTCGGCCGAGACCGTCGCCGCCAGCGCCTGCGACGGCATCGCGATCGGCGGGTCGCTGGGGGCCGAGAAAGCGCAGATGCACGAGGTCGTCGCGTGGACCACCTCCACGCTGGACGGTGCCGACCGCGGGCAGCGGCCCCGGCACCTGCTCGGCATCGGCGAGGTCGAGGACCTGATCGCCTGCGTCGAGCTCGGCATCGACACCTTCGACTGCGCGATCCCCACGCGCCTGGGCCGCCACGGCACCGCGCTCGTGCCCGACGCCGCCGCGCGCTTTCGGCTCGACCTCACCAAGGCCGCCTCGCGAACGGCGTCGGAGCCGCTGCTCGAGGGCTGCCCGTGCCCGGCCTGCGCGAAAGGCCTGTCGCGGGCTTATCTCAGCTATCTGGTGCGCGCCCGCGAGCTCACGGGCATGCGCCTCGTGACGATGCACAACCTCGCCTTTCTCGCGCACCTGATGGGGGATCTGCGCGAGGGGATTCGCGACGGGCGGCTCGCCGAGGTGGCAGCCGGATGGCGTGCCGGGCAGCTGCCGCGAGGGTTTCATCCCAAGCGCGCCATATTTTGAATCTCGGCGTTCCGGTGTGGTGTAACGGCAGCATGGGCAACCGTCACTTGCCAGGTGTCGGTTCGAGTCCGGCCGCCGGAGCCGCCTCAAAGGCGACGGTACGGGCTGCTAGCCTGCTGGGCAGTGACGGTTGCCCAGCCCGCAAGGGCAGTTGCCTGACCGAAGGGCCCGCGATCAGCGGGCCCTTTGCCTGTGTAGGCGGAGCCGGACGGCGGTCTACTTGGTGTTTTCGCTGACCAGCTGCTGGAGCGACTGCGAGGCCCGTTCGACGTCGCTGTAGACGACGTTTTTGAGCACCACTCGCGTTGACGCCGGAGCGGTGATCACGACGATCGCCGCGATCACGCCGGCGAGTGCGAGCAGGCTCAGGAGCGCGAGCATCAGTCGCCGCGCCCGACTGCGCCGCGGCCGCGCGCTCGCCGCAGCGCTCGCGACCGGCTGCTCTTGCGGGCGTGCGACCGGCGCCGCGCGCGGTCGGCGCGCCGGTACGGCCCTCGTGCCTGTGCGCGCCCGCGCGCCCTGCGCACCGCCGGCCAGCACGGTAGTGGCCTGGGTCGCCGGCTGGGGGCCGCCGGCCCGGTCTTCCAGCGGGGGCTCGAGCGGTGAGATGCCGTCGGCGCCGTCGCTGATCGCGCGGCCCATCTCGCGCGCCGTCTGGTAGCGGTCGCGGGGATCGAGCGCCAGGGCCAGCGCGACGGCCTCGGCAAGCTCGTGGTTGACGGCCGCCACGAGCGTGTCGAGCAGCGCGGGCTCTTCCTGTTGCTGCTTGAGCGCCAGCTCGGTCAGCGAGGTCGCCTCGTACGGCAGCCGTCCGGAGATCAGCTGATAGGCGACCACGCCGAGCGCGTACAGGTCGGCGCGCGGGCCGGCCTCCTCGCCGCGCGCCTGCTCCGGCGCGAGGTAGGCGGCGGTGCCGAGCACCGAGCCGACCTGCGTGATGCTCGACTGCTCGGTCGCCTTGGCGATGCCGAAGTCGGCCAGCTTGACCTCGCCCTCGCGCGCGCGCAGCAGGTTGCCGGGCTTGACGTCGCGGTGCACGACGCCGTGCCGGTGGGCGTAGTGCAGGCCGGCGCAGGCCTGTTCGACGATCGCCACCGCCTGATCGACCTCGACCCAGCCGTCGTCGCGCAGGATCTGGGCACAGGAGCGGCCCTCGATGTACTCCATCACGATGAAGTGACGGCCGCTCTGCTCGTCCAGGCCCGAGTCGAAGATCTGCACGATGTTCGGGTGCACGAGCCGCGCCGCCGCCTGCGCCTCGCGCTGGAAGCGCGACACGAAAGTCGGGTCGTCGGCCAGGTGCTCGGCCAGCAGCTTGACCGCCACGCGCCGTTCCAGGCGCATGTCGAAGGCCAGGTGCACGGTCGACATGCCGCCGTAGCCGAGTCGGCCCTCGAGCGCGTAGCGCCCGGCGATGCGATCGCCGTCGGTCATTTGCCGGCTTCCTGCCCGCCGGCGCGTTCGCCGGCGGATTCGCTTTCGCTGTTTTCCGTTTCGCGCCCGGACCCGGGAGCCGCTTCGCCGGCGGGTCCGCTCGGCGCGGCCGTGCCGCCGCCGTTGTTGGGCGTGGAGTTGGCGGGCGGCGTGTTGCTCGGCGTCGTCCCCTGGCTCGGCGCCGGCGTCGTCGTCGGTGTGCTCGTGGTGGGCGCCGTCTTCGGGGTCGTCGTCGGGGCGAGGTGGGCGTGCGCAGGCGTGGTCGTCGTGCTGGTCGCGGTTGTCTGGGTGAGCGGCTGCGCGCACAGCGCCAGCGCGCGTTCGCGCAGGTTTTCGATGCCTTCGCTGAGCGTCTTGCGCAGACCGGCGTCGATCGTGCCGGGCAGCGAGGAGAAGTCCTGTTCGGTTTTGGCGATCGCGGCGCTCGTGGCGGTGCAGTCGCCATTACCGCTGCGCGCCGCCTGCGAGACCTCTTCGAAGTCGCTCTTCAGCGGCCCGGCGTTGGCGAGCGGGATCAGGCCCTTGCTCGAGCCGCCGCAGGAGGACAGCGCCAGCGCGGCCAGCGCCAGCACGGTGGCCGGCGCCAGCCCACGCGCGCGCGCGCGCGCATGGGCTCGAAAACGGGGGAGAGGGGGCGTGCGCAAGCTCACTGACCGTACTCCAAGCGCTCCGCCAGCGAGTCGGGCAGGCGCGCCGCCCGGATCGCCGCTGCGGCGCCGGCGATGTCGTAGTCGGTGCGCTGAAAGGCGGCGGTCTGCTGCTCGAGGTCGAGCAGCAGCCAGGAGGCGCGGGGATCGCCGTCGCGCGGCTGCCCGACGCTACCGGGATTCAGCAGCCATTCGCCGCTGGCGATGTCCAGCCGGGCCCCCGCGCGGCGCGGTTCGCCGGTCGCCAGCTCGCCGGGGCGGCGTTCGAACGAGAGCGGCACGTGCGAATGACCGATCAGGCAGACCCTGTTCGGCTGCTCGTCCATGCACAGCTCGGCGAGCAGGGCCGAGAGCACGTACTCCCAGATCGGGTCGCGCGGGCTGGCGTGGTACAGCCCCAGCTGGCCCTCGCGGCCCTGCGGGCTCAGCTCGGCGAGGAAGCGCGCGTGCTCGGGCTGGAGCACCTCGCGCGTCCACTGCACGGCGATGCGCGCGCCCGGCGAGAAGTCGTCGACGGCCACCTCGCCGGTGACCGCGAGATCGTGGTTGCCCGCCAAGCACACGGCCGCGTGCTCGCTGGCGAGCGCCACGCAGGCGTCCGGGTCCGCGCCATAGCCGACCAGATCGCCCAGGCACCAAAGCTCAACCGCGTCACTGCCGGCCACCGCCTCGAGCACGGCCTCGAACGCCTGGCGGTTGCCGTGGATGTCTGAGATCACCGCGACCTTCATGGACGGCCGATGGCACTTCGCGATGCTGCGTCCTCGCGCACGCCGCTTCTAGTCTCCTTCTTCCTCCCCGGCCGCAGATCCCCCGTACTCGGGCAGGCTCTTGATTCCCTCGCGGGTTCGCCACTTCGAGTAGTTGTCCTCCATCGCGTCGATCAGCTCGCGCATGAACCGCGGCGAGATGTTCACGCGCGCCACCACGACGCCCGGGACCTCCTCGGATTCGACCTCGTGGTCGACGCGCGCGAAGGTGACCGTGAACTCGTAGTCGGAGTGGCTCACGTTCGCGAAGTTGGCGTACACGCCCCCCATGATCTCGGGGGACAGATGGATGTTGATATGGCGCTCCGCGCCCGGGTCTTGGTCGTTCACAAGCGGGCTCTTCTCGAAGGGGGGTGGTCGTGAGGGGGGCCTGCCCTCCTCACGTTGCATAGGCGCTCTGCGCCGGGGTCTTGGTCGTTCACGCGGTTAGTATTCCAATCTGTGTGTCGGATGCCTGCGGCGGGATGACGACGGCGATCGAGGCGCTGCGCGAGGCCGTTCTCGCCAGTGCCCGCGAGCTTGCAGGCGCCGGTGAGCCCGCGGACAGTGTCCCCGACGGCGATGGCAAGCACTCCGTCGCGGACCGCGCCGGCTCCGCGCGCCGGGGCGAGCTGAGGTCCGACGCTATCACGCTGGAGCGCCCGCCCCGGCCGGACTTCGGCGACTACTCGACGAACGCCGCGCTGCTGCTCGCGCCGGCGCTGGCCGTACCACCCCGGGAGCTGGCCGAGCGCCTGGGGGCGGAGCTGAAGGCACGGATGGGGGAGGGGCTCGAGCGCTTCGAGGTCGCCGGTCCGGGGTTCCTGAACCTGTTCGTGGGCGATGCCTGGCTGGGCGAGGCGATCGCCGGCTGCCTGCGCGCCGGCGAGCGGTTCGGCGCGGACGGAGCCGGGGTGCGCGAACGGATCCTGGTCGAGTTCGTCTCGGCCAATCCGACCGGCCCGATGCACGTCGGCCACGCTCGCAATGCCGCCTACGGCGACTCGCTCGCGCGCCTGCTGACCTTCGACGGTCACGACGTCGAGCGCGAGTTCTACGTCAACGACGCGGGCTCGCAGGTCGTCAAGCTCGGCGAGTCGATTCGCGCGGCGGCGCGCGGGGAGGAGGTCCCCCGGGATGGCTATCACGGCGAGTACGTGCAGGCGCTGGCGGCCGAGCTGGCGGGCGCGCAGACGCTCGACGCGGCCGAGCTCGGGCATGACGCGGTCGCGGTGATGGTCGCGCGCACGCAGGCCTCGCTGCACGCGTTCGCGGTCGAGGGCTTCGATCACTGGCAGTACGAGAGCGCGCTGCACGCGGGCGCGCCGAGCGCAGTTGAGCACGCCCTGCAGACGCTCGAGCAGCACGGCCACACCTACCGACACGACGGCGCGCTGTGGCTGCGCACCACCGAGTACGGCGATGACAAGGACCGCGTGCTGGTGCGCTCGTCCGGCGAGCACACCTACTTCGCGTCGGACATCGCCTACCACCTGGACAAGCGCGAGCGCGGCTTCGAGCGCCAGATCGACGTGTGGGGGGCCGACCACCACGGCTACACGGCGCGCATGAAGGCGGCCTACGCGGCGCTCGGTGGAGATCCCGAGCAGCTGGAGCTGCTGATCATGCAGCTCGTGCACCTCGTGCGTCGCGGCGAGCGGGCTCAGATGTCAAAGCGCGCGGGCGAGTTCGTCACGCTCGACCAGCTGCTGCAGGAGATCGGAGTCGACGCCGCGCGCTGGTTTCTGCTCTCGCGCTCGCACGACACGACGATCGACCTCGACCTCGACCTCGCGCGCGAGCAGTCCAACGAGAACCCCGTGTACTACGTCCAGTACGCCCATGCGCGGATCGCCTCGGTGCTCGCAAAGGCGGGCGCGGCGCGGGTGCGGGCCGCGATCGAGGAGGGCGAGCAGCCGGCGCCGCAGGGGGGATGGGACGGCTACCGGCTGCACGCCTCCGAGCGCACGCTTATCAAGAAGCTGCTCGCGTTCCCGGGCGAGATCGCCCAGGCCGCCGAGCGCCGGGCGCCGCATCGCGTCGCCGCCTACGCCCTCGAGCTGGCGCAGGACTTCACCGCCTTCTACCGCGACTGCCGCGTCGTCGGCGCCGAGCCCGAGCAGGTCGAATCGCTGCGCCTGGCCCTGTCGGTGCTGGCGCAGCGCACGCTGGCGCGGTCGCTGCAACTGCTCGGGGTGAGCGCGCCCGCGGCGATGTGAGCCCAGCGGTCGCCGGCAGCGTTCAGAGTTCTCCGGAGCGACCACCCCGCCGATGCGCGACGTCGCGGCGCTCAGCCGGCTCGGCGCTCGAACTGCGCGAGATCGGCGTCCAGCCGCGCCCGCTCGGCGGCGGTCAGCCCAGAGGAGCCGTCGCCGTTCATCGCCGTCGTGGCCGCGACACGCGCGCGCGCCTGCCGGCGCCAGCGTGGCAGCAGCAGCGCGAACAGCCCCAGCAGCCCCAGCAGCGCCGCCAGCGGCACCAGATAGGCGGTCAGGTCGAAGCCGTGCGCGGCGGGCAGCGCCAGCGCGCTGGGCCCGTACTGCGCGACCAGCGCGCGTTCGATCTGGCTCTGGTCCTCGCCTTCGGCGATCAGCCCGCGGATGAACACGCGCTCACGGTCGGCCTGCGGCGACTGCGCGACCATCAGCGGGATTTTGCAGGTCACGCACATGACCCTGCGTTCGATCGCCGGCAGCGAGGCGCGCGGCGCCTCGGCCTGCGCGGGGGCGGCGATCGCGACGGCCACGAGCAGAGCGCCCGCCAGGGCGAGTCTCGGCCTACACGGGGGCCGCCCGAGGTGCGCACGCTCGCGCGAGAAGCGCGCCCGCGCGCGCAGGGCGATCACGTGCGTTCCCGTTCCGCGAGCTGGATCGCTTTGTCGGCGAACGCCTGGTCGATCTCGCCGCGGGAGATCGCGGCGATGCGGCCGGCGCGATCGATCACGAAGCTCTCGGGCAGCTGCGCGGTGCCGTAGGCGTGCGCGAACTCGCCGGTCGTGTCGCGCAGGCTGGGGTAGGAGAGGTGGTTTTCGCGCACGAACGTATGGGAGTCGGGCGCATCGTCGAGATAGGTGACGCCGAGTACGGTCCCGCCGTAGGGCTGCAGGCGCCTCTGTGTGCGCTCGAGCAAGGGCGCCTCGGCCTGACAGGGCACGCACCACGAGGCCCAGAAGTTCAGCAGCACCACCCTGCCGCGGTATTCGGCGAGCGAACCGATCCTGGTGCTGGGGTCGGCCACGTCCGCGCGGGTCGAGTCGGAGGTCAGGACCGGCAGCAGCCGGTGCGCATCGGGTGCGGTAGGACGTTCTCCGCGCGCGACCGCCTCATCGAGCGTGCGGTTGGGCGCCTGCGTGGCCACGCCGTAGACAAGCAGCGCCACCAGGCCCGCGCCCGCGAGCGAGACGAGGATCGGGACGGCCCGGCGTCGCACGGCGTCCAGGATAAAGCGCCGGCGACGTAAGATTGGCCGGTACGCGGCGATAGCTCAGTTGGTAGAGCGTCGGCTTCCCAAGGGCGCGGCCTATGGGCCGTTTTCGCCCATGAAATGGGGCTTTTGGGTGGGGGAGGGCGTTGCCGTGCCGCACTGGTGCAGCAAATCCGCACGTTTCGCCTCCTCGCGGCACGCTCTTGGGCCTCGCCGTTGCCTCACCGCCACGAGGCGTGCGCCCCTCGCTGAGCGAGCGTAGGCACGCGCCCGCCCTGAGCGGTCGCACTTCGCGCATGCGCCGAAGTCCCCGCGGCCAGCATCCGGCCCCGCCCGCAGAATGGCGGGGGTGAGCCCGTCCAGCGTGCCGCTGCGCCTCTACCTCAAGGATGGCGTGCGACCGCCGCAGGCCATCGAGGCCTTGGCGGCGCGCATCGCCGACGCGAGGAACCTCCCCGGCAGCGTCAGCCGGGGAGGCATCACGCCGGAGGCCGACGCGGCCTACCTGGAGCGCCGCCAGGCCGACTACCTGCACTGGGCGGAGGTCACGGAGGGGCAGCTCGGCAACGTGACCCGCGACCTTGAGGTGCTCGCGCTGCCCTACACCGCTGCCTACTACGAGATCCGAGGCCTCACCCCGTCGAGCCCTCACGCCGTCGCCTTCATCGACGCCGAGGTGGCGCGACAGGTCAGGAGGCTGGAGGATCTCCGCGACGACCTCCAGAGGCGCCTCGACCGAGCCATCGCCGCGCCGGGGGCGATCGCCGTCCTTGACACGAACGTGCTCCTGCACCACCAGCTCCCCGACAGCGTGGCCTGGCGCGAGGTGGTCGGAGCGGAGAGCGTCCGCGTCGTCGTCCCCCTGCGCGTCATCGAGGAGCTGGACGAGAAGAAGCACTCCACGAGCGAGAAGGCACGCCGGCGCGCCCGCGACCGCCTGCCCAGGCTCTACGCGCTCGTCGGGACCGGCGGGGCGCCCAAGGCGCTCCCGCACGGCCACGGCAGCATCGAGGTCTTCATTGAGCCGGGGCCGCGGAGCCGCCCGGCGGACGCGGACACGGAGATCCTGGAGACGGCACACGACTTGCGCCGGCTCTCCGGCGCGTCGGTGACGATCGTCACCTCCGACACGGGGATGCGTCTGCGCGCCGAGGCGGAGGGCCTGGCGACCGTGGCGATGCCGGCCTCCTACGAGGCGGGCGCGGACGGCTGAGGGCTCCGGGCCGGTAGAATGCGAGTGTCATAAAACACGTCTAGGAGGTCGTTCCATGACGTCGATCCACGCGGATCAACCCCAAGAGGCCTACGAGCTCTCGCGTCGGTATACGAGCAAGAGGGGCCAGAAGCCGCTCAAGGGCTTCGCGCTTGATCTCACCGTCCGCTTCAACAGCGACGGTGTGCCGTTCCTGCAGGACCACAACGGTGACCTCGGCACGATGCCGTTCCACAACGTGGACGAGTTCACTGACTGGCTGGCGTACAAGATCAGGCAGAATCACGACGAGCACTTCCGCTCGGCGGCTGCTTAGGCCGAGCTGGCTCGTTGCGCCTTGAGTCGCTCGATATCGACGACCCGGACGAGGCGCGAGCCGAGCTAGGCGTTCTCGCGGAGCAACTCCGGGCCGGCGGCTGGAATGTCGAGGTCGCCGGACCCGGAGAGCCTACGCTGTCTCGCTTCCGCGAGAGCGCCGAGGGCGCATTCGTGGACGTGCTCAATCTTGTGCTCGATGAGGCCGAGCGGCATGCGGTCGACGCCGTGCTGGCGGCAGTCTTCGCTTGGGCCGTAGATCGCCTGCGCTTCCGCGGGCGCGAGGGCGCCCGCCCCGTAATTGTCATATACGTGGGGGACGAAGACGTGCGGGAGGAGCCTCTGCCAGGCCCACGGACGCCAATCTCGACCGGCCGAGAAGAGACGCGCCCGCCTCCCGTCCCCGACTTCTCGCGCCTGGCGCGCAAGCCCTCCGAACTGCTGGCCATCGTGACCTACGTCCGTAGCACGCCTGGCTTCCAGGAGACCGAGTACCTGGAGTGGAAGTCCGGCTACGACCTGAGCACCCGCCCCGGTGCTGCCGCCACGGCCCGGCAGCTCATCGGGATGGCCAACCGTGACGGCGCCCGCGCCGCGACCCACGCGGAGGGCCACGCCTACATCCTCCTCGGCGTCGAGCCCGGCGGCGCGCCCGGCGTGCCGCTCTGGGACGCCTCGGACATCGAGAACTGGCTGACGCCGTTCGTGGGACCCGACCTGCGCTACGAGGTCCACTACGCGCCCTTCGCCGGGCAGCAGGTGCTCTTCCTCACCGTCGATGCCCCGCGTGCCGGCGACCCAATCTACAACCTGCAGAAGGCGCGGGAGGACCCCGGAGGCGCCGCCCTCCCAGCCGGCACCATCTACGTGCGCCACGGTGCCAACACCACACGCCACACCCCCGCGGACCTGGCCCGCCTGACGGCGCGCGCCACCGTCGCCCCGGTGACCACGCTCGACGTGGCCGTGGAGCCGGACGCCTCGGGCGTCGCAGCCATCGACGCGGCGCTCCTCGCGGACGGCTCGCGTGACCAGCGCCTGGCCTCCTGGCGCACCGACATGCTCGCGGCGATGCCCAGGCAGGAAGCGTCGTCACCATTGGGCTTCGCCTACCAGCAGGTGGGCGTCTTCGGCGAGCGGCGCAGCCGCCAGGAGTACGCCTCTGAGGTCGATCTCCACGTTCAGACGATCACGGCCACCAGGCACTTCTGGTGGGCGATGGTCGCGCAGGAATGGCTAGAGGCTGGGCGCTCCGTCCTCGGCGTCAGCGTGGTGAACTCCTCGGAGGAGAACTACGAGGACACCGTGGTCGAGCTGACCTTCGGCCTGCCGCGCTTCTGCGTCTTCCTGCGCCCACGCGATGTCAAGGAGGTCATGCGCCCGCCCGATCCGCCGGCGAAGTGGGGGAGGGCGCTCGCGGACATCTCCTCGCGCAGCGTCATCGCCCAGCGGCTGCGCGACCCCGAGCCCGAGATCGAGCGTGCGGGCCAGGGGGAGACGCTGGTCCGCTACCCCGAGCTCCGCGTGCGCCCGCACACCACGCATGCCATGAAGCCACTGCTGCTCGCGCTCGGGCCGCCGATGGCCGGGACTGCCATCCTCGTGCGCTGGCGCGTCACGGCCTCCAACACTAAGAGCGACCTCTCGGGCCATATTGAACTCCGCGTGCCAGGCGGGCCGCAGCCGGCGCGTTCTGAGGTCGACGAGAGCCCCGGATAGCCCTTCCGCCGGGCGTCCACGGTCGACGGATGGTGCTCAAGCTGGACTGCCTGCGATGATCTGCACGGGTGGCGATCTCACGAGAGCCTCAAGGGCGGCGAGCTTCTCTCGTCTCCGGTTTGCGTCCCGCCATTTCGGACGGTTAACCGTGTCAATCAGGGAGTCCACCGCGGCCCCGACCGGGTCTTTCATCGTCTTCCCCAAGCCATAGACCACGAGCATGCGGGAGCGGACGAAGGCCCAGCCGGATTGGAATGCCCTGATCTTGAACTCGCGGAGGACATCGGCGGCGGCGTCTTGACGCCCCTCTCGCAGTGCCACCTCCCAAAGCTGTTCGAGCGCCGGGAGCTCTTCGCCGAGCGCCTTCGACTCAAGCGCCACCTCAGCCGCCATCCGCCTGAGAGACGGATCGAGGACGGTTGCGAGAGGTCCTTGTTGAGCCTGGCGCTCCACCTCTTCCTGAAACTGTCGCCCAACGGCTTCACGGAGCAGCGCGACGTAGTCCTCGACCTCTTGTGGCGTCCGTGCGCTCCACACAGCGTCTCTCACGCGGCGATAGCTCTCCCAGAGGCGCTTCTCAGGGCAGTCGCCGAGCCGACCGCACTCAGCATCGGCCTGGGCCACCAGCCGTCGAAGCGCCTCCGTGTGCCCGGGTGACGTTGCGCCGCTTCCCGCGCTGCCATGGCGGACACCCGCGGGCGTGCCGCGGCGTCTCGCCGCTCCATCGCCTCCGGCAGCCGATGCTCCACGTCCACGACCCACGCGATCAATGTTCAGGGTCGATGTCCACGGCGCCCGCTTTTCGCTTCCCGCCGGGCGGCTCGCCCGCGGCGGCGCCTTGGCGTTCCTTATCACGCGAGGCGATGCGGCGCAGCTCCCATGGCGGGATCCGGGCGGTCCGTCAGCCACGGCGCGGGCAGGTCCAGCCTTTCGGCGAGCCGCGAGGCTGAGGCTCGCGTGCGGATGGCCGCACCGAGCGCACGAGCGACTTCCATGCGACGCCCAACGTCTCTCATCGGTCTGTAGTAGCCAGTGGAAGGGGCATCGACATCCAACACGATCCCTCCGGGCATGCCCCTGGCGATGATCTCGAACGCTTGCGGCATGTCCTCCGCGTCGAGACCCGAGAGGGAGTCCACCAGCTCATCGAGTGCGGCCTTGACCACCTTGCTGTCGATGCAATGGTGAGACAGCTCGCGCCACTCCGTCGTCCTCTCCCACGAGGCTCGACGGTGAGGCGTCGGGCCCAAGAGCCAAGCGACGCATGGCACGGTGGGCTGGCTGAGATCCTCCGAGCGATAGTGGACGAGCGCTGCGTACTGCATGCGCCCAAGATATGACGGGCCTTGCTCAGGGCGCCGAGATTGTTGAACCAGGCCATGGCTCTCAACGACACTCAAGCCGATGTCCTCCCGCGGCGGGAGTCGGCAGCGCGCACGGACCCAGAGCAACGCGGATGTCCCCACACGCCAGCCAGTAGACGGATGATCGACCCCTGAGCGCACGCCATCGGCGATCAGCCCGGGGCGACGTCCTAGCGTGCCCCCATGGAAGACCGAACGCCGCTCATGAGGCCCGCCGAGGCCGCCGCGTACCTCGCGGTCTCGACGCGCACCCTGCGCCGCTATCTCGCCACCGGGGCGCTGCGCGCCCATCGGCTGCCCTCGGGGCAGGTGCGCATCCCCGCGGCGGCGCTGGAGGAGCTGCTGGCCGGAGGCGCCGGCCGAGGCTCGCGCCGCTCACCGACCCTCGCGCCCGCCGCCTCGGCCTGCGCCGCGGCGTGCCTGCCGCGCCGAGGTGCGGGGGCCGCGTCGCCACGCGGGGCGGCCTGCCGTCCTGGGCGCCCGCTCTTTGACACCTCGCCCGAGGCGCTGGCAGCCCTGCGGGCTGCGCAAGGAGCCGTGGCCTGATGGCGCGCCCGTGGCGGAAGACCGGAGGCTGGCCCTACGTGCGCCAGGACGGGAAGAAGTCGTGGCGCGTGGGCTACCGCGACCACGAAGGGCGGACGCGCTCGAAGGCCTTCCCCTACTCGGAGGCCGCCCGCGCCTGGATGCGCGACTACATCGACGCCGAGCGGCGCGGCAAGGAGACGCTCATGCGCTTCCTCCTCGACCTCGACGCCAAGGAGCGCAACGCGCAGGAGGCCGGTCTGCTCATCGGCGAGGTGGTGCAGCTCTACCTGGCCCACAACGGCCCCTCGCAGGAGGAAGGCCTGGCGCCCGCGACGTACAAGTCCTACCGCCTCATCGCCAAGAGGCAGCTCCTCGGGCACCCAGGCTGGACCCGTGACCACCGGCGCGAGCTCTCGCCACACCCCCACGCCCAGAGGCTGGCCCTGACGCCGGCCTCGGCGCTCAACCAGCCGCAGGTGGCACGGGCGCTCTGGGACGAGATGCTCCGGGCCAAGGTGGCCCGGTCGGCCCGCCACAGGGCGCGCCTCGTGCTCTCGGCGGTGGCCGCCTGGGCGGCGACCACGAGCCTCGTGCCGGAGGTGCACACCAACGGCGTGCTCCTGGCGAACGAGCAGCGGCTCTCACGCCGGCGCTCGGCGCGTGGCGGCGGCGCCGGCGTGACCTGGCGCGGGCGCCGCCGGCACGGCGCCGAGGCGGCCTCCTGGGCGCTCTCGACCCTGGCCGTCGAGCACGTCCGCGCCGAGCAGCTCCGGGCGCAGGGCAACGGGAGGCCTGCGCTCCTGGCCGAGCGCGACGCCATGACCACCGGCCTGCAGTTCGGGCTCTCCTGCCGCAACCAGGAGGTCTGGGGGCTGCGCTGGGGCGGCGTCGCGGGAGGGCGCATGCACATCGAGGAAGTCATCTCCTGGGGGCGCCTCGGCGAGGGCAAGACCTACGGCTCGACCCCGCGCACGACGAGGATGCCCGCCCTGCTCGTCGAGGACCTGGAGCGCTGGCGCGAGCTGCTCGCCGCCCAGGGCGTGGCCGTGCGCGACTGCGACTTCATCATCCCCGGCGACCTCGCGGGCGCGCGCTACGGGCTGCGAGAGGCCGAGGGCGACGGCTGCCATCTGACGCGAAGCCAGGCCACGGCGTGGGGGCCGAAGCGCTTCCGCCCGGCGGTGCGGAGCGTGGCCGCGAGCGTGCCTGGCCTGGCCGACATCGCCGCGGCCACGCCCTACTCGCTGCGGCGCGGGGGCATCACGGCGCGCCTGCGCTCGGAGGACTCGCAGGTGGTGGCGCGCGAATGCGGCACCTCGCTGGAGATGCTCGACAAGCACTACTCCTTCGCCCTGGAGGAGTACAAGGACAAGGGGCCGCAGCCCCTCGACGAGGCCTGGCGCGAGGCGAGGCTCAGGGCGTCGACTCAGGCGAGGGCGCACGCGCTCACAGAGGCTCCTGCCGGAGCCCGAGCCTAGCGCCACGCTCCCGAAGCGGCTATGTCGATTCGCGGCGGTGGTGACGATCGCTCGCACGCCTGCTCTTCGTCCGTGCGCTCGTCTCCTCGATGCTCGGTTGGATGCTTGCTCGCCCGAGCAAGGCCCAAGAGGGGGATGGATGGGCCGGCGTCTGTAGGCACAGGCCACCACTGGTCCCGCTTCGCGCTCGATCCGCAGCTACGCCGGGTTGATCGTGATCGACAGCATTGCCGTCGCCTTGTTCTGGGTTGGCGGCTTCGTCTTGGTCTTCGTGTCGACGACCTGGACGGTGAACGTGTAGGTCCCCGCGGTGGTCGCCTTGCCGCTGATCTTGCCGCTGGAGGCCAGTTTCAGACCTGGGGGTAGCTTTGAGCCCGTCGTGAGCGACCACTTGTACGGTGGTTTGCCGCCGGCCGCGGTGAGCGTGGCGGCGTAGCTCTTCTTGTTGGCCTTCGTGTAGACCGTTCCTTCCGGGAGCGATTCGGTCGTGACGCCGAACGCTGCCGTCGTGAACGTCGCGTCGGTGCTTTCGCTCGCCCCACCGGGACCGACCGCGACGACGCGGTAGTGGTATTCCGTGCCAGGTCTCAAGCCGGCTGCCGTCGCCGACACCGGGATGGCGCCTTCGCCTTCGCCGGGCAGCGAGCTGCAGGGCACGCTGGCTCCGTAGGCGTCCGTGGTCCCGTACTCAAACCGGCATTCCGTGACGGGTTCGCCTTCGGGATCGACCGACGCGCTGAGGAACTCGGACACGGGCGAGACGGTGGAACTGGCCGGGCTGCTGACGGATGGCATCGCGCGGGCGAACGAGGCCAGGCCGGCTTCGTCCACCGCCGTGGCATCGGCCGTTGTTCCCGTGTGCCGGCGCGTCCCGTCCTTGAAGACCCAGAACGATTCCGCCGGCAGCGCGTCGACGACGGTCCCTTCGGTCGGGGACGGGTTGAGGTGGGCGTAGGGGTTGGAGTCGTTTTCGATGTCCCAGGCGTCGATGGAGACCAGGGACGCGGGTTCGCCGCCGAAGACTTCCCACGTGCTGACCCAGATCGGCGCGCCGCCCGCGATGACGTAGGCGCCGCGCTCTTCCCCGGCAGCGTCGCGCGCGTTGACGAACGTCCCGTTCGACGGCACCGCGTTCAGATGGGCGTAGGGGCTGGCGATGTTTTCCAGGTCCCACTCGTCGACGACGACGTAGGCGCGTTCCCCGCCGATCGCTTCCCAGTTGCTCACGAAGAGAGGCGCGCCGCCCGCGATCTCGTACACGCGACCGTCGCTACTGCTGACGATGAGCGTCCCGTTCGACGGCACGGCGTTCAGGTGGGCGTAGGGGCTCCCGATGTTTTCCAGATCCCATTCGTCCACGACGACGTACGCGCGTTCGCCGCCGATGTGTTCCCAGCTGCTCACGTACAGCGGCGCTCCCCCGGCGATCTCGTACACCCGCCCGTCGCCGCTCGCCACGATGAGCGTCCCGTCCGACGGCACGACGTTCAGGTGGGCGTAGGGGCTCCCGATGTTTTCCAGATCCCACTGGTCCACCCTGACGTACGCGCGTTCGCCGCCGATGTGTTCCCAGCTGCTCACGAACAACGGCGCTCCGCCAGCGATCTCGTACACGCGGCCGTCGGCGCTGCTCACGATCAGCGTGCCGTTCGACGGCACCGCGTTCATGTGCGCCCATGGGTTCGTGATGTTTTCGAAGTCCCACTGGTCGACGACGACATACGCGTGTTCGCCGCCCACGTGTTCCCAGCTGCTCACGTACAACGGCGCGCCGCCGGCGATCTCGTAGACCCGGCCGTTCGTGCTGCTGACAACGAAGGTGCCGTTCGCCGGAACGGGCTTGAGCGCGGACCATTCAGAACTCGACAGCGCCCGCGTGGGCTGGGGCCCACCGAACGACGACCACGAACTGACGTACAGTGGCGCGCCGCCGGCGATCCGGTAGACGTGGCCTTCGTAGCTGACGAATTCGCCTTCTGCTGGCGGGCCGCCGCCGCTGGTGCCCTTGAAGTGGATGAAGTGGTCGGGCCACGGCTCCCACTCATTCGAGGGGCTGCCGTCGTTGATGCGCTCCCAGTCGTAGCCGTTTGTGTCCGTGACGATGTTTTGCTGTGAGACCTCGATGTATCCAGAGTCGACTGCCTCAACGATCGCAACGTGGCCGAATTCGCCCATGCCGTAGTCACCCGCGTTCCACTCGGCTACGGACCCGACCGTGGGTGTGCCGTTGACTTCCACGCCGTGCGCCGCGGCGCTCGTCGCCCATTCGCCGCCGTTGCCGAGCCGATATCCGGGCGTCGCGACGCCGTACACGGTGGACTCGACGAACGCCGCGTAGTTCGTGCACTCATCACCGGCTTCCATCCCCCAGTAGCTTGTCGACGAGTGGTTCTGGTAGCCGTGGGTCGTGTAGCCGCCCGTCGAGCACTGCGCGTACCCATCGCAGAGGCGCCCGCCGGTGGCAAGCGCGGTTGAGACCTGGCCGGCGAGCAGGAGGCTCGCGACCAGCAGCACCGTTCCTACGAGCGTTCTGAGCGGCTTGGTCACGACGGTCCCCCTTTCCAACCGACAGCTACGCCGCATTGATTGTGATCGACAGCGTTGCCGTGGCCTTGTTCTGGGTCGGCGGCTTCGTCTTGGTCTTCGTATCGACGGCCTGGACGGTGAACGTGTAGGTGCCTGCGGTGGTCGCCTTGCCAGTGATCGTGCCCTTGGGTGAGAGCTTCAGGCCTGGGGGCAGCTTTGAGCCCGCGGCGAGCGACCATTTGTACGGCGGTTTGCCCCCGGTCGCCACGAGCGTGACGGCGTAGCTCTTCTTGTTGGCCTTCGCGTAGACCGTCCCTTCGGGGAGCGATTCGGTCGTGATCCCGAACGCCGGGGTCGTGAACGAGGCGACGCTGCTTTCCCCGGTGCCGCCCGGACTCACCGCCACGAGCCTGTAGTGGTAGATCGTCGCCGGCTTCAATCCGCTCACCACCGCCGACACCGGCACCCCGGCTTCGCCTTCGCCGATCGTGCCTTCGCACGCCGCGGTGGACCCCAGGGCTTCCGTCGGCCCGTATTCGAAGCGGCATTCCGACACGGGTTCGCCGTTCGGATCGACCGAGCCGCTGAGGCTCTCGGAGGAGACTGACAGGGAGGTCGGGCTGTCAAGGGCGACTGTTGGCGCTAGGGCGAAGTGCGCTGTGACCGATTGGTCGCTGCCCATGACGACAGAGCACGGGCCCGTGCCAGAGCACGCTCCGCTCCAACCCATGAATCTTGCTCCCGTTGCAGCGGTCGCCGTGAGCGTCACCGTCGTCCCTTGGAAGTAGCTCGCAGAGCAAGCGCCTGGGCAAGAGAGCGATCCACCATCCGTGACCGTGCCACTGCCTGTGCCGGCAAGGGCCGCGGTCAGCTCGTGCTTCGTCGTGCCCGACCCTGACAGGGCCCACGCTGGCTCTTCCCAGCCGGTGACGAACTGGTAGAGGCCCGCCGCGCTGTTGTCCGTGCCGCCACCTGTCACCAGGTCCCAGGTCGATGACCCCGGATCCTGGAAGAGGACCTGTTCCGAGCTGTTGCCCAAGAAGTCACCCGACAGCTCCCACGCTGGCTTTTCCCAGTTGGTGACGAACTGGTAGAGGCCAGCGGCGCTGTTGTCCGTGCCGCCACCTGTCACCAGGTCCCAAGTCGATGACCCAGGGTCTTGGAAGAGCACCTGGTCTGAGCCGTTGCCCAAGAAATCCCCAGACAGCTCCCACGCGGGCTGTTCCCAGCCGGCCACAAACGTGTAGAGCCCCGCAGCGCTGTTGTCCGCGCCGCCACCTGTCACCAGATCCCAGGTCGATGACCCGGGGTCTTGGAAGAGGACTTGGTCTGAGCCGTTGCCCAGGAAGTCTCCCGACAGCTCCCACGCGGGCTTTTCCCAGCCGGTGACGAACTGGTAGAGGCCCGCGGCGCTGTTGTCCGCGCCGCCACCAGTGACCAGATTCCAGGTCGATGAGTCAGCGTCCTGGAAGAGGACGTCACTGGTCGGACCACCATCAAAGTCCCCTGGCATGGGCTGGGCGGGGTCGGGCGAGCCACTGCCACCGCCGCCTCCGCCCACGGTGTTGCCGATGCCGGGAATGGCGACTGCTCTGACCCAGTCGAACTGGCCTTCAAACCAGTGAACCGTGTAGGTCGTGATGCCGTATTTCTCGGAGACGGCGCTGATGACCTCCGCGGACGTGCCTGTCCCTGAGACGACGATGCCCACGTGTTCGACTTCACTCGCTGAGTACCCGAAGAAGACAAGGTCACCGGGCTGCACCGACGAGAGCGAGATGGATGAGCCGCCGTAGCTTGACGCGCCCGAGTACTGAGCTTGCGCGGTGGCCGTTGGGAGCGTTACCGCGTGATCCGTGCCTTGGTAGACCGCATAGAGTGCGAGGCCGCGACAGTCGAACCCCACGTGGCCCACTTCGTCGCAGTCGCGGTAGCTGCCGTCGGAGTATTTGTCGTACCCGCCCACCGTCGCTTCGTTTGTGTTTCCGCCGTCGAAGCAGTAGACGTACTTCGCGGTTGAGAAGGGCTGGGCCGGATACGACTGGCTCGCTATCACCTGCGCGGCAGCGACGATCGCTTCCCCCTCGGTCTGGGCAGACGCCGTCGTAGCCAGAAAGGCCTGGCATCCGATGACAGCGGTCCCCGTCAAGACGACCACGAGCAGACGCGAAGCCAACACCCTCCCAGCCGCAGTCAAGCGATCATGCCCCCGATCCGTGTGGTCACGACATGCTACCTGGGCTCCAAATCGAACCGCGGCGTCCAGGCTGCCCAAAGGGACGACTAGCAGCAGTTCGGTGGTTGGCCCCTCCTCCGCCGCACTAGGCGCGCGAGCGGCCCTCCTGCTCCTGCAGCAGGCCAGCGACGAAGGCCATCTTGTCCTCCAGGTACGCCTCGGCGGAGCCGTACCTCCTGTCGACTTCCTCCTCGAAGGCCATCCTGAAGTCGCCACGCCCCCATCTGATGCCGTAGGGGCAGAACCCCTCCTCAAGGGGCGGGAAGCGCTCGCGCAGCATCCGCCATGCCGCCTGGGCCCAGCGGAGCGTGGCCTGCCGCCTCCTCGCGTCGCCGCCCCGCGCCTCCTCTCGGCTCGACGGCGCCGGGCCGCCCAGCCACCGCGGCGCGGCCTGCAGGCCGCGCCCGCGCTGGTAGCGCTCGCGCAGGAGGTCCAGGCGGTCGGGGCGTGCCCCGATGGCACGGTCACGCTGGCGGCGCATGTCGCCAAAGGCGAGGGCCTGGGCTGCCAGCAGGCAAACGACGAGGATCGCCAGGCCAACCGGCCAGGGGATGGCGATGCTCGCCACCAGCGAGGCCACGGTGAGCGCGCCGCCGACCACGCTGCCCACGAGGAACCACCAGCGCGCGAGCACGTGGCGCGCGTACTCCGCCCAGAGCGAGGGCTGAGGGGCTGGCGCGGCCTGCATGAGGCCCATCGTAGGGCGCGGCTCGGAGCCGGCGGCCTCGCCGCCAGGCGTCGGTCGTCGCCGGCCTCAGGCGGGCGGCCCGCTGACGAGGCTCGTGGTCGTTAGGCTGCCGCGATGCCTCTGGAAGCCCAGATAGCAGGCCGCCATGAGGCTTGTGAGGACACCCTCCCCCGCCGGGTGCAGGACGAGCTGCCCGGGGCCCCTCCACGGATGGTGCCCGCCTGCGAGCAGACGAGCACGCATGCCTGAGCTGCTCTGGGAGGGCAAGTACGACGCGTCCGGGAAGAGGCTTGCTCCTCCTCGGATCGCTCTTCCGTTCCAGACGGTCGAGACGATCAACGAGTCGGCCCAGGAGCGTCAGAGAACACTCGACTTCTCGACAGCCGACCATGCGACGGACTGGCGCAACCGCCTCATCTGGGGGGATCGGAAGTATGTGGTGCCCGCGCTATTGGAGGAGTTCGGCGGACAGGTCGATTTGATCTACATCGACCCGCCGTTCTTTACTGGCGACGACTTCTCTTTCAACGTGCAGGTGAATGGAGACGCGGCTTTCAACAAGGAGCCCGGCGTCCTGGAGATGAAGGCGTATCGCGACACCTGGGGCAAGGGCATCGACGGCTATCTGGAGTGGTTCTACGAAACCGTGATCTCGCTTCAGGGCCTTCTCGCTGAAACAGGAAGCCTGATCGTCCATCTTGATTGGCACGTCGGTCACTATGCCAAGGCTGTGTTGGATGACGTATTTGGCATCACACGGTTTCGCAACGAGGTCGTGTGGCACTACGAGAGCGGCGGTCGGGGCCGCAACCAGTATCCGCGCAAGCATGACGTGCTCCTCTGGTACTCAAAGGGCGACCGCTACATCTTCAATCCAGATGCGATCGGTGTCCCGCGCAATTACTGCCAGCTCTGCGGCTCTGAACTGGAGAAGTGGAACAACCTCAAGCGGCAGGTCGACGAGGATGGCCGTGTGTATCGCACCATCAAATCAGCAGGCAAGGTCTACCGCTACTACGACGACGAACCTGTGATCCCGTCAGACGTGTGGCTGGGCATCAACCATCTGCAACAGAAGGATCCCGAGCGGGTTGGCTTTCCCACGCAGAAGCCAGCGTCGCTGTTGAGTCGGATCGTGCTCGCGCATAGCAATCCAGACGAGCTGGTCCTCGATTGCTTTGTCGGAAGCGGCACGACTGCTGCGGTGGCCGAGAAGCACGACCGGCGATGGATTGCGGCTGACGTCGGCAGGTTTGCGGTCCAGACGACCCGAAAGCGCTTGTTGTCCATCCCCAAAGTCCGCCCGTTCGTCGTCCAGAACCTTGGCAAGTATGAACGCCAGCTCTGGCAGGCGGCGGAGTTCGGTGACTCCGCCACAACGCGCACTGTCGCCTATCGAGGCTTCATCCTCGATCTGTACCACGCTGCGCCCATCAACGGCTACTCGTGGCTTCACGGGCTCAAGCAGGGGCGGATGGTGCACGTGGGGACGGTCGATGCTCCCGTGACCAGCGGCGACGTGAAGCAGATCGTCGCCGAGTTCCGCAAGGCGGTCGGCACAGGGAAGGACGCTCCGAAGGAGCAAAGCGTGGACATCCTTGGCTGGGACTTCGCGTTCGAGCTGAACGAGATCGCCCGTCAGGACGCAGAGAAGGCAGGGATCAACCTTCGCCTCGTCCGCATCCCGCGCGAGGTCTTGGAGAAGCGAGCGGCAGAACAGGCTGATGTCCGCTTCTTCGAGCTGGCCGCGCTCTCAATCGGGCTGAAGACAGCTGGCCGCAAGGTCACGCTGACACTGAAGGACTTCGTGATCCCACTGGACGACGTGCCTGCGGACGTGCAGAAGGCCGTCAAGCATTGGTCCCAGTGGATCGACTATTGGGCGGTCGACTGGGACAACAAGGACGACACCTTCCACAACGAGTGGCAGTCGTTTCGCACACGGCAGTCGAATGAGCTTGAGCTTGCGGTCGCGCACGAGTACCCAGAGCCTGGCGAGCACGCGGTCGTCGTCAAGGTCATCGACATCCTCGGCAACGATACGACGAGGACGATGTCGGTCAAGGTGACGGGCCGTGGCGCGTAAGACCGCACAGCCGCCCGAGCAGGAGGATCTCCTCACTGCACGCGTGACGACGGCGCCATGCGTCCCGGAGATCCGCAAGGCCGTCAGGGAGTGGCGCGCGAAGAAGTACAAGGGAGCGACGGACACGACGAGGACGCTCTTCAACCACTGGTTCGACACCGACCATCGTCGCCCGGACGGGCATTTCTTCCAGTACTACGAAGCGCAGCGCGAGGCGGTGGAGACGGTCGTCTGGCTCTACGAGGTCGAGAAGATCAGGCGCCACCGCGATCTGGTCGAGCGCTTCGCGCGGGTGCCTGGCATCCACGTCCTGCAGTTCGATGACTTCGCGCGCTACGCCGTGAAGATGGCGACCGGCTCTGGCAAGACGAAGGTCATGGCGCTCCTCGTCGCCTGGCAGTACTTCAATGCCGTCGCGGAGGGCTCAGACGAGTACGCCAAGACGTTCCTCATCGTCGCCCCCAACGTCATCGTCTTCGAGCGGCTGCGCTCTGACTTCGGCGGTGGGCGCGTCTTCAGGACCGATCCGATGATCCCGCCCGAGCTGCGCATCTTCTGGGAGATGGACTTCTACATGCGCGGCGATCCAGAGCGGGCCAGCTCCCAGGGCGCGCTGTACCTGACGAACATCCAGCAGTTCTATGAGCGACCTGGGACCGCTGATCTCGACGAGTCGGAGATCATGACGGAGGTGCTCGGGCCCGCGCCGCCGGCCGAGATCGATGTCGTCGAGGACTTCGATGATCGGATCGCGGCTCGTGGCGAGCCGGCTCTCGTGATCAACGACGAGGGCCATCACGTGCACGACGAGGAAAGCGAGTGGAGCCGAGTCATCCGACGTCTCAGTGACGAGAACCCTGCGGGCGTTCTCGGGCAGCTCGACTTCTCCGCGACTCCCCGCTACCAGAAGGGAGGCCTCTTCACCTGGACAGTCTTCGACTACCCGCTCAAGCAGGCGATCATCGATGCTGTCGTCAAGCAGCCAATGAAGGGAGTGACCGCCGGGCTGGATGAGGCGCGCTCGGACGTGGCGAGCGTCAAATATCAGGGGTATCTGACAGCTGGCGTCGAGCGCTGGCGCGAGTACCGCGAGCAGCTGAAGCCTCTGGGCAAGAAGCCGGTGCTGTTCATCATGCTCAACAAGACCGCCGAGGCCGACGACATCGGCGACTACCTGCGCGTCAAGTACCCGGAGGAGTTCGGCCCGACGGAGGCTGGTGAGCGGCAGCTTCTCGTCATCCACACCGACAACAAAGGCGAGGTCTCGAAAAAGGACGTCGATGCCGCCCGCGAGGTGGCCCGGCGCGTGGATGAGGGCCAGAGCCCGGTGAACGCGATCGTCAGCGTGCTCATGCTCCGCGAGGGCTGGGACGTGCAGAACGTCACCGTCATCGTTGGGCTGCGTCCCTACACGGCCAAAGCGAACATCCTCCCTGAGCAGACCATCGGGCGCGGGCTTCGCCTGATGTTCGGCGACCGCTCGAAGACCTACGTCGAGCGGGTGGACGTGATCGGCAACCCGGCCTTCCTCAAATTCGTAGAGCAGCTCGAACGCGACGAGGACGTCGCGCTCGACACCTTCGACCTCAAGGAGCCGGTGGTCATCACGACCATCGAACCCGATGAGAAGAAGCTCGACCACGACATCACCATCCCGGTGCTGAGCCCCGTCCTCGCCAGGAAGAAGACGCTCGCCGAGGAGATCGAAGGCATCGATGTGGCGAAGCTCGTCTGCCCGCGCTTCCCCAAGAAGGAGGGCGACACCGCTGCGCAGCAGTTCCACTACGAGGGCGTGGACATCATCACCCTGGAGAAGCTGGTCGAACGCGAGTACACCATCCCCGAGCCCCAGACCGCCGAGGAGGTCATCTCCTACTACGCCAAGCGCATAGCGCAGGACGTGAAGCTCCCCTCTCAGTTCGCCGCCTTGGTGCCGAAGGTCCGCAACTTCCTCCGTGACCGCGCGTTCGGGGAGACCGTCGATCTCACCGACAAGGCCATCATCCGTGCCATCGCCACGAGCGTGGCCCAGTACGTCACGGTCAAGACCTTTGCCACCGTCCTGCGCGCCCTGGTGGTCGAAGAGCTCTCGCCCGTCCTGGAGCACCCCGGACGTGCGCTCTCGGAGACCGAGCCCTTCCCCTTCTCGCGCCCCACGTTCGAGGCCAGCAAGACCGTCTTCAACCTGGTGGCGGGGGACAACGACTTCGAGCGGCAGTTCGGCCAGTTCCTCCAGGACGCAGGCGACGTGGAGTCCTTCGCCAAGCTGCCCCGCCGCTTCGGCTTCACCATCGAGTACACCGACAGCGCGACAAACCTGCGCTACTACGAGCCCGACTTCGTGGCGGTCGATCTCGACGGGGCGCACTACGTCATCGAGACCAAGGGCCAGGAGAACATCGACGTGGCCCACAAGGACCGGGCCGCGACCATCTGGTGTGAGAACGCGACGCTCCTTACGGGCGTCACCTGGCTCTACCTCAAGGTGCCGCAGGTGGAGTTCGGCAAGCTGCAGCCGCAGGCGCTCGCGGACGTGATGCTCGCCTTCTCGGTGCCGGTGTAGCCGGCCCGCCCCGTCACCCTCTCGGCGCGAGCACCTGAGCTGACGCGGCCGGCCCCAGCACGCTGAGGGAGCCGGAGGGCCCTAGCTCGCCGGCACCTGCACGAAGAGGACGTTGAGATCGGCGTGCCGCTGCTCATCGCCCGGCCAGCTCATCCTCGCGCGCAGCTCCGTCTCGCTCGCCGCCTCCCTGGACTCCACGAACTCCTGGTGCTGCGAGAGCACCTCGCGCGCCTTCTCGATGATGCTCGTCAGATCCCTCTCGCGCACGAACGCGATGAGGGCGAGCTTCGTGTCGCGCCAGGCCGCGTAGCCGAAGAGCTGGTCGATGGCCTCGCCGAACGCCTTGGCCCCCTCCCAGAACTTGCACTCGGCGATGAAGAGGTTACGGCCCTCGTGGCGGATGAGGATGTCGGTCTTGCCGCTCACGTTGAAGGCCTCAGCGGTCGCCGCGCCGTGGTAGTGGGTGTTGAGCGCCGCGAGCAGGAACTGGCGCCGGTCTTCCTCGCCCTTGTCGGCGTAGGTCTTCGGGCTGCGCTCCATGTCGAGGCCGACGGAGCGGATGACGCCGAGGATGTGCTCGAAGACCTCGTCGCCGAGCACGGGCTCCAGCGCGATGGGCTCCGACGTGGGCGTGGTGGGCAGCACCGGCGCCGGCAGGCGCACGATGGCATCGGCGATGTACGTCTTCGGGGGGCCCTCCTGCGGCGCGTGGGCAGGCCCGTGGCCGCCAGGTGCTCGCGGTGGCGCTTCACCCGCTCGCGGCGGCTCAGGATGGGGTCCCGTGCCCGCTGTTCCAGCTTGGCGTTGTACTGCTCGATGTCGTCATTCGCCCAGCGCAGGTGCTTCTCGACTTCGCCGACGAGCCTGTCCGTGCTGGCTCTTATGTCGGCCTGCTGGTCGTGCGGGTACTCGATGACGTGAAGCAGCTCACGGTTGCCGACCTGGGCCATGGGCTGGGTCGTGGTGAAGGTGCTCGGGGCGAGGAGGAGGACCGCGCCGTCGCCGTCGAAGGGGACATGCACGACGACGCGATAGCCGGCGACGCTGGGGCCTGAGCTGGAGGGGAAGGGCGCTCGTCCGAAGACGCCGCTCGCCGTGCGCGAGAGGTCGATGCGGATCTCCTCGGCCTCGTCCATCCACGGCTCGCCGAGCGTCACGGTCCCCATGCGCCGCAGCGCCACAATGGCCTTGACCCACTCCTCGACATCGGCGTGCAGCAGGTGGTCCTCGGGAGCCCCATCGACTTCCTCCTCGACCCCGGCAGCGTCGCCTCCAGCGTGTCGCGGAGGCTCCCGCGCGAGAAGAGGGCTTCGGGAGGGGCCAACGAACGGCCTAGCTGCCGAGCGGCGTGACCTTGACGATGGCCTGCGTGGGCCGCTGCCCGGCGCCGTACTTCTCATCCCAGGCAGCGTAGGCGGCCTGCTGGGCGCCGCCTTGGTCGGCGGCCTCGCCTGTCCAGGCGACGCTGCGCACCTCCGCCGTCTGCTCCGGCGGAGCCGGCACCTCCATGTGGCGCACCGTCTCCATGATCGTGGCTTCGTACCTGGCCATTGGGCGTCTCAGGTTAGCGGGCAGGGCGGGCCCGGCCGGGGCGCCGCTGCGCGCCATCGGCCCCAGAGTCCGCCGCTGCCGCGCGTACCATCAAAAGCCTATGCCCACAGACCAGAAACCACCTCCAGGCTCAAGGCGGAAGCACGCTCACCCGCCCTGGATGACGGCGCTCGGCGCTGGCTCCACGAGCGTCGGCGAGGCCGCGGCGCAGAGCATCGCCGAGGCGGCGCTCGCCGCCGAGGGGCACGCCCCGCAGGGCTTGGTGGGGACTGCGCTCCAGGGCGTCTCACCCGCTGAGCGCCTGACCAAGCAGATCGAGGAGATCAGCAAGAGCGTCGTGGGCCAGACGGGGGCGGGCTGGGCCGAGCAGCTCGGCAAGTCCTACGCGACCGACGTGCTCGGGACCTCGGGCGTCGCGGGGCTCGGGCCCGACATCACGAAGCGCATGCAGGAGTCGCTCGCCACCGCCGGCCTCATCCGGGCGCCGCGCGTCAGTGGTCTGGCTGGGCTGGCCGACGCGAGCGCCATCAACAAGCGGTTCGCCAAGCAGCTCAGCGACATCGCCGGCGCCGGGCTCGCGAGCCAGTGGAGCAAGGGCGCGCTGTCGACCGGCCTCTTAGGAGCCGAGCACCTGAGGCCGTTCAAGGCCATCGAAGAGATGATGGCGGAGACCAAGCGCATGGAGGCGATCATCGGCAGGACGACCATGCCGGGGCTCCAGGGCCTCGCGGGCGGCGGGCCACTCGGGGCCCTGGACCAGCAGCTCCTGCGCTCGCCGCTCGCGGCCAAGGGCTTCTTCCCCACCGACCGTCTCACGTCGATGTTCGGGGAGTCGAGCATCACGAGCGTCACCAGGGCGATGGCGGAGGCTGCGCTCGGGCCGCTCGCCAAGGACATCGCCTCGCTCGGGGCGATCGCCGTGCCGAGCCCGCTCGCCGGGCTCACCGTGCCCAGCCCGTTCGTCGGGATCTTCGAGCGCGAGCGCGAGATCGATGCGGCCATCGAGCGCGTCGCCAAGAGGTGGGAGACGAGCGCGCTGTGGTTCCTCTTCACCATCCTCAGCGTTGGGCAGCTCGTAGCGCTCGCGCGCATGGAGCACACCGACGTGGAAGCCGTGCTCCTCGACGCGCTGGAGGCAGTGGTCACCACCGGCACCTTCGCCGCCGCGCTGATGGCGACCATCAAGAAGGCGCGGTCCTGCGTCACTGCCGACCAGCGCGACGACCTCCTCCACGGGCTTGAGCACGCCCAGGCGGGCGAGTTCTCGCGGGCGGCGGGGCCGCTCACGGCGGGGTTGGAGGGTGCGCTGTGGGGCGCGGGCCGCGAGCTGGAAGTCATCGACGGCGACCGGCGGCTCCTCGACAAGCCCGAGAGGGGCAAGATCCACCGCGTCGAGATGGTCGTGCGCAAGCTCCCGGCTGTCCAGGAGTTCCGCAAGTTCGTCTGCGGGCGCGTCTTCGGCGACCTTGGCAACCCGCTGCGCCACGGCGAGCAGAGCGACCGGCGCCAGCGGTCGCTCTTCGCCATCGTGGCCGTCGCCGGCTGGATCGAGGCGTTCATGAAAGTCCCAGTGGCTGATGCTCTGGGGACGCTGCTGAGCGACGAGCTGGCCTCGCGCACGCGGCGACGAGATGGCGGCTGAGATCGACTCTGAGGCGCCGGGGAGCAGGCCGTTCCGCGTCCTCTGCCTGGACGGCGGCGGCATGCGCGGCGTCTTCACAGCGGCCTTCCTCGCGTGCATCGAGGAGATCCTGGGCGACCGCCTGGCCGGCCACCTCGATCTCATCGCCGGCACGTCGGCGGGCGGCCTCATCGCCCTTGGCCTCGCCTCAGGCCGCTCCGGCCAACAGATGCTCGACCTCTTCCGCGACCACGGCCGGGACATCTTCTCTGGCTCGTGGCCGGGGCGCCAGCTCTTCATGCCGAAGTACTCGCGCAAGGGGCTCGACCGCCTCCTGCAGGCGGAGTTCGGCGAGCTGCTCATGCGCGACCTCTCACTCCCCACCTGCATCTCGGCGTATGAGGCGGTGAGCGGGCAGACCCGTGTCTTCAAGACGTTCCACGCCGAGGACCTCTACTGGGGGCATGACCAGCCTGTGTGGCGAGTCGCCGCCGCGACCTCGGCGGCGCCCACCTACTTCGCGCCTGTCCAGTTCACCGAGGAGGACGCCCACGTCGATGGCGGCGTCTGGGCCAACAACCCCTCGATGATCGCCATCACCGAGGCCGTCCGGCGACTCGGCCAGGGGCTCGCGGACATCCGCCTCCTCTCGGTGGGCACCGTGGCGCCCCGCGCGCAGATCAAGAGCCTCCGCAAGGGCCGGCGCATGGGCCTGGTCGGCTGGGCGAAGCCGGCCATCGCCCTCCTGCAAGGCGGCCCGGCGATGGGCACCCACTTCCAGGCGCTCCACCTGCTCGGCCCGGACCACTACCTGCGCATTGGCGACCGCGCCGAGCAGGCCGCGCCGGTGGCGCTCGATGACGTTGATGCCTGCCAGCCGCTCGCGGCCATCGGCCACCGCTCTGCGCTCGACAGCTGGCCTCAGGTCAAGCAGCTCCTCGGCCTCGACGCAGCCGGGCCGCAGCCCCTGGAGGGCACGTCATGAGCGGGTGGGAGGACACGCTCAAAGCCTGGATCAAGCCAGCGAGCGACACCGAAGACGCCAAGCGCGAACGCACCGAGAAGGCCATCCGGGAGTGCTTGCGCGAGGCTGGCTTCTCGGCCTCGGCGCTGCGCGTCTTCGCCAAGGGCTCCTATGCGAACAGCACCAACGTGCGCCTCGACAGCGATGTCGACGTGGCTGCTGAGTACACGCCCATGATCTTCAACGAGCAGATGCATGGCCTGGAGGGCGTGAGCGATGCCGAGATCGGCCTCTCGCCGTCTGACGACGGCTACTCGGGCAACACGAAGGGGCTCAAGGACGACATCGAGGCGGCGCTCAAGAAGACGTTCGGCTCAAGCTCGGTCACGCGGCACGACAAGGCCATCACCGTCCATGCGAAGTCCTCCTCGATCGACGCCGACGTCGTGCCCTGCTTCGAGTACCGCCGCTACCACGCGCGCGGCGCGGGCGGCAGGTTCCTCTTCCACCAGGGCACCATGCTCTTCCCCGACAGCGGCGGTCGGCTCATCAACTGGCCCCAGCAGCAGCACGAGAACGGGGTGGCGAAGAACAAGGCCACCGGCGGGCGCTACAAGGACATGGTGCGCGTCCTCAAGCGCATGGAGAACAAGCTCGTCGAGGAGGGCCTGATCGGCGAGCTGGCGTCGTACTTCCTCGAATGCCTCGCCTACAACGTCGGCAATGACGCCTTCGGCCACTCGACCTACGTCGCTGACCTGCAGGCCGTGCTCGCGCAGATCTACAACGCGACGCTCAAGGACGGCAAGGCGAACGAGTTCGTCCAGGTCAACGAGCTGATGTGGCTCTTCCACGGCACGCAGGCCTGGAGCATCGCCGACGCCCAGAAGTTCGCTGACGTGGCTTGGGACTACGTCGGCTTCACGTAGCTCTGGCCGCGTCGTGCTGCTCGGAGGGCGCCGCCCAAGCTGGCTGGAGAGCCTCACCGGCCTCCTGCGCAGGGCAGTGGCCCCAGGTAAGATCAGCCGTGATTGCGGCGATAGCTCAGTTGGAAGAGCGCCAGCTTCCCAAGCTGGAGGTCGCGGGTTCGAGGCCCGTTCGCCGCTCTCCGGGAGCCGAGAATCCGTGCAGCACCCGTGCAGCAGATCTCGCGCAAACTCTGTCCCGGTTTGTCCGCATCTGTCCTCGGCGCCTGATCGACGGATCTGGCTCTAGCAAGCGGGAAATGGCTTGTCAGAGCCGTTTTCAGAGCGGCAGCGGAGAGGTAGGGCACGCCCTTCCCAAGCCGAAGGTCGCGGGTTCGAGACCCGTTCGCCGCTTGGAGGCCGCGATACTCTGCGGCGTGTTCGATCACGTGGCGATTCGCGCGAGCGACCGCGATGCGAGCGAGGCGTTCTACCGCCTCGTGCTGGGCACGCTCGAGATCCCGCCGCCCACGACCGACGACTCGAGCGGGCTGCTCGCTTGGAATGACTTCTGGATTCTGCCGACCGTTGACGCGAAGGCGTTGCCGACCCGCCACCTGCACGTCGCATTCGTCGCTCCGAGCCGTGCGCACGTCGAGCGCTTTCATGTGGCCGGCGTCGACGCTGGCTATGCGGATGCGGGTATGCCCGGCGAGCGTCCGCAGTACCGGCCCGACTACTACGGCGCGTTCCTGCGCGACCCCGACGGCAACAGTGTCGAGGCGGTGCACCACGGCGACACCCGTCGCGGAGGTCACATCGACCATCTCTGGATCGGGGTCGACGAGCTTGCTGGCGCCGAGGAGTTCTACCGCCTGATAGCGCGTCATGTGGGCTTGCGCCAGGGGCGCCGGTGGAAGCACGGAGTGCAGTTTCGCGGTGCGTGGGCGACGTTCTCGCTCGTGAGCGACAACCGGCCCGTCACCCAGCAATTGCAGCTCGCCTTTCCGGCGCCCGATCGCACTGCCGTCGAGGAGTTCCACCGCGCGGCGAGCGACGCTGGATATCGCTCCGTGGGCCAGCCGGGCGAGCGCACGTCGTCTGACTCTCACCCCTATGGCGCATGTGTGCTCGACCCCGACGGCACGAGCGTCGAGTCGGTTCACCGCGGCCGCCGCTGTAGTTAAACCGGTCTTCGCGATCGAAGCGCCGAGACCCGGATCTCGAAGCCTATCTCGACGGCGAACGCTTCTCGGTCGAAATCGACTACTGATCGGGCCTGGGCCCGCGAGGCACGAACCCGTGCACAAGTGGCGTCGCCCCGTGCGCAAGCGACGGCGCCCAAGCACGCGCAAGTGACGGCGCCGATGCGGCTCGCGTCGAGCAAGGCCATAAACGCTCGCGGTGTCCTCCACAGACGTTCGTCAGCGGCGCCGAGAGCTGTGCCGAGAGGTCCTGGTGCGCGCTTGGTGGGCCAACCGTCCTGCCGGCTGGCGCCGCGGCCAGTTTCTCGCCATGCTTCACCAGAAAGCGCTACTCTTACATGAAAGGGTCGAAAGGCTTCGTAGATGGCCGATCGAAAGGGGACCAAGGATCATCGGCGCACCTAGCCAGCTGAACATCGTGGCGTGATCAGTCCGCCGAGACTGGTGTCGTGCGCTGCGGCTGCGCGAGTTCGTGCGCGCCGGAGCGCCCCCAAACGCGCTCGCGCCGTCTGAGAGCTCGGGCGCCGTTCCCCAAGGCGGCGTCCGGGGATGTCTCGGCACGGACTCCCTCTCCGTTTGAGCCGAGAACACCCGCAGGACCGGAGCGTGGCCCCCCCTCACGGGGGCCACGCCTCCCGGTGGCGCCCATTTCCGGAGCGGCTCCAGCGTCCTCTCGACACGCATTCCGCTCCGACCTCAAGGCGCGGGCATCGTAACACATTTGTTGACATTAGTGTTGACATCTGTATTGACACCTAGTAATCTCCAGTTTCTAGGGAGTTGTCGAGAGGGTTGCGGTGCGCCGAGGGGCCCCGGGGTCGCGCGAGGATGTGTGTGCGCGGCGCCGGCTGTCGGCATGCCGCGGAGGGGCTGGTGGAGGTGATGTCGGGGTGGCCACTGGCTGTATTCGTGAGCGCAACGGACGCTTCTACGTGCGCACACGGGTACTGGCTGTCGATCCCCTGACCGGGGTCTCGCGCTGGCGCCAGGTCGAGAAGGCGGCAGGGCACTCCCGGCGCAGGGCCGAGCGGATCCTGCGGGGGCTGCAGGAGGAGGTCGAAGACGGCCGCTACGTGCCCGCGAGCATGTCGGTGCTCGAGCTGGGGCGCAAGTGGCTGACCGAGCACGTCGACCCGAATCTGAAGCCGGGCGCCGCCGCCAACTACCGCGGCACCTTCTATCTCCACATCGCGCCGACCCTGGGCGCCGTGCGCGTCGACGACATGCGCCCGCAGATGATCAGGGCGCTGTTGAGCCGCAAGCGCGGAGAGGGGCTGAGCGAGCAGACCGTCGCGAAGATCCGCCGCCACGTGCACGCGATGTTCGCGTTCGCCCAGGATGCGGGGCTGGTGTCCATCAACCCGGCCGACGCCGCGCGCGCGCGCGGCCAGAAGCACTCGCATCGTCGCGCCCGCGGCACCGAGCTCTCGCCGGCCCAGGTCAAGCGCTTCCTCGACGCCTGCTCGACTCGCTGGCGTCTGTTCTTCACGGTCGCGCTCGACACCGGCCTGCGCCGTGGCGAGCTGATCGGGCTGCGCTGGGGCGATGTCGACCTGCTCGAGCGGATCCTGTACGTGCGGCGCAGCATCGGCGCCTATGACGACCCCGACGGCGAGGATGCCGATGAGCTGCTGTCGACCAAGACCGAGGCCTCGCAGCGGCTGGTCCCGATCCTGGACGGCGCTCAGCGCGCGCTCGAACGCATGTACGCCGGCGCCCGCGACACCAGCGAGAACGCCCCAGTGTTCATCACGATCGAGCGCAAGCCCGGCCGCGACGGCGTCGTGCGGCCGGTCGGCCGGCCGCTCAGCCCGCGCATGGTCACGCGCGTGTTCCGCCGCTACGCGCAGCGCGCCGGCCTGCCCGAGAGCATCCGTCTGCACGACCTGCGCCACACCGCGATCACCAACGCGATCGGACAGGGCGAGGACATCCTGCTGGTGTCGGCCTTCGCCGGGCACGCCAAGACCTCGACCACGGTCGACGTCTACGGCCACCTGATGCCCGACCGCGTGCGCGAGGCCGCCAAACGCATGCACTCGATCAGCGGTCCCGACACCGGCGCGCCCCCGGCCGAGCCCGGCCCGTCGCCGCTGGCACCCGCGCCCGACCCGTTCGCGCCCGCGCCCGACCCGGTGCTGCCGGAACGCGATCGCGCGATGTTCGAGTCCGATCAGGCCATGTCCGAGCTCGAAGCGCTCCTGCCGGAGGCCGATCCCGAGCCGATCATCGCCGATGCCGACGCGCTGCTGCGCGAGGCCGAACAGACCACTCCCGCGGTGGCTTCCAGCATCGCCGATCTCGAGGCGCTCGTGCGCGCCTCCGACGCGCTCTCGTCCGACGTCAACGCGCTCGTGGCCGGCCTGGGAGCGCTCGCGCCCGCCAGCGCCCGCACGCCCGGCGCGGACACGTCAGGCCAGCGCCAGCTCGCCGCCAGCCTGCAAGCGCTCGCCTCCCGCCCCCGAGCGCTTCCGGCCGACACGCCGCCGGCGCCCGAGCCGTCGACCCTCACCATGCCGTCCGCCTCGGCGCCGGCCCCGGCCGTGGCCCCAACCCCGCAGCTCCCACAGGCGGCACCGCGGCCCCGCGCACCCCGGCAGGTCGTCAACTTCAACGTCTCCAGCCAGCCGACCGCCATCCAGTACGTCTTCAACGTCGACCGCGCGGACACGCGCGGACGCACACGCGCGCGCGCGCACTGACCCGGCGCTTGCGCGCTCTGGCCTGCGGCACATGCCCCGTGTGCCGCAGCGCCGTGCCCGCAAGGGGAGTGTTCCGCCGTCGTTTGCGGGAGAATCTTCGTCATGCACGTCACCGCCAAGGCCGACTACGCCGTGCGCGCCGTGATCGAGCTCGCCTCCTCGGGCTCGCAAGCCCCGCGCAAGGTCGACGAGCTGGCCCAGGCCCAGGACATTCCGGTGTCGTTCCTGGAGAACATCCTCACGCAGCTGCGCTCGGCCGGGATCGTGCGCAGCCAGCGCGGCCCCGAGGGCGGCTACTGGCTCGCGCGCCCGCCCGACGAAGTCAACCTCGCCCAGGTGATTCGCGCCGTCGAGGGGCCGCTGGTCGGCGTCCGCGGCCAGCGCCCCGAGGAGCTGTCCTACGCCGGATCGGCGCAGTCCCTGCAGCAGGTCTGGATCGCCCTGCGCGCGAACCTGCGCAAAGTGCTCGAGCACGTCACGCTGGCGGAGGTCGCCGCGGGAAAGCTGCCCGACGAGGTGCTCGAGCTGACCCACGCCGAGGAAGCCTGGCTGACCCGCTGACCTGCTGACCCGCTGACCGGCTGGCCGGACCGCGGGCCCGGCTCGTCGGCCGCCGGGGGGTCAATCTGCAACGACGCGCCCTCCCGGGATCCGATTCGACGACCCCCTTGACACGAGCCAGGGCTGTCGATTGGCGACTTGTTGACAGGAACAGGCCGTGTCGATTGGCGACTGCTTGACACCGCGAGCGCGTGTCGATTGACGACACCCGACCGCCAGCCGACCGATGACTCGACGGAAAGGCCTGCTTGCGCTAAGCTACGCGGGCGGGTTGTGTGAGGACATCCCGCGTGCGCCGAGTCGCGCTGGCGCTGAACAATCCAGGAGAGGAGTCCCGCGAGATGTCAAGCACGGCGTCAGCTGCCAACCCGGCGTTGAGCCCCAAAGCGGCGGAAGCCGCAGTCGAGGCCATCGTCAGCGCCGCCAGTCAAGAGGCGGCGTTTTCGCTTGCGCTGACGCAAGATCAGAAGGACATCCGCGATTGGGTTCACGGCTTTGCGGCCGATGTGATGCGGCCCGCCGGGCACGAGTGGGACGAGAAGGAGTCCACGCCCTGGCCGATCATCCAGGAGGCCGCCAAGATCGGCTTGTACGGCTACGAGGCGCTGGCCCAGTTCTTCGCCGACCCGAGCGGGTTGACATTGCCGATCGTCAACGAGGAGCTGTTCTGGGGCGACGCCGGGATCGGCATGTCGATCATGGGCACCTCGCTGGCCGTGGCCGCGATCTTCGGTCAGGGCACCGGCGAGCAGATCGGCGAGTGGATCCCCCGCTGCTTCGGCACGCTCGACGATCTCAAGGTCGCCGCCTTCTGCTCCTCCGAGCCCAACGCCGGTTCGGATGTGAGCGCGATCCGTGCGAGCGCGAAGTTCGATGAGGCCGCAGGCGAGTGGGTGCTCAACGGCCAGAAGGCCTGGGCCACGAACGGCGGCATCGCCGACGTCCACGTCGTGATCGCGTCAGTCGATCGCGAGCTCGGCGCCCGTGGACACGCGGCCTTCGTGATCCCCAAAAGCGAAGTCAAGGGCATCTCCGAAGGCACGAAGGTCTCGAAGCACGGTCTGCGCGCCTCGCACACGGCGGACGTGCATCTCGACGACTGCCGCGTCCCGGCCGAGTACGTGCTCGGAGGCCGGGAGCGCCTGCAAGAACGCCTGGCGCGCGTGCGCGAAGGCAAGAAGGGCAACACGCAGGCCGCGATGCAGACCTTCGAGGCGTCCCGCCCGACCGTGGCCGCGCAAGCGCTCGGGATCGCCCGGGCCGCCTACGAGTACGCGCTCGCCTACGCGAAGGAGCGCGAGCAGTTCGGCCGCAAGATCGTCGAGAACCAGGCGATCGGCTTTACGCTCGCGCGCATGAAGACCGAGATCGACGCGTCCAGGCTGCTGGTCTGGCGCGCCTCCTGGATGGGCCGCAACCTCGTCCCGTTCGAGGCCGCCGAGGGCTCGATGTCCAAGCTCAAGGCCGGCGAGGTCGCCGTGTGGGTGACCGAGCGCGCGATCCAGATCCTCGGCGGCAACGGTTACACGCGCGAGTTCCCGGTCGAGCGCTTCCATCGCGACGCCAAGATCTACGACATCTTCGAGGGCACGTCCGAGATCCAGCAGATGGTGATCGCGCGCGCCATCTCGGGGATGCACATCAAGTAGCTTCGTAGAACCAGGTTCGGAAGAGTTGCGCGGGGAGGCCCGGTTACAGCCGGCGAAGCCGGCGTGCGCTATCTGGCCGTTGCCGGTCGCCATGGTGCGGAGCGGCGGCCGGGCGCGGCGATCCGAAGGGTGACCAGACCGGCTGAGCGACCTTACGATTTCAGGCGGCGGCGAGGATGGGTTCGAGTGCGTCGGCTCCGAGGTGCGCCGGTGGCAGCGTGAGCGTCAGCCGCCCGTCGCGTTGCAGGATGTGACGGACGTTCAGCAGCGTCAATCCAATAACCGCGCCGTTCTCGTCGTAGTGGACTGCGTGCCCGTCGGGCGTCTCCAGGCCGCGTGCTGCAGGACGGGGCTCACCGACGTTGAGGTAGAGCACGTCGCCGCGCTCGTCGTAGTGGTGATGGTCGAACGGGATGCCGGCGATCGTGATGGTCATGATTTCCAGCCGCGCGGCGGGTTTTCTTGGACCAGTGCGGTCACGACCCACGCAGGCTCGTCATTGAAGTCTACGACCACCCGTAGCCACCTTCGGGGATCGACGTGTCGCCGATAGAAGTGCTCGCGGCCCGGGATGGCGTCATCGATGTGGTGGTCGGGATGCGCGACGGTGCCGAGGATCAGTTCGTGCTCGTCCACGAGCTCCGGCCGACCCAGGGACAGGTGCAGACGGGTGCCGGCGTCGAAGACGACAAGGCGTCCGTCGGGATCGGTCGTGCTTGGATCGTTCTCGGCCACCGAGACAACGCTACGAGCAGCGCCAGACACCGCCGCCTCGATGTGGCGAGCGCTCAGGGGAGCTTCGCCTTGTCGAGCAATCTCGATGAGGGTCGGGCGGCGGCGGCGGTGTTGCTCGCGCAGGTTGACGAGCTGGTCTGAGAGCCAGCGATCCTGTCCGGCGGCCGCCTGCGGCACGGCGTGCGCGCTTCAACATCGAATGAGCTAAGAGGCGCAGCATCGAATCCGGCGGTTAGCCGGGGTTCGGGTAAGAGGGGCCGCGCAGGTGGCGGCCCCTCGAGCGTCCTGCGTGTGGGCGTCAGCGCACGGCCTGGAGTTGACGTGGTCACCTCGTCGCCGACAGCTGGCGCCGGGTCGCTGACAGCTGACGGCTGGTGGCCGGCAGCTGACGCCTGGTCGTATGTACACGTTGCGCCCTGTCTGAGCGCCGATCCGACTCGCCGCGCCGCCGCGCGCTCGCTCGCTCGGCGTCCTCGGCGTCGCTGATCGCCCAGCCGAGGCGCTCGATCAGCTGCATCGCCGAATGCCCGGTGGCGAGATGCACGGGCTCGACGCTCTCGTCGAGCAGCACTGCGGGTGCGTCCCGGGGGACGCGGTCGGCCATCACGATGATCCTTGCCATTTGAGATCTCCTTCTTGGTCGGGGAGGTCCGATCGCCGGGTTCTCCTACCTGCCGGCGAACCGAGTTGGCGGACCGGGCCGTGTGGTCCCGGCCCGCCGGGAGAGGCGTCCGGACAGAGGGGAGGATCCTCTTTTCGGACTGGGAGATGGGTGGAACGAGAACGTCAGGAACGTCTACATCGCACGCTCGTGCGCGCCGGCGCCCGGGCGACGCCGGGCACCGCACTCGCGACGACGCCCGCCGCGGCCGGCCCGGGCGCCGGCCTGAGCCGCGACGCGAGCGACCTCGATGGAGCAGAGAGCACGAGCCGTGGTGGCATTACTCAGTTAGTATATCGAAAATATCGACAACATCAGGCCCTCTACGGAAAAAAACTGCTGCCCGGCTTTCGGCCGAGGTCGGGTCTGGCAAGACGCGATTGGAATGAGGGCGGCGGTGCCGGGCGCGCGGCCGGAGCCCGGCGGGTTCGCCGGCCTGTCGCAGCGGCCTGAGGCCAGCGGAGCGCCACGGGCCGACGCGACGGCCCGGCTTCGACGCAACGGCGTGGGGCCAGCGCGGGCGTGAAATACTGCACGGCGTGAACCCCGCACGCAAGCGAACGGTGCGGCTCGTGGTGGCGCTCGGCGCAGCGGTCGTGCTGGCCAGCGCGCTGATCTACACAAGCTTCAGCGCCGCATCGCCGGCGCTCACACCGAGCCAGCTGCTGCACCAGGCACAGCCGGGCCGCAGCTACCAGCTGACCGGCACCGTGGTACACGGCTCGGTGCACCGAAATGGCGCGGTTCTGCACTTCAGCGTCGAGGATCGCAGCGGCGGCACGGCGATTCCGCTCGCCTACAGCGGCATCGTGCCCGACCCGTTTCGCGAAGGCCGCGAGGTGATCGTGACCGTCGAAAAGCAGGGCCAGAGCTTCGTCGGCGAACGCAACTCGCTGATCACCAAGTGCCCGTCCAAGTACAAGACCGCTCCGCCGAGCGAGAACCAGAACGCGTGACCGCGGCGGGACCCGCTCGACATCTCCCGCGCGCCTGCGAGGACCCCATCCACGGACTCCGCGCGATGAACGAGCCGGGCCCCAGGGGGGGCTGACTGATGGCGGACCTAGGCTTCGCCTGCCTGCTGCTCGTGCTCGCCGTGTGCGCCTACGGCATCGGCGTCTCGATATACGGCGTCCGCCACGGCCAGGCCGATCTGATGGTGCTGGGACGCCGGTCGGTTTACGGCGTCGCGGGCGTGTTGACGGTCGCCTTCCTCGTGCTCGAGCTGGCCTTCCTGCGCAACGACTTCGCCTTCAACACGGTCGCCGACACCTCCAGCCGCACCACGCCGGCCTTCTATAGAGCTGCTGCCGTGTGGTCCTCGCAGGAAGGATCGCTGCTGCTCTGGGCCTGGCTGATGTCGCTGTGGTCGAGCCTCGCGGTGTTCCTGACGCGCAAGCGCCTGCAGGATGTCGCGGCCTACGCCACCGCGATCATGCTCGGCTTCTGCGCGTTCTTCGTGTCGCTGATGGTCTTCTACGCCAACCCGTTCGCGACCACGCGACCGGCTCCGCCGGAAGGCGCCGGGCTCGATCCGCTGCTGCGCTTCCCGACGATGATGATCCACCCGCCGATGCTCTACTCGGGCTATACGCTCTGCACGATCCCGCTCGCGTTCGGGATGGGAGCGCTGCTCGCGCGCCGCGTCGACGCCGACTGGATCAAAGCGATCCGCCGCTTCGCGTTCGCTGCCTGGCTGTTCCTCGGGATCGGCATCATGCTCGGCGCGCTGTGGTCTTACTCGGAGCTCGGCTGGGGCGGCTACTGGGGCTGGGACGCCGTCGAGAACGCCTCGCTGATGCCGTGGCTGACCTGCACGGCCTTCCTGCACTCGCTGATGATCCAGGAGAAGCGCGGGATGCTGAAGGTCTGGAACGTCTCGCTCGTGCTCGCCACCGGCACGCTCTCGATCATGGGCACGTTCTTGGTGCGCAGCGGGCTGCTCAACTCGATCCACGCCTTCGGGGGGCACACGCTCGGCGTCCCGTTCGTGATCTTGATCGGAGTCCTGATCGCCACCTCGATCTACCTGGTGGTCTCGCGCCGCGAGCTCCTGCGCTCGCAGAACCGGCTGGACTCGCTGCTCTCGCGCGAGTCGATCTTCCTGGCCAACAACCTCGTGCTCGTCGGCCTGTGCTTCGTGATCTTCTGGGGCACCTACTTCCCGCTGATCTCGCAGGCCATCACCGGCCAGGAAGCCTCCGTCGGGCCGCCCTGGTTCGACCGCTACACGGTGCCGCTCGCGCTCGTACTGGTGCTGCTCAGCGGCATCGGGCCGGTCATCGCCTGGCGGCGCGCCACGCTCGCCAACGCGCGCCGCAACTTCCTCGTGCCGGTCATCTGCGCGCTGGTGACGCTCGTCGCGCTGCTGATCGTCGGCGCGCCCACGTTCGTGCCCAAGCCGCTCGCGACCGCGATGTTCTGCTGCGCCGCGTTCGTGTTCGGCAGCGTCGGCCAGGAGTTCGTGCGCGGGGCGCGCGTGCGGCGCACGATCGCCGGCGAACCGGCGCCGCTGGCACTGCTCGCGCTCGTGCGCCGCAACCGCCGGCGCTACGGCGGCTACATCGTGCACATCGGCATCGCGGTGCTGTTCGTCGGGGTCGCCGCCTCCTCGTCCTTCGAGCACGCCAACGAGCGGAGCATGTCGCCCGGGCAGTCTGCGCGCGTGGGCGCCTACCGGGTCCGCTACGTGCGGCCGACCGCCACGGTCACGCCCAAGTACGACAGCGCCCACACCGGTTCCACGCTCAACCTGGGGGCGGTGCTCGACGTCACCAAGAACGGGCGCCACGTCGCCACGCTCGAACCCAGCGAGGGCTTCTACGCCTCCCAGGAAGCCAGTCAGGGAACCGTCGGCAGCCTGATCGGCGGTCAGCCCGTGAGCCACGTGGCGATGGACCTGCGGCTCACGCGCAACGTCTGGACCGCGATCGAGCCGAACATCGAAACCCCGGCGCTGCAGCGGATCGTCAAGGCGGGCAACAGCACGCTCCCACCCGATGAGGCGGTGATCGCGATCGCCTACCTGGCGCGCGCCTATCTCGCGCACCCGCCGCCGGCCCAGTTCAACCTGATCGTCTCGCCGATGGTCCTGTGGATCTGGATCGGCGGGCTGATCGCCGTCGCCGGCGCGCTGATCGCGCTCTGGCCGGCGCCCAGCGCGCTGCGCCGCCGCGCCACCATCCGCTCGCGCACGCGCGTCGGCTCGCGCCTGGAAGCCGCACGCGAGAGCAAGTACCGCGAGATCCTCGACCTCGAGCTCGACTACCGCACCGGCAAGCTCTCCGACGAGGACTACCGCGCCACCGATGCGACGCTGCGCATCGAGGCGCTCGAGATCCTCGACCAGCTCGACGAGCTCGACGCGCTCGAGGCGGCCCAGGACACGCCTGGGGCCGACGAGTCTCAGCAGCCCGACAAGCCGCTCACGCCCACGGGCGCTTGAGCAGCACGATCGCGTTCACGGCGAACAGGATCGCAAAGAAGATCGTCCAGCGGTTGAGGTTGCGCTCCACCATCGAGCCCCCGCCGAGCGGGCCCTGGCCCGTGCCCACGCCGAACGCTCCGGACAGACCGGCGTCTTTGCCCGAGTGCATCAGCACCAGGCACACAAGCACGAAGCAGATCAGCACCTGCACCACCGACAGGATCGTTTCCACGCGCCAGAGCCTAGCGGGTCCCGGGCGATTCGGCTACGGGCAGGGGACGGTCGCCGTTGTGCTCGCGCCTTCGCCGTTCGCGAACGTGACCTGAGCGGCGAACGGAAAGCCACCCGCCGGGCAGCTCCGCGGCGTGAAGAACGTGCCCGCGCCCCCGTGGTGCTTGACGCTGCCGAAGGACAGCGACAGCGACACGAACGACGCGTTCGGCTCGTACATGACCGTCGGTATCGGCGGCACCGACGTCACGGTGCGGTAGCCGTAGGGAGGCTTCGCGGTCTGCAGCAGCTCAGAGCTCACCGCGCTCTCGTACAGCGGGGTGTAGCCCTGTCCGAAGATCCCAAAGCTCGGCAGTCCTTCGTGTTCGGGGCCGCGCTCCACCCACAGCGAGGCTTCCTCGTCGATCGGTTCGGTGCCCGCGTGCACCTGCAGCAGTGCGTGCCCGCGCCCCACCAGCGAGCTCGCGGGGCAACCGGACGGGCCGCTGCGTCGCAGGCGCGCCGGCTGGCAGACCGCCAGCCCGCCCAGCTGGAAGTGCAATCCGATCGGCAGCTGCACGACCACCGTGTGCAGCGGCGGCGGAACGCTTTCGCCGCCGCCGGAGAAGTGAAAGCCCAGCGTGAACGTCGTGGCCGCCCCGAGCCTGTCGGGCGAGAACGACGGACGCAGGCTGACGCTCGCTTCGCCGGCGCTCGCCAGCGCCGGCGAAGCGCCCAGCAGCGCGAGCATCACCGGCACGCTCCTCGCGGACCTGCTCGTCAGCCACCGGAGCCCACGCGCACGCGCGCGCGCGCGCGTGCGTCCGTGTGCGGTGCCGAACGACGCGCTCGTCCGCCAGCCGCATCGCCGCCAGGGGGCCGTGAGCGCGGCGCCCACGCGCCCGCGCCGGCCGGCACCACGGCGCCCACGCAACCGCGGGGGCCTGCCGGCTGGAGCTTGGCGGCGCCGTTTCATCGCCGACCCCATGGGCGCACGTGGCTCACTACTTCTTCGGGCACGCGATCTTGTCCTTGGCGGTGACCGTCGTGCCATCCTCGAAGCTGATCTGCGTCTCGACCGGCCAGCCTCCGCGCGGGCAGGTTTTCGGCGTGATGATGCCCTTCACGTGGAACAGCTTGCGCTTGCCGTGAACCTTCTTGTAGTAGGCGACGTTTTTTGCGCCGATCGTCAAGAAGCCGCCGCGCGCCGAGGCGTCCGAGGCTTCGGGCAGGACTTTGATCAGCGGTACGTTGAGGCTGAAGCCGAGCCCGTAGGGCGCCGGTCCGTGGATCACGTCGGCCGTGAACACCAGCTGGATAGACACCGGGCTGGTGCCGTCGAGATAGATCAGCAGCGTCGTGTGGTTTGGGTTGTTGTCGCCCAGGAAGAAGTCGATCGCCGCGTTCTCGTACACCACTTCGTGCGCGATTTCATAGGCCCCTTCGACTTCGCCGAACCCTGCCCGCGAATCGGCCGGACAGGCTTCGGGACCGACGTCTTCGAGCTTCTCGGCGGTGCACGTCCCGGTCCCTTCGAGGTTCATCGTGGCACCGGCCGGGCCGTATGCCGTGAAATGCGTGATCGGGGACGGGATCGGCAGGTTCGTCGAACCGAACTTGGCACGCCCGAAGACGTTCGTGGGCACCCCCAGCGCGTCCGGCGAGAAGCCCGCTTCCGTGATGGTCACGGTCTCTTCCGCCTGCGCCGTGGCCGTCAGACCGGCCAGTAGTGCGCATGCGCCTGTTATCGCGATGATCGCCCGAAGCTTCGACATGCCCGTCCTCTCCTCGTTCAATGCAAGGGGGCCCCAACGGCCCAAGATCGTGTCACGGACCTTAAACCCTCGACCGGGAAGAATAATGCGGCGTTCGACATTCCGCCTCATACCTCGGTACGGTGCTGCTCGCAGATGCGGCGACACCGCGACAAAGATGTGCAAAGCTCCAGCGAGCGTCGGTCGGACCGCCGCGACGAATGTCGGCCAGCCACGATTACGATTCCTTTACCGCGTCGTGGTTGGGTGCCGATATGAATCTCCGTGGCCCGGGCCCGCGATCGTGGGTCAGGCGCGCACTTCGAGCGATCATGAGCAAGGCACCCCACGACGATGAGCCCGCGGAGGGCGATCCCTTGAGCGGGCCGCGCCGCCGGCGCAGCCCGCAGCTCCAGCGCTCGCAGCCCGACCGCTCGAACTCCAGCCGCGAGCCCCGGATCGATCCCTCCCGCGATCCCTCCCGGCGACACCGCGCGGGTCTCTGCCGGCCGCTCTGGCGCACCCTGCTGTCGGCGCTCGCCGGCGGCGGCCTGACCGCGGCCGGCCTGGCCGGGCCGCTCGCGACGGCCGCCGGGGCCGAAACGGCGTCCAACTCGAGCACGACGACCGACGCGACCACGCCTCCGGCCACGACCACCCCGGAAAGCGCCCCCGAAACCACCAGCACGACGCCGACCACCACGACGCCGAGTCCCGAACCGACCACCACGACGCCGAGCACGACTACGTCGGCCACCACCACGCCGACCGCCACCACACCCGCGACCACCACGCCCGCCAGCACTCCCGAAGCGACCAGCCCGGCGCCCGCGCAGACGCCCAAGCACGCCGGCACGCACGGCTCCGGCGAAGGACCGATCGTGTTGGTGCGCCGCAAGCAGCGTCCGAGCACCGCCGGCAGGCAGCCGACGAGCTCGACCCGCACCAAGACCAAGTCCGGTGCCAAGAAGGCCAAGGGAAAGGCCGAAACGGGCGGCCCCAACAACGTCGCGCTGCCGCCGCAGCTGGTCGCGGGTGAGGCTCGTGCCCTGGCCGCCGAGCTCGACGGCGCCGCCGCCTCGGCGCAGGCGCTCGACTTCTACCGCATCCCGCTGTTCCTGCTGCCGATCTACCAGGCCGCCGCGGCACAGTACGGCGTGCCCTGGCAGATCCTCGCCGCGATCAACGAAATCGAGACCGACTACGGCACCGATCTGTCCATCTCGACCGCCGGCGCCGAGGGCTGGATGCAGTTCATGCCTTCGACCTGGCTCGAATGGGGCGTCGACGCTCTCAATGCGGGCTATGCCGACCCGTACAACCCCGTCGATGCGATCTTCGCCGCCGCGCGCTACCTCAGCGCCGCCGGCGCCTCGAGCAACCTCGACACCGCCATCTTCGCGTACAACCACTCCGAAGCGTACGTCAGCTCGGTGCTGCTGCGCGCGAAACTGATCGCCTCCTACCCCGACCAGGTGATCTCCACCCTGACCGGCCTGGTCGACGCGGACCTGCCCGTCAACGGACGCCTGATCGGTTGGGAACCGCCGCCGGCGAGCACGGCGCTGCCCTCGTCCTCGAGCGCCACCGCCGGCGCCACGGCGACCGGCAGCGGATCCCAGGCTGCCAGCGGCGCCGCGTCCGAAGGCGGCTCCTCCTCGCCGGGCGCCGGCACGACGCCCGGCTCCTCACCGGCGCCACCGCCCGCGAGCGCGGCGAGCGCGGCGGGCACCCCGGCGAACGCGCCGCAGCTCGCCACGCTGATGAGCGAACCGAACGCCGACGCGGTGGCCGTCCAAGACGGTGTCGTGGTCAAGGTCGGACACTCGCGCAAGCTCGGCAACTACGTACAACTGCGCGATGTCTACGGCGACGTCTTCACCTACGCCGGCCTGCAGAGCATCGCCCGCAGCTATTCGATCTCGCCGGCCCAGGCAGCCGAGAACGCAGTCCAGCCGTCGGGCTCGAGCGCGAGCGCACACCCCTCCAGCTCGAGCGCCACGGTGACCGGCAAGGTGCGCGCGTTCGCGCATCCAGGCAACCCGGACGCACGTGTCGCCCGCGCCAGAGCGTCGCGCAAGCGCAGCGCCACCGGCCGCGTGCGCCCGCTGCGCAACGGCGCGATCGTCACCCAGGGCACCGTGCTGGGCCGCGTAAGCACGCCCGTCGGCGCGACCGAGGGCTCGATGCGCTTCGCGATCCAACCGGTCGGCGACACCGGCACGATCGATCCCAGCGCGATCCTCGCCAACTGGAGCCAGCTGCACTCGGCCCTGCACCCGCGCGGCGTGAAAGGCAATCCCAGCCTGGTCGGCGCCACCGCGAGCGATGCACTGCTGCTGTCCAAGCCGCGGCTCGAGCGCGAGGTGCTGTCCGATCCGGGCATCGCGATGCCCGAATGCGCTCGTCATGAAGTCGCAGCCGGCAAGATCGACAAGCGGGCGCTCGCTGTCTTGGCCTATCTGTCGCGCAGCGGCCTGAAGCCGACCGTCGGCACGCTGCCCTGCGGCAACGGCGCTTACACGGCCAACGGCTATGTCTTCCCGGGCCACAGCGGTGACGCGATCGCGATCCTCGCCATCAACGGCACCCCGATCGCCGGACACCAGGGCGCAGGCTCGATCACCGACACCACGATCCGTACGCTGCTGACGCTGCCGGGCGAGTACTTCCCCGCCCGCATCGTGAGCCTGATGCGCTATCCGGGTGCTCCGAGCACGGTCGCGCGGCCAGATCACGGCAGCTACATCGAGGTCGTCTTCGCACTGAAGGCCAAACGCGCCGCTGCCGGGCGCAAGGCAGCCCACGCGGCGCGCAGCGGCGCCTCGGCTTCGGTGCCGGCCGCGGTCGGTGGCGGGCTCAGCGCCACGCAGTGGGAACAGCTGATCTCGCGCGCCGGCGCCCTGACGGCGCCGCACGTGGCCACCAAGCCGACGTCCGGCGCGATTCTCGACCCGAAGGGCGCGCGCCGAAGGGCCTAGCCCGCGCGCCGAAGGGCCTAGCCCGCGTGGGCGGCCTCATCACGGCCGCACCCGAACCTGTGCCTTATCGCCAGCGCAGCTGAGGGCCCGCCGAGGCTCGCGTCGCCCTGACCGGCTCAACCGGCGCTCGAAGAGCCCGTCCCAGGCGGTCTCCCGGGCCGCACACCAAACGCTCCGCGCAGGTTGCTCGAGCACTTGGCCTCGGCGGCTTTGAACTTGGGGCTGGCCGTGTCCATGCCTTTGGTGTCGAACACCGGACCGGAACCCGAGGTGTTCGGTTCGGGCACGTTCACGCCGTTGCTGCGCATGCAGTCGGCAAACTTCACCAGCGCCTGCTTGGCCGCGGGGTTGTTGCCGAGATGACCGCTGCGGAAGCCGGAGCCGCCGAAGGCGCGACCGCCGCATTTTCTGATCACGGCCTCGTACTGCGCACGCGACATGCCCTTGGGTACGTGCGGGCCGGCGCCGAGAAAGCCTCCGGGACCGCCAGAGCGCGCGCCGGGCGCTCGCTGAGGAAGCGTGACCCCGTTCTTCTCGAGGCATTCGCGCAGCGCCTTGACGCGTGCCGCCGCCGCCGGTGGGATGGGCGGACGCTTCGTGCTGTGCGGGGTCGTCGAGCTGTGGGGTGTCGTCGTGGCGTGCCGACTGGTCGTGCTGTGCGGGGTCGTCGAGCTGTGGGGTGTTGTCGTGGCGTGCGGACTGGTCGTGCTGCCGGGCGTCGTCGAGCTGCCCGGCGCAGTGGTCGACGCGCTCGCCTTGTTCGATGCCGTACTGGCCGTCGAGCCCGAAGACCCCCCGCACGCCGCGAGCCCTAGCGATGCGAGCAGGAGGACGAGCGCCGTTCCGATCGCGGGCCTGCGTGCAGCTCGGACCGTGGGGCGGTGCGCGTCGCCGACCGCGTCCGGGCGCGCCGCTCCAACGGCGGACCTACGTCTTGTGCTGATGTGAGACATGAAGCTCCTTTTCGATGTGATGCGCTTGGACGCACCCCCGCCTGGCGGCGCTAGCCGGTGCGCAAAGATAGCCGGTGCTCTCGACGCGCAGCCTCAGTTGCTCACTTGCCTTCGCCGAACAGCGCCGGTTCGCCGCCGCTGCCTGCGCTCCCCGAGCCCGATCCGCGGGCGGAGCGACCCGATCCGCCGAACAGTGCGCCGATGCCGCCGAGTCCGCCGCCTGCACCCACGCGGATCGATTCGGCACTGATCGTACCGTTCGTGTTCGCGCCTGTCACGACCACGGTTTCGCCGGGATGGATGCCGCTCACGCTTGCCGTCACCGTCTTCGTGACCGTCGAGCCCGGCGAGGTCTTGACCTTGACCGTGTTGCCTTCCGCGGTCGTCACGTACAGCGTGCTCCCGGACACGAACGCGACCTGACCCGCGGTCGCCCCGCCACCGGCCAGCGCGCCGGCGAAGCCGCCCGCCCCTGAGCGAGCCGCGCCGCTGGAGCCGGCGCCGCTGGAGCCCGCGCCGCTCGCGCCCGTGCTGCTCGAGCTCGCACCGCTGCCAGCTGCCGTACCCGAGCCGCCGCGCAACGCGGCGAACCGCGAGGCCAGTCCGGCCGCGCCGGCACCGCCCGCGGACGTCGACGAGCCCTGACCCTTCTCGATGAGCACGCCGCCGATGAACCCGCACGCCACCAGGAGCACGCCGAGCAGCGACAGCGGCAGCGGTGTCAACAGGCGCCGGCGCGGCCGGCGGGGCAGCTCGTCGGGCTCCTCCAGCCAGTCGTCGTGCTCTTCGAAGCGCTCGTCCGCGGCCGGGCCCCGCAGGGTCTCCTGCGCGAGACCGGTCTTCCCGATCTGAGCGTCGCCGACGGTGGGTTGCTCGGGGGACATCGTGGACTCCTTCGTTGGATGCGGTTGCTCACTCAAAGCGCAGCGCCTCGATCGGGCGGAGCCTGGCCGCGCGGGTTGCGGGATATGTGCCGAAGAACAGCCCTGAGGCCAGCGCCGCGCCGAATGCGAGAAAGATCGAATAGGTGGCGATCGCCGGGTGGACTCCCGCGATTTCGAACTGGCTGCCGATCACTCCGACCGCCACTCCGATGACGCCGCCGAACAGCGACACCAGCACCGCCTCGGTCAGGAACTGCGTAAGGATATCGCTGCGCCGCGCGCCGATCGCCTTGCGAATGCCGATCTCGCGCGTGCGCTCGGTGACGCTCACGAGCATGATGTTCATCACGCCGATCCCGCCGACCAACAGCGAGATCGCGGCCACCTCCCCGAGCAGGGTCGTGAACACGCTGCTGGTCGAGCTCGACGTTTCCAGCAGCGAGCCCTGGTTGAGCACGCTGAAGCCCGGTTCGGCGGTGTCTTTGATCTTGTGACGTTCCTCGATGATCTGGGTCACCTCCGCTTCGGCTGCGTTCAGCGACGATTCCGAGGAGGCCTGCACGGTGATCGAGTCGATCGGCCCGGTGCCCGTCAACGAGTCCTGCACCGTCGTGATCGGCGCCATCACGACATCGTCCTCGTTGGTCGTCCCGTTGGTTCCCTTTTTCGCCAGCACGCCCACGACTTCGTAGTTGTTGCCGTCCACCTTGATGTTCTGGCCGACCGCGCTCTGGCCGTCGAACAGTTCCTGCACCACCGTCTGCCCGACCACGGCCACCCGTCGGCGCTTGCTCACGTCTTCGGAGGTGAACGGCGCGCCTTCGGCGAGCCTGTATGTGTGCGCGGACAGGTACGACGGCGTGGTGCCGACGAACGACGACGGTTCGTAGCTGGTGCCGTCGTAAACGAGCTGCACTCCGGTCGCGTTCACGACCGGCGAAGCGCTCTTGACGTCCGGCGCGAGGCTCCGGTCCTGCAGCGCTTCGGCGTCCTGCTTGGTGAGCGACACACCGCCCGCCGCGCGTCGCGCGCGCGGGCCGCCGAGAAAGCCTCCGCTGCCCTGCACCACCAGCACATTCGTACCGAGGCTCTGAATCGTGGCCTGCACCGCCTTCGAGGAGCCGTTGCCGACGGCGATCAGCACGATCACCGAGGCCACGCCGATGGTCATGCCGAGGATCGTCAGGCCCGAGCGCAGCTTGTTGGCCGCGATCCCGCTCCAAGCCATGCGCAGCGTCTCCGAGCCGATCATCGCTCCGCCCTCGCGGTGGTGCCGGCGTGAGCGGACTTCTGCAGGCGCGGCGGCGGTGGCGCGTCTGACACCGCCAGCGAGCGCTCGTCTTCGACGACCTCGCCATCGCTCAGGCGAACGATCCGCTTGGCCTGGGCCGCGACGTCGGGCTCGTGCGTGATCAGCACGACGGTGCGGCCGTCTTCGTTGAGACCCGCGAAGATCTGAAGCACGTCCTCGGTCGAGCGCGAGTCGAGATTGCCCGTCGGCTCGTCGGCCAGGATCAGCGAGGGGTTGGTCACGATCGCGCGTGCCACCGCCACGCGCTGCTGCTGGCCGCCGGAGAGCTCCGAGGGCTGATGGTGCAGGCGATGGCCCATGCCGACCGAACGCAGCGCGCTTTCCGCGCGCTTGCGACGGGCGGGACCGCGCAGGCCGGCGTAGGCCAGCGGCAGCTCGACGTTCACAAGCGCGCTCGTGCGGGCCACCAGGTTGAAGCTCTGAAACACGAACCCGATCTTGCGATTGCGCAGGTCGGCGAGATCGTCGTCGTCCAGCGCGCGCACGTCCAGGCCATCGATCAGATAGCGGCCGCTGGTGGGCAGATCGAGGCAGCCGAGAATGTTCATCAGCGTGCTCTTGCCGCTGCCCGAGCTTCCCATGATCGCCACCAGATCGCCGCGCTGCACGCGCAGCGAAACACGGCGCAGTGCGCGCACGCGTATCTGCCCGAGGTCGAAGACCTTGGTTACCTCGCGCACATCGATCACTGGGCGGTGCGCGCGCATCGGGACCTGCCCTCGCCCATCGGGAGCGACCGCGCGCATCAGCCCGCGCCCCTGAACAGGGCTGCGCCCCCGCCCGGAGCGGCCAAGCCGCCCGCGCCGGCGAGCCCGCCGCCGCCGCCTCCGCCGCCGACGCCGAGACGGCTGAGCCGCGAGGTGATGCTCGCGGCTCCCGAGCCCGTGCTGCTCACGCTCGGGAGCACGACGGTTTCGCCCGCGTTGAGACCGCTGAGGATGATCGTCGAGGTATTGCCCTCCAGTCCCGTGACCACGCGCTGGCGCACCTGGCTGCCGCCGCGTTTGACGGTCACCGTGCCGGCGGAGATCGCGCTGGTGGGAACGTTGACGCCCTCGGCCTGCTTGACAACGACTTCGGCGGTCGCGCTCATCCCAAGCTTCAGCCCCGGGTCCATCTGATCGAGCTGGAAGGTGACGTCGTAGCTGACCGCGCCGCTGCTGCTGCTCGACGTCAGCGCGACTTCGCTCACGTGCGCCGCCAGCTTGCGACCTTCGAGCGCTTCGACCGTCACGGTCGCGATCTGGCCGACCTTGACGTTGCTGATTTCGGATTCGCTCAGCGCCACGACCAAGTGCATCGAGCTGAGATCGCTGAGCACCGCGAACGCGGTGCTCGTGGAGCCGCTCGAGCCCGAGGATCCGTTCGAGTCGCTCGCGCTCGAGGAGCTCGATGCTCCGGTGGCGGAGCGCGCCGATGCGCCGGTGCCGGTGGTGGCGGCGCTCGATCCCGAGCCGCTCGAGCCGCTGCTCGAGCTCGCCGCTCTCGTGGTCCCGCTGCCCGACACGACTTCGCCGACCTGGCCGGACAGCGACACGAGCGTGCCGCTCTGCGGCGCATACAGCTTCGTGTCCTGCAATGCCGCTTCGGCGCTCTGCACGGTGAGCTTGTCGCTCTTGACCGCCGCCCGCGCCGAAGCCAGATTGGCTTCGCGGGTGGCCTGGCTCTGCGCAGGTTTTTCGACCGTCGTTGCTGTCGTGCGCGTGCCGGGGGCGCCCGCAGAGCTGCCCGTGTCCGAGCTCGAGCTCCCGCTGGTTGCGCTCGAATTGCCCGTGCCCGTGCCCGAACTGCGGGTGGTTGCGCTCGAATTGCCCGTGCCCGTGCCCGAGCTCGAATCGTCGGTGCCTGCACTCGAACCGTCGGCGGCGGCGCTCGAATTGTCGGTGCTTGCACTCGAACCGTCGGCGCCGGCGCTCGAGTTGTCGGCGCCTGCGCCGGAGCTCGTGCCCGAATTGCCCGTGCCTGATCCGCTTGACGTTTCGCCGCCGCGTTCTTCCTCTTGGGCGAGCGTCGCCTCTGCGGTCAACAGGGCGGCCTTGGCCTGTTCGAGGGACACTTCGGCGCTCTCGGGATCGAGCGTCGCCAGCAGCTGCCCCTGCGTGACGTTCTGTCCCTGGCTCACATAGATGTGGCTGACCGTGCCACTGGTCTTGAAGCCGAGGTTGAGCTGGCTGGCGGATTGGAGATTGCCGCTGCCCGACACGGTCGACTGGACGACTCCCTGCGCCGCCGTGGCCGTGCGCGTCACCGTGGTCTCACTGCCGGACGCCGGTCCGACGACCAGCACCGCCGCGACGATCGCGCCGACGCAGGCGACGGCCAGCGCGTAGATGAGCAGGGATGGGCGACTGTGGTTTGTCATCTCACCGTCGCGATCTTGCGACGGTCGGCTAAGAGAGTACGAAGTCGCAGCTAAATTACGTTAAATGTTGCGAAACGCGACGACAGCGCGCTCGTGGTGCGATCAAGCGGACGACCCGCTCGAGAGCCATCGGCGCGCTGGATTCGCTGTGTCGCGTGTGGTGCGCCTGGCGCGGATTGCGTATCGCAACGGGACCCGTGTCGCCGGTGCCGATGGGGGCCTAGCAACGACGCAGCCCGCCATGCGCGATGATGGCGCGCAGTGTCAAGACTGATGGGCGGGATCGATCTCGGCGGCACCAAGATCCAGACGGTGGTGGTCGACGACGACTTCACCGTTCGCGGCGCCGCGCGCGGTCAGACGCCGCGCACCGGAGGCCCGACCGACGTCGCCGCCGCGATGGAGCTTGCAATGCGCGACGCCGCGGCGGCAGCCGAGGTCGACGTCTCCACGCTTGCGGGGATCGGCGTCGGCTCGCCCGGCTCGGTCGATGGCGGAGACGTCAGCGGCGCTCGCAACCTGCCCGACTGGGAAGGCACGTTCGCGCTCGGTCCGGCCCTGCAGCAGGCTCTCGGCCCGCCCGTGCAGGTCGGCAACGACGTGCAGGTGGCCACCGAGGCCGAGGTGCAGCTGGGCGCCGGGCGGCTGTACAGATCTCTGATCGGCGTCTTCTGGGGAACCGGCATCGGCGGCGGGGTGGTGCTCGACGGCAAGCTGTGGAGGGGCCGCGGCGCCGCCGGCGAGATCGGGCACATGGTCGTCGAGATGAACGGTGCGACCTGCACCTGCGGCAGGCGCGGCTGCGTCGAGGCGTACGCCGGACGAGCCGCGATGGAAGCGTACGCCCGTCACCTGCAGGAGCAGAAGGGCCGCAAGACCGACCTGTTCAAGCTGATGGCCCGCCATCAACGCGACCGTCTCACCAGCAGCATCTGGGCGCGCGCTCTCGAGCACGAGGATCGGCTCGCCGTGCAGATCATCGACCGCGCGATCGAAGCGCTCGGCGCGGGCATCGCGTCGGCCGTCAATCTGCTCGACGTCGAGGGGATCATCATCGGCGGCGGGCTCGGAGTCCGCCTCGGGCATCCCTACGCCAAGCGCATCGCCGACGCGATGCAGCCGCACCTGTTCGTCGACAGCCGCCCACCGCATGTGCACGTCGCCGCGCTGGGCGACCTCGGCGGCGCGATCGGCGCGGCCCTGCTGGTCCGCGACGCGTCGTAACGTTTACGTCGCTGTGTCAACCGAGGTGCTCCACCTGTCGAGCGTCCTGCGCTGTCCGCTGCTCGACCGCAGCGGCGAGCGGCTCGGGCGGGTCGAGGATCTGATCGTGCGGCTGGCCGATCGCGGCTATCCGCCGGTGACCGGCCTGAAGGCGAAGATCGGCGGGCGCGAGCTGTTCGTACCGGTCGACCGCATCGCGGAGCTGGCCCCGGGCGCGGTGCGCTTGTCGGGGGAGAAGCTCAGCCTCGGGCGCTTCGAGCGCCGCGTCGGCGAGGTGCTGCTCGGCCAGGACGTGCTCGGGCGCAAGCTCGTCAACGTCGAGGCCGATCCTCCACAACTGGTGACCGCGCGCGAGATCGAGCTGGCCTGCATCGACGGCTGGTGGCGTGTCGTCGGTGTCGACCACACAGCGCGCGCCCGACTGCGGCGGCTGCTGCCGCGGCGCCTGCGCGGGCTGTTCGGCGACCGCCCGTTCCTGGATTGGACCGACATGGAGCCGTTCGTCGGACACGTGCCGAGTGCGCGCCTGCGCTTCTCGCATCGCAAGCTCGCCAACCTGCACCCGGCCGAGATCGCCGATCTCGTCGAGGCGGCCTCGCACGACGAGGGCGAGGAGCTGATCGAGGCCGTCGGCCAGGATCGCGAGCTCGAGGCCGACGTGTTCGAGGAGCTCGACGACCATCACCGCCAGGAGTTCATCCGCGAGCGCCCCGACGCGCAGGTGGCGGCGGTTATCGCCCGCATGGCCCCCGACGATGCCGCCGACCTGATCGTCGAGATCGACCAGGACCGGCGCGCCCGCGTGCTGGCGCTGCTGCCCGCCGGCCAGCGCCGCCAGATCGAAGCGCTGCTCGGCTACAACCCAGCCACCGCCGGCGGTCTGATGAGCCCGGACTTCGTCGCGCGCGCGCCGAGCGAGGAGGTGGCGCTGGCGTTGGCGGCGGTGCGCGACAGCGACCTCGGCGCGGGCACGCTCACGACCGTCTACCTGCTGGATACAGAGGGTCGCCTGTGCGGCTCGGTGTTCGTTGTGACGCTGCTGCGCTCTGATCCCCAGACGCCGCTGCAGGACATCGCCGAGCACGAGCCCGTGTCGGTCGCCACCGATGCCGACCTGCCCGAGGTCGCGCGCACGATGAGCGACTACAACCTCGTGATGCTGGCGGTCGTCGACGAGGACGGTCGCATGGTCGGCGCGATCACCGTCGACGACGTGCTCGGGCAGACGCTGCCGGCGGGCTGGCGCCGGCGCTACGGCGTCGTCAGCGACTGACCGACCACCTGCATAGATGGGCGTTGAACGCGCCGCGTTGCTAGGCTGGGGTTCGAGTGAAGCTCTAGACAGCGCGTTTGAAAGGAGGCCGGCATGGATCGAGAACAGCCGCGAAGTACCCAGCCGGCCGCACGCCCGTCGGGCTCGTCCCTCCTGGCCTAGCTCCGCTTCCGGGACACCTCCAAGTCGACGTGCGGCCACGCGGCGCGCGGCGTCTGCCGTGCGCGGCCGCACGGCGTGCGGCCATCCGGCCTGCGCTCGCCTGGCGCACGCCGCGACGTTGACGACTGCGGTCCTGAGCGAAGTCAGGAAAGGAGGTGAGCACCGATGAGCGACGAGCAGAGCACGCTGGCCCAGCCGGCCCTGCCCGAGCCCCCGGAGCTGGTGCGCCCGGACGGCGTCCCGCCCGTGCTGGACGAGGCGCATATCGGCGATATTCGCGGCGCGCTCGGCACGATCCGCATGCAGGACCAGGGCGAGCGCCACGGCTGGCGCTCGCGCGCGATGGCGCTGCTGGCGATCATGGGCCCAGGCCTGATCGTGATGGTCGGGGACAACGACGCGGGCGGCGTGTCGACCTATGCGCAGGCCGGGCAGAACTACGGCACCACCCTGCTGTGGGTGCTGCTGCTGCTGATCCCGGTGCTGATCGTCAACCAGGAGATGGTGATCCGCCTCGGCGCGGTCACCGGCGTCGGGCACGCGCGCCTGATCAACGAGCGCTTCGGGCGCTTCTGGGGATGGTTCTCGGTCGGCGACCTGTTCGTTCTGAACTTCCTGACGATCGTCACGGAGTTCATCGGCGTCAGCCTCGCGCTCGGCTACTTCGGCATCAGCGCGGACGTCGCCGTTCCGCTGGCGGCGCTCACGCTGGTCGCGATCACCTCGACGGGGAGCTTTCGCAGCTGGGAGCGCTTCATGTACGTGTTCGTGGCCGCGAACTTCCTCGTGATCCCGCTGCTCGTCCTGGCCCACCCGCACCTGGGCGAGATCGCCCAGCACGCGTTCGTGCCCGATGTCCGCGGCGGCGCCAGCTCGACAGTGGTGCTGCTGATCATCGCGATCGTCGGCACCACGGTCGCGCCCTGGCAGCTCTTCTTCCAGCAGTCGAACATCATCGACAAGCGCATCACGCCGCGCTGGATCAACTACGAGCGCGCCGACACCGTGATCGGGGCGTTCGTCGTCGTGATCGGCGCGGGCGCGATCATCGCCGTGACCGCCTTCGCGTTCGCCGGGACCCCTTACGCCGGCCAGTTTGCCAACGCGGGCGCGGTCGCCAGCGGACTCGCACACGAGCTCGGGTCGGCCGCCGGGGTGTGCTTTGCGATCATCCTGCTGAACGCCTCGCTGATCGGCGCCGCCGCCGTGACGCTGTCCACGTCCTACGCGTTCGGCGACGTATTCGGCGCCAAGCACTCGCTCAACCGCGGCCCGCTCGATGCCAAGGGCTTCTACGCGAGCTTCGCGTTGATGGTCGCGGCCGCTGCCGGCATCGTGTTGATCCCGGGCGCTCCGCTGGGTCTGATCACGACGTCCGTGCAGGCGCTCGCCGGGGTGCTGCTGCCGAGCGCCACCGTGTTCCTGCTGCTGCTCTGCAACGACCGCGAGGTGCTCGGTCCATGGGTGAACCCGGGCTGGCTGAATGCGATCGCGAGCGTGATCGTGGGCGTGCTGGTGGAGCTGTCGCTGATCCTGGTCGCGAGCACGATGTTCCCCGGCATCGACGTCACGGCGCTGTTCCTGTACCTGTCCCTGGCTCTCGCGCTCGGCCTGCTCGCGGCGGGCGCCTACACGCTCGTGCGCAGAAGCTCGGCGGCGCAAGCGGTGGTCGCCTCGGAGCAGATTCCGCCCGAGCGCAGGCATACGTGGACGATGCCGCCGCTCGCGCTGCTCGAGCGACCGGTGTGGTCGCCGAGCCGGAGGCTGGCGATGCTCGTGCTGCGCGGCTACCTGGTGATCGCGGTCGTGCTGCTGATCGTCAAGACGGTCCAGTTGGGAAGCTGACCGTTTCAGTCGCCCGCTCGGCTCGTCGGCACCGGCTGGCCCGGCGGCGGGCGATAGACGGCTCGACGGCTGATCGCCTGCTGCCGGCGCACCGCCATGGCGCGAGAGTTCATGTCGGCACTGCGATGCTTTTGTCGTGATGCTCCCGTTCTGGCTGTCGATCGCGGTGCTCTCGCTGGCCCAGGGCGCGCTCGTGGCGGTGCCACGCGCGTGGGACCCCGGCAGGCTCGCGCGACTGCGCGGCAGGCGCTGGGCGCTCGTTCCGCCCGCGTCGGTGATCGGCTTCGTGCTGATCGCGCGCCTGGCCGAACAGGCGAGCGCAGAAGGGCTCACCTACCTGGCGCTGGTCGCGGTGCCGATCCTGGCCGCGCTCGCGCTCGGCTGGCTGTCGTGGGACGCCGATCCGCCTCATCCGAGGCGGGCGCTGCTGGCGACCCCGGCCCTGTTCGCGCTGGCCTGGGCCGATCGCGGCGGTTTGGCCGGCGACGCCGCCGCCCTGCTGCTGTCGGCGCTCAGCTGCGCCGCACTCGGAGCCCTGCTGGCGGCGGTCACGCCGCCGCGCTGGCTCGCCGCGGGGATCGTGGCGATGGCGGTCGCAGACACCGCGCTGGTGGTGTCGGACCTCCTGCAAAAGCCGAACAACGCGCTCAACGCCGCTCGCCCCGCGGCGGGACTGCCGCAACTTCAGAGCGCCGCGTTCGGGTCGGCGGTGATGGGCTATGGCGACCTGTTCGTCGCCGGTGTCCTCGGGGCGCTGCTCGCCAGCGCGATGGGCCGACGCTGGCAGCTCGGCGGTGCCGTCCTGGCGGCGTCACTGGCGCTCGCCTTCGATCTGCTGTTCTTCTTCGTCGACGAGCTCCCGGCCACGGTGCCGGTTGCGGTCACGCTGCTCGTTCTGATCGCTCGTCGCCGGGGCCTGACCCACCCTCGTCCGCGGCGCCCGCGTCACCTGGCGCGGGAGCGTCAAGCGTCCGGGGACGCAGTGCAACGCGGTGAGCCGTCGCACCCAGGGGCAGCTCGTCCGGGTTCGCCGCCCGCTCCGGGAGCCCCTGCGACGAAACCTCCTCCGGCACGGGCTCGAGCCTCGCCGTAAGCGGGCGTGCGGCGGTCTCGATCGCAGGCGGCGCCTCGATCCGGGCTCCGGAGGCGATCCCCGCCTGCTCGATCGTGCGGATCTGCGGGACGAGCTTGTGGTCGAACGAGCCGACGGCCTTGTTGTACGCGCTGACCGCGGAGTCCAGCTGGCGCCCCGTCTTGGCCAGATGCTCGGCGAACGGGCCCAAGCGGCGATGCAGCTCTCGCGCCGATGCGGCGATCTCGCGCGCCGACTCGGCGATCTGCTCCTGGCGCCATCCATAATGCACGGCTCGCAACAGCCCGATCAAGGTCGTCGGCGTGGCCATCAGCACCTGCTGCTCGACCCCGTGCTCGATCAGCGCAGGGTCCTGTGCGAGCGCGGCCTGGTAGATGCCATCCGACGGCACGAACATGACGACCAGCTCGGGCGTCGAATCGAACTGGCGCTGATAGCCCTTGGACGCCAGCTTGGCGATGTGCTCTCGAGTATGGCGGGCGTGCCGCGCGAGCTGCTCGCGGCTCTCGCGCTCGTGCGTGCCGGCATCGACCGCGGCGAGGTAGGCATCGAGCGGAACCTTGGCGTCGACGACGATCAGCTTCTCGCCCGGCAGCCGTACCAGCAGGTCGGGCCGCAGCCGCCCGTCTTCGGTGTGGATCGTGCTCTGCTCGACGAAGTCGCAATGCGCCACCATGCCCGCCAGCTCGACGACGCGGCGCAGCTGGATCTCCCCCCAGCAGCCTCGCGTCTCCGGGCGCTTGAGCGCCGACACGAGCTCGCCGGTCTCGCGGCGCAGCGTGTCGGTCCCGGCGCTCAGCGCGCGCACCATCTCGGACAGCTGCACGTGCGAGTCGCGCCGCTCGCGCTCGAGCCGCGAGAGCTCGCTCTCGACCTTGCCCAGCTTCTCCTGCACCGGCGCCACGAGCCCCTTGATCTCCTGCGTGCGTCTGGCCATCTCGCCCGCCGCGCGCTCCTCCTCGGCCCGGCGCGCGTCGCCCAACCGCTGGGCGAGAGCGTCGCCGGTCTGCTGCAGGACATCGAGCGAGAGCGCCCTGATCTCCTCGCGAAGCTCGGCACGCTCGTGCGCCTGCTCGTGCTCGCGACCGCGCCCACGGGCGCGCTGCAGGGCGAGCATCACGCCGGCGCCGAGCGCCAGTCCAACGATCAGGATCAGGGTGGTGATCATCGATCTTACGATCGCAGCCGCCGCGGACGTATCGCACGGACGCTTGCAGCGATGCCACGCGCCCCGAGACGGCCACCGGCACTGAGCGGATAAACCCTACTTGACACCGAGGCAGAATGAGGCTATGGTTCGCTGGCGCCTGGGGTGGCCGAGCTTTTCGGCTGGAGTGGCTCGGGCGCGTACACGTATAGAGAGGGAACCATTCAATATCGGGGCGACGCAACGCGGACGAATCTGCCGGCGGGTCCCGCTCGTAATACGAGGAGGATTTGAGATGCAAGCCACGCATGGCTTGGTAGTTTCGTCGTTGCGCTCACGCATCCGCATGATCGGCATGCTGGCGATCACGCTGACGCTGTCGGCGCTGGTGTTCGCCTCGACGGCGGGCGCCAGGAAGCAGCCGCCGCCACAGTCCTATCTGGCGCTCGGCGACTCGCTCGCGTTCGGCTACTCCCAGCAGCTGTTCAACGAAAACGAACACCTCGGAGAGCCCCCCAGCGCATTTGAAGCGGGGTACACCAACGATTATCTGAAAATGGCGCAGATGGGGTCGGAAAACAAAGGCCTCGCGCTCATCAACGAGGGCTGTCCCGGTGAGACGACCGACTCGATGATCGGCGACGGACCGCTCGCGGCCGCGATGGAAACCTATCTCGGCGCCAAAGGCGAAGCGCCCTGCGCCTACCACTACACCGACGGCCTGCCGCTGCACAACGAATACGGCGGGAGCAAATCGCAGCTCGAAAATGCGCTCGAAACGATCGCCGTCGGCGCCGGGACCGGAAAACCGGTAACGCTGCTGACGCTCAACATCGGCGCCAACGACGAGCTCCACCAGATCGCCGCTTGCGAACGGCAGGTCGGCGAAGAGGTCGCCAAAGGCGAAGTCGAACCGACCGAAGCGGCCGAGAAGGCGGCGCTCAAAAAGTGCATCGAAGAACACGTCTTCGAACTCTTCGAACACATCCTCAGGAACGTCGGCGCATCGCTGTACGTGATCCGTCACGGCTCGGAATTCGGCGGTGTGAACTACGAAGGCAAGATCGTCGTGCAGGGCGGCTATGACCCGTACGGCAATGTCTACGGCACCGGCGAACTGCTCGAAAGCTCGAACGCGCTGGCGTCGCTGCTGAACGAACACGAGGCCGCGCTCGTCACCGCGAAAAACAAACTCAACGAAGAAGGCGAACCCGAATTCGGCGCCGAAGCGTGCTACGCCAATCCGCAGCCGAAGTTCGATCCTGAGAACAAGAAAGAACCCGGACGGCTGTCCGCCTGGACCAACATGGCGAACTTCGGTGAATACGAAGGCAAAAAGGACGGGCCCGACATTCACCCGACGCCCGAAGGCTATATGAAGCTCGCCAAGATCATGCGAGCTGACTGCGGCGCCTAGTCGCCGAGCTCGATCCGATCGAGACAAGCACTGTGCCAGCAAGGTCGAGGCGCCCCGCGGGGCGCCTCGACCCGTTAAGCGAACGGGTCACGGACCGGTCCGTCTGCGGCGGGCGGTTCCGCGACCGATCCCGCCCGCTCGAGCGCGCGCGCCGACTCCTCGAGGATCGCCAGCATCGCGGGAGCGGCCGGAATCAGGCGCGCTCCGGGGGGCGTCGCCGCCAGCACCTGGCGCACCGGCGACGCGGGCGCCGGGGCGCGAATCACGATGTCATCGCGCACGACCGAGAGAGCCATGCGCGGAATCAGCGCCACGCCGACGCCGGCCGCCACGAGGCCCTGCACGGTCAGGTAGTCGTCGCTCTCGAACGTCACGTTCGGCTCGAACCCGGCGGCGTGGCAGCAGCGCACCACATGGCGCGCGCAGGGACTCGAGCGCGAGGTCTGCACCCACGCTTCGCCGGCAAGATCCTCGAGGCGCAACCGCTTGCGGGCCGTCAGCGGGTGTGCGGCCGGCAGCGCCAGATACATCGGGTCCACCAGCAGCTCGACGCGCGTCATGTCGGCCTGCAGCAGCGTCTGCTCCTCGAACTCGAACAGCAGCCCGAGGTCGAGCTCGCCGGCGCGCAGACGCTCGACGACCTGCTCCGGCTCGTGCTCTGCCAGCGTCAGCTCGACATCCGGGTGCGCGGAGCGAAAGCTCGCGATCGCGAGCGGCATCAGCGTGGCGCCGGCCGTGGGGAAGGACGCCATCCGCAGTCGGCCCCCGCGCAGGCCGGCGATCGTCGCCAGCGCGGCTTCGGCCGCGTCGACCTGCGCGAGGATGCCCTCCGTGTGCCCGAGCAGGGTCTGGCCGGCCGCGGTCAAGCTGACGCCGCGCGAGTGGCGCTCGAGCAGCGTCATGCCGGCTTCAGCCTCGAGCGCCGCGATCTGCTGGGAGACAGCCGACTGGGTGTAGGAGAGCGCCTCGGCCGCGCTCGACAGCGAGCCCCTGTAGGCGACCTCCTTGAGGATCTTCAACCGTCCCACGTTTAGCATAAGTAGATCTTAGAGCAAATATCATAGATATCACTGGAACTGATGTCATGAAGGTGCCATGATGATCGGCGGATGGCTCGATGAGAATCCTCGGTGAGCTCTCCACCGTCCGGCGCGGAACGGCCGGAATGCCACCCACAGCGGCCGTTCCTGTGCCTTCGCCCTCTCGAAACTGCACAGAAAGGAACAACCATGGCTCCCAAGATCATCGCTTCGTATGACGGCACCGCCAACGAGGACGACGCGCTCGCCCTCGCCGGCCTGTTCGCGCGGGCCGGTGCCGAGGTCTCGCTCGCATACGTGCGCCACACCCACGAGCCCGACAAGGATCGCGAGACGCTCGTGGACGAGGAGGCCCAGGCGCTGCTCGAGCGCGGCGCCGAGCTGCTCGGTGCTGTTCCCGCCGCCAAGTACGCCGTGACCGACCGCTCGACCCCCGAGGGCCTGCGTGTGCTGGCTCAGAAGATCGGTGCCGACGCGATCGTGTTCTGCTCGGACTCGCATACCGCCAAAGGACATGTCACGATCGGCAACTCCGCCGAGCGGCTGCTCGAAGGGGGCCCGGTGGCGATCGCGATCGCGCCGGCCGACCTCGCCGACGGCGGCCCGGTGGCCGTTCGCAAGATCGTCGCGGTCGGAGAGGCCGGCGGCGACGGCAGCGCCCAGCGCACGGCGCAGGCGCTGGCGGGCGCGTTCGGCGCCGAGGTCGCTCCCGTCGCGGATGAGACGGCCGACCTGCTGGTGATCGAGTCGCGCGTCGATGCCGAGCCGGGACACACCCTGTTGAGCTCCTCGGCCGTGCATCTGATCGAGATCGCAACCTCGCCGGTGCTCGTGCTCGCACGCGGTGTGGCGCTGGAGTTCGGCGCTGCTACGGCGGGTGTCTCCGCGTGAGGCCTCCCGCCGGGACCTAGCGGACAGCTCGTCCACGCGCTCGCGCCCAGAAGTAGCGTGTGAGCGCGCGGACGAAGTCCGCGCCGCCCCCGAGCAGATGTCCGGCCGGCCCCGTCCACAGCCAGGTCTCGAAGCGACGCCCGGGTCGCGGTGGACCCAGCGGCGCGCGCCCGCGCGGGCCCTGGGTCGGGGCGTCGAGGCTCATCCCCACGCACGGTATCGTGGCGGTCACCGATGGCCGCCGCCTCGCAGGTGCAGACCGCTGTAACGACCTCCGTCACCGAGCTGACCGCGTCGCGCGCGCGGGTCGCGGTGCGCGTGATGCCCGAGGAGATCGAGGCTCACGTGCAGCGGGCGGCCGGGCGACTGGGGCGCGAGCTGAAGCTTCCCGGTTTTCGCAAGGGCAAGGTGCCCGCGCCGATCGTGCTGCGGCGCCTTGGTCGCGACGCGGTGCTCGAGCAGGCGGTGCGGGACGGCCTGGCAGGCTGGTACGCGGAGGCGATTCGCCAGTCGCGCCTCGTGCCGATCGGCGATCCCAAGATCGATCTCGGCCAGCTGCCCGACGCGGGCCAGCCGCTCGAGCTCACGCTCGAGCTCGACGTGCTGCCCAAGGCCACGCTCGGCGACTACCGCGGCCTCGAGGTCCCCCGCCGCGAGCCGGCCGCAGCCGAGGAGGAGATCGACGCCGAGATCGAGGCGATGCGCGAGCGCCTCGCCCGCCTGCAGACCGTCACTCGCCCGGCGGCGACAGCCGACTTCGTCGTGGTGGACTATCGCGGCGAGCTCGCGGGCGCCGACGAGGGCGGGGCCGACGAGCCCGGGCACGCGGCGTTCGCCGGCGGCGAGGGTCGCGACCAGCTGGTCGAGCTCGGCGCGCAGGGGCTGATCCCGGGCTTCAGCGAGGGGCTGCTCGGAGCGAGCGCAGGCGAGACGCGCGAGATCGACGTCGCGTTCCCGGCGGATCACACCAACGAGCGTCTCGCCGGCAGGCAGGTGAGCTTCCAGGTCACGGTCAAGGAGGTCAAGCACAAGCAGCTGCCCGAGCTCGATGAGGACTTCGCGATCGATGCCGGCTTCGATGATGTGCAGGAGCTGCGCGAGGACATTCGCACGCGGCTGCTCGAGGTCGATCAGGCGCGGGTCCAGGAGGAGTTTCGCGAGGCGGCGCTCGACGCGGCGGTCGAGGTCGCCCAGGTGCCGGTCACGTCCGAGCTGGCGCAGGCGCGCGCGCGGGAGATGTGGGAGCGGATGTTGCACTCGCTCGCCCATCGCGGCATCTCGCGGGAGGCCTACCTGCGGCTCAGCGGGCGCGACGAGGCCGAGATCCTCGCCGAGATGGTCCCGGAGGCCGAGCGCGCGCTGCGCCGCGAGGCGGTGCTGACGGCGGTCGTCGAGGCCGAGGCGATCAGCCCATCCGAGCAGGATCTGCTCGAGGCGGTGCAGCCGACTGCGCAGCGCGAGGGCTCCACGCCGGAGCGTCTGCTCGGGCAGCTGCGCGATGCCGGGCGCCTGGAGGAAGCGCGCGAGGACGTGGCAGCGCGCCAGGCGGTCGATCTGATCGCCGACGCCGCCGAGCCGATCCCGGTCGAGCGCGCCCAGGCACGTGAGAAGCTGTGGACTCCGGAGAAGGACGAGCAACAGCGCGAGCGCGACAGTGCCGCATCGTCGGCGGGCGAGGCCCCCCCGGCGGGGCGCCTGTGGACGCCGGGGAGCTAGCGATGTGCGAACCGAGAAGCCGTTGATGCGCCGCGTCTGTACTACGCTGAGAACCGGACCGCACGCGGACCGCACAGGCTGGACGGCGGGCACGCTCATGGGTGGCGTCCGCCTGAAGGAATCGACCGAGCGAGGGGAAACTAAGCCACGATGAGCCCACTTGTTCCGATGGTCGTCGAGCAGACCTCGCGCGGCGAGCGCGCGTTCGACATCTACAGCCGGCTGCTGAACGAGCGGATCATCTTCCTCGGCACCCCCGTCGACGACCAGATCGCCAACCTGATCGTCGCCCAGCTGCTGCATCTGGAGTCCGAGGACCCCGAGAAGGATGTCTCGCTGTACATCAACTCGCCGGGCGGCTCGGTATACGCGGGGCTCGCGATCTACGACACGATGCAGTTCATCAAGCCCGACGTCCAGACCATCTGCGTCGGCATCGCGATGTCGATGGGCGCGCTGTTGCTCGCCGGCGGCAGCGAGGGCAAGCGCATGGCGCTGCCCAACGCGAAGATCCTGATCCATCAGGTCTCCTCCAGCTTTCAGGGCCAGGCGACGGACATCGAGATCCATGCCAAAGAGATCATCGACGTGCGCCACCGCCTGGACGAGATAATCGCCAAGCACACGCACAAGAAGCTCGAGGACGTGCGCAAAGACACCGAGCGCGACTACTTCATGAGCTCTGAGGAGGCCAAGGAGTACGGCATCATCGATCGCGTGATCTTCGAGCACTGAGGACCGACTGTCCTCGCGGCTAGGGTGAAATCGCGCACGGGACCCGGGATATGGCACGACCGACAGACTCCAACGAGCAGCTGCTGTGCAGCTTCTGCGGCAAGTCCCAGCGACAGGTCAAGAAGCTGATCGCGGGTCCGGGCGTCTACATCTGCGACGAGTGCATCGACCTGTGCAACGAGATCATCGACGAGGAGCTCTCGGCCCCGGCGGCATTCGATCTCGAGAACCTCCCCAAGCCGCGCGAGATCTACGACGTGCTCGACGAGTACGTCGTCGGCCAAGAGGCCTCCAAGCGAACCCTGTCCGTAGCGGTCTACAACCACTACAAGCGCGTTCAGATGATGCAGTCGGCCGACGAGGAGATCGAGCTGCAGAAGTCGAACATCCTGCTGCTCGGCCCCACCGGCTGCGGCAAGACCCTGCTGGCCCAGACGCTCGCACGGATCTTGAACGTGCCGTTCGCGATCGCCGACGCGACCGCGCTCACCGAGGCCGGCTATGTCGGCGAGGACGTCGAGAACATACTGCTGAAGCTGATCCAGGCGGCCGACTACGACGTCAAGAAGGCCGAGACCGGGATCATCTACATCGACGAGGTCGACAAGATCGCGCGCAAGGCCGACAACCCGTCGATCACCCGCGACGTATCGGGCGAGGGCGTCCAGCAGGCGCTCTTGAAGATCCTCGAGGGCACCCAGGCGTCAGTCCCCCCGCAGGGCGGACGCAAGCACCCCCACCAGGAGTTCCTGACGATCGACACGACCAACGTCCTGTTCATCTGCGGTGGCGCCTTCGCAAACCTCGACCGTGTGATCGAGAGGCGCATCGGACACAAGGGAGTCGGTTTCGCCGCTGCGATCGAGGCGAAGGCCGAAAAGGACACGGGTGAGGTCTTCGAGCAGTGCCTGCCGGAGGACCTGATCGACTACGGGCTGATCCCGGAGTTCGTCGGACGCCTGCCCGTGATGAGCGCGGTGCACCAGCTCACACGCGACGATCTGGTCTCGATCCTGACGGAGCCTCGCAACGCGCTCGTCAAGCAGTTCCAACGCTTCTTTGCGTTCGACGGGATCGAGCTGGTGTTCTCGGAGGACTCGCTGACGGCGGTGGCCGAGCGTGGGCTCGAGCGCGAAACGGGCGCGCGCGGGCTGCGCTCGATCATCGAGGAGATCCTGCTCGAGGTGCAGTTCGAGCTGCCCTCGCGGCGCGACGTCAAGAAGTGCGTCGTGACCAAGGAGACCGTCGAGCGCGGTCTGACCCCGACGCTCGTCACCGAAGCGGCGCCGGATGCCACCCCTGCCGGTCCTGAGCTGCGCGAGGAGTCGGCCTAGTGGCGAAGGCCAAGGCGCGCGAGTCGACGCTCGAACGCCGCGTCAAGGCGATCCCGTGGAGCACGCTGCTGCAGGGTGGCGTGATCGTCGGCGCGCGCTGGGTGGCGCTCTCGGCGAAGGAGCGCGCGCGCTTGATCGAGCTCGTGCGCGCGTCCCGCGGGCGCCTGTCGAACCTCAGCGCGCGCGAGCGCCGAGAGCTGCGCAAGCTCCTCCACAGGCTCGACGTTCGCGGCATCGGCCGCGACCTCACCGCGCTGGCCCGCAGCAGGCGCGGCGGACGCCGTCGCCGCGCACGCCGGCGCCACCGCCGCTAGGCTCAGCGACCCAGGCGCTCAGCGATGACAGAGACCGATCCGCAACCCGTCGAGGACCTCGATCAGCTCTCCACGCGCGAGCTGCACGACCGCGCGATGCACCGCGCCGAGCGGCACCTCGACGTCAAGTTCCTCTGGTCCCTGCTCCAGCTGATTCCCGCCGCGGAGACGGCCAGCGGCGATGTCGGCGAGGGCGAGTACGACGCCGAGTCCTCTAAAGGGCTGATCTACGACGCCGTGCACAGCGGCGACGGGGCGCTCGGTGAGGCGCTGCGGCCGGTCTTCATCGACTACCTGCGCAAGCACCCGGGAGCGTAGAGCGAGCACCTTCGCGAGCGTCCTGGTCTCGTAGAGTCCGCCTGCGCGCTCAGCGCGAGCCGATCATGGACCAATCTCACGAGCACGCACGACGGTCGGTCGCCAGCGGCGCGCGCGCGCCGCTGTGGACCCCTGAGCGGGCCGAACATCACCTGCGCTCGCTCGAGCTGTTCGGGATGCGCTTCGGCCTCGATCGGATGCGCCGGATGATGACCGCGCTCGGTTCCCCGCAGCAGGGCTTCGCGGCGATCCAGGTGCTCGGCACCAATGGCAAGTCCTCCACCACACGAATGATCGCGGCGATCCTCGAGCGCCATGGGGTCCGCACGGGCGTCTACACCTCGCCGCATCTCGTCTCCTACAACGAACGCCTGCGCATCGGCGAACGCGATGTCTCGCCCGAGGCGTTCGCTCAGGCGATCGCTCGTGCAGCACACGCCGCCGAACAGGTCGATAGGACGCTTGCCGGCGACGACCACGTCACCCAGTTCGAGCTGTTGACCGCGGCCGCCCTCTCGGAGATGGCCGAGCAACGAATCGAGCTCGCCGTCGTCGAGGCGGGGCTCGGCGGCCGCTACGACGCGACAAGCGTGATCGATGCGCCCCTGACGGTTCTCACGAACGTGGCGCTCGAGCACACGCGCTGGCTCGGTCCGACGATCAGCGACATCGCCGGCGAGAAGCTCGCGGTCGTTCGCCCGGGAGGAACGCTCGTGCTCGGTGCGGGGCTTGCGCCGGAAGCGCGCGCGGTCGCCGACCACGTCGCCGCCGAGCGCCGGGCGCGCGTCATCGTGGCGCCCGCAACCGGCGAGCCTCCGGTGGACGCGAGGGGCGGAGCGTCGGGGGCGTCAACCGGCCGGGCCTCTGACGCGAGGGGTGGAGCGTCGTGGACCGCGACCGATAGACCCTCGACGGCCGCGGCGAGCAGCGCTCCTGCGACAGTCGATTCGACGGCTCGCGCACGGCTGCGCGCCGCCGGAGAGTTTCAGCAGGCCAACTTTGCACTCGCACGGACAGCGGCGCAGACCTGGCTCGAGGCGACGCAGATCGAGCTGGACGAATGGGCCGTTCGCAGCGCGGCGAGAGAGACGGAGGTGCCGGGTCGCCTGCAGGTGCTCGCACGCGATCCGCTGATCGTGCTCGACGGCGCTCACAACCCCGACGCGGTCGCGGCGCTCGTGCCGTCGCTGCCGGGTGTGATCGGCGAGCGCCGGCTGGGGCTGGTGATGGGGGTGCTCGAGGACAAGGACGCCGCCGGCATGCTCGCGACGCTGCTGGCGCGCTGCGATCGCGCGTGGTTCACGGCGCCGCGCAGTCCGCGCGCACTGTCGCCGGCCGCGCTGCACTCGCTCGCCCGCCAGCTCGGCTTCGATGCCGCCAGCTGCGAGCCGGAGCCGGCGCGCGCGCTCGCGCAGGCGTCCGACTGGGCTCGCACCGGCGCACCCGACGCTCGCGCGGTGCTCGTTACGGGATCCATCTACCTGGTCGGGGCGTTGATAGGCGGACCGCAAGGCTCGCGCCGATGAACGACGACGGCCCATCGGTGCTCGCGATGATCGGCGCGGTGGCCCTGATCGTCGCGCTCGTGATCCTCGTGTTCTTCGCGGCCGGCTACGGGTTCGGGCGCCTGTTCGTTTGAGCGGCGCACGCGCGCGCGCGTGCGCCGCCGAATTGCGCGTAGCGGCGGGCGAGGTGCGTAGCGCGCGAACCAAGGCCGCGCGCGCGTGCGCCGACGCGATTGCCCGTTGTGTCGTCCCCACACGCGGCGCAGCGGCGCGCCCAATCGTCTGCTTCGGGCGGGAAAGACTCTAAACTCACCGGGCCGCGCTCGTCTCGGTCAGCGCTGAGGTCAACCATGGTCCCCGTCGCCTACTTCGGCATCGAAAGCAGTGGCCTGAACCTGGTCATCGATCTGCTGATCGTGTTCGTGGTGGTGGTGTACCTCTCGCTGATCTACTGGACGTACGCAGACGCGCGCAGGCGCATCGAGGATCCGATGTTGATCGGCTGCGCCGTGGCCGCGTCGCTGTTCCCGTTCGTCGGCACGATCGTGTACGTGATCCTGCGCCCGCCCGAGTATCTCGAGGACGTGCGTGAGCGCGAGCTCGAGATCAAGGCAGCTCAGGCACGCCTGCACGAGCTCGACAACGGCCTGTGTCCGCACTGTGACTACCGTGTCGAGCGCGACTTCATACGCTGCCCGAGCTGCCTGCGCAAGCTCAAGGAGCGCTGCGTCAGCTGTGGGCGTCCGCTGGATCGCACGTGGCCGGTCTGCCCCTATTGCGAGACCGAGGTGCCCGACGCCGCCCCCCTGCGCCGCAGGCGCCGCAGACGCGGACAGGCCGATGAAGACATCCTCTTGGGGCAGCGCGACAGTGACACGGGGCTCGCGCGCGAGCTCGACCGCGACGCCGCCGTCGCGCCCGCGCTCGAGAGCGATCCCACGCTGCCGCCGGCCTCCGCGCTCGGCGGCGCGTCGTTCGGCGGCTCGACCCTGGAGGGCGCGTCGCTCGGCGGCTCGGCCCTGGAGGGCGCGTCGCTCGGCGGCTCGGCCCTGGACGGCTCGACACTCGAGGACGCCCTGGAGCAGCCGTCGTCAGTGGACGGCGGCCCCGCACTGTCGGCCGGCGCGACGGCGCCCGTCCTGCGCGACGATCGCCGCGATGAGCGCCCGCGGCGATCGAGACGCACGATCGCGAGAGGGGAGAGTGGGGCTGCGGAAGACGACCGTGCTCGTCCGTACGAGGTCCCCGATGAGGAGCCGCCGCGTCCTCGCAGCGGTCGCGCCCGCTATCCGCGCTCGAGCTCGTGACGCACTGACCTCCCCGCGTCGCCCCCCGCTTGCGACCAACGTCCCCGCCGGCGGCTAACCTCCCGCGTCCGCGTCTGGGTGGCGGCACCCGGTCACCCAGAACGGCGACGGCCATGTGAAGCAGCCCATCACGACGACGGCGAGGAATCGGAACGAGCAAAACGATGGAGAGAACACTGATCCTGGTAAAGCCCGACGGCTTCGGGCGTGGGCTGACGGGCGAGATCGTCGCCCGCTTCGAGCGCAAGGGCCTGCGCATCGCTGCCCTGCAGCGAATGACCATCACACGCGAGCTCGCCGAACGCCACTACGCCGAGCACGCACAGCGGCCGTTCTTCGGTGAGCTCGTCGAGTTCATCACCTCTGGGCCGATCGTGGCGCTGGTGCTGGAAGGCACCGACGCGATCCGGGCCGCCCGTCAGGTGATCGGCGCGACCAACCCGCTCGAGGCCGCGACGGGCTCGATCAGAGGCGACTTCGCTCTGGAGACAGGCAAGAACCTCGTGCACGGCTCGGACTCACCCGAGTCGGCGGCGCGCGAGGTGGAGCTGTTCTTCGGAGAGCTCCCGTAGCGTCGCGCGCGCTCGTCCTCGCATCGCAGTCGCCGCAGCGGCGAGCCATCCTCGAGCGCCTCGGGGTCGCGTTCACGGTGTGGCCGGCGAAAGTCGCCGAGCTGAGCCGCGGCGACCCCGAGCAGGTCGTGCGCGAGAACGCGCTGCGCAAGGCCCGCGCGGTATGGCTGGGGGCGAGCACGGACGGCGCCGAGGTCGTGATCGGCTGCGACACGATCGTCACGCTCGGCGGCGAGATCTATGGCAAGCCCGCCCACCTCGAGCAGGCCAGGGAGACGCTGACGGCGCTCAGCGGAGCTTGTCACGAGGTGCTCAGCGGGCTCGCGGTGCTCGCGGCGGACGAGGTCGAGGCAAGCGCGGATGCGGCTGTTCGGGAGCGCGTGACCGTCGCGCGCACGACGGTCAGCTTCCGGGCGCTCGACGATGCGCTGCTGGAGTGGTATCTGGCGACCGGCGAGTGGCGCGGTCGCGCCGGCGCGTACGCGATTCAGGGCGCCGGAGCAGCGCTCGTGCGCGAGATCGCGGGTGACTACGAGAACGTGGTCGGCCTGCCGGTGGCGGCCCTGCTCGACGTCTACCCGCAACTGCTGAGCGAACATCGGTAGCCGGGCCAGAGGGGTGCAAATGCGCTCGCACCCGTGGAGGCCGAGATTGGGGGTCCGCTAGACTGCCGCGGGCAACGTTGCCGCCGGCCGCCGCCCCGATGGGCAGGGCGCAACCGAACCGTGCCGCGTGTGCAGATGAGCGACGGACGCGTCCTCGACCTGACCTATGAACATCTTCACCTACCTGACAGGCTTCGGCGGCCGCGACATGGCGGTCGACCTGGGGACTGCCAACACGCTCGTGTACGTGCGCGGCCGCGGGATCGTGCTCTCGGAGCCGAGCGTCGTGGCGATCGACTCTCGCTCGGGAGAAGTGCACGCCGTCGGCATCGAGGCCAAGCGCATGCTGGGCCGCACGCCGGGCACGATCCAGGCGATCCGCCCGTTGAAGGACGGCGTGATCGCCGACTTCGACGTGACCGAGGAGATGCTCAGGCACTTCATCCAGAAGGTCCACCAGAACCGCTTCGCCCACCCGCGCGTCGTCGTGTGCGTGCCCTCCGGGGTGACCGGTGTGGAGAAGCGCGCGGTCGAGGAGGCATGCCTGTCCGCGGGCGCGCGCACCGCCTACCTGATCGAGGAGCCGATGGCGGCGGCGATCGGCGCGGGCCTGCCCGTCGGCGAGCCGACCGGCTCGATGGTGGTCGACATCGGTGGCGGCACCTCCGAGGTGGCGGTGATCTCGCTGGGCGGAATCGTCGTCTCGCAGTCGATCCGCGTCGGCGGCGACGAGATGGACGAGGCGATCATCAACTACGCCAAGCGCGAGTACAAGCTCCTGATCGGACAGCAGACGGCCGAGGAGCTCAAGCTCGAGATCGGCTCGGCGTGCGCGATGCAGGACGAGCTCCAGGCCGAGATCCGCGGTCGCGACATGGTCTCGGGGCTGCCCAAGACGGTCGTGCTCACCAGTGAGGAGATCCGCCAGGCGCTCGAAGAGCCGCTCAACCAGATCATCGAAGCGGTCAAGGAGACGCTCGATCGCACACCGCCCGAGCTGGCCTCCGACATCATGGACCGCGGGATCATGCTCGCCGGCGGCGGGTCGCTGCTGCAGGGTCTCGACGTGCGCCTGCGCGAGGAGACCCAGATGCCGGCCCACTTGGCCGAGTCGCCCCTGACCTGCGTGGCCGTGGGCTCGGGGCGCTCGTTGGAGGAGTTCGAGACGATCCACCGCGCCAACCGCAACTCGCGCAACCGGCGGCGGCGGTGAGGGGCGGGGCCGCCCGGCGCTCGCGAGTACGTTCGTCTGTGCCGAGGCGAGCGCTGCGCCGTGCCGGAACCTGCCGAGGGGTGCGGGGGTACTCTGTGCAATGAACGCTTCGGAAGGCCCTGAATCGTGCACAACAAGACGGTCCGGCGTCGCCGCGCGCTGCTCGCGCTGCTCGTCGCACTCTCCCTGATCCTGCTCACCGCCTACTTCGGAGAGGCCGACAGTGGACCGCTGCACTCGGTGCAGCGAGGCTTCCTGACGGTGATCTCGCCGATCCAGGATGGCGCCAACAAGGCGCTGAAGCCCGTCCGCAACCTGTTCGGCTGGTTCAGCGAAACGGCGCACGCCAAAAGCCAAAACGCCGAACTGCGCAAGCAGGTGGACAAACTGCGCCGTGAAATCGTGGCCGAGCAGATCAACCAGACCTCCTACCGAGAGCTGCTCGCCATGTTCCACCTCGACGGCCAGCTGAGCGTCACGAGCTACCGGCCCGTGACGGCGACCGTCGTCGGTAAAACTCCAAACATCTGGTACTCGACCGTGACGATCGGGGCCGGCACCGCCGCGGGCGTCCAGGCCGAAGATCCCGTGATCAACGGCGAAGGCCTGGTCGGCAAGGTCACGCTGGCGGCGTCCGACGGGGCCCAGGTCAGCCTCATCACCGACAGCTCGATGGGCGTCAGCGCGCGCCTGGGCAAGACCGGCGCGACCGGCATCGTGCAGCCCAAGGTCGGCGACCCCAACGACCTCTTGCTCCAGTACCTGCCGGCGAACACGCCGGTGCATCCCGGCGAATACGTGTTCACCTCGGGGACCGTCGCGAGTCCCGACGACTCGCTGTACCCGCCCGGCATTCCGATCGGGCAGGTGACCTCGATCGACGAAGAAAGCGCCTATACGGCCGTCAACGTCCATCCCGTCGCGAACCTGCGCAACCTCGACGTCGTGCAGGTGCTGACCGCGGCCCAGGGCTCGCTGCCGACGCGGCTCAGCAGCCTGCTGTCGAGCGTCCCACCGGGTCAGCAGGCCGGCGGCGAAACGACCGCGGGGCAACTCGCCTCGACGGGAGCGGGCGGATGACCACGCCGGTCCCGATCGGAGCCGGCGCATGACCACGCCGGTGTCGACAAACCTGGTGGTGCGCATCGCGGTGCTGTCGGTCGTGCTCGTGTTCTTTCAGATCGGCGTCGTCTCGGAGGTGCCCGTGTTCGGCGTCAGCGCCGATCTGTCGATCCTGCTGGTCGCCTTCATCGGACTGCTGTGCGGCTCGACGGTAGGGGCGCTGAGCGGTTTCGCCGTCGGGCTGCTCGTCGATCTGGCGTTGATCCAGACGCTCGGGCTGACCTCGTTGATCCTCACGCTCGTCGGTTTCTGGTCTGGACGCCTGCGCGAGCTGCGCGATCCGCAGGCCGCGCTCACGCCGCTGCTGCTCGGCGCCGGCGCGTCGGCTGCGGCGCTGATCGGCTACTCGCTGATGGAGTTCATGCTCGGCGTCGACGCCCCCGTCAGCCTCGAGCTGCTGCGCCAGATCATCGTGGGAATCATCGTCAACACCATCTTCGCGGTGCCGATGTGGATCCTCGTGCGTCGCTGCCTGATCGGCAGCCTGCCCCACGATCCGCGCCGCCGTCGCCGTCGCGCCTACACGACCGGTGGTCTGAGCCCGCTCTCGCGAGCATGAGCGCACGCGCCCGCATGGCCGCGTCGGATCGGCGTCCGTGTGACAACGAGGCTCACACATGAGCGCGATCGAACGTTTTCGCCCCGGCGACTCGGCCGGCGGCGGCGCGCCGGGCTCGTCGCGGATACCGCCCGTGTCCTCGCAGATGGCATTCCGCGTCGCGATCCTCGGCGGGATCGCGGTCGTGATGTTCGGCGTGATCTTCTTTCGCCTCTGGTACCTGCAGGTGCTGACCGGCGAACACTACGTAGCGCAGGCCGAAGCCCAGAGCGTGCGCGACCTGCCGATCGCCGCGCCACGCGGGGAAATCCTCGCCCGCGAAGGCCACCCGATCGCCAGCAGTCAGGTCACCAACGCCGTCCAGGTCGTGCCCTCGGCGCTGCCGCCGGCGGGCCGCCCGCGGTTGAAGCTCTACAAACGACTGGGCGCACTGCTCGGGATGAGTCCGCAGCACGTGCAGGCGCTGGTGATCCACGGGCGCACGGAACTGCCCTACGCGCCGGTCACGATCAAGACCGACGCCGGTCCCGGTGTGTTGACTGTCCTGGCCGAGCGCCAGAACGACTTCCCCGGCGTGACCCAGGAGCCGGTCTCGATCCGCTCGTACCCGTTCGGAGAAATGGCCGCCAACGAGCTCGGCTACGTCGGAGAGGTCTCTCCTGAAGAGCTCAAGCGTCGCGCCTTCGCCGGCGTCGACCAGGGAACCGTGGTCGGCCAGTCGGGACTCGAGTACTACTACGACCGCTACCTGCGCGGCAGGCCCGGCATGGAGCGCGTCCAGGTCAACTCCGAAGGCTACCCCGAGCCCAGCAAGCTCCAGCCGAGACCGCCGCAGGCCGGCTACGACCTCAAGACGACGCTCTCCCTGCCGCTCCAGCGCGAGGCCGAAAAGGCGCTGCTCGAGGGGATCGACAACGCCCGCGCCGGCGGCAAACCCGCCAACGCCGGCGCGTTCGTGGCGATGGACCCGCTCAATGGCGAAGTCCTGGCGATGGGCTCCTACCCGTCGTTCGACCCAAATCGCTTCGCCGAGCCGCTCAGCCAGCACGAATACGAAGAACTCGAGGGCACCGGCTCGGGCGAAGAAAACCCGGCGCCGCTGGTCAATCGCGCGACCGAAGGCGCCTATCCGACCGGCTCCACCTTCAAGCCGATCACCGCCATGGCCGCGCTCGAACACGGGGTGATCAACCCGACCGAGGGCCTCGGCGCCGGCCAGTGCATCGACGTCACCGGCGAGCAGTTCTGCAACGCCGGACACGCCGACTATGGCGCGGTCGGCCTGGTCGAAGCGCTCAAGGTCTCTTCCGACACGTACTTCTTCACGGTCGGCGAGCTCGCCAACAGCTACGGCAACGTGATCCAGAACAAGGCCCGCGAACTCGGGATCGGCGAGCCCAGCGGGATCGACCTGCCGAGCGAATTCTCCGGCACGATCCCCAGCCGCCAGTGGCTGGCCGAACAGAACGTCCTGCAGGCCAAGTGCGAACGCGAGCACCCGCGCACCGGCAAGCAGGTGTGCGGATACGTCGCCGAACCGGGCGAGCCGTGGACCGTGGGGTACAACATGGACCTGGCGGTCGGCCAGGGCAGCCTGCAGACCAACCCGCTGCAGATGGCGGTCGCCTACTCGACGCTCGCCAATGCCTACCTGCACGGCGGCCGCGGCGAGGTCGTGCGCCCGCATCTCGGCAGCGCCATCGAGAACACCCAGGGACAGCTGCTGCAGACGCTCAGCTACCCGCCGGTGCGCCAGGTGCACCTGAACTACGAAGACCTCAGCCTCGTGATGGAAGGCATCCACGAGGCCGCCAGCCAGCCCGGCGGCACCTCGGCCGACGTGTGGGCCGGCTGGAACCAGGAACAGCATCCGGTGTACGGCAAGACCGGCACCGCCGAACGGGCCGGCGAGGTCGAACAGTCGTGGTACATGTGCTACGTCGCCGACCCGAGCCGCCCGATTGTGGTCGCGGTGACAGTGCAGCAGGGCGGCTTCGGCGCGGAAACCGCCGCTCCGATCGCGCGCCTGATCGCCTCCAAGTGGTTTGGCCAGGCCGAGAAGTTCGTCGCGGGAACCTCGAAAACGTTCTGATCCGGCAGACTGCTCGATCTACGCCAATGCCCGCCTCCTCCATCGACAGCCCGATCAGGCGCGCCGAAGAGCCGGCGCCGAACGCCGGCGCGCGCCCGCTGACGCTGCCGCTGGACCCGTTGTTGACGCTCGCCGTGGTCGGGCTCGGGATCGCATCGGTGTTGACGCTCGGCCAGGCCACCCGCGAACTGGTGCCCGGGCAGCCCCACTACTACGTCGAGCGCCAGATCGTCTATCTGGCGATCGGCCTCGGTTTGATGGTGGCCGTGTCGCTGCTGGACTACGGGCGATTTCGGTCTTGGAAAAACGGGATCTACGGGCTGCTGATCCTCAGCATCCTGGCGGTGCTCGCAGGCGGCCACTCGGTCAACGGCTCGCAGCGGGCGATCAGCCTGCCGTTCTTCTCCTTCCAAGCCTCCGAGCTCGGCAAGGTGCTGCTGATCCTGGCGCTGGCCGCGTTCATCGTCGACCGCGCCCGGCGCCTGCGCGAGCGCGACACGACCGTGCGCGTGATCCTGCTGGCGCTGGTGCCGGCGATGCTCGTGATCGCCCAGCCGGACCTCGGCTCGGGGATCGTCTACATGGTGATCGCGTTCGTGCTGCTGCTCGTCGCCGGCTCACCTTGGCGCCAGCTGGCTGGGCTGCTTGCGCTCGTGTGCGTGTCGGCCACGATCGTGCTCGTGGCCGCGCCGGCGGTCGGCGTGCACGTGCTCAAGCCCTACCAGACCGAACGCCTGACCGCGTTCCTGCACCCGAGCACGAACTTCAAGGAAATCAAGGAAAGCGAATCCAAGACCGGCGAACCCAACCCCTCCTACCAGCTCGACGAGTCCAAGATCGCGATCGGCTCGGGCCAGAAGACCGGTCGCGGCGCGAACGCGACCCAGATCCGGCTGAACTTCGTGCCCGAGGACGACACCGACTTCGTGTTCGCGGCGGTCGGCGAGCAGTACGGTTTCGTCGGCGCCGGACTGGTGCTGTGCCTGTACGCCCTGCTGATCTGGCGCACGCTGCACATCCTGACGATCGCCAAGGACCTGTTCGGAGCGCTGATCGCGGCCGGGGTAGCGGCTATGCTGATGTTTCAGGTGTTCGTGAACGTGGGAATGACCATCGGGATCATGCCCATCACCGGCGTCACGCTGCCGCTCATGAGCTATGGCGGCTCGTCGGTGATCACCATTTTGCTAGCGGCAGGTCTGCTGCAGTCGATCTACGTCCGCTCCCGCGCCTCGGCCGCGCTCAAGGGCCGAGTGCCGCTCCACTGAACCATGACAAGACTGGAATTGAAAATTGAAAAAGCAAGTTCTCGTGAGCGTGGACCGCGCCGAGACGCGCGTCGCGCTGCTGGAGGCGACCACTACGCCGGGCGCCGCGAAGGGCTCATCGAGCTCGCGCGGGCGCGCCGCCAAGGGTGCCGCGACCGCCAAGACCGCTACGGCCAAGACGGCTACGGCCAAGGTCACTGCGACCGCCAAGGCCGCCGCCACGTCCACCGGCCGTCGCGGCAAGGCAACGGATGCAGCACCAGGGGCCGGCTACCGTGTAGCTGAGCTCTACATCGAGCGTCGCGGCGGGCGCTCGATCGTCGGCAACATCTACAAGGGCAAGGTCGACAACGTCCTGCCCGGCCTCGAGGCCGCGTTCGTCGACATCGGTCTCGAGAAGAACGGGTTCCTGCACGTCGACGAGATCGTGCTGCCCGGCGTCGAGGTCGCCAAGCGCGGTCGCGGGGGCGGCAAGCACAAGATCTCCGAGTTGCTCAAGCCCGGGCAGGAGATCGTCGTGCAGGTGATCAAGGACCCGCTCAAGACCAAGGGCGCGCGGCTGTCGATGGAGCTCACGATCGCCGGCCGCTACATGGTCTACGCGCCCACCGGCGAAGGGATCGGCGTCTCGCGCCGGCTCGAGGACGCAGAGCGCGAGCGCCTGCGCCGCCAGACGGCCAAGCTCGACCTCGGCGAGGGCGGCGCGATCATCAGGACCGCCGCGCATGGCGCCAAGCGCCAGGATTTCGAACGCGAGCTCACCTACCTGCACAAGCTGCACGAGGTGCTCGTCAAGCGCGTCGCCGAGACCGAGGCGCCGGGGCTCGTCTTCCAGGAGGCCGACCTGTCCGTGCGGGTCGTGCGCGACATCTTCTCCGAGCATTTCGAGCGTGCGATCGTCGACGACGAGCAGCAGCACCACCGGCTCGTCTCGTTCTTCACGCGCACCGCCCCCGAGCTGGTCGAGCGCGTCGAGCTGTGGGAGCAGCCCGACACACCGCTGTTTGAGGCCTACAAGGTCGACGAGGCGATCGAAGGCGTGCTCTCGCGGCGCGTCGATCTGCCCAGCGGCGGCTATCTGATGATCGACTACGCCGAGGCGCTGACCGCGATCGACGTCAACTCGGGCAGCTTCATCGGGCGCGGCAAAGGCGCGGCGCTCGAGGAGACGATCACCAAAACCAACCTCGAGGCCGCCGAGGAGGTCGTCAACCAGCTGCGCCTGCGCGACATCGGCGGGATCATCGTCATCGACTTCATCGACATGGCCCGCGCCCGCAACCGCGACACGGTGATGAAGACCCTGCGCAAGGCGCTCGACGAAGATCGCACGAAGACGTTCACCGCCGAGATCTCCAAGCTCGGCCTGGTCGAGATGACCCGCCAGAACGTCACCGAGGGCGTGCGCGAGATCATGAGCCGTCCCTGCCCCACCTGTGAGGGCGAGGGCGTGATCAAGAGCGAGGAGACGATCGCGATCGAGTTCGAGCGCAAGCTCCGTGACGCCGCGCTCGAATACCCCGACGCCGAGGCGCTGCTCGTGCAGATGAACCCGCGCGTCAGCACCCAGTTCACCGGACACGCCTCGCGCGTCCTGCACGCGCTCGAGGCGCAGACCGGCAAGTCGTTCCTGTTCGAGGGCTCGGCCGGGCTGGCGCTCGACCACTTCGCGATCACCTTCGTCGGCACGCGCGCTGAGGTCGAGGAGCGAGCGCTTCCGTTCAGGCACGGCGACGAGGTGCTCGTCGAGATCGTCGAGCCGCACATGTACGACGTCGACGACGCCGTCGCCAAAATCGACGGCTACATCATCTCGATCGCCGGGGCCGCCGCCTACGTCGGCGAGAAGCGCATGGTGCGCATCGATCAGGTCGGCCGGACCGCCGCCAGCGCGCTGCTGCTTGACGAGTCCGGTGAGGTCGTCGCGCCGGCGCCGCGCACGCCTGCGCCCACGCGCGCGCGTCGCTCGCGCAAACGGGCGAGCCCTGCGCGGTCGAGCCCGGTCAGACCGGAGGCGAACGGCGCCGGCGGCGCAGCGCCCTCCGAGTCGCATGGCGACGAGCTCGCCGGCTCGCAAAACGGCGCCGGCCCGGCGCGCGAGGGGGCGCGCACGCCGGTCGCCGCGCAGGCGTCCGACGAGCAAGGCGAAGCGAACGGGTCGGGCGACGCGGACGGCTCAGACGATGGCCTACAATCCAAACCTCGGCGTCGCGGTCGCAGGGGCGGGCGGCGCCGTTCGGCTGCCAAGGCCAAGGCCAGCAGCGACTGAGCACGACGACAGCCCAGACCGAATACCCACGAGCACCAGCCAGACCGATATGTACGCAATCGTCAAGAGCGGCGGTAAGCAGTACCGCGTGGAGCGCGGCCAGCGCCTCGTCGTCGAGCGCCTCGCGGCGGCCGAGGGCGACAGCGTCGCGCTGCAGCCGATCATGCTGCGCGACGACCAGGCTCTGTTCGACCACACCAGCCTCGAGCACGCCAAGGTCACGGCCAAGGTGATCGCGCACGAGCGCGGCGACAAGCTGCGGGTGTTCAAGTTCAAGCCCAAGCGCGGCTACAAGCGCCGCACCGGGCACCGTCAGGAGCTCACGAGAATCGAAGTGACCGACATCACGCCCCGCGCCGGCAAAGCGAAAGCGCCGGCGAAACCGAAAGCCAGCGAGGAGAAGGTCACAGATGGCGCATAAGAAGGGACTCGGCTCGAGCCGCAACGGCCGCGACTCCAACGCGCAGCGCCTGGGGGTGAAGACCTTCGCCGGCCAGACCGTCAGCGGCGGCGAGATCATCGTGCGTCAGCGCGGCACCAAATTCAAGCCCGGCTCCGGCGTCGGGCTCGGCAAGGACGACACGCTGTACGCGCGCGCCGCCGGCACGGTCGCCTTCACGACGGGCAGGCGCGGCCGGGTCGTCAGCGTGGTTCCGTCCGGAGACGGCGCCGGCTCCTAGAGGCACGCGGGAGGCTGCGGCCGTCGCCGGCGGTTGCGCCGCCGACAGCCGCCAGCGGTCGCGATGGAGGACCGCGCCAAGATCCACGTCGAGGCGGGAGCCGGGGGCGACGGCTGCATGAGCTTCCGTCGCGAGGCCCACGTCCCGCGCGGCGGACCCGACGGCGGCGACGGCGGACGCGGAGGTGACGTGGTGCTCGTGTGCGACGACTCGCTGCGCGACCTGCGCGGCTTCAGGCGCCGGGCCCACTACCGAGCCGGACGCGGCGGTCACGGCGAAGGCGCCTTGCGCCACGGCGCCCACGGCGCCGCGCTGACGCTGACGGTGCCGCCCGGCACGGAGGCCCGCGGTGTCGGCGCCGAGGACCTCGGCGGACGGCGCTGGGAGCTGGTCGCCAACGGGCAGCGCGCCCGGATCGCGCGCGGCGGATCCGGCGGACGGGGCAACAAGCGCTTCGCCACCGCCACCCGGCAGGCCCCGCGGTTCGCCGAGCGCGGGCTCCCGGGCGAGCAGGGCTGGATCGAGCTGCAGCTCAAGCTGCTCGCCGACGTCGGTTTGGTGGGGATGCCGAACGCGGGCAAGTCCTCGCTGCTGTCGCGTCTCACGCGGGCCACGCCGAAGGTAGCGAGCTATCCCTTCACGACGCTCACGCCGGCGCTCGGCGTGCTCGAAGACGAAACCTCGCGCCGCCAGGTCGTGGTGGCCGATATCCCCGGCCTGATCGAGGGCGCCAGCGAGGGCGTCGGGCTCGGACACGACTTTCTCGCCCATGTCGAGCGCACCAGATTGCTGGTGCACGTGCTCGATGTCGCCCCGGCGCCATCCGCCGCCGAGGGCGCCGACCCGGTTGCCAACCATGCCGCGATCGAGCGCGAGCTGGCGCGCTACGACCCGCGTCTGGCCCGGCTTTCACGCGTGCTGGCGCTCTCGAAGGTCGATCTCCTGCCCCCTGCGCAGGTCGCCGCGGTGCAGCGCGAGTGGCAGCGGCGTCTCGGCCCCGACGTACCCGTGCTCGCCACCTCGAGTGCCACCGGGGCGGGCGTGCGCGAGCTCGGGCAGCTGCTGCTCGCGCTCGTGCCCGCAGCGCCGCCGACAGAGCTCGGCGCGAGCGCACGATCGGCGCACGAGGCAGAGTCTCGGCACGACTCGGTGCAGCTGGCCGAGCACATCGTCTTCACCCCGACCGGCGCGGGCCGCGGTTTCAAGGTCGAGCGTGCCGGGCCGGGTGCCTTTGCCGTCAGCGGCCGGGGTGTGGAGCGGCTGCTGGCGCGCTATGACCTGGACAACGCGGACGCGCTCGCCTACGTCGAGGAGCGGCTGCGCAGGATCGGCGTGATCGGCGCACTCGAGCAGGCGGGCTTTGTGCCGGGCGACGAGCTGCAGATCGCCGGCATCCCGTTCGAGCTCGATCCGCGCGCGCCGTAGAGCCGCGCGACCGCCCGCAGTCTGCGGGCGTCCGGTCGAACCCGAGCTGCGAGCCTTCGAGGCGCCGCGTGCAGGCGTTGCGGCGCCACGGCAAGTGTCGCGGCGCCACGGCAAGCGTCTACGCTGCTTGACGCGATGAGACGTGTCGTCATCAAGCTCGGCTCGAGCGTCGTCGCGGACGCCGACGGAGAGCTGCGCGAGCAGGCGCTCGCGCGCGTCTGCGACACCGCGGCGCGGCTGCACACCGACGGAGACGAGGCGATCCTCGTGACCAGCGGAGCGATCGCGCGCGGCATGCGCACGATGGGCCTCGCGCAACGTCCGAGCACCGTCGGCGAGCTGCAGGCGGCGAGCGCCGTCGGGCAAGGCAAGCTGTACCGCGTCTACGACGAGCTGCTGCGCGCGCGCAATGTCACGAGCGCGCAGGTGCTGCTGACGTTCTTCGATATGAGCGCGCGCAGCCACTACCTGAACGCCCGCCAGACACTCGAGAAGCTGCTCGCCTGGCGGGTCATGCCGGTGATCAACGAGAACGACACGACGGCCACCGACGAGATCTCGTTCGGAGACAACGACTTCCTCGCGGCGCAGGTGGCGGTCCTGATCGGAGCCAACGAGCTGGTCCTGCTGACCGACATCGACGGACTGTTCACGGCCGATCCGCGGCTGCGCTCCGAGGCGCGGCTGATCGAGAGCGTGCGCGACTTCGCGGCGCTCGAGGACATCGAGGTGGGCCACACGACCTCGCCGCTCGGTTCGGGCGGAATGCGCTCGAAGGTCGTCGCCGCCGACATGGCGACCGCCGCCGGCATCGCCACCACGATCTGCAACGGCCTGTCGGTGCACGCGCTCGAGACGGTGCTCGCCGGCGGGCGCGCCGGCACTCGCTTCGAGCCCCGCGAGGCTCGCTACTCGAGCTTCAAGCTGTGGCTGAAGTACGCCAAGCCGGCGCGCGGCACGCTGGTCATCGATCGCGGCGCCGCGCACGCCTTGGACGAGGGCAGCGCCAGCCTGCTACCGGTCGGCGTCGTCGAGGTCGAGGGCGAGTTCGACGCCGGCGACGCGGTCGCGATCGCGCTCGAGGACCGGGATCGCGACGGCGAGCGCCGCGATCCCGAGGGCCGCGATGGCCCAATCTCACGGCGACCGATCGGCAAGGGCATCTGCAACTACTCCGCGCAAGAGCTGCGACAGGTGATGGGCATGCAGTCGGCGGCCGTGCGCGAGCGACTGCCGCGCGCCAGCGAGGAGGCCGTGCACCGCGACTACCTCGTGCTCGACTGAGCAGCGCTGCCCGGCTCGGAGCCCCGTCTATCCTCTGGTTCTGATGGCAACAACGGTCCCAGCGGTAGCCGACGTCTGCCGGGCCGCCAAGCGCGCCGCCCGCGAGCTTGCGACGCTGGACAGCGGGCGCAAGGACGCTGCGCTGGTGGCGCTGGCCGACGCCCTGCGCGCACGGACCGATGACGTGCTCGCCGCAAACGCCCAGGACATGCAGGCGGGCGCGGACGCGGGCCTGAGCGATGCGCTGCTCGACCGCCTGCGCCTCGACGAGCACCGCATCGAGCAGATCGCCGTCGCCGTCGAGCAGATCGTCGCGCTCGAGGATCCGGTGGGCGAGGTGATCGACGGTCGTCGACTGGCCAACGGACTGGACGTGCGCAAGGTGCGAGTGCCGCTCGGCGTCGTCGCAGTCGTGTACGAGGCCCGTCCGAACGTCACGATCGACGCGACCGCGCTGTGTCTGAAGTCCGGCAACGCGATCGTGCTGCGCGGATCCTCGATGGCCGCCCATTCCAATGCCGCGCTGGCCGAGATCGCCGGCGAGGCGGTCGTCTCGTGCGGACTGCCGCCGGGTGCCGTGAGCCTGCTCGCCGGCGCCGGACGCCAGGATCTAGTCGAGCTGGCCCGCCAGAGCGAGACCGTCGATCTGATCATCCCGCGCGGCGGCGAGGGGCTGAAGGCAACGCTGCAGGAGCACGCGACCGTGCCTGTCATCTATGCGGCGTCGGGCAACTGCCACATCTACGTCGATGCGGGCGCCGACCTCGAAGAGGCCCAGCAGATCGTGCTCAACGCCAAGACCCAGCGCCCCGGCGTGTGCAACGCCGCCGAGACATTGCTGGTCCACGAGGCCGTCGCCGATCCGTTCCTGCCGGAGATCGCTTTCGCGCTCGAGCAGGCCGGCGTGCAGCTGCGCGGCGACGAGCGCACGCGCGCGCGCGCGCATGGGTCGGCGGCGGGGGATGCGCCGACGTTGAGCCCGGACGGGGATGCGGCGACGTTGAGCCCGGACGGGGATGCGGCCACGTTGAGCACGGACCGGGATGCGGCGAGGATGAGCACGGACGGGGATGCGGCGAGGATGAGCACGGAGGGCGATGCCACGGCGAGCGAGACGGGCGGGCGCGCGGCGATGATCGGCGAGGCCAGCGAGCAAGACTGGGAGACCGAGTACCTCGCGCCGATCCTCGCCATCAGGGTGGTCGACTCGCTCGAGCAGGCGCTCGAGCACATTGCCCAATACGGCAGCGGGCACTCCGAGGCGATCGTCACCCGCGACACCGATGCCGCGCGGGCCTTCCAGCTCGGCGTCGACGCCGCCTGCGTGTACGTCAACGCCTCGACCCGTTTCACCGACGGCGGCGAGTTCGGGATGGGGGCGGAGATCGGCAACTCGACCCAGAAGCTGCACGCGCGCGGACCGATCGGCCTGCGCGAGCTGTGCACGTTCAAGTACCTGATCCAGGGCGACGGGCATATCCGCACGTAGCGCAACGGGCCGATCCGGGCTCGAGCGGATCGGGATACTCGGGGGGACCTTCAACCCGCCGCACGCCGGGCATGTCGCGCTGGCGCGGCACGCGCGCGCGGAGCTCGGCCTCGAGCGGGTGGCGCTGATGCCCGCGTTCGCGGCGCCGAACAAGCGCGTCGACCACGACGACCCCGGGCCCGAGCACAGGCTCGCGATGTGCCGCCTGGCCGTTCTCGAGACGCCCGGCATCGCAGCGTCGGGCAGGGAGATCGAACGGGGCGGGGTGTCCTACACGGTGGATACTCTGCAGGCCATCCACACCGAGCATCCCGACGTCGAGCTGACGTTCATCGTGGGAGCCGACACCGCGCGCACCCTGGGGGGGTGGCGTGAGCCGCAGCGGCTGCTCAGCCTGGCGGGCCTCGCGGTCGCCGAGCGGGACGGGCTGGGGCGCGAGGAGGTGCGCGAGGCACTGCTCGGCCTGCATCCATCGCCGCGAATCGAGTTTCTGGCGATGGCGCCCGTGGCCGTGTCCTCGTCTCAGGTGCGTCAACGAGTCGCGCGCGGACTCGACGTCGATGAGCTGGTGGGGGAGCGAGTCGCGGGGTACATCGCCGAGCGCGGCCTGTACCGAGACCCGCTCGCCGGAATGCCGGAGCGAGATCTCGCCACATCTCACCGACGCGCTGCGACGGTCGCTGCGCACTCCGCCACGTCCGACCGGGACGCTGGAATCTCAGACGACGATCTGCCGCAAACCGGGGACGGACTGAGATGAGCAGCCCGGATGCGGCCCGCCGGGACGAGCTGCGAGCGGCGGGGGGCACCGCCAGCCCGGATGCAGGCCGCCAGGCTGAGCCGGGGGCGGCCGCGGCCGCCGAGCAGCGCGCCGGCGACGAGCCGGGCGGTGAACGGCTGCTCAGCGAGATCGTCCGCTACGCGTCCGACAAGAAGGCCGGCGACCTGACCGTGCTCGACATGCGCGGCATCGTCGGGTACACGGACTGGCTGGTCGTGTGCTCGGGCAACACCGAGCGCCAGACCAAAGCGATTCACGACGGCATTCTCGAAGGATGCAAGCACGAGCACGGCCTGCTGCCGCGGAGGGTCGAGGGCTTCAGCCGCGGCGACTGGATCCTGATGGACTATCTCGACGTCGTCGTGCACATCTTCACGCCCGCCACGCGCGAGTACTACCGTCTCGAGCAGATGTGGGGCGAGGCGTCGGTGAGTGCCGTGGGAGAGAGGGAGGTCGGCCGGGGCTTGCCAAGATGAGCCGGTGAGCACCGACCCCGGCGCCAGCACCCCGCCCAGCTCCACTTCGAGCGGCCGCCTGCCCCACCTCACCGCCGTGCTGCGCGAAGGCGAGCGGGTCACGCCGCTCGAGCTGTTCTTCGATCTCGTGTTCGTGCTGGCGCTTACGCAGTGCGCGACCCTGATCGTCCGCACGCCCACATGGGAGGGCATGCTCAAGGGCCTGCTCGTGCTGGCCGTGCTGTGGTGGTCGTGGACCGGGTATGCGTGGCTGACGAGCGTGGTCGATCCCGAGGAGGGGTCGGTGCGACTGGCGATGTTCGCAGCGATGGCGGCGTTCCTTGTGGCTGCGCTCTGCGTGCCCGGCGCGTTCGGCTCGGAGGCGCTGCTGTTCGCCTGTGCCTACGCGGTCGTGCGCGGCGCGCACATCGTGTTGTTCCTGCTCGCCAGCCGCGACGATCCGGCGCTGCGCCACTCGGTGCTGGGGCTGGCTGTCAGCACGGCGCTCGGCGCCGGCATGCTGTTCATCGCCGCGTTTGCGAGCGGCGGCGTCCAGCTGGGCCTGTGGGGTGTCGCGCTGCTGATCGACATGGGAGGCCCCTACCTGTTCGGAGTCGAAGGCTGGAAGCTCGTCCCCGCGCATTTCGCCGAGCGCCACGGCGCGATCGTGATCATCGCGCTCGGCGAGTCGATTGTGGTGATCGGCGCAGGCGCCGAGGCCGTGATCGCTCCAAGCCTGGTGCTGGGAGCCGTGCTCGGCATCGTGATCGCCGGAGCGTTGTGGTGGGCCTATTTCGACGTGACTGCGATCATCGCCGCGCGGCGGCTGGCCAAAGCTCGCGAAGGACGCGAGCGCAACGAAATCGCCCGCGACTCCTATTCCTACCTGCACTTTCCGATGATCGCCGGCATCTCGCTGGTCGCGGTGGGGATCCAGCGCACGCTCGCCCACGTCCATGCGCCGCTGCGAACCGTCACGGCCGCGGCTCTGCTCGGCGGAGCATCGGTGTACCTGCTCGCACATGTCGCCTTCCGGCTCAGGAACACGGGCTCGCTCAGCACCCGCCGGCTGGTGTGCGCGATCGTGCTGCTCGCGCTGGTGCCGGCCGGTGCCGTGCTGCCGGCGCTCGCGACTCTTGGCATGCTTGCAGCCGTGCTCGTTGGGCTGATCCTCTATGAGGCGATGCGCTACGCCGAAGTGCGCGATCGTGTTCGCCACGGGCCGGGGCACGAGCCGTTGCAGAGGCTGATGCCAGAGCTCGCAGCGGATTCGCCTGTGGAGCTGGCGCTCGACGCACCGTCGTCACGGGCTGTACCGGGAGCCTCGCCCGAGCATCTGGCGGGAGATGACCTGCGGCCGGCCCGGGAGCGGCGCTGATGGACGTGCGCCGCGCCAGCGCCCAGGATCTGCGGGCCGCCACCGACGCGCTCGCCCGAGCGTTCATGGACGATCCGGTCGCCTGCTGGTCGTGCCCGCCCGAGCGACTGCGGTTCGGGGTCCTCAGAGGCTTCCACGGCACGCGCATGCGCCAGCTGCTGCCCCATCAGGAGGTGTGGATCACCGACGACCGTTCCGCGGCCGCGCTGTGGGCGCCGCCCAACCGCTGGCGGACCACCTGGCGCGAAGACCTCGCGATCGTGCGCGCCACCGCGAGGCTTCGGCTCGCGCTGCGCCAGCCGCTGATCGGGGCGGGCCTGCTTGGGATGGAGCGCGAGCATCCGCACGACCCGCCGCACTGGTATCTCGCCGTGCTCGGAACGGATCCCGTGGCACAGGGTCAGGGATTCGGGTCGGCCGTGCTTCGTCCGGTGCTCGAGCAGTGCGATCGCGACGGCGTCGGCGCCTTCCTGGAGTCCTCCAAGGAACGCAACATCGACTTCTACGCGCGCCACGGCTTCAGGGTTCTGCGCGAGCTGCGCCTGCCGCGCGGGCCGAAGCTCTGGCCGATGTGGCGCGACCCGCGCCGCTAGCGCCCGCCGGCGTGACTGCCTCCAAAAGGAGCGCACACGGCCTAATCAGGCGAGCGCCGCGTATCCCGCCGACTGGATGTCGCGGTGGACTCGGGGCGGCTCGGGCGACTCGAACAGCCGCTGCGTCAGCACGATGATCGTCAGGTCGTGGCTCGGGTCCACCAGCCAGGTCGTGCCGAGCCCGCCGTCCCAGCCGAACGCGCCGTCGGCGCGCACCGCCTGGCCGAAACCCCACGAGCGCCCATCGAAGAACTCGCGCCCGAGGCCCCCATGGGCCTTCTGGGCGGCAGTCAACTGGTCGCTGGTCATGGCGCGCGCATGCTCGGCTGACAGCACCGGGGCACCGCGGTCGAGCAGCATGCGCGCGAACGCGAGCAGGTCATCGGCGGTCGAGACGAGCCCCGCCGCCGCGTCGCCGAATGCGGGCGCCGTGCTCCAAGCTTCGCCGGGGCCCCACCTCACGAGACCGGCGGGCGTCGGCATGTAAGCGGTGGCGAGCCGCTCGCTCTCAGCACTCCAGAATGCCGTGTCGCGCATCCCGAGCGGCTCGAACACACGGGTGCGCATGACCTCGCCGAGCGGCTGTCCGGCGGCCCGGGCGAGCAGCACGCCGAGCACCGAGGCGCCGGTGTTGTAAAGCCAACGTTCGCCGGGCTGTGCGAGCAGCGGCAGCCGGCCGAGCCCCGCGATCCAGGTGTCGGGGTCGGGCTGGACGCCCGGATCGGGTGGTCCGAGCGTCGCCAGCTGCAGCTCTTCGGTGGCCGCGAAGATCGGCCAGGGGGGGTCGGCGGCGAACATCTCGAGCACCATCCCGAAGCCGAACGTGAACGTCAGCAGATCGCGGGTCGTGATCGCTCGGATCGCGGGCACGGTGTCCTGCAAGGGCCCGTCCATGCGCCGTAGGACACGGCGCTCGGCCAGCTCGGGCAGCAGTCCGTCGACCGTCTCGTCGAGCCCGATCAGCCCCTCCTGGACGAGCGCCAGCGTCGCCGCGGCCGTGATCGGCTTGGTGGTCGAGGCGATTCGAAAGATCGAGTCGCGCGTGACCGGCCGGCCGCCGATCGCAAGCGTGCCGAGCGCCTCGACGTGCACGTCATCGCCGCGGGCGATCAGTGACACGAGACCCGGGACCAGCTCGTCGCCGACGTGTCGCTCGGCGGCGGCGCGCCAGCGTTCCAGGCCTTCAGCAGTGAAGCCCTGACTCACGTGTCCCGACCCCGGCAGACATTCCCGCCGGGTCGTCGCTTCGCGACCAGCGGCTCAACGGTATGTGAACTGGTCGGCGGTGGTGATCGCGCTGGTGCCGTCGGGCGTGGTCACCGTCACGTCGACCGTGCCCGAGCCGGCGGGCGCTTCGGTGGTGATCAGCTTCGCCGAGCGGACGCTGAAGCCGGCCGTGGCCGTGCCGAACTTGACTTCTTCGGCGCCTTCGAGGTTGGTGCCTTCGATCTTCACTTTCCTGCCCCCCGCTGCACGTCCGTGGTCCGGCGTCACTTTCGTCACGGTCGGCGGCTTCACGGTTTCTACGGGAACCCCATCCGGCGTGCCGAGCCCGGTCGGCCCGTCGTAGCCGACCTCGGCGTTGCACAAGTATTCGTTGGGAGCGCATTCGCTGGTGCCGCTTTCGTCGAGCGGATCCCAGTCGAACCCCTGTGTGACATCGAACAGCGAGCCCGGGTCTTCGTAGAAGGCGCGCGCCCCCAAGGCGCGCTCGTGCGCGCTCGCGTGGGCCTCGATGCCTGCCACCAGCGGTGAGGCCACGCTCGTTCCCGCCACGAGTTCCCAGAAGCCGTCGATGCGCACCGACACCGGCGAGACGGCGGCGGCGACCGCGGCGACGTCGTTGTCGGTGCGCTTGGAGCAGCCCGCGTCGGTCTGCCACGCCGGCTTCGGCTCGTGCTTGGAGCACCCGCTGCCCGTGCCGGCGGCGAGAAACGGTTCGTTCCACACTTCCTCGAACCATTTGCGCGGAACTTCTTCCTCTTTGAACAGCGCGGTTCCGCCGACCGCGATCACGTCGGGCGACGTCGCCGGGAAGTTGACGGTGGAATAGCCCAATTCGAAATACGCGTCGGCGTAACCCGAGTCGCCAGAGGCGGCCGTGATCAGCACGCCGGGATGTTCATAGTCGGGGTTGTACTGCGAGCAGCCCTTCTTTCCGCAGTATTCCTTGAGTTTTTCCGGGTATGCGTAGCTGTTGCTGATCTCCGTCGCGCCGAGCTTGACGGCTGTGTTGACCGATTCCCCCAGTTCGGCCGGCAGTTCGCCGTTGCCCTCGACCAGCAGTATGTGGCACTGCGGGCAGGCAGCCGAGGCCATGTCCTCGTCGAGCGCCGCCTCGAGGTCCCAGCCTTCTTCTTCGGCTGGGTAATGCCGCGGTTCGCCGCTCTCGTTGACCTTCTCGAAGCAGCCGTTTTTCTTCGTGCAGGGCGGCAGGCCGTAGCGTTCGCGGTACTTGGCCAGATCCGATTCGGCGTCGGGGTAGCCGTAGGCGTCGACAAGGGCGATCGTCTGCGGTTCCTCGAGCGTCGCCGGGATGTTGTAAGCCGACTGCAGATCCTGTGGGTCGAGCCCGCGCTGTTCGCCGCTTCCCTGGGCCACTTTGATGCGCTGGCCGATCACGATCGCCTGACATGCCCCTTCGGGGCAGGCCCAGCGGGGCGTCGTCGCAGGGCTTGGAGCCGCGAGCGCGGGCTTGCGCAAATGCATCCTGCCAGCGGTCACGGGCGCGTTGGCGGCGCCGCCATCAGCCTCGGCGAACGCCGCAGTCGGGCCCGCAGCGGCGAGCGCCGTGAGCGCCACGGCGAGAGCGCTCAGCCGCCTTGGGCGAGCAGGCACCGCAATCCGACAAAGCCCTCCGGCGCGGTGTTCCGGACCGTTGCTGTCCATGCTGGCGGGATGCTAGCGCTCGCGGTGGTCGCTGGCCAGTGCCCGACGCCGCGCTCGTCGCCGACAATCGTGGCGCCGCGATCGGCCGGCTGGTGGCGCTGGGGCCGATGCAGCTGGTGGCACTGGGACCTATGCAGACGGTGGCGCTGGCACCGATGCAGCTGGTGGCGCGGGGGCCGATACAGCCGGTGGCGTTGGGACCGACGCAGCCGTTGGCGTTGGGACCGACGCAGCCGTTGGCGCCGCGACCTTCGCGGCGGATCGATCGCTTACAGCCACATGTTCACGGTGTCTGTGGCAGCTTGACCGCGCCGCGCTTGGTCACCGGGGCCGAGGGCGGAGGCACGACCGGGCCGATGTCGCCGTCGGGCGCCCCGTCGAGGTCGACGATCACAGGGGCATGATCGCTGGGTCCGCTGCCCTTGCGGGCCTGGCGGTCGACCCATGCCGCGCGCACCCGCCCTGCGACGGCGACGCCGGCCAGCACCAGGTCGATTCGCATCCCCAGGTCCTGGTGAAACATGCCGGCGCGATAGTCCCAGTAGGTGAACACGCGCTCGGTCGGCCAGCGCTCGCGCACGACATCGTGCAGGCCGACGCGCTCGAGCTCGGCCAGAGCCTCGCGCTCGGCCGGCGTGACGTGTGTGTGGCCGGCGTAGGCCTCGGGATCGAACACGTCGATGTCGGCCGGCGCGATGTTCATGTCACCGCACACGACCGCGTCGCCCGGGTCGCCGAGCGATTCGCGCAGCGCCTGAAGCCACGCGAGCTTGTAGCGGTAGTGCTCGGAGTCGGGCACGCGGCCGTTGGGCACGTACACGCTGTGCACGCGAACGCCGCCACAGGTCGCTGCCACCGCGCGCGCCTCCGGATGCGGGAAGCCCGGCGCGCCGGGCACGCCGCGCACAACGTCCTCGAGACCCGCGCGCGAGAGGATCGCGACGCCGTTCCACTGGACCTCGCCGTTGAGCGCGAGGGCATAGCCGCGGGCGGCGAGCTGCTCCCCGAGCAGCTGCTCGAACGCTTCGTCGGCGAGCTTGGTCTCCTGCAGGCAGACCACGTCGGGCTGGCGCTGCTCGAGCCAGGGCAGCAGACGCGGCACGCGCTGCTTGACCGAGTTCACGTTCCAGGTCGCGATTCGCAAGGGCTCTCAGCCGGTTCGCGTGCTCGCCTGTTGCGTCGGGCCGACGTGCTCGCGCAGCCACCGCACGAGCGGCGCCGCGGCATCGAGCTCGGCTCGGATGCGCCGGCCCGCGCTGGGCTTGTGCAGCCAGGAGCCGAGCGCGTGCCGCCGAGCCACCGTGAGGCGCCGTCGCCGCAACAGCTCGAGGCGCGGGTGATCCAAGGAGTAGCCGCGCGGCGCACGCCGCAGGTCGGGCTGGTTCAGCTCCAGCCCGGCGCCGCCCGCCTGGGCGATCGCCCTGGTCAGTGGCGCAGCCGAGCGTCCGGCGTCGACCGCTCGGCGCAGGCGCTCGACCTGATCCGGCGCTGGGTTGTGCAGCCCTGCGGCAACGAGCAGGCCGTCCAGCGAAAGCTCGACGTAGAACCCGCCGGCGCCCTCGTAGCCGATCGCGAGGCCGACGTGCTCCTTGATCGGAGGTCCGGGACGAAAGCGAGTGTCGTTCCACGGACGGAACAGGCGCGGCAAGCCGAGCCCCGCCAGATCCTCGCCGAGCGCAGTAACCGGCGCCACCAGGCACTCGTCATAGCGCGGGCGGTTCGCCTTGAACCAGTCGCGATCGTTGTTGTCCTCGAGCTCGCGCAGGAATTCGATCGCCTCCGGCGGAAACCCGGCGAATGCAGCCACGCGCCAATCATGCCGATTCGTGCGACCACGGGTCGTCAGAGTCAACCGCCTGCGAGTATCAGTCACGAAGGACACGACTGCATGAACGCCCTGCCCGCTGCAGCGCACCCCGACGGCGAACGACCCCGGTGTCGGCACACGAATACCTGATCGTCGATGTCTTCACCGACACGCCGCTCCAGGGCAATCAACTGGGGGTGTTCCCGGATGGCGCCGGTTGCTCGTCTGAGCAGATGCAGCGGCTGGCTCGCGAGCTGAACTTCTCCGAGACCGTGTTCGTGCTTCCCGCCGAACGCGGCGGCGACGCTCGCATCCGCATCTTCACACCGCGCCATGAGCTGCCGTTCGCCGGACACCCCACGCTCGGCTCGGCGTTCGTGATCGCCGAGGCGCTCGAGCGAAACGCGGTCAGGTTGGAGTGTGAGCTCGGCGTGATCCCGGTCGAGCTCGAACGTGCGCACGGGCGCATCGTGTTCGGACGCATGCACCAGCTCGTGCCCGAGTGGCGTCCGTACGAACGCGCGCAGGAGCTGCTCGCGGCGCTCGGGGTCGAGCGCTCGGAGCTGCCGGTCGAGGCCTACCCGAACGGCCCCTTCCACGTCTACGTCGCGCTTGCCACCGAGCAGGCGGTCGCGGCGCTCGCGCCGGACTTCGCCGCGCTGGAAAACCTGGGCGAGGTCGGCGTCAACTGCTTTGCCGGCCGCGACAAGCGCTGGAAGACCCGCATGTTCGGGCCGGCATACGGCGTGCCCGAGGACGCAGCCACGGGCTCGGCCGCCGGCCCGCTCGCCATCCATCTCGCGCGACACGGCTGGATCGCCTTCGGCGAGCAGATCGAGATCCACCAGGGGGCGGAGCTGCAGCGCCCGTCGATGCTCTACGCGCGCGTCGCGGGGTCGTCCGGACAGATCGAACAGGTCGAGGTCGGCGGCTCGGCCGTCGTCGTCGCCCGGGGGCAGTTCCTGGTCTAACGCGGATTCGTGGCCGCGACGATCCAGACCGACCCGCGGCCGACGATCGACCCGTCAGGTCGCTGCCAGGCCGCGTAATGGTCTCTGAGGGCCTCACTGATCTCGCCTCGACGGCTCTCGCCATACTCGCCGTTCAGGCGGATCAGCTCGGCTCCGGGTCCGATCGCAAGCAGGGCCTCGAGCGCTTCGTCCATGTCGGCGCCCATGAAGTAGTCGAAGTCGCGCCGATGCAGCTCGACGTCGGCGAACCCGGCGGCCTCGAGAATCCCACGGGTCGTCTCGGGGTTGCCGAGCGAGAACGGCCCGGGTCCGCAGGTGTCGGCCTCATACTCGTCCGGCCGCGCGAGGAACCGCTGCACAACCTGCTCGGTCTCCGCCCACATCGGGCTGTCCGTCTTGCGGCGCCAGCAGATCTTGGCGAGCGTGCCGCCCGGCTTCAGCGCACCGCGAATCGCGCGCATAGCGGGAACCGGTGCAGCGAAGAACTGCGTGCCCATGCGTGAGAAGGCGTAGTCGTAGATCGGCTCCCAGTCAGCGGTCTGTGCGTCGGCGATCTCGAACGCGACGTTCTCGACCCCACCCTCGTGGGCCTCACGAGTGGCGTCCTCGACAAACCGCGGGGAAGAATCGACGCCGACCGCGAAGCCCTGCGGTCCGACCAGCTCCGCCAGCTGCCGGGTCGTCTCGCCAAAGCCGCATCCCACGTCGATGCACCGCGCGCCCCTGGACGGCGGAAAGAGCTCGAAGAGCTGCGCAGTGACCTCCTGCAGCGCATCCACGAACACGCTTCGGTTCGACTTCCACCGTTCATAGAGGACCGTGTCCCAGGCGCGGACCGCTTCCTCGTTGGCAACCGCGACGGCGCCCGCACTCTGCCCGTGCGTCATGAGCCAAACTCTAGAGACCCACCGAGCTCGAGGCGAACCGGCACGCAGCGGGCAACTCCGCTGCGGAGTGGAGCTAGTCGGGCTCGAACCGACGACCTTCGCGCTGCCAGCGCGACGCTCTCCCAGCTGAGCTATAGCCCCGGGACGCCCATGGTATCGCCATGTGTCGCGAGCCCGCCGGCCCTGTGTTGCGGGTCCACCGGCCCTGTCCGGCCCTGTGTTGCGGGAACGCCGGCGCGGTGCCGCGAGCCCGCGGGCCCTGTGTCGCGGGTCCGCCGGCGCTGGCTCGCGAGCCTCGCCCTCAGCGATCAGCGCCGCGGCATGAACTCGGGGACGTCGAGCTCGTCTCCCGGATCGTCACGTCGGCTCGAGCCGACCGAGCCTCCGGCGCGGCCGGGCGGCCCAACCTGGTCCAAGCGCGCGGTCATGCTGCCATGCGCGAGCTTCACATCTGCCAGCAGGCGCTCGGCGTTGTTGCGCAACGAAACCGACAGCTCGCGCAGGTGGCGCGAGAGCTCGGTTCCCTCGCGCACGACCTCGCGGGCAGCGACGTGCGCTTCGCCCACGATCTCGCGGGCCTCCGCACGCGCGAGCGCGCGCACCTCCTTGGCGCGCTCCTGCGCCTGAGTCTGCGCGTCCTCCTGCAGGCCGTCCGCCTGCGCGTGGGCCGCCGAAACGGCCTGCACAGCCTCCTCGCGCGCTGAGGCCAGCGCTCGCTCGCCCTGTGCATGGGCGTCGGCGAGCACGCGCTCGGCCCGTTGGCCCGCCTGCGCGAGGATTTGATCGGTCTGCTCGCTTGTCGCCGCCAGCCTCTGCTCGGCCTCGCTGCGCGCGTTCGCGAGCACGCGCTCTGCCTCGGCGTGCAGCGAGCCGACCGACGCGACAGCCTCGTTGCGCGACGCCTCAGCCTGTGCGCGCGCCGCCTGGAGGATCTCCTGCGCCTCGTCCTCGGCCGCCCGGACCCGGTGCTCGGCGGCGCGATCGGCCTCGGCGATGCGCTCGCGCGCCCGCGCCTCTGCCTGCTCGCGCAGCTCGACGGCGGTCCTTTCCGCGGCCTCGATGATTCCGGCGACGTGTGCGGACGCCGCGCTCAGCGAATCGGGCTCGGCCCGCCCTGGGACATCTGCCGTTGGGTCCATCGAGGACACCTCACCATCGTAAAGCCGGCCCGGAGCGCACGCGCGTACGCGCGCGCGCGTGCGCCGCTCCCAGAGACGGGCGCCCGCCGGCGGACCGCCGGCCCGTGAGGGGCGCCCGCCGGCGGACCGCCGGCCCGTGAGGGGCGCCCGCCGGCGGACCGCCGGCCCGTGAGGGGCGCCCGCCGGCGGACCGCCGGCCCGTGAGGCGAATGCGCATGGACCTCGGCGCGCGGGGCACCGGAGCCGACGTCGATGGCAGAAATCGTGGGAAATTCGTCCTTGCGGACAAGCTCGACATGGAGCATGATCGATCCGTGCATGGCGCTCCCGACAGGCGAGTCGCAGACGGCGAGAAACGAGCCGCAAACGGCGGCGCACACGCACGCGCACACCCGCGCGTGGGTCAGCGGCACGTGGTGATCGTCGTGTTCGAGGGCGTGCAGAGCCTCGATGTGACCGGTCCGATGGAGGTGTTCAGCGCCGCGCAGCAGCTGATCGCGGCCTCCGGGCGCCGCGAACGCGGCTACCGGGTCACCGTGGCGAGTAACGACGGCGCTCCGTTCGAGACGTCGAGCGGGCTGCAGATCGTGCCCGCGGCCGGCCTTGCCCAGACGTCGGACGAGATCGACACGCTGATCGTCGCCGGCGGCCCCGGCTCCAGAAAGGCGAGCGCCGACGCCGAGCTGCTCGCGTGGCTCGCATGGGCAGCGCCGCGCGCGCGCAGGGTCGCATCGGTGTGCACAGGCGCGTTCGTGCTCGCGGCCGCCGGCCTGCTCGACGGGCGGCGCGCGACCACGCACTGGGCCTCGGCGCGCGCGCTCGCGCGACGCCATCCCTCGATCGATGTCGACCCGGAGCCGATCTACCTGCGCGACGGCCGCGTCTGGACCTCGGCGGGCGTGACGGCGGGAATGGATCTCGCGCTGGCGATGGTCGAGGACGATCTCGATCGCGACGCCGCGCTGGCGATCGCGCGCCATCTCGTGCTGTTCCTGCGCCGACCGGGCAACCAGGCGCAGTTCAGCGCGACGCTCGCCGCGCAGCAGCCCGAGCGCGAGCCGCTGCGCGAGGCGCAGCGGCATATGCTCGAGCATCCGGGCGATGACCTGACCGTGCCGGCGCTCGCCGAGCGCGCCCACATGAGCGCTCGCAACTTCGCGCGCGCGTTCCGCGCAGAGACGGGGATCACGCCGGCACGATATGTCGAGCGGGTACGGGTGGAGGCGGCGCGGCGGGCGCTCGAGGACACCACCAAGCCGGTCGCGGCGATCGCGCTGGCGTGCGGGTTCGGGAGCGCCGAGACGATGCGCCGGACGTTCCTGCGCGCGCTCGCGGTGTCGCCGGCCGAGTACCGGCGTCGCTACCGATCGACTGGCGTGGACGCTGCCGCAGCCTGAGGCGGCTGCATGCGGCGGCCAGACGGCGGTTCGAGGCACACCAACAAAAAACCGGTCCGCTCCCGGGCGGGCGCGCACCCGATCAGAGAGGAAGCTCAGATGGACATCGCGATTCTGCTGTATGACCGCTTCACCGCGCTCGACGCGGTCGGACCGTACGAGGTGCTCAGCCGGCTGCCGGGCGCGACGGTCACGTTCGTAGCCGAGGAGCCCGGCGCGCAGCGCACCGACACCGGCAGCCTGGCGCTGTACGCCGACGCCCCGCTGTCCGCTCTGGCGCACCCAGAGATCGTGCTCTTGCCCGGCGGGCCCGGGCAGGCGGCGCTGATGGACGACGGCCCCGTGCGCGCGTGGCTGCGCGGCGCCGACGAGACTTCGAACTGGACGACCTCGGTCTGCACCGGCTCGCTGATCCTGGCCGCCGCCGGACTGCTCGACGGCAAGCGCGCCACCAGTCATTGGCTCGCGCTCGAGGAGCTGGGTCGCCTGGGTGCTCAGGCGACGGCAGAGCGCGTGGTCTTCGACGGCAAGATCGCCACGGCCGCAGGCGTGTCGGCGGGCATCGACATGGCGTTGGCGCTGGCGGCGCGTATCGCCGGCGAGGAGATCGCGCAGGCGATCCAGCTCGGCATCGAGTATGACCCGCAGCCGCCGTTCGACGCCGGCTCGCCCGCGAAGGCACCCGCCGCGGTCGTCGAGCTGCTGCGGACGCGGGCCCGTCTGTTCGCCTGATCGGCAGGTTCTGCGGTTCGCTCGGCTGCGCCCCCGGAGCTTCGGCTAGCCACAAGCCGCACGGCTCACACCGCGCCGAGCCGGCGCAACGAGCGCGCGAGAATTCCGTCGGGGGTCGGCCGATAACCTGAAGCCGATGAGCGAACCGCGCTATGACCCGCACCAGATCGAGCCTCGCTGGCAGGAGGTCTGGGCACGCGAGCGCAGCTGGGAGGTCGTCAACGAAGGCGCCACGCTGGGCGCGCGCGGCGCGGGCTCGGGTCAGGATCACGAGGATTCCCCGAGCTCGTACGTGCTCGAGATGCTCCCGTACCCGAGCGGCGAGCCGCACATCGGTCATCTGAAGGTGTATTCGGTCGGCGACGCGATCGCGCACTATCGGCGCCGTCTCGGTCGGCGCGTCCTGCATCCCATGGGCTACGACTCGTTTGGGCTGCCGGCCGAGAACCACGCCATCAAAACCGGCGTGCACCCGCGCATCTCCACCGAGACCTCGATCGCGTCATTCCGGCGCCAGTTCCACTCCTGGGGGATCTCGATCGACTGGTCGCGCGAGCTCGCCACGCACGAACCGTCGTATTACCGCTGGACACAATGGATATTCCTGCAGCTGTTCGACGCCGGCCTGGCGTACCGCAAGCAGGCCGCCGTCAAGTGGTGCCCGAAAGACCAGACGGTGCTGGCCAACGAGCAGGTCGACGCCGAGGGCCACTGCGAGCGCTGCGGGGCGATCGTCGAGGTTCGCCAGCTCGAGCAGTGGTTCCTGCGCATCACCGACTATGCCGAGCGCCTGCTCGGCGACCTGCAGGAGATCGACTGGCCCGAGCACGTCAAGACGATGCAGCGCAACTGGATCGGGCGCAGCGAGGGCGCGGAGGTGACGTTCCGCTGTGCCGAGCTGGGAATCGACTACCCGGTGTTCACGACCCGCCCGGACACGCTGTTCGGCGCGACCTTCTTCGTGATGGCGCCCGAGCATCCGGACGTGCTGCGCCTCGTGCAGGGCACCGAGCGCGAGCAGCAGGTGCGCGAGTACGTGAGTCATGCGATCACCGAGTCGGGCGAGCAGCGTGGCAACCTCGAGAAGCCCAAGACCGGGGTCGCGCTCGGGCGAATGGTGACCAACCCGGTCAACGGCGAGGAGCTGCCGATGTACGTCGCCGATTACGTGCTGATGGAGTACGGCACCGGCGCGATCATGGCGGTGCCGGGGCACGACGAGCGCGACTATGCGTTCGCGCGGACGATGGGCCTGCCGATCAGGCGCGTGATCGAAGGCACCGCGCCCGATGGCGGCGACGAGCAGGGACTCCCGTATACCGGCGACGGACCGCTCGTGAGCTCCGACGCCGAGTTCGACGGCATGCACAATCGCGACGCGCTCGGCGCGATCGTGCGCTGGCTCGACGCGCAGGGCAAGGGGCACGCGTCGGTCAACTACCGGCTGCGCGATTGGCTGATCTCACGCCAGCGCTACTGGGGCTGCCCGATTCCGATCGTCTACTGCGAGCAGTGCGGCGCCGTCGCGGTGCCCGAGTCGGAGCTGCCGGTCGACCTGCCGGACATCGAGGACTACGCGCCGCGCGGGCGCTCGCCGCTGGCGGCGGCTGAGGACTGGGTGCGCACGCGCTGTCCGGAGTGCGGCGGCCCCGCACGCCGCGAGACGGACACGATGGACACCTTCGTGGACTCCTCTTGGTACTTCCTGCGCTACTGCGATGTGTCCAACAGCCGGGCCGCGTGGGACCCGGCGGCACTGCGCGAGTGGATGCCCGTCGACCAGTACATCGGCGGTGTCGAGCACGCGATCCTGCACCTGATGTACGCGCGCTTCTTCTGCAAGGCGCTCGCCGACCTCGGGCACCTGGACTTCCAGGAGCCCTTCCGGGCGCTGTTCACCCAGGGCATGGTGACCAAGGACGGCGCCAAGATGAGCAAGTCGCGCGGCAACGTCGTCTCGCCCGCCTCGATCGTCGAGCGCTACGGGGCCGACACGGCCCGCTGCTACATCCTGTTCATCGGTCCGCCCGAGCAGGACGCCGACTGGTCGGACGAGGGCGTCGAGGGGGTGCACCGGTTCCTCACCCGGCTCTGGCGGCTCGCAGCCGAGACCGCCGAGGCCCTCGGACACAGCGACGCCGATGGCGCCGGCAAGGCCACGGCGGCCGGCGACCTGGCGACCTGGTTGGCCGACATGACCACGGATGGTCAGACGCCCGGGGCCGACGCGAGCACGATGCTCGAGGGAGCGGATCTGCAGCTTCTGCGCAAGACCCACTGGGCAATCGACAAGGTCACGGCGGACCTGCGCAGATTCGCGTTCAACACCGCGATCGCCGCGGTCATGGAGCTGCTCAACGAGGCTTCGCGCGTGCGCGAGCAGGTCCGGTCGGAGACGCTTGCGTTCGCGCTCGCAAACGGCGCCTCATTGCTGTTCCCGTTTGCGCCGCACGTCAGCGCCGACATATACGAGCTGCTGACCGGCGAGCGTGTGTGGGAGCAGGCCTGGCCTCAGGCCGATCCTGCGCTGCTCACGCGCGAGCACTACGAGCTCGTCTGCCAGGTCAACGGCAAGCTGCGCGACCGCGTTCGGGCTTCGGCGGACGCAGGTCCCGATGAGCTGAAGGAGCTGTGCCGCGCGGCGCCGAACGTGCGCGCGCACGTCGACGGCAAGGAGATCGTCAAGGAGGTCGTAGTCCCTGGCAAGCTCGTCAACCTCGTGGTGCGCTAGCGATCGGCGCGTCACCGTACACTTGCGCGCCATGCCTGAGCTGAAGCCGGCCTATCTGATCCACGGTGAGGATCACAGCGCGATCTCCGAGCGACGTGCGGGCCTGCGGGCGCTGGCCGAGCGTGAGGGCGGGGCGACGTGCGCCGAGACGCTCGAGGGCGATCTCGCGACGCCCGCGGGCGTCGCCCAGGCGCTTGCCACGATGACGCTCGCGACGGGAATCCCGGGCACAGGAGCGATCGGCCGCGTGATCCTCGTCGAGGGTGTCGAGCGCTGGAAGCAGGCGGACGTCGAGCAGCAGCTCGCTCCCGCGCTCGCGGTGATCCAGCCGGCCACGACTGTCGCGCTGTTCGCGTTCGAGGAGGGCCGCGCGAAGGCGCCCGCCGCGCTGCACCGTGCGGTCGAGCGCGCCGGCGGCCAGGTCGTGACACACGCCGCGGTCAAGCCCTGGCAGCTGCCCAAGTGGGTGTGCGCACAGGCCGCCCGCCTCGGCCTCGAGCTCGATGGCGCCGCCGCCAGCGCACTCGTGTCGCACGTCGGCGAGCGCCAGCAGCGGCTGCTGCGCGAGCTGGAGAAGCTCGCGCTCGAGCTGGGCCCCGCCGGCGGCCCGGCCGCCATCCGACCTGCGTCCACCGGGGCGTCTTCGTCCGCGGCCGGGTCCTCGTCAGCTCCGCGGCCGGTGAGCGCACAGGAGATCGACGAGCGTGCCGCCCACTCGGCCCAGCAGCGTGTGTACGCGCTCGCCGACGCGCTGCTCAGCCGCGACGGCCGGCGCGAGGCCGTCCGCTCTTACCTGCGCCTGCGTCAGCAGGGCGAGCGCCTGTCCGGGCTGCACTATCTGATGGCCTCGCGCCTGCGCGAAGCGCTCGCCCTGTCCCTGCGCCTGCAGTCCGGCACCTCCACCGCCGAGCTGAAGCGCACGCTGCGCATGCCCACGCGCGCGGCCGAGCGCTTCCTGCGGGACGTGGCATGCGCCGAGCCCGAGCAGCTGCGCGCCGCGATCGCGGCGCTCGCCGACCTCGAGCTGGACACGCGCGGCGGCTCACCGCTACCTGGCTCACGCTCGCGCCTGTCGGGGCTCGACGAGGACACGCTCGCGTTGCGCACGCTCGAAGCGATCGCTCGCTGACGGTCCGGGGACCGCGACCGAACGCCGGCGACCAGGACGCTGAGCCCGTCGACCGGCGCGGGAACGCCTCGTCGCCTCGCGTCCGGGGGCGTCTAGGAGGTTGCGCCCGCGCGCGTGCGCGCTGCGCGACCCTTCTTGCGTGCGCCGGTGTTCTTGTGCATCGCGCCGCGCTTGACCGCCTTGTCGATCGTGCTCTGCAGCACCCGGTGCTCCTCATCCGCGCGCTGCTCGTCGCCGTCGTGCACGGCCGCCTCCAAGCGGCGAAAGTACGTCTTCACGGCCGACGTGTAGCGGCGGTTCTCCAGCCGCTCGCGCTCCGAGCGCAGGATCCGCTTCTTCTGAGAATGAATATTCGCCATCGCTGCAGCGCCGTACTATAGCGGCCTTGCCCACCATCCCACCAGAGCGCGGGCCCGCCGGGGAGCCCTCGCCGCACGAGCAGGAGACGGCGGTGCACGAGGATCTGTCGGCGCCGAACCACGAGGCGGCGGGCGCGCGCGAAGCTAGCGGCGCGAGCCACCGCGACCGGCACGCTCGCGAGGGAGGTGACTCGCGCGGCCCGCGCGACTCGCACGCTCGCGAGCGGGGCGACCAGCTCGGTCCTCATGTCGAAGTGATCGGCATCCCCGACGCCAGCTTCGGCGAGGAATATGGCGGCCTCGGCCAGCCCGACCCGGAGCAGCTCGCCCACGGCGATGACGGCGGAGGTGGCGGCGGCGAACGGGTCGCACGCAACACCGCGATCTTCTCGATCGCCACCGGCATCTCGCGCGTGCTCGGGCTCGTGCGGGAAATCATCGCCGCGGGCTTCTTCGGAACGTCGGGGCCGATGTCAGCGTTCACGATCGCGTTCCAGATCCCGAACCTCGTCAGCAACCTGTTCGCCAACGCCGCCCTGTCGGCCGCTTTCATCCCGGTGTTCACCGATCTGCTCCAGAGCGGCCGCCGCAAAGAGGCGCTGCGCCTGGCCTCGACGCTGTTCTGGATCATGCTGATCGTCCTCGGCGCGCTCACCGCCGTGTTCATCCTGGCGGCCGGCCTGATCATGCCGCTGTTCATCGGCCCGACGTTCAACCAGATGCTCGTCGATCTGACCATCGGCCTCTCCCAGGTGCTGTTCCCGGTCGTGCTGCTGCTCGGGCTCAATGGCCTGCTCGTCGGCATCGTGCAGTCGCGCGAACACTTCACGATCCCGGCGATCTCGCCAGCCGTGTGGAACCTCGTGATCATCGTGCTGCTGGTGGTGCTGCGCCCGCACTTTCACGGCGGCTTCGAAGACGGCGACCAGCTCTACGCCTACGCGATCGCGATCCTGATCGCCACGTTCGTGCAGCTCTCTATGGCTTTCGTCGCGCTGTCCCGCATCGACATTCGCCTGCAGTTCACGCTCGACTGGCACGACCCGCGCATCCGCCAGGTGTTCATGCTGATGCTGCCGGTCACGATCGGCCTCGGCATCGTCAACCTCGACCAGTTCATCAACTCGGTGTTCGGCACGCTCGTCACGAAGGAAGCCCCGAGCGCGATCGAAAAAGCGTTTCGCATCTACATGCTTCCCCAGGGCCTGTTCAGCGTCGCAGTCGCCACCGTCTTGTTTCCGACGCTCAGCCGCATGGCCTCGCGCCGCGACGTGCCCGGCATGCGCCGCCTGATCGGCATCGGCATGCGCCAGATCAACCTACTGCTGATCCCCGCCGCCGTGTTCATGTTGGTGCTCGCCACGCCGATCGTGCGGCTCGTCTATGAACGCGGACATTTTAACGCCACCTCTACATCGCTCACCTCCGAAGCGCTCTTCTGGTTCGCCTTCAGCCTCCCCTTCGGCGGACTCAACCTGCTGCTCACGCGCGTGTTCTTCTCCGTCCAACGCCCCTGGATCCCGACGCGCCTGGCGGCGCTGAACATCATCGTCGACATAGTCGTCTCGGTCGGCCTGTACAAGCCGCTCGGCATCGCCGGCCTGATCATCGGCACCGTCGCCGCCAACGCCGTGATGACCGCGCTGCAGTACCGCCGCCTGCGCATCGGCTTCAACGATCATCTCGAAGGCCCGCAGACGCTGATGATCACCGTGCGCATCCTCGTCGCCTCGGCGCTGCTCGGGGCGGTCTCCTGGGTCGTGTGGGCTGTGCTCGACCACCTGTTCGGCACCTCGCTGATCGCCCAGATCGTCAGCGTCGGCGCGGCCGCCGCCGCCGGGACCGCCGTTTATGCGCGCGCCGTGCTCGCGATGCGCGTCCCCGAGGCTCACCAGGTAAGTCGCCTGATCCGCACCCAGCTCGGGCGCGCCTGACAGGCCGGTTCGGTGATGCTGGCCGAGACGGGGATGCGGGCGTTAGCGCCTGTCTCCCGGTTCGGCCGGGCGGCCCTCAGGCCGGGCTGAGCACCGGGTCCAGCGTGTCGCTTCGCCTGCAATGAGGGCCTGAGGCCGCGCGCGTCGCGCGCGGCCCCGCCTGGCTTCTATCTGAACCCTGGGAACGTCCAAATCGGAATCGTCGTACGTACGGTCTGAGCACTCCGCCCTGAGCCGGTCGTCAACGTGACTTCGATGCTCACGTGGTAACCGGGGTGGTCGACCAGATAGCGGCGCACCAGCCTGCGCAGGTGCCGTGGAATCAGCAGCTTCACCGCGCCGGTCTGACCGCCGGCGAGGGTGCTCGCACCGGCGACGATCCGCAGCGGCCGGCTGCGATTCGGCAGCTTCACCCAAGCTTTGGCGCTGACCGTGCACGGCGCCGCTCCACAGGTCACCCACGCGTCGAACGCGTGCGCGTTGATCAGCGGCTGGGCGCCCTTTCGCAGCAGTCGCAGCTTCGGTGCGGGCATCTCGCGCGGCGTGGATCGTGCGGTCGTCGGCGCGGGGGCCGTGGAGGCAGCTGCGCTGGGCGTCGAGGCCGGTTCCGAGCCCGGGGACGGCGGGCTTACCGCGCCCGCGGTGATTTCCGTGACCGATGCCGTCGTCGATGCGCCGAAGATCGCCTGGCGCGAGCCCGAGAACTGTGCCGTGATCGAGTGCGTCCCGGGCGTTTCATATGTGACCTCGCAAGTCGCCTGGCCGGTGCTCGGGTTCACCGGCTGTTCACCGCATCCCGGGATCACCGTTTCGCCTTCCATGAAGCTCACCGTCCCGCTGCTCGGCACCGGCGTCACGGTCGCGGTGTAGGTGACCGAGCTGCCGAGCGTCGGGGAGCTGCTGGACGCTGCGAGCGTGATCGTCGTTGGCGCCCTAGCCACGATTTCCTCGCTCGCGCTCTGGCTGCTCTGATAGCTGGTGTCGGTCGAGCCCGAATATTCGGCTGTGACCACGTACGCATCCGGCGTTTCGTAGGTCACTTCGCAGGTGGCTTCGCCCGTAATGGTGTTCACGGGTTGGGCTTCGCACTGCGGCAGCGGCGCGCCTTCGTCGATGAACGCCACCGTGCCGCTGTCCGGCGCCGGTGAGACCGTCGCGGTCAGCGTGATCGGCGTACCGATCGTGGGGGAGACACTCGAGGCTGCGAGCGTAGTGGAAGTCGATCCCGTGGCCACGATCTGCTTGCTCGCGCTCTGGCTGCTCTGATAGCTGGTGTCGGTCGAGCCGGAGTATTCGGCTGCGATCGTGTGCACGCCGGGGCCGCCGTAGGCGACTTCGCAGGTGGCTTCGCCGGTGCTCGTGTTCACGGGCTGCGCGCTGCACTGGGAGATCGCCGTGCCGCCGTCGGTGAACGCCACCGTGCCGCTGTTCGGCACCGGTGAGACCGTCGCGGTGTATTCGACCGGGGTGCCGACGGCAGGCGCTTCGCTTGACGCGGCCAGCGCGGTCGTCGTCGTGGCCGTCGCCACGACCGTTTCGCTGCTGCTCGCCGACGGCGCATACGCCGTGTCCGTCGAGCCCGAGTACTTCGCTTCGATCGTATGCACGCCAGGGTTGTTGTAGGTGGTTTCGCACGTCGCTTCGCCGGTGCTCGTGTTCACGGTTTGAGCGCTGCACGCCGAGATCGCCGTGCCGCCGTCGGTGAATTCCACCGTGCCGCTCGTCGGGACCGGGGAGACCGTCGCGGTGTACGTGACCGAACTGCCCAGGTCGGGGTGTTTGCTCGAAGCGTGCAGCGTTGTGGTCGTGCTCTGCTCGGAGTACGAGACCTGGATTTCACCGTTCTGGCCGCTGTCCCACTCGCTGCCGCCGGTTCCGCCGCCGCCGCTGACGTAGCTGGTTTCTGCGCCGCCATTGACCGTCGACGAGCCGCCGCCGCCGCCGCCTGCGTACCAGGGGTTTTCACTGCCACCACCGCCGCCACCGTAGTAGCCGCCACCTCCGCCGCCTCCGCCGGCGAACGCATCGATTTCTTCACCGCCCTTGCCACCTTTGCCCTGGATCGCGGTACTCGTGGTCGGGCCGCTTCCGGCGGTTGCGTGGACGCCGGCGCTGCCTCCGCTGCTGGCCGTGCCGCCACCGCCAGGCGCCACAGGGCCGATCGCTTGGCCGGCACTACCAGTTTGGCCGCCGTTGCCACCGGCAGTGTCCTCTTCACCCGCGCTTCCGCCGCCGCCGCCTGCCGCGATCAGCGGCGAGCCTGCTTCGGAGAATACGAACGAGCCGCCACCACCCCCGGCGCCGAATTCAAATGTGTTCTCGCCCCCTTGTCCGCCGCCGCCGTAGCCGCCGCTGAAGATCCACGAACCACCGCCGCCGACCACGAGCTTCAGTTTTTCCCCGGCGGTGACGGTTAGCGTCGAGCTTACCTTCGCGCCACTGCCGCCCACGGAATCAAAGAAGGCTGAGCCGCCGCCTGCGCCCTTGACCACGAACTTCACAGACGTGACGCCCGTGGGCACCGTCCATTCTTCGACCGATCCCTTATAGCCGATCGTCGTCGTGCATTTGCCCGCCGAGCACGACGCGAGCGCCGGTGCGCTAGCGACAAGGCTGAATGCGATGCTCGCCAGGACAGCGATCGCCACGGCGGTCGCGATCGAGGCCGTCCGGGCCCGGACCGCTCCGCCTGGCCTCTTTGCCGATCCGCCGCTCGGCTCGGCCGAACGGCTCATCTGATCGTTGCCCTTGACTGCATGCACGTTTCGCTCCTCGGTACGAAGGTCGGATTCAGCGACCGTTATCGGCCGTCTGGATAGACACTTGAGCGCCGCACATTTCTAACGCTCGCCGGCCGCGCGAACCCGCGCTGCGGCGGACCGCGTCTGGCATCGCGCCCCCTCACCAGACATCCCTCCCCGCCCTCTAGAGTTGAGCGCCCGTGGACCAAGCCCAGATCCGCAACTTCTGCATCATCGCGCACATCGACCACGGCAAGTCGACGCTCGCCGACCGCATCCTCGAGCTCACCCACACCGTCGACCCGCGCGCCATGCGCGCGCAGGTGCTCGACTCGATGGACCTCGAGCGCGAGCGCGGCATCACGATCAAGGCCCAGGCCGTGCGCGTGTTCTTCACGGCAGCCAGCGGCGCGACCTACCAGCTGCACCTGATCGACACGCCCGGCCACGTCGACTTCACCTACGAGGTCTCGCGCTCGCTCGCCGCCTGCGAGGGCGCTCTGCTGGTCGTCGACGCCTCCCAGGGCGTCGAGGCCCAGACCGTCGCCAACACCTACCTGGCCGTCGAGTCCGGCCTCGAGCTGATCCCCTGCCTGAACAAGATCGACCTGCCCGGCGCCGAACCCGAACGCGTCGCCGCCGAAGTCTCCGAGCTGCTAGGCGAGCCGCCCGAGTCGATCCTGCGCATCAGCGGCAAGACCGGCGAGGGGGTGGGGGAGGTGCTCGAGGAGCTGATCCGCCGCGTCCCGCCGCCCGCGGGCGATCCCGATGCCCCGCCCCGCGCGCTCATCTTCGACTCCGAGTTCGACCAGTACCGCGGCGTCGTCGCCTATATACGCGTGGTCGACGGCGTGTTCGGCAAGGGCGCCGCCATCAGGGCGATGGCCGCCGGTACGCGCGCCGACATCGACGACATCGGCTTCTTCAGCCCGCAGATGATGCCCACCGACCAGCTCTCCGCCGGCGAGGTCGGCTACCTGATCACCGGCATCAAGGACGTCACCCAGCTCCGGGTCGGAGACACGCTCACGACCCGATCGCGCGCCCGCCCGCCCGCGTCGCACCCCGCCGGCGATGGGGCTGGCAGCGAGCCCGCAGCAGCCGCCGAGGAAGCTGACGGCGGCCGGGTTGCCGCCGATGAAGCCACCGAGCCGCTCCCCGGCTACCAGGAGGTCAAGCCGATGGTCTTCTGCGGCCTGTTCCCGATCGACTCCGACAGCTACCCCGACCTGCGCGACGCGCTGGAGAAGCTCACCCTCAACGACGCCGCCCTGTCGTGGGAGCCCGAGACCTCGGACGCGCTCGGCTTCGGCTTTCGCTGCGGATTTCTCGGCCTCCTCCACATGGACATCGTGCGCGAGCGCCTGGAGCGCGAGTACGACCTCGAGCTGCTCGCCACGATGCCCTCCGTCGAGTTCGACATCACGCTCTCCAGCGGCGCCGAGCTCGAGGTCCACAACCCCTCCGACATGCCCGACCCCGGCACCATCGCCGAGATCCGCGAGCCCTACATCAAGGCCCAGCTGATCGCTCCGCGCGAGTTCGTCGGCGCGATCATGGAGCTCTGCCAGGAACGCCGCGGCGACCATGCCGGCATGCACTACCTGTCGCCCGAGCGCGTCCAGCTCAGCTACGACCTGCCGCTCGCCGAAATCGTGCTCGACTTCTTCGACCAGCTCAAGTCCCGCACCCGCGGCTACGCCTCGCTCGACTACGAGCTCGACGGTATGCGCCCGTCCGATCTGGTCAAGCTCGACGTCCTGCTCGCCGGCGACCCCGTCGACGCGCTCTCGATGGTCGTCCACCGCGACAAGGCCTATGAGATCGGCCGTACCCTCGCCGAGAAGCTGCGCAAGCGCATCCCCCGCCAGCAGTACGACGTCCCGATCCAGGCCGCCATCGGCTCGCACATCATCGCCCGCGAGACCGTCAAGGCCTTCCGCAAGGACGTCATCGCCAAGTGCTACGGCGGCGACATCACGCGCAAGAAAAAGCTCCTCCAAAAGCAGAAGGAGGGCAAGAAGCGGATGAAGCAGGTCGGCCGCATCGAGGTGCCCCAAGAGGCCTTTCTGGCGGTCCTCGAGCTGGGTGAGGAGTAGCCGCTCGCGGCGTGCGCCGCGGGAGTGGGGGTGCGGCGAAGACCCATGCGCGTGTGCGGTGGCGAGAGGGTCGTCGAGCGCAGGGCGAGGGTGGGGAGGGTCGAGTGCGACGAGAGGCCATGCACGTGTGTGCGCGTGGCGCGCGTGGCGCCAGAGGGTCGGGTCGAGCGGATGAGGAGGGTGGGGAGGATTGAGTGCGACGAGAGGCCATACGTGTGTGTGCGTGTGGCGCGCGTGGCGCGAGGGGCGGTGGAGCCGGTGAGGAGGGTGGGGAGGGTCGAGTGCGATGAGAGGCCATGCGCGTGTGCGCGCGTGGCCTGTCGATGGCGTGTTGTCCCGCTTGTCCTCAGCCGTCGGATCTGGAGGTGTGCGCCCGGATACACCCAACGAGCATCGCCGTCTGTATTTGATGGGCCGCGTCGTTGTCGCCCGTCACTACCGCCGTCCGCTCACGCTTGCCGCCGTCGCGCGCGCCATCTCCACGTCTCCCCGCCAGCTCCAGCGTGCCTACGCCCGGTTCGGCTCCTCGTTCGGCGAGGACCTGCTCGCGCGTCGCATGGTCGTCGCCGCGCAACTGCTCGCCGAGCAGCCCTCGATCGCGGTTGGCGACGTCGCGCGGCTGGTCGGGTATCGGCAGCGTTCGAACTTCGCGCGCGCCTTCCGCCGGCGGTACGGGCTCTCGCCGGCGGTCTTCCGCGAGCGCGCCTTGCGTCATGCGGCGCGCGTCCGCAGTCAGACGGCCCGCACCGCACCCGCGAGCACGCCGGCGAACGCATCGTCGAGGGTATCGGCGCCGGGCAAGCTCACGCGCATCAGCGTGCCGTCGCCGGGCGCGCGCTCGGCGACCACCGTGCCGCCGTGCTCGGTCACGACCTGCCTGACGATCGCCAGGCCCAGCCCCGATCCCGGACGCCCGCGCGCGTCGGCGCCCCGGTAGAAGCGGTCGAATACGTGCGGCAGGTCCTCGCGCGCGATTCCCGGCCCGTGGTCGCGCACGGTCAGCTCGCCGCCCTCGAGCGTGATCTCGACGGCCTCGCCGGGCGGGCTGTACTTGACGGCGTTGTCGATCAGGTTCGCCACCGCCCGCTCCAGGCGCGCCGCCACGCCGCTGACGATCACCGGTTCGAGGGTGGCGTGCAGCGGCGTCGCAGGCGCGTCGCGCCGCGTGCGTTCGAGCGCCTCCTGCACCACCTGATCGAGGCGCACGTCCTCGAAGTTCGCGCGCTGTTCCTCGCCGCGCGCCAGATCGATCAGGTCGTTCATCAGCAGCGTCAGCTCCTCGATCTGATCGACCACGTCCGCGAGCAGGCGCTCGCGATCGCCGGCATCCATGCCGCCCGCATGCTGGAGGATCTCGATGTTCGTGCGCAAGCTCGTCACCGGGGTGCGCAGCTCGTGCGACGCATCCGCCACGAGCTGACGCTGCGCGCTCACCGATGCATCCAGGGCCGTCATCGAGCGCTCGAGCGCGTCGAGCATCGCGTTGAAGCTCACCGCCAGCCGTCCGATCTCGTCTTCGCCCATCGGCGTTATCCGCTGCGAAAGATCCTGCGTCTTGGCCACGTGCTCGGCCGTCCGCGTCAGCCGTCTCACCGGCAGCAGCGCCGCGCGCGCCACCACCTGCCCCAGCAGCGCGGCCAGCGCGATCCCGCCGAGACCCAGCAGCACGAGCAGCAGCCGCAGCCGGTACAGCAGATGGTCGATTTCGCCGAGCGGCTGCGCGAACTGCACGACCCGTCCCGGCGCGAAGTACTCGGCCAGGATCCGCAGGTGCAAGCCGTTCACGGTCGCGTCCCGGAAGAAGCTCGTGCCTCTGCCCGCCGCCAGGGCGCGCGTCCTGGGGTCGACCGGCAGCGTCACGTCCTTCGCGCCAGAGCGGAACAGCACGGCTCCGTGCGTGTTCACGAGCTGCTGGTAGCCGCGCACCTGGTTCGGGCGCGGCTGCACGTTGCTGAGCGCATTGCCCGGACCGTTGCCCGGACCGTTTTCGAACAGCTGCTCCTCGGCCTCGCCACGGCCGAGCGCATCGAGCAGCCTGTCGCCGTGGCGCACGTTGTGACGCTCGATCACGCGCAGGTTGTCAACGCGATGCACCAGCTGCGCGTCGATCTGACCGTGCAGCTCGTTCGCCGTCAGTACGTAAGTCAGCACCGATCCGAGCACCACCGCGACCGCCACTGCCAGGGCCGAGCCGAGCATCACGCGCCGTCCGAACGTCAGCACGGCCGCTCCTCGACCGTGCGCTGTGCCGCGACCTGCGGCTTCCAGCCGCGTTTGGCGGCGCCGTCTGCGCCGCTCTCGCGCAGCACGTACCCGACGCCGCGCACCGTGTGCAACACACGGTCCTCGCCCGCCGCCTCGGTCTTGCGGCGCAGATAGCCCATGTACACCCCCAGCGAGTTCGACCTGGCGCCGAAGTCATAGCCCCACACGCCTTCGAAGATCGCCGAACGCGTCAACACCTGACCGGGATGGCGCAAGAACATCTCGAGCAGCAGAAACTCGGTCCTGGTCAGCGCCAGCAGGCGCTCGCCGCGCCACGCCTCGTGTCCGAAGCGATCGAGCCGCAGGTCCTCGAACGCCAGCATCCGCTCCTCATCCTCCGCACCCTCATCCTCGCTCGAGCGCCGCAGCAGCGCGCGCACGCGCGCCAGCAGCTCGCGCAGCGCGAACGGCTTGACCAGGTAGTCGTCTGCGCCGGCATCCAACCCAGCGACCCTGTCGTCGATGCCCTCGCGCGCCGTCAGCATCAGCACCGGCGTGCGGTCGCCGGTCTCGCGCAACCGCCGGCACACCTCCAGGCCGTTCACGCGCGGCATCATCACGTCGAGGATCACCACCTCGTAAGGGTCGGTCTCGAGGCGCTCTAGCGCCTGCTGGCCGTCCATCGCCTGCGACACCTTGTAGTGCTCGAGGGTCAGAGCTCGTGACAGCGCCCCCTGTACGGCAGGCTCGTCGTCGACCACAAGGATCCGAGCCGCTTGATCGGCCATCATGGGATTAAAGCGAAGGCCATCACCGGGATCACGAATGGACCCGGACGATGGGCCGTGCAAGGACGACGAGCGGAGCAAGGACGATGGGTAAGACAAGGACGATGGATGAACACTCCGTTGCGCGGCCGCTCGACGACACCGAGGCGACGCCGACCGCTCCTCCCGAGGATACGCCCGCAGCCGCACGCGGCGGCTCGGCAGCCGCCGCCATCTCCACGCAGTCGCGCGCGCTGCGCAACAGCCTGATCAGCCTGGCGATCTTCTTCGCGCTCGTCGCCGGGCTGCTGCTGGCGGTTCCCGACCTGCGCGACGCGGCCCACCGCATCGCCCACGCCACGCCCGGCCTGGTCGTCGGCGGCATCGGCCTCGAGCTGCTCTCGTGCGCCGGCTACGTGGTGCTGTTCTCGCTCGTGTTCGGCATGATCGGCCGGCGGCTGATCTCGCGCCTGTCGCTCTCAGAGCTCGCCGTCAACTCGATCGTGTCGGTCAGCGGCCTCGCCGGGATCGCGCTCGGCGCCTGGGTGCTGCGCAGCCGCGGCCTGTCGGTCGAGCGCATCGCCAAGCGCTCCGTGTTGATCTTCGTGCTCACCAGCGCCGTCAACGTGTTCGCGACGCTCGCGATCGGAGCGCTGATGTACGCCGGCCTGCTGCCCGGCTCGCGCAATCCGCTGCTCACACTGCTGCCCGCGCTCGCCGCCGCCCTGACGATCGCCGGCACGCTCGCGCTCGCGCTCTGGGCCCGTCGCACGGCCGCGCGCAGGGTCCAGCGCCACGGGCGCACCTACGTCGCGCTGACCGCGCTCAGCGGCGGAGTCTTCGGCGCGCTCGCCCTGATCCGCGCGCGCGAGTGGCGCCTGCTCGGCGCCGTCGCCTACTGCCTGTTCGACATCGCCGTCCTGTACGTCTGCCTGCTCGCCTACGGCCCCACGCCGTCCTTCTGGGTCGTCGCGATGGCCTATCTCGTCGGCATGCTCGCCAACTCGCTGCCGATTCCCGCCGGCCTGATCGCCGTCGAAGGAGGCCTGTTCGGCATGCTGTTCTTGTTCGGCGTGCGCCCCGGCTCGGCCGTGCTCGCCGCCGTCGTCACCTACCGTGCGATCTCGCTGTGGGTCCCCGCCCTGATCGGCTCGCTCGCCTTCCTCAGCCTGCGCCGCGAGCTGATGCGACTCGAAACCGCGGAGCTCCCGGTCGGCTAGCGCGATGGGCGTTCGATGCCGAGGCTGTGCGCGAACGCCAGCGACGCCGCCGCGTGCTGGCAGGCGCGGCCGGGCAGATCCTGCATCGCGTGTTCGACCGCGGCTTCCTGAGGACCCGCCAACCCCGGGCAGAACACCGGCGCCGGCAGCGGTTCGGTCGCTGAGCCGCTCGCGTTCAGAGGTCGCAACAGGCGCGCTCCGGCGAGCGCATGGGCGGGCGTGTCGGAGTACACGTCGATCGCCAGCCGCCCGCTGTACAGCTCGATCGTGCGCCCTTCGTCATACACCGCGGCCGGCACGCCCCTGATCAGCACGTTGTGCTGCGCTCCGAGCGCGCCGTTGTCGTGCAGTCGGTAGATCGAGGTCGTCACCTGCAACGGCAGCCGGCAAGACCCGCTCCCGAACACGTTCTTGCCCTGCACGCAGTTCCCGTAGTACACGCTGTCGCCGATCTGCTTGTTGTAGCCCTTGCGCCCGTCCACCGCCGCCAGCGGCAGACCGTCGAAGTGGGGCCCCACCCAGTAGATCCGGAAGTAGGGAAACGTGCGCGCTTCCGCCAGTTCGCCGGACGCCACCAGCCCCGGCGAGCCGGTTCCGGCGCAGCCACTCGCCAGCCCCGCCGCGCCTACCGCGAGCAACGCCAGGCAGGCGCGCAGCCCGCAGTTGGGCGCGATCCTTCGGTCGCCGCGTTTGGCGGCGAGCGCCTGACCGCGGCGCATGCGCGCGCGCACGCGCGCATGAGTGCGCCGGCGTGTCCGTTTGACGCATGCGGCGACCCGCGCCGGGCCCGAGCGCATCATCCGCACGCGGACCGCCCGTCGCGCGCGGCTAGAGGTGTTCAAGGCGTGGGATCGTCATCATCTGCGCGTGCGGACCGGCGAAGTATTGCGCTCCACAGCTACTTCCGGGCCGATCACGGGTTTACACAAACGGAGGTCGGAGTCCGGTGGGGTAGCGCATCGGACTCCGACCGCGTTGTGGGCCCGCCTGCCGCCGGCGGTCGCCCTGGGCGCGCTGCTGCTCGTGCTGTGGCTAGTGCTCGACCCGCAGGCGCCGGACTTGGCCGCGCAGGCCTACCGCGTCGCACTCTACGAACACACCGGCTTCGCCGTGTTCGACGAGCACTGGTACGCGGGCCACGACCTTCCCGGCTATGGCCTGCTGTTCGCCCCGCTCTCGGCGCTGCTCGGGATGCGCGCGCTCGCCGCCGCCGCGGCGCTGGCGTCGATCGTCCTGTTCGAAGCGCTCGTGCTGCGCGAGTACGGCCCGCGCTGGCCCGTACGTCTCGGTGCCTGCCTGTTCGCGCTGGCCGCCGTCGGCGACGTCTGGAGCGGACGCCTGACGTTCGCGCTCGGCGTCACGTGCGCGCTGGCCTGCGTGTTCGCGCTCACGCGCCGCCACGCGCTCGCCGGCGCCGTCCTGGCCGCCGTCTGCGCCGCGGCCAGCCCCGTTGCCGGACTGCTGCTCGTGCTCGCCGCGCTCACCTACGCGCTCAGCGAGCGCGCTCCCCGCGTCTTCGCGCTCGTGGCTCTGCCGGTCGCGCTCGTATTGGCGCCGCTCGAGCTGCTGTTCCGCGAAGGCGGCTACGAGCCCTACCCGGCAACCTCGTTCGCGGCCACCGCGCTCGCCACGCTGGCGTTCCTGTGGCTGCTGCCGCGGCGCGAGCGGCTGCTGCGGCTCGGCGCCGTCCTGTACCTGCTCGCGTGTCTGCTGGCGCTCGTCACCCACACGCCGATGGGCAGCAACATCGAGCGCTACGGCGTCCTGCTCGCCGGGCCGCTGCTGCTGTGCGCCCTAGGCCGCGAGGGCGTCAGGGGCGAACATCCTCTGAGCGTGGCCCATCCACGCACGCGCGCGCGCGCGTCGCGCGCAGTCGCGGGCCTGGCGGTGTGCCTGATCGCCGCCTGGATCGTGTGGGGCCCGGTGCGCGAGACTCGCGCCGTCGCCGGCTCGCCCGCCACCGAGGCCTCCTACTACGTGCCGCTCGAGCGCTACCTGCGCGCTCACGGCGGCGCGCTCGAGCGAGTCGAGGTGCCGCTCACCCGCTCGCACTGGGAGGCCGCGCTGCTCGCGCCGCACGTCTCGCTCGCGCGCGGCTGGGAGAAGCAACTCGAAGAGCGCTACGACCACGTGCTGCTCACGCCGGGGCTGACGGCGAGCTCCTACGAGCGCTGGCTGCGCGAACAGGCCGTCGCTTACGTCGCCCTGCCGGACGTCGCGCTCGACCCCTCGAGCGCTCGCGAGGGGGCGCTGATCCGTGGCGGCCTGCCGTACCTGCGCCCGGTCCTCACGACCAGGCACTGGCGGTTGTACCGGGTGCTCGACGCCACGCCGCTGCTCGAAGGGCCCGGGCGGCTGACGGCGCTGGGCCACGCGGCGTTCGCGCTCGACGCGCGCGCGCGCGGCACGCTGCTTGCGCGCATTCATTACACGCGCTACTTCACGGTCACGGCCGGCGCTGGGTGTGTCGCGAGCGCACCGGAGGGCTGGACGTACGTGCGCGCGCGCGCGCCGGGCCGGATAGTGGTGCAGGCCCGGTTCTCGCTCGGCCGGGCGCTCGGGCTGGGGGGCGCGTGTGCACGTCAGCCCGCGGGCGCGAGGCAGTAGAGGCCGGTGGTGCCCGTCAAATAGATGTCCTGGCCGTCGCTGATCACCGGGTCGAACGAGCCGGTCGCCTTCTCGAAGACGAGCCTTCCGGTGGAGATGCCCAGGCCGTAGGTGTGGTGCGTGCCGAGCGCGGCCAAGTACACCACGCGCCCGACGATCGTCGGCGATCCGGAGATGCGCCCGCCCGTTTCATACTGCCAGTCGATCCCGCCCGAGCGCGCGTTCAGCGCGTAGAACGTGCCGCTGTAGGAGCCGATGTAGATCGTCGGGCCGAGGCCCGGGGCGCTCGTGACGGCGGGGGAGGAGTAAACGTACGCGCCTGTCTGCACGGCCCAGTCGAGACGGCCGCTGCCGGCGTCGAAGGCGTACACGCGCCCGTCCGTGTTACCGAGGTAAACACGCCCGTACATCACCGCCGCGGTCGAGTAGAACGTGCCGCTGCCCAAGAGCGCGCCTTCGGAGGCCGTGTCCCAGAGCCGGCTGCCGGTCCGCTCGCTGATCGCCTGCACGTGGCCCGAGTAGTCGCCGAAGTAAAGGACGCCGCCCGCCAGCGTGGGGCTGGCCTTGACCGCGCCTTCGGCGTGGTAGGTCCACACGACCCTGCCGTCGCGCGCTTCGAGCGCGTACACCGTGCCGTCCTGCGAGCCGAAGAACACCCTGCCGTCATCGACCAGCGGCGAGGACTCGCTCGGGCTGGGCAGATCGCGCGTCCAAAGCGGCCTGCCGGTCGCCGCCTGCACCGCGTAGATCGCGCCCGCTTCGACGCCCGGCGAACGCTCGAGCACCGTCGCATAGACCACGCCGCCAGCCACGGCCGGCGTCGAGGCCGACTGCAACCCGAGCCGGCGCTGCCACAGCGTGTGGCCGTTGCGGCTGTCGATCGCCCGCAGCACGCCGTCATCGGCGAGCTGGAAGATGCGCTGGCCGGCGAGCGTCGGAGGGAACTCGAGCAGCGCCTTACCGCCGTAGTGGATCCACGCGACCCTGTATGGCGGAAACAGGCGCGAGGACGCCGGGAAGTAGCGCGTGTGGTTCTTCGTGTAGCCGTACAGCGGCCAGTCGACCCGCGCGGCATCAGCGCGCGGGGCGGCGGGGGAGGGCTGGTCGACGAAGCGCGCGTGCGGGTTGTAGACGTTGCCCGTGCGGTTGCGCTTGTACAGGTAGCCGCCGAGCACAAGGGCCGCCAGCAGGAGGACCAGTCCGGCCGCGATCCAGCGCCTGCGCTTGCTGGCGAACGGCCCGGGCACGCGCCTATGATCGCGCCCGAGTCAGACGGGCGCGCCGGGTGGAGGGCGGCGGACCGGATAGTCGCGATCCTCACGATCGAAATGTTGAGCCAAGACGACCGAGGTCCGCGGCGGTACGATGAGACCGGCTTGCGGGCGAAGTGTTGTGGTTGCACAGAAGCCTTCCAAGCTTCTAGGGCGGGTTCGATTCCCGTCGCCCGCTTGCAACATACGGGGAGTGGCGCAGTCTGGTAGCGCACCCGGCTGGGGGCCGGGCGGTCGCAGGTTCGAATCCTGTCTCCCCGACTACTGAATAGCCTGCAAATGAAGCCTTTTCCTGCGCACTAGCATGGTGAGGAAAGACCCCCACGGGGAACAAACGGGGAACAAAACTGCGGAGATCTGCCCGCGGTAAGCCGAGCGTGGCTGTGGGTCCAGGCGCGTGCCGGTTCGCGTTGACCGTGTCGTCAGCCCATTGCAGGATGGACGTAAACCTGCTGCCGAAGCATGCGGCTCGTTAGCAACAGCGCCCTGCAATATCAAGGAGCTCGCCGAACGAGCCGACGCCGGCCCCGCTGGCGGCGGCATGTCTGCGCGCACTGGCCTGGGGTCGGTGTTGCTAGCAAAATGCGTGCCTTTCCCGCAGGGGTCACGATTTCGTCCTAAGTGCAGCGTACGCTGCTGATCATGGTTCGCTCGGACGCTTCGCCTCGGCGACTGATCGTGGAAGCCCGCGATCTCGATACCGACGCGCGTGCTCGTCAGGAGGTGGACGTCGACGCTCCGGCCGACGAGGCTGGTCAGCGCGCCCAGCTTGCCAGCGTGGTCGCGCGGCTACACCCCGACGCGCGCATCCGGTCCTTCGGCAATGGGGCGGCGTCTTTCCTCGACTCCTCTCACCTGGTCGTCGCTCATTACACAGAGGCGCGCGAGCCGAGGCCGGCGCCTGCCATGCCCGACGCGAGCACGGACGTTCAGCAGCCGCTGTTTGTCGGCTGAGTCCTATGGCGGACTCGCGGGCTGAGCAGCTCAGGCTCGCGCTCGGGCCGTATCAGAACCGCAAGCTGTTCTCGGATCACTTCCTCGAGGACATCTTGCCGACGTGGCCCGAGTTCGCGGCCACCGATGCCCGCGGGCTCCTCGACGATCTCGCGGATCTATGGGAGGCCGAGAGGGCGGTGCTCGAGCACGCCAACGAGAGTCAGACGGAGGAGCGGTTCATCAAGCCGGTGCTGCAGCGGCTCGGGTTCTATTTCACGGTGCAGGCCGGTATACCGACGGCTTCGGGACATCGCCAACCCGACTATGCCCTGTTTGTTGATGATGACGCTCGTGCGAAGGCGGCGGAGAAGTCCAGCGCGGACAGGTTCGTCAGTGCTGTTGCGGTCGGCGATGCGAAGCGCTTCGGCCGCCCACTCGACCGGCGGCGAGTCAAGGGGGAGCTCAGCGAGGATCCGGTCGCTCAGATCATTCACTACGTCGCCATCACTCGAACTCGCTGGGGGATCTTGACCAATGGGCGGATTTGGCGACTGTATGCGGCCGAGGGTGATCTCGTGGAGGGCGCGTGCTTCGAGGTGGACCTGTGTGCGCTGCTCGACGCCCGTGACCACGAAGCGTTTCGATACTTCGCCGCACTGTTTACGGCATCGGCGCTGACTCCCGATCCGCAGGGGAGATGCCTGCTCGACCGCGCCCTCGCTGGGAGCCGTGCGCAGGCGATCGCGGTTGGCGATGCGCTGCGCCGCCAGGTGTTCGGTGCCGTCCCGCTTGTGGCGGAAGGTCTCCTGGGCGACGACCAGCGCACAGACTCTGCGCTTGCGGCCGCTTTCGACAACGCCCTCGTCGTGCTCTATCGAGTCCTGTTCTGCCTTCACGCCGAGGATCGTGGCCTGCTTCCGGTCGAGAACCCTCACTACTTCCCATACAGCCTTCGTAACCAGCGGGACCACCTCGCGCGGGACCTCGATGGCGACCGCGTGTTCAGCAGCCGTTCCGATGATTTGTTCAACGACTTGCGGGCCCTCTTTCGGATCATCGACCGAGGAGACCCGGCGCTCGCGGTCAACGAGTATAACGGTGGCCTGTTCTCCGCCAACGGCCATTCCTGGCTACATGGGCGCACCGTGAACGACGAGCAGATGGCCAGGGCGCTTGACCTGCTCTATCGCGTCGATCGCGAGCAGGTCGACTACCGCAGCCTGTCCGTTCGTCATCTAGGCACGATCTTTGAGCGGCTCCTCGCGTATCAGCTCGCCGAGGATGACGCGGGCAGGCTCACCCTCGTTCCGGCTGGAGGCCGAAAGGCCACTGGCGCCTACTTCACTCCAGATCACATCGTTGACGACATCGTTGAGCGAACGCTCGCCCCGATCCTTGACCAACGTTCCGGCGAGATCGCCAAAGCGAATCTGTCCGGGAGGCACGCGTTCAATCGGCTTCTCGACATACACGTGCTCGATCCAGCGATGGGCAGCGGGCACTTCCTCGTAAGCGCGGCCGCGTACATCGCGCGGCGGATCGCCAACGACCCCAGCTACGACGCGGATCTCTCGCTCCCGGAGCTGCAGGGTCTCATAGCCGAGCGTTGCCTCTACGGCGTCGACGTAAATCCGATGGCTGTCGAAATTGCCCGTCTTGCGCTGTGGCTGAGTACGGTGCGTTCCGACCGGCCTCTGAGATTTCTCGCCAACCTGCGCCACGGCAACTCGCTCGTGTCATGCGATCTGTCGACTCTTCTCGATGAGGAGAGGGATCTGTTCGCGCCTGAGCTCGCTGCCCGTGCCCGCGAGATGCTCGACCGAATCGGCGCGATCACATCGATGGACACGACGACGGGCCGGCAGGCCCATCAGAAGGAGCGTATCCAGGGTGAACTCGACTCGCTCAAGGCACCGCTGCTCAGTGTCTGCGATCAAGCCGTCATCCCGCCCGTCGGGCTGAACGCGGGCCGGCCGCTGCACTGGCAGATCGAATACCCCGAGCGTTTCCTCACTCCGAGTGGCACGCCGCTTGCGGACGGCGGATTCGATGCCGTCATTGGCAACCCGCCCTACGTGCGCATTCAGGAGCTCGGTCGCGATGTCGCCGAGTATTGTCGAGCGCACTACGAGACGGCAACGGGGTCGTTCGACGTATTTGTGCCGTTCATCGAGCGCGGCGTCAACCTGCTCCGACCTCGCGGCCGGCTTGGGTTCATCGTACCCAGCGCGTTTCTGAAGCTTGAATACGGCGCTCGTCTCCGTGCCCGGCTCGCCGAACGCTGCCTGATCGAGGAGATCATCGACTTCGGACACGCCCAGGTGTTCGAGGCGACGAATTACACGTGCATCATCGTGCTCGAACGCGAAGGCGACGATGATCTCGGCTACGTTGCGCTCGAAGGAAGTTCGGATGAGGTGCGCCGGGCGGTCGCGACGCACGCCTTGCCGGCTGCCGAGCGCTACCGCGCCAGCGAGCTCGGCGAAATGCCGTGGATACTCGTACCGAGAGACGAGCGCGAGATCCTCGACACGATGCGAGCAGCCGGACCTCCCTTGAGCGACGCAACGCGACAGATCTTCCAAGGGCTCATCACGAGCGCCGACCCGATCTACATCGTCGAGGATCGCGGCATCCGAGGCTCGTGCCGGGTCGTTGCCACGAAGGTGGGCGCCGAGCTCGAACTCGAGCCCGATCTCCTCCATCCGCTTGCCAGCGGCTTGGATGTGGAGCGTTATGCGCTGCGGACACTCAGCTCGCTCCTGCTGTTCCCCTATCGCCGCGACAAAGACAAAATGCGCCTGGCCAGCGAACAGGAGCTGAAGACACTGCCGCTCACGTGGGAGTATCTCTGTGCGAATGAGGCTGAGCTGCGCCGTCGCGAGAAAGGCAAGATGGATCACGATGGCTGGTGGGCTTTTGGTCGTACGCAGAGTCTCGGCCTGCACGATCAGCCCAAGCTCGGGGTCGCGGCGACCGTCAAGCGACTCGAGGCAGCCGCGGACCCAGCGGGCGCTGCTTACTTCCACAATGTTCGTGTCAACGGCATCCTTCCCCGGGATGACGGCCCATCCCTGCCGGCGTTGACCGCCGTGCTCAACTCGCAAGCCATCGATTTCGCCTTTCGACGTGGCGCTGCGCCGCTCCAAAATGGCTTCTACACGGCCAACAAGCAGTTCATCGCCTGGTTGCCCGTCCCTACCGAGCTCCCCGGCGATCTCGAGGTGTCGGGTGCGCGCCTACACGAACTCGTTGCTCTCGCCGAATCCGAGCGGAGCGGGTTTCTCGACTGGTTGTCCTCGATCATCGGGGCTCGTCCGCGCGATCTCGCTGGTGCCGAAGCCCTGGCCAACTATTCACAGATCGGACTCGACGGCGTGCTCGCCGTCCTCGACAAGAATGCGAGTCGGCTCACGATAGATCCGCGACGGCGTGCAGAACGCGAGCGCATCGGCCAGGAGATGACCGAGAGTGTTGAGCGGGTGGCCGATCTCGAGTCTGAGCGCGCCTTGCTCGAACGCAATGTCGATGCCGCCGCTTACGACGCGTATGGACTATCAACGGCACAGCAGGCTCGCATCGCCAGCGAGTACGAATAGCTCGGGATTCGAACGCAACGCGAAGGTCTGAAGCCTGCTAGCCGCCTCGCGGCCGAGTCGGTGAGCCAGGCTGGGTTTGACGGAGGCTCTGATCCGCGGTTTCGTCCGCGGGGGAGGAGAGCTTTCGGGCGTGCCAAGAGCGAGGAAGTATCCACCAGAGCTGTTTGAGCGGGGCGTTCGGCTGGCGTTTGAGAGCGGGCGTCCGATCTCGCACGTTGCGGATGATCTGGGCATCCAGTGCGAGACGCTGCGCAAAGCGATCAGGCAGGCCCCAGCCGATGGCGGCAAACGCGGCGATCTGCTCCAGCCAGCAGCGGGATGAGATCAAGAAGCTGCGGCGCGAGGTCGTCGAGTCGCGTCGTGCGAACGAGATCTTGAAGGCGGCGAGTGTGTTTTCGCCAAGGAGCTCGAACCGAACCGGCCGAAGCGAGCGCGTTCATCGACGAGCATCGCGAGCGCTTCGGGGTCGAGCCGGTCTGCAGCACTCTGGGCGCGTCGGTGTCCGCGTACTACGAGCGCGCCTCGGGCCGCCGTTCGGCCCGCCAGGTCCAGGACGAGCGGCTGCTCGCCAAGATCAGGGAGATCCACGAGGCGAACTATTGCGCCTAGGGTTACCGGCGCACCTGGAAGGCGCTGCTCCGTGCCGGAGAGGATGTCGGCCGTGACCGCGTGCGGCGCATCATGCGCCAGGCCGGCATCCAGGGCGCCAAGCAGGATCGCGGGCGTGCACCCGCCGCACCATAGCCCATACTGTGCGTGGAAGTGTGGGGGCGGATGGTCCGGGCGGCGTGCGCTGAGGCTGGTCCGAGAGTGGGCACGCCTGCACACCAAGGAGCTCGCCGACAATTGGGAGCGCGCGCAGGCGCTCGAGCCCCTTACACCGATCGCGCCATTGCCCTAGCATGAGGAGCTGATGCTCCGCGTCACAACTGTTGAAGCCCTCGACGGCTACCGCCTGCGCGTCGCGTTCAACGATGGTGTGGTGCTCGACGTCGACTGCTCCTTCCTGCTCCATGGGCAGCTCGGGGAGCCCCTACGCGATCCTGCGTACTTCCAGCAGGTTCGAGTCGACGACGAAGCGCGAACTGTGGTCTGGCCCAACGGTCTCGATCCGGCACCGGAGCTACTGCATGGCGACTACGCGCCGGCCCTCCGCGCAGAGTCGCCCTCCGAGGCGCCCGCGACGAGCCGCGCTGCTTAGCCATCCGCAGGCGGCGAACGGCGCCTCGCCCCAGAAGGTCGGGCACACAGCATCGCCGTGCGCGCAGTGCTCCCTTGGAGGGAACCCAGGCGTCTCGTCTGACGCGGTGCGCGCTCGTAACGCGCCAAACAGCGAGGGTGCAGTGTTCGGCCCTCCGACTTCGCCCGACTCAACCTGGGCATCCAGCAAGACACCGACGCGCTTGGATAGCGGTAAGGGTCGCCTTGCCGCTGCCGATCCCGGTGGGACGCCCGTGCGGTCTCAGCCGCCGATCGGCGCCCGTCGTTTCCGAGCGAGGGCGGGGCACGGCTTGGTGTGTCCGGACAGGAAGCCCTCGTATTCGGCTGCGTGGACCGAGCCGATCACGTGGTTCGCAGGCGGCGCAGCGATTGAAACCGGAGAGTTGACGGACAGCCCGTCGATCTGTTCACCGGTCAGATAAGTGCGCCCAATCCTGGCCGAGGTGGTGACCCGAACGGGGAGCCCAGAGGCGGTTAGGAAAAGGTGCAGCTGCGTCGGTAGGGTGCGGAGGTGCAGCTGGACGATGAGCGTATCCTCGTTATGGGTTTGCAAGGCGGGCAGCTCGCGTTCGGAGACGTCGACTAGGAGCGACGCTGGGTCGACACGGGCCGTGAACTCTGTGGTCCTCTGGCCGTCGACGGGCGCGACGGCCACCGATCGCACCGGTTCGGCGGCGGTTTCGAGGAGGTTGATGAGTCCTGCGAAGGGTCCCGATCCACCATACGTGCGTTCGCCTGGGAACGCCTGGAAGGGAAGAGATGCGCGAGCGGGGGGCGCCGTTGGACTGGACGGCTCAACCCGTTCGTGGCCGTCTACGACCAGCACCCCTCCGCTTGGTGACCCTTCGCGTACCCACGGTCGGCCTCCGTCGCAGCTGCCGAGAGGCGGCGAGTACACGTATCTTGCCGATCCGATCACCAGTTCGCGCGGGATCGCCGCTGGGCCCGGCTGGAACGTCTCGCCCCGATCGGGCGAGAGGGCGACTTCCCCGAGCAGAGTGTCGTGGAAGCGTTCGGTTCGCCGTGGCAGCTGAACCTGCGTGCTCGAGATCTGCCGATAGCGCTCGCTGGTGACGTGCAGTACTCGCATCTTTGCGACGAGTGCCTGGAGAGCGAGCGGGAGCTCCGAGTTGTGCCGCGGTGTGGGGTCGGCGTGGCTGCTCTCTGAACCGCCACAACCCTCAGCCGGCAGAATGATCGCCAGCAGCGCGCCGCCGAGGGCGGTCCAATTCCGCGTACGGCTCCCGAGCTGCGCACTCATGGCATGGCGCACACTACTCCTCGGTCTGATCGGCTGTACGTTGTTCCGGGCCTCAATCGGGCTCTGATGCGACCGTATGTCCGGGGACAAAACGGGGAACAAAATGAGCAAAACTGGGGAGCACCGAGACGTCGCAACCCAAGGAATACGGGCCTCCTTGCCTGAGCCGCACCCCGTCTTTCTCGCTGGGGGCCAGGCGGTCGCAGTTCGAATCCTGTCTCGACGAACGGAAGCCCTCGAAAATCCGGCTCACCAGATCTGCTGAGCGATTTACAGTCCGATGCGCGCGCAGCCGGAGCACGGGTCTTTGCCGGTCTTCCTATCCGTACAACGTCACTGGGGGCAAGGCACGAGCGCTGAGCGGGCAATGTATGAGCGCGCGCGGGGCCAGACGCAACGCACCGGCCGGGCGGATATGTTTCCGGTGTGCTCCGGGTATACCACCGCGAATACGCAGGACGTCCGATCCGGGCGCTGTGGACGCTCGAGGAGATCGGGGCGCCTTACGAGTTGACGCTCATGAGCTGGGAGGAAGGCAGCGGGGAGGAGCACCGGACGCGCCATCCGCTCGGCCGCGTGCCTGTGCTCGAGGACGACGAGGGCTTCGTGTTCGAGTCGGCGGCCATCTGTCTTCATCTCGCTGACCTGCACCCGCAGGCCGAGCTGCTGCCGCCGCTGGGCACACATGAGCGGGCGCTCGCCTACCAGTGGACGTGCTTCGCGCCCGCCGAGCTCGAGCCGCCGATGATCGAGGCGGCGATCTTCCGAGAAAGCGATCCCGATCGGGCCGCCAAGGCTCTCGGGCGCTTCGTCGCGGCTGCAGGCGCGGTTTCGCAGGCGCTCGCAGGTAGCGAGTATCTCGTTGGCGGGCGGTTCGGCGTCGCGGATGTCCTCGTCGCAACTGCCCTGGCCGTCCCGGAGAGGGCGGGCTTCCCCGAGGAAGTCTCGGAGGATCTCAAAGCGTACGTCGCCCGGCTCAGAGAGCGTCCGGCATACCAGCGCGCCACAGAGAGCGAAGCTGCGGCGACGACAGCGCACTGACAGCGGGGAGATCCACGATGGCGGTCGTGCAACGCAATGTCCAGATCAAGGCCTGGCCGCAGGAGACCATGGCGCTGCTGAGCGATGCCAGTCGTTGGCCGGATTGGTATCCGGGCATGACGGAGATCGACATCGCCGCTCCGTTCCCCGAAGAGGGCGGCAAGGTCGCGTTCAAGGTGAAGTCGGCGGGCATCTCGATGCCGATCACCGAGACGGTCCTCGATTACCAGCCCGGGAAGCTGCAGCTTCTGCAAATGGACGGCACGTTGTCGGGGCGCGCTCGATGGGAGCTCACCCCGGAAGGCGATCGAACGCGCCTGACCACGACGTTCGACTACGCGCTGCCGGGCGGCGTGTTCGGCAAGGCCGCCGATGCGCTCATCGTGAAGCGCATGAATCGCAAGAGTCTCGAAGAAGCTCTCAACAACTTCAAGGCGCTCGTAGAACGCGAGTAGGTCGTTCGGTGGTGGCGCGGTGGGTCTCGAACGTGCTCCGCGACTCAATGCTCGTTGGATGCAGCGCTCAGGGCGGCCGGAGGTCGCGAGTTCGGTTGGCGTGCCAGGGCTTTGAGGCGCGGCGACGATCATTTCTCGTCTGTAGTCGCGATTCGACCGCTCACCGACCTTCTTCCGGCTATGACTGGGCGTCCCGCGGCGTTTCTCGCGATCTGACACTCTCTCGGACGTGAAAGAGTCGATCGTCGTGGTTGGTCTCGCCCTGGCGCTGGGCGGGCTGTTCACGGGCTGCGGGTCGGACAGCTCATCGCGACGCGTCTCGGCGTCCGAGATCTCGAACGGTTCAACGCTCACGTATCTGGCGCAGCCCTATGGAAGGTCCGTGACGGCAGCCAGCGTGCGTCGGACGGTCGAAGTTCTCGACGCAAGGCTTCGGGCCGTTGATTCGAAGGGCACCGTTCGGGCTGTCGGCGATCGCGTCACGATGACCTTCCCAGCTTCGGCTGCGCGCCGGCCCGACGAACAGTTCGTCACGCGATCGGCGCAGCTTTACTTCTACGACTGGGAGCCGAATGTGATCGGCCCCGACGGCCAGCCCGCAGGCGCCGGCGAACCGCGAGCCACCGGCGGACCCAACGCCGCCTCGGCGGAACACGGCTTGCCTGAGTATCAGGCGGTGTTGCGGGCCGCCAAGCGGCCGCCCATCATTCGCGCGAACGACACGATGCTCAGTCCCGGGTGCACCCCCAGGCGGGCGAGCGGCTGCCTCTACGGCAGCTGGTACCTGGTTGACACCAAACACCAGAAGGTGCTCCGGGGTCCCGAGGAAACGAAGCAGAGCCTCTACGCCGAGAACTTCACACCGCCGCCGGCCTCCAAACTCGAGGCGGCGCACATCAACCCCGGCACCGTCATCGTGCGCGCGCGCCCCACCGAAGACCAGAGCGGCAAGATCGACAACCCGAGACCCAACAGCTGGTACGTCCTCAACGACGACCCTGCGCTCACGGGCTCAGACATCACCAACCCCAAGCAGAGCTTCAACGAAGAACCTGGTATCGAAGGACGCTTTCCCGACATCGTTTTCGACTTCACTGCGCACGGCCAGCGGGCCTTCGAGCAGCTCACCAAGGAAATCGCCCATCGTGGCCAGGAAGCGCAGTTGCCGGGCATGAGCAAGGAAGCCGCCCTGCAGCACTACGTGGTGGTCCTCGACGAACAAGTCATCGCAGCCCTTGCCATCGACTACACCCAGTTCCCCGAAGGTATCGACGTCTCGGGCGGCTCGGAGATCGCCGGCGCCTTTACGGTCCAGAGCGCGCGAGAACTCGCAAGCCAGATGGACGCGGCGACGCTCCCGGTGAAATTGAAGCTGGTCGATACCGCGCGGTAGCGAGCGCCACGAGCGAGCCTTGCGCAGCCGCTGGGCTGGTGCCTGCAGGATCGAGCCGCCCGGCCGGTGCCTGCAGGATCGCGCTGAAGGCCCGGGACCGTAGCCGACCTGTCGGAGAGGAACGTTTCATGCAGATCGGCCCACGCAATCGTCCTTTGCGCGACGCGAGCAGGCGCTGCGGTCACGCAACTCGCGCTCGTCTCCGATGTTAAGCGTGCGATGAGATGCGCCGTCGTGTTCGTTTTGGTTTGCGGAGCGTGTGTCTGCCCTGGTCCTGTCCAGGCAAGAGCATACGCGCCGCTTGAAGGCGACCCGTTCTTGACAATCGCTCCGCAAGGCGTGTTGAACGTGACGTGGACGGCGGTCGAAGCGCAGCAGCTCGGATACCAGACGCAGCGCGTGGAGAGCGCGACGGGGTCTGCAGCGACGGGGTTCGGCGCGCCGCAGGTGATCTCTGAGGCGGGGGACGTCGCACAGCTTGAAGGTGTCGCCTCTGACGGGCAGGGCGATGAGATCGCCGTTTGGAGCGGGTGGCGCGCCTATCGCCAGAACTATGTATGTGATGGCAAGTACAGCTCGCGACCATGTCCGTTCATCCTTTCTCGCGGGGACTGGTATGCCTCGCGGCAGGCCGGCGGGAGCTTCTCGGCGCCGCGCGTGCTCGTGCCACCCACGCAAGGCCAGTATCAGACATCTCCGGGCTATCCGGACGTTAGGGTCGCAATGAACGAACGCGGGGAGTCGGCCGTCGTCTATCAAGCGCGCGATGCGGTCTATCTCTGTCGTGGCGACCGGGTCGGCGACTTCGGAGCGCCGGTCGAGCTTGGCACGGCGGAGGGTCTGAATGCGGAAACTGTGCTCACATATGTAGGCTTGGACGAAGATGGCGAAGCGCTCGTGGTCTGGGAAGTCGAGCTGCATGGGGTGTACGCGCGGTTTCTCGACAGCGACGGCCGGTTGGGGCCGCTTTTGCATCTCTCGCACCGGACGATGGCTTACAACCCGGTGGCTGCGCTGGGGGCCGGTGGCCAGGCGATCGTCGCCTGGGAAGCACAGCACGGCTCCACGACCGTTCTCGACGCCTCCTACCGGCCGGCGGGTGGCGGGTTCGGTGCGATCCAAACGCCGTCGGACGATCGCAGGAGTCACCCCCTTGCCGCTGGGGTGAACAGCGCTGGAGCGCCGACGCTGGTAAGCGAATACTACGAACGGCGCCATAACCAAGGCGAGCTGCTGGTCACCCGCGGCGCGGGCGATGGCGTGCTGTCCGATCCGATGTTTGTTGGCACGACTGTCGAAGGTAGGCCGAACGTGGCAAGCGATGGCAAGGGGGATCTCGTGCTCGCGACTATCGAACGTGGGCGAACGACCGCGCTGCAAGTGCTCACCAGCGAAGCGGATGGTCCGTTCGCTGCGCCGTTGACAGTCGCCGCCTATCCATCGGACGCCTTACCACCTGCCGGCTCGGGTGTCCCGGCGGTGGCGGTGAGCGACGTGCCCGTGTTCGCTGCGGCATGGATCTCGCCGCAGGCCGAAAACGTGCTGCTGCTGAGCGAATGGGTGAAGCAGGCCGCCGGTCCGATCGCGCGGATATCGCTCCCGAGTGCACCCGAGGGTCCAGTACCTTATGCACCGGCCAGCGTTCTGGAGCTCGGCGAAACGGCTCGCGTCTACCGCGATGGCCAGCTGCACGGCCGGCTGCAATGCGGCAGTGAACCTCATGTTGCCTGCGAGGTCGAGCTCACAGTCCGTGCTGCCGCTACACCCTCGCCGGTGCTGGCGCATGAGACCGTGATGGTTCATGCACTCACATCACGGAAAGTTTCGCTCGAGCTGAACGGCAGCGCGCGTGCGCTCTTGGCAGCCGAGGGGAGCCTGCGCGCCGGCGTGCAAACCCGGACGCGCAGCGCTGACGGTCCGGTCACCGAAAACGTCTATCCGCTGCGGATCGTTCGTTGAGCAGCCGGTCTCCCCGATAGATTCTTCACCGTGCTCGTCGTCGCCACGCAGGTATCACGTGCAAGACGTTGGCCAGCGGCGTGCCTCATCGTGCTATCGGTCGCCATCGCAGCCGGCGCCTTCGGTGCGGGCCCTGCCCGCGCGGGACGTGCGTTCGGACAGCAAGCCCGCAGCCGGTCGGCGCCGGAAACCGCCCCCGCGGAGCCGAAGATCCTCTGAACGGGGTCCTGTCACAGCTACGGGCCCGAGTACGACGTCATCTACCTGCAGTGGATGATGGCCTACGGCGAGGCGACCGGCAGCTCCTATTGGCTCGAGGAAGCCGAGCTGAATGCCGCGGCCGCCGCCCAACACGTCGCCAACGGTCAGGGCCTGTGGCTGAGCAGTTGGTGGGGTGGCGCGATCGAAGACCCGGAAACCGACCCTGGCATGTTTCGGACGATGGCCGCGACGACGAGCCTGTTTGCCTGGCTTGACGTGTATTCCCGCCCGGGATGACCTCAGGCGATCGTCATCGTGATCGTGCGGGTCGGACTGGTCACTCTCACCCCTCGCCGTCCCAATATCCGACGTGTCCGTCCGCTCGGTGCAGCATGACCTTGTCCTGCTCATTCCCGGGCCAGACGCCGATCTTGTCGCTGTCGGGATAGACGGACACCGCGGGCTCGCGGGCGCTCGAGAACATCAACACGCGCGCGGTCGCGCTGCCGTTGTTGCTGACCTTGTGGGCTCCGGCCGGTCCGGGCGCGAAGCACATGACCTCTCCGGTCCCGAGCTCGCGCTCGCGGTCGGGCACGCGAACCGTGACGGCTCCGACGAGGACGACCAGCCACTCCTCCTCGTACTCGTAGTGATAGGGACAGACCGCCTGGCCGGGCGGCAGCTCGAAGACCTTGACGACCAGCGCCTCGCCTCCCGCCGCCTCGCCGACCGCTGCGACACCTGAGTGGTAGCCGTCGGGATCGGTCTCGTCGAGCTCGCACTCGGAGCTGAATACATTCGTTCGCGACATCACGCGATCATCCCATACGGGGTCGGCCCAGCTGGCCCATATGACCGCTCGAAGGTCCGCCGGGTCACCTTGTTGGCGCGGCCCGATAGCGTCGAGCTCGCAGACGCAGTCGTCTGCGAGGATCTCAGCGGTGCCCACGTCCCCAGACGACGCCCGCCTCGAGAACCCGGCCTATGCGGCCCTGACGGGCCCGCCATGGGGAACGTGAACACACCTAATCGTCTCGTGCACAAGAGGAGGCCACCATGCAGGAGCTGACCGACGTCCGCTACGAAGAGCAGAGCGGCCTCGCGTGGATCACGATCGACCGGCCGGAGCGGCTGAACGCGTTCACCGCGCACACCGTCGACGAGCTGATCGCCTGCTTCAAGCGCGCCTGGTCCTCGCCCGAGATCGGCGTCGTCGCGCTCACGGGTGCGGGCGAGCGCGCGTTCTGCGTCGGCGGCGACCAGAAGCAGCGCGAGCAGACCGGCGACTACGGCCCCTCCGCCAGCGGCCTGTTCGAGATCGAGCACCTGCACCGCCTGATCCGCGACGTCCCCAAGCCCGTGATCGCCGCCGTCAACGGCCTCGCGATCGGCGGCGGCCACGTCCTGCACGTGATCTGCGACATCTCGATCGCCGCCGACCACGCCCGTTTTGGCCAGGCCGGGCCGCGCGTCGGATCGTTCGACGCCGGTTTCGGCACCTGCTACCTCGCGCGCGTCGTCGGCGAGAAGCGCGCCCGCGAAATCTGGTTCCTGTGCCGCCAGTACTCCGCCGAGGAGGCCGAGCGCTGGGGCCTCGTCAACCGCGTCGTTCCCGCCCGCGAGCTGCGCGCCGAGGTGCGCCGCTACGCCGACGAGATCCTCGCGCTCTCGCCGACCGCCCTGCGCTTTCTCAAGCAGTCCTTCAACCTCGACACCGAGCAGCTTGCCGGCCAGGCCGCGCTCGCGTTCAGCGGCCTGCACGAGTTCGTCGAGTCCGACGAGGCCCGCGAGGGCATCAGCGCCTTCAACGAGCGCCGCCCGCCCGACTTTGCCCGCTTCCGCGCCCGCGCCTCGCGGCCTCTGTGAGAGTCGCTCCGTGGACTTCGCCCTGACCGACGAGCAGCGCGCCTTTCGCGACTCCGTCGCCGCCTTCGCCCGCGACCGGCTCGCGCCCGACTACTCCGGCGCCGACCGCCGTGGCGCGTTTCGCGACGGGGTCGTGCGCGAGATGGCCGAGATGGGCCTGATCGGCATGCGCATCCCGGTCGAGCTCGGCGGCCAGGGCGCCGACGCGCTCACCACCGGGATCGCGGCCGAGCAGGTCTCCCGCGCCGACCTCAACGCCGCCTACCTGATCCTGCTGCCGTCGCTCGTCGCCGAGGTGCTCGCCGGCGCGGCCGACCAGCGCCAGCGCGAGCGCTGGCTGCCGCATATCGCCTCGGGCGAGACTCTGCCCTGCTTCTGCCTGACCGAGCCCGAGCACGGCTCCGACGCCGCGGCCATCGACCTGCGCGCCGAGCGCGACGGGACCGGCTGGCGGCTCACGGGCGAGAAGACCTCGATCTCGCTCGCCACCTTCGCGCAGACGGCGCTCGTGTTCGCCCGCACCGGCGGCCCAGGCGCGCGCGGGATCAGCGCGTTCTACCTCGAGCTCGACGACCGCCACGTGCAGCGCGCCCCGTTCTCCGATCTCGGCGAGCGCGCGATCGGCCGCGCCTCGCTCGCCTTCGACGGGCATCCGGTCGCGGCCGACGAGCTGGTCGGCGCGGAGGGCGAGGGGTTCGTGCGCTGCATGCGCAGCTTCGAGTACTCACGTGCCCTGATCGCGCTGATGTGCCTCGGCTGCGCCCAGCAGTCGCTCGACGAGGCGATTGCCTACGCGCGCGAGCGTCGTGCCTTCGGCGAGCCGATCTCTCGCCGGCAGGGCATCGCCTTCCCGCTCGTCGAGCTCGCCACGCAACTGCAGGGTGCGCGCCTGCTCTGCTACGAAGCGCTCTGGCGCAAGGACCGCGACCAGCCGCATGCGCTCGAGGCCAACATGGTCAAGTGGTGGGGCCCGCGCCTGGCGGTCGAGATCTGCCACCAGGCCCTGCTCACCTTCGGCCACGCCGCGTACAGCGATGACCTGCCTCAGGCCCAACGCCTGCGTGACGTGATCGGCCTGGAGATCGGCGACGGCACCGCCCAGATCGCCTCGCTCGTGGCCGCACGCCATCTGTTCGGACGGGAGCTCGCGCCGTGAGCTGGTGGGCCAGCGTGAGCTGGCGGGGCAGTGTGAGCTGGTGGGGCAGCGCCAGAGGGTGCAGGCCGTGAGCGAGCGCCAGCCCATCGGCCCGACGTCGCCGCTGCGCGCCTCGCACCTGTTGCGCAACCCCGCGGTCTGGCTGCCGCCCGCGATCCTCGCCTCGGCACTCGTGTTCGTGATGACGCTGATCTATTTCGGCTCGATCGTCAACCCTGCCGGTCACCTGCACGGCCTGCCGGTCTCGGTCGTCGACGAAGACGCCGGCGCGACCGTCGGCTCCCGCCGCGTGGACTACGGCGCCGAAATCACGGCGGCGCTCGTCCATTCGCACGCCGTCTCCAGCCGGCTGGCGCTCGACGTCCAGTCGCTGGGCCCGGCCAAGCGCCGTATGAACCTCGGCAAGTCCTACACGACCGTCGTGATTCCGAGGCAGTTCACGTCATCGCTGCTGACCGTCGCCGGGCTTTCGGCGGGCGCGGGCTCATCACGATCGCTTCCGACCGTCGAACTGCGCACCAACCCGCGGGCCGGCACGCTCGGCGTGAGCCTCGCGACAGAAGTGCTGAAGCCCGCGCTCGCGCGCGCCTCCAGCGAGATCGGCCGCGAACTGTCGCGCGCGGCCAGCGGCCACCCGACGTCCGCCGCCACGCGCGCGCTGCTTGGCGATCCGATCACCGTGGCGACCGCCGCCTACCGACCGCTGCCCTCGCATTCCGGCCTGGGCCTCAGCGCCTTCTACATTGCGCTGCTCACGACCTTCTGCGGCTTCCTCGGGGCGATCATCGTCAACACGTCGGTCGACGTCGCGCTCGGCTACGCCACCACCGAGGTCGGTCCCGCCTGGCACCAGCGCGTGCCGGTGCCTATCAGCAGATGGCAGACGCTGCTGGCGAAGTGGGCGATCGCCGTCGTGCTCACGCTCGTCCTGACCGGGCTGATGCTGCTTGCGGCGGTCGGCATCCTGAACATGAACACTCCGCATTTCGGCGACCTGTGGCTGCTCGCCTGGTTCGCCGCCGCGGTCGTCGCGATCGGCACGCTCGCGCTGTTCGCGGCGCTCGGCAACCTCGGGCAGCTCGTCGCGATCCTGGTGTTCGTGTACCTCGCGCTCGCCTCCTCCGGCGGCACCGTGCCGATCGAGGCGCTGTCGGGCTTCTACCGCTCCATCGCCAACTTCGAGCCGCTCCGTCAGATCCTCGACGGCGTTCGCGCGATCCTCTACTTCAACGCGCAGGCCGCCGCCGGCCTGTCGCGCGCCTGGATCGCGACCGCGCTAGGACTCGTGTTCTGGGTCGCCGTCGGAGCGGCCATTACGCTCTACTACGACCGCCGCGGTCTCGATCGCATGTCGCCCGATCTACTCGAGTACGTCAACCGCGCCGCGAGCGACTACGTGCGCGAAGATCGCCAATCGCCGGCCCGCGAGGGCGCTGGTAGGGATGTTGCGGCGGGCGATGTTGCGCGGGCTCATGCTGCGCGGGGCGATGTTGCGCGGGGCGATGTTGAGCGGGGCGATGCTGCGCGGGGCGACGTTGCGGGGAGCGACGCCGCCCGGAGCGATGCCCCCGCGAGACCCGAGGACACACCCTCCACCGAGCCGCCCGCACCCTGAGGTTTAACCGAGGGCCTGTAAATGTCGCCATCGAGCCCCCTCCGCTACATCGACCCTCTCGTCCCGCGCGGCCCGTTCTATCGCGCCTACGTCGGCCTCGCGAGCAGTCGCTTCGCGACGTGGCTCTCGAAGCAGGCGATCTGGAGCGCGATCGTCTGGAAGATCGACCCGGTGCTGCTGCGCATCACCCGCGGGCGCCTCGGCACCGGCCTGTTGCTCCCGACCGCGCTGCTGCAGACGCGCGGCGCACGCACCGGCCTGCCCCGCCGCAACGCCGTCATCTACTTCCACGACGGCGACCGCGTCACGATCGTCGCCTCGCAGGCCGGCCGGCCCGGGAATCCCGCGTGGTTCTACAACGCCCGCGCCAACCCCGACGTGCTGCTCGGCGGCGAGCCGTTTCGGGCCGAGATCATCGAGGACGAGGCCGCGCGCGCGAGGCTCTGGCCGCTGGCGGATCGGATCTTCCCGGCGTTCGCCTCCTACCGCGAGAGCGCGGCCCGCGCCGGCCGCGCGATCCCGATCCTGCAGCTCCTCCCGCGCGAAGCCGCGGAAGGTCGCGACGACCGGCGTTAGCGACCGCGGCCGTCGCGACCACCGGCATGCGGGTCTCCGCGGCCGGGCCACGTCGATCCCAAGCCGGCCGTCAGATCAAGCCGACGCCCGACGGCGGCCGCGAGGGCGCCGCGACCTCGAGCAGCTGCAGCCGGCGGATCGTGTGCGAGCGCTCGCGACGGTAGGACCAGCTGCCGGCATCCACACGCAACCCCGACTGCGCCAGCCGGTTGAATGTCTCTGCGGCCTCGAGGCGCGCCAGACCGGCGCCGACGCAGTAGTGCGGGCCGTTGCCGAAGGCGAGATGGGGGGGACCGCTGCGAGCGAGGTCGAGCCGATCGGGCTCCTGGTAGCAGGCGGGATCGCGATTCGCCGCGCCCAGCACAACCAGCGCCTGTTGTCCCTCGCGCACCGTCGTGTCGCCGAGCTTCAGGTCGCGGCGAGCGATCCGTGAGGCCACCTGCGCGGGGCTGTCGTAGCGCAGCAGCTCCTCGACCGCTTCGCCACAGCGCTCCGGGTTGCGCGCGAGCCACGCGAGCTGGTCGGGATGCTCCAACAGCGCCAGCATGCCGTTGCCGATCAGGTTCGCCGTCGTCTCGTGTCCTGCCACCAGCAGCAGCAGGCACATCGTGATGATCTCGTCTGTCTGCAGGGTCACGCCGCCGTCGGGCGGATGGATCAAGGCGCTCAGCAGATCCTCGCCGGGCTCGGAGCGCCGCTCCGCCACGAGCGGGACCAGGAACAGCATCACGGTCATCGCCGCGGCGCCGATCTGCTCGAGCTCCTCCTGTGCCGGGTCGAGCTCGAGCATCCGCGCGAGCGTTGGGGTCTCGGCGCGCAGCAGTTCCGCTCCCTCGAGCCCGACGTCGAACAGCTCGGCGATCACCGCCAGCGGGATCGGATACGCCAGCTCGCTCATCAGCTCGATCGGCTCGCCGTCGGCCAACGGCGCACACGCGCTGTCCACGATCGCGGCCACGCGTCGACGGATCCGCTGCACCGCCCTGGGCGTGAAGAAGCGGTTCACCGCGCGTCTCAGCCGCGTGTGCTGCGGTGGGTCGCTCATCAGCAACGACCCGATCAACGGTCCCGCAACCTCCTGCGAGCCGCCGAGCGCAGCCAGCAGCTCGGGGCTGTTGCGCGGGTCCGAGCTCCACTCGGCAGCGCGCAGCGCGCTCGCCGCGTGCTCGTGCGACAGCACCAAGTGGGCGCCCAGCCGCTCGTCCCACTGGACGGCCGCGTGCGCGCGCGCGGCGTCGTACGCCGGATAGGGATCCTCGGCCGGGAACGGCCAGGCCGTCCAATCAGGCACCGCTGCCGCCCGGCTCGACAGCCGCCCGTTTCGCCCAGTCAGGCGTGGCTGCCACCACCCACTCGGGCATGGCGGCGGGCCTTCCGATCGGGCCCGCGGCCCGCTGCCTCACGCTCGTCGAAGAACGCCCGGTCGCTCTTGCCGATCGCCGTCACCGGCTCCGCTCCCTCGAAGTACTCGCGCGCGATCGACCGCCAGTAGTTGGTCGCGCGCAGCTCGGCCAGCACCGACGCCTCGCCCATCTCGACTCGGCTCATGATCGTGTAGTCCGGCGAGGCCGTGATGTAGCGGAACGCATTCGCCGACGGACCCACCGGGGAGAACTTGCGCTCGATCCATTCGGACACGTACTCCGGCGTGACAGTGAACGGCTGGTCCTCCCACCACATCTTCCACGGCTCGTGCCAGTACTCGAACACCTCCTCGGGAGCCACGGGATCCGAGGAGCGCCAGAAGCCGGCCTCGACGCTCGCGCGCCAGGTCCCCTGCACGTCGCCGCGCAGGCATTCGCGCCCCACCACGTGCATCAGCTCGACCTGCTCGCGCGCGAAGCGCTTGACACAGCCGAAGTCCAGGAAGCTCACGCTGCCATCGTCGTGAAAAACGTAGTTGCCGGGGTGAGGATCGGCGTTGAGCACGCCGAAGCGATGGTTCGACCCGTACACGAAGCGATGGATCGCCTCCCCCCAGCGGTCGCGCAGGCTCTGCTCGGCCGTCAGCGCCTGCTCCCAGCTGAAACCCTCGACGAGCTCCTGGGTGAGCAAGCGATCGCCGCACAGCTCCCCGATCACCTCCGGCACGTGGATGAACGGATGGCCGCGGTAGTAGCCGGCGAACTCCGCCTGGCTGGCCGCCTCGCGGCGGTAGTCGAGCTCCTCGACGATGCGAGCCCGCAGCTCCTGCGCCGCGCCACGCAGATCGAACTCCACTTTTCGCGGCGACAGGCCGAACAGCAGCCCGAGGAACGTCACCAGCAGCTCGTTGTTCTTGAGATCCGCGTCGATCGCCTGCGCCACGCCCGGGTACTGGATCTTGACCGCCACCGCGCGGCCGTCGTGCAGCCGAGCCACGTGCACCTGGCCGATCGAAGCCGCCGCGATCGGCTCCCAGTCGAACCCGGCGAACGCGCTCTCGGCCGTCCGGCCCAGCTCCCGCTCGAGCACCGTCCGCGCCAGCTCGGGCGACATCGGCGGCGCCTGGTCGCGCAGGCGCGACAGCGCTGTCTGGTAGACGGTCTGAAAGCGCTCGGGCACAGCCGGCCCGGCCGACACGAACGAGAGCATCTGTCCCGCCTTCATCAGCGCGCCCTTGGAGCGGCCCAGCAGCTCGGCGTAGCGCTCGGCCGTGCGAACGTGAAACTCGCTGCTGTCCGCGCCGGTGAGCTTGCTGCGCAGCCCCACGACCACCACCTCGCCGGCGGTGCGAGCGGTCAAACCGACCAGCGGCGCGCTGCGCCGCAAACGTCCGCGCTTGATGCCCTCGTCGCCGAGCGCGCCGAGGTTGCTCGCGTCCTTGCCGTCCGCGGCCGGTCCGGTCTCGCTCACCTGACACCCTCCTTCTGTGGAAGGGACTGAGTTCGGCTAAGTGTACACTTAGGGCGCGCAGCCCGAGCCGCCGCCATTCGGGGCGCAGCTCGATCCGTCGCAGCTCCCCGCACCCGGGAGCCGGCCGAGCAGCTCGATCAGCGTCTCGATCTCGCGCTCGCTGTAACGCTCCTCGAACATCGCCGTGATCGCGCCCAGGTGCGAGCGCGAGGCGGCAACCAGCTTGTCGTAGCCGATCTCGGTCAGCACGGCATAGCTCACACGCGCGTCACGCGAGCAGGCCGCCTTCTCGACGAACCCGCGCTCGCGCAAGCCGTCCAATAGACGCGTGATCCCCGAAGGGGTCAGCTGCAGGCCGTCGGCCAGGTCCACGCGGCGCATCTGCCGGTCGGGCGCGCGTGCGAGCAGCAGCAGGGTCTCGTACTCGTTCACCGTCAGCCGATGCTCGCCCTGGAGCTGCGCGCTGACCGAGCGGCGCATGCCCGCATGTCCGCGCAGCAACCGCACCCACGCGTCGATCGCCGGCCCTTCCTCGACCGCTGCCGGGGCACACCCGCCGGCGTTCTCTTGTGTGCGCAATAGTTGATCGCTCACGAATATCTGCTAAGGTTGTTGATCAGTCAAGTATATCCCTTCTCCAGGAGGTTCACGCATCATGACCACGGCAGCAGCAGACGCAACCAGGACCCTTCCGGCCGGCACTTGGACGGTCGATCCGGTCCACTCTCAGGTCGGCTTCGCGGTCGGCTACCACGTCGGCACGTTTCGCGGCAGCTTCACTCCGGTCGACGCCAAGCTCGAGGTCGGCCAGGACGGCGCGGCAAAGCTCAGCGGCTCGGTCGCGGTGAGCGGTGTCGCGGTCCAGGACGAGAACCTCGCCGCCCATCTGCAGTCGCCCGACTTCTTCGACGCCGAGCGCGCCCCCGAGATCACGTTCGTCTCGAGCGTCGTTCGTCCGGCCGGCGATCAGCTCGAGATCGACGGCGAGCTGACGATTCGGGGCACGACCGTTCCGGTCACGGCCAAAGGCCGGGTCGGCGAGCAGCAGGAGTACATGGGGCGACCCTACGTCGGGCTCGAGCTCGAGGCCACGGTAGATCGCACGCGCTTCGGCCTGAACTGGAACAACCCGCTCCCGACCGGCGAGCAGGCGCTCGCCAACGAGGTGACGATCACGGCCGAGCTGTTCCTCACGAAGGCCTGAGCGACGAAGGCACTCGGAGAGCCTGAGCGATGAAGATGATCGGAAACCCTGAGCGATGAAGGTCATAGGAAGGCCCGAGCGATGAAGGTCATAGGAAGGCCCGAGCGATGAAGGTCCTCGCGATCCCGGGAAGCCTGCGCCGCGACTCCTACAACCGCAGGCTGTTGACCGAGGTCGGCGAGCTGCTGCCCGCCGACCTCGAGCTCGAGCTGTTCGACGGGCTCAAGGCGGTGCCGCCCTATGACGAGGACGACGATCACGAGCCCGCGCCGGCCGCCGTGAGGCGGCTGCGCGCGGCGATCGCCGGGGCCGACGTGCTGCTGATCGCGACTCCCGAGTACAACTCGTCGATCCCGGGCCAGCTCAAGAACGCGCTCGACTGGGCTTCGCGACCGCTCGCCGCGAACATGCTGCGCAACCGGCCGGCCGCGGTCGTCGGCGCGAGCACCGGGGCGTTCGGGGCCGTCTGGGCGCAGGCCGAGCTGCGCAAGGTGCTCGGCGCCGCCGGCGCCCGCGTGCTCGACGTCGAGCTGGCGGTCGGCCACGCCGCCGAGCACCTGCAGGGACCGACCGCGGTGGCCGATGGAGAGCTGCGCAAGCAGCTGCGCGACGTCGCCGATGCGCTGGTCGAGGCCGCGCGCGCCCGATCGCTCGGCGTCGCGGCGTAGCTCGCCGGTATCGAAGCTCTCTCGCCGAACCCCGCGTCTCGCCGCGCCCGGAGCCCGCCAAGACGGAGCAGCGACGCCTGGCAGACGCCGCCAGCTTCCGCCGCGACCCATAGGCTTCCTGGCATGTCTGCACTCGAACAGCTGCGCGCCCGCGTGGCGGAGCTCGCCGATCTCGGAGCGCTGGCGATGCTCGCCGAATGGGACCAGCTCGTGACGATGCCGAGCGAAGGAGCCGCGGTCAGGGCGCAGCAGATCGGCACGCTCGCCAGCCTGACGCACGAACGGTCCTCGGCAGCGGAGATCGGCGGCTGGCTGGCCGAGCTCGAAGACACCGAGCTCGAGCCGCTCGATCGCGACATCGTGCGTCTCGCCCGCCGCGACTGGGAACGGGCCGTGCGCGTCCCCCGCGAGCTGGCGGCCGAGCGCGCGCGCGCAAGCGCCGAGGGACAGGAGATCTGGCAGCGCGCGCGCGCCGACGATGACTTCGCGAGCTTTGCGCCCGCGCTCCAGCGCAACGTCGAGCTCGCGCGCGCCTATGGCGAATGCCTCGCGGCGGACCCCGACTCCGGCAGCTACCAGTCGCTGCTCGAGGACTTCGACTTCGGGCTCCGCACCGATCAGGTTCGCCGCCTGTTCGGCCAGCTCGCAAGCGAGCTGCCGCCGGTCGTGGCCGAGGCGCGCGTGCACTCGCCGCGCCGCACGTTGGAGGTGCCGATCGCCCCGCAGCGCCGCGCGGTCGCGAGCGTCCTGCGCCGGATCGGCGTCGAGGACTCGAGCTGGCGCATGGACGTCTCGGCGCATCCCTTCTCGACCTCGATGGGCCAGCGCGACGTGCGTCTGACAACCCGTTACAGCGACGGCGAAGTCGAGTCGCTGCTCAGCTCACTGCACGAGTACGGCCACGCCCTGTATGAGCATCAGATCGACCCGGCGCTCGAGCGCACCAACCTCGGACGCGGCACCTCGATGTCGATTCACGAGTCCCAGAGCAAGCTCTGGGAGAACCACGTCGCGCGCAGTCCGGCGTTCGCCGAGGTGCTCGCGCACGAGCTCGGCGCGGGCGGCTTCAGCGTGCCGGCCCCCGAGCTGCACGCCACGCTCGTCGGCGTCGAACCGTCGGCGATCCGCGTGTCGGCCGATCCGATCACCTACCCGCTGCACATCATCCTGCGTTTCGAGCTCGAGCTGGCGCTGATCGAAGGCGAGCTTGCCGTGGCGGACCTGCCGCAGGCATGGAACGAGGGCATGCGCCGGCTGCTCGGCGTCGAGGTTCGATCCGACGCGCTCGGCTGCCTGCAGGACGTCCACTGGGGCGCCGGCAGCTTCGGTTACTTCCCGAGCTACGCGCTCGGCTGCCTGATCGCCGCACAGCTGTGGGAGGCGCTCGAGCGCGAGCAGGGGCCGCGCGACGAGGACCTGCGGCGCGGCGAAGTCGGCTCGATTCAGCGCTGGCTCGCCGAGCGCGTCCACAGCCACGGGCGGCGGCTCGACACAACGGCGCTCGTCGAGCACGCCAGCGGGCGCGCGCTCGAAGTCGAGCCGTTCCTGCGCTACGTCGCTCCGCTGGCAGGCTGAGGGCACGCCGCCGCTTCGCCGTCCCGCGAGGTCATGTAAGCGGACCGATCGCGGTCGGCCGGCCTTCGCTCGGCGACCGATCGCGGTTGGCCGACCTTGGCTCGACGGACCGATCGCGGTCGACCCTCGCTCGGCAGGCCGAGCGCCGTCGCGTGAAAGCACGCCGTCGTACCCAACGCCTCCGCAGTTCCGCCAGCTGCCGAATTGACAGAACCAGGCCCAGATCTGCCATGACTGTTTGACAATTACATTGACACGTAGTAATCTGCGGTTTCTGATGGAGGCTCTTATGGAGGAGGATCCGCAGCCGCGCCCCGTGGGCGCGGCGGCCGCAAGCAAGCAACCGCGGATGCCCGCGCCGATGGACTCGGTGCTCCAGGACATTCACCCGCGCGAGCACGTGGCTGAGCGATTCGAGGACTTTGCACGGAAACTGGTGGAGGCCGCCAAGCCCGCAAAGCCGAAGAAACGCCCGCGCGCGCGCGCCCGCAAGAGCTAGCTCGCCTGGACGGTCGACGCCGGCCTCGATCGGCCGGCGCAGCGATCGAATCACCGGCGCGTGGCCGAGCCGATCGTCGTCAGCGCCCGGCCCGCGATCGGCCGCTGCCAAGCCCGCGATCGGCCGCTGCCAACCGTCCATCGGCGCGGGCGCAGATGGGCTAGAGTCGGTGACTGAAGCGCCGGCAGGCCGCGCGCAGATCGAGGAGCGCCAACATCGCGAGCCCGCCGACCAGGATCGACAGGCCGACCGACGACACGGGGGTAGAGGATCGCGATGAGCACACACACCACCATCGACCGCGACGAGCTGTTCATCGGGGGTGAGTGGACCGAGCCGCGCGGCGACGGCCGCATCGCCGCGATCGCGGCCAGCACCGAGGAGACCGTCGGTTCGGTTCCCGAGGGCAGCAACGCCGACATCGACGCCGCGGCCGCCGCCGCGCGGGCGGCCTTCGACGACCCCACCGGCTGGTCGTCGTGGTCGGTCGAGGACCGCGCGCAGGCGCTCGAGCGCCTGGCCTCCGCCCTCGAAGCTCGCGGCGAGGAGATCGCGCGCCGCGTCTCGCTGCAGAACGGCATGCCGATCTCGATCGCGCTGGGCACCGAGGCCGTGTTCCCCGCCGTGCTCGCGCGCTATTACGCCGGCCTGATCCGCGCGACCCCGCTCGAGGAGACCCGCGACGGGCTGCTCGGCGGCAAGATCCGCGTGCTGCGCAAGCCGGTCGGCGTCGTCGGCGCGATCATCCCATGGAACTTCCCGCAGTGCCTGACGATGTTCAAGCTTGCGCCGGCGCTTGCGTCCGGCTGCACAGTGGTGATGAAGCCGAGCCCCGAGACCGTGCTCGACAGCCTGCTGCTGGCCGACGCGATCGCCGAGGCCGAGCTTCCGCCCGGCGTCGTGAACATCGTCCCGGGCGGCCGCGAGCTCGGCGCCTACCTGGTCGAACACCCGCAGGTCGACAAGGTCGCCTTCACCGGCTCGAGCGCCTCGGGGCGCCTGGTCGGTGCGCGCTGCGGCGAGCTGCTGCGCCCGGTCACGCTCGAGCTCGGCGGCAAGTCCGCCGCGATCGTGCTCGACGACGCCGACCTCGGCAGCGCCGTCGAGGCGCTGTTCGCGGCGACGCTGCTCAACAACGGGCAGATGTGCGCGCTCAGCACGCGCGTGCTCGCCCCCCGCTCGCGCTATGACGACGTGGTCGGCGTCCTCGCCGGACTGGCCGGCGCGCTGGAGGTGGGGGACTCGCTCGAGCCGACCACCCAGATCGGACCCGTCGCCAGCGCCCGCCAGCGCGAGCGCGTCGAGGGCTACATCGAGAAGGGCCGCGCCCAGGGCGCGCGCGTGGTCGTCGGCGGCGGCCGTCCGGCGGACCGCGACCGCGGCTGGTTCGTCGAGCCGACCGTATTCGCCGACGTCGACAACAGCTACACGATCGCCCGCGAGGAGATCTTCGGCCCGGTGCTCGCCGTGATCCCCTACGACGGCGTCGACGATGCCGTCACGCTCGCCAACGACTCCGACTTCGGGCTCGGCGGCAGCGTCTGGACGAGCGACCCCGAGCGCGGCGAGCAGGTCGCCAGGCGCGTGCAGACCGGCAGCATCGGGATCAACCACTACACACTCGATCCGGCCGCGCCGTTCGGCGGCGTCAAGGCCAGCGGCATCGGCCGCGAGCTCGGCCCCGAGGGCCTCTCGCCCTACTTCCTGCTGCAATCGATCTACGAGGAACTGCCCGCGGCGCCTCCCTCGTGAGTCGCCGCGCCACAGCCGGCTGAGCGCTCGCAGCGGGGTCGCGCACGCGAAGGGATCAGCATTCATCGGACCAGCCCGACGCGCGGTTTGCCGATCGCCGCGACGCCGGGCGCCAGCTGGCCGCGGCGCTCGAGGCGAGGGCGCCGGCGCGCCCGGTCGTCGTCGCACTGGCCAGGGGCGGTGCCCCGCTCGCGTTCGAGGTGGCGCTCGCGCTGCAGGCGCCGCTCGAGATCCTCGCCGTCCGCAAGCTCGGGGCGCCCCGCAACCCCGAGCTGGCGATCGGAGCCGTCGCCGAGGACGGCACCGGCGTGCTCGACCAGCTCTCGATCGCCCGGCTCCGCGTCACCGACGAGATGCTCGACGCCGCGCTGGCCGATGCCTGTGACGAGATGGACCAGCGCGTCCGGCGATATCACCGCGGCCGGCCGTCGATCCCGCTGCGCGGACGCACCGCGATCGTCGTCGACGACGGATTGGCCACAGGCCTCACCGACCTCGCCGCGGTTCGCGCAGTTCGCGCGCGCGGCGCCGAGCGCATCGTGCTGGCCGTCCCGGTCGGAACGTCCGAGGCGGTCGCACTGCTCGAGCGTGAGGCCGACGAGGTCCTCTGCCTGCAGACCCCGAACGCGCTCTTCAGCGTCGGCTCGTGGTATCGGGACTTCGCGCCCGTCTCAGACGAGCAGGTCATCGAGCTGCTCGCGGCCGCGCCGAGCGGCGCGCCCGCGGACACCGACCAGTAATTTGTGAGCTCGTCGATGGTTGCCCGCGTCGTCGCTCGCGCACGTCTCGCCTTCGCGGCGCCGATTGCGCTCGCGACGCTGCTCGCCGGCGTCGCCGCCCCGGCCGCCAGCGAAGCGATCGCCGGTGGACGGTGGACTCCTCCACAGCGGCTCACCTGGTACTGGCAGCTGACCGGCAAGATCAAGACCGGACAGCCCGTCGCGGTCTACGACGTCGACGGCTTCGAAACAAGCGCCGCCGAAGTCGCGGCCCTGCACGGCGAAGGCAAGCGCGTGATCTGCTACCTCGATGCCGGCACGGCCGAGAAGTTCCGGCCCGACTACAAGGACTTCCCGAAGTCGGTCCTCGGCCGGCCCGACCAGGGCTGGCCCGGCGAGCGCTGGCTGGACATCCGTCAGTTGAGCGTGCTCGAGCCGATCATGACCGCGCGCTTTGAGATGTGTCGGGAAAAGGGCTTCGACGCCGTCGAACCCGACAACATCGAAGGCTATGCCAACAACACCGGCTTCCCGCTCACCGCGCAGGAGCAGCTCACCTACAACGAGTGGATCGCAGACGAGGTCCACTCGCTGGGGATGGCCGTGCTGCAGAAGAACGACGGTGAACAGGCCGGCGAACTGCAGCCCTACTTCGACGGCGTCATCACCGAGCAGTGCAACCAGTACCGCGAATGCGCCGACTTCGATCCCTACCTGGCGGCCGGCAAGCCGGTGCTCAATGCCGAGTACAAGCTGCCCACCACGAAGTTCTGCGCCGCCGACAACGCCGCAGGCATCATGGGCGCCCGCTTCAACCTCGCGCTCAACGGCCACAGGTTCGAACCCTGCTGGTAGGTGCACGCAGCCCTGCTGCCCGCCGCCGCTCCCTCGCCTGCTCGCCGTCGCGCCGCGGTCCAGCCCGCTGGTAGGCGCTTGTGCCGTTTGCTACTGTCGTCTCAGGAGGGGCCTGACCCGACCGGGGAGAAGCACCGTATGCACGCGCCGAAGCTATTTCGCGAAAGGTCTCGACCTGTCCAGATCATCCTCGGCGGCGTCGTCCCGTTTCTGTTCGGGGCCGTCGTCGGCGTCGTGCTCGGCATCTCGAGCGCCGGCTACTGGGCGGTGATCGCGCTCGCCGCGCTCGGCGGCTTTCTCGCGGGCTTCGAGCATCAGGACGGGTGGGGCGGCGCCGATCGCGGCCTCGTCGGCGGCGCCCTGTTCGGCGCCGGCGTGCTGATCGCCCACGCGCTCGCGGGCACGCACGCCAAGGTCTCGCTGGGAAGCTTCCCGCCGCTGCTCGTAGTGATCGACGCGATCGCCGGCATGCTGATCGGCGCGCTCGGCGGCCGTCTGGGACGGGCGCTCAGATCTCGCGAGCCCGTCGTCGGGAACACCGCTCGCCAATAGCTCGAGCGCACGTGACGCACGGCGCGCCGCTCAGCGGACCGTGCCGTGCGGCGGGGTCACGCCGCCGCGGGCGGGGCGGCTCGCGACGCCGCGGGGCGCGCCCGGCAGCGAGCCCGCTCCGCTATGCGGGGACCCGCTCGGGCTCGCTCGGGCGCATCGGGATGCCGGCCGCTGCGTAGGCGTCGGGCGCGTCGAGCGTCTCGGCCCCCAGCAGCGCGCGCGCGAGGCTCTCGAGCTGGTCGCGGTGCTCTTCGAGCAGTCGCGTCGCTTCGCCGTGAGCCTGCTCGACGAGCTTGCGCACCTGCTCATCGACCAGACGCTGGGTCTCCTGCGATGTCTCGCTGGCGCCCGGCAGCAGCGGGCCCTGGCCGGGATCGGGCAGCACGGCCACGGGACCGATCGCCTCGTCCATGCCCCAGCGCCCCACCATCTGGCGGGCGATCTGGGTGAGCTGCTGGATGTCGGCCTCGGCGCCGGTCGTAATCGTCCCGTACACCACCTCCTCGGCGACGCGCCCGCCCAGCGCCACGAGGATCTTGGCCTGCAGCTCCTCCAGCGAGTAGGACACGCGGTCGCTGTCGGGCGTTGACAGCGTCACGCCCAGGGCCATACCGCGGGGGATGATCGAGACCTTGCGCACCGGATCCGCGCCCGGTGTGAGCATGCCGATCAGCGCGTGTCCGGACTCGTGGTAGGCGGTGCGCTCGCGGTCGGCAGGCTCGAGCACGAGCCCGCGCGGGGCGCCGAGCATGATCTTCTCCAGCGAGTCCGTGAGGTCGCCCATCCGCACCTTCTCGTGCCCGCGGCGGGCGGCCAGCAGCGCGGCCTCGTTGGTGAGGTTGGCGATGTCCGCCCCGACCATGCCGGGCATGCTCGCGGCCAGCGCTTCGAGATCGACGTCGTCGTCCAGGGGGATCGAACGGGTATGGACCTTGAGGATTTCAACCCGCCCTTTGCGGTCGGGCGCCTGCACGGTCACGCGCCGGTCGAACCGCCCGGCGCGCAGCAGCGCGGGATCCAGCACGTCCGGGCGGTTCGTCGCGGCTAGCACGATCACCGCCTCGGAGGATTCGAAGCCGTCGATTTCGGTGAGGATCTGGTCGAGCGTCTGCTCGCGCTCGTCGTTCGCGCCCGTCACCGACACCGACCCCTGGCGCGAGCGCCCGATCGCGTCGAGCTCGTCGATGAAGATGATCGACGGCGCCGCCTCCTTGGCCTTCGCGAACAGGTCGCGCACGCGCGCCGCGCCGACCCCGACGATCGCCTCGATGAACTCGGACGCCGAGATCGAGAAGAACGCGGCGTGCGCCTCGCCCGCGACCGCGCGCGCGAGCAGCGTCTTGCCGGTGCCCGGCGCGCCCGACAGCAGCACGCCGTGAGGCATGCGCCCGCCCAGGCTCCCGTAGCGGTCCGGATTGCGCAGGAAGTCGACGATCTCCGACAGTTCGGCCTTGGCCTCGTCGATGCCGGCGACATCGGCGAACGTGACACGGATTTTTTCCGGATCCACGCGCCGCGCCTGCGACCGGCCGAACGCGCCGAGCGCGCCCATGCCGCCGCCCGCTTTTGCGGCGCGACGGAAGATCAGCACGAACAGCCCGACGATCAGCAGCGTCGGGCCGAAGCCGAGCAGCAGCTCGGCCAGCAGCGACTGGCTGGAGGTCGTCGATTCGGCGCTGATCCGCACGCCCTTTTCCTGCAGCAGCGCCGACAGCTGGCTGCCGTTCCAGAAGCTCGGCACCTCGGTCGCGAACAGCTTGCTCGGCGTGGCCTTCTGATCGTTGGCCGGGTAGCGCAGCTTGACCTTGAACTTCCCTTGGATCGTGTTGCCCTTCGAAGACAGCGATTCGACCTCCCCGGACTTGACGTGTTCGAGGAAGTAAGGGCTGAACGGGACCGTCACGCGCTGTTCGCCCGTTGCCGGTTTGAACACGAACAGCGACAGCCAGTTGAGGGCCACCAGCACCAGCACGAACCACCAGAACCCGCGCATGCGGTGCGGCGACCGCCCGCTCGGCGGCTGCTCGGGCATACCGCGCCCGTCGGGGGCCGGCGCCACGTGCCAGCCGCGCTTGTCGCGCGGCATCGGCGGGTGGGCCTCAGAGCGCCCGCTGCTCGCACGACCCGGCTGGCTGTCAGGCTCGTCCGCCACAGTCCCCCAATGCTAGGCGCCCGTGCCGTGCCCGGCGCTCAGCCTCGTGCCATCGGCCTGCATGGCTCCAATGATCGGCCTTCGAGCCGACGCAACCCAGCCTTCGAGCGGACGCGATCAGCCTTCGAGCGGACGCGATCAGCCTCCGAACCGATGCGATCAGGCTTCGGCGCGGCCCGTGTTCGTGAACGCGTCGAGGGGTTCGACCTGCCACGGTTCCTCGATCCCCGGCGGCGCCTGCAGCCACGCGCGCGCGTCGGCGCGCCCCATCCGGATCAACGCCTGGATGAACTCGGGGTCGAACAGCAGGTAGCTGAGCAGCTCGCCGTGCGTTGGGCTGTCGGTGCCGAGCAGGCGGCTGAGACCGGCCAGATCCGGGGAGCGCAGCGCCTTCAGGCCGCCGTACCGCTCGTGGAAGATCCTCGCCGCGAGCTTGGCGATCGCACCTGACCGTCGCGGCGCCACGAAGATATAGGGGATCCGCCGGTACCTGGCCTGGCCGTTGGCGCTGCGCTCGCGCAGCGCCCCCGGTGTGGCGCTCACGCCCGTGTAGAAGGAGTTGATCTCGCCGAGCTTGCGCATGTCCTCGATCAGTGGATCGGCCAGCGCCCCCTGCAGCAGCTGCACCGCGCTCGCGCCGAAGTCCGGCTGCGGCGCGTCGTGCCGACCCGGGTGCGTGGGCGGTGGCAGCAACGATCCGGTGCCGATCACGACCAGACGCTGCGCCCCGAGGTCGATCGCCGGCTTGATCGGGGTGTTCAGGCGCGTCGCGCCATCCACGTACCAGCCCCGGGCCTCGGCCGGCCGCGTGATCTCGACCGGCGGAAACAGGATCGGGATCGCGGCCGACGCGCGCACGTGGATCTGCTCGATCCTCGCGGGCACGTAGTCGATGATGTGCGAGCGGTGGGCCGTGTCCTCGAACTTGCCCTCGACGAACGAGACCGCACGGCCCGTGCTCGCGGCGGTCGCCACGACCGACAGCGCGCGCACCGTGCCGCTCTCCACGTTCTCGTGCAGTTGATCCCAGTCGATCCAGCGTGCGAGGTTCTGCTCCAGCGGAGCCGGGTCGAGCAGGCTCGGCAGCCGCACTCCGGGCACACCCAGCAGGCCACCGGCGAAGCGCAGCGCCGTCAGCGGCAGGCGCGAGAGGATCGGACGGATCACCGCGCTGCGATCGACTTCGCGCCAGCGCGCCAGCTCGCGCGACACCGCCTGCGCCGCCGGCAGATGGCGCGTCGCCGCGACGCTCGCCGCGTTGATCGCGCCGACGCTCGTGCCGACGAAGATGCAAGGCAGCTCATCGCGCTCCTCGAGCACCGGCAGCAGCACCGACAGCGCGCCGAGCTCGTACGCTCCGCGCGCGCCGCCGCCTGCAAGCACTAGGCCAACACGCTGCCCCATCCGTACATGATCTACCCTCGACCAGCGGCTTCTTGCGCGCCGCGCCGTCGGGACTGGTCCGACACGCCGCAGCGGCCCCCCGGCAAGGGAGCAGCAGCCACCTATCTCGTGCCGGCGCAAGCAGTGGCGAGGTTGCACGCGGCGTGGATCGGTCGCCCGGGAGGGCCGGTGGATCGGGAGCCCCGGGAGGGCCGTCGATCAGTCGCCGCGAATCGCGGCCTGCATGACGCCCACCCAGGTGTCGACGAGCGCCTGGTCCTCGATCGGGCTGGAAATGCCGAGGACGTTGCGCAGCAGGCGCGAGCCGAGCAGCGAGCCGAGCCCGATCGCGGCGATCCCCTTCGCCTCCTCGGGCGGGATCGCGCGCTCGGCGCGCTCGCGTATCCACTCGGCGAAGCCGTCGAAGGTCGAGCTCACCAGCTGATCCACCGCCGTGCTCAGCATCTGCTTGTGATTGCCGGCTTCCGAGGCGAGGATCCGCAGCAGCTCGGACTCGCTGTCCAGCTCGGTCAGCACGTAGCGGGCCGTCAGGATCAGTTCCGCTTTGAGATCGCCGACCGGGGTGAGCAGCCGGCGGATCTCGCGCAGCGCCTGCAGCCGCGCGAGGTGACGCTCGATGCCGGCCGCCAGCACCGCTTCCTTGCTCTTGAAGTGGTGGTAGAGGCCGCCCGCTCCCGGCGTCAGCCCCGCGGCGGCTTCGATCCTGGCGATGCTCGTGCCGGCGTAGCCGTGCTCGCTGAACAGCCGCATCGCTTCGTCGACGATCCGCTCGCGTGTCGTGGTCGCGTTTGACATCGGCACGGCCTAAGTATACACTTATCTGAAGTCAGCACAAGCCGAGGAAAGGACGCGATGGATGTCCGGAGGGCCAGGGGCACGGCCGGATGACGGTATCGGCCGCGGGCGCGTGCGCCGCGGCGCCCCGCTCGTCGGGCTGGCGGCCCGAACCGCCGGCGAGGCGGTCGTGGCCGGGTTGCGCGGCAGGCTGTCGGGGGCCGACGGCGCCGAGTTTCACGCGCGCACCGCCGAGCGCTACGCCGACCTGCTCGGCCGCTCCAAGGGCGCGCTGATGAAGGCCGGCCAGATGCTCTCGATCGTGTCGGTCGGCTCGTTCGTTCCCGCCGAGATGCAGTCGGCCTACCAAACGGCGCTCGCGCGCCTGCGCGACGACGCGCCGCCGATGTCCGGCGAGCTGGCGCAGATGCTGCTCGAGCGCGAGCTCGGACGCGAGGCCATGAGCGAGATCGCCGAGCTCGAGCGCGAGCCGCTCGCGGCGGCGTCGATCGGGCAGGTGCACGCCGCGCGGCTGCGCGACGGTCGCCGCGTGGCCGTGAAGATCCAGTATCCGGGGGTCGCCGACGCGATTCGCGCCGACCTCAAGAACACCGAGCTGCTGGCGACCTTCCTGAGCCTGATCGGAGGCATCTCCTCGCATCCGCTGAGCCTCGACCTGCGCGGCGCCGCGCGCGAGATCGGCGAGCGCATCACCGAGGAGCTCGACTACCGGCTCGAGGCCGCCAACCAAGCCGAGTTCGCCGCGCGCTATCGCGATCATCCGTTCATTCACGTCCCCGAGGTGCTCAGCGAGCTCTCGAGCGCGCGCGTGCTCACCCAGGAGCTCTGCCTGGGTCGCTGCTGGGCCGAGGCCCTGACGGCCGACCGTGAGCTGCGCGACTGCTGGGCCGAGGCGATCTGGCGATTCGTGTACGGCTCGCATCGCCGCTTCGGCCTGACCAACATCGACCCTCACCCCGGCAACTACGTGTTCCACGACGACGGCAGCGTCAGCTTCCTGGACTTCGGCTGTGTCAAGCGCTACCGCCGCGATCAGGTCGAGTTGATAACCCGCATCGTTCGCGAATGCCTGCGCGAGGACGTGCCGGGGACCTGGCGCGCGTGCGTGGAGGCGGGGTTCTGGAGCTCGTCGGACCCGGTGACCCCCGAGGAAGTGTTCGCCTGGTGGCACGAGCCGTTCCGCTATCTGTGGGACGAGCAGCCGTTCACGATCACGCCCGAGTACGCAGCGAGCTGGATCGAGCGCCGGGTCTCGCCGTACGGACCATCGGGCAACGCGCTGCGCCACGCCACGCTGGCGCCCGAGTACGTGGCGTGGCCGCGGATCGAGATGGCGCTGTCCTCGGTCCTTGGGCAGCTGCGCGCCACCAACGACTGGGCCGCCATGTACGCCGAGTACCACGCCGACGGACAGCCGCTGACCGTGATGGGACGCCTCGACCAGGCGTACTTCGCGCAACGCGCCGCGACCCGCGTCGTCTGACACGGAGCGGCCCGGCCGGGCCGGCGGGCGGCGGGCGATTCCTGCCAAGCTCTGAGCCATCGATGGGCGCCGATCGCACTAGAGACGACGTGGCCTTCCCGGTGCTGAGCGCCTCGGAGCTCGACGAGTTACGGCCATTCGGCGTCGAGCAGCCGGTCGCCGGCGGAAGCATGCTGTTCGAGGCGGGCGAAGCCTCGTGGGATCTGTTCGTGCTGCTCGAAGGACGGGCCGAGGTCGTCGCGCCGAGCGCTGCCGAGGCCGAGCCGATCGCGACCTACGGCCCGGGTGGCTTCGCGGGCGAGCTCAATCTGCTGACGCGTCAGCGCCGATCGTTGAGCTGCCGGGTGACGGAGGCAGGCCGGGTGCTCGTGATCGCGGAGGATCAGTTCCATCGCCTGATGGCCGCCAGACCGCTGCTCGGCGAAAAGATCTTCAACGCCCTGCTGGCGCGGCGGGAGATCCTGCGCGAGGGCGAGGGTGCTCAGGCGATCCGCATCGTCGGGTCGCGCTACTCGCCGGAGGCGATGAGCCTGCGAGCGTTCGCCGATCACTCGCACCTTGCCGCCGCGTGGATCGACGTCGAGGACGCGGAGGATCAGCAAGCCCTGCTCGAGAGCCTGGGGCTGAGCATGCAGGATACGCCCGCAGTGATAACCGCCACCGAGACGCTGCGTCGTCCCACGCCGGGCGAGTTCGCCGAACACCTGGGGCTGACGTTCCATCCGACGCCGGGATACATCTTCGATCTCGTGGTCGTCGGAAGCGGTCCCGCCGGTCTCGCCGCCGCCGTGTACGGCGCCTCCGAGGGCCTGCGCACGGTCTCGCTCGACGCGATGGCGATCGGCGGACAGGCCGGCTCGAGCTCCCGGATAGAGAACTACGCGGGCTTCCCGAACGGCATCTCCGGCGGCGACCTCACGGGCAGGGCCGCCGTGCAGGCGATGCGACTCGGCGCCCGCCTGAACGCGCCCTGCGAGGTCGTCGGGCTGCGCACAGAGCCGGCGTTCCACGTGGTGATCCTCGCCGACGGCAGCGAGATCCCGACACGGGGCGTGATCATCGCGTCAGGTGCGCGGTACGTGCGGCTGGCCGTGGAGGATCTCGAGCGCTTCGAGGGCGCCGGCGTCTACTACGCGGCGACCGATCTGGAGGCGCGGGTGTGCGGTGGGACGTCGGTGCTGGTGGTCGGCGGTGGGAACTCGGCCGGTCAGGCAGCGCTCTACCTCGCGCAGAACGGCTGTCGGGTCACGATCGCGATCCGTCGCGACAATCTCGGCGCCAGCATGTCGCAGTACCTGGTCGAGCGGATCGAGAACGACGGCAGAATCGAGTTGATCACCGGCGTCGAAGTGCAGCGCCTGCTCGGCGAGGATCGCCTCCAGCAGGTCGTCCTCAAGAGCACCGACACGGGCGAGCTCAAGACGCTCGACTGCGCGAGCCTGTTCTGCTTCATCGGAGCGCGCCCCGCGACCGAATGGCTGGACGATCGCGTGCTGCTCGATCGCAAGGCCTTCGTGCTGACCGACCGTCAACTGCCGGCGCGTCCCGGTGTGCAGCCCGCGCTGCCGTACGAGACCTCGATGCCGGGCGTGTTCGCCGCGGGAGACGTCCGCAGCGGCTCGATGAAGCGGGTCGCGGCAGCCGTCGGCGAGGGGTCGAGCGCCGTGCGCTCGGTTCACGAGCGACTGGCCAACGGCCGGAGCTGAGTGGACTCACTGCGGAGATCTTCGCGGCGGTTTCCGGTGCTAGGTTGACCGCGTGAACCATCTGCTGCGCTCCAGCGCTCCGATCAGCGACGCCGGCTGGAGCCTGCTCGACGATGAGGCCCGAGCGCGGCTCGAGCCCGCGCTCGGCGCGCGCAAGGTGGTCGACTTCGAAGGCCCGCGCGGATGGCAGCACTCCGCCAGCGGCCTCGGCCGCACGCGCGCGATCGAAGCCGCATCGCTCGAGGGCGTCCAGGCCCGCGCGCGGGTCGTGCTCCCGCTGATCGAGCTGCGGGCCGAGCTCGAGCTCGACCGGGCCGAGCTGTTCGACGCCGACCGCGGGGCCCCCGATCCGGATCTGACACCGCTCGACGACGCGGCGCGCCGCATCGCGGTGGCGGAGAACCGCCTGGTCTTCCACGGCGCCGGCGACGCAGACGGCGGCATCGTCGAGCGAACGCCCTATCAGGTCGCCGCGCTCGGCGAGCCCGGCGATTACCCGGGCGCCGTCGCGACGGCCGTCGGCCTGCTGCTCGGCTCCGGCGTCGGCGGACCCTACGCGCTCGCGCTCGGCGAGGAGCCCTACCGCTTGGCGATCGCGTCCTCCGATCGCGGCGGCTATCCGCTGGTCTCGCACCTGCGCGAGATCCTCGGCGGACCGATCGTGCGCGCCGTCGGACTGCATGGCGCGGTCGTGCTCAGCCGGCGCGGCGGCGACTTCCTGCTCGACTGCGGCCAGGATCTCTCGATCGGCTACGCCTCCCACGACGAGGCTGTCGTGAACCTGTACATCGAGGAGAGCCTCAGCTTCCGCGTCGCCACCCCCGAGGCGGCCGTGGCACTCAGCTCCTAGTCGGCTCGCGAGCGATGGAGATGCGGCCTTCCCAGCCGGTGCTGAGCCCGATCACCGAGGCCGCGATCTTCCTCGTCCTGACGGTCGAGGACGGCGCCGAGGCGGACCTGCGCGACGCCCTGACCGACGTCAGCGCGCTGAAGCGATCGGTCGGCTTCCGCATACCCGAGGGCGAGCTCACCTGCGTCGTCGGCCTCGGCGCGTCCTGCTGGGACCGCCTGTTCGGGTCTCCGCGCCCCACCGGCCTGCACGCCCTGCCGGTCATCGCCGGAGCCAGGCACGCGGCCGTGTCCACACCCGGCGACCTGCTGTTCCACATCCGCGCGCACCGCTTCGACCTCTGCTTCGAGCTCGCCCAGCGGCTCGCGGAACGGCTGGACGGGGCCGCGCGCGTGGTCGACGAGGTTCATGGCTTCCGCTCCTTCGACGAGCGCGACCTGCTCGGGTTCGTCGACGGGACCGAGAACCCCGAAGGCAAGGCTGCCGCCGACGCGGTGCTGATCGGCGCCGAAGACGAGCGATTCGCCGGCGGCACGTACGTGGTCGTGCAGAAGTACCTTCACGACATCCCGGCGTGGAACACGCTCTCGGTCGAGGAGCAGCAACGCGTCATCGGCCGCACCAAGCTCGACGACGTCGAGCTGCCCGACGAGGCGAAACCGACGAACTCGCACGTCGCGCTCAACACGATCCTCGACGACGATGGGCGCGAGCATCAGATCGTGCGGCTGAACATGCCCTTCGGGAACGTCGGCGCCGCCGAGATCGGCACCTACTTCATCGGCTATGCGCGGCAGTCCGAGCTGATCGAGCTGATGCTCCGCAACATGTTCGTCGGCAGGCCGCCCGGCAACTACGACCGCATCCTGGACTTCTCGACGGCCGTCACCGGGTCGCTGTTCTTCGTACCGAGCGCTTCGTTCCTCGACGACCCCGACGGCGCCTGGACATCGGTCCCCGGCGGCGCCTCGACATCGGTCCCCTGCGGCGAGCAACCGGGCGAGGAGGATCTCGTCAGCTCCGACGAGGACGGCTCGCTCGGCATCGGGGGGCTCGATCAGCAGGGCCGCCGGTGAACGATCAGCACCGAGCGCCCGCAGCGACCGGAAACCGACGTTGCGACGCTGCCGAAGACATGTCCGGCGAACCCGCTGCGACCGTGCGAACCGAACACGATCAGGCTGGCGTCGCGCTGGTCGGCTACCTCGACGATCCCCTTCCAGGTCGGCGCCGCCTGGGTCGCGGCGCTTTCTGCGCGGAAGCCGGCCCGCTCGGCCAGCGACGCTCCGTGAGCCGCGGTCCGCTCGGCGGCGCTGCGCACCTCGCTGGCCTGCGCGGCATCGAAGTGCACGTCATCGACAGGCACGAAGCCGACGTTCGCCGGCTGCCACACGCATAGGACGACAGCCTCGCGCCCGCGCGCAAGCTGGCGGCCGGCCTCCTCGATCGCGAGCTGCGCGAGCTCCGAGCCGTCGTAGGCGAACAGCACCGGCCCGGCGGGCGTCGCGTCTGTGGCGGAGGACCGCTCGCTCGCCGGCATCTCAGTCGGAGCTCTCGACGGCGGGCGTCGCACGGTGCTCGGGATGGGCCTGGCGTGTGCTGCCGCGAATCTTCGCGAGCAGCGGCGGCGAGTACCACGCCGGCGCTTCGCCGTCGAGGAACCGTTCGATGTCCGGTGTCTGCGGGCGGGCGCCGCCGAGCGCGTAGACGACGACGCCGATCGCGGCGCCGCCGAGCGCCAGGCAGAACCCGATCGAGAGGGCGATGCCGGTGCCCGCGTCGAGGCTGCCGCCGACCGTGAGGGCGAGGTGGGCGAAGATCGGCGCGACCATGAACGCGGCCACGGCTCGCAGCAGCTCGACGATCGCGAACACCCGCTGGAGGTTGGCAGAGGGCAGCGAGAAGCCGGCGACGAACAGAGCCGGCGCGACGGTCGCGCCAAGGCCGATGCCGGTGAGACCCGAGCCGATCAGGGTCAGCGCTTCGCTCGACGGCACTTCGACGCGGAACACCGCGATCCCGGCGGCGAGGAACAGCATGCCGACGAGCGGCAGGTAGTGCAGCGCGCGTTTGTTGAACACGACGCCGAGCGCGATCGCCGTGATCACCGCGCCGGCAACCTCGGGCAGGTACAGCAGGCCGACGTGAAGCGCACCGTAATGCTCGAGCAGCACCGCCGCGGTCAGCGCGGTCGCCGACACCGACGCCGCGGCCGCGAACAGCGCGACCGTGATCCCCGCCACAGGCATCGTGCTGGTCAGCATCGTGCGGATCGTCAGCAGTGGCCGCTTGGCGCGGTACTGGTAGACGATCAACACGACGATCGTGGCCAGGCCGCCGACCAGCGGCACCACCGTCGAGAGCTCGAGAAAGCGGTGCGTCAACAGCTCCGAGGCCCCGTAGAAGGCGGCGACGCAGCCGACCGCCGCCAGTCCGATCGCGCGCAGATCCGTCGGCGACTCCGGGTCCGCGGGCGGCGCATCCTCGAACGTCAGCAGCGTCAGGATCAGGGCCCCAAACGAGATCGCGGCCACGATCCAGAACAGCGGACGCCAGTCGCCCGAGCTGGCCTGCAGGCCGCCGAGCGTAGGACCGAGGGCGACCGCTCCGAAGATGCACATGTTCATGATGATCGCCGTGTCGCGCAGCTTGTCCGCGGGATAGCCGATCGCCAGCGGCGGCACGGCCGCGATCAGCATCAGGCTGGTGCACAGGCCTTGGAGCACGTGGCCGGCGATGTACATGCCTGCGCTCTGCGCCGAGGCGGTGAGCACCGATCCGGTCACGAGCAGCGCGGCGTACAGCACCAGCATCCGCCGCTGCGGCAGGTGCTGCGCGAACTGGACCGCCAGCACCGTGCCCACCGCGTAGGCGGCGTTGGCCAAGCCCGAGCCGAGGCTCATCGTCTGCAGGCTCGTGTGCAGGTCCCTGGCGATGATCGGCGTGAGCGGCTCCAGTGCTGCCGACAGCGCCAGATACGGGATCAGCGCGAACATCACCATCGCGGCAGCGGCCGGATAGCGGCCGGCGAGCGGTCCCTGCCGCATCAGGCGCCTCTCTCCAGACCGGCGATCGCCGTGCGTCCCGGTCGTGTCGCTTCGAGCGAGTCGATGCCGTCGATGGTATTAAGCCAACACCCGCCAGCCGGAAATGCGCGCCGAGCCAGGGGATGCGGACGAGTCACGGTGCTACAGCCCGGAATGTCCACGAGCCGGGAATGCCCGTGAGCCGCGAACGCGCGCCGAGCAGGGGACGCGGAGGAGGCGTGTCAGCCCGTCATCGGCGCGCCCGCAGCGGCCGGCTTGGATGCCGTCGCGATCTCGGCGCGCAGCGCCTTCAGGGCACCGACGAAGATCTCCGAGAAGGTCGGGAACGGCTGGATCGTGTCGCGCAGGACCTCGAGCGGAACACGGCCGCGGATCGCAAGCGTTGCCTGCTGCAGCCACTCGCCTGCCTCGGGCCCGAGCGCGTAGGCGCCGGTCAACCGTTCGCCGTCGCTGAGCAGCGTCAAGAAGCCGTTCTGCTCGGTGGACGCGCGCGTGTACGTCGCGGTCTTGGCTATGCCGGAGATCGGCACCATCGCGCTGCAGCGGCCCGCGGAGGCGCCGACCGCCGCCGCCTGCGGATCGGTGTAGACGACGCGTGGGACGGCCTCGTAGTTGACCTTGCGCGGCTCGCCGAGGATGTTGGCGGCGACCACCTCGCCCTCGTACTTGCCGACGTGGGTCAGCGGCCAGATGCCGTTGACGTCCCCGATCGCCCAAACGCGCTCGGCAGCGCGCAGGTGCGCGTCCACGGGCACCCCGCGCGCATCCGGCTCGATGCCGACGGTCTCGAGACCGAGCTCGCGCACGCGCGGGCGCCGTCCGGTGGCGACCAGCACGCGGTCGCCGCGCAGCTCGCGCCCGTCGTCGAGCTCAAGCACGTACTGCTCGTCCTCACGGCGCGCCGCCGACACGTTCGCGGACAGGACGAGCTCGATGCCTTCGCGCCGCAGCACCGCGCCGAGCGCCTCGCCCAGCGGCGCCGGCTCGCGCGGCAGCACGTGCTCGGCCATGTCGACGATCGCGGTCTCGCCGCCCAAGCGGCGCACGACCTGAGCCATCTCGACGCCCACGGGTCCGCCGCCGAGGATCAGCAGGCGGCGAGGGACCGCCTTCATCGAGGTGACATCGCGGCTGGTCCAGATGCCGTCGAGCTCGCGCAGACCCGCGACCGGCGGGATCACCGGATCGGCGCCGTTGGCAAGCACCACGTGCTCGGTCGTGTGGGGCGCGCCGTCGACCTCGACGACGCCGGGACCCGCCAGCCGGCCGCTGCCGCGCAGCAGCGCGATCTTGTTTTCGCCCAGCCAGCGCTCCTGTCCGGCGTCCGAGTAGCCGGACACCATGAAGTCGCGCCAGGCCAGCGCCGCCTTCAGATCGACCTCGGCGCTCGCGGCGGCCTCGCGGGCGCCGTGGACGGCCTCGCCCGGTCGCAGCAGCGTCTTCGACGGTATGCACGCCCAGTACGAGCACTCGCCGCCAACCAGCTCGCGCTCCACGACCGCCACGCGCAGCCCGCCCTCAGCGAGCGCCCCTGCGCAGTGCTCCCCGGGCGAGCCGGCGCCGAGCACGATCACGTCGTATTCGCTGCTCATGATCGCCAACACTCTCGTCTCGATCCCGGCCAAAGTCAAGATTCCGCCGAGCGCCGCGCGAGTCGAGCCGCGTTCGCCCGCGTCTGTCACCCTGTCGAGCATGAACGGCCTTCCTCCCGGCCCCAGCGAGCCGCCGGTGATCCAACTGGTGCGCTGGCTGGTGCGGCCGATCGCCTTCCTGGAGTCATGCCGGCGGCGCTTCGGGGACTCCTTCAGCATGCGCTTCCCCGGCTTCGAGCGGCCGATGGTGATCCTGTCCCATCCCGAAGCCGTCCAAGCGCTGTACACCGCCCCCGAGCACGGCCTGCCGCCGGGGCGGACGATCTCGCTGCTGCCGGTGCTGGGGCCGAGCTCGGTGCTGCTGCTCGAGGGCCGCGAACACCTGGCGCGGCGCAGGCTGATGCTGCCGCCCTTCCACGGCGAGCGAATGCGCTCGTACGAGTCGATCATGCGGGAGGCCGCGGAAAGGGACATGGAGACCTGGTCGCAGGACCGTCCCTTCGCGATCCACCCGCACATGCAGTCGATCACGTTGGAGGTGATCCTGCGCGCGGTGTTCGGCGTGAGCGATCGCGACAGCGGCGAGCGAGCGAGGCGGCTGCGCGAGCGCCTGCCGGCGCTGCTGGGAGAGATCTCCTCGCCGGCCCTTCAGTTCCGCTTTCTGCTGGCGAGCCGCTTCGGTCGCGGCGATCCGCTGGCGCGCATGCGGGAGATCGCGGCTGGGGTCGACGAGCTGCTGTTCGCGGAGATCGCCGAGCGTCGCTGCGATTCGGGGCTCGTGGAGCGCGAGGACATCCTCTCGCTGCTGCTCAGCGCCCGCTTCGAGGACGGCAGCGAGATGAGCGACTCCGAGCTGCGCGACCAGCTCCTCACGCTGCTGCTCGCCGGCCACGAGACCACCGCCACCGGTCTGGCCTGGACGTTGGACCTGTTGCTGCGTCATCCCGCCGTGCTGGAGCGTCTCACGGCCGCCGTGGACGCGGGCGAGGAGACCTACCCTCGCGCGGTGGTCTGGGAGTCGCTGCGCCTGCGTCCGGTGGTCCCTCTCGCCGGTCGACGGCTCGCGTCGGAGCTCGACAGCGACCGGCTGAAGCTGCCGGCCGGCACCGACGTGACGCCGGCGATCTGGCTGACGCATACGCGCGCCGACCTGTACCCCGAGCCCTATGCCTTTCGCCCGCAGCGGTTCCTCGAGGAGCCTCCGAGCGGCTACGGCTGGATCCCCTTCGGCGGCGGCGTCAGGCGCTGCCTGGGAGCGAGCTTCGCAGAACTCGAGATGCGGGTGGTGCTCGAGACGGTTCTGCGTGAGCGGGTGCTGCAGAAGCTGGACGCTCGCGCCGAACGAGTCACGCGCCGCAACGTCACCCTGTCTCCTCGCAACGGCACCGTCGTACGAGCAAGCCGGCGACTCGACGCCGCGACGAGCGGCCCGCAGGTGCCGTCCGTCGCGCGTGTCCAGCCGGTCGGCGTCGTCTCCTGACGCCTCTGTCGGCTCGTGCCCTGCGTCTGCCCTCGGCCGGCAGGTTCACCGGCCCGATCTCCGCAACCTCGCCTACTGCGTCAGGCCCAGCTCGTCGAGGGCGCTCGCCACATCCGAGTAGCCGATGATCGCGCGGCCGATCTTGCCGTCCTTGACTTCGTAGGCGTCCGCGAAACGAACCGCGACCGGTGTGTCGCTGCCCCTGCTCTTGCGGTACCAGCGGGTGTCGCAGATCACCCACGGGTCGGCGTCGACGTACTGATAGATCTCTGCTCCGAGCTCGTCGTAGGGCGCGGTCCAGTGGGTCACGATGCGGCGGATGCCATCGCGGCCGTGAAGCACCTCGGGAATGTCCGGAAGAGGCCGCAGATCGCGAAACTCCACCACCACGTCAGGGTGATACAGATCGAGCAGGGCATCCCAATCCCCGACGTTCAGCAGTTCGGCGCACCGACTGAGAACCTGTACGTTCCTAGGTGACAAGTCCGTCCAATTCTTTCGGACCCAACGTTGGCGACACGAGCATCGGCACAGACCGCGCCGCGCTCTTCACTGGAGCGCCCGTCATGCCCGCTCAGCGCCTGCTGGGCCCCCGTTGCTCGTAGGTGATGTTCGATCCTCCCGCTGGTCAGGTCTCCGACCATCGCGCCAGAGCTTCGGCGATCGAGTTGCCGCCGTCATCTGACCAGCGGTGCGCATCCAGGTCGTTTCGCGCCGACGCAGCCGCGCGGCGAGAGGCGAGGTCAACCGGATTGCCGGGCTCGTCGGGCTGATCGCGCGACTCCGGGTCTGACAGCGCATCGAGGTCGAAGGCGCGGAAACCCATCACGCCCGAGGCGGACGACACCGGGCTGAGCGCGCCTTCGCAGATCGGGCAACGATCCTCCAGGAGGCCGATCTGCGGATCGTTCGCGCGCACGCGGATACGACAAGCCCGGCAGCTGAGATACGTCGGACAGCTGAGATGTGCAGGGGACATCACGCGACCACGGCATCGCGCTGCTTTACCGCCTGCGACGCAAATGACGCCAAGCGCGCGCTCTCGTGCACGTCGCGTGCCGCGCGCTCGGCGTCATCTTCAGACGCGAAGCTCCCCGACTGAGCGAGGATCTTGCCAGCGCCGTCGACGATCTCCCAATGGTAGCCCTCGCCGTTGTCTTGATAGGTGCGAAACGCCAGCGACACCGGCTCTGATCCCCCGCGCGCCGCGCGAGCCGCCGATGGTCCGGCGTGAGCCTTCTTTGTTGCGGTGGCCATGGCCTACCGCCTCTCTACTCCTCTGAACGAAGATGTTGCCCGGAGAGCGAGAAGAGCTGGGGCTCACCGGACGCCCCCGCAACTGTACCGCGTCTGGCTTGCGGACTGGGAAATCTCGCCCGGCCTAAACTGGATGGTTGCTGGTCCGCACAGCCGACGAGGAGGTCTTTACGATGAACGAGCACCAGCAAGACGCCGAGTGGAACGTCGCGGATTGGCACGGCAAGATGTTGGTCGATTGCGACGGCGAGAAGATCGGCAAGCTTCAGGACGTCTACGTGGACGTCGAGAACGACGAGCCGCAGTTCGCCACGGTCAAGGAGGGCTTCATCGGACGCCACTTGACCTTCGTGCCGCTCGGGGGGATCAAGGTCGGTCCGGATGATCTGCAGGTGGCGGTCACCAAGGAGCAGGTCGAGTCCGCGCCCAACATCGAGCGGCACGGTGACGAGCTCTCCCAGGCGGACGAGTCGTCCCTCTACCACCACTACGAGCTGAACTACACTCCGCCCGACACCGAGAGCGGACGCCGACTCGCGCGGCGCTGACGCGCGTCGCTCGCCGGCGCCGGGCACGCCCTGGCACCGCTGAAAGCAAAAGCGGCCTTCGCTTCACCGGCACGTCGGAGGGGGCCCCCGGCGCGCAGGTCACGACCGGGGCGAGCGCGCCGACTCAGCGCGTGCCGCGCGCGGGTGTCGGTTGGGTGAGCGCCGTGGCCGCGACTTCGTGGCCGGCGACCAGCATCAGCCACAGGTAGAGGACGTCGTTCTCGAGCTCCGGCAGCGAGCCGACGCGATTCTCGCGGATGTACTGGGTTGTCAGCTCGACCGCGGCGATCACGATCGTGCGCGACACGACGTCGGGGACCGTCGGCAGCCCGGGCTGCTCCGCCTTTGCTCGTTCGGCGACCGTCTTGTACAGGCGGGCGAAGCTTCGCAGGGTGTGTTCGCGGTGAGCGAGGGCCTCGCTGCCCGCGGCCATCACCTCGAGCGTGAACAGGCGTGCCGCGTCGGGGCGCTCGCTCCAGAACTTCAGGTAGGCGCGCACCCCGTTGCGCATCGCCTCGATGTAGCTGGGCTCGCTCGTGCCCGCGGCCACCATCTGGTCCAGCAGGTCGCGCGTGATCTGGTCGTACGCGGCCAGAAAGCACGCCTCCTTGTTGGCGAACTGCTCGTAGAAGGTGTCGCGCGAGACGCGCGCGCCGCGGGTGATGTCGCCGATCGTCGTCAACCCGTACCCCTTCGTCCCGGCCGCCGTGATCATGGCGGCCAGGATGCGTTCGCGTTGGTGGTGCTCGACCTGGGCGCGCGAGAGGCGGTGCGGCCCGCGTGGGAGCCGGTCGGTAGCGGCTTGCGCAGTGGTGGACACATTGGTACATTACTCGAGAGTGGAGGACTCGTCGGTCCATGAATGGTCGGCGGACGCAGATCGCAAAGAGGGAAGGGGAGTCATGAGGGCGCACATGTGTACGCGAGCGTTTCGCGGTCGACGGCGGGCGACGGCCGGTCCGAGAGCCGGCCTGACGGGTACCGATGCCGCGCCGTGCGCGCGCGGCGGCCGCATCGGGGGCAGGCGGGTGATGTGGAGCCGCTTGCTCGCAATGCTCCTGGTGGGTGCGGCTGCGATCTGCCTCCCGGCCTCCGCCGCTGCGTCCCACAGCGTGTCGCTGACCCGGACGACGGGCGGGGTCGCGAACATCTCCGGCGAAAGCTTCGCCGACGTCGGGTTCGGGATCGGCTACGCACAGGCGCAGGACGGGATCTGCCTGCTGGCCGAAACGTTCCTGACGGTCGATGGCGAACGCTCTGCGTTCTTCGGCCCGGAAGGGGTCTTCGAGAACGAAGCCGAGGGGGGTCTGCAGTTCACGAACCTCAACTCGGACCTCTACTGGACCTCGATCAGGGACCAGCACACGATCCAGAAACTGCTGCGCCAACCCTACCCGCAGGGCCCCTCGACGGAAGCGCGCGAAGCGGTGCGCGGCTACGCCGCGGGATATGACGCCTACCTCAAGCAGATCGGCGGGGCGGGCGGTGTCACGGACCCCGCCTGCAAAGGCGCGGCGTGGGTGAGGCCGATCAAGGCGATCGAAGTCTGGCGCCGCATCTACCAGGTCGACGACCTCGCGGGCAACTCCGCGCTCGGCCCGTACGTGGAGGCGAATCCGGCGTACGGTCCGCCCGCGGAAGCGTCCGTGGAGTCGGCGCAGGCGCAACATCTGGGGCCGGCCTCGATCGGGAGCGTCTCGGTCGCGGCCCTCGCGCGAATCGGGCACAGCAACCTGTTGGGCTCCAACGGGCTCGCCGCCGGCGGCGAAGACGCCACCAACGGAGGCGGCGTGGTGCTCGCCAACCCGCACTTCCCGTGGCACGGCTCGGAACGCTTCTGGGAGATGAACGTCGAAATCCCCGGCCAGTACCACGCGATCGGTGCGGGAATCTGGGGGTTGCCCGGGATCAACATCGGTCATAACCAAGACATCGCGTGGACGCACACCGTCTCGACGAACACATCGGTCACGTTCTGGGTCCTGTTGCCGATCCCGGGACATCCGGGCCACTACTCCTACAAGGGCAAATCGGTGGCGATCAAGACGCGCACCGTGACCGTCCAGGCGCTGGAACACGGTGAACTGGTGCCGCGCACCGGCACCCTCTACTACAGCCACTACGGGCCGGTGATCTGGGAGGGCGGGACCGCGGTCGCGGTCGATGACGCGAACGCCAACAACCTCCGCGGTGTCAACCAGTGGCTCGCGATCAGCAAAGCCGAAAACGCCTCTCAGGTGATCGAATCCGAGCGCTCGATCCAGGGTGTGCCATGGGTGAACACGATCGGCGCCGACAACCAGGGCAACGCGTTCTACACGGAGATCGTGGTGGCCTCGAGCCTGACGAAGGCCTATGTCGACTCCTACTGCAACCTCAGCCCGGCCAAGGAAGACGCCGGCCCGTACCTGGGCGACGGTGAATGCGAACTCCCCGAAAGCCCGGGCGCGATCGTGCCGGGCATCCTCGCCGGCAGCGCCGAGCCGGCACTGATCCGCAAGGACTACGTCGAGAACTCGAACAACTCGTTCTGGCTGGCGAACGCGAACAGCCCGCTCACCGGGTTCTCGCCTGCCCTCGGCGGCGAAGAAGAAAACCCGGGGATGCGCGCGCAGACGGGGATCGACATGGTCGCCCAGCGCATGGGCACCTACAACGGCGGCATCCCGACCGACGGGCTCTCGCCGACTCCCGGGTTCACAGCCGAAACGATGCAGGACTCGTGGACCAAGTTCCGCTCGCTCCCCGCTGAACGAGCCCTCCCGGGTCTACGCGAAATCTGTGAAAACGCGGTCAGCGAAGACGGCGGCGTGATCAACGGCGTCGACGTCGGCGAAGCGTGCCCGGTCCTCGACCACTACGGCGCGACCGCCACGCTCGAAGACAAGGGTGGCTGGCTGTTCCAAGAATGGTTCGAACACGCACCCAACGGCGCAGCGGACTTCTGGGTCCACCCCTGGACGGCGAGCGAACCCGTCTACACGCCCAACACGCTCAACACCTCGCTGCAGGCCAGCCAGGAAGCGCTCGCGACGGCGGTCAGCTCGATGCAGGCACGCGGCATCCCGCTCGACGCCAGCATCGGCGAAGTGCAGCGCGCGCCGCAGGCGGGCGCGGCTCCGCTGCCCGGGTGCCTGGAGGGCGACGGCTGCTACGCGGCGATTGGATCGTTCTTCCCGACGCCCACCGCCAAACAGGCTGAAGTGACCAGCGGCACGAGCATCGTGATGTTCACCGAACTGCAGCCCGGCCACGAACCGATCGCCAAAGGCCTGCTGGCCTACTCGCAGTCCGAAGACCCGACGTCTCCCTACTACGAAGACCAGACCCAGCGCTTCTCCAAAAACGAATGGATCACGCTGCCGTGGACGCCGGCGCAGGTCGCAGAAGACGCGATCGCTCCGACGCTTCACCTGAAGTAGAGGCAGGCGTCGGGGGGCGGCACGAAAGGAGACCGTGCCGCCCCTGCGGGGTCGCCCGGCCACTGCGATCGCCGCGCCGAGGAACCTCTTCGCGGTCGAAGCGAAGCTCTCGGTGGCGCTCCCAACGAACTGCAAGCTCGCGGCGGTCGCGCGCAGCCCGGGTGCACTATGCTCGCCGCCCGTGCCCCACGCGACGCTAGAGCGGTCGGGAGCCGCTGCGGTCCTGACGATCGATCGTCCGCCGGCGAACGCGATGAGCCTGGAGCTGCTCGAGGACGTGATCGCCGCACTGCGCGCCGTCGAGCGCGAGCCGCCGGGCGCGCTCGTGCTGTGCGGGCGCGAGGGGTTCTTCTCGGCCGGGGTCGATCTGAAGGCGGTCCCTGACTACGGACCGGATCGGCAGCGGCGGGCCGTGGAGATGATCAACGATATGGCGCTGACCGCATATTCGCTGCCGTGTCCGGTCGTAGGTGCGATCACCGGTCACGCGATCGCCGGCGGACTCGTGCTCGCGCTGTGCGCCGACGTCCGCATAGCGTCGAGCGCCGGCAAGTACGGCCTGACAGAGGTCAAGGTCGGCGTCCCCTATCCCAAGGCTGCGATCGGGGTGGTGCGCGCCGAGCTCGCACCCCATGCCGCGCGCCTGCTCGCGCTCGGCAACGAGCTTGTGGACGCCGTCGAGTGCGTGCGGCTCGGCGTGTTCGACGAGGCGCTCGATGCGCCGGCGGTGTTGCCACGCGCCCTGCAGGTAGGGGAGTTGCTGGCCGGCTTTCCCGCCGATGCATACGCGCGCACGAAGCGCGAGCTGCGCGCCGGTACGATCGAGCGACTCCGGCAGCAGGCAGCAGACGATCCGCTGCTCGCGCGCTGGGTGTCCTGAGCGTTGATGGTCGGGGAGCTCCTTGCAGTACAGATCGCCAGGCGCCAGACCCGTCTTGAGGTCCTCCTGGTAGGGAGACACGAACCGGAACCCGAAGTGCATGAAGCCGTTCGCTGAAAGGCTCATGCGTCAGGTCTCAGCCGCTCCAGCAGCGACGCGAGCTGTGCCGCGACAGGGCGACGTCCGGTACTTCCCGCGTGTTCCTCCGCGGGGTTGACGCCGGTCTGCGCGCTCGGTTAGACTCGTATCGTGAGCAGGGGCTCGGTGGGGGTTGCAGCTACGGCTGGCGCTCCCGGCTTTCGCGACTCAGCGCGGGGGCCGTCGGGGAGCGTGCGGGGATTGCGGCGCGCGAGCTGCGCGCCTCCGGCTCGCTGCTCGGCGGTTGGCCGCCGCGCGGTGCTCGTTGGGGTCGGCGCCGGCGTATCCGCCGGCGCGGGGGATGCGATCGGCCGCGGCCGGCGCTTCGGCGGGCGGCGGATCGCCATCGTCGCCTCGGCGCTGCTTCTTCTCGTGCTGCTGTGGCCGGCGTCGCAGTTGGCGTCGGAGTCGCATCGCGCGCTTCCCGTCCGGGCTGCGCATGCGCGCGCACTTGGAGCACTGCCGCTGGCGGCTCAGGCTCCCGTCTCGGCTGCGCTCGGGGCCGCCGAGCCGGGCTATGCGGCGCGTGTCGAGGACGGCCAGGTCGTTGCCGGCAACGCCGCGCAGCGTCTGCGCGCGCGGTTTGGCCTCTCCGGGGCGCACATCTCCGCGGGCGGGGTGGGGCTTGGCCTAAAGCTGACCGGTGTGGGCGCCGCGGGCTCGCTGAGCTCGCTGGCCGGCGTCAGCCCGCGGGCGGAGTCGAACCGCGTCGTCTACGCCTACGCGGGCGTGAGCGAGTCGTTCGTCAACGGTCCGCTCGGGATCGAGCAGCGTTTCACGGTCGGCCACGCGCCGGCGGGCGGCGGCCCCCTGACGCTGTCGCTGTCGCTGACGGGGAACGTGCACGCGCGCGTGAGCGAAGGCGGGAAGGCGCTGGTGCTGACGGGCGCCGACGGCCACGTGCTCGACTACCGCGGTCTGGCGGCCACCGATGCGCGCGGTCGGGCCCTGCACGCGTGGCTGTCCGTGCACGGCAGCCGGCTGCTCGTGCACGTCGATGCGCAGGCTGCGCGCTACCCGGTCAGCATCGATCCGCTGATCCAGCAGGGCCCCCCGCTGTCCGACCTCGGTGGGGAAGGCGAAGTCGGCGACGGCGCCTTCGGCGCGCACATCGCGCTGTCCTCGGACGGCAGCACCGTCCTGGTGGGCGGACCACGCGAGTACCACGAGGAGGGCGCGGCGTTCGTGTTCGTGCGCTCGGGCTCGACGTGGACCCAGCAGGCCGAGCTGATCGGCGACTGCACGAGCAGCTGCGCCAACCAGGGGATTGGCGAGAGCGGAAAAGGCGAATTCGGGCAGAGCGTGGCGCTGTCCGCCGACGGCGACACGGCCGCGATCGGCGCCGAGGGCGACAGCGCGTACAAGGGCGCGGTGTGGGTGTTCGTGCGCTCGGGATCGAGCTGGAGCGAGCAGACAAAGCTCGTGGCCGACTGCACGAGCGGCTGCGCCAACGAGGGCACCGGCGAGACGACGTCCGGGATCTTCGGCCAGGGGGTCGGGCTGTCCTCGGACGGAAACACGCTGATCGCCGGCGCGCCCTATGACGAAACCTCCGAAGGCGCCTACTACGAGGGCGCTGCGTGGGTGTTCACGCGCTCGGGGTCGAGCTGGACCCAGCAGGCCACGCTCGTCGGCGACTGCACGAGCGGCTGCGCCGAAGAGGGCAGCGGCGAGAGCAGCTACGGCTACTTCGGCGATGCCGTCGCCCTTGCAGGTGACGGCGAAACGGCGGTGATCGGCGCGCCCGACAACGAATCGGCGGCCGGCGCCTCCTGGATCTTCGCGAGATCTGGCTCGAGCTGGTCCGAACAGGCCAAACTGGTCGGGGATTGCACCGGCAGCTGCGCCGGCGAGGGCAGCGGCGAGAGCGGCAGCGGCGAATTCGGCAACAGCGTGGCGGTCTCCGAAGACGGCAGCACGGCGCTGATCGCGGGCGACTACGACAGCAGCGGCGAGGGCGCGGCATGGGTCTTCACGAGCTCGGGCTCGAGCTGGTCAGAACAGACGAAGCTGGTCGGGGATTGCGCGAGCAGCTGCGCCAACGAGGGCAGCGGCGAGAGCGGGAACGGCGAATTCGGCTCGAGCACTGCGCTCTCGGCTGATGGCGACACCGCCGTCATCGGCGCGCGCGGCGACGAAGCCGCCACCGGTGGCGCATGGGTGTTCAAGCGCTCGGGATCGACCTGGACCCAGGACGGCGCCAAGCTCGTCGCCGACTGCACCTCGAACTGCGAATACGAGGGCACCGGCGAGGTTGGAGCCGCGCAGTTCGGCTACGGCGTCGCCGTCTCGCCCGACGCCAGCACCGTGATGATCGGAGCGCCGAGCTTCTCCGAATTCCAATCCGGCGTGTGGGCGTTCGCACCGACGCGGACCGCGACGATCTCCAACGGGCCCACCAGCGAAGTCAGCCAGTCCGGCTGCTCCTTCACGATCACCGGCGAACAGGCCGTCCTCAACGCGAGCACCGTCGAAAGCTGCCTCAGCAGCGAAGGCAACGCGACCATCACGGACGAAGTACCCGGATCGTCGATCGGCATCGCCAGCCCGATCGCCAGCCCGGAATCCAGCGCTCTCACGCTGAAGACGACGGGCTCGATCTCTCAATCGGCGCCGATCGAGACGGGGACGCTGTCGGCGGTGGCGTCTGAAGGTGTGAGTTTGACGAGTTCGGAAAACATGGTTTCGAGTTTTGAGGGGGAAGCGAAGGAAAGCGGGAACGTTGAAGTCGACGACGGCTGTGGACTGGTGGTGAAGAGTGCGAAGACGCAGCCGTCGTGGAACATGGTGTTGAACGTGTCGAACGTTCGCGCGAGTGGCAGTGTGGTGCGTGCGGATGATGGTGGGGAAGGTGGCTGCAAGTCCGCGACGTTGACGCAGTCGGGCCCGATCGAAACGGGTGGTCTGTCGGCGGTGGCGTCTGAAGGTGTGAGTTTGACGAGTTCGGAAAACATGGTTTCGAGTTTTGAGGGGGAAGCGAAGGAAAGCGGGAACGTTGAAGTCGACGACGGCTGTGGACTGGTGGTGAAGA